>Ga0182008_10000001_pt1 | contig 540790 bp, 449 predicted proteins | sample Sormic07211129_1_FD_120482 | JGI IMG/M metagenome (GOLD analysis project Ga0182008, IMG submission 120482) | Rhizosphere microbial communities from Sorghum bicolor, Mead, Nebraska, USA - 072115-129_1 metaG | ecosystem: Host-associated > Plants > Roots > Rhizosphere | place: USA: Nebraska... | reverse complement strand
TCCAGCTGGGCCAATCGGTCCAACAGCACCTGGGTTACCCATCGCACCTGCAGGTCCAGGATCGCCTTGATCACCTTTCAAACCTTGCGGTCCAGCTGGGCCAATCGGTCCAACAGCACCTGGATTGCCCATTGCACCTGCAGGTCCCGTATCGCCTTTAGCTCCTTGTGGACCTACAATACCTTGGTCGCCTTTCAAGCCTTGTGGGCCAATCGGCCCAACTGCACCAGCAGGTCCTGCAACACCCATCGCACCTGCTGGGCCAACATTTCCCACATCACCTTTGTCGCCTTTTGCTCCTGCGGTACCTTGAATACCTTGTGGACCAGCGGGACCAGCAGGGCCTGGATTACCCGACGCTGCATATAAAGCATAAGGAACGCTCATTAGCTGAGTACTGCCAAGTGCAGTATAAGAACCACCTCCAACAGCCAGTTCAACTTTAGCAAATTGGTTAACATTTTGCCATGGAATAGCCGAAAATGTACCAGTGCCTGGAGTTCCTTTACCTATTTGCAAGGTAAATAACCCCAGTTGATTCGTATTTAACGAATGCTCTTCCATGTATTGAACAGGTCCATTGGCCGAGCCTCCCAAAATGGAGATTTTAACCTTTACAGCCTGATTTGAAAGGACTGTGCCATTTGTATTTCTGGCAACAGCCTGATAGTTTATCCCTTTAAAACCATCCTGAGCACTGGCCCATTGCAGTCCTGCAAAAAGAATAAATACTAGAGTAAAAAATGTACTTCTCATAGCTTATGATTTTAAATGCGTTCTATTTTATTAGTTGTTGGGTCTTTTTGTTAATGATTCTGGTATTGTTAATTCCCGTATGTTTTGCCTGCGCCTGGAGTAAAGCTTAAGGTAAACCTCATAGAATTTCTTAGCACGTAGCGGTCTGCAGTTGGGAATATATAGCTTATATCTATGCGGATAGGGTTGATGTTGAAACCTAATCCTGCAGCAAGGTGCTGTCTGTTCCCTTTCTCGGGATCTTCATAGAAATATCCTGTTCTGATAAAAAAGCGGTTGTAATAAGAAAACTCTAAACCACCTGCAATGGTAAATTCCGAGAGCTCTTCCTTAAAACCACCTGGGGCATCAAATAACGATGTAAATAAAGCGCTGGTAACACTTCTATTTGGATCTTTACCTTTTTCTATTTCGGTGGTAAAATTACCTTCAGCATCTTTCTTATACCTCGGCGGTGTGGGTACCATCAACTTATTTATGTCGAGCAAAAGTGTAAGCCTGCTTTCTGGCGCTGCATAAAAATTATACCCTGCACCAATTTTTAAGTTCATAGGTAAAAAGGAAGTTTGGTTGTCGGAGTATTTAAGCTTTGTACCGATATTGCTGAGATTTATGCCCCAGCTAAAACTTCTGGTGTATCGACCATCTTGTAACTCTTTATTCGAATAAATTGAAACATCGGCAGCAAAAGCATCAGTTGGGTTAAGCTCAAAATTGTTATAAGTTCCATTCCCTATATCACTTCTAAGGTATCTGGCAGTTAAGGCCATTCCAAAAGTTTCACCAAATTTGCGTGCATAGCTGGCGTCGATACTAAATTCACTCGCCTTATACTGATCTATAAGTGCACCTGCATCATCTCTAAATGAAATGGACCCTAAATCGAGGTATTTAACAGATAAGCCGATTGCTTCTCTATCATTTAGCTTTCTGTATGCAGAAAGGTAGCCTAAATGAGAATCTTTGCTAATTTGTTTCATCCAAGGCGTGTACGAAGCACTGATGCTCATTTGTTCTCCAAACATGATCTTTGCTGGGTTGATATATAGAGAATTGGCATCTACATCCAACCCTGTACCCGCCTCGGCAACTCCCGAATTTCTGGCATCAGCGCTGAGCAGTAAGAAAGCTGCGCCACTTTGAACTACTCTGTTGTCTTGCTGAGCAAAACCATTCTGGTACCAACATACCAGGCAGACCATTAGGCCTGCAACAAGGTAAATGTTTGTTTTCATAAGCTTATTGTATAACCAGTTTCTCTGAATAGGTTCTTCTGCTAGCTTTCAGAACAATATAATACAAGCCTGAAGGGTAGCCGCTTAAAGGCAAAATATAATTTGCCTTACCCGCTAACATTTTTAAAGAAATGTTTCTGACAGTTTGCCCGGCATTATTGACCAACTGGATGTTTACCAAGTCGTCGTTTACCAGGTCAAATTCCAGCTTAGTTTGTCTGTTGGCCGGATTGGGGTAAACAATAAAACCCGTTATTAACGGAGCTTCTACGGAAGGAGTGCTACCATTTACTTCAGGCTGCTGGAAACCTTGAGTTACCAATAGGGGCGAGTTCTCTATGGCAGTTACTAAAACCTCGCCAATAGTGTACTGGAAAATGGTGTTGTTTATTGTAGCTGAGCCTCCAGTGCTAGCTACAACGGAGCGTTGGAGTTCTACTTGTTGGGCATTAGCAACGGCAGAAATACCGAGCATACCCAAGAATGGTAAATATCTTTTTTTCATCGGGAGAGGGATTAATTGTAGATATAATTCAAAATTACATATTAGTAGAGCTGTGCTGCATAGAGAGTAAGTAAGCAGCAAAATCGGCTTAGTAAATTGTAGTTTTTACTTAGTGAACTGCATCCCGGAAAGAAAAAAAAGTCAAATGCTAATCGTATTTTAATGCATCAACAGGGTTCGCTCTGGCAACTTTAAAAGTTTGCAGGCTTACTGTTAAGATAGCGATGAGCAGCGACAAAGCAAATGCTATTAGAAACGGCCAAACGCTTAAGTTGGCCTTGTAATCATATTTTTGGAGCCAATTGAGTACAACAATATAAGCGAGAGGCATTGCCACTATATTTGAAAAAATAACAAGCTTAATAAAATCTTTGTTGAGCAAAATAAGGATGTCCTTAAGGTTAGCTCCAATTACCTTACGGATGCTTATTTCTTTGCTTCTTTGTTCAGCAATATATAATGCCAGCCCTAGCAAACCAAGACAAGATATGAAAATGGCAAAGCCACCAAATACATTAGAAAATATACTTAATAGCCTTTCACTTTTTAATTTTTCAGCTACTCTTTCGCTTACAAAATCAGCCTGAAAAGGATATTCAGGGTTCAAGGCTAAAGCTAAATCCTTTATCTTCTGCATAGATACTGTTATATTTTGTGATGGATTTAGGCGCATCACAATAGTACTTGGGTTGGTTTGGTTATAAAAAAACAGCAATGGACTTACCTTTGTTCCTAGTGATGAGTAATTGTAATCTTTCATTACCCCGATAACTGTGAAAGTCTCTTTCCAGTCGTCATTTCTAATTTGGGCACCAATAGGGATTTTAAGGTTCATTGCTTTTACTGCTGCCTCATTCAAAATTACTTTGGTCGAATCGTTTCCGAACAATCTGCTGAAATCTCTGCCCTCCAATATTTTTGCTCCAATTGTTTTGGTGAAATCATAACCTGAAAATCGAATTTGCATGGCCACCTGTTCATTTTTTAATTGTCCGGGCCATTTTATCTTTTCAGTGCTTACATAGTTATTGGTGAGCCCATTTGTGGTTTCTGTAGCAGAAATGATAGCACCGGATTTTATTAACTCCGATTTAAACAGATCAAGTTTTCCCGGATCTTTCAAAACACCCAGACGTGAGGTTTGAACAAGGTTGTCCTTATTGAAGCCAAGCGGCCTGCTATTCATGTAGCTAATTTGGTTATGTATCACAATAGCACAAATGATCATGCATATAGAAAATCCAAACTGAATAACAACTAGTATTTTACGAACTGGGAGTGAAGCCTTACCTGATCCTTTGATGCCTTTGAGTATTTTAACAGGTATAAATGCCGATAAATACAATGCCGGATAACTACCTGCCAGTAAGCCAGTGATTAATACGAGGCCAATTAGCATGGCCCATATTTTATAAGAACCATAATCTATAGCCATATCAACTGCTAATAGATTGTTAAAATAGGGAAGAGCAGTTTCCAATAAAATAAACGAGGCAAGGAGTGCAATAAAAGACAGGAGTAACGACTCTGCTATAAACTGCCATGCAAGTGACAGCCTGCTAGAGCCTAGTGTTTTACGAATACCAATTTCCTTTGCACGTTTTTCAGAACGTGCCGTAGAAAGATTCATATAATTAATACAGGCTACAACGAGCACACAAACTGCCAGTAAGAGGTATAATTTTATCTGATCTATGCGACCACCTGCCAATTTCCCGTTTTCAAATTGATCGTATAGATGAATTTTTTTAAAAGGAAATAGAAAGAACTCTATATAGCTGTTGTTTGTATTTTGCTTAAAGATTTTTCTTACCTGCTCATCGGCTGCAGTAAATTGCTGTGGGTCTTTAAGCATTACTATTGTATTTAGCGCACCATCTGTCCAGTCCATTTTTTTATACCAGGGACTCTCATTTTCTAAAAATCTCCATGGTATCAGTATATCAAAGCGATAGGTTTGGTTTTCTGGGTGATCAGCAATTACAGCAGTAACTATTAATTCACTACGATTGTCGTATGTAATTGTTTTGCCAATAGGATCTTCCTTGCCAAACAATACACTGGCAGTTTGCTGAGTAATAACTGCCGAATTAGGATTTGATAATGCCTTTAACGGATCTCCTTTAATAAATGTATAATCGAATATGTTTAGGAAGGTTGGGTCAGCAAAAATGATGTTCTTGTTAAAGGCATTTTGCTTGTATCTTATTAAATTGTCAAATCTTTCAGCCATTCTGCTCACTTGCTCAACGCCGGGAACAGTTTGCATAATGGTTGAGGCAAGCTGATTAGGGGTACAGTATGAACTATTAGTGGTAATACGATCGCTCATAATGTCATTATCATACACCGAATATATCCTGTCAATGTTCTTAAAATGCTTGTCATAACTCCACTCGTAACTAATGTATAGCAGCAACATCAAGCAGCATGTTAAACCGATGGCTAACCCTCCGATATTGATTATGGAGAAACCTTTGTTTTTCCAAAGGTTTCGCAAAGCTATTTTTAAAGTGAGTGGAAGCATGACTTTAATCTTCTTTAATCGCTGTAATAGGGCTCATCCTTGCGGCTTTAAATGCCTGATAAAACACCGTAACAAGGGAAATTATCAAAGCGGTAAATCCAGCACCCACAAAAAACCAGAGTTTTAAATCTATCCTGTAAGCAAAAGTATTTAGCCAGTATTGTGTAAGCACATAACTTAATGGAAGCGCTATAAAGATAGCAGCAATTACAGGTTTGGTAAAATCTCTCGACAAGGTATATATTACGTTGGAATTGCTGGCGCCCAGTATTTTCCTGATACCGATTTCCTTTAACCTTCTTTCGGCCGTAAAAGTAGCCAGACCAAATAATCCCAGACAAGAAATTACAACAGCCAGAATAGCAAAGTATCTTGAAAGCAGTGCTACTCTATTTTCGGCAACGTACTGAGCTTGAAAATCCTGATCGAGGAATTTAAAGTCCAGAATGAAGCCTGGATTATAAGTTGTATTGAAATTTTTAAGTGCTTCAATAACCTCTTTTTCCTGTCCATGAGCAACTTTTACCATGATCCTGTTTGTATGTTCAGGTTTATACCTTAAATACATTGGCCTTACAGGCTGATGCATAGATTCATAATGAAAATCCTTTATTACCCCAATGATTTCAAAGTCGCTGCCCCATAAGTTAAATATCTTGCCAACAGGGTTTTTCAGTCGCATTGCTTTTATCCCAGCTTCATTGATCATGATTTTTGAAGTATCAGAACCGAACTTTTTAGAAAAGCTGCGGCCTGCTGCCATTTCCATTCCAACTGTTTCAATAAAGCCCGCATTTACATCTCCATTTTGAAATTTAATGTTCTCTTTAGGATCCCGACCTTCCCAGCTGAAATCTCCAAAAGTATAATTCAGATCGCCCAATAGTTCCCTGTTAATACTTGATGCATTAAGTACACTAGGCATTTCTTTAATTTTTTCAATAGAAAAATCTGCTTTGTTTTTAAGCTTTCCTTCCGTTTCAAAATACAATACGTTATCCTTTTTAAAGCCAGGGTTTGAGGTTTGCACGTATTCGATTTGTTTGTAGATCACAAATACAGCAACTATAAGTATTACAGAAAGTGTGAACTGAAATATAACAAGGCCCTGACGCGTCCATAATGCAGATGAGCTAAGGTTAAGCTTTCCTTTAAGTGCGGCCGAAGGTTTCAATCCTGATAGGTATAATGCAGGGTAGCTACCTGATATGAGTCCCGTAAAAACAGTGATTCCAAGTAAAACCAAAACAAGCTTTGTATCATAGTGCAGCATTACCTGTTTGCCAATAATCTGGTTAAACTGTGGCAGTAGTAGTTCAACAACAAGCAGGGAGATAAATAACGCCAGAAAGGTAAGTAGCAGCGATTCGGCCATGTATTGTAATATCAGTGTTCCGCGTTGCACACCCATTACTTTTTTTATGCCCACTTCCTTTAATCTTCTGGAAGCTTTAGCTGTAGAGAGGTTCATGAAATTGATACAGGCAATAATCAGGATAAAGACTGCAATAAGCGAAAACAACTTTATATAATCTATTCTGCCACCTACAAGAACACCATTTTCGTAATTGCCGTACAAATAACTATCAGCATATAGCCTGATAAATAGTTCACGGTTTTTCTCATCCTTTTTATTGTGTTTTATGAAATCGCGGATCTTTGTGTTAAATAGCTTAGGATCCGCATCCTTTTTTAAGGTTACAAATGTATTTGGCCCAACATTACTCCAATTTGTAAAATTAGAACCAGGACTCATAATTGCATCAAGTGAAACTAAAAAGTCGAACTGCGTTGACGATGTCGCAGGTAAATCTTTAAAAACACCGGAAATCAAAACAGGATTTTCTTTATTAACCTCTATATTGCTCCAGGCCATTTCCTTTCCAACGACATCGGTTGTCTGGAATAATTTCTTGGCCAGGCTTTCTGAAATAACAATTGTGTTTTTCTCTTTGAGCACCTTGTCTGCACTACCGGTAACAAGCGGAAAGGAAAATACCTTAAAGAAGTCAGGACCGGCAAATCTACCCCCAGCTTTAATGGCTGGTTGACCATTTATAGTGACCTTGCTTTTTGCCAGCCAGTAATCTGGTGATACTGTTACCGCGTTTTCTACTTCCGGCATTTCCTTTGCCAGAGCTTCTGCTAAAGGTCCGGAAGTACCATCTATGGTGTTGATTCCGTCCGAAGTTTGCTGGTTTTCCATCGCCTGGTAAATGTTTTTAGTATGAAACTTGTCCATACTCATTTCAGAATTTACCCAAAGGTAGATAAACAGTGCACAGGATAGTCCGGCACTTAGCCCAATCAGATTGATAAAGAAAGAACTTTTATATTTTTTAAAGTTTCTGAAGATCAGTAACAGATGGTGTTTAAACATGGCTTGGTAGTTTTGAGGGTTAATTCAATTGGTATGCCACTCCGAAAATATGATCTAATATACTAAAGAGCAGTTAAAAGAGGACATACACTGTTCGAATATGAACAGTGTATGTCCACATACGAACAAGAAAGAGATTAACATCAAAGTATAATTAGTTTTAAAAAAGGATTTAATTAGGCTATAGTCTAACCAGAGTCTGACTTGAGTCTGACTTGAGTCTAACAAGTTATAGTTTACATTCGATAACTGAAAAGTAATTTAAGCAATATTGCAACATTTTTGATGTCCATCAAAAAGGCTTTTGCGCATTACAAAGAACAATATAGGAATTTTCTTGTTGTTCTATCATACACCAATTGAATTATAGATGACAGAGAGACACACCTATCAGACGGGAATTATTGGCAATTGCGCTTACCTGGCACATATTAATAAAAACACCAATGTTGATTGGCTTTGTTGGCCAAGGTTTGACAGCTCATTCGTTTTTGGCGGATTATTAGATGAAGATAAAGGCGGTGAGTTTTCTATTCACCCTAGTGGCGAGTATACTTCAGAACAGTTTTATCTGGAGAACACCAATATCCTTTGCACTGAAATCACTAATGCCGAAGGTAGATATAGAATAACCGATTTCTCGCCCAGATTTTATCAACATGAACGCTACTATAAACCGTTAATGCTGATCAGAAAAATAGAGACCATTGAAGGAAATCCAAGAGTTAGGATAAAATGTAAACCCGTTTATAATTATGGTTCTACAAAACAAACAGGACATCGCGGAAGCAATCATATAGAGTTTAATGGAGCGGATGAGGATATGCAGTTAAGTACTAATATCTCGCTTAGCTATATTGAAGATGAGAAATTCTTCGCCTTAAATGAGCCTAAATATTTAATACTGACCTATGGGCATGAGCTTGATGCTCCTATAGTAAGCACTGCCGAAAGGTTTTTAAGAGAAACAGTTAGGTACTGGAGAACATGGATTAAACATTCTACAATTGCTGGCTTTTATCAGCATATGGTTATCCGCTCTGCGTTGGTATTAAAAATACATCAATATGAGGACACAGGAGCAATAATTGCAGCAAGTACCACGAGTTTGCCTGAATCGCCTGGCAGTAAAAGGAATTGGGATTATCGATATTGCTGGATGCGAGATACTTATTATGTGATTACCTCTTTAAATCACATCGGTCATTTTGAAGAAATGGAGAAATATTTTGGTTACATCACCGATATTTCTTTTAGAGATGATGTGAGGTATCAACCCTTATTTGGTATTGCCGGAGAAAGGGTGCTTACTGAACGTGTACTAAAGAATATTAAAGGCTATAAAGGAAATAAACCCGTTAGGGTGGGTAATCAGGCATATGAGCATATTCAAAATGATATTTACGGACAAGTTCTAGTTTCTATGCTGCCACTTTACACCGACTATAGGTTTGTTTTTAAGGAAAGGCAAGATTCTGCTCAATGGTTAGATTATTTGCTAGGCAAAATTGAACGTACAATTGATGAAAAGGATGCCGGATTATGGGAGTTTCGCAATATTGCCAACGTACACTGCTACACCAATTTGTTTCAGTGGGCAGGGGCAAACGCTGCTTTGAAGATGGCTAAGATGATTGAGAATAAGGATTTTGAGGAGAGGGCGATAGTGCTGATCAATAAGGCTGCCAAGCATATAGAAGACTGTTATGATCCTGAGCGAAAGGTTTATACGCACGCGGTTGATAGTCCTTATCTGGATGCCAGTACTTTGCAGTTGATATTAATGAATTATTTGGATCCTCAATCTCAAAGAGCCAAAGACCATTTGATTGCATTGGAAAAGGAGCTGAAAGCAGAAAACGGACTCTTTTATAGGTATCTTCATACCGATGATTTTGGTAAACCTAAAACTACCTTTTTGATCTGTGCTTTCTGGTACATTGAGGCGTTGGCTTGTGTGGGTAGGTTGGATGATGCGATAAAAGAGTTCGAATCTATTATCGAATATTGCAATCACTTGCTATTGTTTAGCGAAGATGCTGATGAAAAGGATGGAAGCCAGTGGGGCAATTTCCCACAGGCTTATAGTCATGTTGGCCTAATGAATGCGGCTCATCGCATTGCGATTAAATTAGATAGACCAGTGTTTTTATAAATTAAACAAAAGATTTAAGTAATTCTCTTACTTCTTTATAATCTCTTAAATAATATCGGGCAGCTGAAATATTGCTGCCCACTTTTATAGTGTATGCTTCAGGAGGAAGGGCTTTAAAGATGTCTTCATCCGTATGGTCGTCGCCAAGTGCGATTATAAAATCAGGATTCTGCCCGTATAGCCAGTTTTGCGCGGCTTTGCCTTTATTAACTTCTATATTTTTAAATTCAATAACCTTGTTTCCTTGCATCATTTGCAAACCCTTATCGGCAATAAACAGACGTAAGTGATTGGTGATTTCGTTTGCCCGTAATTCACCTAAACCTTTTTCTACTTTTCTATAGTGCCATACCAGCGAGTAACTTTTTTCTTCAGTAAAAGAGCCCGGAGTTCTATCGGTATAGGTATCTAATACGGCTTTAACCTCCTGTTTCCACTTATCAGTTAATAATGGAAGCGCTTTCCATTCTTCGTTAAGATGTTTCTGCCAGGCGCCATGTTCTGCAATCATATCCAGGTTTAAATGGCCAAACCATTGTTCAAGGGTTTGGTACCTGCGACCACTAATAAGTACCAAACGATTTGCAGGATCTGAACTTAGCTTGGTTAGCAGTTTATATAATTCTTCATCGGGCGAAGCCTTATCTATATCTCCTTGAAAACCTACAAGTGTACCATCGTAATCTAAAAATATATACCTGTCTTCTGATTTTTTATAATCTGTAGCTATTTGATCTTTTACTGATTGCACTGCATGTTTTGTTTGTAGAGACTCTTGCAGTTCTTTCACTTCTTTTAGTTTATCCATAAAATTTTTAACCCATAGGTTGATGTTGAACTTTTTAACAATATGCCTCATGCTGGTCATACGTGTAATTTGTTCTTCAATTGGCATTTCCATTGCCTGTACAATTGCGCGCATGGTCTCGCCAATGTTGGTTGGGTTAACAATTATTGCATCGTTTAGTTCTTTTGATGCGCCCGCCATTTCACTTAAAACCAGTACTCCATCGTTATTTGTGCGAGAGGCTACATATTCTTTACTCACCAGGTTCATTCCGTCTCGCACGGGGGTAACCAGACAAATGTCGGCAGTACTGTATAGTGCCGAAAGGAATTCAACAGAAAATGATCTGTAGAAATAGTGAATGGGCTGCCAGTCCATTGTGCGGAAACGTGCATTGATGTTACCCACCAGCTGATCTATTTGATCTTTTAGTTCCTTGTATTTGGGTACTGTATCTCTTGATGGCACTACAACCATGTACAGTGCTATCTTTTCTTTATACTCTGGATGAAGTTGTAGTAATAGTTCTATTGCTTGTAAACGCTGAGGTATGCCCTTGCTATAGTCTAATCTGTCGATAGTAAGCATAATTTTAAGGCCTTTCTGATTGGCTTTAAATGAAGCAGAGTGCTTAGCTACTTTTGCATGTTTAGTTAAATTTTCAAATTTATCTGCATCAATTCCCATAGGGAAAGCTTCTACAACAACCTGTCTGTCTTTATGAATAATCACATTGTCAGATAATTTACTGGTTGATAATCTGGATGCTGCACTTAGAAAATGCCTTACATCATCAAATGTATGGAAGCCTAGTAAGTCTGCTCCAAGCATGCCTGAGATCAATTCTTCTCTCCAAGGTATTAATCTGAAAATTTCATAAGAGGGAAAAGGAATGTGCTGAAAGAAACCTATGGTAACTGATGGTTTTTCTCTTCTGATGAGGCAAGGTAAGAGTAGCAGCTGATAATCGTGTATCCATATGGTATCGCCATTATTAATCGCTTCTATTGCTGCATTTTTAAACTTTTCGTTAACAGCTTTGTAGGAGTCCCAGTATTGCTGTTCAAAGTTTGCGTAGGTGGTGAGGTAGTGAAATACAGGCCAGAGTATCTCGTTAGAAAAACCTTCGTAGTACAGGTTAATCTCATCTGTAGTTAGAAAAACAGGAACAAGATTAAGAGGGGATAGTAGTTTTTTGACTTCTCCTTGCCGCTCTTTTGGTATGTCGATGCCGGGCCAGCCGATCCACACATTGTTTCCTTGTTTATAAACGGAGCCTAAGCCTGTTGCCAAGCCACCCTCACTTGATCGAAGTATGTATTCACCGTTTTGTTCTGTAATCTTAACTGGTAAACGGTTTGATAGAATGATGGTTTTGTTATTAGTTAGCATATTATAGTAAAACAACCAAGACTAAGCCTGATTGTTTTAATAAATTAACTAAAGATTCTTAGGAAATGGTTTTCAAGGTGATTCCTCATTCCATTTCTAAACAACTCTGGTGAGCCATTTTCAAGGATATCTACTAACCCCTTATGAGATACAAATTTATGTATTTGAGCTTGTTTTTTTAACAGGCCACTGTTGTGTACATAGTCAAAAACAGGTAAAAGCATTTTTTGAAAACGTTTCAGCGTTTCATTACCTGCTATTTCATATAGCTTACCATGAAATATGATTTCGTGATCTATATTGAAGATGTGGTCTTTTGCTGTATCAGGCTCATTCTTTACAATTTCTTTTAACTCTTCTATGTCTTTTGGAGTAACGCGTTGGAAAAGGAAGTCGGCCATTCCTATTTCAAGTACTAGCCTTAATTCAAATATCTCTTTAAGTGTATCCTGATCTAAAATATGAGGATTCATACTTTTGCTCATAATACCAAAGATATCTGGGCTGGTAATTATAGAGCCTTTCTTTTTCTTGGTTTCTATTAGTCCCATCATTCTCATTCTTAGTAAAGCTTCGCGTACAACCGTGCGGCTCACTCCAAGACTTCTTGATAGGTCTAGTTCTGTAGGTATAAGATCGCCAACTTTTAATTTCCTCTCTACTAAGAGGTTTACCAGGTTGGCTTCAACTTTATCAACCAGCGAGCTGGTATCTAATTGCATTAAGGATTTGGTAGCGTCAGTTGTCATATTATGTATTACATATAGTTTTCTTGGTTAGAATAGCTAAAAATAAAGATTTAGCTTGTATTTCATACAATGTTAATAAAAAAATTGAAAATAATTCTTGCATTAAAGAAGTATGAGTTGTAGCTTACATTAATAATGTAATACATAATGCTATAAATAACCAGCGCCATTTCTGCAAAAAGCGGAGATGCATTAATAGCAACTATATCGGATTTGTTAACCGACAGCTAATGGTTGGAAATCAAAGTACTATAAACGTTAACCTGGCAGAGGATAGTCGGGCTCCTTTAATGAGAAAGAGTGGCAAAATCCGGAAAAGTGGATGTTCACGGTGGTACCTTGGCTTTAAATTTGATAGGCTCCAAAGTATTACGTAAAAAGTGATCCTTTATATGATTAAAAACTACAAACTCCTAATATATCTATCTCTCATATTCTTCAGCTCTTGTTCTTCTGTTTATATGCCTAATGTGCCTAATACACCGATGCTAAGCCAAAAAGGGGAGTTTAGCGGGGGTGGACATATCTCGCTTCGTGGCAATATGAGCTTAAATGGCGCTTATGCTGTTTCAGATCATATTGGTGTACTATTTAGTGGGTCTTATATGAACAATGAGAAGAACAGCAAAGATTATAGACATAAATTAGTAGAGATCGGGGGTGGATACTTTGACACTTTTGGGCCAGACAATAATAGGATCATTGAAATATATGCCGGATACGGAGGTGGAAAAACCAACAGGACGTTCAGGACGTTTGATGATAATGATATACTAACAAATACAGATCTGGAGGAAATAACCTACAATAAAACATTTCTTCAGGTAAATTACAGCTCTAAGAAAAAGAACAACCTAAGACTTTTTGGTACAGATTTCCCAATAAATTATGGAACTGCATTACGTATCAGCAGTGTGCAAATGAAAACATTTATGCGCAATTCAATTGGACAAACAAGAGAGGGTAATACTTTTCTGGAACCAATTTTCTTTACCAGAATGCAATTAAGTGACGCTGTACAGCTTCAATATACATCAAGTGGTAACTTTGGTCTTAACAGCCGCAAATTTATGAGCGCCGGTAATTCGATATTTACCATTGGCGCTGTTATAAATGTTGGCCGAAAAAAGAGCAAGTAATGCTCAATGCGCTTTATTATTTTTCAGCCGCCTCATGCTGACCTCGAAGAAGCTACGAAGCAAATTAATGTTTGTCTTTTCTTTCGCCTCTATTATCGTGTTTACCGTTTCCTTTAGCCTCTCGACTTTTATTATTGCCTTTACTTTCACGATATTTGTTGTTAGCTGGTCTGGCCTTTCTTGTACTTCTGCTATCTCTTATTACTACTTGTTTCCCTTTGTAGCCTTTGTATTTTCCGTATTCTTTAACGTGTATTTTATGAGACAGATAAGGTTTAGGAGAGTTAATTACAACCTTGTAGCCGTTGTATAAATCGTAATTCCTGTATCTCGATGGCAAGCTGCTATTAAATACCCAATTCCCATTATTTAGATAAATGTATTGTTTATTAGGAACGTTGTAATAAGCATCTATATCAGGTAGGTAATAATAATCAACATGATCATAACCACTAGGTCCCCATTGAGGTTGAGATCCGATATTTATATTTACACTAACCTGAGCTTTAGTATTTATGCTGCTTAACGAAGCTACTCCGAAAACTACAGCTAAAAGGATTCTTTTCATTTGTTATGTGTTTTATTTGATAGCAATAGTACAATGCACGTGCCGTATAATTACACGGTAACCAGCAAGTCTGCGAGATCTAGTATTTTACCGACCAGTAGCAATAATATATCGACAGAACACTATATTAGAGAGATATTCTTAAAACTGGAAAAATCAAATGAGAACCCGCATACTAACTTTGCTGCTTTTACTATTTGCTTTCATAGCTAATGCCCAGTCAACCTATGTAAGGCTGGTGACCAATAGGGGCAACATCACTTTGCTTTTATACGACGAAACGCCAAAGCACCGACATATGTTTGTGCAAACCATAAAGAAAGGCCTTTATAATAATGCACAATTCAATCGTGTTATTAAATCTTTTGTTAGTCAGGGCGGAGAACTTGATGAGACAATTCTTGATAGAGAAAAACAGCATCCAGAAATACCAATACAACGCTTAGCTGCCGAAATAAAGCCAAATTTGTTTCATAAAAAGGGCGCTCTTGGCGCTGGTAGAAATGATAATCCTGAAAAGAGTTCATACTTAACACAAATGTATCTTGTAGTAGGCAAACCCCAAACAGATGAACAACTTGATGCTCTTGAAAAGAAGAAGGGGATTAAATTCTCATCGTCCCAACGCAACACCTATAAAACAACTGGAGGAACACCCCACTTAGATAATGATTATACTGTTTTTGGAGAAGTAGTAGAAGGAATGGAAGTAGCTGATGCAATAAATTCAGTAAAAACAGATAAGAACGATCTTCCTTTAGAGCCCGTAACCTTTAAGCCTGTTATTTTATCAAAAAAACAAGCTGCTAAGTTTAAAGCAATAAAACATTAAATCACTTAAGCGTACAAAACGAAATACTATTATGAAAATAGTGCTTTTAACAACTTTACTTTTACTATTAAACGTCCAAAAACCTACAATTGACAATGATAGGGACAGATGGAAACCTTATTACGTTGATACTGCACCAACAGAAGTAGCAAATAATTGGCTACTGCCGTTTGATGTAGCTAATAGAAAAGACATAAAGCAAATCAAGATCATCAGCATATTTGGAGACCATAGAGATAGCTTTTACAAAGGACATATCCATACCGCAATAGATATTAACCCTGCAAAATCTAAAACGGAATTAGTAAGTGTATACCCAATGGCAAAAGGGGTAGTATGTTCAGTGCATTTGGGCGAGAATCAAAAAACAGTTGTATTAAAACACAAACTTGCCGATGGAAAAATAACGTTTACATCTTACAAACACTTAAAAGAGGTATACGTAAGACAGGGTCAGCAGATCCATGAAAACACAAAGCTTGCCCGTTTGTTTACAAAACAAGAGTCAAAAAAATACGGGGGAGATTACCATCATCTTCATCTCGAAATCCGCAAAAGCTTTGATGACTATGGTTGTGCCAGTTGGCTAACTATGAATCAAAAGCAGCTTGATCAGCGTTTTTATAACCCATTAATTTTTCTAAAAACAAAACTAAAAAGTTAGCCAGGCAGTTGTTATATTTAACAGTAGTTAGTTGCCAGGTTTTAATGATGGCTATTTAAATAAATCGTATGGATGCACATGAATTAAGAATCGGAAATATTGTTGGCCATAACGACGGAAGCTGGTTTGTTGTTACAGAAGATCAATTTAAAACTCCAAAATTTTGGGAGTCTTTTCATGGTTCCTATCAGGGAGTGCCAATAAACGAATACTGGGCGTCCTCCCTGGGTTTACAAGTTAAGCTAAGCGCTTTTATTACCTACGTAGAAGATAGTCAAGGCCAAAGCAACGAATTCAATTTATTGAACTCAGTTGATGAAAATAACCGTGAAATCTGGATTGTACAATATAACGAGCAACCCTTAAAAAGGGTGCAATATGTTCATCAAATCCAGAACCTGTTCTTTGCTATCAGTGATTACGAGCTAACTTTGGCTTTGTAATGGGGGCGTCCTGAATTTATTTCATGATCTCTCAAAAGAAAAGCCGTCTAAGCTCCGAACTGATTTAAATGGTGATTAAGGTGTTTGTAAAACATGTTATTCCATTCAGTTTTAGTAAGTACACCAAATGAATGAGACTCTTTATTGTCGAAATGACCTTCACCCAATTGTTGTGTTTTTTCGATGTAGCTAATTAAACGTGCTTTTTCAGTTTCAAATACCCTGGGATCGGTAATCAAAAACTGAGGAGCTGTCGCACCATTTTTACCATAAGGTTTTTCGTTAACTACCTTATTTTTGATCAGCAACTTTAATATAAATTTCAAAAAAGCATTTGGTTGTTTGTGGATATCATCGTACACCAACTCATAAGTTACATTACAATGAGCGAGCATACGTGCAACGTCCATTTTGCCCCATAATGGTTGGCTTTCAGGTGTTAGCTTGTTGATTCTAGTAATTATTTCATCAGAAACTGACTTAGTAAAGATATTAGGTAATGCCATTTTTAAGGATGTTAATTTAGATTAATTTGTGGTGTTTGGATTGTTTATTTGTACGCTTTGTTCATCAACAATAAGGTGCGATGAAGTTAGTTAAAAATAGAAGCAAGTTAGTTGGAAAAACTAAAACTACCACCGTAATCCCGGATGTGATCCCTGTAAACAGTATGATAATGTACTTCTGCGGGAAATACTGCACCTGGTTGGCAAATAAATTCAATCCATACCGATGGACCATCAATTCGTACATAATCAGCCTTGCTAGCTAGTACAGGATTACCCGAGTACGCTATGTAAGTGCTGTCTATTTCAGCTATGTAAGTTGATATTAATTTTTTAGCTGTAGCATCATCAGCAATCTGAGCCCAAACTTTTATGGCTTCAATTACCAGTGCTTTTTGTTGTTTGCTTAGCGTACCCACTTTTAATCCTGCTTTTACAGCAGGAAATTTACCATCTGCACCTGGGCCAACCGAAACATCGCCAAATGCAGCACTTAGTTTAGCACTCTGTAATTGCACAGAATTTAATGAGGCAAGCATGCCAACCAAACGATCATGGTTGGTTTTAAGTGGAGCGTAAGTTACGCCATTTGCAGTAAAGTTTTTTGGTTCTAGTCCAATAAAAAGGGGCGAAGCACCTATAACTTCTCCATTATCAAAGGTTAAATTAACTGCCAAATGATGGCCGCCCAGTTGCAATTGCCATTTACTTGCTCCACTTGGTTTACCTAAAAATGCAATAATATAATTGCCTGATGAATATGCGCTACGATTAGTACCCAGAAAACCATCGGCAGCTAAAATCTGCATAGCCTGATCATAACCTCTTGAAGGGAGTGTACCCATGGCAGCTTTAACCACTTCTTTAGCATACTTAAGCTGTATATCTGTTAATGAGCCTAATAAAATCCCAACTCTACACTGCAGTCCACAAGGGAGGTTGGTCCATTTTGTAGCGTTCTCTTTAGTATAACCAATTACAGCTGCTTTCTGCTGATCGGTATTTAACGATTCAATAAAAGTATTAGCCGTGCTTACAACAGTTTTAATTGATGTCGCTTTGCTATTTACGCTGCAAAAGAATAAGAATAAAATACAGAATAGAGCACCTCGTTTTTTCATTTGTTTTTTTACCAAATTAATAAAAAAATAGATGAAATGCTACCGGATAGACCAGGTGATAATTTAGCTAGGACGCTGCAGGCAAAAGCTTTTTTGATCTGTTATACAATGTCATCAATATTAAACCTATTAAAGCATATACACTTAAAGCTATTAAAGAAGATATATTAACCGAAACAGCTATATTCTTAGATTTCATAAATAGCGACAAAATAGAAAGCCCAATACCCGCACCTAAAAAATAAGATGTGGTGCCTATGCTAGATCCAAGGCCATAATGTTCCTTCGGGATTCCCTGTACTGAGAGCACAGATAAACTGGTATAACACATTGTCATTCCTAAACCGGTAACAAATGTAGCTGATAAAAGCACCAATACTAATGAGTGGTTAAACAGTACACTGTTGGTTAAAAATACGCCACCTATTAGCATACTCAGCATCCCAGCAATACCCAATTGAGAAATGGTAAGCCTTTTAGTTAAAAAAGGGATCCCGAATTTTGCAACTATGGCCGACAGTAAACTAAAAGGAACCAACAATAGCCCTGATTTTGCAGCACTCAAATTCATGTCTTTTTGAAGAATCAAGGAAACCATAAACAAGAACCCAGTAAAAAATCCACCTAAAAGGATAAACGCAAGGTTGGCGGTTACTACCGAAGAGGAGTTGAATATAGACAGGTTGATTAATGGATCCGCAAGGCGAGTAAGTCTGGTGTACAATACTTTTAGACAAACTAATATTAAAACAACAATAGAAATTAGCAATACTGTATGTTTTTCAAACTCACCAACAGTATGTACTGCATAGCTAATCATTAACAGCGTGGCGGCAAGTAATAAACCTGAAATAACATCAGGTGCTCTTTTATTCTTTTCTGTAATATCGGCTTCCAGATTGAAAAAGGCTATAATTACAACAAAAAATAGAATAGGTACGTTGATGAGGAAAACCCAATGCCATCCCCATAAAGTACTGATAATGCCACCAAAAGATAGCCCACTGCCCGAACCAATGGCCGCAAAGGAACTGAAAATACCTATCGCTTTGCTACGTTCTTTTTCTTCCGTGAAATTGTGAATTACAATAGATAGGGAAGAAGGCATGATCAATGCTGCTGCAAAACCTTGTAATGCTCTAAAAACAGCCAGCATTTCGAAAGATGAAGATAATCCGGCACCTAAAGAGGTCAGCAGAAACAATGCTGAACCAATTATGAATATCTTCTTTTTACCTAATACATCAGATAGTTTACCACCTATAATTAGAAAGCCTCCATAAAGCAAAACATATAAAGTTTGGAGCCATTGAACCTGGTCGTTACCAACTTTAAATTGAGCTTGAATGGACGGTATAGTAAGGTTGATAATTGCAATATCAAGGGCCTCTACAAAAATGGCCATAGAAGCAATCATCAGGATGATATTCTTTTTTGAAAACATAAGTTAGCTCGTTGTCCTGTCAAAATTAAAAATAATGAATTTCTGATTCTAACAATAAATTTTAATAAGAACAATTATATTGATATTTGTATTTATACAGAACAAATGTATTTTAAGTGCTTTAAAAGATGACGAAAACAGAACAACAGAAATTACCAGAAATTAGTTTGGATGGCAAAGACCATGAAATATTGAAACTAATTGAGTCTAATAGCAAACTTACGGTCAGAGAAATTGCTGCGCAAATCCATTTAAGCCCAACGCCAACCCACGATAGAATAAAGCGACTAGAAAAAAGTGGCGTAATTAAGCAGTACTCAGTCATTCTGGATAAGCGTTTGGTTGGCAAAAGAATGATTGTGCTGTGTATGGTTACTTTAAGAGAACATAATAAAAAATCGGGGGCTATCTTTGTTAATGCGGTAAAGGGCTTTAAGGAGGTAATTGAATGCTATAACATTTCGGGCGACTTTGATTTTATGCTCAAAATTGTAGCCGAAGATATGGAAAGCTACCACACATTTTTTGTCGATAAATTGACGGAGGTTGAGGGGATTGGTCAGACAAAGAGCGTATTTGTAATGGATGTAATTAAAGAAACTCACAACTTGATGTAGCTTTAATTGGGTTAAATAAGGTGATAATCTTCTGATTGTTGCTTCTCTATAGCATATTGTGAAACTTTATTAAACAGCTCCTTAGGAAGGAATGGCTTGATAATATAGTCATCGATACCAACTTCTGCAATCTGCGATTGTATTTCGGCGGCAAGGTTTGCTGTGAGCGCTATGATTGGCTTGGTAACACCCGTTCTTCGCATCTTTTTAGCAGCTTCATAGCCATCCAGGATGGGCATTTGTAAATCCATAAGTACGATTCTGTGTTTTGAATCATCATATTTATGAAGGGCTTCAAATCCATTTGATGCTACGTCAATTGTAGCTCCCCAACCTTCAAGATAGCGCTGTGCAACAAGAACATTCATAGGATTGTCTTCTACCAGCAGAATACAAATTCCTTTAAAAGGTTTTAGGTTTTCCTTAACGGGTTCCAGGTTGTAATTGACTTCATTTCTTTCATCGCCCTTTTCAAAAATCTGTTCAAAAAAGAATGTAGAGCCTTTACCTTCAACACTCTTTAGATATAAGGTGGAATCTTGTAATTCAAGGATTCGTTTGGATATAGATAAACCAAGTCCTGTACCTCTAGGGCCATTAAATTCCAAAGAACCGGCTTGTTCAAATCTCTCAAAAACGAGTCCTTGCTTTTCTGTTGATATTCCAACTCCGGTATCTTTTACCTGTATAGTAAGGGTAATTGAGGTTTTGGTTTGAGAAGTTACAGTAATTGAAATATCTACAGAACCTTTTTCTGTAAATTTAATCGCATTGTGTACCAGGTTGGTTATTACCTGCGATGTTCTGGTTGGATCGCCAATAACTTTGTTTTGTAGCGCTTTATCTATGGTTAAATTAAGCGCTAAACCCTTTTCTTTTGCAGCCAACTCCAAACCTTTAACCACGTAGCTGGCTATGGTGGCAATATCCATTTCAACACGTTCAATTGATATTTTTCCTGCCTCAATTTTATGATAGTCGAGAATGTCGTTTACAATAGCCAAAAGGTTATTGGCCGAAAACAGTAATACGTCAAGGTGTTCTTTCTGATCTTGAGTAGGCTCACTTTTTAGTAGCAAATGGCTCATTCCGATAACAGCATTAAGTGGTGTTCTTATCTCGTGACTCATATTACTTAGGAATTCGCTTTTAGCGTCGAAACCTTCTTCGGCTATCCTTTTCGCGTTTTTTAAAGCAAAAGAAACCCGGTGTGATAATGCTAATGACTGAAGGAAGAAAAATGAGATATAACAAATAAAAGTGACCAGTTGATAGGGGGGGATAAGTCCCCAGTAATGAAGCAGTGAGATGGCAAATACTGGAAGCACTGTTAAGGAGCTCATCAAGGTGTAAATGGCACCTGGTCTATTTCGTCTGTATGCCTTAACATATACATATGGAACGTATAGCAAACTAAACGACATTACAAGCAAAAAAGGGGGTATCAATTGTGTAAAATACAACGGAGGTAAACACAGTGTAGCTAAACTAAAAATCCCGCTTATTGTATATATGCCTTTCACTACAAAAGGGCGGATATCTTTGGGGTATAAATGGAGTGTGTAGAGCGAAAACAACGCAATACCTATAAACAAAGTCAGGTACTCTAATCGAATTGTAAGGTACCAACTCATGTTAGGTACAATGGAGTGCAATACATATGTATCTGTACCTATTATTCTATAACTATAGACCAAAGAAAAGAGGGCAAACAATATAATCGTTTTATCTTTCTTTCCAAGCAGATATAGCCCTATGAAAAAGAGCCCACCCATAATCATACAGCCGGTTAGTATCAAATTTATTGAATCAGATTGTTTTTCAAGAAGAAGAACGTGATCCCTATCACCAATTATAAATGGCGATTTCACGCCTGCCTTACTATGTGCAAAATTTGAAACTTGAAGCAATAACCGTAAAGTATCTATATTGGTTGGCACTACAACTGTGTGACGTTCCCAGTAAGGCTGAGAACTTTCTTTAGTTGTAGCCACAACTCCATTTGAGACTTCTAATTTATCATTGATATAAAGCTTATAAGATGTATAAGATTCGGGAACCGAAAGCAGTAATGTTTTTCTGTTTTTAGGTAGTAGGACAGTTACCTTATAAGTTGCATATCCGAATGATGGATATGATTTTCCGTTACTCTGTTTAGTCCAATCATGAGGGAAATCGACAAGCATACCGCCTTTGGTCGTTGTATCCTTAGGACTCAAAAGCTTATTCCAGTAAAACTCCCACTGGTTATTTAATTCTACGCCTTCTGTTAACGATTTATCGGTTAAATCTATTACAGCTTTTGAACTTGAAGGGGGTGGATTATTGGCAGCATAAGACTGAAAGTAGCTTAATATGGCTACAGTAAAGACTAGAAGACAAGGTTTTTTAAACCACATTTGAAAGTTTGAGCAAATAATTTAAGAACAATTGTATATTTAGCGCTTATCCTACTATAAAAAAATCTCATGTTATAGTTCCTAAAGATACAAGTTTCAATGTTATCTGTTAAACTTCTGTGAATATTTATTTCCCTATTCGATTTGTTACCTTATTTACAGAATTGTATTCCATATATTTATGGTTTAACACTGAACTAACCAGATATAGATTTTTAGTATGATAAATGTGACAGGTGCAGCGGTACTGTATCCTTCGGGTTGTATATTGGGTGAGAGCCCAATCTGGCACAATGAGCGAAATAGCTGCTTTTGGGTAGATATTGAGGGCTGTATTATTTATGAATACAGCTTGCTTAATAAAGATTGCCACCAGTATCAGTTATCTCAGCGTGTTTCATTAGTGGTTAAAAGCAATGTTGCTGAAGAGCTTATTTTAGGCTTGCAAGGTGGTGTTGGTCGTTTTAATTTAAAAACGGAATCCTTATCTTTTATTACTACAGAGCTTAATGCAGATTGGAAAAATTACCGGTGTAATGATGGTGGCGTTGATAATATGGGTAGGTTATGGATTAGCACTACAGAGTTAAATCATAAAGCAGATGCCGGTGCTCTTTATTGTGTAGATAAAGAATCGGCTGTTAGTGAGAAGCTTGATAAGTTGTCCATTTCAAATGGCATGGCTTGGACTGCTGATAACAAACGGTTATACCATACGGATAGCGCCAGTGGTGTAATCAAATCTTATGCTTATGATGAATCGACTGGAGATTTGAAGTTTGAGCGCGTAGTTATTCAGATTCCTGCTGAAGTCGGTGTGCCCGATGGTATTGCGCTGGATGCCGAGGGGAAGCTTTGGATAGCTTTATGGGGTGGTTGTGGTGTTGGTAGATTTGATGTAGATACAGGTGAAATGTTATCGTTTATAGCCATTCCGGCACCTCAGGTAAGTAGTTGTGCGTTTGCTGGTGATGCTTTAGATCAGTTGATTATCACTACAGCAAAAAAAGAAATGACGGAAAATGATCTTAATGAATTTCCGCAAAGTGGTCATATATTTATAATAGAACCCGGTGTAATAGGTTTACCGGTTTTTAATTGCGCGTTATAATTAATAGAATATGGAAAAGAAACTACGTAGTCAGCAATGGTTTGGTAAAAAAGGTAAAGACGGATTTATATATAGAGCCTGGATGAAAAACCAGGGTATTCCTGCCGATGAGTTTCAGGGTAAGCCTGTTATTGGAATTTGTAATACATGGTCGGAACTTACGCCATGTAATGCACATTTTAGAGAGCTTGCCGAATCTGTAAAAAGAGGGGTAATTGAGGCAGGTGGTTTTCCGGTTGAGTTTCCTGTGATGTCATTAGGCGAAACACTTATTAAGCCTACTGCCATGCTGTATCGTAACCTGGTAAGTATGGACGTTGAAGAATCCATCAGGGCAAACCCAATTGATGGTGTTGTGTTGATGTGTGGATGTGACAAAACAACTCCTGCGCTAGTTATGGGTGCTTGCAGTGTAGATATTCCTTCGATTGTGGTTTCCGGTGGCGCCATGCTTACCGGTAAATTTCAAGGTAAAAGTATAGGTACAAGTGACATTTGGAGGTTTTCTGAACAAGTAAGATCGGGGATCATGACTGAGGAGGAACTGAATATGGCAGAGGCTGGAATGTGCAGGAGCAGAGGGCATTGCGCTGTGATGGGGACTGCATCTTCAATGGCATGTATGGTAGAGTCGTTAGGGCTTTCTTTACCGGGCAATGCAGCTATACCTGCCGCTGATGCCTCTAGAAAGGTGCTGGCGCAATTCTCCGGTCGCAGGATTGTGGATATGGTTAGGGAAGATTTGAAGCCATCTGATATCTTAGTTCGCAAGGCTTTTGAAAACGCAATAAAGGTTAATGCTGCAATTGGCGGCTCTACCAATTTTGTAATACACCTGTTAGCCATTGCAGGACGTGTGGGTATACCGTTAACGATTGATGATTTTGATCATTTCTCTAATGGCATACCGTTGATTGCTAATCTACAACCTTCGGGAGCGCATTTTATGGAGGATTTATACTATGCAGGTGGTCTGCCAGCTGTAATGAAAGAAATGCAACGTTTTTTAAATGGGGAATGCATTACTGTAAATGGTAGAAGTATAGCTCAGAATCTGGAAAGGGCGCAGACTTTAAATGAAGACGTTATTGCTTCTGTGGAACACCCATTTAAGTTGGATTCAGGTGTAGCAGTATTAAAGGGGAATCTTTGTCCGGAGGGTGCTATTATTAAGCCCTCGGCTGCGGATGCGCGCTTAATGCAGCATACTGGCAAGGCTGTTGTTTTTGAGAACATTGAAGATTATAAGCTTAGAATTGATGATCCGGAGTTGGTTGTGGATGCTGATAGTGTGTTGGTACTTAAAAACACTGGTCCTAAAGGTTATCCCGGCATGCCAGAGGTGGGTAATATGGGTTTACCTAAAAAGATGCTTGATTTAGGGGTTACAGATATGGTACGCATATCAGACGGCAGAATGAGTGGAACGGGCTTTGGAACAGTGGTATTGCATGTTTCGCCTGAAACTGCCGAAAACGGGCCGATTGCATTGGTTAAGGATGGAGATATGATTGAACTTGATGTCGCTGGCAGAAGATTAAGCTTATTGGTATCTGAGGAGGAGCTGACTAAGAGACGGACCCTGCTTGCTGACCCCATAAATCAGTTTAAACGGGGATATGCCAGGTTATATGTTGAACATGTTGAACAAGCACATTTAGGCGCTGATTTTGATTTTTTAAAGGGTAGCTCAGGGAGTGAAGTATTACGCGATTCGCATTAAAAATTTACATTATTAAGAAACCATTATGATGACTTCAACAGCATTTGAAAATAAGACGGTAATTGTAACCGGCGCCGGACAAGGCATCGGGTTTGAAATAGGTAAGCAGCTGGCGTCTAGGGGCGCTACTGTTTTACTGAATGACATAGATGAGGTGCTGGCAGAGCGTGCAGCACAAACGATTAATGATGCCGGTGGAAATTGTATTGCCTGTGCAGGTGATTCTGGTGACAAGGAATTTATTCAGCGTATGGTTGATCTGGCTGTTAAAACATCTGGTAGCTTAGATGTTGTGATTGCTAATGCAGGTATTACTTTATTTGGTGATTTCTTTACTTATCCTCAGGATTCCTTGTATAAGGTTTTGCATACAAATCTTGGTGGAACGTTTTTTTTAGCTCAGGCAGCAGCAAATCAAATGAAGACTCAGCCTAAAGGCGGTTCTTTGCTGTTTACTTCGTCTGTTACAGCACATCAGGCGCATAAAGATTTAGCCGCATATGGCATGACTAAAGCTGCTCTTGAGATGCTTGCCAAGAATTTGGTATTGGAACTTTCTCCATTTAAGATTAATGTAAATACGATAGCGCCCGGTGCAACGCTAACCGAGCGCACGCTTGATGATCCGAATTATGAAGCGGTGTGGTCTAGGATTACGCCTATGGGTAGTCCGGCCAAAACTATCGATATTGCCAATGCGGCTTTGTTTTTAGTTTCTGATGGCGCAAAACATATAACAGGGCAAAGTTTGGTTATTGATGGGGGTTGGAGCGCGATAAGTCCTTCGCCCACTGAACAATAACTGGTTACATCCTTCCTTTCTCTTCATCAAGCGCGTTGTTTTTGTGCTTGCTTTTGCGTGTAAATGTATCTTTACCAAAGCGATAAGTGAGTGCAATTCCAAAGCGCTGGGTGTCTGATTCATTGGTTTGAAATGAGTAAGCACGATCTAATCCTACAGATCGGTTTTCGTATACCCATGAATGAAAGATGTCATCCATGTTGATTCGGATACTTCCTTTATCTTTCCACACCTTCTTTTGAATCCCTGCATTCACTCTGTACATTCCGGATGTAAAAGTTTGTCCATTTAAATCTCTGCTAGCGTAATAGCTTCCAAGTTCAGCGCTCCAACCTTTTTTAAATTGGAACTGGTTGTATATGCCTATCCTTGCCACATAAGTACTTGGATCAAGCTTTTTTCCATAAGCCATACCATCTAATCCCATCTTGGAAAATTGCGGCTCCAGATAGAGCGTCCACCATCCTGCTGGTGTTATTGTTATACTAGTATTGAGCAATAGCATATAACCAAAGGCTACGTTTTCTGGCTTTTTGATGAATACATCATCGACTACCTGGGTAGTTTGGAAAATTACATCAGTAAATCTGTTATAGCTTAAACCCATTCTAAGGAGCTGTTTGTATTGATATTTAAGTTCATAACGCATCTGGTATTGAGGAGTTAATAGTGGGTTACCTGTAGTGTACGAGTACTTGTCTTTAAAAAACACAAACGGATTTAAGTATTGATAATTAGGCCTGTTTATCCTTTTGCTAATGCTGAAGTTTAGTGTGTTTCGACCAACGGTATCAAACTTGTAATTTAAAAATAAGCTAGGGAATAGCTGCGTGTAGTTTTTACTAAACCGACTTCCCTCAACAATTTCATTACCTAGCTGCTGGCCTTTAGATTGCGTGTTTTCTAAACGTAACCCCAATTGAACGGATAAATGTTTCCATCCTTTTTGAGCATTAATATAAGCGGAGTTGATGTTTTCTCTAAACTTGAAGTGATTAGAGTTGCTGTTATCGATGATTGGGCCCTGATCAGTAATGGTATAATAATCGGATTTGTTGTTGTTATTAACGAAACTTGATTTAAATCCGGCTTCGAACTTTGCATTGTTTTTCATGGTTTGCACATAATCTGCTTTGGCAGTGTATATGTTTATTTTAGAAGGTAAATTGTAAAGGAATTCATCATTGCTGATTGGAGCGCCATCTGGTTGATAAAGGTTGTTAATCAATGATTGATTGCCCGTACTCCGATAGTTTAAATAGTTGACATCGGCTGAGAGTTCCTTGCCTGTTTTTCCGAATTTATGTAGAAAGTTGATGTTTGTACCTAAGTTTGTTCTGTTATTGTCACCAATGGTATTCCCTCTGCCAATATTATCTAACTGTCCGGCATTATAGTTTCCGCTATTGTAGTTAAGCAGATCGTTGTTTTTGTTGTCATTTAAGTTGACCTGAAAGCCATAGGTTGTATTTGGGGTTGCAGCGTAGTCCAATCCTACATTTGTGTTTAACCCATTGCTTTTAAACTCCTGGTTATTTAATAGTGATACAGTTGATATTGGTGTGTTGTTGATGTCGAAGAAGCTTCTGGTCATGTTATCGTTCGCGTAGTTTTTTTCATAGTTGTAGCCTACACTTCCGAACAAGTTGATTTTTTTATAGTTGTAGTTTAGGTTCAGCGAGTTGTTGTTTCTTCCATATTCTCCTTGGGAATAGCCTGTAGAAAAGCTTCCTATAAAGCCACCTATTCTGCTTTTTTTCAATTTGATATTGATAATTGCATTTCCCGAGGCGTCGTAACGGGCAGGAGGGTTGTCCATCAGTTCTATCTTATCTAAAAGTGATCCGGGGAGTGATTTTAGGTAAAGAGATAGGTCTTGCCCCGACATGTAAGTAGGGCGGCCATCAATTAGCACCATTACACCAGAGCGTCCGTTTAGTGTGATATCTCCACTGGAGTTTACTACAATACCGGGTGTTTTTTCTAGTACCTCTAAGGTATTGCTGCTTGCGCTGCTAATCATGGCATCAACGTTAACTACAGTTCTGTCTATTTCCATTTGGATTAATGGGCGCTTTGCTTTTATCACCACTTCGGCAAGTTCTGTGCTTTTGGCTGGTAGCATGATGATCACTGGAAGTGTAATCCCTTTGTTTTCCTCAACATGCAAAGGGGCGGAGTTGAATTCTTTTTTTCCTACAACGGTTATTTTCAATAAATAAGCGCCTTTATCTATATTGTTGAATTGGAATTTTCCATCTCCATCGGTAATGCGGGTGACAATAGCTGCAGTATCTGTTGCTTTCAACAAACGTACAGTGGCTCCGGCAATGGCTTCGTTTTTTGAATCTTTTACTGTTGAGGAAATGACGCCGGGTTTTACTTGGGCTAATGACACAAAGGAGATTAGAAAGGCGAGAAAGAAAATGGCATATGTTTTCATTACTATTGGTTTTAATGGTGATTAGGTTATTGATTGATCAAATATTGCCTGTTCGTGCTAGCTCTGAAAAAAAATATGTTGTAACTTGGCTATTGGTTGATGGAAGGTGATTTTTAGGGGTTAAACAGTTTTGTACCCAGATATTGAGGTTCTGTCAATGATTTTGACTTGTTCGTCAGTAAATATTTATTGACCCAATGAACTTCCCCAGATTTGTAGCCTATGATTGAGAGCAAGAACATGAGAAATATTACGAACGATATAAAAATTAAACCATTGATTGGCTTCTTTGGTCAGCCACTTTATATATTCTTATCGTTTATCATTTCGATTCCTGTTTACTTGGTAATAGAAACCTATGTAAGGTCAATTGATGTACATGAAGATGAGGCCGTGGCTTTTACCGGAACTGTGTTCTTTTTTATTGGGCTTTTTACGGGTAGATTTATAGCTCAGATCTGGACTGCACGCTTAACAAGCCTTCCCAAAGAGCTTTCTTTTGGGTTATTTATCCTGATTATTGTTTGTACAGGATGGTTGTTTTTTCATGCTGATTTCCCGCTGCAAGGAAGAATTGCGATTAATTTATTACTATCATGGGTTCCATTTATGCTGATTAGTCTATCGCTTGGTGCATTGATCAAGATCGTTCATGCGATTTCTGAAAATCAATTGAAAGATGCCAAAACAATGGCTGCTCATAGTAAAAGTGAATTACACTTGTTGCAATCCCAGCTGAGTCCTCATTTCTTGTTTAACACATTAAACAATATGTATGGACTATCCATTACAGATCACGAGAAAATACCAGCGCTACTGTTAAAGCTATCTGAACTCTTACGCTATACGGTGTATGATGCCACTGAAATATACGTGCCATTAAAGGATGAGGTAGCCTATATTAACAACTACATTGAGTTTGAAAAGATAAGGATTGGAGACAGGCTGGTACTAACCACAGAAATTGAAGAGGTAATTGTTCCTGAGATAAAAATTGCCCCAATGTTGTTGATTGTGTTTATTGAGAATGCCTTTAAGCACTCTAAAAACACGATTGATGAAAAGATATACATTGATATAAAATTAAAGACCTGGGGTAACTCAATACTCTTTTCTGTTAAAAACTCTTACGGTAGTGATGAAAATGATAAGAGCGCAATTAATAAAAATAGCGGGTTTGGTCTCGATAATGTGAGTAAAAGGCTAAACTTACTTTATACCGGTGAGCATGAATTGAACATTAAAAGGGATAATTCATTTTACAATGTTATCTTACAGCTTAAAATGAAGTAATGAACCAGGTAAGCTGCCTTATTGTTGATGACGAACCAATTGCAAGAGACATTATAAAGAGCTATTGCGGTCATTTGGATTATCTGAAAGTTGTGGCTTCTTGTGGTAATGCGCTTGAAGCTAAAGCAGTGTTGCAGAAACAGAAGATTGATATTCTTTTCCTTGATATCAATATGCCTATTATGGATGGGATTTCATTTGTTAAAACGCTAAAGGAGCAGCCTCAGGTGATATTTACAACAGCTTATAAGGAATATGCGATTGATGCTTTTGATTTGGCTGCCTGCGACTATTTACTAAAACCTTTCTCTTTTGATCGTTTTATTATTGCTGTAGATAAAGCACTGGAAAAACTGGAACCTAAAGGAGGTAACCAGGTAATTGAAGTTGCTGGTTCTACTGCAGAGGACTTCATCTTTATTAAAACGGATGGAAAGATCTATAAAGTAGGGTATGATGAGTTGTTGTATGCCGAAGCGCAGGGAAACTACACCAAGATTATCACCTCTGGCAATTTGTTATTGCCTAAAATGCCATTTTCTAGTTTTGAAGAACTGCTACCCAAAGCACTCTTTTTGAGAACTCATCGTTCATTTATTATTAATAAATCCAAAATTGGCCATATAGAGGGCAATCGCGTATTTATTAATAACAATGAAATCCCGATTGGGAGTAATTACAAAGATCAGTTGCTTAAAGACCTAGGCTTTTCATAAAGTTTACTACTCAGCTACAATTTCATTTTTTGTCAGTTTATAAATAACAAACATCACTATTCCCGAAATAACGGCCAGCAATAAATAGCTGAAATTTAGGTTATGTTCGTCCTTGGCTGGCAGAAAAGAGATAACGCTGTAGCTAAGAAATGATACAATTACATAAGTAACACCACCCGTTAATCCGCTTGCTATACCTGCGTTTTTAGGGAATCTGCCTAAACAGAAAGTAAAGTAGTTATTAAAGATATACCCTGCAGTTACATGGATTAAAAAGGCGAATAGTATTAACGTATATATACTGGATATAAATTGTATGCAGATGAACATTAGTGCCACAAACAGTATTTGTAATCCTAGATTTACAATCATTTTCTTTAGGAACGGTCTGTTTATCGTGGCTTTACCTATAAAACCCCCAACCATCCAGGCAAAGCCAAGAATAAGTGAGCTGTACCCGGCAACTACTGGTGAAAAGTTAAGGTGATGCTCTATAATAAATGGCCCCGTCATGTTGTAGATCATTACCATCGAATAGGCGAGGCCTAACATCACTATTCCCAAACTAAAACTAGGTGTTTTAATCATCTTAAGATAAATATTACCTATATTCTTTAAGGAGAATTTTGAGAAATTGCGCAAGCTTTCTCCACTGTAAATGAATTCGAGCGCGGCAAGTATCAGGGCTAATCCGGCTAGGAAGTAGAAATTGGACTCCCAGCCGAAAACTGTTTGTAAATAACCGCCCAAAAAGGGTGCTACTATTGGGCCTGTAGACCAAATAATAGAGAATAGGCTTAAGTAATGTTTTAGCTTGTCGCCTTCAAAAATATCAACAAAGAATGCGCGCTTGCCTACAATGATAGTCCCTACAGTAAAACCATGAATGATTCGCATTAGGTAAATGAGATAGATATTGTGAGTATTAGCAATCACAATACTTGCTGCTGCAAATATCAATAAGCAGATAAGGCTAAGTTTATACCTTCCGAAACTATCCAGTACACTACCTATAAAGAGTTGAGAAATTCCATAACTGATTAGGAATAGACTTAATGTTAGTTGCACTTGTAAACTACTTACCTGCATGGTTGTGGCCATGGTAGGTAAGGAGGGAATGTATATGTCTGTTGCAAATCCCGATAAGGGTAGTAATGCAAAAGCCAGGACAGTTGAAATGCCCTTGTTGTGTTCTTTTAATGGTTTTGATGCTGTCAATTAGTGATGTTTTGAGCAGCCAAAGTTACCCTTTCAAAGGTTTTTATACCTTATTTTTAGAACACGGTAATGTAATAAATAGACTATTTTAAAGTCAAAATTTTACTTAAACAGTAGCGTAGCACCGCTTTTATCATAAAATTCTTTATAGTTTTTTATGTTAAGTATTTCGTTTACAGCCTTGTTCTTATCAGTGCTTTTATCATAGTATGCTTTGCATATTTGATAACCAACCCAATAGCCAAGATCGGCCGGTTTATTGGCAGTTTCCTGATCCGAATTTGCGATCCAGTTCCTTGCTCTGTTTAAGTACATCTCTTTCTCAAAGTCGGCCCAAACTTGTTTTTCTTTACCCTTAACCCAAACAAACAGACGTTCATTGGCAGTTTTGCCTGATATCAGTTCGCCAATAAAATCGGCCATACCTTCAACAAGCGCATTAGACAGGAGAGTAGTATCGTTGGCTAAACCGCCTTGGTTGAAATGAATAAGCTCGTGAGCAATTAGGTTTGGCAAGGATTTAAGATCAGCAAAGTTGTTTTTCTGCCATAAGTTTAGCTCCTTAACCGGTACATCTTCTGTACGTGCAGATTGGTCTACACCAATTAATAATCCCGCGCCAGTACTGGTTCCTCCGGAATTAAATGCACCGATAACAAAGTAGATATCTGGAAATTGAGCATTACTGTAGATTTTCTTGAAATTAACAAAGCTTTGAATCATTTGAGGCTTCAACTGATCGACAGCAAACGTGTTTTTACGTACTGCAGTGTAAAATTCAGGTTTCGCATTTATAGATTTAACGAAATACTTTAGGTTCCTGATCTTATAACCCAGATAATCCTGAAGTCCATCCGTTGCCGGCTCTACATAATATTTCTTGTAGATGTTGATTGAGTTGGCGGTGTCTTTTTTAGCCAGATCGTAGGCTTTCCAAAAGTTCTTTACATCGCTGGTTATCAGCTTGGCTTTGTAAGGATCGGTTGTGCTATTTTTAGTTACCTTAATGCTATTTAAAAGTTTAGGCCAGCCTGGTAGTGAGCGTAGAGACTCAAGATCTGTGTCCTTTTTAAGATGATCAACATTTTTATATCCACTGTTTACTGCATTTGTAAGTAAAACTAAGGCGCTATCTTGCTGATTGCTTAAGGCATAGCAACATGCCGCATTGTAGTAATTACTCATTTTAAGAATCTTAAAATCCGATTGCTCTGTGGCTTTCAGGTAATGTTGGCCTGCCTGTTTAAAGTTCTTCGTTTTATAAAGACTATCGGCTATTTTTTCGTGTCTTACTTGTGCAACAGCTATGGTACCCCAGGTTAGTAGGAGTAAAACTAAGAGGTGATTGAACTTAAGCATAGGTCTGTTTTTAAAATGCGAAGTGTTTTTCAATATCTTCAGTAGCTAATTTTAGATCTGTAAATATTTTATCGGCAATAGCTAATTTGGGATGTTGTGATACATCACCTTGTATTGCATAACAAACCAAGTTGGCGGCCTTAGCAGCTTTTAAACCATTAATGGTATCCTCAAAAGCCAAACATTCGTCTTTTTCCAGCCCTAGTTTTTTGCAACAGAAGTTATAACATTCGGGATCTGGTTTGGTCAAAGTAACGTCGGTTCTGGTAATCATAAGATCAAAATAACTACCCAAACCATTTCTCGCAAAAATAAGCTCAACATCGGTTCGTGGACTAGCAGTAACGACAGCTAGTTTAAGTCCTTTTTGTTTAAAGAATTGTATTGTTTCTAAAGCATAAGGCATTAGGTTAATGTCTCTGGTAAAGAAGCCAGTTTTGCTTAATCGCTCGCGCCAATCTATGAGTTCTGATAATTCAATATCCAGGTTGTATTTTTCTTTAATTGTTTTGCTGTTAATTGGAAGTGGGTAACCTGCGTATGTACTAACCCATTCTTCGTAAGTCATGGATATTGAAAAAGTGTCCAGGATTTCTAGCCAGCATTGGTAATGAAAATATTCTGAGTCGATAAGCGTGCCGTCCAGATCGAATAATATGGCTTTAAGTTTCTGCATGTATGTAAAAGTATTTGGCTAAAAATATCGGATATTTATTTAAACATCAAGAATATTCTGGTAAGTTAAGGCAAACATTTCAATCAGCTGTCTTTCTTTGATATCTACATCGCCAGAATTCCTGTTTATTAGCAAGTAACCACTGAGATTAGCATATTCAATGTGTTCAAAGGTTTTTGGGCCTATTTTACGTGGTACTACTTCTTTGTAGATTCGGAAGCGCTGCGTATTTTTATAATCCTCAACAGTATTGGATGCGAAATCTATTGTTCTTGCACCGATAAATCCAAAAGAGGTATTCGGATAATCCTGAAGTATTATTGGTATAATATTAAGACAACTCATCAAGACATTTCCAATATCCCCTTTATTAGTTATTTTGGAATACTTATGTTCACTTCGCTTATGACAAGAGGCATAGAATTTTACACCAAAAACATCATTATGATGATAATCAGCTCTTAGAATATATTTGAGCTTTGTTAATGGAGAATAGAATTTATAAATCAATGTAAATAGATGTGCTGACGCATCTTTACATTGCTGCTTTTGAATAAAAGTTAACGGATATCCAGGAAAATCGAAGGTCAAGGAATAAGGAAATTGCCGTTTGAATTATTATTTTGATTCCTTGAGTCTTTATTTTTGACAAATTGACCCGTGCTTGAATCCCTTGTAAGGAATTTACCATTTGAAGATGATCTGGTGCCACGGATGTCATCTGAAGACAGCTTTACAGACGCCACTTCTTTTAATGAAGTCCATCTTAATCTAACTCCTTTAGGAGCTTGTTTACTGCTGTTTAACTTTGCCATATTACAAAAATAACAAATATTATTCAATGAGTGTATGAGTTGCATTTCTTTTTACAATAACTGTTTTCTTGTATATGCTTTATTATCTTTGCAACACCTCACTACTTATGTTATTATTCAAAGAAATTGCGCGCAATTATAAGTTATCATTTACAGGATTAAGCCGCGAAACCTGGATTTTGAGCATCGTTATGCTCATTAATCGTAGTGGGTATATGGCGGTTCCTTTTATGGGGTTGTTTGTTACGCAATCACTTCATAGATCAGCTTCTGATGCAGGATTAATCATAACACTTTTTGGCGTTGGCTCCATTATGGGCTCTGCAGCAGGGGGTAAGCTTACTGATGTAATTGGCTTTAGACCAGTTCAAATAGTAGCATCAATTGTTAGTGGAATATTCTTTCTGTTCTTTGCAAATATTACTAGTTTTCATACGCTTTGTGTGCTGGCAGTTGTAATCAGTTTCTTCTCGGAAGCTTTTCGTCCGGCAAACTTTGCTGCTATTGCAGCTTATGCTAAGCCTGATTTGCAGACGCGCTCTTATTCTTTAAATCGATTAGCTACCAATATTGGTTGGGCAGTAGGTGTAAGTATGGGCGGCTTAATAGCCTCTTACGACTATAAGCTGCTTTTTTTTGTTGATGGAACAATAAGCATAATTGCCGGACTATGTATTTTTTGGTTTCTGCCAAAAATTAAGGGCTATAGAAAAGCAATTAAGGAAAAAGTTAAGGGAATGGTTGTCCGTAAACCATGGGAAGACGCCGTGTTCATTAGGTTTCTGTTGCTTACCGCAGTTTTTATTATTTGCTCTTTTCTGATGTTTAGGGTTGTACCTGTATTTTATAAGGAAATCTGGAAGATAGGTGAGTTCGAGATCGGCTTAATATTAGGGTTAAATGGAGTTATTATTGCACTATTTGAGATGGTAATGATCCATAAGATTGAAAATAAAAAATCACCGGTATTTTTTATTGTAGTAGGTGTTCTATTTATTGCGGGTTCGTTTGCAGTACTGTTGCTTCCTTTTGGTAGTCCTTTAGTACTGGGTATTCTGAGCATAGCATTCTTTACCTTTGGAGAAATGTTTGCTTTGCCTTTCATTAATAGCTTTGTAATGAGTAGGGCAAATGAGTTTAATAGAGGATCATATGCCGCTGGGTATATGCTTTGTTGGTCGATAGCTCAGGTTATCGGCCCCACAGCCGGATTTTTTATAGCCGAAAAGTATGGCTATAATCCGCTTTGGATAGCGGTAAGTATCTTGTTATTAGTTTCAGCGTATATGTACAAGTTGATGAAGCAGGATTAATCAATATTTATTATTTTAGTAAAGTTTTCTAAATCAGATGCAGAAGTTCTCCTGAGGTGATAACCGTAAAACAAACAAAGATAGTGGAGAATGAGATTAGCTTAACACAAAAGGAAACAGGTTTAAAATACTTATTTCTTACGTTTCTAAAAATAGGGTGTATTTCTTTTGGTGGGCACATGGCATTGATAGCCGTAGTTCAAAAGGAAATGATTGAAAAGGACAAAACGCTTAGTCAGGAAAACCTACTAAATGCAGTGAGTATTGCTAGCTTATTGCCGGGCCCTTTGGCTGTAAATGTGGTATCGTATATTGGCTATCATCTGCATAAAAAGTTAGGTTTGATTGTGAGCATGTTGGGCATTTTGCTCCCGGCTTGTGCTTTGATGTTTGTGCTGTCGTGGTGTTATTTTAATTACATTCACGTTAAGGACCTTTCAGGCATAATGGCCTATACAGTAGCAGCAGTTAGTGCTATTATCTTAACTACAGGTTTAAATATATTTTTAAAGGAAGTAAAAGGACATAATGGTAAAATTGCGTTATGCTTAGTCTCTATTGTACTGCTGTATTTTGTTAAGGGATATCTGATTATTTTATTGCTGATATTAGTTGGCGGACTGATTGGTATTTATTTTAAACTGGCTAATTTAACTGATAGTGGTTCAACAAAGTTTACATGGGAACGATTGAGTAATGGTGCCAAAATAGGTTTGTCATCTTTATTGCTATTATACTCAACTTTTGTTTCAGGATTGTACAAACACACAGACTTGATTCTACTTAAAATAGCTTCTGTTTTTTCAGGTATAAGTCTTTCACTTTTTGGTGGAGGGTATGTGATGATTCCGATTATGCAATCGCTTTTCGTAACAGAATTGAAGTGGTTAACCAATCAGGAATTTATAGATAGTATTGCATTTAGTCAGCTAACTCCTGGGCCAATTTTAGTAAGTGCTTTTTTTACAGGCTATAAATTGGCCGGATTGGCAGGAGCCGCGTTGGCAACTATCGCCATTTTTGTACCTTCTTCTATTTTAATGATCATTGTTTCTAAAATATTTAAGAATAACGCCGACTCGACAGTGATGAAAAATGCATTGGCCGGAATAAAACCTGTAGTAGTAGGGATGATCATCGCTTCGGGCATAAAGCTCTTTTTCTCAGTAGATTCCACACCATTAAATATAATTTTGTTTGTGGCAGCGTTTATTTTAAGTTTCAGATTTAAATTTAATCCTGTATACTTAATTATTATTTCTTTACTAATAGGAACTGCAGTGCACTTTATAGGATAGGTACTGCATAAATTTTAACTAACAAGAATGGCTAATACGGGCATACAAATTATAGGAACACAACGTTCCGGTTCTAACCTTTTAAGGGTAATTCTGGATCAATCAGAAGAAATAGCATCACCACATCCGCCTCACATATTAGTGGTTTTTATGCCTCTTTTGCCTTTATATGGCGCGCTAGATAGTGTTTCTTATAAAACACTGGTTAATGATGTTGTTGCATACGTAAATGCCAATCCTGTGCCATGGGAAGGGGTTTTGCTTGATGCAGAAGAGATTTATAAAAAATCAAAGTATTATGATCTTTTAGAGATCAATAGGTTGGTGTATGAGCAAGCTGCAATTAGTAAAGGTGCTAAGTATTGGTGCTGTAAAAGCATGGCAAATGTTCATTATGCTACCGATATGGAAGATTTTGGACTAAACCTTAAATACATTTACCTGTATAGAGATGGGAGAGATGTAGCCTGTTCTTTCAAGAAAGCTATTGTCGGCGAAAAACACATCTATCACATTGCTAAGCAATGGAACGAAGATCAGGAAGCTTGTCTGCGCTTAAGATCAAATCTGCCTGCTGACCGGTTTTTCTCGTTGAATTATGAAACATTGATTACCGAACCTGAAAGTGAGATCAGAAAGCTTTGCCTTTATCTTGATATTGCTTACCACCCGGAGATGCTTAAGTTCTATGATTCTAAAACCTCTAAACTTACAGCAGCAGCAGGCGAAATGTGGAGTAATCTGGAAAAGCCAATCATAAGTAACAATACCGGTAAGTTTTTAAAAGAGTTTAAAGGTGATGATCTGGAGATTTTTGAATTGGTTGCAGGCGATGTATTAAGTGAATTGGATTATAAACTGGTTATTCAAAATCCGGATGAGCGCTTAATCGATGCTGAACATATCGCAAACTACGATAAGGAAAACGCCACTTTAAAGAAGGAAGCATTGCTAACTGCCAGACAAAGTGACTTGGATAATAGAGAGGGACAAGCAAAAATACTTAAAGAGATTAAAGCAAGAAGAGTAGCCAACGAATTATAATTTTACTTGAAAAGATGATTATTACAGATGTACAGCCTATAATTGATATTGCCATTAAAGCCGGAGCTGCTATTTTGGAGGTTTATAACGGAACGGAAGAGGATTTTGAAATTACTGCAAAAGAAGACAATTCTCCGTTAACTATTGCTGACCGTATTTCACATGAAATAATAGTTGAAGGCTTAACTGAGCTTTATCCAGAGATACCAATATTATCCGAAGAAGGTGCTGAAATTGAATACTCAATCAGAAAAGAATGGAAACAATATTGGTGTATTGATCCATTAGATGGCACTAAAGAATTCATCAATAGAAATGGCCAGTTTACTGTAAATATTGCTTTGATGGAGAACAACAAGCCGGTAATTGGTATCATTTATAGTCCGGTATTGAATGTTGTTTATTACGGTATTGTAGGTGTAGGTAGCTGGAAATTGTCACCGGGAGAAGCTCACGAAGCCATCAGTGTAGATCAAAAAACAAGTGAATGGATTGCTATAGGTAGTCGTTCTCATGCGGATGAGGATGAGGAGAATATATTAAAAAAATACCCCGTTTCAAGTAAGCTTTCAATTGGAAGTTCATTGAAGTTCTGTTTAGTTGCCGAGGGTAAAGCTCAAATCTATTACAGAAAAGGTCCAACCATGGAATGGGATACTGCTGCCGGACAAGCGATAGCCGTAAGCAGTGGTGCAGTAATGCATACTTCAGATTTTAAAGAATTTATTTACAATAAGCCATCGTTGTTAAACCCTGGATTTTACTGTAAAATAGCTTAAGCGTTATCAGTAATTTTGTTTTTTATAGCATTATGTAGTTGATTACAACACTGTTCTGGTGTTGAAGTAGCTGTATAAAGTATTAAATCAGGATCTGTTGGCCTTTCAAATGCAGAACTGACACCTGTGAAGTTTTTTAACGTATTGTTGTGTGCTTGTTCATATAAGCCTTTAACATCTCTTTGTTCGCAAACATGAAGTGGACAATCAATGAATACTTCAAAATACATATCGCCTAAAATGTTTTTGGCTATTTCACGATGTGCATTTAAGGGTGTAATAAAAGAACAGGTAACAATTACTCCATTTGAAGCAATTATTTTTGCGGTCTCAGCCGCGCGTCTAATATTTTCGGCTCTATCATCCATGCTAAAGCCTAAATTGTAGTTTAATCCTTTTCGCATTTCATCGCCATCAAGTTGCATGGAAAAGAAGCCGGATTCATGCAGTTGCTCTTCAAACAAATTGGATATCGTGCTTTTTCCTGCTCCAGATAGGCCCATAAGCCATATCACCATGCCTTTTTGATGTGGTAATTTCATTAAACGAATGTATTAAATTTCCCTGTACCTTGGTAATAGACTTGCATTGGTTAAATATTAGTTTACTACTTTTGCATGGTCAAATGAATAAATCCAACATATCAGATCCGATTTACAACCTTCCTTTCGCTCTACTTTGCTTAAGTTCTTTATTGTTTTCTGCCAGTTTTAATATGCTGATTCCCGACTTACCTGCTTATTTAAGTGGCTTAGGTGGAGCAGAATACAAAGGATTAATTATAGCATTGTTTACGCTAACGGCAGGGATATCGAGACCGTTTAGTGGAAAGCTAACGGATACTATCGGTCGTGTTCCTGTAATGGCTGTCGGTTCTATAGTTTGTTTCTTATGCGGGTTTTTATATCCGATATTGGGAACTGTTTCCGGATTTCTGTTTTTACGTCTTGTTCATGGCTTCTCTACAGGTTTTAAACCGACTGCAACGTCAGCTTATGTTGCTGACATCATTCCGAGAGACAGATGGGGAGAAGCTTTAGGAATACATGGCCTATGTTTTAGTACTGGAATGGCCATTGGGCCTGCTATCGGGAGTTTTATTAGTGGTTTGTATTCAATAAATGTATTGTTTTATTCATCATCAGCCTTGGCGCTGCTTTCTATCATCATATTGATGAACATGAAAGAAACTTTAAAAAACAGACAGAAATTTAGTTTTTCTATTTTGAAGATATCCCGTAAGGACATTATTGATATTCGCGTATTACCCGCGGCTATTGTTACGCTGTTATCTTACGTGGGTTACGGGGTTATACTTACCTTAATACCCGATTGGAGTGGTTACATTGGCCTAGCCAATAAAGGGATATTCTTTATGGTATTTACCATTTCTTCACTATTAATAAGGTTTATTGCCGGAAAAGTGTCCGATAAGTATGGCCGTTTAAATGTTGCCATCTGTGGATTAACCATTTTATGTGCCTCCCTGATAATTACGGGATATGGAACTTCTGAGGTCGGTTTGCTCACCGGAGCAGTGGTTTATGGTATAGGAACTGGTATCTTATCACCTGCTTTAAATGCCTGGACAATAGACCTGAGCCATCCTCAACATAGAGGTAAGGCTATGGCAACCATGTACATTGCCCTTGAGGCAGGCATAGGTTTGGGTGCGCTATTTGCAGGCTGGGCGTACCAGGACGTGATCTATATGATCCCGTCCATTTTATATTGTACTGCCGCTGTCGCACTAATGGCACTTGTTTTCATGGTGGTTTGGAAAAGACGATCCGATGGCTTACAGCAGCGCCTTTAATTTAGGATTGCGAAAGAATAATCCAATCCATACTAATATTCCAAAAACCAATGCAAAATAAAGTGGTTGACCAGCGCGAACCATAATCGCGATTGCGCCACCAAGGTATCCTGTTAATAAAATTGCTCCGATAAATGCCGTACGAGGAAAAACGTACAGAATTGTACAGATGAGCAAAGCGATACCAATGGGCTGTATCAAATGTTCTGGCCATCCCAATTGAACAGATCCTTCAATTGAATGTGATTCTTTAACAATTTTGCCAATGGCATCAAATAGCAGAAAAAGAATACACAGACTACTAATGATTCTGCCGGTCCATACTGCTTTAACTGATTGTTGTGAGGTTGAAGTTGCTTGTAGCGTTTCCATAGTTTTATAGTTTAGGGTTGTTAATTAATTTCTAATGCTAAATTAGTACGAATTAGAAAACGGAGTAGTGGGCAAGTGTGTCAATAAAGAGGGGCGATCGCGACTAATTTAGTACTGTTGGTAGACTAAAATATTATTCCTTTCTTTACCGTATGAAGAAATGGTTTCAAGCTAACAGCACACATTTTATTATCATAGGGATATTTTTTATTCTTTGTTTTGCTTATTTCAGTCCTGCAATGCAGGGAAAAGATCTTTACCAAAGTGATGTGCTTGAAGCCAAAGCAATGGCAAAAGAGATTATGGATGTTAAAGCGGCAACCGGAAAAGGACCATTGTGGACTAACTCCATGTTTGGAGGGATGCCGAGTTTTCAGATATGGGTATCAAATAGCGGTAGTATAGCTAATTATGTTATTAATACCTTAAAAACCGTATTTCCGAATCCAATTGATATTGTGCTTTGCTATCTTTTAGGAGCTTACTTTTTGCTAAGCGTACTAAAAATGAAGCCTTGGCTTGCCGCTGCCGGAGCCATTGCTTTTGCTTTTACCTCTTATAATTTCATATATATCGAAGCCGGTCACAGCAATCAGGCTATGGCGATTTCGTTTTTTGCACCAGTGCTAGGCGCTATTCTGCTCACTTTTAGGGGAAGATATTTGTTAGGGGGCTTGCTTACTGCATTTTTCCTTGCAGTGGAGATTAGGTGTAACCACATTCAAATGACCTATTATCTGTTCATGTGCTTGCTGATATTGGCAGGTTTTGAATTGTATTACGCAATAGCATCAAAGCAATTAAAGGCCTTCTTTACTTCTGTAGCGTTTCTTTTAGGAGGAGTTATTTTGGCTGTAGGCGTAAATGCCGGACAGTTATGGACTACCTACGAATATGGAAACGAATCCATTCGTGGTAAGGCAAATTTAACCAGAACCTCTTCAAAATCAGATACCGGACTTGGTCGTGATTACGCTTACAACTGGAGTCAGGGTGTTGGCGAAATTTCTACATTTTTAGTTCCAAATATGTATGGAGGAGCTACTCATATTCCACAATTAAATGAGCATTCTCATGTAGCTAAAGCGCTGGTAGAAAATGGAGTGCCTCAAGATCAAGTTAAAGAAACGGTTACTCAGCTTCAGCAGGGTTTATTAAGGACTTATTGGGGAGAGAAATCCAGTACGCATGGCCCCTGGTACTTTGGCTGTATTGTGGTCTTTTTATATGTACTAGGCTTATTTATTGTTAAGGGTAAAATGAAATGGTGGATTTTAACCTCCACATTTCTATTTGTGTTTTTATCCTTTGGTCGACATTTTCCGCTAATCTCCGATTTGTTCTTTGATTACTTCCCGATGTATAACAAGATGCGGGCAGTAGAATCTATATTGGTTATACCTGCTTTGATTATACCATTACTTGCATTTGTGGCCCTTAAGCAGTTTGTAGATGAAAAAGATACAGCGAAAGATTTAACCAAGAAACTACTTTATTCGCTATACATAACGGGAGGGGCTTTAGTACTATTTATATTGGTACCAACTTTATTTCTTGATTTTAGAGATACCGCGCATCAGGAAATGGTTAATCATATTGCTGAGGCTTTTAAAGCTGATCTTAGCTTCGCTAATTCCATTGGGAGCGCACTGGTAGAAGACAGAATCTCACTTGCCCGTACTGACGCTTTCAGGTCCTTGGTTTTCATTTTACTTGCCTTTGGCGTGCTTTGGGCAATATTGAAAGGAAAGATTAAAACAAATACCGCCTTTATTGCTTTAGGTGTATTGATTCTGATTGACATGTGGAGTGTAGACAGGAGATACCTGAACAATAGCAACTTCTACGACAAGTCTGTGCTGGATCAAAGTTATCAGGCTACTGCCGCTGATCTTCAGATATTGAATGATAAATCGCTTGATTATAGAGTGATAGACCTTACAAAAGGCAATCCTTTCTTTGATGCTTCGGCTTCATATTTCCATAAATCGGTAGGAGGAAGGCACTCTGCAAGGCTACAACGCTACGATGAGATGATTACAGCACAATTTAATGGCACCATAAACGAGCCGGTATTGGATATGTTGAATACCAAGTATTTGATAATGGCCGATAAGGCTAGTCCGACACCTAAGGCTATTGAAAGAAAGACTGCCTTAGGAAATGCATGGTTTATCAGCAGCATTAGCTACGTAAAAAATGCGGATGAGGAGATGAAAGGCATTACCAAGTTTGATCCGAAAACAACTGCAATAGTTGATGAGCATTTTAAATCTCAAATTGGCGATGTGAAACCATTAACTGATTCTACTGCAAAGATTGAATTGACTGAATACCATCCAGATCACCTCGTTTATAAATATAAAAGCGCACAGGATGTTGTTGCGGTTTTCGCCGAAATCTGGTATGATAAAGGTTGGAATGCATATTTAGATGGCAACAAAATCCCTTACTTTAGAGCCAATTACATACTTAGAGCTACCAAGCTACCATCAGGAAGTCATAGTGTGGAGTTTAAGTTTGAACCGACATCTTATCTTTTAGGAAGTACGATTTCTTTGATTTCTTCTTTAATTTTAGTGTTCATTTCAGCTATTGCTGTATTTTTGCATTTCAGGGCTAAGAAAAAGACAGGTTCGGTATAAGTATCAATTAAACTATAAAGATTGTATTCAAAAGATCAGGCTTCGCAAATTAAGCAAGCTTTTTGGACTGCTTATGGGCAGTATATGGCATTGCAACCTTCGGCGGAAGGATTAAGAATTAACTGGATCAACTATAAGACCGGCATCAAGCATTTGGCTTTTAAAATGCAAGTCGATAAAAAGTCGGCATGGATTGGAATAGAAATTTCGCATCCCGACTTAAGTATACAGCAACTTTTATTTGAACAGTTTGAAGAATATAAGAAGTTATTAAGTGCTGCTCTGGGCGAAGAATGGGAGTGGGAACTACATACTACTGATGAATATGGTAAAACTGTTAGCAAAATACATATCGGTTTGCCTGATGTGAGCATATTTAAACAGGAAGACTGGCCCCAGCTAATTTCTTTTTTTAAGCCTCGTATGATAGCGCTAGATGAGTTCTGGAATGATGCGAAGTATGGGTTTGAGTTATTTAAATAAACTGTTTATGGTTTGCTTAAATTTCATCTAATCTTTCATAGCGGGTTTCTCCGGTTAGTATAAGTTCGTTTGTATTTTTGTCAATCGCAAAATCTATATCCATCGAGTGCTTATCCGTATAATCAATTGCTGCACACATAGAAAATTCACTGATCTGATAACCTGCTTTAAATTTTCCTTGTAGGTTTTCGTCGCTTACAAGGGTATCTTTAAGTATTCCTATGTTTTCTATTTTACCTTTGCCATATTCATAATCCAGAATTAAGCTTTCCAATTCCCCGGTTTTGCATATATGATGTTCCAGAAGCTGAATAAGCTGTTTAGTGTTTTCTTTAGAATCGTCAAAAACCGAAGCCTCTATTTTAGTCTTTCTTGTGATTGCTGACATAGGGTGAATATTTTTTTTAAACTTTATACAATATTACTGTTAAATATACGTCTTTGTATTGAGAGCGTTAATTTAGATAAGCGGGAATGGTTGGTATGATCATTCCCGCTTTCTTCGTTTAGTAGGGATTGCATACTTGTTAGACTCAACTCAGACTCAGGTCAGACTCAACTCAGAGTCAACTCAGACTAAAGCCTGAAAACAGGCAGTTTTGAGTCATTTCGATTTCCTTTTTGGACCTCACCTAAATACGACTGTATAAAGCTCGCATATTTTAGCGTTTACCAAAGTCAGAAGGACGAATATTTGTTAATTGATAAAATGCCTTGCTAAACGCTGCAAGACTGTTGTATCCGGTTGCATAAGCAATCTCACTCGTTGATTTGTTGGTTTGCAAAATCATTTCAATGGCTCTAACTATTCTTAATAACTTTAAATACTGCAAAAAAGAGATGCTCATTACAGATTGAAATAGCCTCGAAAGAGTTCTTTCTGCAATGCCAAATCGCTTTGCGATATCTTCTAAACTTAAGGGTTCATGGTAATGTTTAGCCAAAAAGGCTACAATTGGAAGCAAACGCTCGTTATTGGTTGTGGGCAAGGCAATTGGAAATTCTTTAACACCAAGCTGAGGAAGTAAGTTCTTTAATGAAGATAAAAATTGGAAAGGAACCACATTATCCGGAGATATAGACCCATTCCACTTCTCGGTAAACACAATCATCTCCAGTAAAAGATTGTTGACAGGATAAATAGCTAATTGCAGGAAAAAAGGGTTCTTAGCATCATCCTGACTACAAAAATAGATGTTTCGGATAACGGTTCCATGATGCCTCACTGTAAGATAATGCGCTAAACCAGCTGGAACCCATACATAATGCCTTGCCGGAATAATGTAAGTGATGTTTTTTATATTTATATAAGCAATTCCACCCTGAACATAGGTTAATTGGCCTTTAATGTGGGAGTGGGCAGTTAACTTGCGCTCCAATTTTTCATGTAAAACGAATATACTATCTGGATTTAAGTCAATTGCACTGAGATATTCCGAGGTTTGTAAAGTATTCATTGGCTGGAATGGACAAATAATTGGCAATATAGATAAAATTACAACTTTCTTGTATACTTACCTTTGTGTATTCTATACACTATATGTACTCCTATAAAAAACACTATGCTCTTATCTCGCTCTCAGTCCTCATTTCAAGTACTACTTTAGCACAGCAGGAGCCTCCGGCAAGTCATTTATCCTTAACAGAAGTCTGGAATAAAGTAGAAACAAATAGCAAGGCCATCAGAATGCAGAACTTAAAGCTCAACGAATCTGAAGAGGCGATAAAAGATGCTAAAGCAGAACGATTGCCCGATATTGAAGCAGAAGGTGAGTATGCAAGGGTAAGCAATATGCCAATCTACGATAATGGCCTGTTTCATACGCCATCACAATTTGAAGTGGTGCATACTGCTTATAGTTTCGGCGGAAATGCCTACCTCAATCTTTACAATGGGAATAAAACCAATTTGAAGATTAAGGAAGAAAAGGAAAAAAGAAGCCTTTCTGCAGAACAGCTAAATCTTACTACCGCTGAAATTAAATTAAAAGCCGCTGCTTACTACCTTGATTTGCAAAGAAGTAAGGTTTTTAAAGCGCTGCTGTTAAAAGACATCAGTGATCAGGAAAGGCAACTTCAAGAGATCAAACAACTCCTTAAAAATGGAGTGATCTTGAAAAGCGATGTGCTAAGGGCTGAGCTTAAGTTGTCGCGCCAAAAGATGTTGTTAATACAGATTGACAATGACATCAGCATTGCAAATCAAAAGCTAGCAATATTGATCGGGGAATCTGATAATTTCAAAATTGCTCCTGACTCCTTAACCAATACCAGTTTAGCTGTTAAAACCTATCCTGAATACCTTGATGAGGCAATCGCACATGCTTACGAGTTAAAGATATCTGAAAAGGAAACAGAATTAAATAAGTTGGAAGTAAAAAAAGTGAAAGCAAACGTGTCCTTTAAAGTAGGTCTGTTTGCAAATTATGCTTATTCGTATCCTCAAATTCAGTTTTATCCCTATTCAATAGCTACATATGGACTTGGGCTAAGTGGTATAAAAGCGAGTTTTCCTATATCCTCGTTTTACCACAACAAACATAAAACCAAGGCTGCAGAGATCGCGTTTCAACGACGAGAAGTTGAGCATGTGGCAACAACAGATAGAGTTAGACTGGAAGTTAACGAAGCTTATTTAAGATACAAAGAGGCCATTACAAGGATTGATGTGGCTAAGCAGAACATAAAGCAGGCTACTGAAAACCTGAGAATCGTTAACAATACTTATTTCAATCAGTTATCCTTACTAACAGATCTTTTAGATGCAGATACACAATTGCTGCAGACCAGATTTGACCTTGCCGCATCACAGATAGCAGCACAATTACAATATTTCCAATTACAAAAAGCAATAGGTAAACTTTAAAATGCGAACAAAAAAGAAAAACTACACGAGTACCGATCAATTAATCACCAAAGTTACAGCCTGGATTGCAGGAGTTATTGTTGTTGGTTTAATGATATGGGGAGCGATTTCCTTACTGGATCTTTATAAATACGAAGAGACTAATGATGCGCAAGTAGAAGAATATATAAACCCTATAACTTCAAGGGTAACAGGCTATATAAGAACTATAAAATATGAAGAAAATCAGGAAGTAAAGAAAGGTGATACACTGCTTGTTATCGATAATAGCGAGTATAAGCTAGGTCAGCAAGAAGCGGAAGCCGCGTTGTTAAATGCACAGGCTCAGATTAAAGTAATGGAGAGCAATGAGCAAACCACCACTAAAGCTGCCAGTGTAATGCAATCTCAAATTTCGGCTGCAAAAGCAAAGCTTTTAAAGCAACAACAGGATTACGATCGTTATTCAAAGCTATTTAAAGTTGAATCGGCTACGCTTCAACAGCTGGAAAATAGCAAAGCTGCTTTAGATGTTGCTGATGCTGAATACAGATCTGCGCTGAACAGTTACGAAACCTCTACATCTAAAGTAAACGACATCAGGTCTCAAAAAGATGTGTATTTGGCAGAAATAAAACGCAGAGAGGCATTATTGGATAGAAACAAGCTTGATGTAGGTTATACCGTAATTACAGCTCCATACAATGGTAAAATGGGCAGAAGAACCATTCAGGAGGGGCAGCTGATACAAGCAGGACAAACATTGGCCTTCATTGTAGATCAGGAAGCTGGTAAATGGGTTATTGCTAATTTTAAAGAAACTCAAATTGCTAGCATGAAACTAAACGGGCATGCAGTTATTGAAACAGACGCTTTTCCGGGAGAGGAATTTCAAGGCACTATCGTTTCTTTATCTCCAGCTACCGGAGCTAGGTTTTCGCTGTTACCCCCAGATAACTCTACAGGTAATTTTGTGAAAGTAGTACAACGTATTCCGGTTAAAATTAAGTTAGATGATGATAAGCGGTTAACAGATAAACTTAGAGCGGGAATGAATGCTATTGTTGTAATTGCTAAAAACCAATGATGGCTGTAAAACCTGTATTTAAAAGTTGGGCACCCGAGTGGCTAATCAGAGGCACCATATTTATTGTTATTTTACCTTGTTTATTGCTCTTTGGTTTGTCTACTGCTAATCCAACAGCGGCAGCCGGGTACTACGGTATTGAACCGGCAGATGTTCAATATTCAATGATTATCTTTTATGCGGCAGTTGCCAGTTTCTTTGCTTTAGAAAGACGTTTTTTTGTATATCTGGCCACTAAAGAATACTTTTTGGTAGGGATTATTTTGCAGATTGTTACTTCTTACATTTGTTATAACACGCATAATCTACACACGCTTTTTATATTTAGATTTATACAGGGAATGGCCAATTGCGGAACTACAAGCATTTGTATTACGTTAATCTTTACCAGATTACAAAGTGAAAGAGCCAGAGAGATCGGATATTCTATTTTCTATGGTATGTTACTGTGTATAAGTCCGATATCCATGGTGCTTACTGCTCCGGTTGTTGATGCGTACGACTATAATTTCCTGTATAAAGTGATCATATTTTGTTATATCCCAGGGGCGATTTTATTGCTATCTATCATGAATACGGTTCGTTTGAACCGCAAGATTCCACTTTATCAGGTAGACTGGGCAAGCTTTGTGATTTACGCTTTAATGCTTTGTTTTATTGGCTATGTACTGGCTTATGGCCAGCAATACTATTGGCTGGAGGATAGGCGTATTGTTAGAAGCTGCTGGGCAATATTGACGTTGCTTTTAATCCATATTTTCCGACAGATAAATCTGAAAAGACCTAGTCAGAATATGGAGGTATTCAAATACAGAAACTATATTATTGGTGTGCTTCTAATCTTTGTGCTTTACATAGTACGAGGCGCCCTAAATATTACTAATATTTATTTCGCTACCGCTTTGGGTATGGATCCAATTCATATTGCCTATATGATGCTGGTGAATATTATTGGAATTGGTATTAGTGTGCTGATCTCATCCAGACTCCTGATTTTAAAAAGACCTATGCGATTGATCTGGATTTATGGCTTTGGCTTGTTGTTGATATTTCATGCCTGGATGATCTTTCTTTTTAATACTCAGGCAGATGCATCAACCTTTGTTATTCCGCTAATTATTCAGGGAATGGGAGCAGGCATGCTGATGACTCCAGTGATAGTTTTTGCTGTTTCCTCTGTTCCCGAGCGCCTGGGTGGTACTGCTTCAGCAATTGGTGTGTTTTTTCGCTTTATAGGTTTTTGCGGTAGTATAGCGCTAATTAACTTTTATCAGCTTTATAATAAAACCAATCATATAAATAGGTTTCAAGAGCGTATATCGTCATTAAATCCTATTGCTTTAGAGAAATTGGAAATTTACAAACGTGGATTGATGGCAAAGGGAGTGCCTTCAGGGCAGGCGACTAAAATTGCGCAGGGATTACTTGGTAAATCTATTGAAATTCAAGCCCAACTGAGATCAGCTATTGATTATTACAAGTTTATTAGTTGTTTATTGGTTGTTGTGATATTGATTATAGCATTGATTCCTTACATCAACAAGACTATTGTTAATCTTAGAACTAAGCAACCGGCTCCAATATCCTATTAATGTTGTTGCCATCGTGGAGATATTGGAGCCGGACACTTCCGGGTTCTAGGAAACTTGTTCGATATCTATATTTAGAACTTATAAGTAAAACCAGCACCAAAAATCTGTTTTACTTGCAAGGCTTTTTTGAATTCCCCTTCAATCCTGGCTCCATTGGCATCCAGAATTGGGATTTGAGTCTTATCATCATATAATAATTGAACTCCTGCGTTTACAGTCACAAACTTATTTACTTTCATGAAAAGATTGGCTGTATAATCTGTATAAACGTTTTGTGGTTTATCAAGGTAGTTAGCGTATAATTTCAGGATATTTTCTAAACTGATATTTTCTACAAGATTTATTTTGTAATACGCATCTAATGAAGCACCAAACTCATAACGAAGTCTTTTCATTGGGTCATTTCCGAATGACGCAGCTAATCCTCTGTTCTTTACAAAGATAAAACGGGAAGCAAAAGGAGAGATGTTGACTCTGAAATTATCATCACGTTTGTAAGCAAAACCAGGCCCTAAGGTTAGATAAGCTGGAGCAAGTAGATCTGAAATTAGTGTTTTTCCATCACCTTCGTATCTGTATCCTTTAGCGAATTGAGTTTGGAAATTCGCATAAAAGGTATACGCCAACAATGCTGGCACAGGTCAATGAAAATAGTAAGGCGATTTTTTTCATAGTTAAGAAATATTTAGGTTAAATTTTAAACAATTTGTGTTTCATTTTTCGATAAATTGCTACTGTGACGTTTCTATTTATAGTTGTTTATCGAAAATTTACGCAAAGATTTAACCAGAAACAATTGAGATATTTAATTGTTTTCTTGTTAAACGATTAAGCATATATTTGTTATATGAATAAAAAGGTATCCATTAAAGATATTGCTCAATCTGTAGGTGTATCTACCGCATTAGTTTCTTATGTCTTGAATAATAAAGAAAAGGAGGCCAGGGTAGGTAAGGAGATTGCTCAAGTGATAAGAGATACCGCTGCAGAAATGGGTTATCAGCCTAATCAGATTGCGAAAAGTTTAAAAACCGGCAAGTCGCATACCTTTGGATTAATAGTAGCTGACATTTCTAATCCTTTTTTTGCCAATCTGGCTAGAAATGTGGAAGACGAAGCAAAGAACTTTAACTATACTGTTATTTTTGCAAGTGCGGATGAAAGTCCGAAGAAATCACAAAACCTCATAAACATTTTAACAGAAAGACAGGTTGATGGTTTTATTATCGCACCAGCAGAAAATTCGCAAGACCAGATAGAATCAATTTTAAAAAACAATATTCCATTGGTGTTAATTGACAGGTATTTTAAAGAATTGGAAACTAATTATGTGGTAACCAATAACTATGATGCTTCGTACAATGCTGTTTCCCATTTAATAAAAGCAGGACATAAAAATATTGGGATGATTGCATATAAAACTGATTTGGTACATATGCTAGACAGAAGACGAGGATATATGGATGCCCTTAAAGACAATAAGCAATTAAAAGCTAAAACTCCACTAATAAAAACTGTAGACTTTGATTTTACGCAGGATGATGTAGAAGCCGGCATTAAAGAGTTGTTAGCTCAAAACCCTTCTATGGATGCTTTATTTTTTGCAACAAACACACTTACCTTAAAAGGTTTAAAAGCGCTAAATAATTTGAACTGTAAAGTTCCTGATGACATCGCTGTGGTATGTTTTGATGAGAGTGAGGCCTTTGATTTTTTCTACTCTCCATTAACTTATATTGAGCAACCGCTTTTAGAAATGGGTAAAAAGGCTGTTCAGATATTGATTAAGAATATATCTGATAAGAAAAATTCTAATATTCAATTGAGTATACCATCTAAACTTGTCGTGCGACAATCATGTGGTTCAGGTAATAATTGATAGGGTTGTTACAATAAGACAAAAAAAAAGTAAAAAAATATTTGCTCGTTTAAACGTTTAAGCTTAAGTTTGATTAGACAACCAATATAAACCATTTAAAACACGAAGTGCTCAGCATTTTTTTTTATCCCCTTTAGCTTAAACGTGTAAGCAAATTCAGACCTTAGGAATCTGAAGCATGCATTTCTAAGAACAAAAGGTGTTAAGTAACTGAACTACATCGCAATTTAAAATTATGAGAAAGCTTTTATTACTAATCGTCGCAACTATTCTTGTTTTACCTGCTGTTGCGCAACAACCCAAAAAATTTGATGGTCTTGATATGAATCTTGGTAATTTATCAAGATTATCTGATGCAAAGACCAGATCTATTAGTCCGGAGAACTTTACCGGCGAAAAAGGTAAGGGAGGAATGGCAGATCCTGTTAAAAACAAAGGACAGCGTAACGTCGCCAATGCTGCAAATGAGGCTCGAGATTTGGGCGTTGGCTGGAAAGTAAATCCTTTTATAATTGTCAAAAGCGGTGAAACCATAACCATTGCCGAAATGGAAGGTCCTGGTGCTATACAGCAAATATGGATGACCCCAACGGGAAACTGGCAGTTCTCTATTTTACGCTTTTACTGGGATGATGAGAAAGAGCCTTCAATCGAAACTCCGGTAGGTGCATTTTTTGGTATGGGATGGGGAGAATATGCTCCATTAAACTCTTTACCTGTAAGTGTTAATCCGGGTAGTGCATTTAACTGCTACTGGAAAATGCCTTTCAGAAAGAAATGCAAAATCACTATTGAGAACATCAACCCAAGAGATGAGATGAGGTTATATTATCAGGTTAACTACGCGCTTACGCCGGTTGCAGACGATGAGGCTTATTTCCATGCACAATATAGAAGATCAAACCCCAATACCAGTTCTTTACACACTATAATTGATGGCGTAAAAGGTAAAGGACAATTCGTTGGTCTTTATATGGGGCTTGGCGTAAACAATAACGGATGGTGGGGAGAAGGAGAGATTAAGTTCTTTTTAGATGGCGATAAAGAATACCCTACAATTGCAGGAACCGGAACCGAGGATTATTTCTGTGGATCATATAACTTCGACAGGGGTGGTAAATATGTAGAGTATAGTACACCTTATGCAGGCTTGCACCAGGTAATCAGACCGGATGGAACCTATAAGGCTCAACAAAGATTTGGAATGTACAGGTGGCATATCATGGATCCTATACGTTTTGACAAAGACCTTAAAGTTACGATTCAGGATTTGGGATGGAGAGATGGTGGAAGGTATTTAGCCCAGAAATCGGATATCATGACTGTAGCTTACTGGTATCAAACAGAACCTCATGGTAGCTTCCCAAAACTACCTTCGAGAGATGAATTAGAAGTTAATTAACTGTACGCTTAAAACTCATAAGATGAAATTGCTAAAGATTCCTTCATTAATATTGGCTGGCATGATGATTATCTCTTGTCAATCTGGTAGCAAAAAGCAAGATGTCGTAAAGGCATATGAAAAAGGCACGTTTGGCTATGATTTAAACTTTCTAAATGAAAACGACAGTATCGTTGTTTTAAAGAACGATGATGGAACTGCTCAGCTTGCTTTATCGCCAAAATATCAGGCAAAGGTATTTACTTCAACCGCAGAGGGACTTGATGGTAAAAGCTTTGGTTGGGTTAATTATAAGGCTTTTGGTAAGCCTTTAGATCCGCATATGAATGCTTATGGTGGTGAAGATCGTTTATGGCTTGGTCCTGAAGGCGGTAAGTTCTCGCTTTATTTTAAGCCTGGCGATTCGATGGTGTTTAAAAACTGGAAGACTCCTGCGGGTATTGATAGTGAGAGTTGGACTTTAGTGAAATCTGATGGAAAGAAAGCTTCTTTAAATAAGGATATGGAGCTGCAAAACTATGCTGGTACTCACCTGAAAATAAAGCTGGAAAGGGATGTTGAAATTCTTGAAAAGGATAACATCGAGAAGGCTTTAAATATTTTCTTGGATACTAAAGTGAAGTCTGTTGCTTTTAAAACCTTAAATACAATCACCAATACCGGAACTAATGAATGGACAGAAAAAACCGGCGCTCCCTGTATCTGGAGTCTGGATATGTTTAGTCCATCTCCAAAAACAGTAATTGTGATTCCTTACCTAGAAAATGCTCCGGGTAAGGTAGCTACAACGGATTATTTTGGAGAGATCGCAAAAGATCGCATCACTTATAAAAATGGAATTTTATTGTTTAAAGCTGATGGTAAGTCACGTGGCAAGCTAGGTATTCCTCCGCTAAGAGTTAAAAACGTTGCAGGAAGTTACGCAGAAGATCAGAATCTACTGACCATTACCATGTTTGATGTAAATAATAGAGCAAAATATCTGAACCAAGAGTGGACACCTGATAAAGATCCGTTTAGTGGTGATGGCATGAATGCCTATAATGATGGGCCGCTAGCTGATGGCACGCAAATGGGACCATTTTATGAGTTGGAAAGTGTATCTCCGCCCACATTCTTGAAACCAGGAGAAAAGCATACTCATAAGCATAGCGTATTTCATTTCACGGGAGATAAGGCTGCTTTAAATGAAATTGCTAAAAAAGTTCTGGGTATCTCATTAGATGAGATTGCCGGCACATTTAAAGACTAAAATGCATTGCCAGAATGGTTGATGAGCTAAGCTTGTCGACCATACTTATATAAACTGTAACCAAATATATACTGAATACTATGTTTAGAACGGAAAACGGCAGGAGCTATCTTGTGCCCTTTATTTTCATATGCAGCTTATTCCTGTTGTGGGGTTTTGCGCATGGTTTACTGGATGTGCTGGATAAGCATTTTCAAAATATCTTACATGTATCAAAAGCAGAATCCGGCTTTATACAGTTCTCTTTGTACATCGGATACTTAGTGATGGCCGTACCTGCAGGACTGTTTATGAAGCGCTTTGGTTATCAGAAGGGCATCATTTTAGGTTTAGTATTATTTGCTATTGGTGCATTTCTTTTTTACCCGGCAGCAAAATTTCAAGCATTCGTTCCTTTTCTGCTTGCCTTATTTGTACTGGCTTGTGGGCTGGCTTGTCTGGAAACAGCGGCCAATCCTTATTCTACTATTTTGGGCCCTAAAGAATATGCCGCAAGACGGATTAACATTTCTCAGTCCTTTAATGGTTTAGGCTGGATACTCGGGCCTTTAATGGGCGGATTATTCATTTTCGGCACGGAACACACTCCGGGGGTAGATAAATTCGATTCGATGGTTAAACCCTATATGATGGTGGGCGGAATTGTTGTTGTGGTTGCCATTATTTTCATGTTGATTAAGCTACCTGAGGTTAAGGAAGCTAGTGATACTGAATTGGCTGAAGACCCACCGATGCGCAACTTATTGAAGCATCCGGCTTTTGTATTGGCTGTAGTTGCTCAATTTCTGTATGTTGCGGCACAAACAGGAGTTAACTCTTTCTTTATTAATTATGTTACTGAAACTATTCCTAATGTAACTGGGCCAGTTCAAAATATAATGCAACACCTAGGTTGGTTTGGCGAGGTATTTACACCTAAAAACCCTGAACAGGCGGCATCGCTGATTCTTGCCATTGGTGGAATGGGACTTTTCTGGATAGGTCGTTTATCAGGATCATACATGATGAAATATTTATCACCGCAGAAGCTACTTGGAATATATGCTTTGGTTAATACTGTACTTGTGTTTATCGTACTGTTAGAGATTGGATGGTTCTCAGTGGTTGCTTTATTTTTTACTTATTTTTTTATGTCGATAATGTTCCCAACCATCTTTGCTTTAGGTGTATATGATTTGGGCCCCTTAACAAAGAAAGGCGCATCATTTTTAGTAATGGCTGTAGCAGGTGGAGCATTTTGTCCTCCAATCATGGGACTTATAGGCGATAACTTTGGTATGTCTATCGCTTTTGTAATACCAATGCTGTGTTTCGCTTTTATTGCCTGGTATGCCATTAAAGGTATTGGCAAGAAGATCGAATCAAAAAATATTTCAATTCAACATCACTAAAACAATATGCTGATGAAAAACAACGATAACCGTCGCTCATTCATTAAAAAGGTAGCTATAGGAAGTTTTGGTCTTACTGCTATGCCTGCGGTGATGCTGGCAAATGAGCGTAAAGAGGACGCTCTTAGTGAGGATACCGAAGTATCGCAAACCTCTTCGAAAGATAAGAGCAAAAGAGCTTACAATACAAGCTATAAAGAAGAACATCTCAGAAGAGTGGCATTTCCAATTGGTGGTTTAGGCGCCGGAATGTTTTGCTTAGAGGGTAGTGGAGCAATATCTCATATGTCTATTCGCAATAGACCCGAAATATTTCATGAGCCTAATATGTTTGCAGCGATTGCTGTTAAAGGAGAAAAAGTTGTTGCCCGTGTACTCGAAGGCCCCGTTGAGGAATGGAAAATGTTTGGTCAACGAGGTACTGGCAACGGAGCAAGCGGAGCCAATTATGGACTGCCAAGATTTAACAGTGCGGTGTTTACGGATCGTTTCCCGTTTGCAACTATAGATCTTGAAGAAAAAGATATTCCTTTAAAAACTCAGGTATTTGGTTGGAGCCCTTTTATTCCTACTGATGAGGACAACTCCAGTTTACCTGTGGGTGCCTTGGAATATAAATTTACCAATAATAGCAATGAAACAATTGAGGCTGTTTTTTCTTATAATTCAAGAAATTTTGTGTTGCAAGGTGGACAAAAAGGAGCTATAAAAAAGATGCCTAATGGTTTCATTCTATCGCAAGATGGAACGAACGAGAAACCACATCTAAGAACTGATTTTTCAATTTTTACCAATGAACCTGCTACTGTAGATTACTGCTGGTTTAGAGGTGGTTGGTTTGACCCATTAACTATGGTGTGGAATACCATTAAAGAGGGAAAAGTTAAAGCACAGGAACCCGATTCAGATGCGCCGGGAGCCTCATTATTTGTGCCTTTTACACTAAAAGCTGGAGAACAAAAAACGGTAAGATTGATGATGGCCTGGTATGTTCCTGATTCAGATCTACGTATAGGTGAAATGGTTATTGATCCAAAGAAGGCCGACTCAGCAGATTGTTGTGTTACTCCATCAGCCAGTAGTCTGGAAGAGAAATCAAATTATAGTTCACCAAATTATAAGCCATGGTATAGCAGTAAATTTAAAGACGTTAACGAGGTAGCAGGCTATTTATTAAGTAAGTATGATGAGCTGCAAAAGAAATCAATCTTATTCCGCGATGCCTTTTATTCAAGCAGTCTACCTCCAGAGGTTACCGAAGCAGTGGCTGCAAATCTTACCATTCTTAAATCTCCTACTGTACTAAGGCAATTTGATGGCCGATTATGGAGCTGGGAAGGTTGTGGGGATGATGGAGGTTGTTGTCATGGCAGCTGCACACATGTGTGGAACTACGCACAGGCAATTCCTCATCTTTTTCCTGTTTTAGAAAGAAGCCTGAGAACTACCGAGTTCTGTGAGAATCAGAATTTTGAAGGCCATCAACAATTTAGAGCAAATATGCCAATAAGTTCAGCTAAGCATGATTTCCATGCTGCTGCCGATGGTCAGCTTGGGGGTATTATGAAAGTATACAGAGAATGGAGGATTAGTGGCGATGCTGTTTGGCTAAAGAAAATGTATCCGATGGTAAAGACGAGTATGGACTATGCGATCAAAACCTGGGATCCCAGGGGTAAAGGTATAATTGAAGAACCTCACCATAACACCTACGATATTGAGTTCTGGGGTCCAGACGGAATGTGTACAAGTTTTTATCTGGGTGCTTTAAATGCCATCACGAAAATGGGGCAGTTTCTTAAAAAGGATATATCGAGATACAAAACTCTTTATACTGCCGGCAAAAAATTCATGGAAAGTGAATTGTATAATGGAGAGTATTTTAATCAGAAAATACAATGGACAGGATTAAATGCTCCAAATCCGGTAAATCAACAATCTTTTGCTACTCAGTATACTTCAGAAGCATTAGAGATATTAAAGAAAGAAGGACCAAAATACCAGTATGGAACAGGTTGTTTATCTGATGGTATTCTTGGAGGATGGATTTCGAAAATGTGCGGGCTTGAAGAGCCATTGGATAGTGAAAAGACCAAAAGCCATTTACTATCTGTTCATAAATATAATCTGAAAGCTGATTTAAGTGATCATGTAAATCCTCAACGTCCATCATATGCTGCAGGGCATGAAGGTGGATTGTTGTTGTGTTCGTGGCCAAAGGGAGGAATGCTTTCTTTGCCATTTGTTTATAGTAACGAAGTGTGGACTGGTATTGAATATCAGGTTGCATCGCATTTGATGCTTATGGGGCAAGTTAATGAAGGGTTGGATATCGTTAAAGCTTGTCGCGACCGATATGATGGACGGGTTCGTAATCCTTTTAATGAATATGAATGCGGGCATTGGTATGCCAGAGCCATGTCTAGCTATGGACTGCTTCAAGGACTTACTGGCGTGAGGTATGATGCTGTGGATAAGACCTTACATGTAGATTCTAAAGTTGGTGATTTTACAAGTTTTCTGTCTACAGCTACCGGATTTGGAACTGTACATTTTAAGGATAATAAAGTTTCGTTAGATGTTGCTTATGGGAATATACCGGTTAAAAAAACTGTAATAGCCGGTAAAGAATCAAAGTTCTCTTAGTTTATATTAAAGTCAGCATTATGAAATTATATCTCATTGGGGGCTTTTTGGGTAGCGGTAAAACAACTGCTATTCTAAATGCATCTATTGAACTGATCGGGAAAGGAATACAAGTGGGCGTTATTACCAATGATCAGGGAGTAGAACTAGTTGATACCAGATTTATTAAGCATGCCAATATTCCGGTTATGGAAGTTACTGATGGTTGTTTCTGTTGCAATTATGATAAGCTTGATGGTCAAATAACAGCCTTAAAAGATAGAGATCAAACTGAAGTGATATTTGCTGAATCTGTTGGTTCATGCACAGATATGATTGCTACAGTGGTTAAGCCTTTACAAAAATTCAACAAAGACATAGAAACGGTAATTACTGTTTTTGTTGATGCTAATGTATTACCTACAATGCTTCAGGGAGCTCCTTTATTTGCAGATAGTGTAAGTTACATTTATAAAAAGCAAATTGAAGAAGCTGATTTATTAGTGGTAAATAAAATTGATTCATTAAGCGAAGTGGAATTTGAAAAAATGAAACTACTGGTGAAAAAAAAGTATCCTGATAAAACAACCCTGTTTCAAAATTCACTAGATGAATCCAGCATAAAAAATTGGACGACAGCATTAGCTGATTTTAAAATAAAGACCAGAGATTCATTAATAATAGATTATGATATTTATGGTTCCGGAGAGGCAGAGCTGGCTTGGCTTGACTTAGAAATTGAACTATTTACAAGTACTGATAATGCATTTGAAGAAGGAATGGCATTGATTAGGGAGTTTCATGAAGCAATAAATACGGCAAAATTAACGGTAGGTCATTTGAAATTCTTTATTGACGATGGGATACAACAAGAGAAAATCAGCTTCACTGCCGGAAGTCAGTCTTCATTAAGTGGAAATAGAAAGACATTTTCAAATAAAGTGGACATCCTTATAAATGCAAGGGTACAATCAGACCCCGGCCATCTTGAGTCACTCTTATTGAACCTGATTCAGGAAGCAGAGAAAAAAAATGGCTATAAAGTGGTTAAAAAAAGGCCATCCTCTTTTAAACCTGGTTATCCCAAACCAATTCACAGAATACTTGATTAATTCAATAAGGGCAATATGATGAAAGTTGAGGATAAAACAGTGGTATCTATCAGATACAAAATGCAGAATAGTAAAGGAGAAATACTTGAAGATAATCTTAATGGACTACCTATTAATTATTTGCATGGTACAGGGTCGATATTACCTTCACTTGAAGCAGAATTAGAAGGATTAAAAGAAGGGGAAGAGAAACAGATATTCCTTTCGAAGGAAAAGGGCTATAAAGACTTAGATGATGAATTCTATATTAAAGTTGTAGTCGACTGTGTTCGTTTTGCAACAGATAAAGAAATAGAAGGAGGATTAAATCCTCAGGTATCTGATAATTATTGCGGGCCTGAAGGATGTTGTTAGAAAAGATTTGGAAAAATAAATACTTGATTAATGAAATCAAAGACACTAAAAATAAATAGTACAGATAATATAGAGGTAGCGTTGTCGGATTTAAAAGCAGGAGAGTCTGTAAATACCGATAGTGGGATATATGATTTGTTTACTGATGTGCAGGCAAAGCATAAGTTTGCTACCGCTGACTTGAATGAAGGGGATGACGTTGTAATGTATGGGGTACTGGTAGGTAAAGCAACTAAAACCATTAGAAAGGGTGAAGTAATTACTACAGGTAATGTTAGCCATGCGGCTAACAATTATAAACTTAAGGAAAGAAAGACCAGCTGGAAAGTCCCTGAGACATCCTCTTGGAATGACAAAACCTTTATGGGGTATCATAGAGACAACGGGAGGGTTGGAGTAGCCAATTATTGGCTTATCATCCCATTGGTGTTCTGCGAAAATAAGAATGTACAGGTGATTCAGGATGCCTTTATGAAGGGATTGGGGTATCATGATAACGATTCTTCTTATTATAGTCAGGTGCAGCAACTGGTTAAAATGCATAGAGCGGGTATATCAAAAGATGATCTATTGAGTATAGATCTGGATATGGCTAGCGGTGATGCTGCAGCCGAAAACAGGGTATTCCCGAATGTAGACGGAGTTAAATTCCTAACCCATTCATTAGGTTGTGGTGGCACAAAAGATGATGCCGTTAACCTCTGTGGATTGCTTGCTGGATACATTACCCATCCCAATGTGGCAGGAGCTACGGTATTAAGTCTTGGTTGTCAGAATGCACAGATACCATTGCTTAAAGAGCAGATTGCTAAACGCGATCCTAACTTTAGCAAGCCCCTGTATTGTTTTGAACAGCAGCAAGTAGGTTCAGAATCAGAGCTAATGAAGTTAGCCATTAAACAGACTTTTGCTGGGTTAATTGAGGCTAATGAGCATAAACGTAAACCAGCGCCTTTAAGTAAACTTTGTATTGGATTGGAATGCGGAGGATCAGATGGCTTTTCTGGGATTTCAGCTAACCCGGCTTTAGGCTACACATCTGATCTTTTAGTAGCTTTAGGTTCATCAGTAATCCTTTCGGAGTTTCCGGAGCTTTGTGGTGTTGAACAAGAACTGAGTGATCGATGCATAGATGAGCGCGTTGCTGAAAAGTTCATGACTTTAATGACGGCTTATCATGAAAGAGCGAAAGCCGTTGGCTCAGGTTTTGATTCGAATCCATCGGCCGGCAATATCCGAGACGGCTTAATTACTGATGCAATTAAATCGGCAGGGGCAGCAAAAAAAGCAGGTACATCTCCTGTTATTGATGTTCTAGATTATCCTGAGCAAGTTTCTAAACCCGGTCTTACATTACTATGTACACCTGGTAGTGACATAGAATCAACGACAGCTGAGGTGGGAGCAGGAGCAACGCTTGTGTTTTTTACTACCGGACTCGGCACGCCAACAGGTAATCCTATTGCTCCTGTGGTTAAAATCTCAACCAATACTACACTGTATAAAAAGATGAATGATATCATTGATATCGATGCAGGAACCATAATAACAGGCGAGGAGACCATCAAACAAGTTGGAGAACGCATTTTGGATTACATCATTGAGATAGCCAGTGGACGAGTGAAAGCAAAGGCTGAAGTATTAGGTCATAACGATTTCATCCCCTGGAAAAGAGGGATATCACTATAAGAAACAGACATTATTCATTATTAAAACGAGTATATGAAATTATATAAAACTAAACGTGGGGCAATTTTACATAGCAACACTGGATATCATTTGTTAAACATTGATTGGGATAACCTGATAAATAATGACAACCTATATCAGCATTTACTTCATGTATTAACCGAAGGGAGTATTTTACAAGAGGATGAAGCACTGGCAATATTAGAGGATGGTGTTGAAGCTCCTATTGGTCAGCAAGAAGTATGGGCGGCAGGAGTAACCTATCTGCGTAGTCGCGATGCCCGTAAAGAGGAATCTCAGGATTCTGGGGGTGCAAGTATGTACGATAAAGTTTATGATGCAGACCGCCCCGAGTTATTTTTTAAGTCCTTACCTCATCGCGTTGCGGGTCATAAACAGTCGGTAAATATCAGGAAAGACTCTACCTGGAATGTGCCAGAACCTGAGTTAACCTTGTTTATCAATTCATCTGGGAACATCCAAGCTTACACGATAGGCAATGATATGAGTTCCAGGAGTATTGAAGGTGAAAATACATTGTACTTACCTCAGGCGAAGATTTATGAAAGAAGTGCTGCATTAGGACCATGTTTATATGTACCTGCAGTACCAATTTCGGACAAGACCATGATAGAAATGGTCATAAAAAGAAACAGTAAAGAGGTTTTTCGTGATACAGTTTCTATTAGCAGAATGAAACGTTCACTAAATGAGTTGGTGATCTATTTGTATGCAGAATGTGACTTTAAGAATGGTTGCTTTTTAATGACGGGAACTTGTATAGTACCTCCTAATGACTTTACTTTGAATGAAAAGGACGAGGTTAGCATAACTATTGACAATATTGGAACATTAACAAATCATATTGCTATTCGTTTATAACAGAGTAGCTTTAAATTTTACAAAGAATTATGTCTATAACAGGTGAGAATTTTATTGGAAATATTCGTAGTGGTAATGGTAAAGACAGCTTTCAGGCTTCTAACCCTGCTGGGAATATTCTGATGCCCGAAAAGTTTATTTATGCTACAGAAACTGAGTTTGAGCAAACGCTAACGTTGGCGCAAAATGCCTTTATAAATTACAAGAACACTTCAACTAAGCAGCGAGCTGAGTTTTTAGAAACAATTGCCGATGAAATAATGGCAATCGGAGATCTATTAATAGAAAGAGCAGTTGCAGAATCAGGTTTGCCAGTTGGAAGAATAACAGGTGAAAGAGGCCGCACTTGTGGTCAGCTAAAAATGTTTGCTCAGCTGCTTCGTGATGGTTGGTATGTAGATGCGAGAATTGATACTGCACAGCCTGAAAGAGCTCCTTTACCTAAATCTGATATCAGAAGAATGCTTATTCCAATTGGCCCAGTGGCAGTTTATGGTGCAAGTAATTTCCCTTTGGCTTTCTCAACTGCTGGCGGAGATACCGCTTCTGCACTTGCGGCAGGATGCCCGGTCATTGTTAAAACTCATCCTTCGCATCCAGGCACAAGTGAATTGGTATCATCTGCAATTATTAAAGCTGCTCAAAGAACCCAAATGCCAGAAGGTGTATTCTCAGCCTTAAATCTTACTAATGATCAATCGGTAAAGCTTGTTCAACACCCGGTAATAAAGGCTGTAGGTTTTACAGGCTCCAGAAAAGTAGGGATGACGCTTTATACTGCTGCAGTTAACAGGCCAGAGCCAATTCCAGTATATGCTGAAATGAGTGCCATAAATCCGGTTATTTTAATGGATGAAGCATTAAAAGTAAGGGGCGAGGCAATTGCTAAGGGATTAGCAGGCTCTGTAACCATGGGAGCTGGTCAGTTTTGCACCAACCCGGGCTTGGTATTGATGATTGAAAGTGAAGCAAGCAAAGCTTTTTTGCATCACTTTGTGCAGTATTTAAGTGCGACTGAACCAGCAACAATGCTAAATAAGAACATCTGCGATACTTACAGTAAAGGCTTGGAAGCAACAAAAACCGTCAATGGAGTTAGTGTTTTGGCTCAAGGTTTAAAGGCCGCGGATAGTAATAGAAATGAAGCCAGACCAATCGCATTCGCAGTTTCTGCAGAGGTTTTTCTTTCGAATAAGCAGCTAACTGATGAGGTTTTTGGTCCGACAACGCTTTTTGTATTGGTTAAAGATACAACGCAACTTCATCAAGTTTTAAATCAATTGGATGGACAGCTTACCGCAACAGTACATGCAGAACCAGCTGACAAAAACAACTTAATACCAATAATTGATATTATTAGTCAAAAAGCTGGTCGTGTTATCTATAATGGCTTCCCTACAGGTGTGGAGGTTTGCCATTCCATGCAACATGGCGGACCTTTTCCTTCAACTACCGACGGAAGATCAACCTCAGTTGGTACTGCAGCTATCTATCGCTTTTTACGGCCGGTATCTTATCAGGATATTCCAGATGAATTACTTCCAGAGGCATTGCAAAACAGTAACCCATTGAGTATTTTGAGATTGATAGATGGATCATGGAAAACTGATTTAATACCTTAACTTCGCGCTTATTTTTAAGTTATGAATTGGGAAAAGTTATTGTCATCAAAAAGATGGGGAAATGAAGATAGGTTTATTGGAAATCAGAAAGAGGCTCGGTCAGAGTTTCAAAGGGATTACGATAGGATCATATTTTCTTCTCCATTTAGAAGGTTACAAAACAAAACCCAGGTATTTCCATTGCCGGGCAGTGTATTTGTTCATAACCGACTTACCCATAGTCTGGAAGTGGCAAGTGTTGGCCGTTCATTGGGCACCATCTTTTACAATAGAATAAAAGATGGTGATGTGAATATTGATGAAAGCTGTCCTTTGCTTTGCGAAATAGGCAATATTGTTGCTTCCGCTTGCTTGGCTCACGATTTAGGAAATCCGGCTTTTGGCCATTCGGGAGAATCTGCTATATCTCACTATTTTAGTGATGGCGATGGTAAAGTCTATCAGCAACAGGTAAGCCAAACGCAATGGGAAGACTTGATCCACTTTGAAGGAAATGCCAATGCCTTGAGAATATTAACCCATCCGTTTGCAGGAAAGGGTACGGGAGGATTTGCTTTAACTTATTCAACACTAGCAGCCATTGCTAAATATCCATGTGCATCTATTGCAGGGCATAATAAAAAAAACATTTACACTAAAAAATACGGATTCTTTCAGTCGGAGCAAAGTGGATTTGAAAAGATTGCCGCAGAGATGGATCTTGTTAAAGTTCAGGAATCGCCTTTGATTTACAAACGCCATCCACTGGTCTATTTAGTTGAGGCTGCAGATGATATTTGCTACAATATCATTGATCTTGAAGATGCCCACCGTTTAAAAATACTTTCCTATAAAGAAGTCGAGACATTGCTTTTGCCCTTATGTAATGATGCTAAAATGCCTTCAAGATTGGCAGAAATGGAAGATGATGATGCAAAAATTACTTTGATGAGAGCAAAATCTATCAGTACATTAATATGGCAATGCTCAAATGTTTTTTATCAGGAACAGGAAGCCATATTAAATGGTGATTTCAATAAAAGCCTGATGGACGCCATTGAAGAACCTTTCTCATCTGTAATGAAAGAAATAGAAAGGATTTCAATCAAGAAAATCTACAACTACTCATCTGTAGTACAAATAGAAGTTGCCGGTTATCAAGTGATGGGTGGTCTTTTAGAAGAGTTTATCCCTGCATATCTACAAAACGAATCAAAATACCACAAAAAACTGGTTGAATTGATACCGAAACAATTCTTAACCAAGAAAGATGATGTTTATTCTAAAATCCAAAGTGTCCTGGATTTTGTTTCAGGAATGACTGATATTTACGCTGTAGAATTGTTTAGAAAAATTAAGGGAATATCATTTCCTTCAATGAGTTAGTTAAACCTTATTTTTTATGTCTCTTTCTGTATTGAGAAGGAGAGGTGCCAATAAGTTTACTAAACAATCTGGAAAAATAATACTGATCATCAATGCCTAATAACGAACAAATCTCTTTGATACTTTTATCAGTAAAGTATAGGTATTGACAAGAATACTGCACTTTAAGCTGGTTATAGTATGCTATTGGTGATATGCCTGTTTTTAATTTGAATATTCTCAAATAATGGGAAAGGGAGATCTTTTGTTGATCTGCCAGCTGATTTACCGATAGTTTTTTATCAAGATTGTTCTTCATGAAAGCAATCGAATTACTTACGGCATCCCCATTGTAAACAGATGGATTAATCTCTTTATAATAAACCAGAGAAGTCACAAAATACAACATTCTAAAGTTCATGATCTCCATTTCCTTAGTGGCAAAGCTTTCTTCTAACATGGTATAGATCTGATCGAAAATATCAATCCTGCTTTGCTCAAAAGGAATTGAGTGCACTTTATTTTGTCCATCAACTAAAGCACGCTCGTAAATCATTTCAGAATTAGTGCCGCTAAAATGCATCCAATAGATGCTCCATGGATTTCTTAAGGAGCTAAAATATCTATGAGATACATTTCTAGGGATAATAAAGAAAGTATTGGCAGTTAAATCGTAAACTTTATTATCCATTTCCACGAATCCTTCACCATCTATACAATACAAGAGTATAAACTCAGTAGAACCACTTTTTCTTTCACGGTCGTGGCCCAAGGCATTTGGGTAGTAGCCAATTGCAGTAAGGTAAAAAGAGTTGATTAATGGGTTATTCTTGATGCTTTTCCTAATATTGGGCGTAAGCACAATCATTTTTTGCCCTAGAAAACCCTCCTTTATTTTTTTCTTAGCATCCATAATAGTATTGCCAAAGGTATCAATAAATGTCAATGATAGGAAAATCCATCTTTAACGAATAATAATCTATTTTTCTATGGTATTTAATTGGCAATTTTAACAAACCAAACTAATAAACTAAATGAACACAGAAAAAATAATCTTTAACCACAAATACATCATAGGTATATCCTTCATATCTGCCCTGGGAGGCTATTTGTTTGGTTTCGACTTTGCAGTAATATCTGGCGCGTTACCTTTTTTGAGAACTCAATTTATGCTTGATGCATGGTGGGAAGGTTTTTTAACCGGCTCATTGGCTTTAGGTTGTATTGTAGGCTGTTTGTTTGCAGGTAATATTGCTGATCGCTATGGCCGCAAGCCTGGTTTAATGATCGCTGCATTGATTTTTGCGCTTTCTTCAATAGGTATTGCTTTTGCATCAAGCTTAACACTATTTGTTGTGATGCGATTTATGGCAGGGATAGGTGTGGGGATGGCTTCAATGTTGTGTCCGATGTATATCGCTGAAATTTCACCTGCAAATGTAAGGGGCCGTAACGTAGCCATTAATCAGTTGACTGTAGTTATAGGTATTTTGATAACCAACTTAGTTAATTATTTTCTAGCTGATTCAGGTCCTGATGCATGGCGTTGGATGTTTGGATTGGGAGTAGTTCCTTCTGTAGTATTTTTAATAGGGGTATTGTGGCTACCGGAAAGTCCAAGATGGTTGGTTAAGGCTGGTCATCCTGAAAAAGCTAAAGCAGTTTTGCTAAAATTAGGTTCAGGATCTTTTGTAACTTCTACATTTTCTGACATAGAAAAATCACTTGTTGGGGTTAAAAAGCAATCCTACAAAGCGGTGTTTGAGAAAAGCGTTCGTCCGGCTGTTATTGTGGGTATTATATTGGCCGTATTTCAGCAATTGTGTGGTATTAATGTGGTGTTTAACTATACCTCGACCATATTTGAATCAGTTGGGGCCAACCTCGATAGGCAGTTATTTGAAACAGTAGCTATTGGTGCTGTGAACTTAATATTTACGCTATTAGCGATGTGGCAGGTTGATAAATTAGGTAGAAAACCATTGATGCTTATCGGCTCATTAGGCTTGTCAATTGTATACATCATATTGGCATTCTTACTTCAAAATCAGTTCCCGGCAAGCCTTGTATCTATTTTTGTATTGCTGGCAATTAGTATGTATGCAATCTCCTTAGCTCCGGTTACATGGGTACTGATCTCGGAGATTTTTCCGAACAAAATACGGGGTGCCGCATCTTCTGTAGCCATTATTTCTTTATGGGGAGCATATTTCATTCTAGTGTTTACCTTTCCAATTTTAGCAAAAAAACTAGGCACGTTTGGCCCATTTTATCTGTACGCGGTTATCTGTTTCTTAGGGTTCTTATTCATTAAGAAAAAAGTTAAGGAAACAAAGGGACAAACACTGGAAGAATTGGAAGGAAACTTTGCAAGGCATTAGGTTTAGCATTTTAGTACAAAGGGTTCTGTCTCTTTAAGGCAACAGTTGTCAATATAATAATTACAAAAAAAATAAAAATCATTTCTAATGAAAAGCATGAGCGTAAGCGTTTGGGAAGAAAAAGTTACCATACCAACTTATGGTACGGGCAAGCCTAATAAAAACCCTATGTTCTTTGAAAAGAGAATTTATCAGGGAAGTAGTGGCGTGGTTTATCCTAATCCCGTTGTAGAGAAAATACTTGATGAAAAGACTGACAAAGAATATATAGGGCTATTTCTTGAGAATGATTATATCAAAATGATGATCCTTCCTGAACTCGGTGGTCGGATTCAGATGGCTTACGATAAGATAAAAGAAAGACATTTCATTTACTATAATCAGGTAATTAAACCTGCATTAGTGGGCTTAACAGGTCCTTGGATTTCTGGCGGCATTGAGTTCAACTGGCCTCAGCACCATAGACCAACTACTTTTAATGCCATTGATTACAAAATTGAAGAAAATAGCGACGGTAGTAAAACCGTTTGGGTTAATGAGGTTGAACAGATGTTTCATACCAAAGGTATGGCTGGCTTTACCCTTCACCCAGATAAAGCATATATAGAAATTAAAGCCAAACTGTTAAACAGATCAACATTGCCGCAAACATTTTTATGGTGGGCAAATCCGGCGGTAAAGGTGAATGACTATTACCAGTCAGTTTTTCCACCAGATGTAAATGCTGTTTTTGATCATGGTAAACGTGATGTATCCACCTTTCCAATTGCTACGGGAACATATTATAAGGTAGATTATTCGCCCGGCACGGATATATCGATGTACAAGAACATTCCGGTGCCAACTTCTTATATGGCCATTAACTCTGATTATGATTTTGTAGGAGGGTATGAGCATGATAGCAAAGGAGGTTTACTGCATGTAGCTAACCATCATGTTTCGCCAGGTAAAAAACAATGGACATGGGGGCACAGTGATTTTGGAGTAGCATGGGATAGGAATCTGACCGATGAAGATGGCCCTTATATTGAATTGATGACGGGTATGTTTACTGATAATCAACCTGATTTCACCTGGTTAATGCCTAACGAAGAAAAGTCGTTTACGCAATATTTTATGCCTTACCGTGAGTTGGGTGTAATTAAGAATGCAAGTAAAGATATTTTACTGTCTATAAACAAGAAAGGTAAGGCACTTGAATTAAAAATTCAAGTAACATCTGTGCAGCGTGACTTATCATTAAAGCTAAGTTTAGCTAACGTTATCTACTTTGAAGGCGTTGCAACAATAACTCCTACAGACTTATACTTAAGAGAAATAAGTGTTGGCGATGATTTTAATGAACATGAATTGTTGTTTGTTATCAGCAGTGCAAAAGGTCACGAGTTATTGCGCTACGAGCCATCAGCAAATAAGGTTAATGAGATTCCTGAGCCTGCAAAACCAGCGTTGGCTCCCGATGAAATTGCCAGTAATGAGCAGCTGTTTTTAACCGGACAGCATTTGGAGCAATACAGACATGCTACTTATAGTCCAGTGCCATATTATGAGAAAGCACTTGAAAGAGAGCCAGGAGATATAAGAAATAACAATGCGCTTGGACTTTGGTATTTAAGAAGAGGGCAGTTTGAAAAAAGTGAATCCTACTTCCGTAAAGCCATAGAAACCAGTATTGAGCGCAATCCAAATCCTTATGATTGCGAAGCTTATTACAACCTGGGGCTTTGCCTTAAGTTTCAAGATAAGCTAGAAGAAGCCTATAAAGTATGCTATAAATCTACCTGGAATAAAGCTTATAAAGACAGTGGTTATTTATGTGTGGCTCAGATTGATATGATTAGAGAAAACTATGAACTTTCTTTAGATCACATTAATCATTCTATAGATAACAATGCTAATAATAGTAAGGCCTATGTGATCAAATCTGCAGCCTACAGAAAGCTAAATCAGATAGATCTTTCGCTCCGTACAATCAATCAGGCACTTGAAAAAGATGCATTTAACTTAAGTGCATTATTTGAAAAAGTATGCATTTACAGATCGTTAAATGATGAACAGAATGAGGAGAGATATTTAAAGGAACTGCTTACCTTAGCTAGAGGTTACGAGCAAAACTTTATTGAATATGCTATAGATTATGCAGAAGCCGGGTTATTTAAGGAGGCTATAGATTTGCTTAATTATGCCATTAAGGGGGCAGAAACAAACCCACTGGTTTACTATTACCTTGGATATTTCAACTACAAACTAGGGCAAAACGAAGAAGCAACTGCGTATTTTAAAACTGCAGCTTCAGCTGATCCATATTTGTGTTTTCCTAATAGATTACAGGAAATAAACGTATTGAGAACCGCAATGCAATTAAATCCGGCAGATTCAAAAGCCCCTTATTATCTTGGAAACCTTTTTTATGATAAGCGCCAGTACAATGAAGCGATAGCTTACTGGGAGGCTTCAGTTGAATTGGACGGCAATTTCCCTACTGCACTAAGGAACCTTGGAATAGCTTACTTTAACAAGCAGAACAACCAAGAGCGCGCTTTGGCCTGCTTCGAAAAAGCATTTGAATTAGACCCTCAGGATGATCGTTTATGCATGGAGCTACACCAACTCTATAAAAGATTAAATAGGAGACCTAATGAACGCTTAAGCTTTCTGGAAAAGAATAAAGAAGTTGCGCTTCAAAGAGATGATGTTTATTTGGATTTAGTGTCAATTTATAATTTCCAGGGTGAAAACGAAAAAGCCCTGCAATTACTGATGCAGCATAAATTCCATCCTTGGGAAGGTGGAGAAGGTAAGGCTTCAGGTCAATATGTATGCAGTTTAATTGAGCTAGCCAAGGAGAAAATACAACATGAATCTTATAAAGAGGCCATTGCCTTGCTAAATGATGCTCAAGCCTATCCGCATAATCTTGGCGAAGGAAAGCTTTATGGAGCGCAAGAAAACGACATATTCTATTGGTTAGGCTGCGCTTACGAGGGCTTAAATGACCAGAAAAATGCCAACGATTATTTCGATAGAACTACGAAAGGGCTAGATGAACCCTCAGCTGCAATGTTCTACAACGATCAGCAACCAGATAAGATTTTTTATCAGGGTTTAGCCTGGAAAAAAATAGGAAATACCAATAAAGCTGAGAAAATTTTTAAGAAGCTCATCGACTATGGTAGTCAGCACATTAATGACGTTATAAAGATAGATTACTTTGCTGTATCACTACCAAATCTATTGATATTTGAAGATGATCTTGATGTCAGAAATAAAGTTCATTGCTATTTTCTGCAAGGTTTAGGCTATCTTGGCCTAGCAAAATTTGAAAATGCTAGTGACGCATTACTAAAAGCCCTGGAACTTGATGCAGAACATCTAGGCGCAAGGCTTCATTTAGATATGGTAAAGCAGCATTTTAATTGTACAACCTAATACCAAATATTTTTTAAAACATGAGACTAAAGTTACCCTCTATTCCCGCTTACACATCTATTGCAGTGCTTTCGGCGAGTCTATTTTTAAGCCCAGACAAGTTAACTGCACAAACCATTATCCCAATAGAAACACAAAATAATGCATTAATACTACAGGCAGATGTGAATAAAGATTTGGGAACTGTATATTTTGGTAAGAAATTATCCAATAACAGTGAGTATAGTCAGGTACTGAGTGTTTTTAAGCAAACTCCAGATTATACAGGAATGCTTAATTCTGCATATACCGCATCAGGTTCACGAAATTTATTAGAACCAGCTATAACGGTTACTCATGCAGACGGCAACAACTCTTTAGATCTAAAATATGTTAGTCACGATTTAAAAAAGATAAATGAAGATGTGTCGTTGTTAAGCATCATCTTAAAAGATCCTGCTTACAATTTTACAGTTACACTTTATTATAAAAGCTACTATAAAGAAGATGTTGTAGAGCAATGGTCATCAATTAAACATGGTGAAAAAGGCAATGTAACACTACATAAATATGCCTCTGCAAATCTTCATGTAAAAGGAGCAAGCTATTATTTAAACCAGTACCATGGTGATTGGGCTAAAGAAATGCAATCAGAAGAATCGAAACTTACCCATGGCATCAAAACTTTGGATACTAAGTTAGGTACAAGAGCTAATCTTTTCCAGCCGTCAGTATTCATGGTGTCTGTGAATAAGCCAGCAACTGAAGATGAGGGTACTGTATTGTTTGGTGCTTTAGAGTATAGTGGGAACTTCCGTACTGATCTGGAAGTTGATTACCAGGATAATCTGCGTATTATTTCAGGTATAAATAACTATGCTTCACCATATACACTTAAACCAAATGAAGAGTTTGTTACACCTGTTTTCCTTTACACTTTATCAACTCAAGGTAAAGGTGTAGCGAGCAGAAACCTACAGGACTGGGCTAGAAACTACAAACTTCTTGATGGTAAAGGCACCAGATTGACGTTGCTAAACAACTGGGAAGCTACATATTTCGACTTTAACGAGACTAAACTTGCGGGCCTTTTAAAAGACACTAAAAAATTAGGTGTTGACCTATTTTTATTAGATGATGGATGGTTTGCCAATAAATATCCTCGTAATGGTGATGGTGCGGGATTAGGTGACTGGGAGGAAAACAAAGAGAAACTACCTAATGGAATATCCTCTTTAGTTAAAGAGGCTCAGAATAACAGCGTGAAATTTGGTATCTGGATAGAACCTGAAATGGTTAATCCTAAGAGTAATTTGTACGAGAAACATCCTGATTGGGTAATTAAACAGCCTAAAAGAGATGAGTATTATTTCAGAAACCAATTGGTACTTGATTTAACTAATCCTAAAGTTCAGGATTTTGTTTTTGGTGTGGTTGACGATCTTTTCACTAAAAACCCTGATTTAGCTTATATTAAATGGGATTGTAATGCGGTTATTTATAACGCTCATTCCGCTACACTTAAGAACCAATCGCACTTTTATATCGAGTACGTTAGAGGGTTGTATAAGGTGTTAGAGAGAATTAGAGTTAAATATCCTAAGGTTCCGATGATGCTTTGTTCTGGTGGTGGCGGCAGAGTGGATTATGCTGCTTTACAATACTTCACTGAATTCTGGCCTAGCGATAATACAGATCCACTTGAGCGTATTTTTATGCAGTGGGAATATTCTTATTTCTACCCTGCAATTGCAAGTTCAAATCACGTAACTGATTGGGGTAAACAACCAATTAAATTCCGCACAGATGTTGCAATGATGGGTAAGTTAGGCTTCGATATTGTGGTTAGCCATTTAAAAGAAAATGATCTTAAATATTGCCAGGATGCGATTACAACTTACAATGGTATAAAATCAATTATCTGGCAAGGTGATCAATATCGTTTATCTAATCCTAAAGAATCAAGCGTTGCTTCAATGCTGTATATCGACGAAAGCAAATCTTCTGGTGTTATTTTTAACTACCTGGTAAATTACAGATATGGCGTAAACAGCAGCCTGCCAATCTTACTAAAAGGGCTTGATGCTGCCAAGAAATACAAAATAGAAGAGATAAACCTTTATCCAGGCACTACATCATCAGTTGATAAGAATAAGGTTTACACCGGAGATTTCTTAATGAAAATAGGCTTTAATCCTGATGTAAATTCGTCGAGAGCTAGTGTAATATTAAAAATAGAAGAAACCAAATAGAATAGGTTTTAGTTTCTCCAAACCGTATAAGACGTCCACGGCAGGGGAAGGTAGAGTCCCTGCTTGCCGACAACCGAACACAGCATGACCTGAGCAATTAGATCTTGCCGAAGCACTTAAAAATCAACCAGAAATTCATTATAAAAACAAAAATATTTCCTAATAAAAAAGCAAATGGTTTTTAGTAACTTTAAGTAGATGTTTAAGAAAATCTATAATTGTACTCACCATGGAAAAGGAAGATATCAAGTCACTATTAGAGATTATTGACCAGCAAGTAAGTTCTTCGATACTGGGCGGAATGGAAGAACAGTATGAAGAACTTGAAGAGCTGGGTTTTATAACAATTAACAGGCATAGCGTACAACATTCCGCATCCATAACGCCATTAGGAATGGAATTCCTAGACCACGACTAGAATCAATTAGGTCATAACTTTTTAAAAATCAGCAAGTTATTGATTTTTTGGTACGTGTTTTGATATGTGTTACTCACACTCAAATATTTCGGTACAATGAATTAAATAGTAGTCAACCTCTAAATCATTCCTATAATGAACACTACTGATTTCAACCACCAACTTAGTCTTAATCAAGACGCACTTGAATCTTTCGCTTTTAAATTTACCCAAGATTACGAGGATGCAAACGATCTGGTACAGGATACATTGCTAAAGGCGATACGGTATTCCAGGAAATTCAGGGATGGTACAAATTTTAGAGGCTGGCTTTATACCATCATGAAAAATACCTTTATAAATAGCTATAGGAGAGGAGTAAAAACCAGATCATTTATTTCTACGCACGAAGAAATTCCGGTATCTCAATTACAAAATAGTGCAACAGGTAACTCTGGAGAGAATAAATTCGTGATGGAGGACATTCATAATGCAATGAAAAAACTTCAGCCAGAATATTTAACCCCTTTTGTCAAATATTTTGAAGGGTTTAAATACCATGAAATATCAGAGATGCTTCATGTTCCGATCGGCACTGTAAAAACCAGAATTCACATGGCAAGAGGGATATTGAAAAAGAACCTAAAAATGTACACTAAAGAATTCGCAGGCAGGGGTTATTAATTGTTACGGATTCTTCTTTAAATAGCTATCTATAGCATTTTCCAGATCAGTATAGCCTTCAGGAGGTAGATGTCTTGAACCAGGTTGCTCTATAGTCCATTTCCCGTTAGCTTTATTAAGCACAATTGGATCCGGTTCACCTGTAACCATCTCTACCTTAAATTTTTGGCAGTTATCTGAAGAAGTAACAAGTACATCCAGTTCCATACTCGCTTTTCTAAATCTAACCGGAAATGTTCTCATAATAATATCCTCCTATGGTTTAATTACTCCTTTTTTGATCATATCTTCAAATAGTCGTTTGTTAAAATCTGTTGCAAGTGCCTGTGGACTTGATGGATCGAGTGATTTGGTTTGAACCGAGTAAATCAATTTCTCACGGTCTAAGCTATAGAAATTGGCCTCAAGTATAAATTTATTGGTTACTGTATAGTATCCCGGCTCATAAACTCTTGTATACATAGTATGGTAATATCCCCAAAAGCGGTATGTTCTAGGCCAATAAGTCATAGAACCTGGATTGTAGCTTTTTTCTTTGGTTTTATCTAACAATGCAATAGTAAATGTGCCATCGTATCCTTTGTTTCTTATTTTCATTAAAGCCTGAGCTTCACTTAAACCCTCAAAAGCTTTTGGTCCATATTCAGCGAGCGCGGAGCCTGCATTGATACCATATGCCTGTAGATTTTGCACCGTTACATTCTCTACATTTTCCTTTAGGTTTCTATCTTTAGCACCCATTAATCCAATTACAAGGACTTTTTTAGATTTATCTATTGTTCCCTGAGGATCAGCCCAGGACGAAATGATCTTAGTGCTGTTGCAAGCATTTAACAACATGGCAAACAGAAGTAAGATCACTATTCTGCCGGGAAACAACACTTTTTTCATGATTTATAAGTTTGTGTATTTGGATAACAATCTATAATCGATTTGGTTGTAATAATTTACCATGAAATTTTAGCAGAACTAGACTCCGTAAGATAAGTCAAAAATTGAGTAGGAGGGTTTGCTGATCCTACTCAAAGGGATATTTTTACAGTTTAACAATTACACCGCAACCAACTCTAGGTCCTGAATTCCCTGTAGGTTGAGTTGTATAATCATCTGTTCCACCGTGCACTATAATACCACGATTGATGATGTCTTTTACGTCATTCTCTTCAATACTCCACCTATCTGTAGTAACAGAAATAGAACCATGTCCTTTGCCGTCTAATTGAATATTTCCTATATCTCCTGAGTGGTAGGCAGCAGACCCCCACTTGCCGTGCGCTTCATTAGTTGGATTCCAGTGACCGTGAGTATTGTTTCCCATGTCACCGCAATCACCATGTTCATGAAAATGTACCGCTACAGTACTGTCTGCTCTTGCAGGAAAATTAAGTTCCAAATCCATCCTCATCTTTCCATCTTTTAACTTGTAGAATTTTGCCGTTCCTATTTCCTTGGCATCAGCTGTTGTTGCCAGTTTTGCTTCTGCTACCACAGTTTCCTTTGTGGCTGAACATGAAGTGAAGAATCCCATTATTGTAATAACGGCCATTGCTAAATAATTTTTCATATTGCTATTTATATTGGTAATCACTATTTAGAACAAATCCTATGGCTTTAAGTTTTATTCAATTTATATATAGTTAATTAATTGGATTAACTTTTGATATAGCCGCATGTACTTGCTAAATCAAAGCAGAGTACTATATTTAAAATTTTAATAAAAGGAAGGCCTTATACTGATGAGAAAATACCTTATAATTTTATTCTTTTGTTTAACCACTACAGCTTTTGCACAGGATAACTACTGGCAACAACACATACGTTATAATATTGATGTCGCGCTTAACGACAAAGAGAAATCGCTAAAGGGCTTTGAAACCATAGTTTACAAAAACAATTCGCCATCTGAACTTGACTTTATTTGGTTCCACATTTGGCCAAATGCCTATAAGCAGGAGTCAACCGCATTGTTTCAGCAGATAAAAAGTGATACCTCTCGTGTTAAAAAGTTAGAAAAATACACCTACGGAAGTATTGAGGGGCTAAACTTTAAGGTAAATGGCAAAACAGCAGAAACTGAAGCTCATTCTAATCCTCAGTATATTGACATCATAAAGGTAAAGCTAAAATCGCCTTTAAAACCAGGTGACTCGGTTACTATAACTACTGATTTTAAAGTTAAATTACCTTCATACTTTTCGAGATCAGGTTTTGCTGGTGGAGAATTTATGGTTTGTCAATGGTATCCTAAGCCTGCTGTTTTTGATAAAAATGGATGGCATGAGTTTCCTTATCTTGATATGGGGGAGTTTAATAGTGATTATGCTTCGTTTAATGTAAACATAACTGTGCCTTCTGATTATGTTGTTGGGGCAACAGGAGTAATGCAAAATATCGATGAGCTTGCTTTATATAAAAATATTGGTGCAAAAAATGTTGCCAATAGAACAGGAGAGGCTATAGCTTACAAGCCTATAAGTAAAAACGCCACCAAAAAACTGACCTATAAAATTGACAGCGTCCCTGACTTTGCATGGTTTGCTGATAAGAATTTTGTGATTCAGTACGATACCGTAAAACTTGCATCAGGTAAGGTAATTGACGCATTTAATTATTATCACAATAAAAAAGAAACGCTTTGGAATAACAGTATCGACTACACAAAAGATGCCGTTAAAAAGTACAGCAGCTGGATTGGCGAGTATGAATACCCTGTTGTACAAGTGGTAGAAGGCCCAGCTAATAACGCAAGCGGCGGCATGGAATACCCAACCATCACATTAATAACCAGCCCTGATGCTAAAAAAGAATCTTTAGATGGTGTGATTGCCCATGAGATTGGTCACAATTGGTTTATGAGTATGCTAGGAAGCAATGAAAGACAACATACCTGGTTGGATGAAGGCCTAAATACATATTTTCAATTCAGATATGAGGCTGAGAAGTACAGGTCCAATTCGGTATTCGGTGACTCAATTCCGGCAGAAATTAAAGCATTACCAGAAAAAGAGTTTTTAGAACGTACCTATAGTGCAATGGCTAGTATCCCTATGAAAACGGCCATTGAAACACCTTCAGATAAATTCACTTCTTCTGATGATTACAGCATGACCTCGTATGTGAAGACTGCGCTATGGCTTTACATCCTTGAATCTGCGGTAGGTAAGGATAAAATGGATGCTGCATTTAAACATTATTTCGACAGGTGGAAAAACAAACACCCTCAGCCTGAAGACCTAAAGGCTTCGTTTGAGGAATCCTTAGGAACTAACCTCGATAAGTATTTTGAGTTACTAAACAAGCAAGGCTCATTTATGGAGCAGCAGTGAAAATTACTTTACCGAGTTTTTAAGGTCATTTACCGACGGTTTCCTGTAGCATAGCTTTTTTGCATTGATGTACAGTGTTTTAGTAAGTAGTTTTGAAGAAAAAAAGTTATGGAAACTCTAAATAACAACAACAGAACAAATCGCCATTTCGGAATGGGTATCTTTTTACTAGTAATTGGCGCTATCTTTTTATTAAGAAATATCGGTCTTAGTATTCCTTTCTGGGTTTTAAGTTGGCATACGTTTTTCCTGGCTTTTGGATTGTTAATTGGATACAGAAAAAACTTTAAAGCAGGAGGATGGGTATTTTTTGTAATAGTTGGTGGTGTATTTACCTTAAAAGATCTTATCTTCTTTGATATCTCTCAATACACAACTGCACTTGTTTTAATAGGAGTAGGACTTTACATGATTTTTAGACCTAAAAAAGACATACAGTTCTGCGATTTTGGGCACAAAAAAGATAGCATCAATTTTGAGAACACTTTTGAAGGCAAAAAATAGATACAGGAAATTGTTACGCGTATGTCACCGTTTTAGTAAATAATATAAATTATATTGTAAGGATACAAGGCATATAATTATTTTGAGCAAATTTTTAACACCTACTAATGATTCCGAGAAAGCTTTTAAGCAGGCTATTAATTTCAACACTTGTTTTACTTAATATTGGCTGCGATCAGGTCACAAAAAGCATTGTTAGAGAAAATGTAGATTATAATGAGAACATAAAAATCATTAGCAATCATTTTACACTAACAAAGGTTGAAAATTCGGGGGCATTTTTAAGTTCAGGCGACTGGTTACCTGGACCAGTTAAGTTTGTATTACTTTCTTTGCTACCACTGCTCGTACTTGGCTATGGTATTTATTTCGTCATGACTAAAACGGAAATGAATAAGCTGTTTCTTACAGGGATTTGTTTTGTAATCGGAGGAGGGATAGGCAACTTGTACGATAGAATACTATACGGATCCGTTACAGACTTTTTACATATCGACTTTGTAGTTTTTCAAACAGGGATATTCAATATTGCGGACGTATCCATTATGCTGGGTATGTTTATGATATTGACGCATTTGTACTTTAAAAGGGCGGTATCGGAGTTAGCTTAAGTACTATTTAGCCAGTGGTGAGATTCTTTTTGCTCTTTCCAAAAAACTTTGTTCTTCTAGTTTCTGTTCAACTTCGGCAATAGCTTTCATGATGTTATTTGTGGTATTGGTTACCTCTGTTAAAGCCAAAACCATTATGTCCCATACAGGCTGCATTTGTTCCAGCAGTTTTTTGCCTTTTTCCGTAAGCAGGATAAGTCTTTTTCGTTCATCCTGCTTGTCTTTTTTTGACCGTATTATCTTTTGCTTTTCTAGCTCTTTTAACAAGCTAATAGTAGATGGGTGTGTATAACCAATTTCAGCAGCAAGCTCCACAACACTTAAAACAGGTTTAAAATGTAAGGTGTAAATTACAGGAAACCATTTGGGTTCAAAATCTATTTGATGTGCTTTGTAAAGTAGAAAACCATCTTTACGAAGCTGTTCACTTAAGCGTTGAAGCCGTGTAGATATGGCTAAAATTCCTGATTCATTAATTACATTCATGAGTTAGTATTTAAATGGTCTTTATTTTAAATCTAAATGATAAAAAGTATTGTCTGCTTTCATTCTTGGAAAATAGGATGGAAGGGTCTCCATGTCAATTTTCACGAAACCATTTCTCTCATAAAATCTGCAAGCTGCTTTAAGTATATCTACAGTTCCAAGATATATATCTGTTATGCCTTGTTGTTTGCAATAATCAATTAGCGATTCAAGTAAATGTTGCGCAATGTTTAATTCTTTACCTCTATAAGCTTTTTTAACAAACATTTTTCTGATGACGCCCGCATTATGTCCAACGTTCATTAATGCGATAGTACCTACCAATTCTTCTTTGTTCAAAGCACCCCAAAAGCCACCACCATCTTTATGGTAATTTGTTTCTATATCTAAAAGATCTGGTTGACCTTCCAGTGTAATTGGCACCCCAAATTCGATCTGTTGAATTGGAAGAATAACGTCTATAATTCGCGCACAGTAGTTGTTGTAAATTGGTTCTATTAATATTAAAGCACTCATATATTTTAATTTATGTTCTAAAGTACGTAGTTGGCTACATATATTTAATTAGAAATAAATAATGTGAGATTTTCATGATAATCCAGTATTCTGGTGTTGGTGGAGAAAGGAACCTAGATGGCTTTAGCTATTTAGCATTGGCTTAAAATCAGGATCTTTACCTCTTAAATCTATGCCGCCTTCATAAATGGATTTTAAATTAACCAGATAAAATGACCATCCATTATGACATCCTAAGCGAATATGTTGCTTGCTGTTGTCATCTGTAGGAATATTTTTTTGCGTAAGTTCTACAAGAACGTAGTTCTTTTGAACTGATAGCTTTACATCAACAAGGCATTCACCTTCAAATGTAAACTGAATAAAATCAAATCCATTAGCCTCTGTAATCTTGCCTGTTGCTATGTCATCATATAGGTGCCAAATCCACTTATAACTATAATCCTTCTTAACTTGCTCGTCCTTACTTATCTTATTTCCTTCGGTATTGGTGAATGTTGCGTCTTTTAAAAACCATCTTTCTATTTCAGCGCTCTTTGTCCAGGAGTTATAAATATCACTTAAACTTGCTTTTACTAAAATTCTTAATGTAAATGAGGTCCAATCAAAATTTTTCATCGTAGTTGTTTTTTAGGTTAGTCCTCAAAGTTAAGCTTCGATATAGTAATTATGGCATGCAATAAAGGCCAAAATAGGGTGGTATTTAAGACAGAAAATGAATTCTATTTAATGTAAACAGTTTTAATGTTTACAAATTCTCTAATTCCAAACACGCCTAGTTCACGACCATAGCCGGATTGGTTGATACCGCCAAAGGGCAATCTTGGATCAGACTTCACAAAAGAATTTACGAAGCAAGAGCCTGCGTTTAGTTTCGTTTTTGCTATCTGTTCCCCTAAAGATCCATCTTTAGTGAACACGGCTGCACCAAGACCAAATGGTGTATCATTGGCTATTCTTATGGCATCATCAGTATCCTTCGCTGAAATAACTAAGGCAACTGGTCCAAATATTTCCTCCTGATAAGCAGGCATACCTTTTTTAATCCCTGTTAAAATAGTGGGTGTATAAAAAGCATGTCGGCCCTTAAAATCAGGAATTTGTCCTCCAAGAATACATTTTGCGCCAGCTTTAATGTTCTCCTGTACTTGCAAATGCAGTTCATCCCGAAGGTCTAATCTCGACATAGGACCTAGATTAGTTCGCGTATCAAAAGGATCGCCTGTCGTCCTAGCCTCCATTTTTGCTTTAAACAGCCTTATAAATTCTTTTTCTATGGTTTTTATGATAATGAATCTTTTAGCGGCAATGCAGCTTTGTCCATTATTTATAAGGCGGCTTTGAGCGCAGGCATCTGCTGCTTGCTCTAAATCTGCATCTTCTAAAACGATATAAGGATCGCTACCTCCTAGCTCCAATACACTTTTCTTTAAGAGCTGAGCAGCTTGTTGCGCAACTTGTTTACCTGCTTCTGTACTTCCCGTTATAGTAACCGCCTTAATAAAAGGATGGGAAATTACCGCTTTAACAACCTTGCTGTTGATTAAAAGAACTTGAAAAACATTTTCAGGAAAACCTGCATCTCTAATAATCTGTTCAATACTTAAAGCACAGCCACTTACATTGGAGGCATGTTTTAGCAAGCCACAATTGCCAGCCATAAGCGCAGGAGCAAGGAACCGGAACAGTTGCCAGTAAGGAAAGTTCCAGGGCATTATGGCAAGAACAAGCCCTATTGGCCTAAAACTCACGTAACTTTTGGAAGCTTCAGTTTTAATCAGTTCGTCTTTTAAAAATTCTTCAGCATTATCTGCATAATAATCACAAACAGACGCACACTTTTCAATTTCAGCGATACCATCTTTAATTGGTTTTCCCATTTCAATAGCCATTAGCCCTGCAAGTTTTTCTTTGCGTTTCATGAGTAATGCCGATGCGTTCTTTAACAGAGCAGCTCTTTCAGAAAAACTTGTATTTTGCCACTCTAACCAGGCAATCTGTGTTGTTTCAATCTTTTTATTAACCTGTTTTAAGGTATGTTCTTTATAGCTTTTAATTACTTTTCCGTTAACCGGATTAATGGATTGAATACTCATAATAACTGATTTAAATTTCTCGATTACGCTTAAGCGCCATGATGTATCCAAGATGCATCCCCTCGTGAAATGGTAAAAAGTTAAGGGCATCTTCAATATTATTCATTTCGACATCATATCTGGTCGTCCAGCCTTTATAATTAACAAATTTGCCTTGAGCTAAGTCGTTCTCCAATTGATCAACAGATGTAAGCAAAAGTTGTTTTATCTCTTCAATTTCCTTTTCAGTCAAATTCCTTTCTGGCTTACTACCAGGCTTATAAGCGTTGAAAAATTCAATGGAGACATTTGGTGTTTGTCCACTTCTCATATAGCAAACGCCTTCCTGGGCGGCAACAAGGTGGGCAATATTCCAGATAATATTATTGCCATATCCGTTAGGAACCTTGTTTAGCTCCTCGACAGTTAAATCTTTGATGGTATTTAAAATAAATAATCTAAGTTTTTTTAGTGTTTTTAATTGAGGATATCGTGATTCTGACATGATTCTGGTAGTTTTTAAAGAAAAATCAAAGGGTAATGTAAATTAAACGCAATATAATTAAAAACAGCTTTAGAGTTTAGGCGGAAAATTTGATTAGGAATCGTAATTTTGCAAAAAATTTCAAAAATGACTGGTAAAAGCAAATCAGATAGTACTGTAGATGTTGTATTAATTGGCGCTGGTATTATGAGCGCAACTTTGGGTGTATTACTTAAGGAATTGCAGCCAGATCTTAGTATTGAAATTTTTGAGCGGTTGGACGTAGCAGCCGCTGAAAGTTCTGATGCATGGAATAATGCAGGAACCGGACACTCCGCCTTTTGTGAACTAAACTATACTCCACAGTTAGCTGATGGATCAGTGGAAACCAAAAAAGCTGTTTCAATAGCTGAATCTTTTGAAGTATCTAAACAGTTTTGGTCTTTTTTAGTAAGAAATAAAATTGTTGATTCTCCAGAGACGTTTATCAAAAGCATACCACATATCAGTTTTGTATGGGGTAAAGACAACGTTGAATTTTTACGTGAAAGGTACAACAACCTTCAGAAGAGTGATCTTTTTAAAGGCATGACCTTTTCTGAGGATCCAAAAGAACTTGCTGAGTGGATGCCTTTAGTGATGAATGACAGGGATCCGAATGAGAAAGTAGCCGGAACAAAAATGGAACTTGGTACCGATGTAAACTTTGGCGCCTTAACCAGAATGATGTTCAATTACCTTCAGAAGAAAGAAAAAGTAAGCATGCATTTTGACCATGAAGTTCGTAAACTGAAACAAAAAGATGGATTATGGGAAGTAAAGGTTAAAAATGACACTACAGGTAAGAAAAGAGTAGTAAAAGCAAAATTTGTATTTATTGGTGCTGGTGGTGGGTCTTTGCCACTCCTAGAAAAAGCAGGTATTCCTGAAGGTAATGGATTTGGTGGTTTTCCGGTAAGTGGACAATGGCTTAAATGCGTTAATCCTGAAGTTATTGAGCGTCATAATGCAAAAGTATACGGAAAGGCATCTGTAGGAGCTCCTCCAATGTCAGTTCCTCACCTTGACACAAGAATGATTGATGGAAAAAAAGCACTATTATTTGGACCTTATGCAGGTTTTTCTACCCGTTTCCTAAAACATGGTTCTTTGCTTGATTTACCTCTTTCTATAAAAATTAACAATATCAGACCGATGATATCTGCAGGTTTAGATAACCTACAGCTTACTAAATATCTGATTGATCAGGTACGTCAGTCTCCTGAAGACCGTATGACTGCCCTTAGAGAATATCTTCCCAGTGCTAAAATTGAAGACTGGGAACTTGAAACAGCAGGTCAGCGCGTTCAGGTAATTAAGAAACATGAAAAACATGGTGGTGTACTTGAGTTCGGTACTGAAGTAGTTACTGCTGCAGATGGATCAATTGCAGCGCTACTTGGTGCATCTCCTGGTGCTTCAACAGCTGTTTCTATTATGATTACCTTAATGGAGCGTTGTTTTGGAGATCAATTAAAAACTGAAGAATGGCAGAAAAAGCTAAAAAGCATGATCCCATCTTATGGCCAGCCATTAAACGGAAATGCTCAGCTAACAGACGAAATCAGGATTCAAACTACCCATGCACTTAGTTTAAAAACTGCATAAAAAAGTGTTTTGATCTATTAAAGATGTTACGTTCAAAAAACACCTTAACGCATGTTTAAGGTGTTTTTTTTGTATTTTAGGATACCGCAAACCTCTTTAGAATGAAAAAAAACACTCCAGTTCTCAGATGGAAATTAATATTTCCATTATTACTACTATTTGATACAACTTTCGCTCAAAATGTCTACAAGTTTACTGAAGGATTATTATTGAATAATGTCCATAGGTACGGCAGAGAAGCTCTTTATACAGACCTATTGGCTTATCAACTTTTTAGTAATACACTTCAGCAGCCGACTGCAGATGCTGTATTTGGTAACAACAATACTGGGACAGAAATAAAGTGGCTGAAGATTTCTGCTGATACTGCTGGAAGATTTAGGAGCAGGACATTTAACGGCGGTTATATATACCTCACCTATACTTCAGATCAAGAGAAAACCGCTTTACTCAACATTAAAGGAAATAGTGCTGTTTTTGTGAATGGCGTACTTCACGGAGGAGACCCATATTCTTCAGGCTGGATGTATATTCCCGTACACTTAAAAAAGGGATTGAATGAGTTTTATGTGCGTGGACAGAACTTAACGGCGAACCTTCTTTTTAAAAATAAACCTATTCTTTTAAACACAGAAGATGCGACCCTACCCAGCATCGTTAATGGAGACAATAATAAAAGATTGCAAGGAGCGATTGTGGTAATCAATTCTAGTCAAAAGGAACTGAAAAACTATAGTATAAAAAGTAATATAGAAGGAAGGGGAATGAGTACCATATTGCCTTCAATTCCTGCAATGTCTACCAGAAAAGTAATCTTTCAATTCAATGGCGACGGATTATCTGTAAAGAACAAAGTAGATTGTAAACTTTATTTAATGGACGGAAATAAAACCATTGATGAAAATAAAGTGGTTATAGAGGTAGCGGATCCGTCTTCAGAAAAATACATGAATACCTTTGTAAGCAATATAGATGGTAGCCTTCAATATTATGCTGTTGCACCAAAGATAGGAGCAAATGGGCCAGGTTCAGCACTGTTCTTTTCCGTTCATGGGGCAGGAGTAGAGGCAATTGGACAGGCAAGAGCATACCAATCTAAAGATTGGGGAAACCTGGTAGCTCCAACAAATCGCAGACCCAGAGGTTTTAACTGGGAAGATTGGGGTAGGCTTGATGCACTGGAAGTATTGCAATTGGCAAAAGATAAATTTAAACCAGACCCTCAGCACGTTTATTTAACGGGCCACTCCATGGGTGGACACGGAACTTGGTTCCTTGGCGCAACTTATCCTGATAAATGGGCAGGAATAGCACCATGTGCCGGTTATCCAACACTGAAAGGTTATGGCTCTGCGGATGGATTGATTCCTGATAGCAGTTCCTCGGCCATCGGTAACATTCTGCTCAGTGCAAGTAATCAAAGTGATGTATTTAAGCTTAAAAACAATTATAAGTCCTTTGGTGTGTATATCCTTCACGGGGATGCTGACCGTACTGTATCTGTTGATTATGCACGCTCGATGAGAAAGACCCTAGCAGAATTCCATCAGGATTTCAGTTATTTCGAATATCCTAATGGGTCACACTGGTATGGAAATGAAAGTGTGGATTGGAATCCACTTTTTGAATATTTTAAATGGCACAGTAAACCTGTTGATACCGCAATGAGTACTTTGGATTTCACTACCGCTAGTCCTGGCATCTCATCTTCTTATTATTGGGCGACCATTCATCAGCAAATAGTTCCACTTCAATACAGCAGAATTCAATTTAAAAGAGATAAAAATACTGATAAAGTTACCGGAAGTACCGAAAATGTGAGGCTCCTAAAATTAAGTTTAAAGGATTTTAGTGCAGGCAAAAGTGTTGCCATTACTCTTGATAGCTTAAATAGGGTTGACTATACAACTAAAACATCAACCGACGAAATCTACCTGTTGAAGGAAGGCAAGGACTGGCAGATTGCTCCTTCACCTGATTCGTCTCAAAAGGGGCCACACAGATATGGCACATTCAAGGATGGCTTTAACAAAAAGATGGTCTTTGTATACAGTACAGCCGGAACTAAAGAAGAGAATGAATGGAGTGTAAATAAGGCTCGTTTTGATGCAGAAACCTGGTACTACAGGGGCAATGGAGCAGTAGAAATTATCGCAGATAAGGAGTATACTGCACGCACCTATAAAGATAGAAACGTGGTGATCTACGGTAATGAAAACACCAATTCGGCCTGGAAATCTCTATTGAAAGATTGTCCAATTCAAGTAGGCAGAAACACGATAAAGGTTGGGGTAAATACATTAACCGGGGATGATCTGGCAGCCTATTTTGTTTGGCCCATAAAGAATACTGAATCAAATACAGTTTCTGTAATAGCAGGAAGTGGTTTAAAAGGGATGAATGCGGCCCTGGCCAATCAATATTTTGCAGGAGGAAGTGGATTCCCGGATTACATGGTATTTCGTTTAGACATGCTTAAATCTGGTATAGATGAGGTTAAGGTAGCAGGGTATTACGATTATAACTGGAAGATAAAATAAAAAAGCCGGAGCATTTCGGTGCTCCGGCTTTTTTATTTAGACAATTTTCTGGCTTATCTACCAGTAAACCAAACTGGACTGGTATAGTTATTTTGAGCTTGAACCGCTTGAAAATTCTCTCTGTTATTGGATTCTTCAGAACTAGGATATACTGTTCTTTCCATTAACAAAAAGTTACTTGCAGATTTCTTTACTCTTGACCCAAGCTCCTTAGTAAGTCTACGGGTATCAGCCCATAACTCATAAGGTTTTAGCATGTTGAAATGAACATATCTCTGGTCATAAATCAATCCAAGTTTCTCTGTGCTATTCGCAACATTGAACTCAGCAATTTTCGCAGCTAAAAATAAATCAATAGTTGCCTGATCGGGTTTTACAGGTGCCGCTTCAGGCATAACGCCAGTGTAAACAAGGTCTTTATTCTTATTATTTATTTCATAATAAATATCTATAGATTCTTGTACTCCAGCTTTAAGTTGATCGGTTACTGAAATTCCAAGATCTGGCCAACGAAGTCCTGCCTCTGCTAAAATTAAATGCACTTCTGTTGAGGTTATCACCATAGTTGGTAATGCTGTATTTCGCTCAAAAGTTGTTCTATTGTACAGAGAAGGGAACGTTTTAGCCAAATTCGTCTGATCAATCTGATCTCTTATCACTGAAACGTCATTTGCTTCAGCAGGCATCGGTGTATAATTTCCATTTTTATCAGGCTGAAATAATACTTTGATGCGTGGATCATCTGGTTGTCCTGACTTTTTCAACACTTTCATCATGTTTTGAGGAAGCCATAGATAGCCACTCCCTCTCGTTCTTAGTTCCTCTAAAGCGCGGTTTATCAAAAATTCAAACGCTCTATCTTGTTGCAAATCCACAAGGGTTATTGAACTAGCTCTGTCTTTTGCGTAAACACCATCTTGTAATACTTCCTGAATTGTTGTTTTAGCCAATTGAGCGTCTGCAAGAGAGATACGCATAGCCAATCGCAATCTTAAACTGTTTATAAATGTGCGCCATTTAATAAGATCTCCGGCAAACCATATGTCGTTTTTCTTAATTAATTGCTGTATAGCACTTGTGCCAAGTGTATAATCTTTAAGTTTCCCTGAAACATCTTTTAGGTCAGCTAATATAGAAGTGTAAATGAACTGCTGCTTATCAAATTTTGGGAAGAAATTATTATCCTGAGCTTTCATCGCATCTGTATAAGGAACATCATTATATGCATCAGCAAGCTGATAAAATAAGTAACCCTTAATTACGACTCCAGTCCAAGAAAAAACCTCATACTCCTTTTGTTGATCAGCAGGCAATTTTGCAACTGCATCATTCATTGCTCTAATTGATCTTAACTTGCTATAAATGTCTCCATAAGGAGAATTCCCCCAACCATAAGTATTTGCCGCTCCATCATTAACGGTACCACCAGTTCCAAGCGTCCTATTAAAAGCTTCAAAATTATGAAAATACTCTCCATAACTGGTTCTGAATATACCAAGCTGCTGTTGAACATTTGTATAAAATCCTTCTGGTGTAGGGGTGGTGAAGCCATCCGGATTTAGGTAATCACTCTCTAGAGTCTTTTTACACGAGCTGAATGTACTGCAGACTACCGCCGCAATAATCAAGGATTTCCTCGCTATAGGTTTAAAATATGTACTTTTCATTAGAATATTTTTTAGTTATTATGACAACTTCATAATTAATTATTACTGATTTTAGAATGATGCCCTAACGCTTGCACCAAAACTTCTCACTGCAGGCCATGCATTATTTTCATAAAACGCATTAGTTCCATTAAGAGATTCTGCATCAACATTTGGCATAGTTTTATAAAGGTATGCCAGGTTATTTGCATAAACAGAGAAGGTTAATTTCTGGATTTTCATTTTGCTGGTAAGTTTGTTAGGTAAAGTATAACCAACAGTTATGTTTCTTAACTTGATATAATCGTTTTTATAAACAATATCAGGCTGAATATCCATAAAGCTTCTCCAATAATATGAATATTTGTCCTCAGCTGTAATGATTACATCATTTGGCGATCCATCTGCTTTAACACCATCAAGGATAACACCATTGTGCATAATAAATGGATACTGAGAATCAGCAGGAAGTGCTGAAGTGTGACTTGGTAAGCCAACAAACTTTCCATCATTTCTAACATAAAAAGGAAGACCACCATGAGCCTCATCTCTACCCTCTAATGTATTTTTAGCAGATCCATTACCTACCATATACATGTTGGTTTGAGAAACCATTTTACTTCCGAACGAATAATCGATATTGAAATCAAGTGATATTCCTTTATAAGATAAAGTATTATTTAAACCACCTACAGCAGTTGGGATTACTGTACCTAAAACATCCTGTTTTGTAGCATCGTTGCTGTAGTATCCATCTGCACCGACAACTCTTTTACCGCTTACTGGATCTTTAGTATAAGAACTTACTTTAATCTGGCCATAAGGCTCGTTTATATGAGCAACTACAGTAGCTCCCTGTGCACCCCATAAAACTTGTTCTTCAACGCCTCTATCTAGTTTTTTAACCATAGGCTTTGATTGACTTGCATTAAATACCACGTTCCAGCTAAAATCTCTAGTCTTAATTGGGGTACCATAAAGGTTCAACTCAAATCCAGTATTTGTAATTTCACCTGCGTTGATTCTTAAAGAACCTACACCTGTTGCTTGCGCTACACTCAATCCCATTATCTGGTTATAAGTAGATGCATGATAAACGTTAAATTCAAATCCTATACGATTGTTTAAGAATCTGTTCTCTAACCCAATTTCAAACTCTCTTTTTCTTTCAGGCTGTAAATTAATAGGAGGAAGGTCTCCCGGAGGACTGTTGGTAATAATACCTCCATAGTTGCCAATTCCATATATTACATTTGAAAAATACTCAGGTCCTGGTCTACCAACATCCGCCCAAGAAGCCCTTAGTTTACCATAGCTAACCCACTCTGGCAACTTAAACGCATCTGAATAAATAAATGAAGTACTCAAACCTGGATAGAAGTAAACATTGTTTTCTGGAGGTAGAATAGATGAGGCATCTCTACGTCCCTGTAATTCCACATACAACCAGTTTTTATAAGCCAATTGAACGGAACCTAACAAGCCAACTAATCTACTTAATTTCCTGCTATATGCTCTGTCACCTGAATTATAAAACTCATCATTTTTACTGTTATTCAATGAAAACCAGTCTCTGGTAATGAATCCACCACGGGTAAATCTACCAACTGATTCATAAGTCCTTCTCTGAATAACACCACCTACAAATGCATTTAATTCAAGGTTTTCAGTAAGCTGTTTATCGTAGTGTAATAAACTCTGAGCGTTAATTCTCATTTCTTTATTGTTATTAATGCCGTAATAACCACCTGCAGATTCAATTAAAGGACGAGTCACTCTTTCTTTTGTTTCTCCATGATTTGTGATTAAATCGAAACCACCAAGAGTTTCAAGGCTTAAACCTTTAGCTAAATTAACGCTAACTGTTGCAGAATTGATGAAGTGCTCACGTGTATTGTCGTAAGAGTTCATAGTTTGGTTCCAGAAGTAATTTTTAGCCAATCCATCTCTTACAATTCCACCCGTAGGATTTTGGGCTTGTCTATTATTAACATACCACCAAAAATACCCAGTTTCAGGATCAACAATTTGTTCCTTGCTTAAACGCTCAACATCTAACTGACGAGGGATACCATAAGTTACAAAAGCATCTTGGTTTTGATTAGGAGAATTGTGACTAAATGTGTTAACGTAAGTACTTACTAACTTAAACTTAACTCTATCTGTTACCTTAATATCTCCGCTAAACATGAATTTATTATCATTCAGGTTATATCCTTGAAAAATCCCCTTATAGTCATTTCTGCTATATGAAGTTCTGAAGTTACCTAAATCACCACCACCCTGTATCGCTACGTTTACATTATTTGTGAAACCATTTTGATAAAATGCTTTTATATTATCTTTCTGAGCTACATAAGGTCTTTTAACACCATCATACCATAAAATCTCGCGACCATCCATTTTTGGTCCAAAATTATAGTTTGTAGGATAATATGCCTGCTGGCCGTTTCTTAAATAGAATCCTTCAGCATCTACAGTTCCAGGATTGCTCCATGGTGCTGGGAAACCCGATCCAAACTCATTTTGAAATTCTTGCATAATCCAAGGATCATCAAAAGATCTGCTATAGCTAAAATCAATGCCTAAGCCATCTTTTTTACCACCACCCTTTGTTGTAATTAAGATAACTCCATTTGCACCTTCGGAACCATAAAGCACAGAGGCTTTCGCACCTTTCAATACCTCGAATGATTCGATGTCATTCATATTAAGGTCATTTAAGCCATTACCAGTACTTCTGTTGATATCTGTCGGCCCATCTAACATAGGAATACCATCAATTACGAACAAAGGTTTGGTTGAAGAACCTTCAAAAAGCGCAACGGCGTTTCTAATATTAATATTTAAACCACCTGCCGGCCCAAGAGCTGTTGAACTTATTCTTACACCCGGAGCTTGACCATACAATGCGGTTAAACTATTCAACGGAGAACCATCATTCTCAAGTGTACTTGTTTTTACAGTTGTTGAGGAATAACCCAGAGCTCTTTTCTCCTTTTTCACTCCCAAAGCAGTTACTACAACTTCATTTAATGCTTTTTCATCTGCAACTAATTGGATGTTAAGCACAGCACTACCTCCAACACCTACTTCTTTTGTTAGATATCCCAGGTATTTAATAGTAAGGGTAGCAGTTTCTGGCACTGTAATGGTAAATCGACCTTCTGGATCGGTCATTGTACCATTGTTTTTTCCTTTTTCAAAGATGCTGGCCCCTGGAATAGGTTGGCCTTCCGGATCTCTTACCGTTCCGGAAACTTTCTTTTGCGCATAAGCAGCAACTGTTATTAGGCTAAATAGCAGTACTGTTAAACACCTTAAGTAAATTTGTTTCATTTTTTTAAGATTTGATTAAACATTTAGGTTAGTTATATATTGTAAAATTTAGGGATTTCATTCTTTGCTCAATATGTGAACATCACCTTTCCTACAGGAAACTGTAATGCTCTACCACCAACGCAGCTGCCCCCAATAGCTCTGCATCTCTGGCTATATCTGAAATTTCTATTGTTGTTTGTTCGGCAATTCTAAGTATGCAATATTCATTAATAGCTTGCTGGATAGGAGGTAGGAACATTTTACCGGCAATAGCACCTCTTCCACTAAGAATAATCTTTTCAGGATTCATGATATGCAGCAGCATAACCACCCCTTTGCCCAATTGAAATGCTGCTTCTGATAATATAGAAACAGCTACCGGGTCTCCTTGACTTGCTGCATCGAGAAAATGATCGCCTGGTTGCTTACTTGTGTCCTTAAACAACCACTCCATACTTGATTTCGCTCCATTGTCTAATGCAATTTGAGCCTTATTGGCCATAACAGCTAATGAAGTCTCAACTTCAATACATCCACGCTTACCACAAGAACATAAATCGTTGCTTTGAGATAATGGGATATGGCTAAATTCTCCGCCATAACCGCTATGCCCTCTAAAAGGAACACCATTTATGATCATGCCTAATCCAGTTCCCCAGCCAACATTCAAAACAAGTATATTTTGAATACCAACTCCCTTTCCGAACTTCAACTCAGCAAAGGCAATCAGACTCGAATCATTATCTATATAAACCGGAAGTTCGAACTGCTGGATTAAATATTCCTTAAGACTAACATTTAAATTATTAGTAGTAATAGATGGGTAGATGCTTTTTTCATCATTAACAAAACCCGGCATTCCAATTCCAATACCTATAATATCATCTATATTTACCTTAGATTTATCTATATTCCCTTTAATAAATTGAACTAGATTATCTATCCCTTGCTTATCATCTGACAGTTTTACATTGGTCGATACCAGTGGTAGTACAATCTTGTTGTTAAAATCATAAATCACCATTCTGGTAATCTGTTGATCTACAGCCACAGCAACTATATAGAGCTTTTTTGCCGGATTTGTTAAGTACATTGATGGCCTTCTGCCTCCTGTAGAAGGTGCTAAACCTTCTTCAATAATGTAATCTTCGTCAATCAATTCATTAACAATCGCGGTAACTAAAGGAACACTCTTTTTAGTCAGCTTGCTTAATTCCAAAATAGAAAGAGGCTGACTATAATAGAGCCCTTTTAGGACCTCTGATTTAAGCTGTTTGTTCTTTTTTATGATTAACGACATCTTTTTTGTTACATAACAATAAACGAACTTATGAAATTAAAGTATAAAATCACAGCAACTTATTAAATAAATTATTAACAAATACCACTAAAACGTTTTCCTTTAAAAACAGAGCTGTTTTTATACCGTTATATTAATTAGTTCAAAATGATATACTCTTAATATTTTAAGAAAAACTTACACTTTAAGTAATCCACCATTTGGATTACCTGTAAAGCATAATGATTTTCAGTATTCCATAGGAGATTTAAAGGATGCTTTAGGTACAACCAGATATCAAATACAGATTTTCTAAAAAAAGAACTAAATTGTAGAACACAATCCCGTACATAGTTCAATGAACTATCGGAAAAACAATTTTTATAATTTAAACGTTTGACTATAAACAGAAAAATGCCACGCTGGTCTAAAATAACACTCAAAGTACTGGGAATCCTTATAGGGCTGGTTCTTCTTATCTTCTCCGCACTCGCTTTATACGTCAATTCAAATAAAAAGAGTCTGCTCGAAACCATTACTCAAAAGCTGAACAAAAACCTCAATGGTACCCTTACCATAGAAAGTATGGATCCTACCTTTTTGCGAGGGTTCCCCGGGGTATCCATCAGGCTAAAAAATGTGGTAATGAAAGATAGTCTATGGAAAAGCCATCAACATACGCTTTTGAAAGCTAAAGAACTTGAGGTTGCTGTAAACACTTTATCACTACTTAAAGGAACTATAGAGATTAAGAAAATAGGAATTAATGATGCTGAGATATACCTTTTTACCGATAGTAATGGCTATAGCAATACTTCTATTTTTAGAAAAAAAGACAAAACTAAAAAGCCAAAAGATGACAGTCAATCATCAACGGAAATAAGAAAGTTTACTTTAAATAACGTCAACTTTGTAGTGGACAATAAAAAAGGACATAAGCTATTCCAGTTTGATATTTATGGCTTAAAAGGTAACATGGACTATCCGCTATTAGGCGGATGGGATGCTGAAATTAAACTGAAAACACTTGCTAAGAGTCTTGCTTTTAATACCAGAAGAGGAAGCTTTATTAAGGATAAACTTTTAGAAGGACCATTTAAGGTTAACTACAATGACGATTCAGGCATCTTATTGGTGACACCAAACACTTTAAATATTGGGAAAGATCCATTTATAATAGGAGCTAAGTTTGATACCTCTAAGGAAAATACAGATTTTACGATCAATATAGAAACTAAGAATATCCTGTGGCGTGATGCTTCGGCGCTATTGGCTCCTAATATTACTGCCAAGCTTAATATGTTTGACCTTAAGCAGCCGATTCATGTGTATTGTACCTTGGCTGGTAACATGGGGCCAGGTGGCGACCCTTCTATAAATGTAAAAGCATTAGTAAAAGACAATACATTGACAACTCCTGGTGGCGTTGTAGATGACTGCAATTTTACCGGTGTCTTTACAAATAGTTACATTACGGGTAAGGGCATCAGTGATGAAAATTCGGCGATTAAGCTATTTAGCTTTAAAGGCAACTATGCACAAATACCATTCTCCATTGATACCGCATTTATCAACAATCTGGACAAACCTATTGCTACGGGAATATTCAGATCGCAATTTGAAATCGCAAAGCTAAATAATATTATAGGAGAGGAGATGCTCAAATTTGGCAAAGGGACAGCCAATGTAAAACTCTCTTATCGTGCAGACATTGTAGATTTCAAGCTCACAAAACCCTTTGTTAAAGGCTTGGTAGACATTCAAAATGCGGATGTAAGCTATGTTCCCCGTAAGGTGAATTTTAAAAATACGGCTATTTCGCTCACATTTACTGATCATGATCTTTATATTAAAAACATTCGTTTGCAAAGCGGTAAGAGTGTAGTTTTCATGGAAGGATCAGTGGGCAATTTCTTGAACCTTTATTATACAGATCCCGAAAAAATATTGTTGAACTGGAAAATAAGAAGCCCTCAAATCCACTTAGGTGAGTTCATCGGCTTTCTGGGTACTAGAAAGCCAAAAGCAAAAAAGAGAAGTAAACAATCTAATTTTTCTGAGAACCTGAACGAGCTCTTTGAAAAGAGCCAGGTAAATATGAGTCTGAAAGTCGACATGATTTATTATAATAAGTTTTTAGCGACCAATGCAAATGCTGATTTGCTGCTCTCAGAAAACGGTATCGCCATTAAAAATGTAAGTGTTAAACATGCGGGAGGCTCAGTGTCCGTAAATGGGACTATTGCTCAAAAAGGAAGCACAAATAATTTTAAACTGAATACCGTAATTAATAATGTAGACATTAAAAACTTCTTTTACTCGTTTGATAACTTTGGGATGAAAACACTTACCTCTAAAAACATAAGAGGATTTTTATCGTCTAAAACAAACATTTCAGGTGTTATAAGTGACAAAGGTAATTTACTACCTAATTCATTGTACGGAACAATTGTTTTTGATTTAAAAAAAGGTGCCTTGCTTAGCTTTGAACCGGTAAAGAGCGTAGGTAAGTTTGCCTTTCCTTTTAGAGATCTCGACAATATTACTTTTACAAACCTAAATGGAAAATTTGATGTACGCGGACAGAGAATCACCATTAACCCAATGCAAATTAATTCAAGCTTACTAAATATGGATATTGCTGGTATATACTCTATGTCTACCGGAACCAATATCACTTTAGACGTGCCTTTAAGAAACCCTAAAAAAGATGCCGACATTACAGATAAAAATGAAAAAAGAGAACGAAGGATGAAGGGAATTGTGTTACATTTACTAGCAACTGATGGCGAAGACGGGAAGATTAAGATTAAATTGAATAGAAACCGCGATAAAACAAAATAAACCTATTAATAATCACCTTAATTAATTGAAATGAAACGTAATGCAACAGCCGTTTGGAATGGCACTATTAAAGAAGGTTCAGGCAACCTTACCACAGACAGTAAAGTACTTGATAAAACTCAATATTCATTTAATAGTCGCTTTGCCGATGGAATTGGAACCAATCCTGAAGAACTGATGGCTGCTGCCCACGCAGGTTGTTTCACAATGAAACTAAGCTTAGATTTAACGGAAGCTGGTTTTAATCCTACTTCTTTAGAAACTAAAGCTACAGTAACTTTAGACAATGGAGTAATTACTACTTCTCATCTTGTATTAAAAGCTCAGATACCCGGGATTGACGATGCTAAATTCCAGGAAATAGCGGCGGGTTCTAAAGCTACGTGCCCCGTAAGTAAAGCATATAATGTGGAGATTAGTCTGGAAGCTTCTTTGATCTAATGAATTTTTAGATAAACTTATTCCTAAAACCTCCTTTTTATTTAATAATTAGGAGGTTTTTTTATTCTATAGTTACGAGATACGCTGTAATTTATCTATTTTCGGATTTTCAAGCCAAATAAACTATAAAACCACAAATGACCAAGTCTATACTTGTTTTGAAATTAGGTTCAGCCTCCATTACTACCTCTAAAGGAGAAATTGATGAGACTATAATTGCAGATATAACCAGGCAAGTGGCAGAACTTGCCAAGAATCACCATTTAATACTGGTTTCTTCGGGTGCTGTTGCTGCCGGAAAAAAGTTCATTAAGAATTATAAAGGCAAAATCAGTGAAAGAAAAGCAGCAGCCTCAATAGGAAATCCACTATTATTGAGTACGTATTCAAAACATTTTAAGCCCTACAATATTTCTATTGCCCAAAGTTTGTGCGAAAGACAACACTTCTCTAATAGGACTCAGTTTCTTCAGTTAAAAGAAACTTATGAAGAATTATGGAAGAATGGTGTAATACCAATTGCCAATGAAAACGACGTAGTGAGCAATTTAGAACTAAAATTCTCTGATAATGACGAACTTGCAACTTTATTAGGTGTTGGATTTGGTGCTTCACTTATTCTTTTAGGAACCTCCGTACCCGGTGTATTAGACAAGGAAGGCAACGTAATAGATAAAATAGATGCGATTAATAATGATGTTTTCTCTTTAGCCAACAAGAATACTTCTGAAGTTGGATTAGGAGGAATGATCTCTAAACTAACTTTTGCGAATCTTGCCTCTACCATGGGAATTAAGGTTGTTATTTTTGGTGTCAGAACACCTGATGGCATACTTAAAGCGGCAAAAGGAGAGTCGGGCACTATATGTACGCCTAAAAACTGCTCTATATCTGCAAGAAATAAATGGCTGGCAAGCGGAAGTTTGGTAACCGGTAGACTCAAGGTTGATGCAGGAGCAAGCGAAGCAATAAGAAAAAGAAAAAGCTTACTTGCGGTTGGTGTAAAATCAATTGAGGTAAATTTCGCTAATGGCGAAATATTTGAAATTATTGATGAAGAAAATAACATTGTGGCCGTTGCTTTGGCCAAAGTTTCATCAAGTACGATTAGTGAAAACTCTAAACAACATAACCTGGAGATAGCCAATGCCAGCGATATTGTAATACTATAATATGATAATGGAATCAATAGAAGACCAGTTAGTTAGTGCACAAAATGCCAAAAAATCCATATCAACGCTCAGCGATAAGGATAAACAAGGCATAATCACCCGAATTGCACAAATTATTTCTGAGAGAAAAGAAGACATCATTGCTGAGAATTTGAAGGACCTGGAGAAGATGTCTGATGCCGACCCCAAAAAGGATCGTCTTCTGTTAAATTCCGAAAGAATTGTTGAGCTTAGTAAAAGCTTGGTAGATGTTTCAAATCTTGAAGATCCAACAAACAAAATTATTTCTGAAAAAACAATTGATAACGGACTTTTCATTCAAAAAAGAACAGTTCCCCTTGGTGTTGTTGCTGTAATTTATGAATCAAGACCAAATGTTACACTTGATGTAGCTGCCTTGTGCATTAGATCAGGGAATGTTTGTTTGCTTAGAGGTGGTCAGGATGCTTATCATACCAATCTGTTTGTCGTTTCTTTAATTCAGCAGGTGCTTGGAGAAAGCAACCTGGATGTAAATATTGTACAGCAGCTTCCGGCAGAAAGAAAGTATATTTTAGATATTCTAACTGCAGAAAGATACATCGACGTAATTATCCCTCGCGGCTCTAATCAACTTATTGAATTCGTTCGCAAAAACGCTTTAGTGCCAGTTATAGAGACGGGAGCAGGGGTTTGCCACACCTATGTAGAAGAGACGGCTAAACTTGCTGATGCAGCTAAAATAGTAGTAAACGCTAAGGTGTCCAGACCTTCTGTTTGTAATGCTTTAGACACTGTTTTGATAGATAGGAAAGTAGCACGACCATTCTTGGAAATACTTGCGCCTCTACTTGTAGCATACAACGTCGAGATATTTGCAGATGAAGATTCTTATAAGATTTTAAAGGATCAAAACTATCCTTTAATTAATAAAGCGGAGCCAGAAGATTTTGGAAGAGAATTCCTTGATTTTAAATGCTCTGTAAAAATTGTAGATAGTACTGATGAAGCGCTTGATCATATTGCAAAGTTCTCATCAAAACATTCTGAGGCCATCATAACTCAAGACGCTGTTAAAACAGAATTATTCTTGAACCAGGTTGATGCAGCTGTGGTGTATTTAAATGCTTCTACAAGGTTTACAGATGGACAAGTTTTCGGATTAGGTGCCGAAATTGGAATTTCTACTCAGAAGCTGCATGCCAGAGGGCCATTCGCTCTGGAAAAACTAGTAACAGAAAAATGGATCGTTAAAGGTGAGGGACAAGTAAGATGAAACCAGCATCAATAAAAGATATCGCCAGCAAGGCGAATGTATCCATTACCACTGTATCATTTATTCTGAATGGCAAAGCTGAACAAATGCGCATTAGCAAGGCTGTGATTGAAAAGGTTAATCTCATAATTAAGGAGCTTGATTTTAAACCAAATCAGATAGCCAGAAGTTTAAGAACCGGAAATACACAAACCATAGGGCTGATAGTAGAGGATATTTCAAATCCCTTCTTTGCCAGTATTGCCCGAAAAATAGAAGACAAAGCTTACAAAAAAGGCTATAAGATCAGCTATTCAAGCACTGAAAATGACCCTGTTAAAGCCAAAGAGCTTATTGAAATGTTTAAGTCCAGACAGGTTGATGCTTATATTATTGCGCCTGTACCAGGAATTGAAAATGACATAAAGCAGCTACTCGCAGAGCGGATTCCTGTAGTAATATTCGACAGGAACCTTCCAGATATGGACTTAAATTGTGTGGTAGTTGACAACTTTAATGGAACCTATATTGCTACAAAGCATCTTATTGATACTGGCAAAAAGAATATTGCTTTTGTTACCGTCGATTTACATGTAGACCAGATCAACAATCGTTTTCTAGGATATGAGAAAGCGCTCGAAGATCACGGTATACCATTCAATAAAGATATTTATACTGAGATCCCATTTGATAGTACTGACGACAATACGAATGCGCAGTTGATGTTATTGTTCGAAAAGCACCCTCATATTGATGCAGTATTATTCTCGACCAACTACCTGGCAATTAAAGGCTTGTTGGTATTAAAAACAATCAACAAGGTAGTTAATAGAGATTTAAGCGTTGTGGCTTACGATGATCATGATGTATTTAAACTACATACACCGCCTATTAGTGTCGTAGATCAGCCAATTGAAGAAATGGCCGAGAAAATCATCGATGTACTTTTACATGAACTTGCCTCGGCCAATAATACCTTGATAAAAAGGGAAGCATGCAAGATTATCCTACAGCCCAAATTTATAGAAAGATGATTTAGAGGTTATTAAACCTCTAAATCATTCATTATAGCTTTTACTTTCGCGCTAAGCGCTGCATCGGTAACTTTAAAAGCAGCTTTATCTTTTAATGGTGCATTTACACTACAATAGAATTTAATCTTAGGCTCAGTACCTGATGGTCTCGCCGAGACAATACTTCCATCTTCTGTGATAAACTGAAGTACATCAGATTTAGGAAGTTCCAGGTCTTTCTTTTCATTAGTAATTAAATCTGTTTCAATACCCAATTCATAATCTTTTAATGTAGCAACCTTAGAACCGCCAAGTGTAACAGGAGGGTTGTTTCTAAATTTCTCCATCATTGCTTTGATCTCTTCAGCTCCGGTTTTACCTTTTTTGGTAATAGAAACTAATTCTTCCTTGTATAAACCATATTCCACGTACATATCAAGCATTGCATTGTATAAGCTACTGCCTTTATCTTTATAAAATGCGGTCATTTCTGCAATAAAAGCACACGAAACTACAGCATCCTTATCTCTAACCAGTTCACCAATTAAATATCCATAGCTTTCCTCACCACCGCCAATAAAGGTCTTTTTGCCTTCAAGACTAGTCATTAATTGACCAATCCACTTAAAGCCAGTTAGTGTGTTGTAGTAGTTAACATTCTTAGCTTTAGCTATTGCTTCAATTAAATTAGAAGTTACAATTGTTTTAACGATGTATTGCTCTCCTGTAAGTTTACCTTTTTCTTCCCAGGCACTTAACAGATAATTAATTAATAAACTACCGGTCTGATTTCCATTTAGAAGCACAAATTCGCCATCATTATTTTTAACTGCAATACCAACCCTATCGGCATCCGGATCTGTAGCTAAAACAAGATCTGCATCTATTTCCTGAGCTTTTTTAAGTGCAAGTGTAAGTGCTTCTTTTTCTTCTGGATTTGGATACACTACAGTTGGAAAGTTCCCATCAGGAGTACTCTGTTCTTCAACCAAAGTTAAATTGGTAAAGCCAAATTGCTCAAGTGCTTTAGGCACCAATGTAATTCCTGTACCATGAATAGGAGAGTACACAATTTTAAGGTCTTTTTGACGTGCAATAGCTTCCGGTGATACTGATAGCTCAGTGATTTTATCCAGATATAACTGATCAATTTCCTCACCTATCAATTCAACATTGCTATCAATACGATCAAATTTAACTTCATCGATGCTCTTGATATTAGCAACCTCATCCATCACAAGGGTATCATCAGGAGCAGTAAATTGTCCGCCATCTGCTCCATACGCTTTGTACCCATTGTATTCCTTTGGATTGTGAGAAGCAGTAAGCATAACACCACTGCGACAACCTAACTGACGGATAGCAAAAGATAATTCTGGAGTTGGTCTTAACGCTTTGAAAAAGTAAACATGTATGCCGTTTGCCGAAAATACATCAGCAGTGATTCCCGCAAAATAATCAGAATTATTACGGCTATCGTGTGCGATGGCCACTTTAACTTTTTCGCCTGGGTATTTTTTAAGTAAGTAATTGCATAAACCCTGCGTAGCAGTTCCAATTGTGTATTTATTGATCCTGTTAGATCCGGCGCCCATTATCCCACGTAAACCTCCGGTACCAAATTCCAGACTTCTGTAAAATGAATCTGTAAGTTCCGTAACTGCTTCTTTATCCAACAACTGTTGGATTTCATCTTTAGTTTTTTGGTCGTAATTGCCATTAAGCCATTCATTTATGGTACTTAAGGTTGCTGCTTCTAATTGCATAGTTTATGATGTATATTTTAAAATCCTTTAATGAAAAACAGTATTATAATAGTGAACTTTTATAATGGAAGTCTAATTCTTACAATATTCCAAATTTTATTTTGTCAATATCATGATTATTAGCTCCGTTTTCTTTAATTTCACGCCCTAATATAAGTATATAACCAATTTGATTGAAATAATATTAACCTTTAAAATTTAAATAACTAATAATGAAACCATCAGATTTTTACTGATGGAATTATTATCAAAAAACAATTTATAAAACTATGAGAATATTAAAGTTTGGAGGAACTTCTGTAGGAAGCCCTGAGCGGATGAAAAAATTGCTGGATATCATTAATCCGGCAGAAGAACAAATTGTAGTGCTTTCAGCAGTTTCTGGCACAACCAACAGTTTAGTAGAAATTTCAGCCAAACTTTTAAAGGAAGATAAACAGGCCGCGTTAAGTCTTATTAACGTGCTGAATGAAAAATACAATGAATTTGTGATTGAACTTTTACCTGAAGGCGATTTCCGTGATCAAGGTCAGGAAGTGGTAAATTATCACTTTAACTTCCTTCAAACATTGGTAAACGATCTTTTTACGCCAATTGAGGAAAAAGTAGTACTTGCACAAGGTGAGTTATTATCAACCACATTATACCATATCTATCTTAAATCGATAGGTGTGCCATCTGTATTGTTGCCTGCTTTAGATTTCATGAAAATTGATGAGGACAATGAACCTGATGTTCCTTATGCAACCAGGCATTTACAACCGATATTAGATCAAAATAAAGGAAATAAACTTTTCATTACCCAAGGATTCATCTGCAGAAACAGCTTTGGCGAAGTAGATAATCTTAGACGTGGAGGAAGCGATTATACTGCATCTTTAATTGGAGCTGCTATTTCAGCCGAAGAAGTTCAAATCTGGACAGATATTGATGGTATGCACAATAATGATCCTAGAATAGTTAAAGGTACTAAACCAATTTCCCAGCTTTCATTTGATGAGGCTGCTGAGTTGGCTTACTTTGGTGCAAAGATATTACACCCGCAATCAGTTTTCCCGGCTCAGAAATACAAGATTCCTGTAAGGTTATTGAACACCATGGAGCCATCTGCTCCAGGTACTTTAATCACTAATAGCAGTGAAAAAGGTAAAATCAAATCTATTGCCGCTAAAGATGGTATTACTGCAATTAAGATTCAGTCGAGCAGAATGTTGTTAGCCTATGGCTTCTTGAGACGTGTTTTCGAAATATTTGAACGCTATAAAACTCCAATAGATATGATTACTACTTCTGAAGTAGCTGTTTCCGTGACTATTGATTTTACTGACAATTTGAATAAAATCATTGAAGAGTTACATGATTTCGGAACAGTAGAAGTGGATACTGATCAATCAATAGTTTGTGTAGTTGGTGACTTTAGTGCAGAAAAACATGGTTATGCCGCTCGTGTATTGGATTCAATTAAACATATTCCGGTTCGCATGATCTCTTATGGTGGAAGTAACTATAACATTTCGTTGTTAATTAATACTACTGATAAAACTGAGGCATTAAAAAGCTTACATAATCGCTTATTTGAGTAATTATCTTCTTCTAAGCCAAAAGATAATACCAGCTATAATGAAAACGAGTGCGATGAAGAGACGATTTCTTCTCTCGTACTCTTTTCTACTGATCTTCTGCTTATTATAGTCGCGATGATTACCAAAGTAGATCAGGCCTAAAACAACAATAACAATTATTAAAAGATATTTAAACATTATGTTTTCTGATAAAGATATATCGCACTTCGCTAATCTAGAAACACCTTTCTATCATTACGATCTTACTTTGCTACAAAAAACGCTGAGTACTTGTGCAGATGCGGCAAAGTTATATAATTTTCATGTGCACTATGCTATGAAAGCAAACTTCAATCCTCGCGTTTTAGAAAAAATAAAGGCTGTGGGTTTCGGTGCTGACTGTGTAAGTGGCGGCGAAGTAAACAGGGCGATAGAAGTTGGCTTTGCTAAAGATCAGGTGGTTTTTGCCGGGGTAGGTAAATCAGATAAGGAAATTAATGGCGCTTTGGATAACGATATATTCTGCTTCAATGTAGAATCTATTCAGGAATTAGAAGTTATCAATGAGCTAGCAGCTAAGAAAGATAAAAAAGCCAGAGTAGCTATTCGTATTAACCCTAATGTTGATGCGCACACGCACCATAACATTACAACTGGACTTGATGAAAATAAGTTTGGTGTAAACTCATGGGATTTACCATCCTGCGCTGAAACTTTAAAGAAATCAGAGAATCTTGAGTTTATAGGTATACATTTCCATATCGGCTCTCAAATCACCAATCTAGATGTGTACAAAAACCTTTGTGTACGTGTAAATGAGTTTGCTCAGTGGTTTGAAGAAAGAGGCTTTGCGGTAAAGGTGCTAAATGTCGGTGGTGGCTTAGGTATTGATTACCATAATCCAGAGCAACAGATTCCTGATTTTACAGCATATTTTAAAATATTCTCAGACTTCTTAGAAATTAAAGCAAGTCAAGAAGTTCATTTTGAACTTGGAAGAGCTTTAGTTGGTCAGAGTGCTTCACTGATCAGCAAAGTTTTATACATCAAGAATGGTAAAAAGAAAAACTTTGTAGTTCTTGATGCGGGTATGACAGAACTAATGCGTCCTGCATTATACCAGGCTTACCATAAAATTGAGAACTTAACAAGAGGTGCCGAAACCTCGATGAAATATGATATTGTAGGCCCAATTTGCGAAAGCACAGATTGCTTTGGTAAAGAGGTTGAACAGCCTGAAACATTTAGAGGTGATTTATATGCCATCAGAAGTGCAGGTGCTTACGGTGAAGTTATGGCGTCTAAATACAACCTTAGAGATGAGATTAGGTCTGTTTACAGCGATCAAATCATTTAAACGATTATTGCATTTATATAAATAAGAAAGGTAGTGTTTTTAAATACTACCTTTCTTATTTATATATGGTGTCACTCTAAGTTAATTCCAGAATGAAGATTGATTTACTAATCTTCAAAAAAGTCAACGAGACCTCCTAAATAATACTCTTCAATTCCTTCAGTAAAGTCTTTATAATCTCCTTCAGGAATGTTCGTTTGAACAAATTCCAATGAAGTACCTTTCTTATCTTCGTGTAGTTTAATGGCTACAATTGATGGCTCATTGTCTTCGCCAAAATACCATTGTTGCACTATCTTTTTACCATAATCAAATTCAATATTTTTGCCGGTGATGTCGCCATCCCAAAAAGAGAATTCAGTATTGGGCTCTTCTGTAAATTCAACCTCTGCACCAGTCCATAGTTGGATGCTTTGTGCCTTTGTTAATGCTAAATAAACCTCTTCAGGAGGTGCGGGTAGGTAAATGTATTTTTTAAATGTCTTCATAATTAATCAGTGTACTTTTACAAAGTTAATATTCTCATCCATTTAGTTAAGATAATACACAATTCAAGAAAGCTTTGTCTTCAGCTGTCATAATCATTTGAAAGCATTTATACCTGTCACATCCATTCCTGTAATTAATAAATGAATATCATGAGTCCCTTCGTAGGTAACTACAGATTCGAGGTTCATCATATGCCTCATAATTGAATATTCTCCAGTAATTCCCATTCCGCCGAGCATTTGTCTCGCATTACGGGCAATATCTAAAGCAATTTCAACACTATTTCTTTTCGCCATTGAAATCTGTTCTGAAGTAGCCCTGTTTTCGCTCTTTAACACCCCTAAACGCCACACTAATAGCTGACCTTTGGTAATTTCAGTGATCATTTCAGCCAGTTTCTTTTGCTGTAATTGAAAACCACCAATAGGTTTTCCAAATTGAACACGTTCCTTAGAATAGCGTAATGCTGTATCGTAGCAGTCCATAGCCGCGCCCAAAGCACCCCATGCAATCCCATAACGTGCTTGATTTAAACAACCTAAAGGACCTTTTAAACCACTGATTTCCGGAAAAACATTTTCTTTAGGTATTTTTACATTGTCGAAAACCAACTCACCTGTAGCAGAAGCTCTTAAACTCCATTTACCATGAGTCTCAGGAGTTGTAAAGCCTTCCATACCGCGTTCCACAACCATTCCCCTGATTTTTCCGGATTCATCCTTAGCCCAAACCACTGCTATATCAGCAAAAGGAGCATTAGAAATCCACATTTTTGCACCATTAAGCACATAGTGACTACCATTATCTTTAATATTGGTCACCATTCCACCCGGATTAGAGCCGTGATCCGGTTCAGTTAATCCAAAGCAACCCATCAGCTCACCAGTGGCAAGTTTAGGTAGATATTTTTTACGTTGTTCTTCAGTTCCGTATGCATAAATTGGGTACATCACTAGTGATCCTTGCACAGAAGCAGTAGACCTAACCCCTGAATCACCACGTTCTATTTCTTGCATCAGAATGCCATAAGCAATATAATCCAAGCCAGCACCACCATACTCTACAGGTATTGTGGGACCAAAAGCACCTATTTCCCCTAATCCTTTGATGATCTGCTTAGGAAATTCTGCCCTTTGAGCGTAATCTTCAATAATAGGGCTCACTTCTTTTTTAACCCAATCTCTTGCCGTAGCTCGGATCAGTTTGTGTTCTTCAGAAAGTAGTTCGTCTAATAAATAGTAATCGGGAGCTTCGTAAAGGTCTTTCTTGGCAGATTTATTCATTGTTTCCAGTATATTTGGTTACGTAAACAGCTATTGTAATCAAAGGTAATAAATTAGAACAATGGCTGGTTATAACAGATCAACAATTTAATTTCGTGAAATGAGTAATATTAAAAACTATATACAGACAGTTGCCTTAAGAGATGTTAAATGTTACGCACTACATGGTTATTACCCTGAAGAGCAGCTAACTGGCATCTACTTTCTGGTTGATGTTGTGGTTACATTTGCATCCAATACAGACACCGAAAATCTGGATCGAACTGTTAATTATGAAATGTTGAATGCCATAATATTAGATGAAATGAAACACACCAGAAAAATGCTGGAAACCGTTGTTAAAAGTATTTTAGATTGTGTAATTGAAAATTATCCGTTTATACTTACCGGTGAGGTTGGTATTAAGAAACTAAATCCACCAATGCCAGGCGAAATAGGGCATTCATTTGTACAATTAACCTATCGCTCTACAAACTCCTAAACAAACACCTCTAATTTTAAAAACTAATAACAACCGATGGCATTTAATAAGATTACCACCGATTTATTAAATCAAATAAAAGAAACTATTGGCGCTTCAAATGTGTTTACAGACGAAGAATCGTTAGATAAGTACAGTCATGATGAGACGGAAGACCTTAAATACTATCCTGAAGTTGTAGTTAAGCCTACCGATGCTAACCAAATTTCTGCATTACTGAAGTTATGCAACACAAATCATATACCAGTTACTCCACGTGGAGGTGGTACCGGACTAAGTGGTGCAGCGTTACCTGTTTTTGGTGGTGTATTGCTATCAATGGAAAAGTTTAAAGCCATAATTGATATAGATACTGAAAACCTTCAAGCAACAGTTGAGCCTGGAGTAATAACAGAAGACTTTATAAACGCCGTTGGCGAACATGGCTTACTGTACCCTGTAGATCCTTCAAGTAAAGGTTCTTGTTTTATCGGAGGGAATGTGGCTCATGGTTCTGGCGGCCCAAGGGTGGTTAAATACGGCACCATTAGGGAGTATATCCTAAACCTAGAAGTTGTGTTGCCAACAGGAGAAATCATCTGGACAGGCGCCAATACCTTAAAGTATGCTTCGGGTTACAACTTAACCCAAATGATGATTGGATCTGAAGGAACATTAGGTGTGGTAACCAAAATAGTAACTAAACTTGTTCCTAGGCCTCAGCAAAGTGTTCTGATGCTGGCTTCTTTTGGTGAAAACGAGAAAGCTTGCGCTGCTGTTTCAGCAATATTCAGAGCTGGAATAGTACCTTCGGCATTAGAATTTATGGAAAGAAAAGGAGTGGAGTGGGTTATTAAATTCGACGATATTAAATTTGACCTGAAACCTGATGTAAATGCATTCCTTCTAATCGAATTTGATGGTGATGATATGGATACCATTTTTAAAGATTGCGAAAAGGTAAATCTGGTTCTAGAGCAATTTGAATGTAGCGATGTGCTCTTTGCTGATACCACTCAACAAAAAGAAGACTTATGGCGGATGCGTCGTACCATGGCTGAGTCAGTAAAATCTAACTCTGTTTACAAGGAAGAAGATACCGTAGTACCAAGAGCTGCATTACCAAAATTAATCAATGGAATCAAAGAAATAGGTAGTAGATATGGCTTTGAAAGCGTTTGCTATGGACATGCTGGCGATGGCAACCTCCATATCAATATCATTAAAGCAGGAATGAGCGACGAGGATTGGAAAAATAAACTCAAAGACGGGATCGTTGAGATATTTGAATTAACGAGTGCATTAGGCGGTACGATTTCGGGTGAACACGGTATCGGCTTAGTGCAAAAGGAATTTATGCCTATAAAATATAGCGAAGTTAACCTGAATCTGATGCGCGGAATTAAATCGGTATTTGATCCTAATGGTATCCTCAATCCAGGTAAGATATTTTAATTATAAGAACAGCTCGGTTAATTACTATCGAGCTGTTCAAAAAGTATCATCTTGTTTTTTTCTTCTTCAGGTATTGGTGTAGAAACTTTAGCTTCATAGTCAAACGCTACACATACCGTTCTTCCTTTACTACAAATTACTTCTTTACCATGTTCCATTTTGATCAATAAATATTCAAGATCAAAGCTACTCTTGCCGATTCTAGAGGTACGCACATACATACTAATTTTATCTTCCAGAAAAATAGGGGTAATATATTCCAGAGAAGCTTGGGCAATCACAACACCTGTTTTTTTCCAATCCCACTGTATGGCCTGTTTCCAGTATTTAGTTCTGGCGATTTCCATGAAGGTAAAATAGGTTGCGTTGTTCACATGACCCATCATATCAAAATCAGCAAACCTCGTTTCTATATTAGTTTTATACTTAAAACTGTCTATTTGGTTCACTATATCTGTCGTTTTGTCTTGCTTAATTGTTTTGTTACGCCAAAATGTCTTGAATATCATAAATAATTGAGTTGGTATAGGAGTTGATTATATGGTTAGTATAAAATTTAAATTAAAAAATAGGAGACATAAACGATGACACTAGTAAAATTTAACAACAGAACCAGGAACACCGCACCTTACTTTAACAATGTATTCGACTCTTTGTTTAGTGAAGCAATAAATAAAAACTTAACTATTAACAAAGTACCGGGAGTAAACATTTTAGAAACAGAAACTAATTACAAAATTGAATTGGCAGCTCCGGGCTTAACTAAAGAAGATTTTCAAATCAATTTAAAGAAAGATACGCTTTCCGTTTGGGCTGAGAAAAAAGTAAGCGAAGCAGAAGAGAAAAAAGATTATACACGTAGAGAATTTGATTACTTCTCATTTGCAAGATCGTTTGTATTGCCTGAAAGTGTAAATGCAGATAACATTACTGCAGAATATGTGAACGGGATTTTAAATATCACTATCGGCAAAGACGAAGTAAAATCTCAAAATAAAGAAATTAAGGTTTCATAATTAGGTTAAAGTTTGGTTTTTTAGGGAGAATAGGGTGTGCCGAAAGGTGCGCCCTTTCTTTTTTGCTCTAGTCCTTTCTTTTGTCTCGAATCTGACTAGAGTCAGTCCACGTTGAGTCCACAGTGAGTCCACGTTTTACTTGAAAAAAGGTGGACTCACTGTGGACTCATCGTTAAAGCACTGTGGACTGATTCTAGCCTGAAATATGGCATATATAAAAAGCCTATACAAGTTAATGTACAGGCTTGATTATAGAATTAATGCTAATAAGAAAGTACGCTACCCAAAGACCTAGGTATAACCCAGAATCTTAAGTACTTGCTTACTGTTCTGCTCTTCTCCAAATACCTCAAAGTTGAAGGTCTCATCTCTGTTTCTACGGATAATTACGTGCTTAGGGCTAGGTAATAAACAATGATGAATACCACCATAACCACTTAGAACCTCCTGATAAGCTCCTGTATGAAAGAAACCTAAATACTGTACTTTACGCGTTTTAGGCATAAATACACTGTTCATATGGGCTTCCTGATTGTAATAATCCTGACCATCGCAGGTAATACCACCTAAATTCACTCTTTCATATTCCGCATCCCAATTGTTTACAGGAAGCAAAATGTATTTCTGGTTTAACGCCCAAACATCAGGAAGATTAGTGATGAATGAACCATCCAACATTAACCATTTCTCTCTGTCGTTTTGTTGTTTACGACCCAATACCTTATATAAAATACCAGAAGCTTCGGCAACTGTATATTTTCCAAACTCAGTAATAATATCCGGTTCTACAACATCGTGTTCAGCACAAATTTCTTTAATCCTTTTTACGATCTCATTAACCATGTATTCGTAATCGAAATCAAATACCAATGAATCTTTAAACGGCATACCACCACCAATATCCAAAGTATCCAATTCAGGATTAATTTTCTTGAATTTGCAATAAAGCGTAACGTATTTCTCCAATTCGTTCCAGTAATACGGTGAGTCTGTAATACCTGAATTGATAAAGAAGTGTAATAGTTTTACCCTGAAATTAGGATTAGCAGAGATTTTATTGTTGTAAAACTCGATTACATCCTCCAAGCGCACACCTAATCTTGAAGTATAAAATTGCGAATCCGGTTGCTCCTCAGCCGCTATACGGATACCAAGGTTACATGGAGTATCCAATTCAACCTCATCATCGAAAAGGTTAAATTCTTCTTTATTATCTAAAACCGGGATGATGTTTTTATAACCATCATGCAACATATCGATAATATATTGCTTGTATTGATACGTTTTAAAACCGTTACATATTACGGTAATGTCTTTTGTTAAAGCACCTTTTTTCTCTAATGCCTCAATCATCGGCATATCAAAGGCTGATGAAGTTTCTAAGTGAATACCGTTTTTAAGCGCTTCTTCTACAATGTGACGGAAGTGAGAACTTTTTGTACAATAACAATACTTATAATCTCCGCGATAGTTGTTCTTGATGATAGCCGTTTGGAACAACAACTTGGCTTGTTGGATCTTTTTACTAATTAATGGAAGGTAAGTAAAACGCAATGGCGTGCCATAGGTTTCAATCATTTCCATTAAATTTAGATCCTGAAAATATAATTCGTCGTCTATAACGCTGAAACCTTCCTGAGGAAAACCAACACTTAGATCAAGAAATTCGGAGTAACTCTGCATTTTTTATATTTTTGAACTATTATTTATAGGGTTTGGCAAATTAAAATGAGTTAATTTTGTTGCCAAAGATAAACACTTTATAAAATACACCCGTATTTTTTTTATGACTAAGACTTTAAAAATTATTGAGGTAAAATCTGAGATCGGCGCCGGCACACGGGGAGCGAGTTTAGGAGTGGATGCAATTAAAATTGCAGCACTGGATTTCGGCAGTCGTTTCTTTAAAAAACATAAAACTGTTGAGGTTCCAAATGAGAACCATTTATTGCTTGAAACCACCGGCAGTCCCTTTGCAAAGCGGATTTCTGGGATTTTAACGATGATTGAGCGGGTAAGTGATGAGGTGAACGCTACATTAAATAAAAACGAATTTCCGATAGTACTTGCGGGCGATCATAGTACTGCTGCAGGTACCATCGCAGGTATTAAAGCAGCCTTTCCAAAATCTAAATTGGGGGTAATATGGATCGATGCACACGCAGATATTCATTCGCCATACACTACGCCGTCGGGAAATATGCACGGAATGCCGCTTGCGATGGCTCTTGATGAGGACAATATTGAGTCGAAAGTGAATAAGCTTGATCAGGAAACTATCAATTACTGGTATCAGTTAAAAAATGTAGGTAATTTTGCTCCAAAAATCAATTACCGGGATTTGGTATTGATTTCGGCAAGGGACATGGAGAAGCCTGAAGAGTATTTGCTTAAAAAAAATAAAGTTAAAATATTTACAACTGCTGAGCTGAGAAAAAGAGGGGTAGAGCGAACGGTTATTGAAACGCTTAAATACCTGGATCATTGCGATATGATTTATGTTTCCTTTGATGTAGATTCACTTGACCCTACAGCTTCAAGAGGCACAGGAACGCCAGTAGCACAAGGTTTAACAGAACGGGAAGCAGGGAACTTGATGTCGAGGTTAATAACCAACCAAAAAGTTTGCTGCTTTGAAATCGTTGAGGTAAACCCAACTTTAGACAAAGAAAATCAAATGGCTGAACACGCTTTTGAGATTTTAATTAAAGCAACTAACGCTTTCAGAAACGAATAAAAAACGCTCGGTAATAAGAAGAGAACATGAATATTGAACAACATATAGTTACTGCAACTATAGCAGCAGTAAAGGAATTGTACGGTCAGGACATTCCTGAAAATCAGGTTAACCTGCAAGACACGAGAAGCGAGTTTGAAGGACAAATTACAATAGTGGTGTTTCCTGTGGTGAGATTTTCTAAAAAATCGCCAGAGGTAACAGCTAATGATCTGGGTGAGTATTTAGTAGCAAACATACGAGACGTTACTGCTTTTAACGTAATTAAAGGATTTTTAAATTTAACTATCGCTGATGCTTACTGGTTAAATCTATTCAATAAAGAATTGCTTAATCCTTCGTTTCGCGCAATTAAGCCTAATGGCCAGAAGGTGATGGTTGAGTATTCTTCGCCAAACACCAACAAGCCACTACACCTTGGTCATGTTAGAAACAACCTGTTAGGCTATTCTGTAGCCGAACTTCTTAAAGCTGATGGCTATGAGGTAATTAAGGTTAATTTGGTAAACGACAGAGGTATCCACATCTGTAAATCGATGCTTGCATGGCAGAGATGGGGAAATGGTGAAACTCCTGAAAGCTCTTTCTTAAAAGGGGATCACCTTGTGGGTAAATACTACGTAATTTTTGACAAGGAATACAAAAAGGAAATAGAGGCATTAAAAGCTGAAGGCCAAACTGAAGACGAAGCAAAAAAGAATGCGCCACTAATTATTGAGGCTCAAAAAATGCTTTTAGATTGGGAAGCTGGCGAAACAGAAGTTATTGATCTTTGGAAAAAGATGAATGGCTGGGTTTACGAAGGTTTTGATGTGACCTACAAAAATCTAGGCGTCGATTTTGACAAGTACTACTACGAAAGCAACACTTATTTATTAGGTAAAGGTACTGTTGACGAAGGACTTGAAAAAGGTGTTTTCTTTAAAAAACCTGATGGCTCGGTATGGATTGACTTAACTGCTGATGGATTAGATCAGAAATTGGTTTTACGCGCTGACGGGACTTCGGTTTACATAACTCAGGATTTGGGTACCGCACAAATGAAATATGATGATTTCAAAATGGATAAATCATTATATGTAGTTGGTAACGAGCAAGATTACCACTTTAAGGTATTGTTTTTGATTCTTGAAAAATTGGGTAAATCATGGGCTGATGGCTTGTACCATTTATCATATGGCATGGTTGATTTACCTAGTGGAAAAATGAAATCAAGAGAGGGAACTGTAGTTGATGCTGATGATCTGATTGCCGAAATGGTAGCCACAGCTAAGCAGAAAACTGAAGTTTTAGGTAAGGTAAATAACTTCACAGACGAAGAAAAAGAGACGCTATATAACCAAATTGGATTAGGGGCTTTAAAATATTTCCTTTTAAAGGTTGAACCTAAAAAACGTTTGCTTTTTGATCCTTCAGAATCCATCGATTTTCAAGGCAACACAGGTCCGTTCATCCAGTACACACATGCACGTATTAAATCGTTGTTAAGCAAAGGAGCATACAGCGGAGAGGCTAACGCTCCTGAGGTAGCAATTACGCCTACAGAGCTAGAAATGATTATGCTGTTGGCTAAATACCCATCAGAGATTTCTGCAGCAGCAAAGGCTTATAGCCCAGCTACACTGGCAAACTACCTTTACGAGGTTGCTAAGATGTTTAACAAGTTTTATCATGAGGTTCCGCCAATTGTTAAAGAAGAGCATAGTGCAATTAAACAACACCGTTTAAATTTAAGCGCTGTTACTGCCGGTATTCTTAAAGCCGGAATGAATATTTTAGGAATTACCGTGCCAGAAAGAATGTAATTTACTTTTGAATATAGATAATCGGCTCAGCACTTTAGTTTTAGTGCTGAGCCGATTTTGTTAAAAGCCTGCTACAAAGCTGTCAATATATCCTGCACGTTTTATCAGCCATGCTCGCATTTTTTGATAGTCGGCTGTAAAATCGCCACTGCTATTTCCCCATTTCTCGAAGTCCTTTTTCTGAGAAGCTTCAATCGTATTTGCATATTTATTTAAGTAGGTCATTAGTTCAGGCATTTTATTGGCCTTAAAAGCCGTCCATTTTTGCTTAAATAATGTTTTAACTTTTGGATCGGTAAGCAAACGCTTAAAAAATTGGGTGCCAATTGCCGATGAAGAATTCCATAAAAGGGCGTTATCATACTTCTCGAAATGAGTACCAGTGCCTTCAAATCCGAAAGCCCAATCGAAGTCCCATAAAGGTCCAAAGGCATATTTTTCGCCTTTTGGCTTATACATATAAAGACTTTTAGGATGATTAAGCTCTTCGTTGTCTGTTAAATTACATACAATAAACAAGTTAACTACTGAATTTATATCTAAATAATCTGAATAGTTATTGCCTGGAAATGCCGAAGAAGAGATTGCATTTTCCATAATTTGAAATTCATTTTTTATTAATGTAACTTCATTTTCCGACGTTAAATCAGGGTATTTGATCATTACGGGCAGATTGTAATTTGATGATTTGAATTTCCATGGTTCATCATAATAAGTATCAAGTTCTAAGAGTGTACCTCCATCCTCAATATTAACACGGTTTTTAGCAACAGCAACCTGCTCAGTAAACACATAGCTTCCTACATAGGTATTATTTATGGTGACATCTACAGGAATAATATGATTAGTATAAGGCATCTCCAGTAGTTGACCGGTTTTCATAGCGACGGCATTGAACATTAGCGTTGGATCCAGATAATTTGCCAGTAAAACCCAATCTTTTTCTTCGGCTAAGCCCAGTAAAGAAGCTTTTTTATCTAGTTTTAAGCGGTATGGTTTTTTCGGGAAGCCCCAGGTTGAATTTCCTCTGCCTTTTATTCTTGTTGTACCTGTATAGTCTTCGAATCCGCCTAAACCTTCAATTTTAATCGTGGCTTGTAAGTAATCGTCTTTTGAAACTATTGGTGCATTACCGGCAGTTACAATGTAAATATGAGGAACTGAAGATTCCCAGTCTACAGTTATGGTATATTCGGCTTTAGCTCCGTATTTAGAGGTTAGCGTATATTTTACCGGGTTGGTAAAGTCGACAACTGTTTTACCGCTTTCTTGTTTTACTCCAGCTATGCTTACATCAACAGCTTCAGTAGTAAATGTGGGAATTAATTTTCTGGTTGGGTACGTTAATTTTGCTGTAACGTTACCGTTGGATATTGTAAAATTAAGATCTTGGGTAAGATTTGAATTGAGTGATTGTTGAAAAGCAAAAGTCTTAATAATAAGGCCAATGTCATCAACTTCCTTAATTGTTACCGTATAGATATTTTGGCTACCATCTTCAGCCCTGACCAAATATTTTACAGATTTAGAAAAATCGAGCATTGAAACGGTTGATTTTTGCTCCGTTCCGTCTACTGTAACACTCTTTCCGGTTGTGATGAAGGTTGGTTTAAGCTTGGTTAAATTTAATCCTTTTGTAACGGTAAGCACAATGCTGTTGGCACTTATCTCGCTTCCGATATCAAGCTTAAGTGCGTCTGGATTGTTAACGGCTTCAATTTTAAATGTTGTTATTTCTTTGGCGCTACTAAGCGGAATCTCCTTTTTCTTGCAACCGGAGGCAATGCCTAATACCAGAAAAAGCAGTACAATTTTTTGAATTAAGTGGTTCATTTGGTTGATCGTATCTATTTAGTTTAGATACAATTATACCTTTATTTTTCGGTTCCCGCTTTAACTGTAACTGTTTTTTTCTTCCTGAATGTGGCAAAGGTCATCGGACTTTTTTCAGGACGTTCATCTCCTAACAAAACACCCCATTGTTTAAAAGTGACGGTTCTGTCGAAAATAACTTTTAGCACTGCAATAACTGGTAGTGAGAGGAACATCCCGGATACTCCGGCAATACTACCTCCAATAATTACTCCTAGAATAGCAAATAAGGCATTTATCTTTACTTTTGAACCCACTATTCGAGGCATCAATATGTTGTTATCGAGAAATTGAACAACAGCAATAACCAGCAGTACTGTAATAACCGGCCAAAGTTCTGTTGAGGAAGTGAGGGTTAATAAAACACCTATGATATTGCCAATCAGCGCACCAACGTATGGAATAAGGTTTAGAATAGCGAAAATAACTCCAATTAATAAGGCGTGTTTAATTCCGATCAGAAAAAGAATACCTCCCAATAATATAGTCATATAACTAACCTGAATTAACAAACCTACCAGATAGCTTTTAATGATAGATTCGGTCTCGTAAATTGCTTCCTTTACTTTTGGGTGATGCTCTGGTTTGAACCACATAAAAATGAAGCGCAATAGAATATCTTTATAGAACAGCATCAGGTAAATATAAATAGGCAGTAATCCAACAAAAACGAATACTGAACTTAGTGTAACAGCGGCACCACTGGCGGCTTTACCGGCCATTCCTATTAAATCATCGCTCTTTTCAGTAATAAACTTAAGTTGCTCTCTTGTTGATATATGACTGATGTTACTTACCCAATTACTTAATGACTTAAGGTGTATATTTACATTATTCTTTATCTGAGGAAAGTCTGATACTAAAATTCCTACCTGAGCGGAGAAAAACCACACCAGCAATCCAATTAAAACAACTAGCAACAGAATTGGGAGTATAATTGCAACTGCTTCCGGAAGCTTTTTTCTGATTAAGAAACGGTATACCGGCAACACTACAATACTGATAAAGAAAGCCATTATAACCGGCATAATAATGTTATTACCAACTACAAGAATAGCGACTAATAGAACCAGACCTAATAATTCGATTGATCGTTTTACAGTAAGAGGCATGTCTGTCATAGGTAAAGTATTTAGATTTTTCATAGAGTAACACTGAAAGGTATGAAATGTTTGGCTAGTTTTGCAAGTAAATACCCTTTTAGTAAAAATCTATATACATACAGAACAAATGATCACAAATGAAACCATAGTTGCTTTATCTACGCCACCCGGAGTGGGTGCAATCGGCGTTATTCGCCTTTCGGGTAAGGATGCTATAGCTATTACTAACTCGGTTTTTAGTGGTAAAGATTTGCAGGCTCAGGAATCGCACACTATACATTTTGGTTTAATTAAAGACGGTAATGCTGTTATAGATGAGGTTCTTGTGAGTTTATTTGTAGCTCCAAAATCATATACTAAGGAGAATGTTGTCGAAATTTCTTGCCATGGTTCTAATTACATTATTCAACAAATTATTAGTTTGTTGATAAGAAAAGGTGCAAGTGCTGCCAAGCCAGGTGAGTTTACTTTAAGAGCATTTTTAAATGGGGGTCTGGATTTATCTCAGGCTGAAGCTGTTGCTGACCTAATTTCTTCAGACTCTGCTGCTGCTCATCAGGTAGCCATGAATCAATTAAGGGGTGGCTTTAGTACTGAACTGAATGTACTGCGCGAACAGTTAATTCACTTTGCATCGATGATTGAACTTGAGCTTGACTTTTCGGAAGAGGATGTAGAGTTTGCAAATAGAGATCAATTACAAGAATTAATTGCTAAAATCACTCTTGTGATTAGTAAATTAATCCGCTCATTTGAGCTAGGAAATGTAATTAAGCAAGGGATTAATACCGTGATTGCTGGTAGACCAAACGCTGGAAAATCTACTTTACTAAACGCTCTTTTAAATGAGGATAGGGCAATTGTTAGTGAAATTGCAGGAACTACTCGTGATACAATTGAGGAACTTTTGAATATAGGCGGCATCAATTTTAGATTAATTGATACTGCAGGTATTCGTGAGGCTACGGATACCATAGAAGCAATAGGGGTCGAAAAAACAATGCAGAAGATTAGTCAGACAGCTTTGTTGGTCTATTTGTTTGATGTAGTGAATATGTCGGCCACCGAAATCCATGATGACATTACTCGCTTACACAAGCCAGGTATTCCGTTTTTAGCTGTTGCCAATAAAATGGATCTTTCTTACAGCGATCGCTTAAAGGAACTTAAGTTTCCTTCGGATATTGCGTTTATTTCTATATCAGCGAAAGAGAATCAGCATATTGAGGAATTGAAGCAATTGCTTTATGATACCGCAGTAGGAGATAAGCTATCAGATAATCACACTATGGTAACAAATATCAGGCATGTTGAGGCGTTGCAAAAGACACAGACTGCTTTGAATAGCGTAGCAAATGGCTTAGATAACCCGGTTACTTCGGATTTTTTAGCTATCGATATTAAGCAGGCATTGTATTATTTGGGTGAGATCACAGGTCAGGTGACAACTGATGACTTATTGGAGAATATTTTTAGTAAATTCTGTATCGGAAAGTAATCGTGGGAAACTATTGCATAGCTATGAGAGATAATGACAAATAATTGTAATAGCAGATATGGAAAGCGCAAGACTGATATCTATGTTAGTTCGTTCGGTTTTTTAATATAATTTTTTATCAGAGAATTTGAAATCCTGTATTTTCGGTAAGGGTCTAATTAAAACTGTTTTTTTTCTTTTATGCAATGTTTTTGTTGAACCTAATATGTCATCAGTTTCGGTTTTGAGCCCCGTAATTAAGTTAAATTTAGTTTCTGTAAATATTGTATTCTCGTCAATATATCCTTTGGTAGCATTATTTATTATCTTATTTACATTAATTAATTCAAAATTTCCATTGCGATATTTGAAATCATAAACAATATTTCCTCCTTTAATTTCACTCCACATTGTTAAAATCCCCTTTTCAATAAAAAAATCTGGAATTTGGTATCCATTAGGTTTACCTTGGTTTTCAATAGGATATTGTGGTTCAATTATTTTGGTTGAAGATACAGCTAAGGTTAATTTTCCATTTGGTTGAGATAGGAAAATTTGTAATCTTAATGGTCTTGTTTCGTTTACTGTATCCATTTGCACCGTTATTCTGTCGATTTTACCATCATTATTTAAGTCGCCTTTTTCTTCTCTTACGAGGTAATTATAACTGTCTTTATTTTCAATATTTTGAGCAGATAGATTCATTTGGACTGCTATTAAAATGAATGTAAAGTATAGATAAATATTTTTCATTATTATAACGTCAGTTATTTTCCTTTTTGAAATTGATGGCTCGCGGTTAGGTGTTTTCCGTAGTGGAGTATTAAAAGTACAGATGCTTACTTTTTGCCTCTGTTTTGGCAAACCTTTTGCTTGCTGCGCAGCTAAAATAAGCAAACTTCTTCAAAGTAATTACAAATTTTAATTCGGCACCGAAGAATATAAAGCTGTCTGGTATAATAAGTTTCGGAAAAAAATATATTGTATCTTTAATTTTATATCTCGAACTGGGGCAATGTAATTTAAAGGAGAAATACTTGTTTGGAGGTTGTTTTTCGTATGTCGGAGAATGCTCAAGTTGAGGAGCTTCTGTTTATCTGGGTTATGGAGGTTCGATCATCATCTTGGACAGGAACTGTAGGATGAAGCTGAACGTTTAGGAAAACAATGAATTATGACAATAGATGAAATTTATGTGAGCATTGCAAAAAACATTACTGAGAATGTCTGACAAATATTTGTTGGTTTTTAGAAATATTGTAGTAGCAAGATTGCATGATCAAATCATCGAGGGTGCTTTACCGAATTTTTGTTTGAACGAGCGCGAAAAATGTGGCAGGCTTTCGAAGCCGAGATCTAAATAAATGGCTGATGGCTTTTGATGCTTCTGTTCTATCAAATGCTTTGCTGCTGTAAGGCGTTTATCCAACAGCCATTGACGGGGAGGTATGCCAAACGTTTTTGCAAAATCGCGTTTAAAGCCTGCCAGACTGCGCCCGGTGAGCCGGGCAAATCTCTCAACCGGGACGTTAAAATGAAAATTGGCCATCATAAACCGCTCCAGATCAATTTTATGAGGTTCTGCAAAATCGAATAAGTATGACCTCAATTGCGGCAGACTATGTAATAATAGTTTAACACCTTCTTTGACTTTGAGGATACCCATATCCTCTGTGAGCGTCCCTGCTATGGCGTGTGCATAGGGAATAATGGATTGAAAATAGCCAAGAAGAAATGGATCTGGTGGAATAGGTACGTTAGATGGACCGATATACTTAGGACCGGTGTCGATCCGTTCTTCCAGCATTATTTTGCGTAACAGATCTTCCTGAAGACAGATAACGATGCTCTCATAACCTTGGCCGGCAAGAGGTGTTTTGGTCAGCGTACCCAGCTGATTTTTGCCTACCAACAGCATTTCGCCTGCTTTGAGCTCCAGACGCTGGTCAGCCGTTTCTAAATGAAGTTGGCCGGAAACCATCAACACTAGCGTATGATGGTTCCAGAAGCATACTTTATCTTTCCGTACAGCGGAGAGATAGGAATAGAAGATCATACCGGGAAGTATTTCAGTTGGGTTTGTCATTTATCTCTGTAAGTAAGTACCGCCTAAGATGGCGCCCGGTGCAAAAGTAGTATTTAATAATTCCATTTCGGAGGTCGTAAATTCAATGCTCATGGCAGCGGTATTTTCCGGCAACCTTGAACGGCGACTCATGCTTACTAATGGCATAATATGGTCGCCTTGTGCATTTACCCAAGCGATGGCTATTTGTGTAGGTGTAAATTTTTTATCATTAGCTAAGGCTTTCAATACTTCAACTTTTTCTAGGTTTTTGACGAGATTGTCTCCTTGAAAACGAGAGAAGTGCAGATGATGATCATTATCTGCAAGCGGCGCTTTCATTTCGCCTGTTAACAAACCTTCGGCGGTGTTGGCAAATGCGGCTACCGCAATACCCATTTCTTTAGCTGCTGGCAACAATTCGCTTTCTATTTGTCGGTCTGCTAGAGAATAGCCAATTTCCAGTGCACTTATCGGATGAATCTGGTTTGCTTCACGCAGTTGATCAGCCGTGATCTCAGAAACACCAATGTAGCGCACTTTACCTTCTTTGATCAGGTCGGCTACGGTACCTATGATATCTTCTACAGGTACGCTGCCGTCCATCCGACAGGGCTGGTACAGGTCTATAGTGTCAATGTCTAAGCGGGTAAGCGAATAATTGATAAAATTCTTAATCGCTACGGGGCGCAGATCCAGGCCCAGCCACTGGCCATTATGAAAGAAAGCACCAAATTTAACGCTGATAAAAGCATCGTCCCTGCGGCCTTTAATGGCTTTACCGACTAACAGTTCATTGTGTCCCGCACCATAAAAGTCGCCGGTATTTAAAAAATTGATGCCACTGTCAAGCGCAGACTGTATGGTAGCTATGCTTTCAGCTTCATCTGGCGTTGAACCTCCCCATACGGAAGACATGCGCATACAGCCCAATCCTAGCTTGGACACGAGCTGGCCATTTTGGCCCAATTGTATTTTTTTGATCGTTGTCATGATACAAAGATCAGCGTTCGATCATTATTGAGCTTATCTATACGGCTCAAATTAATTATCCTGATAGCTCAATATTAGATTAAAGATCAAAAATGTGCTACTTTTATTTACAATGACTTCAACCATAAGCTAAAGGTTGACTTTGACCTGACGACCATTGAAGGTGACCAAGTATTTTATTGTGTGTAGGAGCCTTAATTTAAAACTGGCAAAATTGTTATCTCTGCCAAAAATTATTAGTATTTTAGATCATGCTCCATCACCGCTCACCATCTGTAATTACTGGCCGCCCTATCAAACAAAGGCTGCTTACGAGAAAACTGGCCAAGACTGGGACATTGTCAACTGTTGAAGAAAAACCGACTTTATATAGCCTATTTCATCCATCTGTTTATTATCTCATTATATTGGTGGTGGTAGTCCTAGGCGGGTTATTGAGCATTTTTAGGATGATATAAAAAGATAAAGCCAGGCTAGGCTAAATCATCATTCCGGTCTGGAACTGTAATAAATTATTGTTTAAACTAATAAGGTCTTAAGCCCAATTAAATGAAAAATAAAACAATGATAAAGCATTTACTGAAAGCAACAATGCTTGGGTTTGCTGCATTCAGTAGTAGTATTGTTTTAGCCCAAGACAAGTTAGCTTTGCCAACTGTCGCACATCAGGAGTGGTCGGATGCCGAGATTGGTGCAATCTTCCACTTCGATATGCCCACTTTTAAGCCTGACTACAATTGGCGGGTTTATGGTTCGCATCCTCCAGCATCAGTTTTTCATCCTTCGAAAGTAAATACAGATCAGTGGATTGCTGCGGCTAAGGCTGGGGGTGCAAAGTACGCGGTGCTGGTAGCAAAGCACGGGTCGGGTTTTAGTCTATGGCCCACAGCTGCTCATGCCTACAGCGTAAAAAGTAGTCCCTGGAAAAATGGAAAGGGGGATTTGGTGAGGGATTTCGTCGAGTCGTGTAAGAAATATGGTCTGCGTCCGGGCATTTATGCCAGTGCATCGACCAATGGCTATCTGTGGGTCGATAATCCGGGTGTGGTTCAGAAAGGCGGACCAGTTGATCAGAAAACATACAATAAAATTGTAATACAGCAACTAACGGAATTATGGACTAATTACGGGAAGTTGTTCGAGATTTGGTTCGATGGAGGAGTGATACCAGTTAGTGAGGGTGGTCCTGATGTAGCTGCTTTGCTTAAAAAACTCCAGCCTGATGCGGTTGTCTTTCAAGGTCCCGCCTCCGCCAAAAACCTTATCAGGTGGATTGGAAACGAAGACGGATTAGCGCCATATCCCAATTGGAGTACGACCAACGGTATTGATGCCACTAAAGGATTTAAAGAGAATGATTTTTCCGGTGTTCCGGGAGGTAAAATATGGTGCCCGGGTGAAACGGATTTTCCATTGAGAACTGGTGGTTTCCAGGGTGGGTGGTTCTGGGTTGATGACAATCAGGACATGATTAGTAAAGAGAAGTTTCTGGATAATTACATAACCAGTGTAGGTCGTAATTCCAACATGCTCATTGGGATTGTAGTGGATAGCAGCGGACTGGTTCCAATGAAAGATATAGCATTACTAAAAGATTTTGGTGATGCAGTAAAAGTGAATTATCGACCAATTGCAACAACCGCCGGAAGCGGCAAAGAGATTTTACTGGACCTTGGCAAGATGCAATTGGTGAAAGGAGTAGTGATTAAAGAAGACATCGCCAAAGGAGAAAGAATTCGGGAATACCGCTTGGAAGGGTTTAACGGGCAAAACTGGAAAGCAATTGGTGGTGGCAGTTCAGTTGGGCACAAAAGAATCGAAATATTGACCAGGCCTTCCAATTTTTCTAAAATTAAACTCATTTTGCTGAAGTCAGAAGGTACACCGGTCATTAAAGAACTTGGGGCAATTAAGGAATAACTATCAGCTGATAAACCAAAACACGGTAATGGTAAAATTTGGTTAAGAAAGTTATGTTTGATTGTATCTTTATGTGGATTATTTCTTGGGAAAGAAGGGTCATATGCTCTAATTGCGGATGTCATTAGGCTAATCATTATAGCGGAGAGGATAAAACAATTTACCCTGCTGATCGGTTATCACTACACTTTCAATACGCAATAGCCGATTTAATAATGACATTATGAAAAACAACAATCAATTTGCTGCACAAGAGGCCCAAATATTATGGACAATTAAAAAACGTCTTGAGGCCATTAGACAAAAGAACCTGGAACTGACTTTATCTTTTTATGCACACAACATTGTCTCCTTCGATGTGGTTGGTCCGCTCCAGCTTTCGGGTATAGACGGAATCAAAACTCGCCTCGAAAATTGGTTCTCCTCCTTTGCTGAAGGCCCTATTGGTTTTGAAATTGCTGAACCGTTTCTTTTGATACGCGAGGATGTCGCTTTCTGTTATAACCTGAACCATGTATTTGCCGTAAAGAAGGATGGTGAAATCCTGGATATGTTTTGGCGGGAAACGACCTGTTATCAGAAACTTAATGGAAAATGGCTGATCGTTCATGCCCATAATTCCGTCCCTTTCAATATCGAAAATGGAAAGGCCTCATTAGGGTTAAAGCCTTCGACTGATCCCTAAACCTGAGTATTGCGAATCCTATCCTCATGGTATGCCTTGCATCTTGTTTATTTTTTGTTGCTCTGGATTTAGGTTGTAAATTAAACCATTGTATTTGTGTTCAATTATATAACGAGCCCGTGTTGGAATTGTTTTAATAAACAAGCCGATTGTCAGTTGGGATCCAGTCGTATGATTGCTATAGCATTTATGATGATAAGCAAAATCATCGATGTCTGTTGATTCCAAAAGTTAGTGGCCGGATTGAATGTTGTGTCAATTCAGGGCGAGATGGTTTCGATATCGGGACCATCTCTCTTAGCTTGGTTCTGATCAGGTCCGGGATTTTCGGAATCGACATCTTTCTTTCCCGCTGTATCGTGTTTGTCTTTTTCTTCATTGGACGCTGCTTCATCTTGCTCGTCTACCTGAACCACCCCTTTAATGTCCGAAGTACCAGATTTCATTTCATTCGGAGCTCCTTCCTTTTCCGTATCTGGAGTTACTGTCTCAATTTCTGCTCCTGCATCATCCGTTGGCTGAGGATGGGTGTTTTTATCCTGGTCTTTGATGGTATCGTTGTTCGAGTTTTTCATTTTTTTGTTTAGTATGTAGCTAAACAATTTTAAGGCAAATATGTTTTGCTAACGGAGTGGCTGCTAAAGCAGAGGTTAGCTGGTGTTTGTTTCCCATGATATTAGCGTCTGTCGCGCTTTGACCATATCGGATGCCAATAAACCGAAACATTTGGTAGCACTATGCGTTGTTTATTTAAATCCAAATTTTCATTATGCTATTGTCTGTAGATTGGTCCGCGTTCTTTATTGGTGAAGAAAACTGGGAGTTTTTGATTGAAATATCCATCCGAACATTGTTGATGTATTTTATCATTCTGTTCGGGCTACGGTTGCTGGGAAAGCGGGGAGTAAGACAGCTCTCGGTTTTTGAACTGGTGGTCATCATAAGTTTGGGTTCTGCTGCAGGGGATCCGATGTTTTACAAGGAAATCGGTTTATTGGTACCGGTGATTATTTTCGCGGTGATCGTCGGAGCCTACAGGCTCACTACTTATTTAATGGCGAAAAGTAAAAAACTCGATGACCTGATAGAAGGAAAATGCGTTTACTTGATTAAAAACGGAGCGTTCTCGATAGCCGATTTCGGCAAAGAAGGGCTAGCTTACGACGAGTTTTTTTCAGAATTAAGGCAGCAAAGCATTGCTCATCTGGGGCAGGTGGAAACTGCAATACTGGAAACCTCGGGCAATATCAGCATCTATTACTATCCCGATGAACAAGTGAAATATGGATTGCCGATACTTCCTGATCTATTTGAACAATATACAGTTAAGATCGGGAAAGCCGACAAATATGCCTGTACTTATTGCGGGAATGTCGAGCAACTTCCGGTAAGCTCAGGACATCTATGTAAAAAATGCAAACGCAAACAATGGGTGCAAGCCATTAACTGCTTAAGGATTAAATAATCCGATATGGCAAATAAATGATACTGCGTATGAGTTACCCGGATCAGGTTCGGGGGTAACTCAGTCAGCCTCTGGAACCATTTCTTTTTTTGGATTTGGTGATGCGTTTTAAGATCAGAGACAATATTCCCGCGTAGAGCACATAGCTCACAAAAATAAAGTAGCCCGGTTGCAATGAGGTATTGTTTTTCGTGGAGGTAGACAATAAGTCTTCTTGTATATTAAGATTGGAGAGCTGGTTTTTCAAGATTCCGTTTAAGCCTATATAGGTCATTCCAATAGCCACAACCATCACATCGGCCATATCCCATTTCCCCAAGTCAAATGCTAAAAACCGGATCAACTTATTTTCTGCATAGCTATCGCGCCCCCATATGTGAATTCCCTTTCCAACGAGTCGCAGCACTGGAAGGATCATGACAAATAAGAGGATAAGGAAACCTGCCACTATTGCATCAGGCTTAGGCTGATCAATTAAGGCCTGAATAATCCCTAGGATGCTTTTACTCTGGAAAAACAATACCTGGTTAGAGAATGACAGTTTTTCATTCAGAAGGGTAAAATTGAGTGATTCGATGCGGGCATCAACTTCTATGATCGTAGCTGTACTACCTACCAGTAAAAGGACAAAGGCAAATAACAACGATAGGATGTATAAGGGGGTATGAAGACGCACTTGCTTTCTCATTAGTAGCCAAAGGCCTAGGGCTAAGGCAACACAGCCAGCCATCCCATAGGCATAATGGTAGGTCAAGATTGTGGTTTTGGTCAGTAGTTCATTGATCTTTTTTTCAAATTCCTCGGCGTTGGAAACCTGGTATTTGGCATAAATATGCCGGGTTACTTTAACATTGGCAGGCTCACTGTTATCGAAGGTCTGCTTTTCCAACTGATCAATTTTACTGGTCAGGATTCCTTTGAGCCTTTTCCTGCTTGCTGGTTTATTGATCCTGTTGACTATGGTGCTGGCGAATGCAGGTACTTGTTCATATAGTTCATCCGCGTCCACAAGTGCATTAAATGCCAGTTTCTTGAGTTTGCCGCCAAGTCCCTTCTGAGGTTTGTTTGCACTGTAAACTGCCTTGTCTATCAGGGTCTTCAGTTGTTTTTCAATTCTTTTCTGAAGTGCTTTTTTCTGCTCGGTGGTCATGTTGAAATCATCGATTTTCCCATTTAGCACGGAGGCGATCTTTACCCTCCACTCATCAACTGAAAAAATGCCGAAAGTAATGCTATTGGCGACGCTATAGTCTTCCTTAATCCGTTCCTGCTGAGCAGAAAGCGCAGATACCCTGAATCCAGACCACGCCTCTATACAAAGCAGGATGCTCAGCCCGGTAACCAGGAGAATCTGTGGCAGGTGTTTTCTAATCGCAGTCATGAGGAGAGATGTATTTTAGTATTGTTGACAGCATCAGCCCATACAGCACAAAACTGATAAATATGATAAAACCGGGTTGTAGCGACGTGTTGTGAGTCGTAATGACCGTCAGGTCTTCGCTTTTGAGGTTGAGGCCTCTCAGCTGGCGTTCCAGCAGGCCATTTAAACCGATATAAACCATAAAAATGGCAATGACAATGACATCTGCCATACTCCATTTTCCGGATTGAAAAGCAAAATATTTAATGATGCTGTTTTCGGCAATTTGCTTTTTGCTCAGTAAATGGATGCCGGTGGCACTTAGCTTCATCACAGGAAACAGAATACTAAAAACCAGGATCAGCACACCAACCAATACCGAATCTGCTGCTGGTTGCTTCAGAAGCACACTAACCACATCCAGAATGCTTTTGCTCTGAAAGAAGAGTACCTGATTTTCAAATACAACATGTTCTCCAAGAATGATGAAGTCAAAGGCATTTATCCGTGCATCAACCTCGATCATAGCCGCAGTCAAACCAATAAAAAGCAGCATAAAGGCAAACATTAAGGACATGATAAAAAGGGCGGTATGCAGTTCTGTCTTTTTTCTAAAGATCCACCATAAAGACAATACGATAGCGATGCAGGCAAGCATGGCAAAGGAGTAGTTATAAGTTGCTGATTTGATATCTGATAGCTTAGAAATGAGTTTTTTGTTCAGTTCTCCCACGGAGCTTACCTGGTATTTTTGATAGACTTTTTCCGTGGCAATCCTTGTGGCCAAAATGGTGCTGTCCAGATATTCTGCACGTTCAAGTGAATCAAACTTTGACATCGCCATGCTGCTCAACTGCTTTTTATTGTCAGGATTATCGATCTTAGCGAGAATTTCCTTGGCCAAACCAGGAACCTTCTCTCTGATACTGTCCGTCTTGACAAAAGTTTTGATGATAAACTTCTTGATCTTCCCGTCCAGTGTCTTTTTGGGTTTATTCAGTAGGATTTCCGCCTTGTCAATCAATGCAATTAATATCTGCTCAACTTCAGTCTGCAGGGCTTTCTTTTGTTTTGAAGTCAATTTGAAATTGCGGACATGGCGGTGTATGATACCAGATACTTTGCTCCGCCACTGCTGTACGGAGAACAGTCCAAAGGTAATGTCATTGACATTGGCGTAATCTTCCTTCAGTTCTTTTTGCTGGTTTGAAAGTCTATGTAGCTGATAGCCGAAATAACCCTCTGCGCCTAACAGCAGGATCAGTCCCAATATGAGTAGTAGTTTTGTAGGCTTTTCCCCGAAAGCGTTCGTTTTCTGCATAGGCATTTAAAATAGGGCCAGGATCTCCGTAATATTAAGTTAACAGAGCATTAACAATCTGGTCGGGTAAGAAGTTTTACCGATGCTGTACTATTTATTTGATTCACCTAAAACAGGAAAATTTGATGGACAAATTTGAAAAGAAGCGTTGGATTAACTTAAACATTTCCCCCTTGTCTGTTGTTTTTAAATCATGACCGATACGATTCAAATTATACTGCATGCCGCCCGAACCGGCAATGTTGAGGTCCTGGAAGAACTGCTTCGCCAGGGCATAGATGTTAATGCTAAGGATGAGAAAGGCTATACGCCTTTGATCATCGCCTGTTACAATAACCAATACCAAGCCGCCGAATTCCTGATCGAAAATGGAGCCGACCTGAATGGAGCCGACCTGGGTGGCAATACTGCATTAATGGGCGTGGCATTTAAAGGCTATGAACAGATCGCAAAATTGTTGATCGATAAGGGAGCGGATCTGAACCTTCAGCATGGCAATGGAGGCACAGCGCTTATGTTTGCAGCCATGTTTGGTAGGAATGAGCTGTTGGGGATCCTGCTGGCATCCGGCGCAGATCAATCTTTACTGGATGCACGCGGGCTTTCCGTATACGAACTTGCCGCACAACAAGGAAATACAGCAGCAATTGCAATTTTGAATCAGTCGAATTGACTTTATCGTAAAAGTGCCGGTGATTGTACCGGCACTTTTACAATAAAGTAAAGATCAGGCGGGTACCTTTCTTTGCTTTTCCCTTAACCAGCATCTATGGTTGGCTATGGCCCTGCGGAACCCCTCACATAAGCTGGCCGGATCTTTTTCGACGATCACGCCATCCTCAGGCCCAGTGACATAAGCAGCCTTCAATACCGCCATTGCATCCGGATCGGCTGCAATGGCTTTACAGTGTTTGTAAGCTTCTCCGATAAAATGAATGGCATTTGTCTCTGCCAGTAATGCTGTAACACTGCTTTTACCACCAGGAACATATACCGCATCAAACAGCACCGAGGCAGCGGTAAGAAAACTCTGGTCAACGCTAAACTGGACTTTCCCAGAAGTGCTGATGGTTCCCAATCTCGGGGCGATAATTTCTACAATAGCACCTTCTTTTTCCAACGCGGTTCTTACCATATGAATAGTATCTGCATTTACGCCGTCTGCTGCCAGAACAGCTATTTTTCGGCTTTTAATGGTGTCTTTAACTGTATTGGCCATACTCAAGGCTGCTGACGCTTTTAATTTGCTGATTGTTTTGCGGGGCTGGTAATTTTCAGGCTTGCCATCAGCCGGTATGCTTCCGTTAGCAGGGAAAGGCGGCTGGTCAGCCAGATCAGTTCCTAAGCCATAAGCCACCTTTTTTGCCAATGATTTTTCAATCTGAAAAAGTATGCCCAGCATCCGTTCCCGGATGGCAAGGGTTTTCACTTTACCAAGCTCAAAGGTAAGGGCATCAACAATGTGTTTTTTTTCCGGTTCGGATTGGCTGTTGAAAAATAAGGTGGCCTGAGAAAAATGGTCTAAAAAACTTTCACTTCTTGCCCGTATTTTTCTGGCATCTATACGTTCTGTATAACTGGTAAATCCTCCGTCGGTAGCCTTCACCTGCGCGGGGTCATTGTTTCCAAGTGAGTTGGGATTATAGCTGGTTTTACCTTTATTAATGGTCTGACGCATGAAGCCGTCCCGCTGGTTATTATGCACCTCAACAACCGGGCGGTTGATTGGTATTTCATGAAAATTCGGTCCACCTAAGCGGATCAATTGTGTATCTGTGTAGGAGAATAATCTGCCTTGCATTAGGGGGTCATTGGTAAAATCAATTCCCGGTACAATATGCCCGACATGGAAGGCGACCTGTTCAGTTTCTGCAAAGAAATTATCTGGATTACGGTTTAGCGTCATTTTACCTACGCGCTGCACCGGAACGAGTTCTTCAGGAATGAGTTTGGTCGGATCCAGCAGGTCGAAGTCAAATTTAAATTCATCTGCTTCCGGTACGATCTGCAGACCAAGTTCCCATTCCGGGAAAGCACCGGATTCGATGGCATCCCAGAGGTCCCTGCGGTGAAAGTCGGGATCTTTCCCAGATATGTTCTGCGCCTCGTCCCAAGCTACTGAATGAACGCCAAGGAGCGGTTTCCAGTGAAACTTTACAAAAAAAGCTTCCTCATTTTTATTGATAAGCCTGAACGTATGTACGCCAAACCCCTCCATCATCCTCAAGCTTCTCGGAATGGCCCGGTCGCTCATCGCCCACATGATCATATGCGCAGATTCCGGCATCAGCGAGATAAAGTCCCAGAAAGTGTCATGCGCGGATGCAGCTTGCGGCATCTCATTATCCGGTTCGGGCTTAACCGCATGGATTAGGTCGGGAAACTTCATTGCGTCCTGGATAAAGAATACAGGCATATTGTTACCAACCAGGTCAAAATTGCCTTCCTGCGTATAAAATTTCACGGCAAATCCGCGGACGTCACGTGCAAGGTCTGTTGAGCCCCTTGAACCAGCAACAGTAGAAAACCTCACAAAAACAGGTGTCTCAGTTTCGATGTCATTCAAAAAATGCGCTTTAGTATAAGAAGCCTGGCTTTTATAAAGCTTAAATATGCCATGGGCACCTGATCCCCTGGCGTGAACAATCCTTTCAGGAATTCGCTCATGATCGAAATGAGTAATTTTTTCTCTGAGAATGAAATCTTCCAATAAGCTAGCGCCACGGTCTCCTGTTTTTAGTGAATTTTGATCGTCATTAATCTTCACACCATGGTTGGTGGTCATTTGTTCGTCGCTCGCGTCGGTCGTGTGCGGCATAAGTTTTTCAGTTTTCTTATTTTCAGGTTGGGCGGCCAGCTTTTTGTCAATCGCGGCTTCGGTTCCCTTTTTTGCGGGTGCATTTTTCTTTGCCATAGCAGATTTGTTTTTGAGGTATGTTGAAACAATAGGTGTCATGGAGAACACGCAGGAAATCATTTTGTTTTCGCGATGAAATTTTAAGGAAGCGTATGGACTCAAGCCTTCCAGGGATGCAAATCCTGTCTGAAGGAAAGCACCTTAGGTTTTTTAACTGTAGTGCTGAAACATGACTGCGGCGCTTACCATCAGAGAATGTAGCGCTAATAGGGGTGAATACATGCTGCGTTATGGACTATTGTCTGTCAATGGAGCTAAGATGGGGCAAAAAGATTGCTTTCTGCAAATGTTTCAGAGAAAGTTTCTCTACCAATACGTTGTACAATTGTTAAATCCTGAGTAGTGGCTTGTCTAACCTGTAGCTGTTCCATCGTTTAATCGATTTGAGTAGGCAAATTTACTTAATAGTTGTGCGTTTCAATGAATCCAATACAACTAAAAAAGCTGTTACGACTTGTCTGCGATCTTTTTCAAGTAGGTCGGCTTTTTTAGCCAGTGATACTTACTAAAAAACAAAGGGATTTTTTTGGGAGGATAGAACCGGTAGCCTGATCAAATCAGCGACGGCGCTTTCGCCTGCTTTGAGCTCTTAGTCACCTGCTTTAAACAAATATGAGCAGAAAAGTTGTAGGAAAATTACCTGTTTTCCTGTGGATTGTGCCTGATTTAGATCGCAATAGTGAAATGAAATACGTCCTTTTTTTTTCAGGTATTTCTCCCGAAAATCAACCTGCCTGAATCCTGTTCAGGCACAGAATATGATCTACAATCAGCTGAAAATAAACTAAAATCGTGTATTCCTTTGTTCCTTACAGCCTGGGCTGTGGTATGTATCACATCGATATACCAATTGTAGCTTACTTTTAGTTCGCCGTCTATGCCTTTTAAGGAGCAAGTATAAAAGTTAAGTTCTGCATTTTCAAAACCTAGGCTGAGTCTTGCAGCTGATTCCTTGCGTTGGTTAATCCTGTAAGTACCAAACATCATGAAATGTACTCGAACAAACTTTTCAGCGCAGATCAAAAATATTTACCCCCAACTCTTAAACGCAATCACTTTTCGGCGAAGCATTTTTTCGTTGTCGAGTTTGGTATTACCACTAACCGCTATGATCGCTTTCTCCTCCCAACAAAGAGATTCGATGTGTTCCCTTAAAATTGCAATAGATGGCCCCTTCGCCATAAGCAATGAATTATGAAATGGATAAACAAGTAATTAATGGATAAGTGTCAAAGGGGCAATGCATCATCTTTTTATTTTTTAATCGGGATTTCCCTGGAAAGACTGATTGCTTCCTCCAGATGCCTTTTTAATACAGGAAGATATTTCAGACAGAAAGTCTGCACATCACGATCCTGATGTTTAGCTCCCGAGTTGTACAAAACGATGGCTTTCCCATGGTCATTTATTGCTGTCTGCACGTATTGAGAGTCGAAATCTGCGACCGTTGAGCCGGTTGCTAAATCTTCCTTTTTTAAACTGGTATCCACCTGCTTAACTTTGGAACTTCCCAATACAGTATCAATTCTGGTTTGCATGATGTTGATTGGACTACCCATCGTGTCTTGTAATTTAATGTTTTTCATTTTTGCCAATGCACTCAAGTCCGCATTAATTGTGGTATGGTCACCAACCAGCTGGTCTGCATAGGTTTTGACTTTTTCATTTTGTACTCTTTTTAAACCCAGCTCGCCCAAGGCAACTTCGTTACTGCCTATAGTGGTAGCCTGTTGAATGAATGATTCCACGCTGAGTTTGCCATCGCTTTGGGCAAACAGATGGGGACTACCAACCAGGTGGAGAACAATTATTGAAAGGTAGATCGGAAATTGAATTTTCTTTTTCATAGGACAATGAGTAGATGTGTAGGGATTATTTAGAATTTTTAGTGGGACGCTGAACTTTGGATGTATTCGCATCTCCCGGCTTCCAGTCCGAATCTTCCCTAAAGTCTTCATCAGGATGAAAGTAGTAATTGCGTTTGCTTTGATATTGCAAATGGTTACTGTTGGAGAGGTTCATGTGATCTTTGGTTTTATGAATACTTTTCATGGCCTTAAGGGTTAAGGTTAAGTAGTTTATTTCAATTGGTTAAATTGACTTTCATCCGTAATCGGGAAAGGATTTGATATAATAACACCAAAAAATGCTGTATGTTTTACGGCAAATACCTGTTTAATACAGGGATAAATACCTGATTTTCACACTATTTTCATCTGAGATCAGCTCGGCTGTTCTGCTCGGGATTGGGGGCTTTGATGCTCTCTTGCTCTTTCTGGGCAATTATTTTTTTCTTTTTAAGGTTGATTCGGATCAGGTTTTATAAACCCGTATAAAATTTTTACCTTTAAAATGATTAGCTTGGATTTTCTGATCTAGTCCGCAAAGAGCAGTTAAGATCAAATGTGATGAAAACAATTATTGTACAGGATACCGATCCTGCCATACTTGATGTACTTACCCTGGCGCTATAGATATTGAAGGCTTCCAGGTTTGGCCAGTCTTGAGCCAGTATGAAGACTTCCTGGGCCTAATCGAGGAGCACAGACCTCATGTTGTGATGCTTGATTACCGTCTTGACGGAGAAAGCTGCAAACTGATTTGCTATCAGATAAAGTCACGCTACCCGCATCTGCCGATTATTGCATTAAGTTGTAATTACAATATTGACCGCCTGTATGGGAAGGGAGGCTTTGATGATTATATCCGCAAGCCTTTTGATTTGGATTTGCTGTATCAGGTATTACGAAAACACATTCCAGCGCAAAAAAAAAACACCAAGCGGAGGATTCCAGGGGGCTATTTTGAATAGGACATTTATTTACAGCGTATCTATGGCTATTCAGCAACAGGAGTATAGAAAGGCTGTTTTTAGTCCTGTGTCTTATAGCTAATTTGCTGCTGTCGAATATTCGGCTCGATATGGGATTGAATTCCCTTGGAAATTGCTTTAACCAGTTCCTGGCCAATGTCTGTTTGCCCGGCATTGATCCACAATCCGTTTTTTTTGATCATGGTGATCGAATCTGTTTCCGGAAAAACTATTTTAAGCGCTTGCTCTCCTTCATGCGTTATTGGCACCACACGCAGCAGTAGTGGGGTATCATCTTTAGGGTCTTTAATGCTAAATTTCATAGGTCCAAATGATTGAGTTCACAATGGTCTATAACACCTTAATAATTTTTGGATAATAACAATTCAGGTGTCGGTTGGTTTAAAAAAAATCAACTGTTAAAGGACATTCTGTAAAAAGGAGCGTTGTTCTATTTTCCAGTTTGGCTATCGGAGGCATCCACCGGTTTGGATTCAGGGGGCCCTTTCTGTCTTAAATAAATGGTTAAAAACACAATAGAGGCTACAGAAAGAAATTTACGAGCACCTTTAGCGTTCCGCTAAGGGTGCTCAAAGGAGGTTTATCCATTTATTCTGCTGCAGCCTGTTCGTTGACGAAGCTTTCGGCAACTTCAGTTAATGCAACATCTGTTGCTTTTTCATTGTCTAATGTAAAACTCAGCAGTTCTGCCACTTTGGTATGCCCCATGTTTCTAGCAAACACGACTAAAGTACCGTAGGTGGCGATTTCATAGTGTTCCACCTTTTGAGCGGCCAGGATTAGCCCTGCATCACGGATTTGGGTGCCGGCATCTGTGTCCGCTATAATGTTCGTTGCTTCTTTCAACAAGCCTTCCATGGCATCGCATTTTTTTGCCTGAACTTTTTCATCCAGCAACTGAAATACCTGCTCCAGGGTAGCGATATGGGTAGTGGTTTCTTCGGTGTGTTTTTGAAAAGCATTGGCCAGTTCGGGATTGGTTGCGGCTTTCTGCATTTTAGGTAGTGCCTTTGCCAGATGTTTTTCAGCCCAGTAGATATCTTTGAGTTCATCTACAAAAAATTTGTGGAATGCTGAATCTTCCATTTTTCCGGTTTTAGCTTGAGTACCGATGGATACACTTGCTGATTTTGCGGCGGCTTTTGCGCCTGTTGCTGATGTAGTTGCCATTTTTTTTGTTTTAGTTAGTGTTTACTTTTCTTCTTTGGAATGGATTAACCACTGACGTTTTATTTTGTTTATTTTTTTTTAAAAAAAAATAAACAAAGGGAATTTAACTTGGTTATTGATGTTTGACAATCGATAGATGCATTCCAACAATGCCCTGTCAGCACAGTTTTATCAACGAATTTATTTTGAAGCATATGAAAGCAGCGTTTAACATTAAAGTCGGTTACGGGGAAAAGCAAGTGACTTTGACCATTCTGCCGGCAGGTCGAAATTATTTTAAGGTGATTTACTTCGGGGCCATCATGGCTGCAGTTCGTTTTAATAGCGAGGGATGGGATTTGATAGAAAGGGAGGAGCTGGAACCTGGAAATCTGCCTTTGTACGAGCCTGAATTAAAAGGGGAAAGGTTGCAAGTGGTCCTTAATGAGGCCATGGCAGGCGAAATTGGAGAGGAAATCGAAAGTTATCTTTCCCAGGAGGAGGAAGGTTGAAATACGGAATTGAACTTCATAAAGCTGAGCTGAAACCCCAGTTAAAATAACCAAAACAAAAACCCTCGCTGAGGGTTGTATGAGGTATTATCTAAATTTTAAAAAAAAAATCATGGGAAATCTACTGTACATTATCGCGGTCATTTTAGTTGTCATCTGGGCAATCAGTTTCCTGGGGGGCTATTATACGGGAGGAATTATTCATGCGCTGTTGGTCATTGCAATCATCGCTGTATTGCTGCGCCTGATCCGTGGCAGCGTTTAGAAATTTTGTTAACCCAACCTTACCCATCAGGTTTTTCACTGGTAGGTAAGGTTTTTGTTTTGTGTTTGCACATGGACCCATTTAACATTCATCCGGGGATTTAAAGTGAAGGAAATCAAAGGACTTTATTATTCAGGAACCAGTGGCCTTTTATTGCCGGTTCCTAACAAGGAATTTTATCCTGCGGAGTTTAAAAGCAAGAGTCGCTTACGCTATTACAGTTCACTCTTCAATAGTATTGAAATCAACAGCTCCTTCTACAAGGTGCCTTTGGCTACCACCATCGCCAGATGGGCTGAGGATACATTCGAGGATTTTTGCTTTACTTTTAAATTGTCCCGGGAAATCACCCATGGTAAAGGTATGGCGTTTCAGTCGGCTGAGGTAGCTCATTTTATGGAGCGTATTGCAGCGGTGGGGAATAAAAAAGCTTGCCTTTTACTACAGTTTCCGGCGAGTATTCGATTTGTTCATCTCGGCGAGTTGCTGAAATTGTTAGACCTTATCCGCCAGGCTGATCCACAGCAGAGCTGGAAGGTAGCGGTGGAATTTCGGCACCAAAGCTGGTATCAGCAGAATACTTATGGCCTCCTCGAGGATTACCGGATGGGGCTGGTATTACACGATAAGCTTCAGGAAGGTGGATATTTACTGGACTCCAGTTGTGATTTTGTATATGTTAGGTTTCATGGACCTGGCGGAGATTACCGAGGCAGCTACCAGGATGATTTTCTTTGTGAATATGCCTCCTATATTCGGAATTGGATTGCTGAGGGAAAGCAGGTGTTTACTTATTTTAACAACACCATGGGCAGTGCGATTGAAAACTTAAGGTCTTTGCGGGCTTACGTGAAGGAAGGTGGATCAATTTGATTTAAATCTCATTTTATGAAAATAAATACTCCTGATCATATTTCAGAGTACCTGCTCAATTCGATACCAGTTGCCTGTTACCTGCTGGACAGGGGTGGTAATTTTGTTTTCCTGAACCGACAGGCTGAACGTTTCTTCCGGCGGAAAAAAAAAGAAACCCTGGGGAGGAATATCTGGCAAGTATTTCCTGAATCGATCTCTACGCATTGCTATACTTCGATTAATGCGGCCTTATCAGGCCAGAAGACCGGTACCTGTGAATATATTTCTGCAGTGAGTGGTTCCTGGATCAGTTTGACTGCACTTCCGGCTGAAAACGGAGGGGCAATTGTCACATTCTCTGAAATTGACAAACTTAAAACCACAAAAAGTCAATACCAGACACTCATAGAAAACACACCCGATACCATTAGCCGATGGAACAGTAAGCTGCAGCTATTGTATGCAAATCAGGTGTATACGCAAAAAACTGGCAGACCATTGGAGAAAATACTTGGGATGACGCAAATGGAGATTGGGCAATCGCCTGAAGTGACCATTCCCTGGATGGAAAAGATGAAGGAAGTCTTTGATAGCGGTCAGGCTCAGGAGCACTATCATAGTTATCTTGGACCATTTGGAGAACAGTTCTATTTTTCTAAGATGGTACCCGAGTTAGATTCACAGGGGAATGTAGAAAGCGTACTTTCCATTGACAGGGACATTACTACACTGAAAAAAGCAGAACAGGAATTGGAAGCGCAAAGTCATTTCATCCAGTCGATTATGGATACCTTGCCGGATGTGGTCTCCCTAGTCCGTCTTCCTTCCAGAAAACTGGAGTACATCAATAGGGATCCACTGATGCTGCTTGGCTATACGAAAGAAGAAATGATGGTCATGTCCTGGGAAAAAGGAACAGACCATCTGGTTCATGGCGATGACCTACAGTCTTTGCTGAATTATTATGAGCAGGTAAGCTTGCTTAAGGATGGGGAAACCGCTCAACTGGAGTACAGGACAAAGCACAAAAACGGTAGCTACATCTGGCTAAGTTTAAGGGGAATGATTTTCCGCCGCAATGAGAAAGGTGAGCCAACCTATGCGCTTCACATTTGGCAGAATGTCACACACGAGAAAAATGCCGAATTGGAATTAAAGGAAAGTAAAGACCTGTTGCACTCCATTTTTGATGCCGCGCCTAACTCTATATCTGTATTTGATATTGTCTATAATGACCAGGCTGAGGTAGAAGACTTTAAAATCCTGATGTTCAATAAATTTACCCTAAAAACCACTGGCTTATCCGAGAAAGATGTTGTTGGTAAATTATACAGTAAGCTGTTTCCGCATACGCTTACAACCGGAATATTTGACGCGTTCAGAGAAGTTGCGTTAACGGGTATTCCTGCGGATTTTGAGCGTTGGTATGCAGCAGAGGGAATGCGGCATTGGTTTCGGATTAAGGCAGCGAAATTAAATAACCTTTTGGTGGTCATTACAGATGACATTACCGAGCACAAGGAGGTTGAATTGAGGTCCAAAAACAGTCTGGACATGCTGCAGTCGGTTTTTGACAGTACACTGATCGGTATGTCTGTATTGCAGGCTGTGCGTGATGAGCAGGGTGTGATTACTGATTTTCAGATAAAAATGGTAAGTAAGGAGTTGGAAAAAGAAACTAATCGTCAAGATTTGGTGGGTAAACTTTATTTGCAGGAATATCCTGGTATACGTTCAGCCGGATTATTCGACATTATGCTTAGGGTAATGGAAACCGCTGAACCTGAAGGAAAAGAATACACGTATACTTATGATGGTTTTAACAAATGGTACGCTTGTAAATTTGTAAAAATGGGTGATGGGCTTGTTGCGACCAATATGGACATTACGGAAAGAAAGCATGCAGAAACAGCCGTCCGGGAAAACGCTGCATTGATCAACAGCATCGCTGATTCTGCACCGGATATGGTTTATGCGATTGATCTGGTGAACAGGAAGCAGGTTTACTCCAATTATAAAATTGCTGCACTACTGAATAAGTCGCCACAGGAAATCAGGCATTTGGATATCTCATTTTATGATGATTTTATTCATCCGGAAGACCGCAATAATTTTTACAACAACCTAAAGGAACTTAGAAGTGCAGAAAACAGTCAGGTTAGCCAGCTTACCTACAGGTTGATTGATGCCAATGGGCAGATGCATTGGATCAGAACCCGAAGAAGTATCTATAAATATGATGAATCAGGACGTCCCAGTCATATCGTTGGGGTTTCAGAGGACATTACTGAACAAAGGGAACTGCAGGAGAAAAATCACCAGCTCTGGCTGGAACATAATGAAGTTAAGAAACAACAGCGGCAGGAGATTTTCCGCGTAACGCTCCGGGTGCAGGAGGAGGAACGGAAGCGGATTTCAGAAACCCTGCACAATGGAATCGGGCAGATTCTTTACGGGATTAAACTGACACTTGACCGGATGAAACTGAACCTGAACAATGAGCTACCCAGGCAGCAAAAGATACTGAATGAAGCGCAGGAGCTGCTCAGCAACTGTATTAAGGAAAGCAGAAGAATCTCTCATGAACTGATGCCACCTGCGCTGGAAGATTTTGGACTTAAGGCCGCCATTGAAGATGTTTGCTGGCAATTCAGGGGAAAAGTTTCTTTTAACTGTCACTTCAGCGGCGACCCTCTGGCATTGGACAAATACATCCAGCTTTCTGTCTACAGGATGGTGCAGGAACTGATGGTGAATATCATTAAACATGCCCAGGCGACGCATGCGGTAGTCAGAATTGTGGTGGAAAGCAAATCCACTCGAATAGAGGTAGAGGACAATGGCAAGGGATTTACCTGGTCGGAAGTTAAAAACAAGGGGATTGGCTTGTCCACCATACAGGCAAAAGTAAAACTGTTGAATGGAAAGACCGAAATTCGCTCGGATGAGTCGGGCACCAGCATACAGATCACCTTGCCCATAGCACTGAGCGATGTGTCCGCAAGGCCTAAGAAATAAATCCGTTCAATATGGCAAATCTGATCAGTGTAGCGGTATTCCTTGAGCCCGTTTTTTCCAGCAGACTTTGACGGTGGCCTTCGACAGTTCGTTTGCTGATGAAGATTTTCTCGGCTATTTCCGTATTGGTTAAACCTTCAGCAATCAACTGAAGCACTTCCACTTCACGTTCGGAAAAGTCAATATTGCTTTCCTGTGGTGTGGTAAATACCTTGCTTTCCTGTAAAGACCTATCTAGCAGGTTTAGGACCAGTTCGGTGCACAAATAGCGATTGCCGTTATTTACCTGTCTCAGGGAAAAGATGAGCTCATCGGAGCTCACGTTCTTAAAAATATATCCCCAGGCACCTTCCCGGAAAGCCTGGCTAATGTATTTCTCATTGTCGAGCATGGACAGGAACACGACTTTAATGTCCGGATAGCCTGCCCGGATTGCTTTGAGCATAGTGATGCCGTCCATAAGGGGCATATTGATATCGGCCAGAACAAGCTCAGCGGCTGTGTTTTTTTTAAGGAGGTCAAGGACTTGTTGACCATTGGTGGCTTCCGCACTGATCTCAAAGTCAGGTTCGTTTTCCAGTAACATACGGATACCGTTTCGAACGATGTTATGGTCTTCTGCCAGTATAACTTTTACCATCTTCGTTTTTTTTTCGGTGGACATTATTTCTTGTTTACGTATAGAGGGGGATCACGGTTTTTGTAACGTCTTTATCTCCAGCTATAAAAATAAGGATTTAATCGCCAAACAGGGTAGGTATTAACTACTTTAAACTGAATTATTTAATATACACGTGCCTTTTTTTTCTTACAGGTATAAATACTTAGCATGCTTGCGTCATTTACCTGATCTTGGGTGAGATGGTGCTTAAAATCAATAACAATTGGCTGTTTTGGTCTACTACAACAGCCTTAAAGGGCTCTTCAGGCATACTATTTGGATAATGCTGATGAACCAATTAACCCTTATGTTATGAAAACAGATACCATCGATTTACAGTCAGAGTTAGGCAAGCTGAGAAGTAGTTTACGTTTTTTTGCGTTGTCTTTTACCAAGAATAAAGATGATGCAGATGATCTGGTACAGGACACCTTCCTTAAAGCGGTCCGCAATGCCGATAAGTTTGAGGTCGGGACCAATTTAAAAGGCTGGTTGTATATGATCCTGAGAAATACTTTCATCAATGACTACCGGAAACGGGCAAGACAAAAGAGTTTCATGGAAGAAAGTACGTCGCTGTCAGCGGATTACCAGGTGAATTCCTCGGGGAATCTGGGGGTTAACAAATGTGCCCATGACGATATCCACAAAGCACTCAAAATGCTCCCTTATGACTACTATTATCCTTTTATCAAGTATTTTGAAGGATACAAATACCATGAGATTGCCCAGGAGCTGAATATCCCTATCGGTACGGTTAAAACTCGGATTCATGGGGCCAGGATGGTACTGAAAAAGAATTTAAAAATGTATCGCAATGGCTTGAAAGGCAGTCTCTAACCAGCATTGCTGATTTCATTTTTTCGAAGTTTTAAATTGAAGTGAAAAGTATACGTTCCCCGGACTACTTTTCACTTCAATTTTTATATCCAGGCTGGTTGTTGCTAGCATTGATCAGCCGTTGATAATTTCCCCTCCGTTGGGGTGGATAATTTGTCCGGTCATGTAACTGGCATCTTCAGATGCTAAAAATACATAGCAGGGTGAAACTTCTGAGGGTTCTCCAGCTCGTTTCATAGGGACATCCGATCCGAATTTGGCCACTTCTTCAGCTGTGAAAGTGGCCGGAATGAGTGGAGTCCATATTGGACCCGGAGCTACTCCATTGACCCTGATTTTTCGATCGGCCAGCGACGCAGAAAGGGATCTTACAAAAGCTACAATGGCGCCCTTTGTCGCTGAATAATCTATTAGATGAGCGCTACCGCGGTAAGCCGTTACTGAAGTGGTACAAATGATACTGGCTCCGGCTTGAAGGTACTTTAATGCTGCTTTGGCGGTATAAAAATGGGAAAAGACATTCACGCTAAAGGTTTTCCTCAATTGTTTTTCAGTAATTTTGGTGATGTCCGGAGTGGGAAACTGGACAGCGGCATTGTTCACCAGAATATCCAGCTGTCCGAATTCCTTTATGGTTTCTTGAACGATTTTAATACAATGTTTTTCGGATGCTACGTCTCCTGAAATCGCAAACCCACGTCTACCATACTTTTCAATCTGCTTTAGAGTTTCTCTGGCATCTTTATGTTCATTAAGGTAGCTGATCATCACATCTGCACCCTGCTGGGCGAAGGCTACAGCAACAGCTCTGCCGATACCACTATCACCACCGGTAATTAAGGCAACTTTTCCCGCCAGTTTATGAAGGACTTCTTTTGGTTGATACAAAGGCTGGGGCTTCATTTCGGTTTCTTTTCCTGGTTGGTTGGCCTGCTGCTGTTTGGGTCTGAGTTGTTTTTGTTTTACTGCTTTCATCATAAATTCATTGTAAGTAAGATAACAATTGTCAGGATAAATGGTTGCAACTTTTATCCATCCGGATTTCGGGCTTGCGCTGAACCTGCTCCTCAGCCAAAGCAAAAGTTAGCCTTTTATGCTATGGAATAGGAATTTCCTACAAGCTGGCAGGATGTTTGACTATAAAAAGCTTGTACCTTTAAGTAGTAGATCGTCGTATGAATGAGCAGCAGCATATAGCCATCTGATTGAATACCGATAATGACCAGCAGACGCAATTGATGGCCGCACTGAAGCTTGTCGAGGAGAGAAGTGCCATGCTGGCTGCGATTGTGGACTCCTCCGACGATGCGATCATTAGTAAAGACCTTGAGGGCGTGGTAACCAGCTGGAACCTTTCTGCACAACGGATCTTTGGTTATTCTGCCGAAGAAATGATTGGTGAATCGATTGTGAAGTTAATTCCTGAAGATCGCCTGCAAGAAGAACCAAAAATCTTAAGCCTGTTGAGAAGTGGCTATCGGGTGGATCACTTCGAGACCAAGAGAGTCACCAAACAGGGACAACTGATTGATGTTTCCCTGACGATATCACCGGTTAAAAATAGAGCAGGAAAAATCATTGGCTTATCTAAGATTGCCCGCGACATTACAGATAAAAAACTCGAAGAACAGCGTAAAAATGATTTTATTGCTATTGCCAGCCATGAATTGAAAACGCCATTAACATCGGTGCGCTCTTATGTGCAGCTGGCCCTGGTCAAGGCTAAGGAACGTGGAGATGTATTCACTGAAAATGTGCTTTCCAGAGCTGAAATCCAGACGATGAGGATGATCACCATGATTCATGATTTTTTAAACCTCGCCCGACTGGAGGACGGTAAAATGTCCCTCAACCTTTCCCGGTTTCCGCTGTCGGAGTTGATTGAGGATTTAATTGCTGAAGCCAATATTCTTGCACCCGATCATCATATTGTCTATGAAGGCTGCGCAGATCTGGAGTTGCATGCAGACCGGGAGAAGATCAGCCAGGTACTGAGTAATCTGCTCAGTAATGCTGTTAAATATTCTATGACCGGAACATGGATACGCATTGAATGCAAACCTAGTCAAAACAGTGTTCGCATTGTTTTTACCGACCAGGGAATCGGTATTGATCCAATTGATCAGCATCGTTTATTTGAACGCTTTTACCGGGTCAGAAATGAGCAGTCTAAGAATGTTTCGGGTTTCGGAATTGGGCTGCATCTGGTATCAGAGATTTTAAAGCTGCATGGAACTGAGATTAAGGTAAAGAGTGAAGCTGGCAGAGGATCAACTTTCTCTTTTGTTCTGCCTGTTTAAATTCCAGAACAGTCTTCTTATTCCATGTGAACCAATCTGCAGTCAGGGCGCTTGCTTGTGTGATCCTATCTTAATTCCCAAGTAAGCAAGGATGCTACAATGCAGGCAGCACAGCCGCTATGCTTTAACAGAATATTCTAAACATTCCTGTTCCCGGGTTGTTTAAGAGCTTATCATTCGGATTATATTATGGTGGAAACTGCAGTTATCATTACAGAAAGTGGTTTGGTCTATGTTAACGATACCATGCCCGGAATTTACCGTAAGGGTAAGCCAGGTAAGTTTTATTATGAAGATGCTGCAGAAAAGAAGATAAAGGACCCGGCGCAATTGCAGCGGATACAATCACTTGTATTGCCTCCTGCGTGGACATCGGTCTGGATCAGCCTCAAAGCCAATGCTTATTTGCAAGCCACGGGGTTTGATCTTGCCGGCAGGAAGCAATACCGCTACCACAGCAAATGGACCAAAAGACGTTCGGAACATAAGTATTATAGACTGCTGGACTTTGGTAAAGCATTACCCCAAGCCAGAAAAAGAATTAAAAAGGATTTGCTGCGCAGATCACTTGATGAACAAAAGGTATTGGCCATTTGTGTGGACCTGCTGCAGAAAACCTTAATAAGAGTAGGAGGAAAAGACTACTTGCAGAAATATGGAAGTATTGGTTTAAGTACACTGAAAGATCAGCATGTCAAAATTAAGGGGAATTCATTAAACCTGAGTTTTATCGGTAAAAAGGGGGTGAGACAACAGATCTCCCTAACAGATCGGCAGCTAAGCAAATTGGTAAAAAAATGCCGGGATATTCCAGGTCAGGAACTCTTTCAATTTTACGATGGCGATGGACAGAGAAGGAGTATAGATTCGGGGAGGATCAACGCCTATATCAAAGAAATTACAGGCAATGATTTTACAGCTAAGGATTTCAGGACTTGGGGCGCTACACTAGAAGCGCTGAGGCAACTGGCCGTTTGTCAAGCATCCCCGGAAGTCGGTGCTAAAAGCAAAATTGAAGTGCAGGTACTTGATGAAGTAGCTAAAAAACTAGGCAATACCAGAGCGGTTTGTAAAAGTGCTTATGTCTATCCTTTGTTATTGGAGGCTCATAGAAATGACGCATTAGATAAATGGTTAAAAAAAGTGGATACCGGGGATTCGATGAGGGATAAAACGATAGCGCAGAATGAACAGGTCCTTTTGTCTTTCCTGAAGTGGCAAGCAATGGGGGAAATGCGGAGCAGTAAACAATTTAATCGAGCTTCTGGCTTGCAGTAAAAACTAATAGCAACAATCAAAAGTCAATTTATAGCGCAATTGCTGCTAATTTACTGATTGCAATCACTAAGAAAGGAAAATCACTGTGGGATACCCTTTGCCTGTTCTTATGGGACTCCATTTTTTTCAAACCTTAAACCCCTTGTTAAAGGGATAAATTAGTGACTTACCAAAGTGCATTCAAAAAATGAGAAAGATCGGTGATTAAAGTGCACCTACATGCTCAATGTTATGAGCGGTAATTTATTTTTTATCACACCGTAAAGGTAGGTTTCCTTTGATACCCGAAAACACTATGACTGCAAAGCCGCTCCATGCTTTTTTAACTGCTCGTGCCATTGTATTTGACCTTTACCAAAGGCGATCTTCATCGGTTTTTCAAATTCAAATTTTAACTTACTTGTTGTTGTATTAGCTTAAATCTTAACAATCATTTTCCCCTCATTTTTACCTTCAAATAAATCAAGAAAAGCTTGAGGGATATGATGAAAATCATTAACAATGGTTTCTGAATAAGTTAATTTACCTTCTTGTAGCTAGGAGATATATGAACAACGCATGGAGGGTTAGTGTTTTTCTCTTTTTCAGTTAAAATTGCTAATAGAGATAGGTGGGCTTTAATACGGAAGCAATACGGTTCAATAGCCAATTAGCAACAAAAATAGTGTTGGTTGATGGAAAAAAACATCTTTAAGCCAAACTTCTCTTTTGTTTACGTTGAAGCTTCAGCAAGGTTTTAAGCTCAGGGTTTATTTTCTCTATGGAGGTGGCAAATGCTACTGGATGAAGAATTGTACAGTTTTTACTCAGAAAGGCGATTGTTTCATCCGGATAAACATTTCCAATCTCCCGAAGTGCCCATCCCAGCCCTTTCTGAACAAAGTAGTCTTTATCAGCAATCAGGGGCTCAACCATATCCAGTAGTTTTGTTGCAGGGAGTAGGGTTTTGCGCTTTTTACTGTACAGAAGCATTCCTACCAGGGACTGCCTCCTTTCCCAGGGATTTTCTGATTTGTTCCATTGCTGGTACTGGCTGTATATTTCCTCAGGCATCTTTTCCATTAAATGCGCATAGATATCAGATAGCCCATCAGAGTGTGCCCAGTTGTCAATCTTTTCTACCCATGATCGCACTGTTGTCCAGACTTCAATCGCATCAAGTTTCAGCCAGTTTTTTTCAATAAAGTAGATGCATTGGCTTAAAACCTCATACACGTCGGTACTTTTCCATATGGCATCCCAAAGTGGAAGTTGCTGCTCAAGAGATAAAGTGCTAAAACTGTAGCCAGTTTTTAAAATTGACCGCTGCATAGGTACTGTAAGGCCAAGAACTTCATACTCAGTGCCGATGTAGCTTTTGAGATCTTTATGTCCTGATATTTTATCATAAGGCTTTTTCTCCAATAGCCTGTTTGTAATTTCGGATAAGTATTTTGAGGTGTTGGATGTCATTTGATCTTGTAAACGCTTTGCGTATAAAAGTAACTATTTATACATTTTTATGGAACTGTTTAAACCTTAAAAAATGGACTGGGTTTAAATTTAGGGATAAAAGAGGAGTGAGCCGATAGCGACGTTATACATGGCGGGAATTATTTTTATTTCTCCATGATCAGCGAGTTGTCTAATGGAACTGCTCTGTTCCAGGATCTGCTGCAGGGAGCGGTATACATTTAGTACCGCTACTTTATTGACAAAAGATTCATTTTCACCACTGCGGTCTTGATTTTCAGTCAGCTCCTGTGGGATACTGATTTTAACTTCTCTCAATAAGCCAGAGAGGCTTTCTATTGTTACGTTATTGCAGGCGCTTTTTATAGCGCCGCAACCCGTATGTCCCATCACAATGATCAGTTTCACGCCTGCGACTAAAATGGTATATTCCAATGAGCCCAGGATATACTGGGAGACCACATTTCCTGCTACACGGATATTGAAAATATCACCAATGCTTTGGTCGAAGATCAGTTCTGCGGCAACCCTGGAATCCATGCAACTTAATATGGTTGCAAATGGTTTGGGTTCGTCTTTTGTTTCCTGTACTTTTTGCAATAAGTTAGCGTGGATACTATATCCATTTTGGAATCGTTCGTGACCCTCCTGAAGTAATTGTAGGGCAAGGTTGGGTGTGACTTCCTGACGCTGATATCGTCTGCCAGAATCCATGATCTGGTGATATTCGTTTAGCATGATCCTGTTTTTATTGCTTATTATTTGCTGATTTTTCTTTATCCTGTTGCATCATCTGCATGAGTTGCATGCCCATAAGGCCGCTAAGACTTCCATCGCTTCCGCTGCCACCTGTAACGATCAGGTCGGGAATAATTTTGATCCTTCCTTTCCCAATCTCCTCTGTGATTTTGAACCTGGTGAAGTTCTCGTTACCCATGGCTTTTACCTGCAGGTCATAGGCATCGGCAGTAGATTTACCAATGGCCATGATCTTTTCCGCCTCGGCCAGACCGGTTTTGGTAATCCTTTCGGCATCGGCACTTGCATTGACCCTGGTAGCTTCTGCCTGCGCTCCGGCACGCATTTTTGTTGCGGTAGCTTCTGCATCGACCTGTAGTTTTAAGCTATTGGCATCACCTTCTGCTTTTTTCACTGTAGCATCGGCTGTACGCTGAGCAATTTCTACGTTTTGCTGTGCTTTCACGATTTCCTTCTGCATATCTGCGATAGCGGTCTCTTTTTCCATACCCTGACGTTGTTCCTGCGCCATTCTTTGGATCTGGTAAGTCTTTTGTTCCTCTTCAGCAATCTTACGATCGGTTAGGGTTTTCATTAAAGATTCGGGAGGAAGAATATCACCGATCAGGGTGTCGACCGCGTTAACGTTATAGTCGTCCAACACGGCTTTAATATGCTCTTTTGCAGATTGCTGCCTTTCTTTACGGGTAATTAAGAAACTGATCACATCACTATCCTGGGCAGAGTTTCGGAAATAGTTACCAATGGTGGGTTCCAGAACCTGACTGACCAGGTTGCTCATGCTGCCGAAACGAGCGATGACTTTTGGGGCTTCAGTTGCGGGGATATGGATGATCTGGGAAACATCCAAGTTGAATGGAAAGCCATCTCGGGAGCGGACGGTAATAGTGCTTAGGTTTTTATCCAGCTGATGGGATTCGTTTCTGGCATTCGCCCAATTGAGCACGAGGTTGGTAGTGGGAACCAGCTCGACCTTCATAATGTATTTATTAAAGGGGTATTTTCCAGGGCCATAGGCTTCCATCCAAACGCCGCGCTGACCTTTACTAACGATATTGCCATGTTTAAAACTTTCCCCACTGATATCTTTGCCATCTTCCCCGATATAGCTGATCACTACGCCAACGAAGCCGATAGGCACATCTGTCATCGGTATTTCTTCAATTTGGATTGCCCATGGATTGATGTTGTAACTACCTGCTAAAATGATAGTGGGTTGTAAACCACGGTTGCCGCTATTCTTTAGAAAAGCATCAATGTCCTGGAAGTTATTATGGCCTGCAATCTGCTTACCTGCAATTTGTCCACCTTCAATAGGAAGACCATCAAGTGTGGTAACAATGCCCACCATGTTTTCGCTGATGCTCACCATATCCGCAATGGTCACCGTGAAAGCGAAAAGGTTAATGCGGTAAGTTCCTGCTGTGATGTAGGAAGTCTGACGGCCTTTTTGTCCATTATTATTCAGGAACTTTTCCGCATCCTGAAAGTTATCGGATTCTACTCTGCGGCCTAGGATGGCACCTGTAGGTATTTCTGCACCGTCATTGGCAAGAATCAATCCTATTTTCCCTTCGGGAATAATGGTGAAACCCTCCATGACTACAGAATATTGCCATGGCCACATGCTCCAATATAGACCGGGGGCAAGGGCTTTTGCCTGGAAGCCAGCCTCTCCTTTGGTGGCAATAATGCGGCCATCCGGGAGCTCTTTGTCTCTGCCTAGAAGCACGAATTTCTTGGTAACCATTCCTATTTTGTTTTCAGGTACAATGACCATCCCCAGGAATACGCGTAAAATGAATTTGTAAAACAAAAAAGTGAAGAGGGTGGCACAGATCCACCAGTAGTTCAAAAAGATTTGGTAATAGTCCATGATCGTTGGTTTTAAGTTGTTTGTTAGTAGGATTGTTTATGCATATATATTAGCGATAGTTTTGATCTGATTTTCTTTCAAATCAAACTTCAGTAAATAAGAAAATATAGGCGTCTTATATCAGTATTATTTTGTATTATTTTAATCTTATATTAGTATTATGAATAAAGAAGATTTAGAACACCTGGAGAAGTTGATGAACTTTATGGCAGGTAACTTTCTAAAGAAAAGGAGCTGGAAAGATGTTTCAAAATCTGAATGGGCCTATATCGTAGAAGAATTAAACGGACTCTTACAGGAGCGTAACCGAAAGCAGCGTATAAAAAAGGAGAACGACCTGTTTGGGGCGAATTATCTGTATGAGCATTTGATTATTAATAAGCTAAAAGCTTATGAAAACAAGAAAGACTTCAGTGCCTTAAGCAAGCCTAATCTGAGCAAGCTGAGCCGCATAGTACAGGTGCTGGGATATGATAATTACATCGATTTTATCAATTCCCACAATGAGGTTTTCAGTTTCAATGATTTAAAGATTGATATTCCTAAAGCGACGATTAACCATAAATTGCTAGATGAGCTGGTTGGTTTATGGTATTCCTATAACCGGAATCTACCTGATAATCCGGAAAAGATCAATGAGGAAAGGATCTGGCGTTCTTCAGTTGAAATTTATAAATCCGAGTCGACAGGCGAATATTTTATAGAAAGGAGTGGTGGAGACAATCATAAATATTATGGAAAAATAACCTCCTACGCAGATTATATTTTCATCATCATGAACAGCAATACTTTTATTCGTCAGCGGCACTTTATTTCCCGTCTGAAAGATATTGGCGAGAAATTAAAACAGCCAAATTACAGGATTGAGGAAGTGCATTTTATCAGTACTTGTATTAGTTTTAATCAGGAGCCGATAGCCTTGTTTGAGATTTTCCAGAAAGTAAACATAACAAAAAACTATGTAGCAGATTCCGTTAGTTTTCCAATAGAAAGTAATGAGCTTCCTCCAGGGGTTGTTGCCTATTTAAGAGATACGGAGGGAAACAGGATCAACTACCGATAAGGAGCCTCTGTAGATACGGGTACATGGAACACAATTTGTAGTTTCTAATTTTCTGCTTAATTCTATAGTTTAGCACTTTTTTAGTTGGTAGGAAGTCTTTTGGGACGAATTGCTCACGTGCTAAGATTTCAATTGCTTTTTTGTCGCCAGATGAGATGCAAAAACAACAAATTAAAAGATAATTCAAGACTATTAACATTCCAATGAGCAAAGCTGTTCTGTTTCAGTACATAGGTGCTAGCCCTCATATTTACTTGGCATATATCTGAAGATTTGACCTTTATTATTTAGACCTCCATCAGCCTTTTTATCCATTTTACACGCATACAACTGTAGCATTTATATCGTTTGATGGGTAACCACCACAAAAAGGTTTTCATAAACGGCGTTCTTGGAATACGAGTCAAGTCAATTTTAGGGGTTTTACCACAAGGACACAGCTCAGTTTGAAGGGGAAGGGAATTGGAAGTCATATTTAAAGTAATTAGGGAAAATTAGGGCTCAATTTTAAAGTTGAACTTAGTTAATAAACGATTTTATTTGGTCATATATTTCCTTAGTTGCTAAAAAATCTCAAAATCCTTGTTGAATTCAAGGTTTTTCGGTAAACGATCAGGTTATGGCAGGTTACCCTTTGATTTCATCCTATTTTTTGATCAGGGCACTAATTTATTTAAATAGGATTAATAAGATTAGAAGTTGTTTGTGGCAAGAATACAGCAGCAGTTAAGGATTAAATGCGTGTTTTACTTCTAGGTTTAAAGAAATACCCACATCACAGTGCATAACTGTTATTCAAATCTAATTCCATATTTTCGGTAGATACATGCGGACTTTCAAAAAACATTGCACTCAAAATTAATATGAAACCTATAAAATCATTTTTTTTCATTTGGCTGGTACTTTGCTCAGGTAAAGTTGCCTTTTGTCATGTTGCCGACAGTCTTGTGGTGTCCGATGTATTACAGTCCGGCATGGTACTACAGCAAAACAAACTGTTTAAAGTTTGGGGAAAAGCTAGCCCAGGCAAAGAAGTGCGTATTCAAGCGGATTGGATGCAAAATGAGCTAACAGTTATCACTGGAGCTGATGGACTTTTTTTGGGAGTCATAAATATCCCGGAAGCAAAAAAAGGAGATTTTGGAAAGCACGAACTTAGGGTAAAGACTGTTGTTAATGAAGTGGTTTTGGATGACCTTTTAATCGGCGATGTCTGGTTCTGTAGCGGACAATCCAATATGCAATTTGCAGTTAAGGAAATGAAAGGTGCAGAGCAGGAATTAAATTCAGCCGATCAGGCTAACATTCGTTTACTGAATGTTGGATTAAACTTTAGTTCCCAGCCTGTGCAAAATATCAATGGAAAATGGGAACACTGCTCATCTCAAACCGTAAAGGGATTTAGTGCGATTGGTTATACTTTTGGAAAGGAATTATATGAACGTTTAAATATTCCTATTGGCATCATCTTTTCAGGAATAGGTGCTTCAAGTGTACAGGCTTATCTACCACAAAATGTTTTAGCTGCTGATTCACTTTTAAATAGTGTATACCTCCAGCCTTACTTGGCAAGTCCTAAGTCGAAGGAAGTAATTAATGGCGGATTTTCTTTTGAAAAAGTAGTGCGGCCCTTTCTGTTGTATAATGCCATGATACATCCGTTTGTTAATCTGTCTATTAAAGGTATTTGCTGGTACCAGGGTGAATCCAATCATCTGGAGCGTGAGAGTTATGTTAGAGCCACGCAACAATTGATTAGGAGTTGGAGAAATAATTTTACTCAGGACAACCTCCCGTTCTATTACGTACAGATTGCTCCGTTTTATCACGAGAAAGAAGATCCTAATCTGGCATACGATGCTTTTTTTAGAGAAGCACAGCAAAAGGTGTCTGAACTGAACAATACAGAAATGGTGTTAACTATGGATGTTGGCGAGATGAAAGACTTACATCCAAAAGATAAAAAACCAATAGGGCTGAGACTGGCTAAAACAGCATTGAACCGTTGTTACGGTCAATTAGATATACCTTACCAAGGACCATCTATGGATTATGTGACATTTGAAAAGTACAATGCAGTAGTTCATTTTAAACCTGAAACTGTGAACACTGGCCTTGCAACAAAAGACGGAAAAGCACCGGCTTTTTTCTATTTGGCAGGTAAAGATCATATTTTTTATCCTGCCGATGCTCAGATCTCGGGAAATAGAATTCAGGTGAAAAGTAGCCGGGTTAAATACCCTCAAGCTCTAAGGTATGCATTCTTTAATTACCCTGTTACCAACCTCCAGAATGGAGCTGGTTTCCCAGCCTTACCCTTCAGAACTGACAGCTATCCGGAGCAGTAATAAAGATCACATTCTATCCATTATCTCATGTTTAACCTTAAGCAAACTTGTTTTTTATTATTTTTCATGACAAGTTTATTTTCAACCTCCTTCGCGCAAAACAATAACGATATCATCCTTAAAGGTATCATCAGGGATACGAACAATGAAGTTATAGTTGGTGCAACTTTGTTTTTAAAGAATGGTAGTGATGGAAAGGTAATTAAGCAGACGCTGAGTGGTAATGAGGGGGGCTTTTCTTTTACTACCTCAACAACTGGAACTTATGTGGTTTCTGTGAGTTATTTAGGTAGGCTCGCCTATCAGAGTGATCTGCTGAAATTATCAGGACCTATGGATTTGGGTGTGATTAGAATTGAAACATCTGCCCGCGGTTTAAAAGAAATAGTTATTCAAAGTTCCAGGAACAAACCTCTTATCAAAATCGAAGGCAGAAAAATGATTTATAATATAGAGAAAAGTATAACTGCTCAGGGTATAAATGCATTGGAGGCATTAAAAAAAACGCCGGGATTAATCGTTAATCAAGACAACACAATTTCACTTAATGGAGCAAGTGGTGCATTGGTAATGATTAATGGCAGACAGACATACTTGCAAGCAGTGGAGCTGGCCCAACTGTTGAAATCTATGTCGGCATCCGACTTAAAATTGATCGAGATCATCAAAAACCCTTCAGCCGAATATGATGCTGCAGGAACCGGAGGCATTGTTAATCTTGTCCTTCAAAAATCAATTGCCGAAGGTTTTAACGGCAGTATCAATAACGGTATTGTCTATGGGTACACGTTTAAGCAAAACACCAACATGAACCTCAATTTCCGCAAAGGAAAAGTAAATATGTTCGGCAGCTACCATCATAATTTTGGACATTTTACGATGGATTACGACAATGACAGGACAACTAATGGGAAGGTTTATTTAAATTCCAACTATGACATAGATAAAAAACACAGTATAGGATCGACCCTCGGTGCAGATTATGCGATAGACACTACCAAAACGCTTGGAATAGTCATGAATGCTAGTTTTTCAGGCGGTGGTGGGCTGATCATTCCGGTCACAAACATCTATGACCAGGCAACAGGCGATCTTTTACAGACGCTTAGAAGCCAGAGCAGTTATCCGAGCCAGATGGCACACCGATACAATACCAATTTAAATTACCGATTCAAAGGCAGTAACAATACCAGCCTGGATATAGATGCAGATTATGGGGTCTTTGATGCCGCTACTAAAAACCTGAGCACCAATACATTTTACGCCCCTGATGGTACTGTCCAATCCTCCAACAATTTCCTTGTGGCCAATAGCCGGTACATCAAATTATATGCAGTTAAAGCTGATTATGGCTTTCCAATCGGAGCGGGAAAAATGTTAGCCGGCGCAAAATTTTCTAACGTAAACGCTAACAATGTATTTAACCAGTATGATATGAATGGCAGCGATCATGTGATAGATATCAACCTATCCAATACTTTCAATTATAAGGAACAAATAGGCGCCGGATACCTTAAATATGAGACACCCATTAGTGATAACCTGAGCCTAGACATTGGAGTAAGGCTCGAAAACACACATTCTCTAGGCGACTTGCAACCACGTAATGGTAGCAGTCAGTTACCAACATCAGTGGTTAGAAATTATCTGAACATCTTTCCTACGGCTGCGATCACGTATAAAACCATGCAATCTGGCACTTATAATTTAAGTTTTTCCCGTCGTATTGACCGCCCTGCCTATAATAATCTGAATCCATTTTCCTATCCGGTAGATGAACTTTCTTATTGGAAAGGCAATCCTTTCCTACAGCCACAGTATGCAAATACTTTGGCACTCCAGTATAGTTACAAAAAGACAACAATAGCTACCAGTTACACCCGTACAAGCGATATAAGCAGTTCAATTACAGAAGTTATGGAGGGAAATATCATCAATATGGCACCAAGAAATATTGGATTTCAGAGCAATCTGAATTTGTCCGTAACGCAGCAGGTAACAATGGCAAAATGGTGGAATATGAGCCTAACCGGAATAGGATACCGTTTGGAGAATAAAGTCGGAACGGTTGAATATGGAAACTATAACAGCAGTCGTTTTATTGGTGCGATTAATATTCAACAGCGCTTTAACCTGCCGGGTCATATTAATGCGGAGGTTACAGGCGTAGCTAACTCGAAAAGAATAAGTGGATTGAATACTTATATAAAAGGTAATTCACAAATCGACCTAGGTTTGCAAAAGAATTTAATGAATAACAAGGCAACCCTTATGTTGGCCGCTTCTGATATATTGAGGACAAACAAATTCAATACCGATACCCAACTAAATAATCTATTGCTTCATACAACTTATGTGGGTGAAACCCGTCAGCTACGATTAAACTTCACTTATCGGTTTGGTAACATTAAGATCAAAACGAAAGAAAGTCGTGAGTCGGGCTTAGAAAACGAATCACAACGACTTTAAGGTTTAAAATCGATTTAATCCGAAATACGTTAATCAGATCTTCTAATGTTGCGATCCAAATGAAGCCGTTTTCTATTAATTTACAGATATTTCCACGATAAATACCAACGAGCGCAATAAAAGCACCTTTTCGACGCTATATTTGCATTATGAATTTACAAATGCGCATCACTTTTGATGAAAAAGACTATACCTATGTCGTCTTAACTAAGGGAATAACAAGAGAAACTAATACCATCCGGATTAACCTAAACGATATAGAGTATCAGCTTGCTTGCAATTCAAAGGGAGATTGGGATGCTGTTGACGCGACCGTAAACGATCATCCTGAATTACTTAAAGCAATAGGTAGAAACATCAAACTTCGGTATAGGCTATAGAAATCCATTTCCTAACAAAAGTCAAGTATATCCGGGAATCTATATAGGAACTTTGTGTCATCAATAATTGTAAAATTTGATAACACAGAAAAAATTGGCACTGGTTTCCGGCGCAAACGGACATTTAGGGAATAATCTGGTAAGGTTTCTTATTGATAAAGGTATCCCTGTGAGGGCCTCTGTCCGCAAGATCAATGACAAAATACCTTTTGCCGGATTGGACTGCGAGGTGGTACAGGCAGACATTACCGATAAGACCTCTTTTGTAAAAGCTTTACAAGGTGTAGAAACCTTTTATGCCGTTGGCGCTTCATTCAAACTTTGGGCTAAAGATCCAAAAAAAGGAATTTACGATGTCAATATTCAAGGAACTAAGAACACCATTGAAGCAGCTGCCGAAGCTGGTGTAAAGCGCATTGTATATGTCAGTTCAATCGCAGCATTGGACTACGCAAAATTGCCCACCAAGGAAAGTCATGGATACAATCCTGATCGGAGGGACATGTATTATAATTCTAAAAATGATGGCGAAAGGCTGGCTTTCCAGCTGGCAAAAGACTTATGCGTAGAACTTGTGGTGGTCATGCCTGCAGCTATGATTGGCGGCGAAGCCTTGTTGCCACTCAATATCTCCTATGGAGTACTTAAACTTACTTTGAACAAACAAATTCCTGTTGACACCAAAATAACGCTGAATTGGATTGACGTAAAAGATGTAGCAAAAGGTTGCTGGCTGGCTGCAGAAAGAGGAAGGACTGGAGAACGTTATATCCTGGCTAATGAACAATGTATGACGATTACAGACACCACATAAAGCTTTTACATGATGGTTTTTATCCAGTAATAGAGATTTGGGTACGGATTGCGAATCAATCAATTTATTAACTCAAAAATATTGAGACTATCCCTTATTGTGTTAATATGGCTTAATCAATGGTTAACCTATTGCTGTAATGAAGCGATAGAACTCATTTCTTTGAATTAAAAATTACACCCGGCTACTGCGGTGAATTCATGAACAACTAATATAAACATTGATGAAAAGAAGAGCTTTAATAAAGGGTATGGCTACAGTCATTCCATCATTAATCTTATCTAAAGCGCTCAACGCTGCCATTTATACATTGGACACATTAGGGCCAACTGCATTTGCCAAACCTCCATTTTCGCCCACATGGGATTCATTGAAAAATTATAAGGTTCCCGAGTGGTATAAAGACGCTAAGTTTGGTATCTGGGCACACTGGGGTCCTCAGTGTCAGCCAGAGCGTGGCGACTGGTATGCAAGGGGAATGTACGAGGAGGGAAGTGATCAATACAACTATCATCTCGAAAAATATGGCCATCCCTCAAAGTTTGGTTTTAAAGATGTGATCCATGAATGGAAAGCTGATAAATGGGATCCTGAATATCTGGTGGCGCTTTATAAAAAGGCAGGTGCTGAATATTTTGTTGCGCTGGCCAATCACCATGATAACTTTGATCTCTATGACAGTAAGCATCAGGACTGGAATTCTACCAAAATGGGTCCTAATAAGGATCTTATTGGGGGTTGGGCGAAGGCAGCTAAAAAGAATGGTCTGCACTTTGGCGTGAGTGTGCATGCAGCCCATGCCTGGAGCTGGATGGAAACAGCCCAAAGATCAGATAAAAAGGGTCCATTGGCCGGGATACCCTATGATGGAAAAGTAACTAAGGCTGATGGAAATGGGAAATGGTGGGACGGACAGGATCCACAAGCCTTATATGCTCAGGATCACCCTTTAAGTAAGGATAGTGAAAATGGTGGTGCTATTCACAGCCAGTGGAACTGGGGAAATGGGGTTACTCCACCTACGGAGGCGTATATTGAAAAATTTTATAAACGCACCATCGATCTAATCGACAAATACAACCCAGATCTTGTTTACTTTGATGATACGGCTTTGCCGCTATGGCCGATCAGTGATGCCGGATTACGCATTGCTGCACATTTGTACAATAAAAGTATTAAAAAGGATGGAAAACTAACTGCTGTTGTAAATGGTAAGATTCTGGATGAAGAGCAGCGTAAATGCATGGTTTGGGATATAGAACGTGGACAGAGCAATAATATAGAACCTTATACCTGGCAGACAGATACTTGTATAGGTTCCTGGCACTATGACCGAAGGATTTTTGACAACCATCATTATAAAACAGCCAAAACTGTTATCCATACCCTTGCAGATGTAGTCAGTAAGAATGGTAACCTGCTGTTAAATATTCCCTTAAGAGGGGATGGTAGCATCGATTCAGACGCATTAAAGGTTGTCGAAGAAATAGGAGAATGGATGAAGATCAACAAGGAAGCTATTTTTGGTACGCGTCCATGGAAGGTATTTGGCGAGGGGCCCGCCATGGAGAGTGCTGCACCATTGAGTGCACAAGGCTTTAATGAAGGAAAGGGTAAACCTTTTGAAGCTAAAGACATAAGGTTTACGTCTAAAGGCAATGACCTTTATATCATTCCAATGGGCTGGCCCAAGGATGGTAAACTGCTCATCAAAAGTCTTGATGCAAACAACCCGGCTTTAGGAAAGATCAATAAACTTACATTATTAGGCTATGGTAAGCTAACAGATTTTACCCGACAGGCCGATGGTCTAATGATCTCCCTACCTGCTGATGCCAAACCTATTCTGGATTATGCATACGTTTTAAAGATCAGCTAAGCACTTACTAGTCCAGTCAACATGATACAAAAAAAATGATTTGATTAGTCTGGTATTTCACCGACTAAAGTATTGAACTTTTCTTTGATGTGTGTTCTGGCTAGTTTCTGAAATTCTTCAGGGGTTTGTCCCGTTTGTTTTTTAAAGAATCGGCTAAAGTAGGGACGGTCTGAAAAGCCCAGTTCGTAGGCAATTTCTTTAATGGTGATTTCACTATGGATAATATTTCTTTTTGCCTCCAAAATAAGCCTGTCATGAATTAGCTGCATACCCGTCTTACCTAGTTTTTCTTTAAGGATTTGGTTTAGCCGTTTAGAACTAATTCCAAGTTTTCCAGCATAAAAATCGGTGTTACGAACTTGCTGATAATTACTTTCCAACAGCATTAAAAACTCGTACACCCTTTTTTGATGAATATCTTGACTGGTAAATTCATGCGCTTTTACCTGGATCAATTTTAGCAGAAAAACCTTGAGTAAAGCTTTAACTATAATTATGTTATTACTGGTATATTCTTTTACTAGTAAATTGAATATTCCGGAAAGCTCATCTGCTGCCGTTTGGTTTAGTCTCAGGCAGGAAAATTCCCCTTGTACGTTAAAGATTTTAAAAAGATCGAGGAGAAATTCTTTATCCTCTTCTTCCAACATACTTCTTTTAAAAGAGATCAGTTCACCGTTCTTTCCTGCTTTGTTCAATTGATGAACCCTGTACGGAGGGATCAGATAAATCCAATCAGCTTTTGCTTCCAGCGCTGTATCTTTTAGTGCGTGTAGGGCCTCTTCATTTTTTAACCAGACAATTTCAAAAAAATCCTTTCTTCCTGGATCATTGAGGTAGCTAGGAGGGCAATTGCCCAGGTTTCGGATATAGATTAATGATTTCTCTAGTGCCGGTTGCAATGCTGCATTTGTCATGGCATAAAGATAATAACAATGAATTTGGTGTATTGGACGATTGGGAAATTATGGTGGACTATTCGGAAGTCTTTATTTTTTTGTTGCTTCTTTATGACTTTTTGAGTTGTCTATTTCCTGATAGTCCCATATAATGCGCTGATTGTGTAAGGCCTGCCGAATTTAGGCTGACTACTTTTACACCAGATTAAAGAATTAGAAAAATGGAGCTTGAAAAAATAAGTGAACACCAGATTGCGAAAGATATCCGCGCCAATCTGGAGATGATTTTAACGGAAAATACCTGGTTGTTAAAACAGGTGAATTTCACTGAATTGGCTTTACTGGTAAATGATATAAAATCTGCCAATCGTATTTTTATCACTGCAGCCGGACGTTCTGGTTTTTCAATGCGTTCAGCTGCGATGCGACTGATGCACCTTGGACTTAAAGTCTACTTTGTTGGCGAAACCATCACACCTGCCATCCTAAAAGGGGATCTTTTAGTTGCCGCTTCGGCTTCAGGGACAACAAATACCATCGTAAGGGCAGCAGAGAAGGCCAGGGAAGTGGGGGCTTTGGTGGTTGCGATTTCTACACAGGAAGATTCGTTACTTTCCGCTCTTGCAGATCAGGTGATCCTAGTTCCTGCCGCGGGAAAGCAAGATCTAGAAAGTAGTCGTTCTGCACAGTATGCAGGCAGTTTGTTCGAACAATTCCTGTTGTTATTAATGGATTCGGTATTTCAATCCTTATGGAAATTGGATGGCATACAGGCGGTGGAACTTTGGAAAAGACATGCAAATCTTGAATAAATACAATTAAATCAATTACATATATTATCGTTATGGCAAAATTACAAGTAGCAATAGATTTACTAACAACTGAAGAAGCATTGGCATTGGCAGCTAAAGTAGCACCCTATGTTGATATTATTGAATTGGGGACACCTTTGATCAAGAATATGGGATCAACAGTGATCACGGCAATGAAAAATGCGCATCCGGATAAACTGGTTTTTGCAGATCTTAAAACCGCTGATGCAGGTGAGCTAGAAGCTGACATTGCATTTAAGGCTGGGGCTGACCTGGTAACTGTAATGGGGGCAGCAGGTGATGCTACCATTATCGGTGCGGTTAAGGCTGCAACTGCTCACGGCAAAGGTGTTGTTGTAGATACCATTGGTTATCCAGATCGTGTAAGACGTGCACAGGAAGTCATTAAACTTGGGGTAGAATTTGTAGAGCTTCATGCTGGCTTAGATGAGCAATGGACAGCTGGTTATTCTATACAGGTGTTGATTGATGAAGCTGCAAGAGTAGGGGTTCCTGTTTCTGTAGCAGGTGGTGTAAACATTGATAATGTTGCCGCTGTGGTTAGAGCAGGTGCAAGAGTGGTGGTAGCGGGTGCTGCAATTTATGGAGCCGAGGATCCGGCTTTGGCCGCTAAGGCTTTGCGCGAAGCAATTGATGCCGCTTAGCAATCCATTGTGTTTAGCTTTAACACCTGAGCGTTAGTGATTCCTTTGGTGGAACGAGGCAGTATTGTTTTTAAAATGATACGGTCTCGTTTTATTAAAAATTTGGTTGGTTTATTAATATTAAATACCTTGCTGCGTCAACAAATCAGGGTTACTGCTACGTCAAATATAACCTGACGGGATATACATTAAATGGATACAAACAAAACTACCGCTACAATTCTACAAACAAAACAGCATTTCACAATCCTAGATGGACTAAGGGGCGTTGCAGCCTTGGCCGTTGTCATATTTCATTTCATGGAATGGGTTTACACCGATCCCAGCCAGAACTTTATTGGGCATGGTTTTTTAGCGGTCGATTTCTTCTTCTGCCTTTCGGGCTTTGTGATCGGATATGCCTATGACGATCGTATAGCAAAAATAGGCATTCTCGAGTTTTTTAAGTCAAGGATCATCAGGCTGCACCCCTTGGTTATAGCAGGATCGATATTAGGACTGCTCGCATTTTTGTTCGACCCATTTGGTGGCCATCCCGAATTGTACAACACGGGAAAGATCATCCTGACATTTTTTTGCTCGTTATTGCTGATTCCCTTGCCAATAATAGAAGACCGCGGATTTAACCTATTCAGCTTCAATGCCCCGTCATGGTCGTTATTTTGGGAATATATTGCCAATATCGCCTACGCATTTTTTCTTTATAGGATCAAACGCAACTACCTGTTACTGTTAACTCTACTCTCGGCGGTGGCTATTTGTCTGGTGTGTTACCGTTCCGGTAATTTATTAGGCGGCTGGAGCGGCCCAACCTTTTGGGATGGTTGTGCCCGGATATCTTATTCTTTTTTAGCAGGGTTGCTCATTTACCGTTCCAACTGGATCATCAAAAATAAGCTGGGATTTATTGGCCTGTCTATATTATTGCTGTTGGCCTTTATCATGCCATCTTCGAAATGGAATTGGTTATCAGAACCGTTTGTGGTACTGGTTTACTTTCCTTTGCTGATCGCTTTGGGTGCAGGAGCTACGTTAACACCTGGCTTGAAAAAGGTTTGCATTTTTTCGGGAAAGATATCTTATCCGTTATACATGACGCATTATGCGGTGTTATGGATGTTCGGTAATTATTACCTCAGCCATAAGCCGGATACCATGCAACTGACGCTGATCGTCATAGCCGGAGTAATTTTGCTCGTAGGATTAGCGTATTTAGTGATGGTAATTTACGATATTCCAGTAAGAAAATATTTAAGCGATAAGCGTAATGAAAAACTTGCCAAACAAAAATCAGGAAGGGTTTAACCGCTTGATTTATTAAGAATATTACAGTTATAGGTGGCTGGCTTAACCAAGTCTTTTAGCGCAATTGTTGTCGGTATCCGGTTAAGCTTATTCCTTTCTGCTTCTTAAAGAACTTGTTCAGGTGACTGCCATCGGCAAAGCCGAATTCATCAGCCAGTTCATTGATCCGAAGGTCGCTAAACTTTAACCGCCATTCGATCAGCCGGATTCTGTAACTGGCAATGAACTGCTGGATGGTTTCTCCGCACTGCTTTTTGAAATAAACACCTAGGTAAGCCTGTGAAATTCCAAAAGTCCGACTGATTACAGTCGCTGTCAGTTGATCTGGCATAAAAATATGGCGCTCAATGTGGTTGATGATCTGGAGAATCCGCTTATCTGTATTGGTACGGACATTTTCAGGCCTTATCTTTGAAATGTTCCTTGCCGCAATCACAATCAATGCGTTCACCAGGTTCATGTCCAGATCTTGCTGATAAACACCTCCAAGCTTCATTCCAAACAGCAGCGATTCGACAATCATTTCAACCAGGCGGCTGTCGTCCTTGCAGCGCATTACGCAGCCTGACAGGTGGGTGGCATAAAAGAGCAGACATTCCAGGTGGTGAATACTTTTCCAGGGATAGCTGCGAATGTAACTGTCACTAAATCGGATCAGTAGAAACTCTGTTACTTCGGTGATCTCGAAAGTATGGCGGTCGTTGGGTGTGAGCAGCAATAGGTTTCCATCACGATAAGCCATGCGGTTCCCGTTGATACTGACGATACCTTTACCGGAAATAAGGTACACCATTTCGAAAAAACTATACTGCCGATCGCTTAGCGGGCAGTGATCGGTTTTGAGGTATTCCAGCTCTACCTGTTGGTGCATATTCTGTTGAACCATAATGCAAACATACCTTTTTATCATAGAAATGAACCGAACAAATAGGTGTTTTTCGGTCTATTTTTGTCGGAAATGACTTCAAAAAGTAAAAAGTATGTTTAAAGACAAGAAGAATACACTAACCTTGGCCGCCATTTGCCTATCCTCACTGATGTTTGGATTGGAAATTTCCAGTGTGCCTATATTGCTACCTACACTTGAAAAATTATTAAAAGGCAATTTCAGTGATGTGCAATGGATCATGAATGCCTATACCATTGCTTGCACAGCAGTACTGATGGCTTCAGGTACACTTGCCGACCGTTATGGCCGCAAACTTGTTTTCATAACTGGACTTATACTTTTTGGTATAACCTCCCTGCTTTGCGGGCTGGCCTCCGCAATGCCACTACTCATTGCCGGACGTTTTCTGCAGGGGCTCGGGGGTGGGATTATGTTGATCTGCCAGGTTGCGATTCTTTCTCATCAGTTCCAGGACGGGCGCGAACGTAGTATGGCGTTTGCCGCCTGGGGTATTGTTTTTGGAATAGGGTTAGGTTTCGGACCGCTAATTGGTGGCTTAATCCTCACATTTTTAAGCTGGAAATGGGTTTTTCTGATCCATGTTCCGCTCAGCATACTTACCCTGGGACTTGCATGGGCTGGTGTAAGAGAATCAAGGTCTGCTCAAATCCAGCGGCTGGATACCTTAGGTATGATCAGCCTTTGCTTAGCTGTTTTCGGACTGATCTATTACATTACCCAAGGACCTGAAATGGGTTTTGTAAGTAACTATGGCCTAATGGTACTTGGTGCATCTGCAGCTTGTTTCCTACTTTTTCTATATGCAGAAAAGACAAGTATCCAGCCTATGTTTGATTTTACGGTATTCAGGATACGGGACTTTTCGGGGGCAATCATCGGTTCTATTGGCATGAATTTTTGTTTCTGGCCGTTTATGATCTACCTTCCTATTTATTTTCAGGGCGTCTTGGGATACAGTAGCCTGATGGCTGGTACGGTGCTTCTGGCCTATACTTTGCCTACCTTAGTGGTTCCACCACTGGCCGAGCGGCTGCTGTTAACCTACCGTCCCGGTATTGTCATCCCCTTAGGGCTGTTTATTATCGGATTGGGATTTATGCTGATGTGGCTGGGCATCCACGCTGCACATCTTGGACAGTGGAGTATGATGCCAGGTATGCTCTTGTCTGGCATTGGACTGGGATTGTCTAATACTACAGTTACCAATACCACCACAGGCTCAGTAAATCCAGACCGTGCAGGCATGGCCTCAGGAATAGACATGAGCGCAAGACTGATCACACTGGCAATCAATATCGCTTTGATGGGTTTCTTGCTGAGTAAGGGTGTACTCATACATTTAAAGGTTGCATTTTCGGGAACTTTAAATACGCTTCAGCTCCATTCAGCAGCCGAAAAAATCGCAGCAGGCAATTTTGTTGGTCTTCTGGAAAAAAATCCTGTCATTACAATTGTAGACCCCGCTGGTAATGTTACACATGAGGCACTGGCTAAGGGCTTTCAGCTGCTGACATTGTTCGGTGGAATCGGGGTGATTTTTCTTGCACTGGTGAGCTTCATGATATTTAAACCACGATCACCGCAGAATAGTTTAGAAAGAGGGTAGCTTGACTATATTATTTTCAACCTTTCTTCTTCCAGGTCGATCTGATAAAGTTGCTGACGAATAATCTCTTCATCAATGGAAGGGTCTTTATTGAGCTCTGCAAGAAATTGTCTTTGGCTTTCGAGCATCTCTACGAATATCGCTTTGTTCTTGTGATTCATCCAATCGTCATCCGCTGCTTTAGTTTTTTCTTCCCAATGGTGCAATATTTTCTCGATCCCCGTATGATCGTACAATTCGTTTTCATGTTTACTTTTGAGAAACTGGTAAACATGCTGCCGTAGTTTTTGTTTTATTTTAGGACCCATTTCCGCTTCCGGCGCTTTGGGCACCCCTGTAAACAATTGGGTTCGGTTTATGAAATAGGGAAGCGTAAGTCCTTGTACCACCAAGGTGACTAATATCACGACAAAGGTGATAAATAGGATCAGGTTTCGGTAAGGGAAGGCTGCACCATTGTCCAGTGTAACTGGTATCGCTAAGGCGGCAGCCAAAGATACGACACCTCGCATTCCTGTCCAGCCTAGCAGCAAGGGCATGAGCATTTGTCTTTTCCTGGAACTGGCACGCGGCGCTACGCTGGGGCGAAAAATAAAGGTGGTCACCATAGCGGCATAGGAGCTGATGATTCTGGCAGCGACTAATACGCCTGTTACCAATAAGCCAAAGCCAATGGCAGTACCTAAAGGAATGCCTTTTGAGCGTAATCCATCTACAATTTCCGGAAGTTCAAGCCCTATGATTAAAAAAACGATACCGTTAAGTATAAACACAAAACTTTCCCATACACTGTAGCCTTTAATACGGCTGGCACTGTTCAAAAAAACCAATCTTTTTGAAGACATAAACAAGCCCCCCGTTACAACAGCAAGTACACCGGAACTATGAACCTGCTCTGCTATCCAATACATGAAATAAGGCTCAATAAGTGTAAGCGCGATATCTGAGGGTGCATCGGTAGGTAAGCGTTTGTGGGCCTGAACAAATATCCAGCCTAGCAATAAACCGATACCCCCGCCACCAATGATCATCCACAAAAAGCTAAGTGTTGCTTCTTGCCAAATAAATTGACCGGTACCAACTGCCACTAAGGCAAAGCGAAAGATAATGAGTGAAGAAGCATCGTTTAATAAACTTTCTCCCTCCAAGATGGCTGAAAAAGAGTTTGGAATTTTGACAAACTTGGTAATTGCACCGGTACTTACAGCATCCGGCGGAGATACAATACCGCCTAACAAAAAGCCTAAGGCAATTGTAAAACCTGGAATGAGATGATTTGTAACCAATGCTACCGAGAGTGCCGTGAAAAATACGACCAGAAATGCAAAGCTGCCAATGATGCGCCACCATTTTTTCATTTCCTTAAAAGAGATGGTCCAGGCAGCTTCAAACAGTAAAGGTGGAAGAAATATGAAAAAGATTAAGTCGGGGTCAATTTTTACAACTGGCAGCCCTGGAATAAAGCTGATCAATAATCCTGCGATAACCAATAGAATAGGGTAAGCGATTTTGAGCTTCGTAGCCCACATATTCAATAGCACAATTGTGGCTATCATGGCCAGCAGAAAGGGAAGAAATGTATGCATATCCAATAAGCCCTATAGTTTTATTTTTTAGCACAACCAAAATACTAAAATAAAACTATCTAGCATACATTTGGCAGAGAACTCCGCAGGCCTAAAATCTTGGTGGCATTGTTCGAAATAAAAAATATTAGCGTTTCACTTTATAGCTGTATAAATCAAGTTCTTTCCATTGAATATAACCTAAATTGCCACAGTGCTTTGCCACATTATTCTGAATTGATGAAGGAACATCATTGACAATCTTCCAGCGCACTGCATACTTACTGTTGTAGCTCATATAGATGACTAAATCTTCGCATGCACTTTCATAGGAAAATTCCTGTTGCAAAGATTTCTGAAGCTCTTCTGCCATAACAGCAAGGCGATCATTCATTACCTTCACCAAAGGAGTTCCTGGCTTGGGCATCACATCAATCATTGGAAGTACTGTAACGTCTATCATCAGCAATCTATTCTACCGCAATATGTCACAGTTAAAAGAAATCTGCAAATTTAAACCTTGCTTAAGTCAATAACGCATTCAGTACAAACTAAATAAAATTTTCGCACGAAGTTAATTACCTACAAAGTACGCTACTTTCCCTCGATCTTAAGTCTATAAACAATGCATTTTTCGTAACTTTAGCACTAAGAAAATCCCAGTAGAGTCAAATGTGGGTATATGGTGTATATTAAACTCGCCCTTATATGCGAGTAGCGATATCAGAGCTATGAATGAAAGCACCAAACGAATTTTATTAAATGAAGACGTAATTGCTTTGAATCAAGATTCATTAGGCAAACAAGGAGAGCGAAAAATAAGATACAGGGGTTTTCTTTTAATATACTGATTTCCAGATTTTAAATGTATTCTGATTAGTTCCACCAATTTCCCGTATAACCAGGCAAAGGTCTTCTTCTCTTTGAGGAAAGTATTTGTCAATGATCTGTTGAGTCTGCTGTAACAACTGTCCAAGGTGCTGTTCAAAATCAATGTTTTTAACATTTAAAATAACCTGATTCATTCTTGATGAAATAGTGCATTCGAAAGTAAATTCTCTTTTTAGTGCTTTTACTACTTTTGATCTCAGTTTTTTCATTGAATTCTGATTTTGTAAGTTATTAAATCGGGTTTCCCCATTAATTATTATCAGTCTAAACGCTGGTTACTTTTAATAATTGCTTTGGAAAATGTCATTACATTATTTCCCATAACTTTCTTAGCAACATTCTAAATTAGTAAAAAAAGTATAAGAGTAGGACTTTAACAAGTTGTTTTATTGTAACAAATTTGGGTGAAATACATTTACATTTTTCTATATGCCGATAAATAAATAATTCATAAATTGGGGACTTAAACGCTTGTTATATGTCTCAGTTCAAAATAATTCCTATTTTTATTTCTAGTGCCTTAAGTGTTCTTTTTCTTTTGTTACTTTCCTCCTGTACAAAACATAATGGAAAAGCAAAAGAAAAGCGGATAAAGGAGGGGGAAACAATAGAAATTGGTCTTGTTTTTCCTGAAGTAAGGACCACAAAGAATGACACTGTTATGTTAGCTCTTTATCCTCATGCTCGTTTTTTCTATATTGATCTTGGATTAAAGAATAGTGATTCCTACATCGATTTGATTAAAAAAGCAAATAAGGCTGATGTTCCGGTTAGGGTGAGGGTTTACAAAGATAATCAAGCTGAAGTTGCAGAAATGATTCAGGCAACAAACCAGGAAATTGAAAAATTCCGAAACCATTAGTAATCGATTATCTTTATTCTGCATCAAAAAACCTTTTGTACTGGTTCAAGCCCGATAGCTTTGCGTACTGAAGGAATGAGATATACGTTTAACCACATTTTGCCGAAGAATATGCCTTGCCTAAATACATTTTTACCGAACATCGCTAGCATATCCTTAAGGGCATTGGGTTGATGCATCCATTCAGTATTGAATAAAGTACCTTGTCCTATTTTAGCAAATCGTTTAAACATTTGCTGCTCATAATTTCCTATCGCTGCTTTTGTGTTTGAATAGTTTGAACTGGTTAGTGATTCACTTAATTGCAATGCATCAAGCATGGCCATGTTTACACCTTCACCAGCAAAAGGGGGCATCCAATGAGCCGCATCCCCAATGAGTGAGATGTTGGATTTAGCTTGCCACTTCTGATTTAATGGCATACAGTATTGTGGTCGCGGAATGAAAAGTGTTTTTTCACCTTCGAACAATTCCCACCAAACACTGCTCCATTCAGGGAACGTCTTTTTAAACCATGATAAAACTTGTTTATTGTCTTTAAAATCTATTCCACTTTCTTTGTGCCAAAACTCATCTGTTTTGCAGCTTATAGCAAAACCTAAACTGCCATCACCTTTTGAACTTACGATGAGCGTTTTTTCATTTCCGTAGGCGAATATTTTTCCGCCTTTTAAAAGATCGTGAATGATTGGTGCTGTTTTTTTAGCGTCTTTGATAGAACCTTCTAACATGGTGATGCCCGTCCAATAAGGTTTTATATCTGTAACGAACCGCCGGATTTTAGAATTCGCCCCGTCTGCGCCAATTATGATATCGGCAATAACGCGCGCTCCATTTTTAAAAGCTAATTCCCAGCTATTTCCTATTTGTTCAATTGATAAAATGTGAGTGTCCCAAACAACCGTATCAGGTTTTAATGAATTTAATAGCATATCTCTTAAAGGTCCTCTATCAATTTCAGGTCTGTGGTCCTTATCTCCAAATTTCGCATTCGTTCCTTCGTTGTGTTGATCTGAATGGATTTTTGCCTGACTATCTACAACGCGGGTTAGTTCTGCACCCGGTCTGTAGTGTGCTTTGAATTCATTAAGCAGGCCTGCTTTATTCAGCGCAGCCAAACCTGATTCTGTATGTAAGTCAAGTGCGCCGCCTTGTAATCTCACATCTTTGTTGATATCTCTTTCGTAAACTTTTACATCAACTCCTTTGAGTTGTAGTAGTCGTGCAAGGGTTAAACCACCAGGGCCACCACCAACAATTGCAATTTTCTTATCTTGTATTACCATCTTTTTTAATTTTATTTTGATGGTGTAAAACTACTTCTCTGGCAATGCTGATAATAGTATAAATCGGTCGTTATGGTTTTGAGACAGTTCCTTAGGTACCACGCCCGAAAACCTCTTTATTTCTTTTATGAAGTGGTTTTGGTCAGTGAAATTTTGTTCTGGATATAGTTTACCGTCTTTGATGTGAGAGAGGGATGCTCTGAAACGTAAAATATTACAGTAGGCTTTTAAAGGAATTCCAAACTGTTGATTAAAATAACGGTTGATTTGTCGGCTGCTCCAGAAAACTTTTTCAGATAATTCCTTTACAGGTAATGAACCCTTAGAGGAATAGATCAGTTCAAACAGTTTTTGCTTTCTGCTGTCAATGTTGGGCTTGATCAGTTCACACATTCTTTCAGAAATCTTTGAGCAGAAATTTTCGAAATCATCCAGATCGTTTTGGACTATTCCCCAAAATCCGGCAGGCAAAGGCTGAGCTCCATTTAATAGAGAAGAGACTTTTACATCCAACAAATATTCAATGGCAAGTAGTTTAAAACTTACGGCAAGCATTACAAGTTTAGGCGGAATAACTGCTTTCTCAGGTTCAGTGCCCAATCCAATCATAGTTACATGGTAGGGATCTGTTGAAGAATGGGAAAAGATAATGTCAAACCTGCCGTCAGGTAAAATAACTATTTCATGGGCAGTTTCCGAATGATTGATGATCATCCAGAAGCTTTCTACAAAGTCGGACAACTGTGCTGTTGGTAGCTTAAGTTTGATTTCAATATTATTTCCTTGCATTTTGGTACGCTAGGTGTTATTTTATGCAAAAAAATCACGTGCAGATGCCCAGTCAACCATTGCATCCAGGATAGGTTTCAATTCTTCTCCTTCAGGACTTAAGCTATAGGTTACAAATGGAGGAACAATGTTTTCTGCTTTACGGATAACTAAATCCTCTTGCTGCATCTGTTTAAGGTGCTGTATTAGCATTTTTTCGGTTATGGCAGGAATCAATTTTTTTAACTCACTATATCTTTTTGGACCACTCATGAGGTGGTAAAGTATTATCGGTTTCCAGTGACCACCAATTTTACTCATTACAAAACTGATAGGGCATGTAGCCTTGTTACTTTCTCTGTTGGCGTTTAAAGTTGAACTTTCTTTGATTGCTGTCATGTTACATACTTTGGGGTAAGTACTTGTATAAAAGTAAGTACAAATATAACTTTGTCATTAAATAAAAACAGAATAATCATGAAAATAATTATAACAGGATCGCTGGGCAATATCAGCAGGACACTTTCAATTAACCTGATCTCTGAAGGAAATCAGGTAACTGTAGTTAGCAGTAACAAAGATAAAGCAGATGAAATCACAAATCTTGGCGGTATACCAGCAATTGGTTCTGTGAGCGATGAACGCTTTTTAACTGATGTTTTTACTGGAGCTGATGTAGTATATCTGATGGTACCCAATGATTTTTCGGCCAGTGATCTGAAGGGACATATAAAACAAGTTGGTGAGCATTATGCCAATGCGATAAAAGCGGCAGGTATTAAAAAAGTAGTTTTATTGAGTAGTATAGGAGCTCATCTTCCTAAAGGTACGGGACCAATTGCCGGACTTTATGAAGTCGAACAGATCTTTGATAAACTTGAAAATATCGATTTGCTGATTCTGCGTCCAGCCTATTTTTACAATAACTTCTATGGAAATCTGGATATGATTAAACACGCTGGAATCATTGGTGCGAACTATGGTGCCGACCAGACAATTATTATGGTAGATCCAAAAGATATAGCAGCTGTTGCAGCAAGTAAAATTCAGGAAGGCTTTAGCGGAAAGAGCATTGTTTACATTGCAAGCGACAGGCGTTTGCTTAAAGAGGTTGCTGAGCAGATAGGAAAAGCAATCGGTAAACCAGAACTACCTTGGGTAGCCTTTGATGATACTCAGGCGTTCGAAGGAATGTTGGGAGCGGGACTTCCAGAAGAAATTGCAAAGAATTATGAAGAGATGGGTACGGCCATTAGAAGTGGTGTACTTTGGGAAGACTTTGATTTGAATAACAATGTTCCAATTGGTAAGATAAAGCTTGAAGATTTTGCAAAGCAGTTTGCTGTTGCTTATAATGCATAAAACAGAGAAGTAAAAAGGGATGCACACGATGGCATCCCTTTTTACTTTACTCTAGTTTAAAACTCCCCATTGTTTATTGGGTTTTTCCTGCAGAAATAGCTCTATTAATCCTCCTTTTTGTATGCCCTCATAAGTAAGGTAGTTTTTAGCGTAAACCTTGCCATTCCATTTCACAACTGATATATGGCCTGAAGTTTTGGTCTTCTTGTGCGTAACAATCCTTAGCGTTTTGTTTGAGGGTAGTTTAATCGTAATCTCATCAAACAAAGGACTGGTAAGCTGGTAATTGTTCGATACCGGATCAACTGGATAAAAACCAAGAGAAGCAAAAACATACCATGCTGACATTTGCCCTGCATCGTCGTTTCCACTCAAACCACCTGGGCCGTCACTATAATCGTTGGCCAGGATTTCCTTAACCATAAGGTGCGTTTTCCATGGTGAGACCGTATAATTGTACATAAAGGGAATCTGATGCCCTGGTTCGTTTCCGTGCCAATATTCGTCTGTTTCAAAAAGTTCATCCAGCGATTGTTCCAGTTTGGCTTTTCCACCCATTAATGTAGCCAATCCACTAACATCATGCGGCACGTAAAAAGTATATTGCCGCGGAGTGCCTTCGGTAATGTAAGGCTCTTTGGTATTGGCTTTAAAAGGTTGATGCCAGGTTTTATTGATATACCTGCCCCGCATCATATTTACTTCAGGATCAAAAACATTTCGGTAATTCTTACTTCTGTTTAATAATGTAGTATAATCACTTGTTTTATTTAAGCCTTTGGCTACCATTGCTAGTGCATAATCATCGTAAGCATATTCCAGTGTACGACTTACCTGTTCTTTTTTATGAAAAGCTTCAGGCACGCTGTCTTCCATTGGGATATAACCGTATTTCAAATAGGTATCCAGTGCTCTTCGGCCTTTTCCGTTCACATAATCTTCATGGTTAGGTAATTCAAAAGCATTTTGTCGCATTAATCGATAAGCCTCATTAACATCATAGTTTCGGATACCTTTGGTGTAGGCTGATGCTATAAATGCAGTACCATGATCTCCAATCATTGCCGCAGTATAACTGTTCCAACATGGGAAAATGGGTAGCCAACCACCTTGAGTTCCCTTTAAAACCATAGATTGAACCGCATCATTGATGAGCTTGGGGTTTAACAATTCAAATAGCGGCAACTGAGCTCGGTAGATATCCCACATTGAAAAGTCATCGTAATAATTGCCATTGGTCAATTTCTTTAACTTATAGTCGCCGGCAAACTGCGGATAGGTGCCGTCTATATCGTTAAATAAACGAGGATGTTGCATGGCATGATAAAATGCGGTATAAAATATGCGTTTGTCTTTTTCAATACCGGTTTCTACCTTGATCTGACTTAGGGCTTGTTGCCAGACTTGTTTGTTTTTGGCGGATAAAGCCTCAAAATCCCAGGTGTTGATTTCTTGCTCGAGATTCTTTTTTGCACCTTCCAGACTACTGAAAGAGGTGCCAATCCTCACACGTATGACATCACCCTTATTAACTTTAAACCCTAGGTAAGCACCAATGTTTTTTTGATTGCTGATGCTGTCTGTTGTAAATACCTTTGTTTCGCTAAATGTACCGCTTTGGCTAACATTCTGCTGAATTTTGATGTAAAAGAAGCCGCTGAAGCCTGCTGGTTTTCCCCAGCCCTGGTAAATTCGGTGAGCAGGGTTGTAGCCCCAGATCTCTCCATTCTTTTTATCTACGCTTACATAACCTTTGCCCTGATCGCTATTTGGCATAATTAGTAGGTACAGGCTATCTGCCCGTTGGGCCGTAAATTGCATCATTGCAGCACGAAGGGTAGCGGTGATTTCCGCATCAAGCTGATAGGCAGGTAAAGTCACTTTGTAATAATTTGGAGTGCTGATTTCCTGCTCATGTGAAAAACCTGTTCCATAATCCTTAACCGTTGTTTTTAAACTACCCATGAGTGGCATAATGGTAAAGCTTCCATAATCTTGCGTGCAGGAGCCACTAAGCCAATGAGTGCCACGGAAACCTGTAAGTACGTTATCCTTGTAAAAATAGGGTGGCTGGCATTTTGTTTCTGATTGACGTGTCTGAGGGGAATATTGTGTCATGCCAAACGGTAGTCCTACAGCTGGGATGGTGTTTGCGTTCAGTTCTGTTCCGTTTCCATGTTTTAGTGCACCAGTAGTGGTGCTTGCGGCAGTACCTGCCAATGGTTGTACGTATTGTACGAGGTCTTGCGTCTTTGCTGATAAACATAGAGAAAAGAGCAGGAAACTGCTCAGGATACAACGTAAGGTAAAATGGGTATTTCGCATAATTGATCAGGTAATATTTTTTGAAAATAATGAAAAATCCTACCCGGATATAGATTCCAGATAGGATTCGTAATATATTATTGATATCCTGGGTTTTGCGTTAGTTTTGGATTTAACGTACGCTCCCTTTGCGGGATTGGATATAGGCTTAAAGTTGGTACAATGTTACCAATACTTCCGTTTGCCGGGGTGTAATTGGCTTTATGTGCCTGCATAACTTCCACCATAATATTCCATCGGTTAAGATCAAACCATCTTTCTCCTTCAAAACAAAGTTCTATGCGTCGTTCGTGACGAATAACCGTTCTTGCATCGGCTTGTGATAAACCTGTTTTTTCGGCAAGATTTGAACGTTTACGAACCATATTAAGCTGGGTAAGCGCATCAGACGTTTTGTTATTCTCATTTAAAGCTTCTGCATACAGTAAAATAATATCGGCATATCGCAGTATTGGCCAGTCATTATCTCCCTCACTGTTGGCACCAACACTTTGATAGATAAATTTTTTAGGATAATAATATATCAGTGTACCGGCACTGTAGACTCCAATGGCAGTGTTTAAGCGACTATCGCCTGTTTCAAAAGAGTTGTAAAGATCAGGTGTGCCGGCATTATTACTATTGCCCGTAACGGCTGTAATTGTGGTGCCTGATGGCTGTGGCACAAAACTCCTGGCAAAGGTATTACCCTCGCCAAAACCACCACCAAGATATTGCACTGAAAATATAATGTCCTTGTTGTTATCCTTGCCCAGCCCGAAGATCTGATCGTAAGGTAACAGTGTGCCAGCGGTAGCCGCAACTGTTGCTAATATACTTTCTGCCTGAGGAAATTTGTTTTGGAACATGTAAACCTTTCCTAAAAGTGCATTGGCTGCGATACTGGTTGCCCGGCCTATATCAGATCCAGTATAGCTTGGTGGCAATACCGCCGCCGCCTCTGTTAAATCCTTTTCTATCTGGGTATAAACCTCGGCAGCACTAGCCCTGTCATATGTGTAAGCCTGTTGTTCAGATGTGATTTCGTTTAATACCAGTGGTACGCCACCATACATGCGTACCAGGTTAAAATACATTAAGGCCCTGATAAACTTGGCCTGTCCGGTATAAGTATCTCGGTTGGCCTGAGTCATAATAGGGGTGTTAACGTGCTCTAATACAATGTTGGCATAGGCTATAGTGGCATAAAAACGAGTCCAGGCATTTTGTAAATTTGTTGAAGTAGGTTGCCAGGTGAGTTTATCTTGTTCTCCATACAACACTTCGCTTTCGCCATAAGTCTGGGCATTATCTGAAGGGAGTTCACCAAAGCCATATTGCTCGTTGTAAATAGGCCTAAGGCTACTGTAAGTGCCTGTAAGTGCATTTTTAATGTCTATTTCAGTATTGTAATAGGTGCTTACAGGAATGATGCCTTTTGGCGTAATGTCAACAAATGCTTTTTTGCAGGAAGCTATACCCACACTTAAAATAAGCATGGAAACACTGTATATAATTAATTTTTTAACTTTCATGATCTTTAGTATTGAGGCAATTAAAATCCAAAATTGATACCTAAAATAATTGTACGCGCTGTAGGATAAGTCCCTTGGTCCACACCAGGAGTAGTGGGGTCACTTCCCATGATGTTAGCCTCCGGGTTATAGCCGGTGTATTTAGTAATCAGAAAAGGATTTTGAGCGGTCACATAAATTCTTGCTGATTTTACAAAAAGCTTATTCAACAGGTTATCGCTTAAACGGTAACCTAGTGTAATATTTCTTACCCTTAAGTAAGATCCGTTTTCTACACTTAAACTCGATAACGCAGGGCCCGGAAGTGAGGCCGTAGAAATAGGGCTAGGGTATAAAACATCTCTGGTTGGGTAAGCAGGGTCAAAGTAATTGTTAAAATACTTGCTTAATGAATTTTGGTTATGATTACCTGTTAAGGTTTGCCTGTTGTTACCATTAATGATATTTACACCTTGTACGCCTTGTACCAATATGCTCAGGTCAAAGTTTTGGTATTGAAAAGTATTGGTTAAACCATAAGTGAAATCAGGTAGGCCATGACCTAAAGCAGTCACGTCATTGACATCTATTTTATTGTCACCGTTTTGGTCTTTGATCATCAAATCACCAATATTGTTGCCCGAGACAATTTTGGGGTTGTTGGCGAGATCGTCGGCATTTCTAAACACACCTGCAATTTGATAGCCGTACATAATACCCAAGGGCTGACCTACTTGTACCTGATAAACATTATTCCAACCATTAATCGCCTGAACAGCAGGCAATGCGCTTGGACCACCTAAATCTAGTACTTTAGTTTTATAGGTAGAGAAGTTGGCATTGGTATTCCAGGTAACCTCACCAATTTTAAAATTGGTACTTGCTGTAAATTCAAAACCCTTGTTTTGCAGCTTACCTAAATTTGCCTGGTAGGATGTGCCCAGGTTGGGCTGGCTGGATGTGGCATAACCAACAACAAGTGGCAGTGCTTTATTTAATAACATTCCGTTTGAATTACGGATAAAGTAATCGAAGGTAAGTGCTATTTTGTTTTGCATAAAACCAATGTCGGCACCAATACTGGTCTGGTCATTCTTTTCCCAGGTCAGATCCGGATTTGCAAAGCCTGTTTGTTGAGTGCCGAATACACGATTGTTTCCAGAGGCATAGTTTCTATTTAAGGCAATGGCATTTACATAGGTAAAACTACCAATATTGGCATTACCCGTGCGGCCGTAACCACCTCTTAGTTTTAACTCGTTAATACTAAGTTTAGCCAGTTTCTCTTTAAGGAAAGTTTCTTCTGCCAAACGCCAGCCCATAGAGAATGAAGGGAATATGGCATACCTGTTGTTGGGGCCAAAACGGGATGAGGCATCCTGACGAACTGCTGCCGTGAACAGGTATTTACGGTTGTAATCGTAAGTAAACCTACCTGCATAAGATAGGAAAGTATTGGCATCAAACGCTTCTGTGCCTACGGTATTTGGTGATGCCAATGGGCTTTGTACTGTAGTAGTGACAAATGTACCCGGCAGGCCTGCAGTATAATTGATTTGTGAATCATATTTCTGGGCCGAAAATAGACCCAAAACATTAAAGTGGTGCTTTCCTACTTGTTTATCATAGGTAACTGTATTTTCCCAAACCCAGTCAAAACTATTACGCACATTGTCTGAGGCGAAAATACCAGCTAACTGAGGATTTGAAGCAGCAGCAGTAGGTGCAGAGCTATAAGCCATAGTGCCGGGTATGTAACCATGTACCTGCTCATTCTCCAGGGTAGCGCCTATATAACTCTTTATTTTTAACGCTGGTATTGGATTGTACTCCAAAAAAGCACTACTTAAAGTACGGAATGCTCTGGAGCGGTTAATTGATTGGCTTAGAATGCTTACAGGGTTGTAAAAGTTACTTGCAGAAAAAACTGCAGTAGGTGATAGATTATATCCGAGTTCACGATCGTAAGGTTGAGCAAAATCGCCATTAGCCCGGTAAACCGGCACTATCGGCTGAAATGTTAAAGCCTGGTTAAGAGGACTTGGTAAATTCAAACTAGCCACTAAGCCCGGTACTCCCGTGATATAATCGCTAGGATTGGCACCTGCACCGCTGGCCTGTCCTGACGAGGGTTGTCTGAATTGCTCTGCGTAAGATGGAGAAATTGAAAATCCAAATTTCACATTTTTAACAATATCAGCATCCAGATTTACTCGTGTAGTGTAGCGGCTGTAATCCGTACCAACTAGTACACCTTTTTGTTTAAAGATACCAGCTGAAACGTTGTAACGGACTTTTTCACTACCACCAGAAGCACTCAATTCCAAATTTCTTATTGGTGCCGATCTGAATATTTCCTTTTGCCAGTCAACATCCGGTAAGCCTGAGATATCACCGTCTAAGATACTTGGATACTGTAAGCCTTTAATACGGCTTAAGTCTTTAACTTGTTGCACATACTGATCCTTACTTAAAACATCGATGTACCTATCTACGGTTTGTATACCTGAATAGGCGCTAACACCAAACGTAGTTTTACCGGCTTTGCCTCTCTTGGTAGTAACCAATACCACACCATTGGCAGCACGAGAGCCATATATAGCCGCCGAAGCTGCATCTTTTAATACTTCAATAGATTCAATGTCACTTGGATTGATTAAGGTGAAATTAGCCGGATTTTGCAAAGGATATCCATCTACTACATATAAAGGATCATTGGATGAACTTAAAGAACTCACGCCACGTATCCGTACCGTAGGGGCAGCACCCGGTTTTGCACCTTGATCTGATTGAATTTGCACACCCGCAGCTAAACCAGCTAAAGCTTCACCTGCGGTACTTACCGGCTGGTTCGCAATGCTTTGGCCATCAACCCTTGTAATGGACGCTGTAACGGTAGCCCTTGATTGTTTACCGTATCCCACTACTACTAAATCACTTAAGGTTTGACTTTGCTCTATAAGTGTAATGGTAAAGGTTGTATTGTTTCCTACCTCAACCTCTTGATTTACATAGCCTACAAAACTAAAAACAAGGACACTTTTTGCATCAGGAACTCTGAGCGCAAATGCGCCGTTTGTATCTGTCATGGCCCCAACAGCAGTACCCTTTACTTTGATACTTACACCAGGAATAGGCTGACCATGATTGTCTATTACCTTTCCTGTTACATTAATTACCTGTATTGAAGGGATTACAGCTAGTTGTTTCTTTTGTTTGATTAGTATAGTGTTGTCTGTCCCGAAAATAATATCGACAGTTTGTTTGTTAAAACACTGATCCAGTGCCTTTTTAAGCGCTACATTGGACACATTGATGGTGATGGTATTTGTTGGTTTTATGATGTTTGCATCACAGATAAAGTTATAGCCTGTTTGTTTGGTAATCTGACTAAGCACTTCTTTAACAGTGGCATTTTTTACATTAATGTTCACTTGCTGTCCATAGCTCGATGCATGAACTTGCAAAAGGTTTAGTGTTAAAATCAGAATAATTAGTTTCATTGTTAAAATGAATTTATGCGCAGCACAAGGCAGTTCGCCGCATTTAAGTGCAGTAAAAATTTTATACATTTGGTTAGGTTGAAAATTGTTAGCGTATTAATATTTTTTTGATCCAGACAAGCTTTAATAAGCCAGTCGACTCCGGGGGTGCTTCCAACACTCCCGGTTTTTTAGATCATCTCGTTTTTTTGCTCTTTAAAGAGCCTACCCGGTTGTTACAAACGGGTAACGGTAATCCTCCTTCCTTCAATTGATATATTTACATTTTCCATTAATTCTATATTTTTAAGTAAGCTGGCCAGACTTTTTGTACGGGAGTAATTCCCAAGGAAGTTCACATTTTCCATGTTCCCTTTAAATACAACTTCTACATCGTACCATCTTGAAATTTTTTTCATCACAGAGGTAATGTTCTCGTTGTTAAAAATAAACAAGCCATTTTTCCATGCCATTGCCTCATCTATATCTGCTGGTTTTATATCCAGATCAGTGCCCATACTATTAATGGCTACTTGTCCGGGTTTGAGTATGGCTTGTTTGTTTTTGTATAGGATTTTTACGGAGCCTTCTAATAATGTAGTATTGATCAGGCGTTCGTCGGTGTATGCTTCTACATTAAAATGGGTTCCTAATACCTGTATTTGCTGTTTATTGCTAACATTAACAATGAAGGGCATTTTAGGATTTTTAGCCACTTCGAAATAAGCCTCTCCACTGAGGGTAACTTTTCTGTCTTTACCTGCAAATTTTGTTGGATAAGTTAGCGAAGAGGCAGAGTTTAAGTAAACCCGCGTGCCATCTGGAAGGGTTAACTGGTATTGCCCGCCTTTGGGTATGGTTAATGTATTTAACTGATCGGATGAAGATGTACTTTTTTGACCAGCATGCGCCGAGCTATACGCAATCTGTCCATCATTTAATTTACTGATTACGACCCCCCCTTGATTGGCTATTTTTCCACTTTGAGTATCATCCAGAATTACTTCATTGCCGTTTGAAAGTGTCAATACAGCCTTGCTTTTCCCAGGCAAAAAGTCTTGAACTTTAGGTTTTGTTGTATTGATTACAGTTTTTTGCTGCGATTGCGGTGCGTAAGTGCGATAAATGATCAGTCCTATACTTAGGCACAATAAAATAGTTGCCGCAATGCGTATGGCCCAAAATTTATAGGTTGTTTTTTCCTGAGGTTTACTTTTAACGATGGAATGATATATCAGATCAGCTTGATCTTGGGAAATGTCTTTTGCAGTAAGTATAGCTAAATCGTCCCATGTGGTATCCAGTAATCCTGAAATAGCATCTTCATTAGCCATGTTTTTTAACAGTACTTCCAATTCCTGTAATTCTTCGGCAGAACTACGGTTTGATATATACTGTCGATATAAATAGGTCAGTCGTAACTCGTTCATCATTTATAATTGGTTTAAGAAACTAGACTGAGTGATCAGTACATGCCCCTTTATTACATAGACCCATGAGAAAGAGGTTCGGGGGAGGGGAATGAAAAATAAATTTATTTATTTTCTTTCGCTAATGATTTGTAAGAAAATGATTAGCATCGATAGATCGTTGTGTTTCCCTACATGAGTTCTCAAAAATTTAAGCGCCTGTTTCATGTGGCTTTTTACGGTTTCGGTAGAAATAGACAATCGTTGTGCTACATCAGCATATTTTAAACCTTCGTCCCGACAAAGGGTATAAACAAGTTTCTGTTGTGGAGATAATAGATTAATACCCTGATTAAGGATATTGGTCGTGTCTTTTAAGAGGATTGCATCTTCTGTTTCATTATGGACTTCTTCCCAATCATGTCCCCACTCATCATTTACCCTTATTTCCAACTTAATTCTTCGTAATACCTTAAATGTGGTATTTTTTGTGACTGTTCTTAGAAAAAAATCCAGGTTTTCGATACCAGTGATGTTTTTATGCTGCCAAATTTTCATAAAAACATCATGTAGAATTTCTTCTGCATAGTCCTCTGATTTTACAATTCTTAGTGCATAGGTATATACCCTTTTTCTATGTTGGTCGAACAAAATCCGGAATGCATGTTCATCACCTAAGGAAATTTTTGTCAATAACAATTTTTCAGCACTAGCTGAAGCTTGTTCAACGGCCTTAAGTTTAGCTGCATTCGGAATCATATAGGTTAAAAATCTACTTGTAAATATAATGGAATATTTCCTGAGTTCTTAACTCATCGGGATACGCTTTGCCTATACTGCAAGGGTGATCGTTCCTTTAGTCGTTTAAACTGACGATTAAAGTTGGACATATTATTAAAGCCACTTTTGTAGCAGATTTGGGCTATACTTTCCCTGTCTTCAAGAAGCAATCTGCAGGCATGACCTACTCTTATCTCATTTACAAAATTTGAGAAGGCCTTTCTGGTGGAGGACTTAAAGAGTCGACAAAAAGATGGGATGGACATATTAGCGATCTCAGCTATCTCGGCCAATGAAATATCTTTTTGAAAGTTTTTCATGATATACTCGTGCACTTTTGTGATCCTGTCATCGTCTGAAACTAGATGCTGCTGAACAAACCCGGGATTGGTTAGCAGCTCAATTTCATCAGAAGTAGAAAGTATTTCAAGGATAGATAGTAACTGCAGTATTCTTTTCTGCCCGTTAACAGTATGCATTTGAAGCATAATGTCTGAGATCTGCTGACGGGTATTTCCTGTAATCTTTATCCCGTATTTGGCTTTGTTAAACAGTTGCGTTACCTGAACCATTTCAGGAAGATTAAAAAAGTCTTTTCCCAGAAAATCTTCTTTGAAATGAATCACTATGGCTTCGGCACTAAGTGAGGGATCCCCCTGGTAATATATTGGATCATTTTGATAGGAATGAGGCAGGTTTGGGCCTAAAAATACCAAATCCCCATCTGTGAAATGTTCATTGTGATCTCCAACCGTCCTCATCCCTGAACTTTTTATTACAAGTACAAGTTCATATTCTGGGTGATAATGCCATGGTGTAGGATAATAGGGGTATATATCCTTCTGTAGAACAAAAGAATTCTTTGGTTCTTGAATTAACTTTTCATGCAATGGTTTCATAAGAGTAACACTCAGACGATTGGTAAAATGAATATTTGGTCAATGCTAAAGCTACGAATATATTTTATTTAGTTTGCCATAGGCAGATCACACCGGGGAAAAGTGACAAGCTAATTCGTAAGCGCCAGGTAGGTATGCGCAAGAAAATTGCAAGAACTGATCAAAAAGTATCAGAATGAAGAATGGCGTATCTTTATATTCGTTTAAATTATAATTTAAACGCTGAATGATGGCCGGTGAAATTTTAACGCAGCAACAACGGGAACAGTATCTGAATGACGGATACCTGATTATACCGGATTTTCTTAGTACAAAAGGTGTAGAATTGCTTTACAGTATTGCAACCGAAGATCAGGTGATGCGCTCCAATGCAATGGACTTTAACGATCAATCGAACAAAAGCACCAAACTGACCTTATGGTTTACACCTGGTGATGATGTTTATGGTTTGCTAATCAGAAGCGAAAGAATTATAAATGCAGTACAAACTTTGCTGGGTGAAGGCGAAGTATGCCATTTTCATTCTAAATTGATGCAGAAGGAACCTAAGGTTGGGGGTGCATGGGAATGGCATCAGGATTATGGATATTGGTATAAGAACGGATTCTTATATCCTGATGCTATGATTAGTGTTATGCTTGCACTCACCGAAGCCAACATTCAAAACGGATGTTTACAGGTTTTAAAAGGTTCGCACAAAATGGGACGTCTGGAACATTCTTTTGCCGGTGAACAACAAGGTGCTGATATGAACTTTGTGGAGCAGGCACTTGAACGGTTTGAAAGGGTAGCAGTAGAGTTAAAGCCCGGAGATGTCTTGTTTTTTCATAGCAATCTATTGCATATGTCTGAAGCTAATTTATCAGAAAAGCCACGCTGGTCACTTATTTCCGCATATAATTTAAGTTATAATGTACCTTTCAGGGAAAAAAATATATCCTGTATCACTCCGGTAAAAGTTGTAGCAGATAGTGCATTTTTAGCTTCAGGTACAGCCGGATTATCACCTGACACAGACTTCCTTAAAAAGGAGAATGAAATTACATTAAAAGAAAATTAATGATCAATTCTGCATCAGATATTGTTTTAGATTACCTGCCACGGTTGCCAAAAAATAAGCATTTTGGAATTGGATGTATCGGTGCTGGTTTTATTATGGCCGATTGTCAATTGGTAGCTTATAGGCAGGCAGGATTTAACCCAATTGCTATTTCTTCCCGCTCTCCGGAAAACACGCGTAAAGTCGCAGCACGTCACGACATCGGTAAAATTTATGACTCTTATATTGACCTGCTTAAAGATCCTGAAGTGGAGATTTTAGACATTGCTGTGCCACCTGATATTCAGTTGGAAGTGATTCGTAATGTTGTAAAACAAGCTAACCATATCAAAGGAATTTTAATTCAAAAGCCTATGGGGACTAGTTATGCCGAGGCGAAGGAAATTGTATCTCTATGTGAGGAAGCAGGAATCAAACTTAGTGTGAACCAAAATATGCGTTATGATCAGTCCATCAGGGCATGTAAGTCGGCTTTGGATCAAGGCTTTTTGGGTTTTCCCGTATTTGCTTCCATTGATATGAGAGCTATACCACACTGGGCACCATGGCAGGAAGCTTTGGGGTTTGTTACTTTACGTACCATGAGTATTCATCATCTGGATACATTCAGATACTTGTTTGGTGATCCGGAAAGAGTTTTTACCAGTGTATGTAAAGACCCAAGAACAAGCAAAAAGTTTGATCATGAAGATGGAATAGCACTTTACATCTTAGAGTATGAAAATGGATTTAGGGCATCTTCATGGGACGACGTATGGACAGGTCCTTCAAGAGAAGGAGCTATGCAGGACAACTATATCAACTGGCGTGTTGAAGGCACAGAAGGAATGGCAAAAGGGTCAATAGGCTGGCCATTTTACCCTGATCGTGTACCAAGTACATTAGACCTCACAACAACTCAGCTCCCTGGCCAATGGATACAGCCTAGATGGGATGAAGTATGGTTCCCAGATGCATTTGCAGGTCCAATGGCACAGTTACTTTGTGCAGTCGAAGAAAATTGTGAACCGGAAATCAGTGGAAAGGATAATCTAAAAACAATGGCTTTGGTAGACGCCTGCTATCTTTCTGCAAAGGAACATAGGGCAGTTGAAATAAACGAAATAACTGATTAATGATACAGACGGGCATATTTACGGGGTATTTTCCTTACGCTTTGGAAGAAACTGCTAAACGGATAAAAGCGCTCAATTTTAATACCGTTCAACTCGACCTGAGTTTTAAAGATATGGATCTGGATACTGACAGTATCACTAAGGAAAAGTGTATGCTGATCCGCAATACTTTTGAGCGATATAATCTCCCTATCAGCTGCATTTCGGGATATACAAATCTTATTCATCCTGATTTGACTAAGAGAAAGAAAAATCTGGATCATTTAAAACAGATCATCCGTTTTGCAAATGAACTGGGTTCTCCTTATGTGATCAGTGAAACGGGAACCTTTGATCCTCATAGTGATTGGGTACATCATCCTAAAAACAAAACTGAGGAGGGTTTTGAAGAATGTAGGTCAGTAATAGCTGACATTGTTGAGTATGCAAGATCACATGGAGTTATATTTTTAACTGAAACTTATGTGAACAATGTGATTGGTTCTGTTGAGGAAACACTTAGACTATTTGCTGATATTAATGATCCGCATCTGGGCCTGCTGATGGATCCTACTAATTATTTTGAGGATCATAATATTGACAAAATGGACCTTACTCTAAACCATATTTTTGATGCCTTATCCGATAAAATTAAAGTTTCGCATGCTAAAGATGTAAAACGTTCTTCAGGAATGAATGGTGTAAAGATGGCCAACATTGATGCAAGTGAAGCACACGCTCTAAGGGGAGTAGGTTTGATAGATTTACCTGCGCCAGGTTTAGGATCGTTAAATTATGACTTGTACTTGCGCCGTTTGAGTAAAGACTATCCAGATATTCCGCTGATCATAGAACACCTTGATGAAAGTGATGTACCACGTGCCAAAGCATTTATTGAAGCAAAACTATTGGCAAATGGTTGTTAATCTAAAATATAACCAAAGATAAAATGAACAGGAGAGAACTTTTGAAGTTAAGCGCAGCCGGCTTTGGTATAAATGCGTTTGGTAGTCTGTCGGAATTGTTTGCATCTAGTAAAAACACGATCAAAATAGGTGCCTGTGATTGGTCTATTGGTAAGGCAAATGATGTTGACGCAATGGAGTTAGGCAAAAAAATAGGTCTGGATGGCGTGCAACTTAGCATGGGAAATGTAGATAATCAAATGCATTTGCGGCAAAAGACAGTGCAACAAAGTTATAAGGCTGCTGCTACTAAATTAAATATGCAATTTTCCGGTTTGGCTTTGGGAGAATTGAACAATGTACCTTACAAATCTGATCCTCGCGCTGAAGAATGGGTAAGTGACAGCATTGATGTTGCCAAAGATTTAAGAGTTAAAGTTGTCCTGTTGGCTTTTTTTAGTAAGGGAGATTTAAAAAATAATGCCGCTGGTCAAAAGGAGGTGATAAGCCGACTAAAAAGAGTAGCTCAAAAAGCAGAACGGGCAGGCATTATCCTTGGTATAGAATCCTGGTTAAGCGCTGAAGAGCATATGAGGATTATTGATGCCGTCGGTTCTAAGAGCATAAAGGTATATTATGATGTGTGTAATTCTGAACAAATGGGATATGATATCTACAAAGAGATACGCTGGCTAGGTAAGCAGGGTCAGATCTGTGACTTTCACATGAAAGAGAATGGCTTTTTGCTCGGTGCCGGAAAAGTGGACTTTAAAAAGGTCCGCTCAGCTATTGAAGATATTGACTATAATGGATGGATCCAGATTGAAGGTGCTGTTCCAGAAAATCAACCCATTTTTGAAAGCTATGTGAAGAACCTTGATTATTTACATTCCATTTTTCCTGAAACAAAATAAAACCAGACCTCTATCAGGTCAAATAAGAAAATAAACTATTATGATAAAATATCTGTTACTGATTTTGATTGCCGTTTCATTTCTATTTTTTAAGTTAGAGCGTGATGATCATTCGGATATTCCTGGCCTGGATTCGACTAATCTGCATGCAGGCCTATACCTTCCTAAAGGCTTTACTGCAACAGTTTGGGCAGAATCACCACAATTTTATAACCCAACAAATATGGATGTAGATGCCAAAGGACGCGTTTGGGTAACCGAGGCGGTAAATTATCGTAATTACAATAACGATTCGACTAAGTTTATTCATCATGCTAAAGGGGATAGGGTAATGATATTAGAAGATACCGATGGCGATGGGAAGAGTGACCATTCTAAAGTCTTTGTCGAGGATAAGGATTTAGTATCACCATTAGGAATTGCCGTAATAGGTAATAAAGTTATCGTTTCATGCGCACCTTCAATTATTGTTTATACTGATAATGATGGAGATGATAAACCAGATTCAAAGGAGATATTTCTTACAGGGTTTGGCGGAAAAGACCATGACCATAGTCTACATTCTCTGGTAGCCGGCCCTGATGGGAAATGGTATTTTAACGTCGGAAATGCTGGTCCACATGAGGTAAAGGATAAAGCAGGATGGAACCTTCGCTCAGGAAGCCTTTATACTGGAGGAAGCCCTTATAATAAAGAAAATACAGGAGGGCAAAAAAGTGATGATGGCAAAATCTGGGTAGGAGGGTTGGCAATGCGTATTGGAGAAGATGGAAAAGGGCTTGAGGTTATGGCGCACAACTTTAGGAATGCTTATGAACTGGCTCTCGATTCTTATGGCAATATGTGGCAAAGTGACAATGATGATCAGGTGGTTACCTGTCGCACTAGTTATGTAATGGAGGGTGGTAATGCCGGTTATTTTAGCGCAGATGGTAATCGGTATTGGCAGGCAGATCAACGTCCTAGACAATCAACTTTTACAGCACATTGGCACCAGGAAGATCCTGGAGTAATGCCTGCTGGTGACAATACAGGAGCCGGATCACCAACTGGGATGGTAGTTTACGAGGGAGACGCCTTTGGTAACCAATACCGTGGTATGCTTTTAAGTTGTGAAGCTGGTAAAAACGTAATTTATGGGTACAAACCTAAGCCTAAGGGGGCTGGTTTTGAACTCAAAAGGAAGAATTTCATTTCTACATTAAAAACAGTGGATGACAACTATAAATGGGATGAAAAAGTGACCAGTGAAAGTAAATGGTTTCGTCCTAGTGATATCTCCGTTGGCACCGATGGCGCGCTATATATCGCAGACTGGTATGACCCAGTAGTAGGCGGACATAAGATGGATGACCAAAAAGGTTTTGGCAGGATTTATAGAATTACTCCAACTGGAAAAAACCTTAAACTTCCTAGTATCAATTTAAACACAGTAAATGGTCAAATTCAAGCTTTATTAAATCCCGCCATTAATGTTAGAAATGCCGGTTTTGTCGCATTAAAAGCACAGGGCACTCAGGTGATTGATCGCGTAAGAGACCTCCTGAAATCAACTAATGTATTTCACCGAGCCCGTGCAGTATGGCTTTTGGCACAGTTAGGCGAAAGTGGTAAAGCTGAAGTAAAGCTGTTATTAAATGATAAAGATGCAGCTATTCGTTTGACTGCATTCCGGGCCTTAAAGCAAAATAAAGCAGCAATACCAGAGTTATTAAAGATTGCCGTAAATGATACTTCTGCAGCTGTAAGACGTGAAGTAGCCATTGCTCTAAGGGATTTACCTGCTGCTGAGTCGACACAGTTAATTGTAAGTCTTGCTGCCGGATTTGATGGAAATGACCCTTGGTATTTAAATGCCCTCGGAATTGCAGCTACAGGAAAAGAAGACCTTGTTTATGCAGCAATAAAAAAAACTATCGGGAATGATGATCCCTTACAATGGAGTAATAAATTCGCTAAGATAGCCTGGAGGATTCATCCAGCTACGGCTATCAAAGACCTGACGGTAAGGGCAAGAAGTCCGAAAATAAGTAAGGAAGAACGAAAGAGAGCAATAACTGCCCTGGCCTTTATCAATACAACAAAAAGCGTAGAATCTATGCTGGAACTTCAGAACAGTGCGCTTGCAGATGTAAAAGAAAATGCAGGATACTGGATAAATTTCAGGAGGAGCAATGAGTGGTTTTCGTTATACAATTGGTCGAAAATTTCTGAAAAGAAAGATATTGACTCAAAAACTAGTAAGGAACTGGATAAGCTTCAGGCTAATCTAGAAAAAACAGGATCACATGAAGCCACTGGAAACAAAACACTTTCCATTGCAGAGATTAATAAACTTGCCGGTGATGTCAAAAAAGGTAGGGTTATTTTTAATACCAAATGTGCGATTTGCCACAAGGTGGGTGATTTCGGAAAAACCATTGGACCTGACTTGACGAACATTAATAAGAAATATGATAAGGTTAGTTTACTGGATGCCATCATTAATCCAAGTGCTGCTATAGTTTTTGGTTACGAGCCCTGGGTAGTCACGATGAAAGATGAAACTGTTGTTTCTGGTTTTATACTATCTCAAGGAAACACCTTGGTGATTAAAGACCTGGCAGGGAAACAGCATGTTTTAGATGTTCAAAAAATGAAGGAAAAGAAACAGTTGACCAGCAGCATCATGCCAGATCCAAGAGGACTAGCGCTTTCCAAAAGTGATCTGGCAGATATCAGTGCTTACCTTATGAATTTAGGAAAGTCTAAGCGATAGTAGTGCCTTCAACAAGATGCCGGTCATCGCATTTAAATAGGACCGGAATCTTGTTGCGAAAAGTTGTAAAGAAGCGTTAATCTCGCTTTTTTTTCTTTGATGATTTGGCTTTTGGATTGAATTCAAGGCAAAGATCTACCCAGTACTTTAGTTTCATTGCATTGTCAAAAGCGGTATCTTCTACATAGACGTAGTCTTTCATGAGACGACCGTTGTTCATCATGTTCCGGCAGTTGCCCTTCTCCAGTTCAGCTGCTACTTTTTCTGCTCCTATACGGCAGAGCAATTCAGTACCTGAGACGCAGATACACATTTTATCATCCACCATAAAACATATTCCACTAAACATCTCCTTTTCAGTTACATCTTCACGATCGAAAAATAACGCTCGTATGCGATCAGCTAATTGTTCGTTGTAAGCCATGATTTTATGCTTTATTGACTATTCTTATGCTAATGTAATGATTATATAGCTGAGCTTTCACCTGACTAGTTTTCGGTCATTGAGAAATTAACTTGTGATCAACCAGTAGTTGAACTAACTTATTTCGGTCTTTCTTACTCATAGAAGGGTACGCGGGCAGATAAACAATATTCTCCAACAACAGATCTTCTGGTTTTGGGATTGTCAATGTTGCGCTTAGCTTTACTAAACTGGATGCCTTTTGTGAAGCATCAAAACCATTATTGCGCAGGAAGCTGATAAGTTCCTTTGGGTTTCTGGTTTCAGCTGGCAAAACCCAATAAGTATGTTTTGTATTTAGCATTCCAATCTTGTAGTCGTTTGGGAGATGCAGTAAAATATCATTGGCTAATTGTATTCTTGCAATAATAGTATGCTGATTAAAGGTATCCAATTTTCTTTGTAGTAGCTTTTTATTTGGCATACAAGGACGATAACGAATTTGTTTAAAAACATCCTCACCCGGAAACCCTTTGGTAAAGCTGGCCAATACTTCTTCAAAATCTTTTCCGCTAGCTTTTATAAGACGATAAAATCCGGTATAAATGATTTTAGTACTAAGTAGTTTTATCAGTAAAACTTTAAATAGCTTTTTTAAAAAGCTTGCTGTATTCTGTTTATCATATTGCTCATTTCTAGATGAAACATCGGCATGTAAAGCTGGATTTTTTATATTGATTATCGCCCCACGTACAGCAGTATTGGTTTTAATGAGGCCAAAACTAAACATGACTACATCGGAGGTAGGATTACCCTCATAGTCATTTCCTGCATAAGCTTGAGCACAGTCCTCAAACACAATTAGGTTGTGCTTTCTGGCAATAGCATTTATTTCATCAGTTTCCATAATTCCACCAAAAAGATGCGTAATCAATATGGCTTTGGTTGATGGTGTTATTGCAGATTCCAAGGTGGCTGGCGATACATTTAAGGTTCGCTTATTTACTGCTAGGGGAATTGGCACTAAATTATGACCAGTAATGATCCTAAACATATCCGGGATGTTAATGTCAGTCACTAAAATTTCCGAACCAACTGGAAAATTTAAAGCACTTAAAACCAAGTCGAAACCTGTGCGTACAGAAAGACAGAACAGCTTACTTGTATTTTGCTCAGGAATCTCCACTTTTTGAGGCTTAAAATAATCAGTAAAACAATAATAAATGCCGGTAAATAAATCTTTATTTCTGATGTATAGTTTGCCTCTGGGGATCATGTTTGCAAGATATAGATAAAGTTGTATTAATGGTTTTCAATGCCGATTGATTACAAGAAAAGAAAACCATTTGCAATTGTTCTTGTTCTACTTGCAATAAATAAGATTTATTATGGAAAACCCGATAGAAATGAATACCCTCAGTCAGATCTTAGAAAAACTAAGACTCAAAGGTCTAGATAACGAAATAAAGATGACGGATCACGGCAAAATGCAAGGTGTAGGGATTAATAAAATTTATAATCCTGATGATCTTACAATAATTAAGACTTATCGCTTTGAAGGAGATTCTGATCCCGCTGACAACTCTATTCTTTATTTACTAGAAGATAAGGATAAGCAGATAGGCTATATTTTGGATGCTTATGGGATGTATAGTTCGCAGGAAAATGCTGGATTTGATGATTTTCTTAAGAAAATACCCACAGCGGATCGTGATATGCAAGAATTATTTAGCTAATTATATCCAAGCAAGACTTCAAGCTTCATGAAGCTTGAAGTTTAGTATTGTTTTTTTGAAAGTGAGAAAAACGCTAACTTTCATCATGTTAAAAAAAAATATTCTGGTTCTCCTTGTCAATTTATCAATGGCAAGTTATTGCAAAAGTGAGTCATTTAAAATCGATACTAATTATAAGCATACCGACACAATAAAAATTATTACTGACAATCTTTTTACAGGCGGTATAAATTTGGTAGGGATTAGCTCATCTGATCCAAGACCTATTGAAGTGCTTTATCCTTTCGGGAAGACTAATTTACAAACAGTATGGGAAATGCCACAATGGGCTAGTAGATTTAACCTACAGGGGGTAAAACCTGAGATAAAAAATGATAGTGTTATTTATAAAAATGAAGGAAAAAAAGTATCCTTTTTATTGAAAAATGGAGAAGCAATTGTCAATATGGAAGTTTATGCTTCAAAAGAATATTTAACTACCCGGAAAGAAGGTGAATCATGGCCGCACTTATTGTTAGAACAAAAAACTAACCCCATTAAACTTGTTAACCTAAAAAAGTTAACCTATAGCATTGATGCTAAATTAAATTATGCCCTAAACAAAATGAGGGAAGATTACAATCCGGGTTTACACACCTGTCAAATAACGGTATATCTGTTAGTTCAAAACAATAATAATCAATCAGTTGGCTATGGTGATTATTTTTGGTTTGGTCTTCCTTTATATGACTACCGACATCGGGATTTAGAGGAGTATGGTGCACAAGATTTGGGCAAAGAAGATGCTACCAATAAATACATTTTGAATGTTGCATCAGAAACCCTGTTTTCCGGATCCTTACATGATAAACAATGGATTTTCATTAACAAAGACATCTATCCCCAATTGCTGGCAGCGTTTAACCAGGCAAAAAAAAAGGGGTACTTAAAAACGTCTTCCATTACTGATATGAGTATCGAAAGCACAAACTTAGGGTGGGAGGTACCAGGAACCTTTGATTGTAGTATACAGTTTAAAGGGCTAAAGCTAACCGGTGTTACCAAATAAGGTTGTATTTTCAAAGCTATATAGTTTTTGTTGAAAAATTATTTAAGTAGAAATGGTTTTCAGGCAACCTTCTTACAAGATATTACGTATCGTTTCAGGAAAATGGTACATTAATATCGATAGTGCAGACTTCACAGGCGGCGAAATGAGAGGTAATATTGTTCTGGTTGCTGCCAATACTGGAGGTGGTGGAAACAATGGAGGTAGTGGATACTAAAACAGAAAAGCTTCAGATTTCCTGAAGCTTTTCATTTTATTTAAAACTTTTTTCTGTTTATTTTATTTTACCTCTAAAGGAGGTAGTGAAATGAATCTTAAAAAATCAACACGTGTAATATATGTTACTGCTAACAATGATCAGGTTTATACCGCGATTAAGGAAGTTAATCAGAAGGAAGAGTTGTATACATTGGATTTCAACGATGAATTAGTTCAGGAAAACAAAGTCAAATTAAATACACATTCGGCATTTAGTGTCCCTTCTTTAATGACTGATGAGTATATTGTTAATTATCATTACCAACAACTTGTAAATCACATTCTCGATTTTCTGATCAATAATAATCCATTTCATGATGTAAACATAGTTGTAGAGAATGGTAGCATTTACTTTGAAACTCGAGTTCAAGCACCTAAAAATCCAGAAGAAATAAAATATTTCCACGAAAAAATCGATAAACTGAATGCGCTAATTGGTCAGGTAAATAGCCAGATCAAAAGTCGTTTCAATAAACATGTAGAGGTTATCCTTAAACTTTCGGTTGGCATTCATCGTTTGCATTCCATAAGGATTTAAATCTTGAGCTGATTATATCATTTATACCTATGTTTTGGGCTGAAATCCATTTGGCCTCATCACTTGCAGAAATGCAACAATTTGGGCAATATCTTCAGGTTCACCAATCCTATCAAAAGCAGACATTGAAGCAAGTCTGTCAATAATTTATTGAGATTTCCCGCTTGTAAACAGTTCTGTATTTGTTGGACCAGGAGAGACCGAATTAACATTAGTACCCCTTAAACCTACTTCTTTTGCAAATACTCAGGTAAGCTGTTCAACTGCTGCTTTAGTAGCAACATAAGTAGTTGGGATCATTTATCTTTTTTTAATGACATAAAAAAACGGCTTAAATATCTCTAAGCCGTTTTTTACTTCATTAGTACATTTTATTTTACACGCTCAACATATTCTCCCGTGCGTGTATCAACTTTTATTTTATCACCTTGATTCACAAATAAAGGAACCTTTACTTCGATGCCATTTTCAGTAGTAGCATATTTCAATGCACCAGAAGAAGTATCACCTTTAACCGCTGGCTCAGCATAGGTAATTTCTAATTCTACAAAGTTAGGTGCTTGCGCCATAATAGGTTCTTCACTTTCAAAAGAGACGATTACATCCATGCCTTCCTTTAGAAATTTCGCAGATGGTCCAAATAACGCTTTAGGAACATTGAACTGCTCAAAAGTAACATTATCCATTACTACAAAATAATCACCTTCCTCATATAAATATTGAAAATCATTAGTCTCTACGCGGCAAATTTCAACCTGTTCATCAGTTCCTAATCGAGCTTCTACAATTTTGCCTGTTTTAATATTACGAAATTTCCCCAAATAGAATGCACCACCTTTACCTGGTGTACGGTGTAAAATCTCTGTAACCGTTACCAGTTCATTATTGAACCGTAAGATATTTCCAACTTTAATTTCGGATGCCTTTGCCATAAAAATATATTTCTAAAAATTTGAGCCCAAATATATATGCTTTTTTGTGTATTTCTATGCTTAAATACTCGAAGAGTTCTATATAAATTAAAGATGATAACATACTAGACAGAAGAAAGAAGAAAATATTTCACCCATAAAGTTCTTTTGAAACTATTCAATTTAATTAAGCCAACGTCTTAATGGCCAATCTCATTTATTAGAAAACTTTGAAGTACAATAACATGATTAAATTGATGATCATGAGTGGCATAAAGAATCCAGGCGGCCATAATCGATCTATAAGAATCGGAGCCCATCTTCCTTTAGTAGTGAGTCACAAAATCAATTAATGTTTATTCAATCTTGCTTCTTCTAAATCCAGGTTATCTTCCATATCACGAAGAACCTCATGATCATATTGCTTAGTAGATTTAAGGTTTGCAAGGCCAACTCTCCTCAATGTAACCAGTTCAAGCATAATCTTCCTGTATAGCTTTCTTACGGAACCGACCTCTTCCTTTTGACTTTGCTCAATCAATGTATGTTCTGTTGCTCGGATACTTCGCTCAAGTTGCTCTTTAATTCTTGCAATAGTTTCGAACTGATTCATCTCTCTACCATATTTTTCATCAAGATAGGCGACACAATCTCTGGCAAGCTGTAAACGAATAGATTCGATCTGCTCATCCTCAGGCACACGTTCTTCTGTTTCCTCAATCTTTAACCATTTCAAAAACAAAGGCAAGGTTAACCCCTGGAAAACAAGCGTAACTAGTATTACCACGAAAGTAATGAAGAGAATCATGTTTCGATGAGGAAATGCTTCGCCTGTATTTAGTGTTAATGGAATCGCAAGTGCGGAAGCTAGAGAAACTACACCGCGCATTCCTGCCCATCCAATAATGAAAGGCAATTTTAAGCCGGGACTACTTTCTTTTTTTCTGATCTTCGCACTCAAAAATCTTGGCACATAACCTGCAGCATACACCAAAACAATCCTAACTAAAATCACTATCGCACTTATAATTAGCGCATCCTTTATTGCTTCTTCCATTGAGTAACCTTCCAAACCTTGAACAATCACAGGTAGCTCTAATCCAATCAAAATAAAAACAAAACCATTGAGCAAAAAGCCTACTGTGGCCCACACTTCTTTAGTCTGCAAACGGGTATGGTAATTAAGGAAATCGTTTGATCTAAAGGATAAAAATAGCCCGCCACTTACGACGGCCAAAACACCCGACCAATGAAACTCTTCAGCAACTATATACATTAAATAGGGTGCAATTAAGGTAATAGGAGTAGTAATACTTGACGATTTAGCCCAGTAGCGCAGCACAAAATAAAGAATATGAGCGATCACAAGACCTACCACAACTCCCATAAATGCTAAAACAAAAAAATCAGTTACCGCATCCCGTAAAACAAATTGTCCGGTCAGAATGGCGGCAATAGCAAATCTAAACACGGTTAATGAAGCTGCATCATTCACCAGACTTTCACCTTCCAGCATCGTCAATCCTCTTTTTGGCATATTTAAGCCTTTTAGTACAGAGGTTGCGGCCACTGCGTCAGGGGGAGAAATAATCCCACCCAGGAGAAAACCAAACGCGAGGGTAAACCCCGGAATGATGCTTACTGAGAAGTAAGCGATAGCAAGCGAGGTAATTAAAACCAACCCAAAGCCCAATAAAAAAATGGAACGTTTCCATTTCCAGAAATCATTCCAGGAAGTATACCACGCCGCTTCAAATAGGAGCGGCGGAAGAAAAATAAGGAATACAATATCAGGATTAACACTTATGGAAGGTACACCGGGAATAAAACTAATTGCCAGGCCACCTATAACCAGAAAAATTGGGTAAGATATTTTCCAGCGCTGACTTAGAAGATAAAGCAGCGCCATTGCGAAAAATAACGCAAGGATTAGCAGTAGGTTTGCATGTATCATAGGAAAGTAAATGTAAATAGAATTAACATTTTACAACTGAACAATCGATTTAAATTGTTACAAAGGATAGTAATTGCGGTGCTTTATAGGCTACAAAATATTATATATTTGTTATTAAGCCACTAGTAACCAAACAGTAGCCTAAACCAAATATAAATGAACCCTGGTTTAAAGTCGGATCCCTCGACCTTTAAACGATCCTAAATCTGTAATGGACATGAACAAACAAAAACCACAATTTTCACGTAGAAATTTCCTGATGTCGGCCGCAGCTGCGGCCGTTGCGCCATCATTTTTAATGAACACTGTAGCCTCGGCAAAGATCCCGGGTCGTAAGCTCAGGCACGCCTGCATTGGCGTTGGCGGAATGGGCGCTCACGATTTAGGTAATTTCAAATCTCACCCTGATGTAGAAATTGTTGCCATCTGTGATGTTGACAGCAACATTCTTAAAACTGCAGCAGAAGGCCTTCCTGGAGTTAGAACCTATACAGACTGGCGTGAACTGCTTAAGCAAGAGGGAAAAAATATTGACTCAGTTAATGTAACGGTACCTGATCATACCCACTTTTCTGTTGCCTATCAGGCCATTAAAGCAGGCAAGCATGTTTATTGTCAAAAACCAATGTGTCACAATGTTGCCGAAGTTCGTTCACTTACCAATGTTGCCATAAAAAAAGGAGTCATCACTCAACTTGGAACACAGATTGCCTCCACGGCCTGCGACCGCACTGGGGTTCAATTAATAAAAGATGGCATAATCGGTAAAATCAAACATGCTTATTTATGCTCCAATCGTCCGGGCGCTGTTGATTACCGTTTAGTTGGTCCCCGACCAACAGAAAGTCAGGAGGCTCCTGCAAATCTGAACTGGGATTTATGGATAGGTTCGGCACCTATGCGTTCCTACGCACCGGGAATATATCATCCAGCCTTATGGAGATCATGGCAGGACTTTGGCACCGGCTGGTCTGGTGATATCGGGTGTCATATATTTGATGCGGTATGGAAGGGCTTAGGACTAAAAGCACCGATTTCTGTAATTGCCGAAGTTCAACAAAGCTGGAAAGATTCCCCTGAACGCAGAGGAGATACCTGGCCACAGGGAGATCATATGACCTGGATTTTTCCTGGTAATGCTTACACAGAATCAGATAAGCTAACACTGGAATGGTTTGATGGAGAAATATACCCACCGGCTGAAGTTCGCGCACTGTATTCCTTAGACAACTATCCTGGCGAATGCGCGATGCTCATTGGAACTGAGGGGGCTTTGCTTATACCTCACGGTGGTGAAATGCCTGTCCTTTTACCCGAAGCTAAATTTAAAGATAAACCTTTCAAAAAATTTGAAAGCCGCAACCATTACCATCACTTCGTAGATGCATGTTTAGGAGGAGAAAAAACAGAATCTCATTTTGCACAATCAGGTCCAATGACAGAAGCTATACTACTCGGCACTGTAGCTATTAAAGTTCCAAATCAACTTTTACTATGGGATGCTGCTAATATGAAATTTCCTAATTACCCTGAAGCCAATAAGTACCTTCGCCGAAAATACAGAAAAGGTTGGGAAATTAAAGGAGAATTTTAAGCCCGTACAAACGAAAAGGATTATCATTTATTTGTAAGTTTCAAGCAATTGATAAATAAGGAGTAATCCTTTTCATTTATATTATGTCATATGATAAAATTGATGTAATTTATTATTATGGAAACCTCAAAGTTTAAATCGTTAATTATAGCAGGAGCCATTATCTTGATTAGTGGTTTCAGTGCAGATAGTGTTTGGGCACAAAGATCTTCACGCGGGGGTGGTAACGCAGGCGGAGGTAGTCATGTATCCGCTGGAGGAAATAGGCCTTCAAGACCTTCTCAAGGAGCTATATCTACTGGGAACAGGCCTTCTAGACCGTCAGTAGGAACAGGCTCACGCCCTGATTATAGACCAAACCGACCAACACGTCCGGCCAATCGTCCAGGTTATGGATACAGACCCGGCAACGGATACCGTCCAGGTTATCATTACAGACCTGGATATAATTACCGAAGACCTTATTATGGTTATTATAATTATTACAGACCATTTTTAGGTATTAGTTTAAGTGTTTTACCTTATGGATATTATCCGTTCTATTTTGGATCTGATCAGTTCTATTACTCAGGTGGATTCTTTTACAGACAATATGACGACGGGTATAAAGTTGTTGTACCTCCTATAGGTGCTCAGGTACCTAGCATTCCTTCAGAAGCAAAACAAATAGTGATTAATGGCCAAAGTTATTACGAGTATAAAGGAGTCTATTACAGCACATCGGTTGATGCGGAAGGCAAAACAGTTTATGCAGTAGCGGGTAAAGATGGAGTATTAGATACCGACAATGCTACTGTAGTAGATGATGCCGGCAACTTACCTCAGGTAGGCGATATCGTTGATCAGCTTCCAGACGGAACTAGAGATGTGATGATTAAAGGAGCTCAATACTACGTTTCAGAGGATGGTGTATACTACGAAAAAATTGCAGATGGGGATAAAGTAACCTACAAGGTTATAGGCGTAGGGAACTAATTTACAGATACTTATTTTTTTTGAAAAAAGGTTACACTAATTAAAAACGTAACCTTTTTTTTTATTTATAAATTCACAAAATGATAAAACCAGCTATACCTACCGATGCCGCTCAGATAGCAAGATTAATTATTGATGCTATGGAAGATTTGGCGTCAAAATTTGTTGGACAAGCCGATCCTTTAAAGGCCATTCCACTGTTCGAACATTTCGCAGCATTACCAGGCAATCAATATAGTTATGAGAATATACTGGTGTATGAAGATGAGTCAGGAATATCCGGTGTTATCAGTGGTTATGACGGAGCAGACCTCAACCTTCTTAGAGCACCATTCTTAAAGTACATTGCTTCGACTTATGGTTTTAAAGGCCAACCTGAAGACGAAACCCAACCTGGAGAATATTACATAGATTGCATTAGTGTAGCAGCAGAAAAACGGGGGCTAGGTATTGGTAAAAAACTAATCAATAACCTGATTGAAAAATTAAAGACAACAAAACATACCAGAGCTGGACTATTGGTTAATAAAGACAACCTAAATGCAGAAAATCTATATACAAAGTTGGGGTTTCAAATAGTTAATGAGCGGCAATTTATGGGCGGAACTTATTATCATATGCAGTACATCATTCATTAAATCCATCTGATGTTAATAATTTTAACATCAGATGGAGAAACACCATGGCGAACCTGCTAAGCTTTCTTTGTGGCGATTACAATTCCGGTTGCCCAACATTGCTTAGTGATAATCAGATCATTTCTATTCTCTAAATCCTCAACTAATTTAGTTGCTTTTTCCTGGTGTCCTTCCGGCCAGTTTGCCTGGGGCAACATATCGTCAATGATATAAAAAGCACCAGGATTTAGCATACCCACTACTTCGTCAAGCAGTAAGTATTTTCCATGCCATGTATCCGCAAAGATATAATCAAATTTCTTTCCCATATTCTCTTCAACCCACTCTGCACCATCTATACATTGCAAATCCAGGCGCTTGTCCTGAATAAGGAAACGTGCAGCAATCGATAAAAATTGATAGTCATTATCAATTGAAATTAAGGTCGAATCTTTATCCATACCATCCAAAATCCATGAAGTTGACAGTCCTGTTCCCGTCCCCAGCTCTAAAAAACTACCTCCGGGCTTAGTACAAGCGAGTGTTCTTAATAAAGAGCAAGTTAATGTGTCAGATGCCATTGAAAATGCGGAATTCTTTGTTGCCTCATTGATAGCCACATAGGCCTTTGGGTAGGTCTGTTTGATTTCTTCGATCACGGGTATTTGGTTTATAGGGAATCAAATATTTCCGTGAAGATAGTCTTTGTCTAGCTTTCCTGCCTATACTTCAGTAAGAAATACTGACTACATGCGTAAAAACGCAGATTCTTCGGTTAGCTAAGGGCATCATGAAAGATAATACCAAGACTGTGACGTTTCCCACTATGTACCGAGCTAACGCCATGTTTCATGTTTACACGATAATAGCCAACACTCCCTTTTACTGGCCTGAAATTGGTAGTAAAAACAACTAGCTCACCACGCATTGGTTTTAACACATTTGCCTTAGATTGCGCTCTTGGAATTTGTTCAGTAATCACGAATTCGCCTCCCTTATAATCCTCATCGCTCTGATCTAACATAAAAACCATTTGTATCGGAAAATAGATTTCTCCGTATAAATCCTGATGAAGGGTGTTAAATCCACCTTCACCATATTTTAGTATCAACACCGTAGGTTTAGTCTGCCCATGACTCCGGCAGATATCCTTAAGTTCCTGGTGAGTTAAAGGAAAACGCTTATCAAGCCTCAATTCTTGCATCCACATATTGGCAACTGGCACGATCTGCGTGTATATATGCTCTCTTAATTCAGTAATGATTTGAGGAAGAGGGTAATTGAAATATTTATATTCTCCTAATCCAAAGCGATAGCGCTCCATTTTTATTGTTTTCCGATAGGTATCATTTGCATTGTAAGCTGCTATCAGATTGTCACATTCTTCTTTTGTAAGTACATTCTTTACAGTGGCAAAACCTTTGGCATGTAACTCTTGCCTTGTTTTTGGCCAGTCAAGATCAACAATTCTTTCGCTTATTGATTTCATATTTTCAATATTTATAAAGCAAAGTAATCAGTTAAATTAAAGGTATTCAACCCGATTCTTGCTAAAGAATATTCCTAAAGTTTAACTGATTTTAAAAGCTAAACTTTTTAAACTAACTTTAAAATAATTAGTAATAATGTTATTAAAAGAAAATTATGCGTAAAAATCTCTTTGTATTTGGTATGAGTTGTCTGTTGATGCTGGGTTCGATTGAATCTATATTGGCTTCAGTAAACAATGCACCTTTAGGCTCCAAAACAGCAGTAACTCCTAAAGATTTAATCGGTCGTTGGGACATCACAATCGATGAAAACGGAAAATCGGCACCAGGCTGGTTAGAAGTAAAGCTTTCAGGAATTAAAACGTTAGTAGGTTATTTTGTTGGACCTAGTGGAAGTGCACGACCAGTTGCAAAGGTAAATTTCGACAATGGGAAATTTAGTTTCACTATTCCTCCACAATGGGAAGCTGGGGACCAAGATTTCGTAATAGAAGGAGAGGTGATGAATGGTGGAATTCAAGGGAGCATGATAACCAGTGAAGGAAAGAAATATAGCTGGAAAGGCGTGAAGGCTCCATATTTAAAAAGAACTGCTGCTCCGGTTTGGGAAAAAAGCATTAACCTGTTTAACGGAAAAGACTTAAACGGATGGAAAGCCATGGGCGAAAATCAATGGGTAGTAAGAAATGGTGTTCTAACCAGTCCAAAATCTGGAGCCAACCTAATTTCTAATCAGAAATTTAACGATTTCAAATTACACGTTGAATTCAGATACCAAAAGGGAAGTAACAGTGGTGTGTATTTAAGAGGCCGTCATGAGGTTCAAATTGAAGATAGCCCTAAAGACCAACATCCATCAAATGTACTGTTTAGCGGTATTTATGGTTTTCTTACACCTAGTGAGATTAATGCCCTTGGCCCCGACACCTGGCAAACTTACGATATCACCTTAATTGGTCGAATGGTTACTGTGGTAGTTAACGGGAAAACTGTAATTAACAATCAGGAAATCCCAGGTATTACGGGCGGTGCCTTAGATAGCAATGAGGGCGAACCTGGACCTATATATATACAAGGAGATCATGGCCCAATTGAATTCAAAAAAATAGTGATTACACCAGCTAAATAAAATCATTTTCATAGGTACCTTGTTCAACAAAAAGCGAATGAGGTACACTTGAAAAGGAGTCTTTAATGGATTTAGGGAAATGACACTGTAGCCAAAAAATTAATCTGCTTACCCTTATTACTTTCGTAAATAAAATCTCTTAGGCTACTGCTATCATACTTGGAGAAATCTCCGACAATTACCAGTCGTAGCCTGTAGTTAGAGAATTTCTGTAAAAGTTCTCCAGCTATTCCGGTCTTCAAATCAAAGAAATCAGGTGTAATGTTGTTTTCATGAATAATAATCTTATCGAAATCCTGATAGTAAAGGTCGATCATTATTTGCAGACCATCCTCAGCATTTTTTATCAGTATTTCATCAGAAACTACTTCCGCTATTTTTTCATCACCAACTTGGTGTATTTCAATATTCATAGTTTTTTTTTGCATTTTGGACTATAAATATACTCAAAAAAATGTTCCTGGCTGGTAAAAGGCAGCTATTTCCGCGCCAAAGCCACTGGAACTCGCGCTAGGATGCTATTTTTCTAACTAGCTTTTTATAGTCTTCAAGTAATGCAATGTATTTTTCCATCCAGTAGTATACTGAATTCGAATGGTCTGCATTAAGCTCATTTTTGAAAGCAGGCATATCTTCCATATAACTTAAACCGACAAGCTCTCCCTCAAAATCACGAGAGAAATCATAATCTATGGCCTTTCCGATTTCAACAATGACTTCTGTATGCAATTTTTTCTGGCTAAACCAATTGTATAAAGTTCGCCTGTTTACATGTAATCGTCTTGATAATTCACTGATGTTTACATTTTTTCTGCGAACTGCGAGTTCAACAATTTCTCCGGCATTGTGTTCCATAACTTTATTTTATTAAATAATCTTTTGATCAAACGTTAGGGACGTTTCAACAATGTATGGCATATTTATATTAAGCAGGAAACAGCGAAAATTAAATAGGTGAGCGGAATTAAAATTCAGGTATCTTATACTCAAAGGTATTTAACAATAGAAAAGAAATAAACCTGCTGGTTGTCATAAACCTACTTTTGATTCTCATATTTCTATTATGAAGAAAACAAAAGCATTGTTTCAGTTAAACTGCAAAATCGATTTTTAAGATCAATTTGCACTAAAAGACTTCATTTAAGCCTAAAAACAACCCTTTTGCACCAAAATTACCAAAGGCGTAATCTACACATAGGTTTGTTCTGGTAGCCTTATTGAAAAGGATACGTAAACCAGCACCACCAGCAGGTTGCCATTTTTGAAACAGCTTGGTGCCCGATTCGTCATTAGCAGTCTGAATATTAAAGAAAGTAACGCCGCTAATAAAATTATTTCTCGTTATCGGAAAGCGATACTCCATTTCAGAATAGCAGTATTGAGTGCCTTTAAAATAACCAATGGTATACCCTCTGCCACTTCTAAAATTAGCATCCTTACCTGTTCCCGGAAGTTCCAGATAGGGTAGTGTACCGCTTATTAGGTAAGACCCCCAATTCCAAAATGCAAGTACATGTTCGGGATTTCTGCTAGAAAGGCTCCAGTATTTTCTAAAGTCAGTTGTTACCTGTACTGCATTTTTTGTACTGCCAATCCAACTCTGGTTCACTCGAAGCCCCGCATCAGCATATATACCTTTAAATGCACGGTTCTGATTGTCACGAGTAGTGTATTGTAAATTCATTAAAAAGCCATTAGCCATATAGTGGTCTTTGTCAAAACCATGCTGCTCACTATACACATGGTAAGGCGTTCTACCATCAGCATTATTAGGATCTTTAAGCTTCCTTCTAATCTCAAATGATGCACCAGCTCCGATGAATAAGTGATCCTGAATTTGCTTATAAATCTTTTCTCTAAAATTATAATACTCACCATGAATTGCATAACCCTTACGGTCTGGATTGGATAGGATGACCTGATCTGCTGTCCCCATTGCTGGTTTACCAATACCTAATCCAAAATCCGGAGTAACGGTTTTAGCCGCTACCAGACTACCCTGTAAGTTCCATCTGTTACCAGGAGTGTAAACATTATGACTAAGGTAAAAGTAAATAATCCCCTTAGTGGTAATTGAAGCTGATGTTGCAGCAACAGACATCAGTGTTTTTGGCTCAGATCCCAATACCTTTCCAATTACAGCTTTCAGTCCTATCTGAGCGCCAATACTCGGGTTATAAGCAATACTTGGCATAGGAGTAATACCTGATGCTTTATGAGCTGGCTTTGCTGGTTTCCCGGGCCGAAAAATATTCCGACCTAAATCAACTACATCATATTCTTTTGCCGTCGAATCTTTTTTAACTGAATCTGTGGATGCTATTGTTTGCCCATAGCTGTATACTTGGGCGCTCATAAATGAGACCAGTACTAATGCTTTTATTTTTATCGCGTGTTTAATTTTTTATGTATTTATAGGAATAATGGCAAATAGACTTAAACTTATTGATTCTTTTTTAATAAAACTATGATCAGACAATCCATCAGACCAATTAATTTAGCATATGGGTTAATATTGGAGCACATTTTTCTAAACATGGCTGATAAAAATGACCGTGTTTCCAGTTGGCTGATTTAGGAGATAAACCCCACCAAAACTCTGCGAGTGCCAAGGGCTCCATTTCATGACCAAAAGCATATTGCAATAATTTTGGAGCGGCACATTCTCCGGCGCCTGCAGGCGGTTTTCCGGCAGCTGTATGCTCAAATGCTTTAATTAGGCTTTTCGATTCGCCTGCTTTATTTAAAAAATGATACTGTTCAAAGATCTTATTCTGTAACGAATGCGAGTGGAGTTTTCGCAATGATTTTAAACTATGAATCTCATCTTTATAAGATTCATTGCGATAAGATTCAAGTTGGTTAATTTGGTTATTTATCTGGGTTAATTTTTCCATTCCAGCATTTAAAAACCCTCCTTCTTCCAAGCCATCAAAAATTGGTGGTACAAACTTGGAGTGATAATTTTTCCCAGCTAATTTGCCTGAAAATGCAGCAAGGTAACCCAATCTGCCATCCTTTGCCCGAACAACTAATACACCAAACATTTTTCCAATAACTAGTCCTTCGATATCCTCAGATAAACCAAAATTATGAACCCAATCTTTCTGATGCTGCAAATGAAACTGCAATTTACTTGCGGCCAACAGGCAAAGCGGGTTTACTTCATCTTTTAAAGAGAAAAATAGTCCCTCGGCCAGTGCATTTATTTCTGTTGTTTCCTCGAACGGGCAGAACACTGAATCTTCATAAGTTAAGTCTTGCATTTTAGACACAGTTATTTTTTCCGGTGCAAAGATCGAACAATTTAATATCATTTTTTACGTATTATTGGGTTAAAATCACTTTAAGTTATGACTCTTAAGAAAATAATCGGTTTTTTTCTCTGTTGTACATTTGTTTTAAGCGCTGGTTCCTTATATGCTCAAAATAAAGACAGTGTAAACAATAAAGAGCATACAAAAGATAGCTCACAATTAAATTTTGTTGCAAAAATGCAGGCCTTTGCAAAAAGTGCATCAAAGAAAAGTGCAGAGGAGTTTGATGCTGACAAAGCAGCTATCGGTCAGATCAAGACCTTTGAAGAGATCAGACAGACCATGCGAAAGGCAAAAATCTACCTTAAAGGAAAACTGGATACCCTCGGGACTAAGATTGAGTTAGCGGAAATCGAAAGAGATTTTGCCCTGGCAGGAGATGGTGTTTTTACCAACAAGGGAACCTCTCAAACCTTTCGCAATTTAACCGCCACCTCAAAAATATTGGCTGAATTGTTAAGTAAAGCCAATACCCGGAAAGTCAGACTGGAAGTTCGTCAGCAAGAACTCCATAAATTCAGGTATCAATTGGATTCCCTTTTGAGTGTCCCTGCTTTATTTAAGTTTGCCACAGATTCGACTACCTTAACAAGGTACTTGCAGAAAATCAGGGTAATTGCTTACGAAACAGGGCCGATCGACACCTCACTTAACGTAGCTAGTAATAACATCCAGACACTTCTGAATCAGGTAAATATGACTGTTTTTAAATTAGAGAGCAGTTTAGAGGAAATAGATTCCTATCAGAAGGAGATGGCTAACCAAACCTTTAAAAGAGAATTTAATAACCTATGGGAACCCCATGGTTATTACCGTCCTTTTGAAGAGATACTAGATTTTTCAAGAATAAAAGGACTACTCACGCTTAGTTTTTACGTAGAGAACAATGCAGGAAAATTCATCATTTTGTTATTGCTTATAGCCACGTCCTTCATTTATTTACGCTCGCTTAAACATATTTATATAGAAAACCAGTTGCTTAAACCTGATTTTGAGGGCCAATTGGTACTACGCTATCCTTTGCTCTCTGCTACGCTACTTATTATCAGCTTCTTTCAGTTCTTTTTCTTGTCTCCTCCATTCATTTTAAATGTGATCTTTTGGCTCATATCCTGCGTTTGCCTGAGCATAATCTTCAATGCCTATGTCAGTAAATACTGGATGCGAATCTGGCTGTTAATGGTTTTACTTTTTCTGACCGCAGCTTTTGGTAATCTGGTGTTGCAAGCCTCAAGAATCGAAAGGTGGTTCATGGTGTTTACTTCAACATTTGCTGTAATTGTCGGATTGGCTATCCTATTGAAAGGACACCGCGAAGAGCTCAGAGAAAAATGGATCATCTGGTCAATCGCGTTCATGACTTTACTGGAATTGGTTTCTACTCTGGCAAATCTTTTTGGCAGATATAATATCGCGAAAACTTTGTTTATAGGGGGTTTTTTAAACGTTATCGTTGCGATTCTTTTCCTATGGACTATCCGACTCATTAATGAAGGATTGTTCCTTGCTTTCAATGTGTATTCAGGGCAAGACAGGAAACTTTTTTATCTTAACTTCGAAAGGGTGGGCAATAGGGCTCCGGCACTTTTTTACCTCCTGTTGATCCTAGGCTGGATAGTTTTGTTTGGCCGAAATTTTCCTTCATTTGACTACCTGTCAGAACCTTTGCAAAACTTCTTTAGTCAGGAAAGAACCTTGGGTGACTATACTTTCAGCATCAATAACATGATTCTGTTCATTACCATTATGGGCATTTCGGTTCTGGTGTCAAAAATTGTTTCTTTTTTCGCCTCAGATAAACATCTTGCCAGTACAGATACCAAGCATGAAAAACAAGGGATAGGCAGCTGGTTGTTATTGGTTCGTATCTCGATACTTTGTGTGGGTTTATTTTTAGCCATTGCCGCAGCCGGTATTCCTGTAGATAGGATCACCATAGTCTTAGGCGCACTGGGTGTAGGTATCGGTTTCGGATTACAGACTTTAGTTAATAATCTGGTCAGCGGACTTATCATCGCATTTGAAAAGCCGGTAAATGTAGGAGATATCGTTGATGTTGATGGACAGGGAGGTAAGATGAAATCTATCGGCTTTAGAAGCAGTGTCATCTCGACCTGGGACGGCGCAGATGTGGTTATGCCTAATGGTGACCTGCTCAATTCTCATTTGATCAACTGGTCGCTTGGGGGAAACCGTAAACGTATATCTATTCTGATTGGGATTGCCTATGACGCAGATCTTGAAAAAGCCAGAAGGATACTTACCGAGATCTTAAATAATGACCAGCGGATTAGTAAGAATCCTGGCCCCATGGTGCAATTTGAACAGTTCAATAGCAGTTCCATTGACCTGAGAATCTATTTCTGGGCAAAACATATCGGAGACACTTCTGCTACCAGAAGCGACCTGATCATAGCTATTGTGGCTGCTTTCAAAGCCAATGGCATTGCTATCCCATTTCCTCAGCAGGATGTTTATCTTCATCATCCAGGTACAACAGACAAACCTGCTGAAGAATAGTGATGCAGTACAATATGAATTAGTCCTGTACCGTTACCAGGAATAAGATGGATCAGTGCTCTCCAAACCTTTAATTGGATTTGCCGAGGAAGTTGGAGTATAATCAGGTTGAATACTTGGGTTAGATGGATAAGTTTTGCCATTAAACTTCAACAGGTGATCTTTACCCTGGCTATGAAGTATTAAATCTTTCCATCCCATTGTAAAAGTATCTGCAATTAAAAGTGGATATTCGGTAACCGTAAATTTAGTGATTAATTCTCCTTCGGGATTAAGCAGTAAGACTGTACATCCACCAGATCCACAAAAATAAGGTCCTGTTAACCCAACAAAAACTTCCTTTTTAGGTTCTTCATTAATGTTATGTTCAAAAACTTTAAACTTTCTACTTTGTTCATCAATTAAATTTTTAGACAGGTCATCCTTAAACATTTTGCTTAAGCTTAGCTTCACAAGATGAAGTGTATTTTCATTAACCATTTCTTTTTGATGACTAACAGCGTCCTTTCCAGGTTCTTCTGATTGATGAACTGTAATCAAAGTATCACTCTGCTTAGCTTTATTTTCAGAAGAGTTACAGCTAAAAAATAACAGGCTGCTTAGCATACCAACAATTGGAAAAAGTGTTTTCATAATATTGCTTTTTTGTGGCAAAATTAAGTATTTGCTTTAGGTAATCGGCTTGATAACGTGTTTTTTTTATTTGGTTTTACAATCATATATGCGGAAAATACAGTTTAACAACACTAAATATGTTAAAATAGTTTAGATAACAGGTAAATTCGGTGTACAAAATTCATGATGAATTCGTGAATTTTGGGGAAACATTAATAAATATGAAATGGCATACTGACACTCAGCTTTTCGAGATTATACGTGCAGAGCTCTATACTGCAGTAATCGGTGACATCATGGATAAAATGGGCCTGTTGCACCAATTTCTACCTGCAGCGATACAGCCGCTTAGAAAAGATATGTTTGTAGTAGGAAGAGCAATGCCTGTTTTAGAGGCAGATGTTCTGGAATCAAAGGAGTATGCAGGTAATAATCCTATCTTAAAAAAATCTTTCGGGCTTATGTTGGAGGCTCTGGATGATTTAAAGAAAGACGAAGTTTATATCTGCGGCGGTGCCTCTCCCAATTATGCATTATGGGGCGAATTAATGAGTACAAGAGCATTAAAGCTTGGCGCTGCTGGGGCAGTTGTTGACGGGTACTCCAGAGACACAAAGGGAATCCTTAAACTTAACTTTCCGACATTTTCTTATGGCAGTTATGCTCAAGACCAGGCACCTCGCGGAAAAGTAATCGACTTTAGGGTTCCTATAGAAATACGAGGAGTGCTCATTAATCCGGGAGATATCGTAGTTGGTGATATTGATGGGGTTTGTATAATTCCACAGATTCACGAAGTCGAGATTTTAACCCAGGCAATTGAAAAGGCAAGGGGAGAAAAGCTGGTTCAGATTAAAATTCAAGAGGGTATGAGTGCTAAAGAAGCTTTTGAGAAATATGGAATTATGTAACCACCAGGGGATAAAAAATCAATTTGTAATATTAAGAAAATGAAGACATCCTATAAAATTGTTTTTGCATGCTTGTTATTCTTTGGAAATAGTGCCGAGGCACAAATTCAAAAGATCGCATTTCCAATTGCAGCTGGTAAAAGCATCGAGATTGCGCGTTTATCTCCGGTCCCCTCAGACGAAAACTTTAGGCTTTCTTTAAATGGAGAATGGTTGTTCTCTGAAAATATCGAAAAGGGACCATGCAACAAATCAATTCAGGTTCCTGGTGAATGGGTGATGCAAGGTTTCGAAGTTGATAAAGATAAGACCGCAGGATACCTTAGAAAAATCAGCATCCCTTCTGCCTGGAAAAATAAACGAATAAAACTGCGTTTTGATGGAGTATATAGCGATTCGGAGATATGGGTAAATGGTAAAAAGACGGGGAGTCATCTTGGTGGATTTACACCTTTCGAAATTGACATCACCTCCTTTGTGAAATGGAGCGGCGATAACGAATTGCTGGTAAAAGTAAAATCAGATAGTAAAGCAGATTCTTTGGCAAGTGCCTCACAGTATGCTGTGCATACGCTGGGGGGCATCACCAGAAAGGCATACCTACTTGCCCTGGAAGATGTAAATGTGGCCTATGCAGCTATAAAAACAACATTTGATCAAAAATTCGAAAATGCGGTTCTTACTACCGATGTTATCATTGCCAATGAGAAATCTAATAGTTCGGCCAGCCTAATACTTGATGCTGAGCTTTTTAAAACAGATGGAAAAGAAGAAAAAATTGCAAGTAAGTCAATAACCTTAAATAAAGCTATTGAATCAGGGAAATTTCTGCATCAGACATTAAGTTTTGATGTAATTAAGCCTCAAAAATGGGATCCTGAACATCCATACCTGTACAGGCTAAAATTAAAGCTTAAAGAGGGAAATCTCATAAAAACGGTGGTGATAAAATCCATTGGATTCCGTCAGGTTGAAGTGAAAGGCAACCGTGTACTGGTTAATGACACACCAATAAAGCTCAGAGGTGTCAATCACCATGAAACTATGCCATTACGTGGCAGATCTGTAAATGATGATCAATGGGAAAAAGATGTGCGAATTTTTAGAGCAGGAAATGTAAATTATATACGCACTTCTCATTACCCTCCACCGGAAGAGCTTGTTGAAGCGTGTGATAAATTAGGTATGTTTTTGGAAGTGGAAGCTCCTTTCTGTTGGGCTGAAAACACCTCAGTTCCGAATGAGCTTTCTGATGAATTATTAGTCAATCAGACATTAGATATGGTTAGCTTTTTCCGTTCAAATCCGTCAGTAATCATTTGGTCAATGGGTAATGAATCAGGGAAATATAATGAGTATTTTAAGAAGACAGCTGAATTGGTAAAACAGTTTGATCCTACAAGACCAAGGAATTTTAGTCAATATGGTCCCGATGCTGATGGAGGGGATTTGGAAATCACCAATCATCATTATCCAGGCCCTGGAGGGCCAGATACCTATAAAAATTATAAACGTCCTATCGTATTTGATGAGTACGTACATTTAAATGCCTATAATAGACTGGAACTGGTAACAGATCCGGGAGTTCGTGACGCCTGGGGAATTGGTTTCGAAGCCATGTGGGAAAAAATGCAGAGAACAGATGCAGTTTTAGGTGGTGCTATCTGGGCTGGAATAGACGATAGTTTCTTTCTTCCCAATGGAAAAACTGTTGGCTACGGTACTTGGGGGCCAGTTGATGGATGGAGAAGAGAAAAACCTGAATATTGGCACATGAAAAAAATCTATTCTCCGGTAAAAATTAAACTTACTGGGAATTGGGATAATGGAAAAGTCGATCTTATGATTCAAAACAGACTACTCTTTAGTAACCTTAATGAATGTAAAATAGAGTGGAGCATTGCCAATGAAAAAGGAAATCTTAAAGAAGATTTAAAACCAGGCGGAAGTTCAAAGCTAAGTTTAACAGTAAAGAACAGACCATCATCTAGTGATAAACTAACTATAAAGGTTTTTGATCCAAGAAATGTTCTGATAGACATTTATCAATTTGATATTGTACCTACCGTGGTTCAATCTAATGGAGAAAATAAAGACGATGGTCAGGCATGGAGTTACCAGCAAGAATCAAATTCTTTAGTTGGAAAAAGTAAAGAACTCGAAATTAGGCTAAATTTGAGTAATGGAAATCTGGAGCAGATCAAAAAAGATGGCAAATCCGTTATTGTTTCGAATGCACAATTGATGATCCTACCTTTAACAGGTGAAGGAAGGGGTGTTCAAATGACAGGCGAAAAACAACAATTTGATCCTTTTACAGATGTTTGCAAAAACAGAGTGATTAAGAATGTTAAATTCAGTAAAATGAAAAGCCAGCTCACAGTAAGCATTAGTGATGAGTATGAGGAAGCTACAGGAACCATTAATTACCACTATTTTGCCAGTGGTAAAGTAGCCGTTGACTACAAATACACCTTAAAAAAGGACATAAATCCAAGACAATGGGGGATGGTTTTTGGTATTCCTGAATCTTACAATGAACTTAACTGGAATAGAAAAGGCCTTTGGAATTACTACCCTGAAGATCATATTGGAAGACTTGAAGGAAAAGCTAAGTTACTTTCTGATGCTGAGGTGTCAGGAGCAGCTGGTCCATCACATAAACCAAACAATCCATGGAGCACTGATAGAAACGATATGGGAACGAATGATTTCAGATCGACAAAGATGAATATTAAAGAGGCAAGCCTAAATGACGGCGCTGTTTCTTTAAAAATCGAATCTGATGGTTCTCAGCATATACGCTCTTGGCATGATGCTCAAACCATTCAGGTACTGATAGCGGGTTACAGTAACATGGGAACTGAGCGTTTCTTTAGAGCACATGCAGAAAAGATGGATAAACCACTAAAAGTAGGTGATACTATACAAGATAGTATAAGCCTTAAAATTGGACGCAAATAAGGCATAAGGTGAAAGGAAAACATTTAATATTTCAAAGGACAACTCAGCGAGTTTTATCTTCGCTGACTTTAACAGTTTTATTCGTCTTTAACGTTCATGGTCAATATAGCAACCCTGCCACTTTAAAAAGCATAATGACCGCAGCATCCCGCTTATCTCCAGTTCCGATAGCTGTAAATGGAACAAATCAAGCGTCTATATCTTTAAACGGAGAATGGCAATTTAAACAAGGCACCAAAAGTGCCCCAATTCAGGTTCCAGGAGAGTGGGTTATGCAGGGCTTTACTGTAAATGCAGGAGAAACCGCAACCTACAGTAAAAACCTTGTTGTACCTGACTCATGGAAAGGTAACAGAATGAAATTAAAGTTCGACTGTGTTAGTTCCCATGCTGTTGTAAAGATAAACGGTCGCAAAGTGGCAGAACATGAAGGGGGTTTTGTTCCTTTTGAATCTGACATTACGGATTTTCTCCACTCGGGAGATAATTTGCTTGAAGTCGAAGTTCAGGCATTAACCATTAGTGATATTCTTGCCTGTACTTCTCAATATGCGGCTCACACAGTAGGAGGTATTCTTAGAAAGGTCACTTTATTTGTATTACCTGAGGTTAATATTGCGGACATAAGTATAACAACAAGCTTTGACAGCAATTATAAAAATTCAACACTTCAGCTTAAGACTAAGGTCACTAATGAATCAAAAGCAACCTCAAATATTCAAATAAGTTATGTCTTAACGGATAACGATGGGAAAATTGTTTTTAAAAAAACGACATCTTTTGATAAAGCGCTCGCTCCAGGGGAATCAACGCTTTCGGGGCAGAGTTTCTCTGTAAAGAATCCCAAACAATGGAATACCGAACATCCTTATTTATATGACTTAACAACTGAACTGATTGTCCGTGGCAATACCGTTCAAAAGAATACTCAGAAAATTGGTTTCAGACAGGTTGAGGTTAAGGGAAATCAGCTTTTTGTTAATGGACATTCAGTTAAGTTAAGAGGGGTAAACAGGCACTCTGTTCATCCACTTACCGGCAGAAGCATAAGTCCTGAACTTGAAGTAAAAGATGCTGAACTTTTTAAGCAGGCAAATTGTAATTACATACGTACTTCTCACTATCCACCATCACAAGAATTTCTGGAAGCAGCAGATAGAATTGGTCTATTTGTCGAAAATGAATCTTCATTAACCTGGATTCAGCATCATGCTTCTCCAATTTGGAGCTTATGGGATTATAAGGATGAAAAATTCTTACCTTATATGATCTCAGCAAATCTGGAAAAAATGCAGGCAGCAAAGAATCATCCTTCAGTTATTATCTGGTCACTAGGGAATGAATCAACATGGAGCCCATTATGGCAGAAAGTATTAGATAAGGTGAAGGAATTTGATGATAGCCGACCAACGTCTTTTCATGACCAATGCTGGGGTGGTTTCAATAATGCTGGAAGCAAGGCTGACATTGCCAATTATCACTATCCAGGGATGAATGGACCGTCAGCTACCGATACGATGAGCCGACCAACCTTATTTGGCGAATATGCTCATGTTAGTACCTATAACAGACGGGAGTTGGTTACGGATCCTGGGGTAAGAAGTGCCTATGCTCTTCCATTAGTAAAAATGTACGACTCCATGTATTATCATAAAGGCAATCTGGGAGGTGCAATATGGAGTGGAATCGACGATACTTTTCACCTTCCTGATGGGCGTATCGTGGGTTATGGACCTTGGGGTCCAATAGATGGTTGGCGAAGGCCAAAACCTGAATATTGGGGTATGAAGAAAGCTTATGCACCTGTAGTAGTTAAAAATTTAAACAGTCTGAAAGTAGAAAACAATCAACTGATTCTTCAGGTAGAAAACCGTTACGATTTTATATCCCTTCAGGGCATTTCCATAACTTACAAAACGAATGTTACCTCTGGGAAAATCAATTCGCAAATTGGTCCGCATCAAAATGGGTATTTAAAAATACCTGTAAATGATCAAACAGAAGAGGTTTACATCACTTTCAAAGATCCGGGAGGATTTATTACCAACGAAGAACATATCGTTTTAAAGAAAACTGAAGAGGTACAATATAAAACGACTGAATCGCTTGCACTGGAAGAAACCCCTTCTGTTTATTTTATTCAGCAGGGAAATGTCAGATATACGGTTGATAAGACGACCGGAATAATATCCGGAGCGGAGAGTAGAGGACACAAAATTCTTAATCAAGGACCTGTATTTTGTGTTGTACCAATGAATAGCGAAGATGGAGGGAAACCTAACGTTGCCGGAGAAACATATCAGAACAATATTTACCCAATAAAAAATTATCCGTTATATACTTTGTACGTAAAGAATATAACAACTCAGCAAACTGAAGATGCCATAGTAATCGCTATGGAAACTATCTATAAAAGTGGGAATGGTAACATAAAGTATTCCTTTTTGACGAATGGTAATGTAAGGGTCGACTATGATGTTAAGTGTTGGGATGAAGCCATTGCAAACCCATATCAATATGGTATGTTGTTTCAGTTACCTCTTGCTTTTGATCAGTTAAGCTGGAAGCGTCGCGGAGACTTTACAGTATATTCTTCAGATGACATAGCAAGGGATAGCGGAACAACAAAGCTGAATGCAAAATGGATATCTTCGGTAGAAGAACAAGGTAAACAACCGTCTGCGCTATGGAAAGATGATGCGAATGAAATGGGATCTAATGATTTCAGGTCCACAAAACAACACATCATTCGCGCTGAACTTACCAACAATACCAATAATGGTATCACAGTATTATCAGATGAAAAGCAATCTTCCAGAAGTTGGTTGCAGGATAGCAACATACAGTTTCTTATCGCTGATTATAGTAACAATGGATCTGAACCATTTTATGGATCTCCATTTACCGATCAAAGAATTAATATTAAGGGAAAACAATTAAAAGGAAGCGTGATATTCAGGTTGCGTTAAAAAGAAAATTAAATATGAAAATTACAGATGTAAAAGTATGGCTGGTTGAGGGTGTTAAGTACAACTGGACTTTACTAAAAATTTATACTGACACCGGTCATACCGGAGTTGGAGAAGCAACCAACTGGCCGGGCAGTCCTATCGTATACCATGCAGCAAAACATGTAGGAGAAAGAATTATTGGGCTCGATCCAATGAGAACAGACTTTATCTGGACTAAGCTATACCGCGATCTGAATTGGATGGGGCCGTTTGGTGCAAGCATGTGTGCGATAAGTGGGATTGATATGGCTTTACTAGACTTAAAAGGTAAAGTACTGGGTACGCCATGCTATGAGCTGTTGGGAGGAGCGTTTAGAAAAGATATTCAACTATATGCAAATTATTGGTTTACCGGTGGCGGACATAACGCAGAAGATTATGCTGCTCAGGCTGTAAATGTAAAAGAAGCAGGATTTACCGGACTCAAATTTGATCCCTTTGCGCATACCAACTATTTATACGGAGAGGATTTATCCTCAAATCTACAACTCACTAACGAACAGCAGGATCTGGCATTCAAAGTAAGTAAAGCTGTACGTGATGCAGTAGGGCCGAACTTTGACATTATGATTGAGACCCATGCTATGCTTAATTATAGCATTGCTGTAAAAATGGCTCAGCGTCTCTCAGCACTGAACATTACCTGGTACGAGGAGCCAGCAGGACCTGAAAATGCCAATACGCTCAGAGCTATGCGCGATAGAATTCCTTCAAACGTTTCTATTTGTGTTGGCGAGCGACACTATACCCGTCATGGTATACGTGACCTGCTTGAAAAACATGTATGCGATATCATGATGCCCGACATTACACGTTGTGGCGGCCCTTCAGAAATGAAGAGAATGGCTACAATGATGGAGGCGTACAATGTTTTACTAGCTCCACACAATCCCAACGGGCCGCTTTCTACTTTAGCTTCGGCTCATGTATGTGCATCAGTTCCAAATTTTTTCAGACAGGAATTTATGTTTAATGACGTGCCATGGAGAGATACCGTTATCGATCATCCAATAAAAGAAATGATCGTAGGAGGGCATTTGAAATTGAGTGATCGTCCAGGACTGGGAGTAGATTTGGTTGAATCCGAAATGGAGAAACATCCGGGAATTTTAGCCGCAAGACCTGGATTTTATGTATAAAAATATAAAACATTAGAATTGAATTATGGCGCTACAAATTGACTTAAGAGGGAAAGTGGCCCTTATTACAGGGGTTACTTCTGGTATTGGATTGGGTATTGCAAAAGTTTTGGCTAAAGCCGGCTGTACGATTGCCGGTTGTGCAGAACACTCAAGTAACAGTCCTGAGGCAAGCAATTTTTTAGAAATAATAAGGAGCGAAGGGGGAAATGCCAGTTACAATAAAACAGATATGCGCAACCCCGAAGATATCAGGGAGCTAGTTCAGTCTGTTACTGAACGTGAAGGAGGTAAAATAGATATTCTTGTCTCAAATGCAGGTAAGAATGTTTTTGACAGGCCAGAAGGGTGTAGTGAAATGGATTGGGATTTTAATATGAATCTGAACCTTGCTTCGCATTGGCGAATAGCAAAACTGAGTAAGCCTTACCTGGAAAAAAACAATGGAGTAATCATTTTAATGAGCTCTAATCACGCTTATTCAACTATGCCTGGCTGTTTCCCATATAGCATTACTAAAACAGCTTTAACAGGTCTGGTAAGAAGTTTAGCCATTGAATGGGGACCTAAGATTAGGACTGTTGGAATTGCTCCAGGCTTTATTGATACTCCAGGTAATCAATTATGGTTCGATTCATTTCTGGATCCTGCAAAGGAAAAACAACGAACAATTGAGCTGCATCCGGTAAAGAATTTAGGTACTCCAGAAGAAATAGGAGGGTGGTGTGCTTTTCTGGCAAGTGAATATGCAGCTTTTGCTTCGGGTACTACCTATTTGATTGATGGCGGAAGAAGTGCCTTAATGCAGGATAGTTAACCATTAACCTCGTTTAAATGAAATTGGAAATAATCGATTATACAATTATCGGAGTATACTTTCTTTTTGTTATGGGCATTGGCCTATGGCTAAAAAGAAAAATTAAAACCGGAAGTGATTTTTTAATGAGTGGGAGGGATATCCCCTTATGGATTACTTGTTTAGCTTTTATTTCGGCAAATCTGGGAGCCCAGGAGGTATTGGGTATGGCTGCAAATGGAGCTAAGTATGGCTTGTATACACTTCATTTTTATTGGCTGGGCGCAGCATTGGCAATGATTTTTCTAGGAATCTACATGATGCCATTTTACTACGGAAGTAAGGCAAGAAGTGTACCTGAATATCTGAAACTCCGATTCGATGAAAAAACCAGAACTTTTAATGCATTAACTTTTGCTGCAATGACTGTTTTTTCATCTGGAGTATCCCTCTATGCGCTTGCAATGCTAATGGAGGTTATTCTAGGCTGGAACTTTGATCTATCCATTTGGCTGGCTGCGGGAGTCGTGCTGGTCTACACATTTTCTGGAGGACTAACCGGAGCAATTTACAATGAAGTTCTTCAGTTTTTCCTTATCATCATTGGTATCGCCCCACTAGTATACATTGGCTTGGATAAAGCCGGCGGCATAGACGGTATTATTCAACATGTAGATGATGCTAAATTACATGTATGGAAAGGTTTAGACAGCCCTATGAACAATCCAATGGGCGTTGATGCATTTAGTATGGTATTCGGACTAGGTTTTGTATTGGCATTTGGTTATTGGTGTACGGATTTTCTAGTTGTGCAACGTGCAATGGCCAGTAGAAATTTAAATGAGGCACAACGCACCCCAATACTGGCAGCATTTCCAAAAATTTTAATGCCCGCAATTGTAATCTTACCTGGTATTATCTTGTTAGCGCTGCAAAATCAATTTACAGGATTTGCCTTACCTATTAATGCGAACGGAGATAGAGACTATAATATGGTATTACCTTTACTTCTACAAAAACTTTATCCCAGCGGACTATTAGGTCTAGGAATAACTGCATTAATCGCATCATTTATGAGTGGTATGGCCGGAAATGTTACCGCCTTCAATACTGTTTGGACTTACGACATCTATCAAACTCACATCAAGAAAAATGCAACCGACCTTCATTATTTACTTGTCGGCAAAGCAGCAACAGTATTCGGCATTTTAATATCAATTGCTACAGCCTATGTCGCTAAAGGATTCAATAGCATCATGGATTTATTGCAGTTGGTATTTAGTTTTGTTAATGCGCCATTGTTTGCTACATTTTTCTTAGGGATGTTCTGGAAAAGAACAACTGGGCATGGTGCTTTTTGGGGCTTACTATGTGGCACCCTGGCTGCTGCAATTACTCATGGTCTTTCTGTTGCAGAAGGAAAGGGAGGCTGGATTGGTCATTTACATGATTTCTATTCTACCACCGGACAAGCTTTTAGTATTGCATCCATTGCCTTTATTGTCTGTGCAGTAATCACAATAGTAATTAGCTTGCTAACTACACCAAAACCCGAAAAAGACTTGGTTGGTTTAGTTTATAGTCTTACTCCAAAACAAAAGACAAACAATTTAACTTGGTACACCAATCCAATCTATTTGGGAGTAATTGTATTAGTGATTGTCGCTGTTTTCAACGTGCTTTTTTACTAATTATAGCTTTTTATTATAGGATAATTGATGGTCTTCCTGCTAGTGCTTAAATGTTCATACATATAGGATGGTATGTGTGAATTCTGGATGGCTATTATAAGTGATTTTGTCTTTATACGTAGTTTTACAACTTATTTTAATCACCTAATCGGTGTTTTTGTAATGTTGTTTATGGCTAAATATTTTATATATTTGTATATACATACAGGTCAGCACAACCCTTTCTTGTGGGAAAAAAACAACTTAATAAATAAACCAAAATGAAAATATACGGTGTTTCTTTAGTAGCGCTCAGTTTTCTTGCTTGTTCATGTTCTGCCCAGAACAAAGCCGAGAAATATCAATTAGCCCAATCTATTTTGTCTGATACATCTTTCCAAAAGGTAGATAGTATGGCAAGGAGCATTATAAAAGAAGGCTTTAATGCCGGAAGCGGCTACTCACAAATTTGGGCACGAGATATGAATACCTTTATAGAAACTGCTCTTGAGGAAACCGCTAAAGAAGAAGTACGAGGCGCTATCCTTCTTTTCTTTGCACTTCAACAAAAAAATGATGAGATGGTGGATGGCTATGTCCTAAAAAAGGATTTTATCTGGAATGATGATACCCCTTACTATTCAGATGCAGCTCCAAATCATGTGGGATTTAAAAATACTGTAGAAACAGATCAGGAAACTTCTTTGATTCAGCTGGTTGGTAAATACGTTAGAAAGACCGGGGATACCAGTATCTTGAAGGAAAAAGTTGCCGGTATATCTGTACTTAAGCGAATGGAGCTTATGGTTAACTACTTACTTAACAACAAGTACAATAAAAGGTACGGGTTATTGAGTGGAGCTATGACTGCCGATTGGGGAGACGTACAACCTAATGATGATTTTGGTTGCGATTGGAATAACCTATCCAATGAAGCAATAGATGTTTACGATAATGCAATGCTGATTATTGCATTAAACTATCTTCAAGATATGACTACAGATAAAAGCCAGATTACTAAATGGAAAGAATTACAGCGCACTATTAGACAAAATGTACGAAAGTACTTATGGGACGAGAAAAAGAAAAAATTCATTCCTCATATTTATCCGGATAAATCTCCCATTCCAGCAGGTTTTGATGAGAACGTTATTCATTATCATGGAGGGACTGCCATCGCTATTGAAGCCGGTTTGTTATCAAAAGATGAAATTGAAACGGTTAATAAACAGATGGTTGAGAACGTAAAGCTGTCGGGAATGCCGAGCATTGGTCTCACTATTTATCCTACCTATCCGAAAGGTTTTTTCCACGGAGGTATGTCGGCACCATATTTTTATCAAAATGGGGGAGATTGGACATGGTTCGGAGGAAGAATGATTCAACAATTGATTGCTAATGGATTTGTAAGGGAAGCTTATGAAGAAGTTCGTCCTATGATGGATCTTGTTGTCAAAAACAAAGGGTTTTATGAGTGGTATGGAAAAGGTGGAACTCCAAGTGGTTCTGGTAAATTTAAAGGTTCTGCTGGTGTTTTGAGTAAATCAATAACTCAATTTAAAGACTGGGCAAAAAAACAGGAGAAAATGTAGCCAGGTTAAGATTTAATCAATATGCACTAGCATTTAAATATAAAAGAGAAGCCCATTTCAAAAACTGAAATGGGCTTCTTGCATGAAGTGATTCTATTGGCAGGTAGCTTTTACCTTTTAAAAAAATCTTTTTTTGCTACAAAGAAAGTATCAATTGCAGTCGGTTGAGGGAGATAAGCTGTTTTATAAAAAATATCTGTCCCTGGCTTGTAATCGGTAATTCTTGTTAAAGTAGATTCTGGGTCAGTAACCTTAACTACCTTTGATTGACCAATCATATTCGTATATTCAAGGGTGGTAAGCACAGCGGAAGGGTCAACCCCAAGCCAGTCTATTGTCAGGATTTTTGTATTTGCATCGTAGACTGTTGTTGAAGGATTGAACGCCCTATTTATAATACCTGTGCTGTAATTGTCGCCATAAACTGCACCGTTGGCATTGATAGGTACCGAAATATTACCCTTGTCATCAAAAGTTCTTATTTCAAAGTTTATTCCGCCTTCTGCTAAATTTTCTATGAACAATTTTACGGTATCAACACCCTGTGTACGGGTCACACTTTTTTCAATTGAGTTTTGTTTGCCATTCCAAAACACCTGGTACTTTACAATTTTGGGATCAGAAGTAAAGAGGCCCGTGAGCAGAACTCGTTTATTGCCTGCGCGTACTTTAACGGAATCTAATACCCCGGGATAAGAAATTTCTTTGGTTCCCTGGAAATCTTTTTTATAATCGTCTATCTTGGCGCAGGCACTTAGGTGTGCCGCTAAGTAGACCAAAACCGGTGCGTATATTAATATATTTTTTTTCATATCTGGCTGATTAATTATTTACTACCATAAACATCTATTTGGGCACCCATAATGGCATAGGTATTTTCCCAGTTGCGTAAAGATCTGATGCGGATATACCTGTATGCCGGCAAGCCTGGTTCAAATTCGGTGTCCCATCCTTTTAACGCATATGCCTTATCTTCACCGGTTTCATTTCCTGGCGGTAGCCCCGAGGGTTTTACAATAGATCTTGTGGTCAGTAGTGTCCAGTTGTTAAAGCTTCCATCAACAGGAGGATTATTTGAGGCCCAAATCTCAAAATCTCTTAAACTGGCCCTTCTGTAATAATTGTTACCATCTTCAGTCCTGGGAAAATAAACCAGTCTGCTTAATGCAACCGTTACCCCCAAATCAATGGTAATAGTTTGGGGAGTGGTTACACCTTCCAATGTAAATGCTCTAGGCCAGGAAACAGTATATTGGCCATCCCATAAATAGCTTAAAAAAGTTCCATAAGCCATCTGAGCATCACCAGGTAAGGAGTATGCAGAAAATTTATTCTTATCTAACATTACTTCGCTGTAGGGGGTAAGCTGTTTGTATAACGTGTCAGTATGGTTATCAAAGCGATCGGTAACCACAAAACCAAATTTTGTAGATACGGATTCCTGTCCTCTAAGCGTTACGTTTCCAGCTGTGGATTGTGAGTAAACTTTATCTAAGATTTTTACTGTGCCATCGTTAGCTTTAACCAAGGGTACAATAATGATCGGAGACTTAGCGTCATTGGTAAATTTAATGTTTGGACCGCCAAAACCCGCTACTATTTTCAAACTTTCATATGCATTTTGTATAGGTGATTTTAGAGGCTTTATTTTTATGGTTACCGGATCAGAGATTACTTGGCTTTTGGTTACAGCGTATAGCGTAATTTCTTGTTCATCAGTGTTATTGAATCCATCTACAATCAGTTGATTGGTGTAGTAAGAGCTAACTACCTCTCGTTTTACTCCCGGGCGTATTTCATATTTTGCAATTACATACGATAAACCTTCGTTTGAGGGCAATGTATAAGTTAAAGCTGCTCCGCCACTTTTATTCTCTACGTTAACATTGGTGACAGGGCCTGGCTTTTCTTTGCTGTTTTCAATTGGCCCATTTAAAATGTCGCTTTTGCAGCTGAATGCGCATAGTATCACGAATGATAACAGTACATTAAAAAAGTTGAAATGATTGATATACCTTTTCATATGATAAAATTTTACCAACCTGGGTTTTGCACCAGGTTTTCGTTAATTAATAAATTGTTTTCGGTTATAGGCCATAGGTAATCCCTTGGGGCCACAAATCGCTGACTGAAATAGGTTATCTGTCTGTAATATAGCGCTGAACTAGATTGGTTAATATCCCATCCTTGCACATTGCCATTTAGTTCTAGTGATGCCGTTTTCCATCTTCTCAGATCCCAGAATCGACTACCTTCCATTGCCAGTTCAATCCCTCTTTCCTGACGTATGATGCTGCGCAGGCCATCTTTAGACTGGTACTTTCCTGGGTTGTTAGAAAACTTTGTCCAGGAATCCTGTACAGTTTCTAAGCCAGAGCGAGTTCTGATTTTATTTAAATAGGTGTAAACATCAGCGCTAGGTCCGGAAAATTCGTTTAAGGCTTCAGCGTATAACAGATATAAATCAGCAAGGCGGAAATTCGGCCATGGATACCTGTCAAAACTTATCCCATTATTCGCACTCCACATGAACTTCCAGTTGATCAGTTTCTTGGCAAAATAGCCGGTTATTGGCAATGGTGTTCCTGCACTTGCTCCACCTAATCTAGATTGTATATTGAAAGTGTTCTCATCACTTCTTGATAAGCTACCTTCCTGATACCATACACCGCCGTCAAAACTTAGCGAGGCATAAAAGCGGTTCTCTCTGTCGAAATTAAGCCTTGAAGAAATGTAGCCTTGTATGTTGTTGAAACGCTCTGCATACACGCCAGTTCTTCTTTCCAGTCTATCAGAGAAATTGAGTTTTTTATCCTCATTTACCGGTACACCGTTGGTAGTATAAAACATATCAGCCATTTTCATGGTTGCACCAACATCGGCAATAGCGCCTACATTGGTACCATATCTGCCATCAAAATGGCCTACAGTAACTAGCTGTAAAGCACTAGTAGACGAATTTGGATTGCCCCATATGAGTTCGGAGTTTTGCCATTTCTGGCTAACCGCATTGCGCAGATTCATTTGCTTTATAGTGGTGTCACTAAGCTTATAGATTGAGGCCGGAAATTCATAAAGCTTAATGCCTGCCGCATCGCAGTTGGCAATGGCCTCCTTGCAGGCAGCTGCAGCTCTTTCCCATTTCTTTGCTTCGTAAGCAGTGCTTACCAGTTGTGTACCTTGTTTGTCTTTAAAACTACTATAGTCGGAATTTCCATTAAACAGAGGGCTTGCTCCCAATACCAATACACGAGCTTTCATACTTAAAGCAGCGGGTTTGGTTATCCGTCCCAATTCGTTGGTAACATTGAAAATTACATCAGGAAGATTCGTAGCTGCCCTGTCAAGATACTTTACAATAAAGTTAACTACACTATCTACAGGCATACGTCTCAGCTTCATATTTTCTATTGGCTCATCTATATTCTGATTTTCCTCAATGGTAGGGATCGGACCATAAGCTCTCAGTAAAATGAAATGATAATAAGCTTTTAAAAATTCACCCTCAGCTATCCATCTGTTCCTTTCGTCCAGCCCTATATCAGGTACCTTGCTCATATCTTTCATGTTTTTAATAAAGACATTACAATCTCTTATAGCCTGGAACATAGATTTGGCTCCGGCATTGCCATCCCAGTAATTGTAATAGGGTACAACCACGTTTTGGTTTCCACGTGGGATATTAGCAGCCCAGCTATCTGATCGGCTGACAAGAGGCGTACACATTTCGTCACCACCCAAAAATGCCGGATTGGTAAAGGTATTACCGTCATCAGGAATATAAGAATAACAGGTGAACAAGTATTTCTCTGCCTCAGAGCGTAGTGCAAATGCATTTTCTATTTTAGGTAAGTTATCTGGTACAACATCCAGGTAACTTTTTTTACAGCCTATAGTACACAATATCATGAAACATATTGTTGCACATAGCTGTATAACTTTTATAGCGTTCTTCATATCAATTTGAATTGAATATTATTTTAAATAAAATCTCGTCTTTTAAATTCCAACCTTAATACCGAGATTGTACACTCTTTGTAATGGATAGCCCAACCCGTTGCCTGCCATTTCTACTTCCCACAGTTTAAAACTGCTAAGGGCAAATAGATTTAAGGCACTTGCATAGATCCGTAAATTGGATAATCCTATTTTTTTGGATAGTTTCGCAGAAAAATTGTAGCCGGCTTCAACTTGTTTCAAACGTAGGAAATCGCCTCTTTTTAGCCACCAGGTTGATGGGACTATATTATTTAGGATAACTTCACTGCTCAGTCTTGGCCAAAATGCATAGGCGTTCCTATTATCTTCGCTCCAGTGATCCTTGGCAATAATATCTAACAGGCCTGATTGGGTGCCACCAAATGTTACAAACGGTGCAATACCTTCTACATTACCTGTTCCGGAATTACGACCTGATCCAGGGTTAATATAAAAAGATGATCGTGTAGCTCCCTGGAACATAAAACTAAAATCAAATTGTTTTATACCAAACGAACCTCCAAAGCCATAAACTATTTCTGGGGTAGTGGGTAAGCCAATCGGCACAATATCTAAAGCACTAATTATTCCATCCCCATTGATGTCTCTATATTTGATATCACCAGCTTTGTACTCACCAAAATTTTGTTTTGGCGAATTTCTAACTTCAGTGTCATCAGTAAATAAACGTTCTGCTACGAGGCCATAAAGCTGCTGTGCGGGGCGCCCGATTTTGCTCAGATGACTTAAATCCTCAGGATATTTAGGCTCCTCATTAAATAGTATTTTATTGGTTGCATAGGTGAAATTTGAAACCAGTTTAACCCAGTAGTCTTTGTTAAAGTTTTTATTGTATATAAAAGAAAAATCTATCCCCTTGCTGCTTGACTTGCCTATATTGGCCAGTGCTGCTGCTTGTAATCCAACCGTTGAAGGGATGTTTGATCTTGTTAACAAGATACTTGATCTAATTTGCTTGTAGGCTTCAATGGTAAAGCTAAAGTCGTTAAATAACGTTGCTTCCAGCCCAATATTTGTTTGTTTGGATTGCTCCCATGATATTTCGCTGTTGGCATAACGGCTTGTAGAAACACCTGGTCTGAAATAACCATAATTTTCCCCGAAGAAAACGCCCCTGTTAAAATTATTTAATTGTACTTCCGATAAATAGAAGAAGCGATCCGCATCTGCACCTATCTGGTCATTTCCGATAATCCCGTAACTTCCCCTGATTTTTAAATTGGTGATGAATTTTGAGGACTCCAAAAATTTCTCTTTGGAAATGATCCATGCACCACTGATTGCCGGGAAAAAGCCGTAACGTTTTCCTGCTGCAAACCGTTCAGATCCGTTGTATCCGAACGCAAAATCTATAAGGTATTTATCATTATAGGCATAATTTGCCTGGCCTAAAAAGTTAAGGTTACGCTTTGGTAGCGACAGCTGTAAATTGGCCGCATTTCCTGTTAATGAAGACCTGATCGTTGTAATCGCCCTACCACCAATGGTGTGTTTGTCGTTAAATTTCCGTAAGTAGTTAATCATAGCTTCTCCATAGACAACGGTACTTACATTTTTTGCCGTAGGGTTATAGGTAAGGTATTCTGTAGGTGCCTCACCAATTTGCGGTTGCCCTGGCGTAGTTTCATTCAGCAGGGTTAAAATTGTTTGATCACCAACATTTCTTGCCTGGTAATAAAAAGGGCTATATCTACGTATTAAAGTGAAATCGGCATCACGCTGTGTAAATGCCATCGCTCTGGCACTTAAGCCCTCGGTAATTCCCTTAAGGTCCTGATCAATGGTAACCTGTGGTGTTAATTGCGCGCTGTTGAATTGCTGGAAACCGGATACAGACTCTGCATATGGATTAGTGTATAAGGTATTGATTGAGTTTGGCAACAAGGCGCTCCCAAATAAGGGATGTTGCGCATAAGGTAAAAAACTCTGCGGATATACTGCAGGAAATGCTACAGGATTACTTGAAGAAGCAAGTGTAAAAATTCTTGAGCCTCCACCCAGGGGAGAAGTATTGGAGTCAAACCTTCCACGAACGCTAATGAGTCCCTTTGTTGTTTCGGTAAAATTGATAGTAATGTTTGACAATAAAGAATAGGACTGTAATTTAACATTGCTACTAAAATTGTTTAATGCAGCCTCTTTTAGTAAACCATTGTTCTGGTCATAGGTTAAACTTACATAGTACCGTGATTTTTCACCCCCACCGCTTACGTCAAAATTGGCCGCCGTATTATGGCTATAATCTTTAATAAGCAAATCAACCCAATTATTATTTGGATAAAGAAGAGGGTCTTTTCCTGCCGCAGTATTGTCTATTTTGTTAGGGTCATAAGGTATTCTGCCCAAGGGATCTCTGGTTAATACAGCTTCATTTGCTAATCGCATGTAGCTGATATTATCAGCCAGTTTATAACTTTTTGTATTTCCCGAAAGCCTGTTTTCTAGTCTCACATTTATTACAGCTTGACCGCTTGCACCTACTTTAGTTGTTATCAGGAGAACACCATTGGCGCCCCTTGAACCATACAATGCGGTTGCTGCTGCATCTTTGAGCACAGAAAACTGGTCAATATTATCTGGCTGCATACGGGCCAAATCAGTTGGGTTGCTTTCGATACCATCAATATAGATCAGAGGATCCTGTTTTCCGGCGCCAAATGATCCGACGCCTCTCACAAAGAAGTTGGCATTGTCCTGTCCGGGCTCGCCACTCCGTTGATAGGCAATAATTCCCGGTATTCGACCTGCTAATGTGGTTGTCAGGTTACTGGTTGGACCTTTTAAATCCTTTGCACTAATGGTGACAACGGATCCGGTGAGTGAACTTTTCTTTTGCTTACCGAAAGCAACTACAGCGACCTCATCCATTGTGTTTTCGTCGGGTTGCAGGACTACATTTAAGGTTGCAGAATCTTTAATAGCAACTTCTTGTGTTTTGTAGCCTACAAAGCTAAATCGTAGTTTAGCGGTGGAGGGATTGGTTACTTCAATGGAAAAGTTACCATTCTCGTTTGTAGAGGCGGATCTGCTTTGCCCTATAACTCCAATGCTTACTCCTGACAATAATTCCTGACTGTTATTTCTAACTGTTCCTGTGATGATTTTCTTCGTCTGCGAGCTGGCGAGTAACGAAAAAAAGGAAAGAACGAATAGTAGCACTATTTTCTTCATACGGTTTGGTTTGGTTTTAATTTTAATGAGGTTCTTTAAAAGAATATTTCGCTAGCACATATTCTTTTGCCAATCTCGACTCTTGTGTTTAGGCTATTCAGGCGAAAATTGTTCTAAATCACCGTTAAATCCGTTGATCAGGCAGATTTTCGAGTTATTTATTATTTGAGCAATTAACCTTCCCATGAACCTGAAGACAGTCAAAGTCTTACATGTTTGGTTAAAGTAAATATAGAGGGGGTCTCTACTAGTTTCTAAAAGTTAAATTGCAAAATGTTAAAGTATTTTACCCTTAATGATCGAATTACTGATATAATATTTAATTTAGTTTAACTCTTGATACCCGATTTTAAAATGAAGCCAGAATTAATAGAAGTTAACCCACTAGGAATCAGTACTGTAAAAGTTAAGCGACTCGAAACGAATTCATTAATCGCGTCCTTTCATTTTCACGAGTTATGTGAATTGGTTTGGGTAGAAAAGAGCTATGGTAAACGCATTGTGGGAGATCATATCGGTAATTTTGAAGACAATGATCTTGTTTTAATGGGCCCCGACTTACCCCACATTTGGCAAAACGACAACAATTTTTTATCGGAAGAAAACAATAAAGTAAAATCAACAGTCATTTATTTCCCCCCTGATTTCCTTTCGGGATTAACCGACGACCAAAATGCTTTAAACCTGATGCAGGATTTGATAAGAAAGGCTGGGAGAGGAATAAGGTTTTACGGTAAAACAAATAGTAAGGTTACCAAGTTACTGACTAAACTGCATCAAAAAAAAGGAATTGATAAGATTATATCCTTTCTCCAGATTATAGATATTTTATCACTTTCTAATGAGTATGAATATCTGGCCAGTGTTACTTTTAAAAATCCCTACGACGAAAAAGACACCAATAGGATCAACAAAGTGTATCAGTTTTTAATGCAGAATTTTCAGCGCGATATAAATTTGAAAGAAGTAGCTGATTTGTGCAATATGACAACAAACTCGTTCTGTAGGTTTTTTAAAGATCGATCCCAAAAGTCATTAACTCAGTTTGTTAACGAAATTAGGATCGGTCATGCATGCAAGCTTTTGCAGGATGCGGAACATTCTATTGCTGATGTTTGCTACTCAAGCGGATACAATAACTTAACAAATTTTAATAAGTTTTTTAAGCAAATAACAGGTATGAAACCTTCTCAGTATAGAAGCCATGTAAATAATTCTTCCTTTTAAGACACGTTTCAGATTTTTTTTGATCCTAAAAATTCTTCGCCCTTTCTACCATATTAGTTCGGACCTCGTTCGCTCCTGGTCGAACGAGGTCCGAACAAGGTGCCTTTTAAGGGTGTGCGAGGGACGACTACATTTTAGGTCGCAGTTCGAACCAAATTTCGGTCCAAAACTTAGATGAATAACAAATTCCATTTGAGATCAATTTGAACTTGATTATTATTTGTTTACACTAAATGTAGGAAAAATTTAAAAGACATTAGCACTAAAGAAGTAAATTTAACGCTTCTTTTTCAGGTCTTTAACAATGTATTCAACCCATTGTTTCGAAGGTATACTAAGCTTTACATCAGGGCTAAAACCACTTTCATCAATTGGATTTTTATCAGTCCAGCTTGATTTTGAAACCGGCATCATCAGTATTAGCTCTTTGCAAGGGAGTGGAGTAGTTGAAGCCGGACCTTCGTAATCCATCATTCCTACACTATTTGCGCCGTATCTAGTCGTTTTTTTGCTTTGCTTCATCAATTGAAAAAAGTATTCGGTAGAACTTCCACAAAGACCATCAGTAATTAGTGCCACTTTGGAAGGACTGCTAAGAACTGAGTCGACTGGGATAGTTAAGCCAGGAACCTCATAAAAGGTATTACTGGTAGCTGGTAGTTCTTCATAGATCTTTTTAAGGTTTGCTACATATTCATCAGGATAATACTTCTTTGCCTCCTGAGGTATAGGGTTTTTTACAAAATACTCAAGGTCACCTCTTTTAAGTTTCACATTATCTTCAGAAACACGAAGTAGGGGAGAATCCTGTTTGATAGCATTCGTCATCACATAAGGTAACAGGAAACTCCAACCTGAATTTCCACCACCATTTCCCCGGAGATCTATAATCAGGTATTTGCTATTTCTAATGGCCTTATCATGAGTTGCAACCAATTTTTCTATCTTATTATCATTGTTAAAGAAGGTAGGAATTTTAATATAGCTGGTTTCTCTATCCAACTGAGTAAAATCTAGCCCATTGTTATTGTTTCTCCATGTATTTAATTCCTTTTTTTCACTGGCAGTCATTTCTTTTGGAAAAGTTCTTCCGAAAAGTGAAAAGTTCCATAGCTGAAGCAAGCCTTCTCTTTGCTGAGCATAGAAATCTATACTATTAAATACATTGTACCGTTTTAGCAAATAACCTTTCTTGTGTGGCTTTAACGTAAAATATACCAGGCCCTTTTGCAGTTTTTCGTCCTTCGATTTAAGAACAATGGCTTTATATTCATTGTTTGAATCTTTTTTGATTCCAAGAGTGATGGAGCTATCCGGATTCGTCCATATCCCTTGGGCATCGTTACCTGGTTTCAGCGTTCTAAAATAAGATTCATTGATATCTACGATCTCTTTATCGTAGTCGTTATTGTTCAAATAGGTTAATGAGAAGTGTTTATCCTTAAAAAATCTCACATAATCCTTTATTAGATAGAAACAGGCTTTTGCATTACTTTCATTTGCTGCTTTTTTTCTGAGATTAATGATAAGATTATTATAAGCTGATTTAGTTTTTACATTCACTTTTGTGGGAAAACCAGCATAGTTAATTTCAGTTTTAGCAATCGTTTCATTTAAATTTTCCTGGCAGTTACATGGTATTTGTTGTGCCATTAACAAAATAGGAAAAGCAATGGCAATAAGAAGAGTGCTTAACTTTTTCATTATTAATCTTCCAGTTGCTTAAATAGTATTACTAGAGGTTGAGCATGCAAAAAATCAATATTTTCATAAAATTTCATTGCCGGCATGAATTTATGCGTCATTAAAGTGATAGTCCCTAAGCCTTCTTTCAATGCAACTTCTTCAGCAAACCTGATGATTGCTTTTCCATATCCTTTTTTTTGCTCGTTAGGTGCGATGAAAAGTTCGTCTATATACAACTGGGGTCCAGTCCACCAGGTTTTCGCATGAGCAAACATTGCACCTGCGAAAACTTCACCATCAAATAGAAGAAATCCTTTGAAATCTGGAGATACATAGTATTCTTTTAAATATTTGAATGCATCTTCAAGCTGCCATTGATAATTCCATGGTGGTTGGTTATAGGCTTCCATAAAGACCTTTGTGCACATTTCAATATCACTTTCAGTGATGGGTTTAATAGTCATAATGTTTGATTTGAGATTGTCGCATTAACAATTATTAAGGGCATCCTGAAGTATTCTTCCAAACTCGGCAACATTGGGATATTGAAGCATTGTTGCATGATCTCCGGGTACATCATAAATTTTTACACCTTTTTGAGCGTATTTTTTCCAACTCAGCGTTTTAAAATCATCTACAAAATAGACCCGATTTTTTGCTTTAAAAAGATATACGGTATTGTCAAATGGCTGCAATGTATAGGCTTTAAACGCATTTTGGTGTCTTTCATTGATTAACTTGATTTGGTTAAAAACTTCGTCAGTTTTTACTGGTTTTTCTAGACCAAGTTTATTCAATAACTTATGAAGTCTCCTTGCGGACAGCTTGTATTGGTAGCTAACAGTAGCTGAAGGATTTTTAACGAAGGATTTAAGCATCCAGATCATTTTAGGGAACTGCCTTCCAATTTTTTTGGGTAGCGTAACTCGCAAGGATTTGCTATAGAAGCTATTTTCAGCATCAGTATCAAAAATCCCCAGCATTTTGATTTCTTTGCCCATAGCTTTCAATTGCTTTTGCATCTCAATTGCAATATACCCACCAAATGAATATCCTGCAATTGCGTAAGGGCCGTCTGGGTTATGTTCTAATATTTCTGCCACATAATGCCTAGCAATGTCTGCCATGGTTTCAATACTATTATCTACCTCATTAAGATCTGCCGGTTGCAGGCCATATAAGGGTTGTTCTTTGTCAATGTATTTAGCCAGGTCTTTGAAGCTTAAAACGTAAAGACCATCCCCATGAATAATGTATAGCGGCATTTTACTTCCTGCTGATTTAATGGGAATCAATGATTTCCATTTTTTTTCTGCATTCTCATTGCTCACAGAATTTAGTAAGGGTCCTATACTCGGATTCTTAAACAATGCCGCGGCGGGAAGTTTTATCCCTGTTTGTTTTTCAAAGCGAGACATAATTTGTAAAGCCATCAGTGAGTGACCGCCGAGTTCAAAGAAATTGTCACTAGTGCCAATCTTTTCTATACCAAACACCTGTTGCCAAATAGCCGTCATTTCCTTTTCAAGCTGTGTTACGGGTTCAATATAAGAGTCATTCTCCGATTGCGGCTGGAATTCAATATCAAGGAGGGCCTTTCTGTCTATTTTTCCATTAATATTCAGCGGAAGATTTTGCAATTCTATCCATATCGAAGGAATCATATACTCGGGTAACTTAACCTTTAGATGGTCTATGGCAGCAGTCTTATCAAAGGTTTGTAAAGGAACTACATAAGCTATTAATTCTTTTTTGCCATCCTTATTGTCTTTGGCCAACACCACTGCACTTTCAAGATGCTCAAAATGATGTAGTACATGTTCAATTTCTCCAAGCTCAACTCTAAATCCTCTTATTTTTACCTGATTATCTTTTCGCCCAATAAACTCCATATTCATATCTGGGAGCATACGCCCTAAATCTCCAGTACGATACATCTTGCCGCCGCAAGAAGTATTAAACGGATCATTTAAAAATGATGCTGCCGTTTTTTCCGGATCATTGGCATACCCTAGAGCTACGCCAACGCCCCCTATAAATAGTTCTCCGGTAACTCCGGGGGCTACCGGTCTAAGCTGATCATCGAGGATGTAAAAAAAGTTATTCGTTATAGGTCTGCCGTAAGGAACACTGTTCCATTCCGGTAATGTTTTTTCTACAATGAAATAATTTGACCATACAGTAGCCTCTGTTGCTCCTCCAAGACTAACTACTTGTGCTGATGGGAAAAAATGTTTTATTTTATCAGGAAGGCTCACAGGAATCCAATCTCCACTCAAAAAGACTACTCTCAATGAATGTTGTCTATAATTAGGATCTGTTAATTCCAGTTCTTTAATCAGATAATCTAGAGTAGAAGGTACCGAATCCCAAAAAGTGATCTGAAAATGTTGCAACATATACTGTAACTGATTGATATCAGTTACCTGTGCTTGTTCAGCAATTACAAGGGTGCCACCACAGGCTAAAATTCCAAATATATCATAAACAGAAAGGTCAAAACACATTGAAGTGATAAAGAGCAAACGATCCTTTTCACCTACGTTAAAGGTATTATTTACCCATAAAATCAGGTTGATAGCCGAATGGTGTTCAATCATAACCCCTTTAGGCTTTCCGGTAGAGCCTGAGGTGTAAATTGTATAGGCCAGTTGTCGGCTATCAATAGCTAAATTTAAGTTAGTAGATTCATGTTCTGAAAGCGTTGGCGCCTTAATATTTAAAACCTTAAGTTCCGAAACAAGTTGATCGGGTATTTGCAGTGAATCTGTAAGCAGTAAATTAATATTAGAATTCGATAGAATGTAAACCTGCCTGTCCAAAGGATAGTCAGGATCCACAGGTACGTATGAAGCTCCGCTTTTTAATATTGCATACATTCCGGTTATCATTTCAAAACTGCGATTAACAAGTAATCCAATCTGATCTCCAGGTTTTATCCCTTGTTCAATTATCAGTCTTGCTAATTGATTGGAGCGGTCATTTAGTTCTTTATAGGTGAGAGATTGGTCGCCCAATTGTAAGGCAGTATGGTCAGGAGTTCTTAATACCTGTTCTTCAAAAATACTGTGCAGTGTTTTATCCAGAGGGTAATCAGAAATTGTATCATTGAACATGGCAATGGCATTAAGCTCATTGTCGGTAAGCAGGAGTGGAGCAGCTAATGGTTTATCAGGCATTAATTTAATAGTTTAAATGGCAAAAGGAACGGTTGTAAATTATTTCTTTTATAATCCCAAAACAGTAAGTAAAAGGAAATTACGCTGTTTACATGCACAAGTTATATAATTGTTTGCAGTTTACAATAAATTTTTGCTGACTGATGTTAAATTAAACGAATATATATTACCTTTCAAAATGTATCATCAAGAATTTGCGCCTCCTGAAGAGCTACGGGATACCATTAAATGTTTTTGGTACAACAGAAGAGAGCCCGAAGCACTACAATCAAGTTTCGAGGTAATACCAGATGGCTATGCTGAAATTATTTTTCATTTCGGAAGCCTCTCTAGCATTTCTTCCAACGGAAACTTACAGGTATTACCATCACCCTTCATGATTGGATTACTCAATCAACCCGTTCATTTTTATGCGGAAAACCGTTTAGAAATCATTGCTATCAGGTGTTTTCCATGGACCGTATTCGATTTGCTTGGACTGCCTTCCGGTAAAGATGGTTTACGGATATTTGAGCATCCTATTGCCCAACTTCAATCCTCTTTAAATGGGTTTGTTCAAGCCGGTAGGATAGGTGAGGCAGTGGCAGAGGTATCACAATACTTTCTGGATGCATTGTCTCAGGTGGCTGTTAACAGTCTGTTATTTAAAGCTGGAGTTGCCATGAAAAAGGCAAACGGGACTATGCCTGTAAGTCAAGTCGCAGAGGCTGCTCATGCCACGGTTCGTACCCTTGAAAGGAAGTTTAAACAATCTTCAGGCTATAGTGTTAAAGACGTTTCCGGTTTGATGCGTTTTGAACAGGTGCGAAATCAACTGTGGCATAATCCGGATTTAAATCTGGCTAGCTTAGCACATGAGTTGGGCTATACAGATCAATCCCATCTAAGCAGGGAATTCAAACGGTACACCGGTACAACGCCAGCTGCATTCGCACGAAAAGCAAAGAAAAGGAAACAGGCTGCAAGCAGCGATTTTGTCGCATTTATACAAGCCTAACGTAATAGCATTCCGGAATTTTGGAGTTCAATTATTTTATATGAAAACTACAATTTACGATGCCGTCATTTCTGGTGCAGGACCTGTGGGTTTATTTCTTGCTTGTGAACTGGCCCTGGCTAAATGTTCAGTTCTGATACTAGAAAAGGCAGAACAATCATACTCACCATTGAAGCAACTTCCTTTTGGTATACGAGGCCTCTCAGCACCTACTATTGAAGCACTTTACCGTCGTGGGCTACTAAAAAAACTTGAAATAAATAAACACCTTAAAAACCCCCATCAAAACGCCGAACAAGGGGCGCGCCGTCAGGTAGGTCACTTTGCCGGTATTCCATTCCTTGAGGGAGGTATCGACACCTCGCAATGGAATTATCGCCTGCCAAGTTCCACTGAGACTAGTTTAATTTCTGAAATAGAGGAGCTTGAAACAGTGCTAACCCACCGTGCAGAAACTCTGGGGGTAGAAATCAGACGAGGGTTTGCAGTTACAGATTTTAATCAAACCGATGACAGGATAGTGGTACAGTCAGGCAATCAATGGTTTGAAGGTAAATGGCTAGTGGGTTGCGACGGAAGCCGTAGTATTGTTCGCAAGATGGCTGGGTTTGAATTTGCTGGTACGGAGCCGGAATTTACTGGTTACACTACCAAAGTGGACATTGCTAACCCCGAGAAACTTAATTCTGGCCGGGTTGTGACACCAACAGGCATGTATTTGCAGTCACAACCCGGCTACCTTATGATTCAGGATTTTGATGGCGGGGTATTTCATAATTCAGAAAAACCTATTACACCCGAACATTTGCAGGAGGTATTGCGTCGCATTTCAAACACAGAAGTTACTATAAGCAACTTGCACATTGCAACCACATGGACTGATCGGGCTCGGCAAACTACAACCTACCGAAAGGGTCGGATACTTTTGGCTGGCGATGCAGCGCACATTCATTCACCCTTAGGTGGGCAAGGACTTAACCTTGGTTTAGGTGATGCCATGAACCTAGGCTGGAAGCTAGCAGCCACCATAAAAAGGAAAGCTCCAGAAGGCTTGTTGGATAGTTATCATGCTGAGCGACATCCAATTGGTGCGCAAGTTCTGGATTGGTCACGGGCACAGGTTGCCATTATGAAGCCCGACCCACATTCTCGCGCATTAAATGCAATTATCCGCGACCTCATAGCTACCCGTGAGGGTGCCACTTATGTAGCCGGAAGGGTGTGGGGCGTTTGCACGCACTACAATCTTGATGGCGACCATCCTTTAATAGGCCACAGTGTTCCCAACTTCGAGTTTGAAGATGGAGTAAGAATTGGTAACCTAATGCAAGAGGGGCACGGGATATTACTTGATTTTGATATGAGTACTACACTTAAAACTTTAGCTAGTGAATATGGTGATCAAATGCAGTATGTTTCCGGTCGAGCCAAACAACAATTAGGCCTGAGTGCTGTATTGATACGCCCTGATGGATTTATCGCCTGGGCTTCTGACAGCAAACCTAATGAACAATCAATTAGAAAAGCACTTGCACTTTGGTTTGCAAAATAGCCTGAAGTTCCTTATAGTTATACTGAATTTATATATTTTTTGTGATTATTTGAAGTATTCCGAAGCGTAGGCATCATTTAAGCTAACTCACCAGAAAGAAAAATAATAAGAAAAAATGCGTTTGCAAATTATTATTTTTACAATTATGTAATCAATTCTTAATCATAACGCCCATGCTCAATTCACCATTTCCAATAAAAAAGATTAAGTTACTAGTTCTCTTATTACCATTGGCAATCGGAGCATCTTGTAAAAAAAATAACAACGAACAAAAATGCTACCAAGTACGCTATATTATGAATTACTGCCCACAAATGGGTGTTTTAGTAGAGTTTACTAAGCCAAATACCGATGCTACCGAACATAAACTTGAAAATGGAAAAGTAGTTTATCAAGCCGCTTTATTGAATATACCTGACCAGTATCATGTCAAGGACAAAGTTTTTTATGTAAAATACCACTATCAAAAGGACAAGGAAAAAGAGCTGAATAAAAATATATGTCCAGCAATTTTTAGCCCTGTAAAAATTCTGACGGGCGATTATACTTCTGTTAATAGTTGCGAAAATCCATAAATCCTATTGGCACTTTTTTTTAGGATCTCTTAATTACTGTTTTCAATAGCCTTGTAAATCGTAGCCGGTCCATCAACGGCATCAATATTCAAATTAAGATTGCCATCATGTGTATCAATAAATACCCTAACAGCATCGGTTTCGTTATCATAAATTATTCTATTGCCCATCACATTGGTAATCATACTGATTCCCTTAACAACTTTATAAGTACCAGATTTTATTAGTTTCTGGTCAGAATAATTTTGATAATTACTTTTAGCAAAAACAAAGATGTTTCCATTGCCGCTTGAGTAATCTGTTTTTTGCCCTGTTGAACCACTAATACTTGTTTTTAATTCCCATTTCCCTATAATAGAAACCATATCTACCTCCGTATCTTTCTTTTTGCAAGCTATTAATAAGGGTAAAATAAGCAAAACTAAAATTTTTGTTTTCATGGCTATTGTCTGTCTATTATGTAATTTAGTTCAGTTACCCCAGAAGTAAATTGTCGGGTAGTTAATAGATTTAGTTTTATTTTGTCTTTGATGTCTACAAACAATGGAATGCCTCGTCCAAGGATGACTGGATTAACAAATAGCCAATAGCCGTCGATTAAGCCCAGTTGAATAAGTGAATGTGTTGCTGTCGGGCTACCAAAAAGTAAGATATCATTACCTGCCTGTTGTTTTATTTCATTTATTCTGTCAGAAAGGTCGTCGCTAATAATTTTAGTGTTAGCCAAAGTTTCATCTTTCATTGTTTTCGATAAAACAACTTTATGAACTTTGCTATACCACTTTGAATGTTCAATGTCGTGCTTGCTCGCTGTTGGTTTATCTCCTGCAGTAGGCCAGTAATTTTCCATCATCTGATAAGTTAATCGACCGTATAATGCAGTATCGCCTTCACTTATTCGTTTACCGACATAATCAAAAATTTCTTCATCAACTTTAATCCAATTCATTTCTCCGTTCGGTCCCGCCACAAAACCGTCAAGCGATATGTGCATAAATGAAATTATTTTTCTCATATCATTCTATTTTTTATAGTTGTTACAATTTCTTTTTTAGTAAAAATCAGGAAAAAAGATTTATTCAAATGTACAGTAATACCATATAGGTGCAAATGCGAAAAACGACAAATTAAGGGGGTAATTGTGACGTGTGTTGTATCAAACTAAAGTTCACAACTTTTGAATTTTATAAAAATGTGATTTATAAAAATACAGGAATTTCCCGTTCAATTACATATTTAGGCATGGCAATAGTTTTTAAATTTTCTAATAATCCAGTTTAACAGAGAAAGTTAAAGTTTGTGACTGCAGGAGTGAGAAACTTAAGACTTAACAAGCTGGAGAAAATTCAGAATGCCTGCAGCAGAAATTCGTTGCCTAAATTTACGAATTGGATATGAAAAATTATAGCTTTCTACTTTAATTAAGACCAAGTAGGTAATAATCGATTTATACTTCTTCGTACTGTTTTTCATAACATTTGATTCAATGTCTGCTAACTCATTAATTAATTTCTTTAGGATTAGGCTGTCCGCATGATATTCTTTCCAAATGTAGACACTCAATTTTGTCTTTACACATTCGTCTGGTCAATTTTATAAAGGTGGAGACCCGTATCAATAGTTGCTTTGCATCATTCTCCGATACAGGGGAAGGAATACCACAATTCGCATCCATACGGCCTTTGACAAGAATCCCAAATAGTCGTTTATCTTCTGGTGTAGCTAATAATAGCTTTTGTGGCTGATCTGATAAACTGCGGCATAATCCCACTAAATTGTACAAGGAGTTTGGTTCTACCTGGTAAGATAGATGCAGGCTGATGAGCAACCTAGCGCATTGTTCCACACCATGATAGAGCATCGTTGTGCATATTGCATGCTCCTCATTTTTAAAACATTGTGTTGCTCCTGCAAAGAACGCATCCGTTAATGCCATATAATGTGAGAATTTCCTTTCGGCCTTTTTTAAAGCATTTAGGGGGCTGAAGTTTCCGATGTATTCAGACTGCACCAATTCATTATGGCTGTACAGTAATTGTGCATGACTATATATGGTTAGAAAGAACCTATTTTTAGCCTTGATAGCATCGGAAACCATTTTTTGGTTATGACATAGGACAGTAATCCCACCAGTTCTAAGCCGTGAATTAATGAATTTTTGTACAGTATCTGCTGTTGGTACATCCGACGCTACCACCAATAACAAGCAATAATGACAATCGACATTTTCCTTCTTGGTTGTAAAACAGCTACTGCTTTCTTTATAGATGCAACTCTGGGCGAAGCAGAAGAGTTGTAAAGGCTCGAACTTCCAGATTAGTAGCCGAATTAATCTATTAAAAGACCTTGATTGTTCTTTGAGGGTGGGTGAAGGTTGCGTTTTCATATATTAATTTAATTTATTACTCGTTTATTTTCGCATATTCAATTACTTAACACACTAAGATAGTGAGATAAACATCATACTCCAAATAAAAATACTCTTTTTATGGAGTGTGTAAAAATGGAGTATTTGCTTTACTTTATTTTATGGCAAATAGGAATCTTTTAACGAGTGAAAAAGAGTTAAAGAAAATAGGCTTAAGGCTTAAAAATCTAAGAAAATCCAACGGGTACACCAGTCCAGATAAATTTTCTTATGAGAATAATCTAAACCGGTCTCAGTATGGCAAATATGAGGCAGGGAATGCCAATATAACGATAAGTACATTAATTAACATCTTAAATTGTTTCGGTGTAAGTTTAAGTGAGTTTTTTAATGAAGACTATGACAATTTGAGCAAATAATAGCTTGGATAATTCTTATAATTAGAAGACTTATAGGGCAATGAGACTATTTGACAAAATATTTAAAACCAACAAAATTTCCGAATCGATAGAATTAACAACCATTACACGAACAGAAATTATTGAAGGTTTCTCAATTCCGGGTATCATATTAAATATGCATTATTACTATACTGATATTCAAGTGTATAGTGATGGACTTATTTCATGTTGGGATATGGTTGATCTTCAAATGTTCAAAGACAAATTGAATAAGAACTGGATTGCGACATCCGTGCCAGATGATCATGCAATTTCAATTTTCAGTTTAGGACGTTGGTATATTGAGAAAGGGAATTGGATACACACAAAGGAAAGCTTATATGACTACGTTTACTCCTTGATAAAACGACTCAATCCTACTACTGAGAACCTTCATAATTATAATGGTAACAACTCAAAAATGATTGGTAATGCGAATGTTGCTAAGCATTTTATTCCCACTCCGAAACCATATTATTACGATAATCCACAATCTTTCTTGCCAAAAAAGATAAATGGCGAGAAGTTTCATATCTTTTTTAGAAATGATGACAATAGAACGTATTTAGCTGAACTTTCAGTTTATAAAAGTGGACATATTGAAATAACGAATATCCCTCTAAAAAGAATTTTCAAAATTGGTGATTTGAAAGACTTAATATCTCGAGGGCAAATTACGACGAGTCCAAAACCAGAAGAGATTATTACAATCTTAGGACTTGGTTCATTTGCTATTAAGTCAGGGGAGGGTGTTGAAATAGCCGATAAGCATAACGAATTTATAGACAAATACAATGAACTAAATGGTAAAGAAAATAGCATTGCAAAATGTTCAAGATTATTTAAACAATATAAGCTTCAACCGACTCAAAAAATAAGGCAAGAGCTAAGAGAAGCATATGAATCGGTTCCTGATTATCAAAGAATTTTTGTCGGAACAATGGATACAAAAGACTATGAAGTACGTCAAGTTATTTATGGCGACATAGTGAAAACTGAGTTTGAAGACGAAAATGGTTACGAGTACCCTTATGATGATATGCCTAAACCAATTGATGAATAATAAGGTTGTATTTTTTTTGGCTTTTTAGATAGAAAAGCAAAGTGAAATTAGTTTTCATAATCAACTGACTTAAGGTTAACAAAATTAGCCTTGCAGTCGAAGAGCGTCAAGTCGTATAATGATTATACTGACTGTAAATCAGATAGTTAATCTTTATTTCAAGCCCTTATTTACCCACCGAACCAGTCACTTTTTATATGTAACTTGATTTATATTGTGGGGTTTTCGGTAAAAAAAAACAAAAGCCTGCAATCATTTGATTTGCAGGCTTTTATACATTGTTGTACTATTCTCTGTGATCCCGCTGGGATTCGAACCCAGGACCACTACATTAAAAGTGTAATGCTCTACCAGCTGAGCTACGGAATCAAAGTTCTTTCCTGAACTTTACTCTAAAGCGTTTCCCTTTAAAGTGATGCAAATATAGGATTACGATATATATTCTGCAAATAATATATCCTTAAATCACATAGAATGCTGATTCCTAGCCTGATTATTTACATTTAACCTTTTCTTGATCTCCAATTAATACCGTCTGCTATGTAAAAAATGAGTTTTCCCCCATATGTCATGAGGAAAAACAGTACTTACTTACTCAAAAATTTAATCAGTAACTCATTTATTTCATCTTTATGGGTAAAGAATAGTCCGTGCGATGCCCCATCAATTACATGATAATCTGAATTTGGCAATAAAGAAGCTGTTACCTCGCTGGTGATATTAATTGGTACAATCTTATCTTCATTACCATGAATAATCAATACTGGAACAGTGATCACATTTAAATCTGTTCTGAAATTAGTTTCAGAAAACGAACGAACACATTCTGTTGTGGCACGAGGACTTGCAACCATAGCAAGCTGGTGCATCCAACTCTGAATTCCCTGGCTTACCGGCGCGTTATCTGCTGCTCCACTAAAAAACTGCTTGCCAAATTCAGCTAAAAAAGTAGGCCTATCATTTTGGAGACCGGCAATCATACCATCAAATACGTCACTAGGCACACCATCCTCATGTTCCTCCGTCTTTAACAACATTGGAACAACTGAACCCAATAACACTGCTTTACTTATTCTCGACGATCCGTACTTACCTAAATACCTAGCTACTTCGCCGCCGCCCATAGAAAAACCTACCAGCGCAACATCCGTAAGGTTTAACGCTGTAATCACCTCGTGTAAATCGGCCGCCAGGGTATCATAATCATAACCATCCCAAGGCTTATCTGATTGACCAAAGCCGCGTCTGTCATAAGCTATACATCTGTATCCGGCGTTTACCAGTGCGTCTATTTGATACTCCCACATCTCATGAGAAACTGGCCATCCATGTATTAAAATCACAGGTTTACCGGAACCTAAATCTTCAAAAAATATATTAACCGATGAGCTACTCTCAGGGTTCTTTCTAATGTAAGGCATAAAATCTTATTTAATGTTTAACTCTTTTAATAACATACCCAAAGGTCATTTGTTTAATAAAAACAAACAATAGCTGACTATAATAAACTTTATATTCCCATATTTGGGACAACAAACGAATACCGTAAGATATAATTAATACCGTAAGGAATAACTATAAATAATGAACAAAGCTATTTTTTTGGATCGCGATGGCGTCCTTAATCACGAAATTTACGACTACATTACCAAATTAGAAGATTTTGAAGTATTAGAATACCAAATACCTCCTCTAAAGAAACTATATGATGAAGGTTATTTATTAATCGTAATCACAAATCAAGGTGGAATCGCTCAAAAGCGCTATACCGAAGAAACATTGGCAGAGATGCACAAAGTATTAGCTGACAAGTTTGAAGCACAGGGAGCGCTTATAACGCACGCTTACTACTGCCCTCATCATCCTACGGTTTCCGGTGATTGCGAATGCAGAAAACCTAAATCAGGAATGCTATTAGAGGCTATTGCGACATATAAAATTGATCCGGCACTTTCTGTAATGATTGGCGATAAACCAAGAGATGTAGAAGCCGCAAATGGGGCAGGAGTGAAAGGAATAGAGATTCTTCCTGATGAACAAATAGATTATGACTTAGTTAAAGAGGTACTTGCCGGAAGTGAGTTTCAAACACTTAGCGCAGGATTGAAAAATAAGTAGCTCCCTGATAATTAAAAAGGGTTTTATCACATGATAAAACCCTTTTTATGCATTAAAAAATACTATTTCGCCTCAGCAGCTTTCTTGTGATCTGCAAGAAACTGAGCTAAACCGCTATCGGTTAATGGGTGTTTTAACAAAGCAGTAATAGCAGATAAAGGACCTGTAATTACATCAGCACCTAATTTAGCACAGTTAACAATATGTAATGGACCACGGATAGAAGCAGCTAAAATTTGGGTTGGGTACTCGTAGTTATCAAATATTAATCTGATATCTTCAATTAACTGCAAACCATCAGTAGAGATGTCATCTAAACGACCTAAAAATGGAGATACATAAGTAGCACCTGCTTTAGCAGCTAATAATGCCTGGCCTGCAGAGAAAATCAATGTACAGTTAGTTCTGATTCCTTTTGATGAAAGATATTTAATTGCTTTAACACCATCTTTAATCATAGGAACCTTAACAACAATCTTTGGATCCAATTTAGCTAAAGCCTCACCCTCTTTGATCATTTCATCAAAAGTAGTAGAGATTACTTCAGCACTTACATTGTCATCAACGATAGCACAGATAGCTTTATAATGTGCAAGTACATTAGCATCACCTGTAATACCTTCTTTAGCCATAAGACTAGGGTTAGTGGTTACACCGTCTAAAACTCCAAGATCTTGTGCTTCTTTTATTTGATCAAGATTAGCTGTGTCAATAAAAAATTTCATGTTATTTAATTTAGAAAATTGGTTAATGTTATAAGTTCTCAATTATTAAACGCCTAAATTAGGTATTTACATTGATGTCTCAGTAAGAAAATGTGGAATAAGTAGGAGAGGAGTGCCTTTCTTTACATTGAAAGTAAAAAAAGGGCAAGCACCTCTTATCGCATCGCTACAACTTTCTACCCTTGCTTCGTTCCCGACCTGGGGGAGTTCAAAAGGAGCTGATCGTAAAAGACTTGCCCGCCACAAAAGTAGCAAAAGACCTGAATCTACGAAAGGAAAATCATTAAAAATTTAAACTTTTTTAAGGAAATAAAGATAATCAATTGACGTTAAAGAGATTGAGCTGAGAAAAAAATTAATATTTCCGTTATATTTAAATAACTTAAAGAAAGAAACTGCCAGATTGAATGTTACCGGGCCAGAAAAACACGCCAAATAAAAGCGGAAAAGAACATTTACACCTTAAAAAGGTCATTGTAAATTTTTTGTTATGCAAAATAATTCTAAATAACACCATTGTTAAGATCGCAAATTAAAACAAGGTAATTTGTAAATATGGCAATTAAGCATGCACTTTGTTATGAAGTACTGCTTTTTTTCTAAAAAATATGTAAATATTATAATTCATTGATTTTTATTCGTATCTTAGTGTCCTAAATACACTATACCAAAACTAATATTTAAACGAGACTTATGGAACCAAAACAAGATAACCAAGGGTTATATGACCAGCGTTTTGAGCACGATGCCTGCGGTATCGGATTTGTCGCCCATATCAAGGGTAGAAAATCACAGCAAATAATTTCTGACGCTATAACCATTCTTGAAAATCTTGATCACCGCGGGGCTTGCGGAGCTGAAATCAATACAGGTGATGGGGCTGGTATTATGATACAAATACCCCATGAATTCCTGTATGACGAGTGTCTCAAAATTGGATTTAGCTTAAATGAATCTGGAGATTACGGCGTCGGAATGCTATTCCTACCCAAAGATGTGAAGGCAAGAGAAGAATGTAGGGAAATTATTTACCGCGCTGCCGAAAAACTAGGACTGGAAGTTCTAGGCTTTAGAAGAGTACTAACCAATACCAATGGTATTGGCGACATGGCTTTATCTGTTGAGCCGGAAATGGAGCAAGTATTTATTGCCCGTCCTCACGCAATTGCAACAGGTGCTGATTTTGAACGTAAACTTTATGTATTCAAAAACTACCTTTCTAAAACCATTAACAACACTGTAAAAGGTATTAACGGCGACTTTTATATTGCTTCTTTTTCATCAAGAACAATAGTATATAAAGGTCAGTTAACTTCGTTACAGGTTAGAAGCTACTTTACTGAGCTTAGCGATAAGCGTGTGGTTTCTGCATTTGGTTTAGTTCATTCACGTTTTGCTACCAACACCTTTCCGTCATGGAAGTTAGCACAACCTTTCAGGTACATTGCCCATAATGGAGAGATCAATACTTTGCAAGGTAACCTTAACTGGTTCAGAGCAAGTGTTAAATCTTTTGCCTCGTCTTACTTTACTCCTGAAGAATTAAATATTTTACTTCCTGTTATTGATGAGTCTAACTCAGATTCGGGATGTTTAGATAATATAGTAGAATTGCTACTTCACTCTGGTCGTTCTTTACCACACGTTCTTATGATGTTGATTCCTGAGGCCTGGGATGGTAATGATGATATGGATGAGTTGAAACAAGCTTTCTATAAATTCCACGCTACATTAATGGAGCCATGGGATGGACCTGCTGCAGTTTCATTTACTGATGGAAACCTTATCGGTGCTACATTAGATAGAAACGGACTTCGTCCACAAAGATATGCCATCACTGAAGACGACCGTGTAATCATGGCTTCTGAAGCTGGTGCATTAGCGCTTGATCAAAGCAAAATCATTGAGAAAGGAAGATTAACTCCTGGAAAAATGTTTGTGGTTGATATGGAGCAAGGCAGAATCATTAGTGATGCCGAGATTAAACAACAGGTATGCGGTAGCAAACCTTATGGCGACTGGATCAATAAATACCAAATCAGACTGGAAGAACTTCCTGATCCAAGATTGGTATTTAGCAACTTATCTCAGGAGTCTATTTTTAGATACCAACAAGTTTTTGGTTATAGCAGAGAGGATATCGATCTAATCTTAAAACCAATGGCTCAGGATGGCAAAGAACCAATCGGCTCAATGGGTACTGATATTCCATTGGCTGTTCTTTCTCAAAAACCTCAACACTTATCTTCATACTTTAAACAGTTATTTGCCCAGGTTACTAACCCGCCAATTGACCCGATCAGGGAAAAAGTGGTAATGAGTTTAGCCGGTTTTATGGGTAATAACGGCAATTTATTGGAAGAAAATGCAATGCAATGTCATTGTGTTGGCATTAAACATCCAATATTGACAAACCTTGAGCTGGAGAAATTAAGAAGTATAGATACTGGAGTATTCCAATCTAAAACACTTCAAACTTATTTCAGAGCTGATGGTAAGCCAGGTGCTTTAGCTAAAGGTATCGACAGACTTTGTCGTTACGCTGTTGATGCTGTTGAAGATGGCTTCCAGGTAATTATACTTTCAGACAGAGCTTTAGATTCGGAGCATGCTGCCATTCCTTCTTTATTAGCTGTTTCTGCAGTTCACCATCACTTAATCCGTAAAGGATATAGAGGTGCTGTTGGTATTGTAGTTGAAGCTGGTGATGTTTGGGAAGTTCACCATTTTGCAACCTTAATTGGTTTTGGTGCAACTGCAGTAAATCCTTATTTGGCTTTAGAAACCATCGCTGGTTTTGAAACTGAATTACAGGAGAAAAAAGAAAAATTATTCCAAAATTACGTATACGCTGTTAACAATGGTTTATTAAAGATATTCTCTAAAATGGGTATCTCTACATTACAATCATACCATGGTGCTCAGATATTTGAAATTCTTGGATTAAATAAAACTGTAGTAGACAACTACTTTACCGGAGCTGTTTCAAGAATCGGTGGATTAGGTTTAGATGAAATAGCTAGAGAAACGTTGATTAAACACAACAGAATCTTTAAACTGGCTAACCGTCCTGATCCTATTTTACCTACGGGTGGTAACTACAAATGGAAACGTAAAGGTGAACAGCATTTGTTCAACCCTCAAACCATCCACTTGTTGCAAAATGCTACAAGGAAAAATGACTACAGTACCTATAAACAATACTCGAAATTGGTAAATGAGCAAACAAATCAGGCTTATACCATTAGAGGTTTATTTGAATTCAACTACAACCGTCCGGCTGTTTCTTTAGAGGAGGTTGAACCAGTTGAAAATATCTTTAAAAGATTTGCTACCGGTGCAATGTCATTCGGTTCCATCTCTCACGAAGCTCACTCTACATTAGCTATTGCAATGAACCGTATCGGTGGAAAAAGCAATACCGGAGAGGGTGGTGAAGATGAACTAAGATATGAAACGCTTGAAAACGGCGATTCAATGCGCTCGGCAATTAAGCAAATCGCTTCTGCACGTTTTGGTGTAACCAGTTACTACCTAACTAATGCAGATGAGTTGCAAATTAAAATGGCACAAGGTGCAAAACCTGGTGAAGGTGGTCAGTTACCTGGACACAAAGTAGATGACTGGATTGCAAAAGTTCGTCACGCTACTCCGGGAGTAGGATTGATCTCTCCTCCGCCACACCACGATATTTACTCTATCGAGGATTTAGCACAGTTAATATTCGACTTAAAAAATGCGAACAGAGAAGCAAGAATCAACGTAAAACTGGTTTCTAAAGCTGGTGTTGGTACGATCGCTGCCGGTGTTGCGAAAGCTCATGCTGATGTAATCCTGGTTTCAGGATTTGATGGTGGTACTGGCGCATCTCCGTTAACTTCTATTCAACATGCTGGTTTACCTTGGGAACTTGGATTAGCCGAAGCTCACCAAACGCTTGTTAAAAACCGTTTGCGTAGCAGGGTTGTATTACAAACAGACGGTCAGTTAAAAACAGGTAGAGATATTGCTATTGCAACTTTACTTGGAGCTGAAGAATGGGGTGTTGCAACTGCAGCTCTTGTAACCGCTGGATGTATTATGATGCGTAAATGTCACTTAAATACTTGTCCGGTTGGTGTTGCTACTCAGGATCCTAACCTAAGAAAATTATTTACAGGTGAAGCTGATCACGTAGTTAACCTATTCTATTTCTTAGCTCAGGAGTTAAGAGAAACAATGGCTGAACTTGGTTTCAGAAGTGTTGAAGAAATGGTTGGTCAATCTGATGCATTAAAAGTACGTGCTGTAGATCAGGAAGATTGGAAACAAAAAGACCTTGATTTCTCTGCAATATTGTATAAAGCACCAGATAATGGATTAAGCTTATATAAAACAGAAGATCAGGATCATGGTTTAGCAGATATTCTGGATCACGAATTAATCAAAGCTGCGCAGCCTGCATTATTTAACAAAGAGCCTATATATAAAGAGTTCGAAGTTAAAAATACCAATCGTTCAATTGGTACCATGCTTTCAAACGAAGTTTCTAAAATTTACAAATCACAGGGTTTACCTGCTGATACCATCAATTTCAAATTCAAAGGTTCTGCTGGTCAGAGTTTCGGAGGATTTGCAACAAAAGGTATCTCTTTACACCTCGAAGGTGAGGCTAACGACTATGTAGGCAAAGGGCTTTCGGGAGCAAGATTATCAATTTTCCCTTTCAGTACTACTAAGTATGTACCTGAGCAAAACATCATTATCGGTAACGTAGCGCTTTACGGTGCAACTTCTGGTGAGTTGTTTGTTCGAGGACAAGCAGGTGAAAGATTTGCTGTTCGTAACTCTGGTGCAACTGCTGTTGTTGAAGGCCTTGGAGATCACGGTTGTGAGTATATGACTGGTGGTGAAGTGCTTGTAATCGGTGATACAGGTAGCAACTTTGCTGCTGGTATGAGCGGTGGTGTTGCATGGATCTATAATGTTAAAGGTGATTTTGCAAACAAATGCAATAAAGAAATGGTAGATCTTGATCCGCTTGACGAACAAGATGAATTACGCATCACCCAATTATTAAAGAAACACCTTCAGCTTACGGAAAGTAGCGTAGCTAAATTCTTACTAGACGACTGGGCTACTCAATCTGCACATTTCATCAAAGTATTCCCTAAAGAATACAAAGCAGTATTAATGAACAAAAGTAATAAACTGAAAATATCTTAAATAATGGGAAAAGTAACTGGATTTTTAGAATTTGAAAGAACTGCTCCTTTAAAAGAAGATGCAAAAGAGCGTTTAAAACACTATAACGAATTCGTAAAGAATTTTGAACTGGAAGAAGTAAACAAAGAAGCAGCCAGATGTATGGACTGCGGCGTTCCTTTCTGTCAGTCGGGTTGCCCTTTAGGTAACGTGATTCCTGAATTCAATGAAGCCGTATATAAGGGCGACTGGCATTTAGCTAGTACCATCTTATTGAGCACAAATAACTTCCCTGAATTTACAGGTAGAATTTGCCCTGCACCATGCGAGTCAGCATGTGTATTAGGAATCAACAAATCTCCTGTATCAATTGAGGAAATAGAGAAACACATCATTGAAATTGCCTTCGAAAAAGGTTACATCAAAGCTGAACAACCATTAATTCGCACTGGTAAAAAAGTTGCCGTTATTGGTTCAGGTCCTGCTGGTTTAGCTGCTGCTGCTCAATTGAACAGAGCTGGACATGAGGTTGTTGTTTACGAACGTGATGATACACCTGGTGGTTTATTGAACTACGGTATTCCTGATTTTAAATTACAAAAAGACGTTGTTACAAGACGCGTTGCTTTAATGGAAAAAGAAGGCATCGTATTTAAATGTAACTCAAACGTTGGTGTAAATGTTGAATTGAATACATTACTTAGAGATTACCAATCTATCATTCTTGCTGGTGGTTCAACCATTCCAAGAGATCTGCCTGCAACAGGAAGAGATGCGAAAGGTGTTCACTTTGCTATGGATTTCTTAAAACAGCAAAACAAACGTGTTAAAGGTTTCGCAGTTGATGGTGAAGACATTTTTGCAACCGGAAAAGATGTGATCGTAATTGGTGGTGGTGATACCGGATCTGATTGTATCGGTACTTCTAACCGTCAGGGTGCTAAGTCGGTAACTCAGTTTGAGATTATGCCAATGCCTGCTGAAAAACGTACAAACAATATGCCTTGGCCAACTTACCCAATGCTTTTAAAAGTAACTTCTTCTCATGAGGAAGGGTGCGAAAGAGGCTGGGGGGTAAACACTAAGGAGTTTATCAAAGACGAAAACGGAAAGCTGAAAGCTGTAAAAGTAGTTGATGTTGAATGGGAAATTGATGCAAATGGTCGCCCAATGAATTTCAAAGAAAAAGCAGGAACAGAACGTGATCTTCCTTGTCAGTTGGTACTTTTAGCTATGGGTTTCTTACATCCACAAAAAGAAGGATTAATTGAAAAACTTGGTGTTGAACTTGACAACAGAGGTAACGTAAAAGCTGAAGAAGGTAAATACCAAACAAATATTGCTAAGATTTTTGCTGCCGGTGATATGCGCCGTGGACAATCACTAGTAGTTTGGGCAATCTCTGAAGGAAGAGAAACAGCCAGAAGAGTAGATCAATACTTAATGGGACATAGCAGTTTGCCATCTAAAGATGGCATTCCATACGCTTAAGTTTCTATAAATATTATAACAATAAAGGCTCTGGTAATTTACCGGAGCCTTTATTGTTTACATCAGTTCTGTTTTAAAACTTAACACGCATACCGATTCCTAGCTGAAAAATATCAGTCACAGTTAGTGCAGACATATTTTGAAAATAGTTGATCACGTAAAAATCATTGGTATTTGCTTCTATGTAAAGGCCAACGGCTCGGATACCGGTATTTTTTAAAAGTTTTTTTGCATCTAGCTCAATCTCGCTACTAAAAGCAAGGTGCGGACGCAAGGCTTCCGACCAGTAATAGTAATCATGGGCATATTGTCCGCTTGGAAACTTAAAAGACAAGTCTTTATGAAAAGTGTAGGTAGCAAATATTGCCGGATTAAAAGGATAGAATTTCCCCCAATCCTTTACTTTAACACTCCATGGTTTATAACCAAATTTAGCGGTAGCTATATTCAAAACACCACCTTTACTACCGGGTACAAATCCATAAAGTAAATCTAAATTACCTCTTTTGTTGCCAAATAACTCATAACCAACACCTCCACTAAAATAACCTATACTACCGGCATACTGTACAATTGCTCCATCAGGAATTAAAAATTTAAAACTTTGTGCTGATACTTTAGGGCTAGATGCCAACAGCAGTAAAAAAACGAAACGGAACTTAAAAATATACTCTCTCAAAACTTACTTTATTATTTACTAACTGTACAACTAAAAATTCATTACCCGACATAGCGCTTGTAATTACGTACGGGATACCAGAGTTATCCGGATAAAAGAGCTCATAACGATGAGTATGTGCATGAAGTGATGCCAGAAAACCTGGAGTTTCGGCAAATGCACCAGTGTAATCCTTGATTAATTTGCCATCAAAATCATCTGAATTAACAGGAACATGGGAAATAGCAACATATCCGGTAACCCCTGGGGATGGTTTCAACTCATTTTTTAACCATGGGATGTTGGGTACCTGGCCATTAAAATTATACTCCCGACTATTGGTATTGTGACCAATAAATTTTATGCCACCGTATACAAAAGAATAATCGAGTTCGCCAAACATGCGCAAAAAGGTTTCCTTACCTCTTGCGGTTTCATCATGATTTCCAATAACAGCAACATAAGGTGGGTTAAGATCTTCAAGGGTTCTTGAAATCCAAAGCATTTCTTTTAAAACTCCAAATTCGGTAATGTCACCGGCTAGAACTACAAAATCAATACCTTTAATGGCATTCACAGCTTTACAAAACTTAACAGTTTCGTCGCGGGATTTCTGACTATCACCAGTTAAAACAAAAGTTATGGTATCATCATTTACGCCATTACCCAGTTTTTTAAGATTGGTAGCATTTACATCTTTTAAAGAAAGTCGGTCAAATGATTGATTTGGGCTAAACTCGAAATGGTTACAACTTGCTAAAGCAGCACAGAGTAGAAACAGTAAAAATATTCGCATACCACAAATAAAAGGGATATGCGAATAAGCTATGTCAGGACTATTTCATAGTCGGATTTTTTTTACCCCCCAATAACATTTCAATAGTTTTTTGCAACCTCGTATTTTTGGTCGATTCCTGTTTAGCGGTAAGTATCCAGAGTACATATTCTTTTTTGTGAGAATAGGCTAGAGCGTCAAAAAAAATCTGAGCTTCTGAATATCGCAAAAATAAGGCGGCCAATTCAGGTGGTGCAACTACCTTTTTATTTTCTACATCAACAAATTCAGAAAACTCGTTGTTCTTAATTTCGTTGTTTCCAACTCCAGAAGTTTTTACCTGATCTATTGGTTTAATTCGAAGGCCTGTCCAGGTGTCGTCAATTGCTGCCGAGCCACATGGAGTAAGTTTATACAAATCCAGCTCTTTCCATTTTTCCATCTTCAAGTCTGTAACTATTTCTGAAGTCTTTTTTGGATAGGCCACCCAAACTATTTTTTTATCGTCAATTTTTGGAGCCCAGGTTTTTAGCTCCCTGGTTAATTCGGAACTATCCTTTACAAAAAGTAATAATCCATTGTAGTCATCAGCATCAGTGCCAACTAAAGTTATCGAACTTGTGTCGCCTAAAATAACAACACCATTTTCAGGAGCATTTGCAAGTAAAACCTTAAAACCAGGTTTGAAATACATTTTCTTTAATAACCCGTTCTCCATAAAATGCAGAAATATTTTTATAGCCTTAATTTAGCAAAGAAATCCCAAAGAACAATACCAGCAGAGATCACGATATTGAAAGAATGCTTTGTGCCAAACTGCGGAATTTCGATACACTCATCAATTTGAGCCATTACCTCATCACTAACTCCATTAACCTCATTTCCAAAAATCAATGCATACTTTTCAGAAAAATCAGGTTTGTAAGTATTTAACATAATACTACCAGCAGCCTGTTCAATTCCAATAATACGATAGCCAGCAGCTCTCAAAGAAGCAACCGCATCGAGGGTAGTTTCGAAATGAAGCCACTCTACGGACTGAGTCGCCCCCAGTGCAGTTTTTTCAATTTCTCTGTGCGGAGGCTGAGCCGTAATTCCGCACAGATATAATTTTTCGATAGCAAAACCATCTGCAGTTCTAAAAAAAGAACCGATATTGTGCATACTGCGCACATTATCTAATACCACAATCACTGGTAATTTTTCCTGTTCCTTAAATTCATCAACCCCAACTCGGTTTAGCTCATCTAACTTTAGCTTCTTCATCAAATACCTTTAGTCTGTTTAAGCAGCAAAATTAAGATTAAATAGCAGAAGCACCGTTACCAATTTCACTTATATATATAGCAGCAGGATAGCCAATACGTGCTACATAAAAGTCTGTAAGTTGTTTTGCAAAATCTTCTTCCTGTCCTTTTTTAAGCAAAGCGATAGCACATCCACCAAAACCGGCACCAGTCATACGCGCGCCAATAACATACTCATAGTCAGCACAGAAATCTACCACAGCATCAAGCTCTGCTCCAGTTACTTGGTAAAGATCTTTTAATGATTGGTGAGAAGCGTACATCAAACGACCAAACTCTTGTAAGTTTCCGTCGTTCAGTGCTTTGGCAGCCAAGTTAACCCTGTCGTTTTCTTTAATTACGTGGGTTGCTCTTTTCAAAACAGTTTCATCAGTAATTAAATGACTATGCAGGGCAAATTTCTCTGCATTTAGCTCACATAAATTATTAAGTTTAATCTCTTGATTTAATTGTTTAAGAGCGGTCTGGCATTCAGAAACTCTTTCATTATATTTAGATTCTGCCAGTTTACGAGGCTTGTTTGTATTGATAATAGCCAAAGAATAATCGCCAAGATTACAGTCTACTATCTTGTATTTTAAGGTATCGCAACTAAGAACTATCGCTTTATCGGTTTCTCCGAAGGCAACAGCAAACTGATCCATGATACCACAATTAACACCAATAAATTCGTTTTCTACTTTCTGAGCCAATAAAGGAATCTCAATTTTTTCGTAACCTAAATTAAAGTAATCATTTAAAGCATAAGCCATTACAACTTCTATTGATGCAGATGACGATAAACCTGAACCGATAGGGATATTACCAAAAAACAATAGGTCTAAGCCAGTAGGGATGGTATGTTTTTTCGATATTTCATTAAAAACACCTAGTGGGTAATTGAACCATTCAGAACCGGTTTTGGTGTATGAAGGTTGCAATTCAATTTCTGCGGTTTCTTCGAAGTTTAAACTCTTAAATCTAATTACGTTGTCGTTGTTTGGAGCAATAATTAACCATGTTCCTAAAGTAACTGCGCAAGGCATTACTAAGCCTCCATTGTAATCTATGTGTTCGCCAATTAAATTTACACGACCGGGAGTAAAATAATGTGCCGTTGGTTGTTGTTCATACTTTTCAAAGAATTTATTGGTTAATTCCGCTTTCATTGTAATATTTTAAATTAATGTTTTAGTTTTAATAAAGTATTTATAGTATTGTTTGAAAAAACAAGTGGTTCTAAAAAATACCTGGCCATAAATATACAATTATGAACCGAATGGCGTCGGTTCGAATCAACATAAAATGCATTTTATTATATATAAATGAAGACTAAATTAGTAAAGACCGGTAAAATTATCGATGGCAAAGAAGTAGTTGCTGTTGAATTAACAAATACCAAAGGAACCTATGTAAAAATATACAACTATGGTGCTATAATAAGCAAATTTGTAGTAACCAATAAAAACGGAGAAAAGCAGGATATTGTATTGGGATTTGATGAATTTGACCAATACATCAGCGATGAATATTTGGCAAGTTACCCTTATTTAGGAGCTGTTGTGGGCCGCTATGCCAACCGTATTAAAAACGGCCGATTTACAATTGATGGTGAAGTACACCAACTATCTCAAGCAAAAGGTGGTGATTGCCTACACGGCGGCGACACAGGTTATGACAAGAGGGTATGGGATGTTTTATCTACCATCGACCCAACTGTAACACTTCAATACGTAAGCCCTGACGGCGAAGAAAATTTCCCCGGAAATCTTACCATTCAGCTAACTTTTAAGTTAACTGATGAAGATGAGTTAATCCTTGATTTTAAAGCAACTACAGATAAAGCGACAGCAATCACTTTAACACATCATGGCTATTTTAACCTTGCTCCAGAGGGTGGTTCTATTGCAAAACATCACCATAGAATGCCTGCAAGCAATTATCTGGAACAGGATGACAACTATGTTGTTACCGGAAAGCTTATACCTGTAGAAGGTACACATCACGACTTTTTAGGAGGCAAGGAATTTGGTAGAGATTGGGATCCTGAGGAAGGATACGACCAAACTTATGTGCTAGATAAACAATACGGCGAGCTTACATTAGCTTCTGAAACGACCGAAGAAACCAGTGGATTAAAGCTTTCTGTTTATACTACTGAACCTGTTGCCCATCTATACACTGCAAAATATTTGAATGTAAAAAATGGTAAAAGTGAAAGAAATTATGGTCCCTATGAGGCATTTTGTGTAGAAACGCAACATGCACCAAACAGCATTAATATTCCTGAATTTCCCAGCACTGTACTAAGACCTGGCGAAAATTATGCTCAAACTACTATTTATAAAATAGAACATAACTAAAGATAGCTTAAGGACTTAATTTAAGGGGTATTGAGGTTGTAAAGACTTTCCAATACCCTTTGTTATGAGGTGATAAAGGCTGCCGCTGAATAGAAGGCAGAGTGCAGTACCTATTTCAATTATTTAACTAAGATGTATTGTTTTTTATCACACATCGTACATTTGTACCTTTTAAGCGGTACCCAAAAAAGAACTGTCTTTACAATTCTTTGTCTTGGAATCCGATAATCTAATGGCTTTGAGCAATTGCGACAGTAATGTTTTGTTATTTCGGTTGTATTATGTTCCATGGGTAACACTAATTTAACAATAATATATTACATACTAGTATTCAGAGTGTTAATTTAGATGACAATACTAAAGAGAGGTTTATTCTATTGTAAAATTAAACAATAGTTTTTTAACTTCTATTAAGACAATAAGGTAATTAGATTAATTTATCGACAAACATCCAGATAATTCGCAAACTGGATATAATTACAATTACACCAACTCCAATAAACATCTTTTTAATTGGAAGCTTACCAACCAAGCGAGCTGCTATAGGGGCTGCTATCACTCCTCCGACAATTAATCCCACTATTGACTGCCAATGACTAACACCAAGAATAAAGAAGAATGTAATAGCGCTAGCCATCGTTACAAAAAACTCAGTCAGGCTAACTGATCCTATTACATATTTAGGCGTACGGCCTTTTGAGATTAGGGTAGAGGTAACCAAAGGACCCCATCCACCACCACCAAAAGAATCTAGAAAGCCCCCAGCACCGGCAAGCCATCCGGCACGCTTTACTTTTTGTGGTTTCTGTTTTTCTTTAAATGCATTGGTTAATATTCTAATCCCTAGTAGCAATGTGTAAATTGAAATCACAGGTCTTATCCAACCTGAAAATGCTTCACCCGCATATCCTAACAATATCGCACCAGCAATTGCGCCCAATACCCCGGGAATTAGCAACGTTTTAAACAGTTTTTTATTCACATTACCAAAACGATAATGGCTAAAACCTGAAGCTCCACTTGAGAACATTTCGGCCGTATGGATGCTTCCGGAAATTACCGCAGGATTTAAACCTCCTGACAAGAGAAGGGTTGTAGAAATTACCCCGTAACCCATACCCAACGCTCCATCAACTAGTTGAGCCATAAAGCCAACCAGAAGCATCCACAGAAACTTCTCGTCAAGTTGACCGTAAATATCTTGTCCAAATGCCAGGGCCTGTTCGTAAGTCAGATTTGTATAAATAGCAATACCGATAAACAGCGCGGCCAGTATAAAAAGACATAAGTAAGCTATTCGCTTCCATTTATTTTCTTGTAATTTATTGTTAATAGCTATTCTAACCTGGTTTTCGCGTATACTCATTAAATCTATCGAATTAGTCGACAATATTAATTCAACTTTCTGGATAAACAAAATTTTTATTAATAAATCTGTTGCTTGCTATTGATTAATAGTGGAATAGGGGGGCTATGAAAGAAGATATCCTCATTTTCTTCATGATATTTTTTTCAATTACAGAGATGTTTTGGTCAGCAAAACTCTGGTTTTGTTCTGAAATCTGAGGAACAATAGGATAGAAGCAGTAAGTAATCCAAATGTTAAACCGTACCAAATTCCGTTTACACCCATGTCTAGTTTTATCCCCAAAAGATAGCCAAGTGGTATACCAATAACCCAGTAAGCAACAAAGGTGATAAATGTGGGCACATTTACATCGCCAATACCTCTTAACACACCTAAACCAACCACTTGCGTACCATCAAATAGCTGGAAAAATCCGGCAATGATAAGTAGCTGAGCAGCAATACTAATTACAGCATTATCTTCGGTATAAAGAAAGGGCAATATATTGTTTGCTAATATAAAAAACAGTGCTGTAATAGCCATAAACAGCAATATTACATGGTAACTCGCAATAGCTGATCGCCTAAGATCCATGAAGTTGCTTTTTCCAAAATTATTACCTGTTTTAATGGTTGCAGCAGAAGCAATTCCACTGGCCATCATGTAAGTAATAGAAGCCAGATTAATGGCCACCTGATGAGCCGCCTGTTCTACTGCACCTATGGTTCCGATAAGGATCGCGGCACCACTAAAAGCACTGATTTCAAACGAATATTGTAACGCAACAGGTCCACCTATTTTTATGATTTTAAGGGCTCTTACTTTATCAAAAAAACTAACCTTAAACTGCTTAATATAAACCTTAAAGACCGGTGATCTTAAGACATATATGGACATCACAATAGCCATAACAGTACGATCAATCAAAGTACTCCAGCCAACACCTTTTACCCCCATAGGAGCTATTCCAAACATGCCTTTTACAAAAATAACACCCAAAACAATGTTAATTACGTTACCCCAGATAGACACGAACATTGCTTGTTTGGTAAAACCTAACCCTTCTGCAAACTGCTTAAAGGTTTGAAATATCATTAATGGAATGATAGAGAAACCAAGCAGACCGAGATATGGCTTTGCATAAGCAACAACCTCGGGAGATTGACCAATATGATCTATAACCAGTAAAGTTCCCAGATGCACAAAAGCATAAAGTAACAGTGAGATAAAGAAGTTTATAATCAGACTATTAGAAAGCAGCTTTCCGCATTCTTCATAGTTTTTACGTCCGCTTTCCTGAGCAATTAGTGGTGTCAATCCGTAAGCTAAGCCCATCCCCAGAACCAGGATAAGCATAAACAAGCTGTTCACCAATGAAACTGCTGCCAGTTGAATGGTACCCGCAAAATGACCTACAATAACACTATCAGCCAAATGCGCCAGGGTATGACCTAGCTGAGAAACCACAATAGGCATCGCCAATCGCAAGTTATCTGAATAATAGGGTTTATATTTATTGTATAAGGTAGTTAGCATTTTGGCAAAAGTCGGCTATTTTTTTGTGATTTATGAAAATACAGTAGCCTTTTACATCAAATCTTTAAAATAATGATATTCAGGCAACGTTTACATTGTTGTAAAAAACTCTTCTTTTTCTGATGTATTAGGTTTTATTACGCCACTTAAAATAAGGCTAACCAATATCTTCTGTGCCTGCCGGTAAGAACTGCGGGTAAGCTTACTAAATTGTTTAAGGGTAATTCGGCCTTCCAAATCAAGATGCTCAAATAGCTTCTTTTCCTGCTCCGTATAGGTAATTAGTTCACCCTCAGTTTTACCGCTCTTCTTTATCACATCAACTATGATCTTACTAGCTAAAATACTTTTGTCTTTTACCCTGTAATAAACCCACCATTTCTTGTTTTCATCAAGGGCATAATGAGGTTTTGTATCGCTTTCAGCAATCTTTACAACAAGCACTAATTTATCATCAACATAAATTTCTTCAAAATCGGGCTCTATTGCTGGTTTACAGAACTGGTGCGCCGATTTGGTAATCATGTATCTCTCTTCATCTTCAGATTTTACACCTTTAATGCTACCATCATCAGCTACTCCAATAAGCAGCTGTCCGCCTTTATTATTAGCAAATGCAACCAGACTTTTAGCAATTTTTTCGTTATTAGTAATCGTCTTTTTGAAATCCAGTGTCGTTCCTTCGCCCTGCAAAATTAGTTTCCTGATATTCATTTGAGTATGTTCTTAAGCGAAAAGTGATGTTTAATAGGCTATCCTAGGTTGCTCGCCCTGATGAAGATTGCGAATGTAAACTTCGTTCATTACCGTAGCGCATATTTCACCATCGGCATTGGTGATCTCCATTGGGTAAGCTTTCACAAATTTGCCTGAAGTATTTAAAGCTTCAATGGCATCATTCAGCATGTCATCAGTAACGGTTATAGTAAAGTATAAATTACCTCTGCCGGGCTTCAGGTATTGTATCGATGCACTCTTTAACCACACCCTCACTTTAAACCCTTCTCTTTGAAGTAATTGATCAAAGAGTAATGCATAAAAAGGATCTGTCGCGGCATAAATTGTACCACCGAATATGGAGCCGTTATAGTTTTTATTAAAGATGCTTTTATTGATTTTTATATCAACACCCCTAAATCCTTTATGAAACTTTTTAACCCATATACGCTGAAACAGCATGGGAGGGTATAAACACAAGCCCCACTTAAGGGTTTTCTCTGATACAACCATGATGCTTAAATATCAGAAAGTTTATTGAACTATGAAATTTTATGTAGCAGGATAAAGTAAATTTTTAGTAAATTAGGGTATGTATATATACGACACCCTTACAGCCGCTGTTTCTGACCTTGAAAAACGAGGTTATGAGTACGATTTTACGCTTAGCGCAGAATTTATTGAGTGCAAATCCATAGATATGCAATTAATGCCTGAGGAGTTTGAGATTGATGAATTTTATAGATTTGAAGGTATGAATGATCCGGATGATAGTGCCGTGATTTATGCCATATCATCACCTGTAGGAAATTTAAAAGGGGTATTAATTGACGCTTATGGCGCTTATGCGGAAAATGTCTCGCCTGAACTGCTTGATAAATTAAAAATGCATCATTAAAAATCCGCTTTGTTGTTATTCTCGTTTATAGGTTAACAAAACGAAATACTTAAAACAACAAAACGAAATTTTATGAAAAAGCAATTTTCAAGTTTAACTGCAGGTATAGCTTTGCTAGCTCTTATTTCAGCTTGTAACTCTTCTAAAACAGCAGAGGCAACGACTGATACCACAATGACAACTGTTGATACTACAGTAATTGTAGAAAAAGGTGTTGAAGTTGGCGGAGCAATGATGGTTTCTTCTAAAAACATTGTAGAAAATGCAATGGGGTCAGCTGATCATACAACTCTTGTTGCAGCAGTAAAAGCAGCGGGTTTAGCAGAAACCTTAAGTGGAACTGGCCCTTTTACAGTATTTGCACCAACTAATGAGGCTTTTGCTAAACTACCAGCAGGAGCGATTGATAACCTGTTAAAGCCTGAAATGAAAAAAGACTTAACCAGTGTCTTAACATACCATGTAGTTGCAGGAAGCTATAAAGCTTCTGACCTAAAAAATGGGATGGAGCTAACTACTGTTCAAGGTCAGAAAATTAAATTAACGGAGAAAAATGGTGAATGGTGGGTTAATGATGCTAAAATCACTATCGCTGATGTGATTTCCAGCAATGGGGTAACCTTTGTAATAGATGGTGTTTTAATGGCAAAAAAGTAAAAAATAATTAATTTTTTAAAGGCTTTTCTGATAAAACAGAAAGGCCTTTTTTGTGTTTTCAGTCATCAGTTTCAAAATATTTAAAACTTTTACAAGTAGGCCTTGTTGATTGTGCAGTATATAAACTAAAATCAATCCTATGAAAAAGTTAATTTTAAGTCTTGCTGTCGCTGGATGCTTGACAATAGTTGCGTCCTCGTGCAATTCAACAAAGAATATGTCGGGAACAACAGACAGCGCCGCTGTAGATACAACTATTAAACCCGTTGACACCACCAAAAAAATGCCTGTAGACACTACAAAAACACTACCTGATACAATTATAAAGCAATAACAGGTTTTAAAACGAGCAATTATCAAAACCGTTTATTTAAGCTTATTTTGCTTAGATACACGGTTTTTTTATGAAATGTTTTATCGGAAATAAATTTGTTTGTACTTTCAGCAACCAAACAAACTTTATATGATTAACAGCAAACAGAATAAAGGGATATTCTTATTAATTCTAGTAGCCTCCTTGGGCTATTTTGTAGATATATACGACTTGCTTTTGTTCCTCATAATTAAAAACAAAAGCCTAGCTTCATTAGGAGTTCCAGCCGATAAAATTACCGAAACCGGACTTTATTTAATGAACTGGCAAATGGCCGGTTTACTTATTGGAGGGATTTTCTGGGGAGTTTTGGGAGATAAAAAAGGTCGACTTTCTGTACTGTTTGGCTCAATAATTATGTATTCTTTGGCCAATATTGCCAACGGATTTGCAACAACCATCCCAATGTATGCCGCACTTAGATTTATTGCCGGAATTGGTTTGGCCGGTGAGCTTGGGGCAGGTATCACGCTAGTTAGTGAAAGCATGAGCAAAGAAAAGAGGGGCTACGGCACCATGCTGGTAGCCGGAATTGGACTTATGGGTGCAGTAGCAGCTTATATAGTCGGTGATCTTTTTGAATGGAGGACAGCTTTTTTTGTAGGTGGAGGTTTAGGTATCATCCTATTACTCTTAAGATTTGGCGTTTTTGAATCCGGGCTATTTGAAAAAATGTCTAAAAAGGAAGTTACAAAAGGGAATTTCTTTATGCTGTTCTTTACATGGAAACGATTCTTAAAATACTTAAGCTGTATTCTTATAGCCGTTCCATTGTGGTTTGTAGTAGGTATTCTTGTAGGTATTGCGCCGGAATTTGGTAAAGCTTTAAACGCAGTAGATATTCTGGATAATGGAAAAGGTGTGATGTTTACATACATCGGTATTTCACTGGGCGATTTCTTAAGTGGTGCATTAAGTCAGGTTTTTAAAACCCGTAAAAAGATTGTTTTCATATTTATAGCCCTAACATTCTGCACCATGCTGGTGTATCTGTTAAACACAGGATGGACAGCAACCGGCTTTTACATCTTATGCATATTCTTTGGTTTGTTTACAGGCTATTGGGTAGTGTTTGTAACTATCGCTGCAGAACAGTTTGGCACCAATCTTCGCGCGACGGTAACAACCAGCGTTCCGAACATGGTAAGAGGTTCTTTGATCCTTGTAACCATATTATTTCAATTTTTGGTGGTAAGAATGGGTATTGTTAACGCAGCATTGTGTTTAGCTGTACTCACAGTAGGACTTGCATACATCGGTTTGTATAATTTAGATGAGACTTACGGTCGGGATTTGAATTTTGAAGAGGAGTAGTGTCAAAAAAATGTACTATCTGAAAATTAAAGGAATGATGCCTTTTTATTAAGGTTAACTTTGGTGTATAGTTTTAAAGAAATGGTGTTTAAAGATAGAGTAGTAGAGGCTTATCAGCAAATTCAGGATCAGATTTGCAAAAGCCTGGAGTTGGCGGATGGTAAAGCCAAGTTTGAAGAAGAGATTTGGAATAGAGATGGTGGCGGCGGTGGTCGTACCCGTATTATGCAACATGGCAACGTTATTGAAAAAGGTGGAGTTAATTTTTCTGCTGTTCATGGTAAATTACCTGATGCAATAAAAAAGGCATTTAAAGTTGATAGCGACGAGTTTTTTGCAACAGGCGTATCCATCGTAATGCACCCAAACAATCCATTTGTACCGATCATTCACATGAATATCAGGTATTTTGAGATGAACGATGAAACAAGATGGTTTGGTGGAGGCATAGATTTAACGCCACATTACATTATCGATACTGATGCTAGGTATTTTCATCATCTTTTAAAGCAAACCTGCGACCAATTTGACACCTCTTTTTATCCCAAATTTAAAGCGCATGCCGATGATTATTTTTTCATCAAACATCGTGAAGAAACAAGGGGAGTTGGTGGTATTTTTTACGACAGATTGAAACCCGAAAACACAGGTTTATCGTTTGATCAGCTTCTTGATTTCTCTATCGCCGTTGGCAATACATTTATTCCTGCTTATACTGAACTGATTGATAGAAACAGAGATAAGGAATTTGATGAGCATCAACAAGAATGGCAATACCTGCGAAGAAGCAGGTACGCTGAATTTAATTTGGTATACGATGCAGGAACAAAATTTGGTCTTGAAACTAATGGCAGAATTGAATCAATTTTAATGAGTTTGCCACCGATGGCCAAATGGGTATACAATCATCAGGCCCTTCCTGATAGCCAAGAATCGTATACTTTAAGCAAGCTTAAAAAAGGCATTGAATGGGCCTGATAATAGCCTAATTTTTACTTTAAAATTTTTCCACAATGCGCCTTAATGGCGCTTTTTTTATTAGATTCGCAAGGTTATAAGAATACCACATTTAAATCGTTCTTAAGGAACATTACTATTTATGGCAGAAGATTTAGAAAATCAAGAAAACGACAAAATAATAAGGATCGATATTGACGAGCAAATGAAATCAGCTTACATCGATTATTCGATGTCGGTTATCGTATCAAGGGCTCTACCTGATGTACGTGATGGATTAAAACCTGTACACCGCCGGGTGTTATACGGTATGCTCGATTTAGGATTAGCAAACAATAAACCATATAAAAAATCTGCGCGTATTGTAGGTGAAGTACTGGGTAAGTATCACCCACATGGTGACTCATCTGTATACAATACCATGGTAAGGATGGCTCAGGAGTGGAGCTTACGTTACTTAATGGTTGAAGGACAGGGTAACTTTGGATCAATTGATGGTGACTCTCCGGCAGCAATGCGTTATACGGAAGCTCGTTTCCAGAAGATAGCTGAAGATATGCTTGCCGATATCAATAAAGATACGGTAGATTTTCAGCTTAACTTTGATGATTCATTACAAGAACCAACCGTTCTTCCTTCAAAAGTTCCAAACTTATTGATCAACGGATCTTCGGGTATCGCAGTAGGTATGGCAACAAATATGCCTCCTCACAACATTACTGAAACAATTAATGCAACTATAGCCTATATTGAAAACAATGAGGTTACTGTTGCTGAGTTGATGAAACACATCAAAGCGCCTGACTTTCCAACAGGAGCCATAATTTATGGCTACGCTGGTGTTCAGGAAGCATTTGAAACAGGAAGAGGTCGTATTGTTATGCGTGCCAAAGCCGAAATTGAAACCACAAAAGACCGCGAAACCATTATCGTTACTGAAATACCTTATCAGGTAAACAAAGCAATGATGATTGAGCGTACTGCTGAACTTGTTGGTGAGAAAAAAATTGAGGGAATTTCGAACATTAAGGACGAGTCTAACAAAGATGGTATCCGTATTGTTTATGAAATTAAACGTGATGCAAATGCTTCAATAGTACTTAATAACTTATTTAAGCAAACTGCTTTACAGACCTCATTTAGTGTAAATAACATTGCACTTGTTAAAGGCAGACCACAGTTATTAAACTTAAAAGATCTTATCCAATATTTCGTTGAGCACCGCCACGAAGTAGTGGTTCGCAGAACCAAGTTTGAATTGTCTGAAGCACAAAAACGTGCGCATATCTTAGAAGGTTTATTAATTGCACTTGATCATTTAGATGAAGTAATTAAATTAATCCGGAATTCAAATACTCCAGAAGAAGCAAGAGTAGGCTTAATGGAGAAATTTGGATTAAGTGATCTTCAAGCGAGAGCCATCCTTGATATGACACTCCGCAGGTTAACTGGTCTGGAGCGTGATAAAATTAAAGATGAGTACAACGAGTTAATGAAACTTATAGAATACCTACAGTCTATTTTAGATGACGAAGGTAAACGTATGCAGATCATCACTGAGGAACTTATTGAAATGAGAGATAAATACGGTGATGAACGTAGAACTCAAATCGTACATTCTGCAGAAGACATGAGTATGGAAGACTTCATCGAAGATGAGGACGTTGTAATTACCATATCTCATGAAGGCTATATCAAACGTACTCCTGCAACTGAATACCGTACTCAGGGAAGAGGTGGAAAAGGTTCAAAAGGTAGTGATTCAAGAAATGAGGATTTCATTGAACACATGCTAATTGCCTCAAACCATAACTATATGTTGTTCTTTACAGAAACTGGTCGTTGTTTCTGGTTAAGAGTTTACGAAATTCCTGAGGGCTCTAGATTAAGTAAAGGAAGAGCAATACAGAACATCATTAATATCCCTAAAGAAGAAAAAATTAAAGCCTTTATTAAGGTCAAAAACCTTAAAGATCAGGAATACCTTGAGAATAATTATATTATCATGTGTACCAAAAAAGGAACAATTAAGAAAACTTCTTTGGAGGCGTATTCAAGACCTAGGGTTAATGGTATCAATGCAATCAACATTAACGAAGGAGATCAATTACTTGAGGCAAGTTTAACTACCGGAACAAGTGAAATTGTTATGGCATTACGCTCTGGAAGGGCAATTCGCTTCAACGAGGAGAAGGTTAGACCAATGGGTAGAACTGCTACTGGAGTACGCGGTGTAACGCTTGCTCATGAAAACGATGAAGTAGTTGGCATGATTGCTGTTAATGATCCAGGAGCTACTGTTCTTGTTGTATCTGAAAAAGGTTACGGTAAACGTACTGACATTGAAGATTACCGTGTTACAAATAGGGGTGGTAAAGGTGTTAAAACCATTAACGTCACTGAAAAAACAGGAACTCTTGTTGCAATTAAAAACGTAACTGATGCAGATGACTTAATGATCATCAACAAATCAGGTATCGTAATTAGAATTGTTGTTAGTGAATTAAGAGTAATGGGAAGAGCAACGCAAGGTGTTCGACTAATTAACTTAAAAGGCAACGATGAAATTGCTTCAGTTGCTAGAATAGATCATGATGAGGATGAAGTTGAAGAAACAACTGAAAGTCATGTTGTAGTAGATGGCGAACCACTTGAAGCGGCTCCTGAGGAGGAAACTACTGAAGAAGCTGGGGAAGAGGAAGCAGAGGATGAAGGTACTGAAGAGGAAACCGAAGATTAAAAATCAAAATTGTTGAACATATATTAAATAAAATGAAAAAGATACTTTTTAGTTTATTATTTGTAGGTGTTGCCACACTTGCTAATGCACAAAAGAGTGAAGTTGAAGCTGCCAAAAAACAATGGGCACTTTTGTCTCTAAACAAAGACAAAACTTTGGCTGACAATTTAAAAACTTTGAATGACGGCTTGGCGCACACTGACAAAGCAATTGCTCATGAAAAGTCTAAAGACCTTGTAGAATCATGGTCGTACAGAGCATTATTTGCATCTAGGATCGCTTTAGTAGATTCATTAGACGCTGCTAATTCTTCTGCAAACCAAAAGATCGCTGAAGAGGCTTATGAAAAAGCAAAAGCTTTAGATACTAAAGGCGCTGAAAAGGATAACCTTGAAAATGTAAGGTTAACTATTCAGGATGCAATGAGAAACAGAGGAATCTATGCTTATCAGAAGAAAGATTTTGCTGGTGCCTTAGCAGCATTTAACGAAGTAACGGCGAAAAACCCTACTGACACAGCAATGTTTATCAACGCAGGTGTTGTAGCAAAAGAAGCAAAAAACTACCCTGAGGTAGTTAGAAACTTTAAAAAAGCAATCGAGTTGAATTATAAAGATTCTAAAATGCTTTATTCGGATATCATCACAACTTCTTTTGTTGAATTAAAAGATAGCGTTGCAGGTATTGCCTTGTTACAAGAAGCATCTGCTAAATATCCTGAGGATCCATACTTCATCGGTGTTGAAACTGATATCTATCTAAAAAGAGGAGATATTGCTAAATCTCAGGAAATGCTAAATAAATTGATAGCAAAAGAGCCTAAAAATGCGAACTATCAATCTTTACTTGGAGATACTTACTACAAACAAGCATTAGCGATCCAAACTCAAAGAAATGCATTAGACCCAAAGAAAACTAAAGAATTTAACGAGTTGGGTGTTAAAATGACTAAATTCATTGATCAGGCAATTCCTTATTACAAAGCTGCCCTTGATATTGATCCAAAGCATGTAAATACATTGGAAAACTTAGCAATCGTTTACGCTTTTAAAAATGATAACGTTAATTACGAAGCCATTAAAAAAAGACTGTCTCAATTAAAATAAGGACAATAGTTTTCTTGAATATGAAAAGAGGGATAGGTTTATCCCTCTTTTTTTTTAAGTTTGTATTATGAGTAAGATATCTTTTTTTAGCACTGTATTTTTAGTTGTAACAACTTGCAATATGGCTTTTTCTCAAAAAAGTCAACTTTTAATTGCCAGAAATAGCGTGGGTAAATTACAAATAGCCATCAACAACAAGCAGGATGCCAATGCACAGCTTGGAATAATAGGAGAAGGGATAAGGGCTAGTGAGGCCGCTCAGAATGATAAAAAGACAAAGAAATGGCCAGAAACATGGGCTATTAAGGCTTATTTGAGCTCTTACGTTGCTATAACAGACCCAAATGAGGGTAACTCAGATAAATATTACGCTTTGGCTATTGATGCAATTGATTCGGCAAAAAGATTAGATAAATTCCAAACCAATACGCGTTTAGTAGAAGCTTCAATATACAATATCAATATTAAGAAACAAGAAAAGGCTAATGCAGCGTTTGCAAAAAATGATTTCACCGCCGCCTTTGGACTATTAAAAGAAGTTAGTGATTTTTTTCCAAAAGATACCGCTTTGGCAATAAACACAGCTCTTGCTGCACAAAACATCAGAGGATTTGACAATGCTTTAGAGTATTTTAAAAGAGCCAAAGAAAACGGCGCGAAAAATCCAGCTATATTTCAAAACCTTTCAAACATATACACTTCAAAACTTGATGTAGATCAAGCGATTAAGATACTTGAAGACGGGATAAAGTTAAATCCTAGTGATGTTAATCTGAATAACAATTACATAAACCTATTGCTTGATAATGAAAGATACAACGAAGCAGCAAAGGTTATTGAAAATACACTTAAAGCTGACACTTCAAACAAACTATTATATTTTTTGTATGGTTACCTGCATCAAACCGGTTCTGGATTGGGAACCGCAGAACTAGCATATAACAAAGCGCTTGATATTGATGAAAATTATTTTGATGCTTTGTACCAGTTGGGTGTTGCATACATACAATCTGCTAATGAAGCTTTAAAATTAAATAGCGCTGATAAAAATCAAAAATTTACATCGTTCATAAACAGAGCAGAAGTTTCTTTATTACAAGCTCATGAAATCAATCAGAACGATAAACCGACGGTTCAGTTGTTAATAGAAATCTACACAAGAAAGAACAAGCTTGATAAGGTTCAGGAACTTAAATCTAAGCTAGAAGAGTTCTAAGATCTAATTTCATTTTAATTAGCACAATGAGGAAGGGTATGTTTTTTTAACTTAACATAATATTAATTATAGTTCTTTATTATATCTGATATTTGTAAGTTGTACTATCTGTTTTTTTGTTATTTTGCAGTAAGTGATTTTGCTAATACATAGTTTTAAAAATTGTCAAATTATTGGTATTTGATCCGCTAAATTTGCAATATGTTTGATCGTCCCATAAGAAGTATTCATGATTTCCTGCTCAGCACGTACTTTGCTGACGGCCTGAGAATTACATTCGGCGTTCTTTGCCCGTCCTTAATTCTTGCCCAATTTGGAATGCTTCAATTCGGCATGACAGTATCGTTAGGTGCATTATGTGCCAGCGTTGTAGATTCTCCTGGTCCAATTGTGCATCGTAGAAATGCGATGTTAATTACTACGGTTTTAATTGCGCTGATATTTATTGTTGTTGGTTTAACAAATAGAAACCTCTATTTTACAGGAATCATTATAGCTGTATCCAGCTTTGTGTTTTCTATGCTTTTTTTGTACGGACTGCGAGCTGCCTCAATTGGTACTGCAGCATTGCTAGTCATGGTATTGAGTATCGATGACATCAGGCCTTGGACTGAGGTTTTATTCTCTGCATTGCTAATTTTTATTGGTAGTATTTGGTACACGCTGCTTAGTTATTTTTTCTATAGATTAAGGCCGTACCGAATTGTTCAGCAGACTCTTAGCGATTCGATCCATTCGGTTAGTGAGTTTTTGCATGCAAAAGCCAAATTTTATCGTCAAAATACTGATTATGATGATAATTATGCAGAATTACTTCAGCTGCAGGTTACCGTACATGAAAAACAGGACGCCGTTAGAGAAGTATTGTTTAAAACTAGAGAAATAGTTAGAGAAACTACTCCTGAAGGTAGGTTTCTCCTACTCGTTTTTGTGGATATGGTAGACCTATTTGAACAAGTCATGTCTACTTATTATAATTACAAGCAACTTCATGAACAGTTTGATGCCTCAGGAATCTTAACTCATTATGAATCAGTAATTATAAAGATTGCAGATGAGTTAGATGATATCGCTTTCTCCCTAAAAACCGGCAGTACCCCTAACCTACCCACTTCTTTAATTGAAGATGTAGGTAGGTTAAAGGAAGAGATCAATTTACTTGAAGTTAATGATACAAAAAAACAATATAATACATTAGGTATCATTGCCTTAAAGAATATTGAAGTAAACATAGAGAATATTCTGTCGAGGATTAAAACCATTAATGGATACTTCAATAAAAGTGAAAAAAAGAACCTAAAACCACGTAAAATTGAAGTAGAAAGGTTTATTACAAAGCAAAATATAGATATCAAGTTGTTGTTTGAGAACATCACATTTAGTTCTTCAACCTTCAGGCATTCTTTAAGGGTAGCTATAGTAATGCTAATTGGTTTCATCGTGGCAAAATCCTTAAACTTTTCTCATAGTTACTGGATATTGCTAACTATTCTGGTTATATCGAAACCAGGCTTTAGTCTGGCTAAAAAGAGAAATATAGAGCGTTTGGTAGGTACAGTAATCGGTGCTTTCGTTGGTATGGGAATACTAGTTTACATTGACGATAAAAACACTTTGTTTGTGATATTACTCATATGTATGATTGGCTGCTATAGTTTCCAGCGTAAAAACTATGTAGTAAGTGTGTTATTTATGACTCCTTACATTTTGGTTTTATTTGATTTTCTTGGGCTTGGAGGAATCTCTTTAGCTCGTGAAAGGATTTATGACACACTAATTGGCTCAGGCATCGCTATGCTGGCCAGTTATTCATTATTTCCGAACTGGGAATATGAAAAGCTCAAAGAAGCCATGATGGATACGCTTACAGCCAACATAAAATACTTTGAACAGGTTAAACTCTTTTATTCTGAGCAGGTTACTGATCTAACGAACTACAAAGTTGCCAGAAAAGAAGTTTATGTAACAACAGCCAACTTGGCCTCACTATTTCAGCGAATGTTTTCTGAACCAAAGAGTAAGCAGATTTTGATGAAAGAATTACACCAGTTTACCGCATTAAATCATCTTTTATCGTCGTATATAGCCACATTATCGCTGTATAGCAAAGAGCACGCTTTTGTATTCCCCAATTTTGATGAGTTAAATCCAATTACGCAAAACACGATCTATCTCTTAAATCTGGCAAACGAGAATTTACTAAAGAATACCGGAGTGATAAATAATGTCCCATTGATTAGAAGAAATATAAGCACTGTTCTGGATGAGCAAAGTGATGCAATTATTATTGCAGAACAGTTCGATATGATCCAAAAAGTTGCATACGACATTTATAAGCTTTCAGAAAAAATCAAAATATAAAACTTTAGCCCTGCCGATGTTGTTATAATTCCATTGTTTAAATAATAACTATGGAAAAATTATATACAGCATCTGTAATCGCTAAGGGCGGTCGTGATGGACATATCAAATCTAGTGACGGAATAATAGAATTTGATTTAAGAAAACCAAGAGAGCTTGGTGGACAAGGTGGCGCTACAAATCCTGAGCAATTATTTGCCGCTGCCTGGGGAGCATGTTATTTAGGTGCATTAGGTTCAGTGGCACAACACGATGGCGTTGATACTTCAGAAGCGACCGTAGATGTTCAGGTGTCTTTTAATAAAGATGGCAACTCCTTTGTTCTGTCAGCAGATTTAGATGTACACATCCCTGGGATAAGTATAGAAGAAGCTCAGCATCTTGCGGATAAAGCACACAGGGCATGCCCCTATTCTAAAGCTACTAAAGGCAATATTGAAACAAGAGTTACAGCCTTGTAAGGCATAAATTAATCACAAAAAAAGTCCTGAGATATACATACCTCAGGACTTTTTTTGTGATTAATTTATAATGCTATTAAATTGCCTCTTCAGTTTGTTTACCTGCAATAGTATTAGCAGGTCTGCCATTTTTAAAAGCATCACGGGTTTTTAAGCCTAACAATTCAAACATAGCCATATCGTCAACAAATGCTGGATTTGGCGTAGTTAATAATTTATCACCTGCAAAAATTGAGCTTGCTCCTGCCATAAAGCAAAATGCCTGCTCCAGCGTACTCATTTCGTTTCTACCTGCCGAAAGGCGAACAACTGAATTTGGCATTACAATACGAGCAGTAGCAATCATTCTAACCATATCCCAAATTGGAACACGTGGCTGCGATTCAAGTGGCGTTCCTTTTACAGGGACCAACGCGTTTACCGGAACAGACTCAGGATGAACAGCCATATTTGCTAAAGTTTGCAACATAGAAACACGGTCTTCCTCAGTTTCACCTAATCCAATAATACCACCGCTACACACTGTTAATTTTGCTTTACGTACATTTTTTATAGTATTCAAGCGATCGTCATAAGTACGGGTTGAGATGATACGTTTATAGTCATCCTCTGAAGTATCAATATTGTGGTTATAAGCATACAAGCCTGCATCTGCAAGTCGTTGAGCCTGGTTTTCAGTAAGCATACCTAAGGTACAACATACCTCCATGTCCATATCATTTACAGCTTTCACCATTTCAATCACACGGTCAAAGTCACGGTTATCACGTACCTCGCGCCATGCCGCACCCATACACAAACGTGATGCACCACCTTCTTTGGCTTTTACGGCTGCGCTGACTACCTGGCTCACCTGCATTAGCGGCTGAACTTCCAATTCAGTATGGTAGCGGGCCGCCTGCGGGCAATAAGAGCAATCCTCTGCACAACCACCTGTTTTAATAGAGATCAAAGAACTTACCTGCACCTCTGAGTAGTCCTTATTCTCGCGGTGTATTGTTGCTGCCTCGTAAACGAGATCCAAAAATGGTTTATGATATATGGCTGATATTTCTTCTTTTGTCCAGTTGTGTTTTGTTGGTTGCATATAATAATGAATAATAGAATTAAAGTAAAAGTTTGCTCGCTAATCCCAGCAGCAGCAAAAATCCGAAAACATCTGTAAATGTTGTAATAATTATTGAAGAAGCAATGGCCGGATCAATTCCAACCCGCTTTAAAATTAAAGGAATACCTGCTCCTGTAATTCCGGCTATTAATAAATTGCCTGTCATGGCCAAAAAAATCACTAATCCAAGCATCGGATTCGAGTCAAAGAATACGGCAAATAAAAATACGATTAATCCCGTTACCGCACCGTTTATAAGACCTACCGTAACTTCTTTCAATACCGTTCTGTAAGCCTGGTTGTCGGTCAGGTCATATAATGAAATTCTTCTTACCGTTACAGCAAGCGCCTGTGTGGCTGCATTACCACCCATTCCGGCAATAATTGTCATGTAAGCAGGCAGAACATCAATCAACTTAATAGTGGGCTCAAAATGACGGATAACGCCTGAGGCAAGAAATGCTGTCCCTAAGTTTAATATTAACCATGGTAAACGCGACTTTACAGCCTCAATCCAATTACCGCTCAGTTCCTCATCTTCCGATACCCCGGATATCTTCAAGATATCCTCCGTATTCTCATCTTCAAGAACATCGATAACATCATCAAAAGTTACTTTTCCAAGCAGCTTCATGTTATCATCCAAAACCGGAATACTGGTAATGTTATATTGAGAGATAAGCCTTGCCACCTCTTCCTGATCCGTATCTGGATGAACCCATGCAACCTCAGCCTTAACAAGCTCAGTTATTTTCACATTGCCTTTGGCTTTAATGATGTCCTTTAAAGAAACAATTCCCTGAAAGGTATTTTCATCATCAATCACATAAACGGTATAAAATTCTTCAATTTCTTCACTTTGGCGGATGATCTCATCAATCGCATCCTTTTTGGTAAGATTTAAATTGATACGGATAAATTCCGTATTCATCAAACCACCTGCAGTTTCTTCGTGGTAACTTAATAAGTTACGGATGCTGGATGCATCATCTTCACTCAGATCGCCAAGAATCTCTTTCTGTTCGTGTTCTTCTAGTTGAGATATGATGTCTGTTGCGTCATCATAATCCAGTTCCTCAACAATTTCTGTACGTTTATCTGGATGAAGCTGAAGTAAAAGTTCCTCTGGATGCGATTCTTCGTGCATCTCTGAGATAACCTCAGAAGCAATCTCTACCGATAAGAGATTGATAATGCGCTGTCTATCTTCTTTAGTTAAACTTTCAAATAAGATAGCAATTTCGGACGCGTGATATTCTTCGAGGATAACCTTTAGTTCCTCATCATTACCGCCTAAAGCAGTCTTAATCTTAGATACGTCTGTTTTGTCTAGATCAAAAGATTGCATAAGCCGCTAAGGTAAGAATAATCAATCCTATTTAAACCATCCTTTACGCCAGAAATATATGATTTGTGCTACGGCAATAAGTCCCATACCAACCATAGTATATAAATAACCATGCGCTGCATACAACTCAGGCATATTTCCCGGTAATAATTTACCAGTAAGCGGATCCTGAATTGCGAAGTTCATTCCGTAAATTCCTGCAATAAAAGTTAAGGGAATAAAGATAGATGAGATGATGGTAAGTACCTTCATAATCTCATTCATTCGGTTGCTAATCATGGATAAATACATGTCCAGATTACTAATAGAGATCTCCTTTAAAGACTCAACAACATCTATAATCTGAATACAATGATCGTAAGCATCTTTAATGTAGAGTCTTGTCTGTTCTGTAACTAAAACACTGTCACTTCTCAGTATATCATTCAGTTTATCCCGTTCCGGCCAAACCACTCTTCTGATACCGATTAGATTCCTTTTAATCATTTGCGTGTCGAACATCACTGACTTATCGGGTTTATCAAATAAACGATCTTCAACGGCATCCAGATCCTCACTCCATACATTTAAAATCACAAAATAAGTATCTACAATGATGTCCATTAAGGCATACATTAAATAACTGCTTCCTGCAATTCTGATGTTGCCTTTGCCGCCTCTCAATCTTGCTCTAATAGGTTCCAAACAATCCTCGTAGGTTTCCTGAAGTGTAAACAATGCATTGTCGGTTAAAAGAAAAGATACCTGTACATTATCAAGCTCTTTGTTTTCATCCAAATTAAGCATCCTGCTCACAGCAAAATCATACCCTTCATACTCCTCAAATTTAGGTCGCTGATAAGTCCTGGTTATATCCTCTAAAACAAGCTTATTTACATTGAAATCACTGGACAAAGTCTCGAACATTTCTAAAGAATTGTATCCTTTAATCTCAATCCAAAACGTAAAACTCTTATCGGCAACTATTTGAGCTACATTACTTAAAGAATTAAGTTCTTTAACCTCGTAGTGCTCAGCATTGTATTTGTAAAGCTTAATTACAGGTTTTAAAGCATTCTCATCAATGAAAATTAAACCAGGACTAGAGCCCGCTGCCGGTAGCGAATACTTCTTATGTTTATGATGTTTACGTTTTGCCTGTTTGCTCATACTACATATATGATTTAGCTTGCGGACCTTGATTAAACAACAAGTCTACAATACTTAAATTTGGTTTAAACCCTTCTCTATCATCGAACACCTGAAAATAAGGCTTATACATTGTATTATCCTCAACATTCTTAAAATGTATTTTGTTAGATCTATAATCTAACTCTGGGGCAACATCATCAATATACTCAGATGTAAAATCAAGTTTTATATTCTGCTTTAGCTGTTTCAACAACCATTCCAATATTTCAAGATTATAATCAAACAGGAATTCATACTTATTATTATAAAAACGAGCGAACTCATCCTCATAAAATTCGAAGTACGCTGAATTGCGATAGCAGCTCTCCAGGCTCTTCCAATGTAGCCTTTGCCAGTTAAAATCATTACTAATTCTAACGTCTTTAACCTTTGTATGTACTTTTTCGCCCCTAATAACGGGTACAATAAGATCCAAACCTCCGTTTGGTGAGTATATTCTTGCTCTGTTTCTGTAGGTTTGTTTAGGGAAATGCTCTTCCCTTTCAATTAAAAAGTTACCCTCAAAGTCTTTTAAACCAGAAAAATAACTGATAGGCGGAAGATAAAAAAGTGGGAATATAGCTGAACTTTGCATCTGATAATTTATGTTTGCATTCTCAATTCGCCAAATTAATGATAAAAAAAACCTTTTCTTATATAGGAATCTTTTTTTTGAACTTTTTGTCTTTGCTCCCAACCCCATTGCTGTACTTCTTTGCAGTGGTATTATACTATCCGCTATATTATATTGTGGGCTACCGTAAAAAGGTTGTGCGAAAAAACCTCATCAATTCGTTCCCTAATAAGAGTATTGACGAGATAATAACAATTGAGAAAGCCTACTACAAACACTTTGCACGTCTTATTTTGGAGACCATAAAAATGGCTTCCATTTCTCAATCTGAGCTTTCAAAGCGTGTAAAGTTTAATAATTTGGAACTTATAGAGGAACAGGTTAAAAACAACCAGAGTATATTGGCCTGTACCGGACATTATTGCAATTGGGAATGGGGAATGCTGGCACTTAGCCAAGCCATTTCTCCGCAAAACTACGTGATCTATAAGCCTCTTCACAATGAGCTGTTTGATAGTTGGTTCTATAAAATGCGTACTAAATTTGGTAACAGATTTATAGCTATGAGGCAAACGCTTAGAACATTAGCGTCTACAAGAAATGAGCTTACCATGTTCTGTTTTGCTAACGACCAAACACCTGGTGGAAATGAGATTCAATATTGGCTTCCTTTTCTTAATCAACAAACGCCAGTATTACTTGGATTAGAAAAAATAGCCAAACAAACCAGCAGGCCGGTAGTCTATTTCAAGATGAAACATATAAAAACCGGTTACTATGAGGTAGATTGTGAGACAGTATGCCTCGATCCAAGTAAAGCCGTGCAACATCAAATAACTGACATTAGTTTCAATATCCTTGAAAATATGATCAACGAAAACCCTGCTTACTGGTTATGGAGCCATAGGCGATGGAAGCATAATAAATATTAAAAACACAGGATAAATGGAACCAAGTGTAGCTGTAGTGATTTTGAATTGGAATGGGCAAGCTTTGCTTAAACAATTTTTACCAGGTGTAATTCAATCTAAATACAATAATTTACAATTAATCGTTGGCGACAATGCTTCAACCGACAATTCAGTTGAGTTTGTACGTGCTAATTACCCTGATATCAGGATTATACAAAACGATGCCAACTACGGATTTGCCGAAGGATACCGCAAAATACTGGAGCAAGTAGAGGCCGATTATTATGTGCTTTTGAACTCAGATGTAGAAGTTCCGGTTAATTGGATACAACCGGTTATAGATTTGATGCAAAGCGATGACCTTATAGCTGCAGCACAACCTAAAATAAAATGGCAAAAGAACAGAAATGATTTTGAATACGCCGGAGCTGCCGGAGGCTACCTTGATCTTCATGGTTTTCCATTTTGCAGAGGCAGGCTGTTCGAAACTGTCGAAGCAGATCATGGTCAATACAACGATTCATCAGAGATATTCTGGGCCAGCGGAGCTGCGCTATTCATAAAAAGCAAGCAATGGAAAGAAGTTGGAGGTTTAGATCCTGATTTCTTTGCTCATATGGAAGAAATAGACCTTTGTTGGCGCTTAAAAAACCTTGGCTACAAAGTAGTTTATTGTGCCGACGCAGAGATATACCACGTTGGTGGTGGTACCTTGAGTGCAAACAATCCGTATAAAACCTATTTGAATTTTAGAAATAACCTGATCATTCTTCAAAAGAATCTGCCATTAAACGATGCTTATTCTAGAATATTCATCAGGATGTGTATTGATTTTGTAGCTTGGATTCACTTTTTGCTGCAAGGGAAAACAGACTTTGCTTTTGCTATTAATAAAGCGCATTTTCATTTCCTTAAAAGCCTATCTGCCAATGCAAAGAAAAGAACAGCTAAACAAATCAGCTTTCAAAAACACGTTGGCCAATATCCGGACAGTATAGTATACGCTTACTTTATAAAGAAAATCAGATTTTTCAGCCAATTGAAAATCTAGTTGTTTTATTATGCTTAATTGTCTTGTAAAACTATTGGTATCTTGTCATCCTGAACTTGTTTCAGTATCCCTCAATAGAAAGATGGCTTAGCAAATGTGAGATCCCGGCGAAGGCCGGGATGACGTGTAGGTCAATAGTACTAGTTCTTCTTTTCAGGAACAAATGATATTGCCCCTTCCCTGTTTGCTACGCTTACAATTGCTTTGTAAATATATTCGCAAACCAGTTTTTCGCCAGCTATATTGATATGAGCAATGTCATCCTCCGGTGTATGATATTGCGAATGACCGCCAGTATGAAAGCCAAGCACAGAGATGTTCTTTTTATAAAACGACACATGATCAGAACCACCGACATCATAAGGAATCACAATCGGGTTAATACCCACCTGTGGCCCAAGGTTTTTCATTAATTCCATACCACCATCAAAGGAGGCTGCACCGCCCATGTATAATTGCTTTTCGTCATTCATACGACCAACCATGTCCATATTTAACATTAGTTTAATAGATGATAAAGGTATTAAAGGGTGCTCAACAAAATAGCGGGATCCTAACAAGCCCTGTTCTTCAGCACCAAATGCAATGATAAGTACACTGCGTTTCAAATCCTTTCTATTGGCCGATAGTTTCTCCGCAATTTCCAATAAAGCGGCTGTTCCGCTTGCATTATCATCAGCACCAGGATGAATACCAACTGTATCAGGCTTTTTAGAGGATGGCCCTCCCATTCCCAAATGGTCATAATGAGCACCAAGAACAATAAACTCATTCTTTAAAACGGGATCACTACCTTCAATAAAACCAATTACGTTCTGTGTTTCAACTCTAGGTGTATCTGTCACCCCCTTTTTTACTCTTATTTTCGCAATGAATTCCTGTAGGTAGCTATCATTTATCGGCTTAACACCAGCCTTTTTAAAATCTTTAATCAGGTAATTAACAACCTTTTTATTCTCTTTAGATCCAGGAAAACGACCTGCCATTTTTGGTGAGGCAAGAAACGAAATATGACCCAAAATCTCTTTCTCAGTAACATCGGTTTGCGCAATGGCACCAAATCCGATAACCGAACAAACAGCTGTTAGTAAACAAGTTTTAATCTGCATATTTTTAACCCTTTAGCAAACTTTCAATTGCCAACCTATAACCATCCATACCAAAACCGGTTAAAACGCCCCTGCAGTTCTTACCTGTAAGGGAAACATGTCTGTACTCCTCTCTTGCGTAAATATTAGATATATGAACCTCAATCACAGGAGTTTTGATAGCTGCAATTGCATCAGCAATAGCTACCGAAGTATGCGTATATGCACCACCATTTAGTACAATACCATCATAATCAAAACCAACCTCATGCAGCTTATTTACAAGCTCACCCTCAACATTACTCTGATAATAATCAATTTCAATGATGCTGTACATTTCACGCAATTGCGGAATATATTGATCAAAGCTTAAATTTCCATAAATACCGGGCTCTCTAACCCCTAAAAGGTTTAAATTTGGGCCGTTAATAATTTGTATCTTCATCAGTTCAAACTTAAAGCTAAAAACTTACATCAGAAAATTTTTGTGTGATTAAAAACCCCTATTTAAAATCGTTTAAAGACTATCTCAAGCTGGAGCGCTCGCTATCAGGCAACTCCATTGATGCTTATTTAACCGATATCGATAAGTTGTCTCAGTATCTTGAATCTGTGAATAAATCGGTTAATTTTAAGGAAGTCACCAGCGAAGACTTAAAGTTATTCATCACATGGATAAATGAACTAGGGATGCTTCCAAGCACGCAAGCCCGGGTAATATCAGGGCTCAAATCATTTTTTAGCTTTCTGCTGCTTGAGCAGATCATCTCTGTAGATCCAACTGAGCTACTGGAATCGCCGAGACTGTCTCGAAAGTTACCTGACACACTTAATATAATAGAAATTAATCAATTAATTGACGCCATTGATGCATCAAAACCTGAGGGGATGCGCAACAAAGCGATGTTCGAAACGCTTTATGGGTGTGGTTTAAGGGTTACAGAGCTTATCAGCCTAAGAATATCCAATATCTATTACGAAAACGAGTACATCAAAGTAATTGGAAAAGGCAATAAAGAACGTATTGTACCAATTGGTGCAATCGCACTTAAGTTCATTAAAATCTACATTGAAGAGTCAAGAGTTCATATCAGCATCAAGAAAGGATATGAAGATTACATCTTTCTAAATCGTGGTGGAACCGGTCTTTCAAGGATTTCAGTTTTTACCACTATAAAAGCATTGGCTGTAAAAGCTGGAATAAACAAAAGCATTAGTCCTCACACTTTTAGGCACTCCTTTGCTACACATTTAATAGAAGGCGGTGCCGATTTAAGAGCTGTACAGGAAATGTTGGGTCACTCAAGTATTACCACCACCGAGATTTACACCCACCTCGACAGAGATTATTTAAAAGGAGTGATTACGGAATTTCATCCAAGAAGCTAAAGTTTAAATAATGAAGGATTAATTAGGTGCCGAGCAGATAATCATCCTATCCTTGCCTTGCATGTCTTTTCTTAACTCTATATCTATAAATGACTTATCAATTAACATCTGTACAGTCTCTTTACCTAAATACTCGTTAATCTCGAAACATAAAAGACCATTAATATTCAGGTTGCCAAGGGCAAAATCCGCAATTGCTTCGTAAAATATAATCGGCTTTTCATCAGAAACAAACAGTGCCAAATGAGGTTCATTTTCCAATACATTCTGATGCATTTCCTTTTGCTCTTCCGTTGTTATGTAAGGAGGGTTGCTCACAATCAGGTCGTATTTTTCAGCGCTCTTATAATTCAAAATATCGGCATGAATAAAGTTAACATCAGTATTATTTAACCGTGCATTCTCATTAGCAGTCGTCAAAGCGCTTTCTGAAATATCAATTGCACTTACCTTAAAATTAGCTAAGTTCTTTTTCAAGGAAATAGCGATACAACCACTTCCGGTTCCGATATCCAATAGGCTTCCTCCCTTTAATAATGCTGAATTGCATCTTTCAATAATCCAGTCTACCAGCTCTTCAGTTTCAGGTCGAGGAATCAATACGGCAGGATTAACCTTAAAAGTTAAACCATAAAAAACAGTATCCCCAATTACGTATTGCAAAGGTTCTCCGGTCTTCAATCTATCTAATGCTTGTAAATATGCACTATATTTAACTTCCTCTACCTCAGCGCTTCCATTAAGCATCAACTGGCTCTTATTGAAACCAGAAATATGCTCCACAATAATATTGAAAATAGAAATTATTTCCTGTTCGTCGTAAATCTCTTTTAACTCTTTCGTAAAATGATGCAATAATTGCTTTAAATTCATGCTATGCAAAAGTAAGTAAATCGAACAATATACCTTACTTTTGCTTTAATGACAGACGAACTATATATGCAGCGTTGCCTCGAATTGGCAAAAATGGGGATCGGAAGTGTTAGCCCAAACCCTCTGGTAGGCTGTGTAATAGTAAATAATGATCAGATAATTGGAGAGGGATACCATAAGAAATTTGGTGAAGCCCATGCAGAAGTAAATGCTATAAATGACGTACTTAAAAACCATGGAGATAAAGCAGCCGAATTACTTGCAAACGCAACAGCTTATGTAAGTTTGGAGCCTTGTGCTCATTTCGGCAAAACCCCTCCCTGCGCAGATTTATTGGTTAAACACCGATTGAAAAGAGTTGTTATTGGCAACACAGACCCATTTGCAGATGTGAATGGAAAAGGAATAGAGAAACTTAAAAACGCTGGTATCAAAGTAGAAACTGGTGTTCTGCAAAATGAATGTAGTTACCTAAACCGTCGTTTTTTTACCAGGATAAAGCAACAACGCCCTTTTATTATCCTTAAATGGGCAACCACAGCAAATGGCTATTTTGCCCCTAAATATACTGTTCAGCAATGGATAAGTGGTCCACTTGCAAAAAAACTGGTGCATAAATGGCGTACTGAAGAGGATGCCATACTTATCGGAAAGCAAACCGCAATTGCTGATAACCCACAATTAAGTGCAAGGGAATGGCCAGGGAAGAATCCTGTAAGAATACTGGTAGACGGTAACCTGCAGGTTCCTACCAACAACCATATTTACAACGACATTGCAAAAACCATCATTATAAACGAACTAAAAACTGAAGTACAAAACAATATCCACTTCATACAAATGGAGGATATGCAATACTACCTGCCGCAAAAAATAGCTTTCCAGTTATATCTGATGGATATACAATCTGTTATTATTGAAGGTGGAGCAAATATATTGACCCAGTTTATTCAGGCCAACTTATGGGACGAAGCAAGGGTTTTCACCTCCGCTACATCGTGGCAAGATGGCATTGCATCACCTGTAATCAATGGCATAATAACAGAGCAACATTACATAGAAAACGATAAATTAACCATCTACCAAAATAACCTAAACAAATGATTTACCTGTTAATAAGTATTCTTTGCAGTGTTACTGTTGGAGTACTTCTAAAGCTTGCAAGAAGATACAAAATAAATATCCCTCAGGCAGTTACCTGGAATTACCTCTTTGCAATTGGCTTAAGTCTTTTCTTTTTTAAACCCAGCTTTAAAGATCTTGCTTCAACTGCTCACTACGATATTTATTTAGGTCTTGGCGTTTTGTTGCCAGTTATTTTCTGGTTCTTAGCGGGTTCTGTCAGAAACATCGGTATTGCGAGAACAGATATTGCACAGCGATTGTCGCTGTTTATTCCAATTCTTGCCTCCTACTTTCTCTTTAAAGAGCATTTTACCATCACGAAGATCTGCGGACTAACACTCGGCTTTATAGCGATATTCTTCACTTTATATAAGAAAACCAAACAAAGAAGTACAATGGGCAGCTGGTTTTACCCGCTTATCGTATTTGTTGGTTTTGGGCTAATCGACATACTTTTTAAGCAGGTAGCACAAATCAAATCAATACCCTACACTACCTCTTTAACTATTGTTTTTATATTGGCTTTTATCATTTCAATTGTCTCTATTTTATACCTTAGGGCATTCAAGAATCAAAAACTAGAACTGGTTAATTTTCTTTGTGGCTGCGTATTAGGCTTTTTCAACTTCTTTAATATCCTTTTTTACCTTAAAGCACATGGTGCGATGGCCGAGAACCCATCAACTGTATTTGCGAGTATGAATATGGGCGTGATTATTCTGGGTAGCGTAATTGGTATATTTATTTTCAAGGAGAAGCTGAACAAACTAAACTACTGGGGCTTGTTTTTAGCGCTTGCCGCCATTATTTTAATAACACTATCCAAAATCTATGCTATTTGATGATACCTATAAAACCATATCCGCTGCTTCCGAAGGGGTTTTTAAGGATAAAGGAAGCAAATTTATTGCTTATGCCTACCCAATTCGTACAGACGAAGAGGTGAAAGCCATACTTCAGACCTTACGTTCTGAACACCCAAAAGCGCGACATTTCTGCTGGGCATTGCGCCTAAGTCCTGACAGAAGCATATTCAGGATTCAAGATGATGGAGAGCCATCGGGTACGGCTGGTCGTCCTATTTTAAACACCCTGCTTTCGGCAGATATCACAAATATTCTTATTGTAGTCGTAAGGTATTTTGGAGGAACACTACTTGGTGTTCCAGGTTTAATTAACGCGTACAAAACAGCTGCTGCAGAAGCAATTAAAGAAGCTAATGTAATAGAAAAAACAGTAAACGATATTTACGAAATCACTTTTGATTATCTGGTTATGAACGATGTAATGCGCTTAATGAAAGAAGAACAACTAAACATTCTGAATCAAAACTTTGACAACTCCTGTGTTATTGAGTTTGAAGTACGAAAAGCAAACTTAAATATTGTGTTAGGTAAATTGGATAAAATAGATAACCTAAAAACTAAATATCTTTTCACAGCTTAAAATTGATAAGCTCGTTCAGGTTTCATAGGTTTGTTATACCAAACTCGATTCTATGGGAAACAAAATATCAGAAGCAGACCTGATCATCAATCAGGATGGAAGTATATACCATCTGAACCTCCTGCCCGAAGATTTGGCACCAACAGTAATTACGGTTGGCGACCCAGACAGGGTTTCTGAAGTTTCTAAACACTTTGATAGTATAGAGCTTAAAAAAGGGAAACGCGAGTTTATCACCCATACAGGATATCTGGGCAAGAAACGCGTTACCGTAATTTCTACAGGTATTGGCACCGACAACATCGATATTGTTTTTAATGAACTTGATGCTCTTGTAAACATTGATTTTGATCAGCGAGAAGTTAAAAAAGACCTAACCTCATTAGATATAATCCGTATAGGTACCTCAGGCGCTATACAGCCTGACATTCCAATGGGCACCATCCTTGCTTCCTCTTTCGGATTAGGATTAGATGCTTTAATGCTATACTACATTCATGAGCTGTCTGGCGATGAGCACAGTATTTTAGATGCTTTTAAATCCAGATTTTCACATATCAAAGGCATCACTCCATATCTCACAGCAGCCGATAATACCCTATTAAATACCATAGGTAGTGATATGGCAAAAGGAATTACTGTAACTGCCCCAGGTTTCTACGCACCACAAGGCCGACAAGTAAGAGCAAAAAATGCTGTGCCAGATTTTATCAATTTGTTAAATAATTTTCAGCATGGTAACAATAGAATTACTAACTTAGAAATGGAGACGGCTGGAATTTATGCTTTGGCGAAAGCTCTAGGCCATAAAGCCTTGTCAGTAAACGCGATACTTGCAAGTCGGGTGAATTTTGAATTTAGTAAAAACCCTACTGCAGTCGTAGATAAAGCAATAAAAATGGTTTTAGATAAAATAATCAAACAAAAATAGCATCTCTAATGTTCATTCGGTATGATTAATGTATGTTCATTAGAAATAATGTTTTATTCAAAAGGATTAATATTATTTCAATAGAAATGTGCGTTCAATGAGAGAGAGTGTACATTTCATAGAAATGAGATACTATAAATAGAATTAAATGAAGTAATATGTTTGGGAAAATAAAAGAAAGATTAACACTATCGGCAATTAATTCTTCGCTGGTAGGATATGAAGCGAAAGAACTGGACACGGGCAAAAGATTGATATCTGTAATAGCAGGTGTATATATACTACAAAAAGGAATCAGAAATATCCGTAAACATCCGTTTATAGCAGTTGAAGAAGTAGCCTTGGGAAGTATCCTATTGTACAATGCAGCAAGCGGTTTAAACAAGAAAATAGTTAAAAAACCAACCGAGGTATCCGATATAAGAAGAAACCAGATTCAGGGCAACGATCCAAGATCGGATGTTCCTGCATTTGTATAAAAGCAAATTAAAGTACTTAAAACAAAGAAGGCCGATATTAATCGGCCTTCTTTGTTTTACATTATTTTTAAACTACTATTTTTTAACCGGTTTAGAAGTCATATAAAATGTTAACTTACCACCACCTGTAATATCAGAATGCTTTATAGTATTAGATGTCAAAGCCTTTCCATTTAGCATAACTTTTTGAACATAAACATTCTTGTCACTTTGATCTATTGCCTCAACGGTAAACGTTTTTCCATTTTCAAGATTCAGTACAGCCTTTTTAACTGCCGGACTACCCAATGAATAGTCTTCAGAACCTGGAGATACGGGGTAAAAGCCTAAAGAAGAAAACATATACCATGCACTCATCTGTCCACAATCATCATTACCACCAAGCCCATCAGGAGTAGGCTTATATTGCATTTTCAAGATCATACGTATCTTTTCCTGTGTTTTCCAAGGTTGACCGATCCAGTTGTATAAATAAGCCACATGATGAGCCGGCTCATTGCCATGCACATAACCACCAATAATACCTTCTCTGGTAATATCCTCTGTTTCAGCAAAAAATTCATCGGGAAGATGCATAGAAAATAAAGAGTCCAATCTCAATCCAACCTTTTTATTACCACCCATTTGCTCAATTAAAGCCTTTGGGTCCTGAGGAACAAAGAAACTATAGTTCCAGGTATTGCCTTCAATAAATCCTTGTCCATGAGTACTTAATGCATCAAATTCCTTTTTAAATGTGCCATCAAGCATTTTGGGTCTCATAAAGCCAATAGATTTATCAAACACATTTTTCCAATTTCCTGAGCGCTTGGTAAATTCATCATAAACATCCTTTCTGTTCAATTTTTTAGCTAGCTGAGCAATACACCAGTCATCATAAGCATACTCCAATGTATTAGAAACTGACGTTCCGCTGCGCTCTGCCGGGACATAACCCATATCTATATAATCACCTATCCCTTCGTAATCGCGATGATTAGCAGTGGCTATACAAGCGTCTAGCGCTTTATTAGCATCACCGTTATATACGCCTTTAATAATTGCATCCGTTAAAACCGAAACACTGTGATAACCACTCATGCACCAATTGTCGTTTGCATAGTGAGACCATATCGGAAGCATTTTGAGCGCACTCTGATCATAATGAGCCATCATAGACTTTACGATATCGTTATTTCTTGCAGGCTGCATAATGTTTAAGAAAGGATGCAACGCACGATAAGTATCCCATAAAGAAAATGTGGTGTAATTGTTAAACCCATCAGCCTTATGTACATTCTGATCCAATCCTTTATACTCGCCATTTACATCGCTATAGTTTGTAGGATTGATAAATGCATGATACATTGCAGTGTAAAAGTTGGTTTTATCATCTTCAGAAGCATCAATTTTGATTTTATTGAGCTCCTTGTTCCAATCCGACTGGGCCTGTTGCTTTATTTTATCAAAATCCCATCCCTGAGCCTCTGCCTGCATGTTTTCTAATGCATTTGCCTGACTAACCGGCGACAAAGCAAACTTCACTTTAATCTTTTCCTGATCTTCAGTTTTAAAATCAAAGTACATCCTGATGCGTTTGCCGGCTATATCGGGGAAGTTCTTAGTTTGATCAAACTTTCTCCAGAAACCTTTATAGGCTTGAGGCTTGTCGAAGTTCCTTTGGCCGTAAGAAGCAAAAGGTTTAGAAAACGACATTGCAAAATACACTGTACGGGTGCGTGCCCAGCCATTAGTTTGTCTGTAGCCAGTAACTAAAGTGTCGTTTACAACACGTACAAAAGTCCAAACAGATTTATCGTCGTAGTTGTAAATGCCCGACATCAAGTCTAATATAATGTGCGACTCATCCGATTTTGGAAACGTATACTGATGCACACCTACCCTATTTGTTGCAGTAAGTTCAGCTAAAATGTTGTCATCGTCTAATTTAACCTTATAATATCCAGCTTCAGCAACCTCATTTTCATGAGAAAATGCTGATCTAAAACCCGATTTAGGATCATCCGCTGTACCTGGATTTAGTTGTAGTTTGCCTTGCGTGGGCATAATCAGAAAATCACCCAAATCTGAGTGTCCTGTTCCACTAAAATGAGTATGACTGAAGCCTACAATCGTCTTATCCTCATATTTATACCCTGCACAATACTTGTAAACATCACCATTATACTTACCATTCAGTTCATACGACAAAGTATCTGTATCAGGACTTAACTGAACCGCTCCAAAAGGAACCGTTGCTCCTGGATAAGTGTGTCCCATTTTCTGTGTTCCAATAATGGGTTTCACATATTTTACCAGACTTTGCTGCGCATTTACAAGCACCGGGGCAGATAATAAACAATACAGTAGGATTTTTTTCATATTTAACTTTACTTCTATTTTTTTATGAATGTCTAAGGTATAAAAAAATCATACAAAAAACAGCTTTAATTGTCTTGCTATAACGTTTGACTTAACAACTGCCTCTCCAGTCGTTTTTACAGTACTTCAAGCTTTTTTATAAAAATATTTGCGTAACTCACAAGTTACCTATATATTTACGTAACCTAAAGGTTACTTATCTATCAGAATCATTTAAAAACTACTTACTATGGCAAAACTTATTAAACACCAATTTTTCTTTTCTCATCCAGTTGAGACTGTTTGGGAATACCTAACTAAATCTGAATTGATGGAGCAATGGCTTATGAAAAATAATTTTCAACCTATTGTAGGTTTCGACTTTCAATTCAAAACTGGGCCAATTCCCAGTCTCGATTTCGACGGTATCTTTTATTGCAAGGTATTAGAGATTATTCCCTTTCAAAAACTCTCCTATTCCTGGAGAAGCGGACCTGGGGAGGGTGAGATTACACTTGATTCAATTGTGGTATGGCAGTTACAGCCAACAGACAAAGGCACTGAGATAGTCTTAGAACATAAAGGCTTTGCAAAAAAAGAAAACCTAGATTTCTACAATGGTCTAAATCAGGGCTGGATAGAGAAATTAAACAACATTGCTGACCTTTTAAACGCTGCCCAACATGGCAATACCAATTCTTGATACATTCCAGGTCATAGGAGACCCGAGCAGAAGGAAGATGCTTATGCTGCTTTCTGAAGAGTGTTTAACGATTAACAACCTGGCAGACAATTTCGAGATGAGTCGTCCCGCTGTTTCAAAGCATATTAAAATACTGCATAACGCGGGGTTTATTTCAATCGAAGACATTGGCCGTGAACGGTATTGTACCCTAAAAAAAGATGGATTCGAAGAATTACAGGCATGGCTCTCCTATTTCGACCAGTTCTGGGCTTCGAAACTGACAAAGCTAGAAATCTTATTAAACAAAAAATTACCTAACTAAATATATGTTCCGTAAGTAAATAACAAAACGTCCAACTAAAAATCCAACACAATGACAACTTCAGATTTTAACACCACGTTTTCGGTGGATGAAACCCCGAATGCCGTATTCAATGCCATCAATAACGTACGCGGATGGTGGTCCGAAAATATTGATGGCGGTACAGAGCAGCTTAACGATGAGTTCACCTATCAGGCGAGTAACCTTCATAAGTGTACCATGAAATTAATTGAGGTTATACCAGATAAAAAAGTCGTTTGGCTGGTGCTCGATAACTATTTCAGCTTCACCAATGATGAAACAGAGTGGATTGGTAACAAGATTGAGTTTGATATCTCAGAAAAGGATGGACAAACTCAGGTTCGTTTTACCCACCATGGCCTTGTTCCTTCATACGAATGTTACGACATTTGCTTTGATGCCTGGACCGGCTATATCAGCGACAGCTTACGCAACCTAATCACAACAGGTAAAGGTCAGCCAAACCCCAAAGAACACGCCGTAACATAAAAGCCACTTTCATCGTCTCCCAATTCGGCTAAAATTCAGTGTCTGGAAGAGGGCCTAGGAACCATTTGCGCCCTTCAGCGCAATTTGTTCCAGCCCGAAAACAGATCACTTAATTTTACTTTGACAACAGACTGACCTCCCAAACAAGAAACTTTCATTAAAATCCCTTACTTTTGCACCTTATTTCTAATCACCGGGCTTTGAACCCGAGGCAGTATTAAATAACATGAGTAAAAAAGGAAGAATATTAGTAGCCATGAGTGGCGGTGTTGATAGTTCAGTAGCAGCAGTAATGTTACACGAACAAGGTTATGAGGTTATTGGACTTACCATGAAAACGTGGGATTATGCCACATCAGGTAGCAGCAGTAAGGAAACTGGCTGTTGCAGTCTCGATAGCATTAACGATGCCCGTACATTAGCGGTAAACTACGGCTTCCCTCATTACATTCTTGATATACGCGATGAGTTTGGCGATTTCGTAATCGACAACTTTGTTGATGAATACCTTGCCGGACGAACTCCAAACCCTTGTGTATTGTGCAACACCCACATCAAATGGGAAGCACTACTAAAACGCGCTAACAAACTGGATTGCGAATTTATAGCAACCGGGCATTACGCAAACATCAGACAACAAGATAGCGGTCGTTACGTAATTTCTAAAGGAAAAGACGAGAATAAAGACCAATCATACGTATTGTGGGGGGTTTCTCAGGAAAACCTTGCGCGCACTCAATTCCCTTTGGGATCATTTGCTAAATCTGACATCAGACAAATGGCCTTAGATATGGGACAAGAAGAACTGGCTAAAAAAAGCGAAAGCTACGAGATCTGTTTCGTGCCAGACAATGATTACCGTGCCTTCTTAAAGCATAAAGTTGAAGATTTAGAAGGTAGAGTTGCCGGTGGTAATTTCATCACTAAAGACGGAATGGTAGTTGGTCAGCATAAAGGCTATCCTTTTTACACCATAGGCCAACGTAAAGGACTTGGAATTGCCTTCGGCGAGCCAATGTTTGTAACCCAAATCTTACCCGAAAGTAACACTGTGGTACTTGGAAGAGCTGAAGATTTAGAAAGAAACGAAGCTTTGGTGCGCAATGTTAACCTTGTAAAATACGGAAGTATTTTGGAGCCAATGGATAACGTGGTTACTAAAATCAGATATAAAGATGCAGGTATGCTAAGCACTATCGTTCAGGAAAATGACAAAATGCGTGTAGTATTCGACCACAACGTATCCGCAATTGCACCAGGCCAATCAGCCGTTTTCTACGAGGGAAATGACCTGCTAGGCGGTGGTTTCCTTTGCTAAAAGATATATACTATACATATATCAATATTGAGGGTATACAAAAAGGTAAGGTCATCGTTCTAATGACATCATACCATAGCTCATATCGTCCTTACCTTTTTGTATACCCTCAATTCTCAGGATCTTAAATTTATCCCACAAATTTAGTTTGTCAATTTAACCTCTTTAGCGGCAAAATATTGTTCGAGATAAGATTTCACCTCGGCTTTTTTTACCCTATCATCAATAAAACGATCAAGAGGTTCCAAACCATTGTCAAAAACACCAATAAATCGCGCTTTATCTTCTGTCGTAGTAGAAAGCCAATTTGTAATATTCACCACCTGCCTATTATTTATGGTTTCGATTTTTAATTTGCTCATATCACCACCAATAGAGCTAAAATAGATCTGGGCCGAAGAATTTGCATTTAAATTTCGTAAGTTCACATCATCCAAATAGCCAGTCGATAAGCCAAATGTTCGTTTCATTGCATAACGTAATCCCTCGATAATGATAGATGCTTTATTTTCCTCCTTAGCTTCGGCCTGATAAACGACATCAAATTTTGAACCCATTTTTATCCCTGTCAGAACATTTGTTCCATATTTATGAACCAGCTCCTGAGCATTTAATAAAGTAATATCTCTCTTAAAATCAGCTGTTAAAAAGTTATTTATAGTTTGCTCATAATAAAACCTGTATCTTTTCCTTATCCAGTAATTATAATAGTATCCATAGATATACTTTTTATCAGTAACAATTGTTCCAGGGAATGTCTTCTCTACGGTATTTCCAAAAAGTCTCAAACCTTTAGTGTGTTCAAACGAATTAGAAAATCTTTCTGATAAATCCACAGCGTTCTCAGCCTCAATAGTTTTCCATGAACCCTCTCCACCTCTAATTATGTTAATTCTAGAAGATTCGTTAGCAGCATAAGCTGTAACATCAACTACACTTGCTCTTATAGAAACTTCGTTATCGAATTTATCTGTAGCATCATATCCAAATCCTAAAAAGTTATAGGTTTCAGATGGTTGATGTAAAGGCGGGTTTTCTTCCAATGCTCCCTTAACTACCAGTTCAATATCTGGTGACAATTTCTCATCAATTACGATTTCGTCAGATTTTTTCTTGCACGAGGCAACCATGGCAAAGACTGCCATGACAAGAATTACTTTTTTCATTTGGTTCAAATTTGTGTGTGTATTTTTACTGTCAATTTTAAGGCCATTTTTGCAACAATTTTAAAAATAGCATAAATCTCACCAAAAAAACAGATACACATTAAACCATCAAAAAAATATAATTTCTCCTTAGGAAAAAATTATCGACCATAAATATGCAGATAAATGCTAAGCTTCTAATTGATTAGAAATCAAATAAGGCGAAGCCGTTTTCACCTTCTTGCCTTTATATCTTTCAAAATAATAATCAATTCTACCTAGGTTAATACCAGCAAACCCAACCTGATTTATAGTAGTTATACCTTCATTCAGGTTCTGTATGTCTTCTGGCTGAGTCATAAAAGTATGTGTATGGCCTCCAATTATCAGGTCAATACTTTTGTTGCTTTTTGCTAAAATCTGATCAGATACTTTATCTGTAGTATACTTATAACCCAAATGAGACAAGCAAATTACCAAATCACACTTTAAGTCATTCTTTAATAGATCAGCTACTTCATTGGCTTTAACTACTGGATCAATGTAAACTGTATCACCATAGTTTTTTCCTTCTACCAAACCTTTCAATTCTACGCCGACACCAAAAACACCAATCTTTAATCCGTCCTTCTTAAATATCTTAAACGGAAGGGTCGATTTATTCAATATCGTATTAGAGAAGTCGTAATTACTACACAAAACCGGAAAATTGGCATGAGGCAATTGCTTATAAAAGCCCTCCATACCATTATCAAAGTCATGATTCCCCATGGTTGCTGCATCATACCCCATAGCAGACATCAGCTTAATTTCTAGCTCGCCACCGAACTTGTTAAAGTAAGGTGTACCCTGAAAAATGTCACCTGCATCAAACAACAACACATTCTTCTCTTCATTTCTTATTTTTTTGATAAGAGCAGATCGCCTCGCTGTACCGCCTAATCCCTCATATTTAGACCCATCAATAGGAAATGGTTCTATTCTGCTATGAACATCATTAGTATGTAAAATGGTCAGCTTTGTTACCCCTCCGGCAGCTTCTGCTTCAAATGCGTTTAGATTTAACGCCAAAGCTGCAGCAGCAATACCACCGGTTCTAATAAAATCCCTTCGGTTAGTTTTTAGTAATTCTCCCATCTAATTTTGGATTAATTGTTTTGCCTTCAGCCTCAGTTTCGTTAACGTAGTTCATCAATGCATCGCGTATTTTAAGACCGATAACCTTTTGCTCAATTGCATTTTTAAACGCAGGAACATTGTCGCCACCACCACCGATATAATCAGAAGTAAGTACACGGTAAGTTTTATTTACATCAAACGATTTACCATTGACCTGTACATCTACAGGTTTTTTATCTACAATTTTCATTTGTAAACGCGCAACAGGTTGTCCGTTCGTAGATGCAATATAATTTAGTATTTGTTGTACATCGGAGCCTTTTAGAGTAAAAATAATGAGCTGGTTTTCAAAAGGCATTAGTTCGAATACATTAGAAACAGTGACCTTCCCCTTAGGGAAATCTACGCGTAAGCCCCCCTTTGTAGATGGCAATGCAAAATCAATATCCTGATCGTACTTAAGTGCCTGTTTTAAAACCGCGTCAGAAAAGAAATTACTCAGTAAGCTTTCAGGCAAAGTATCACTACTTTTTTTAGACATCTGTGCTGCTGAGTGCCCTATTACTTTGTTCATTTCTGCATCAAGCTGAATCTTATAAGGCAAATAGGTTTTAATGATAGAACTATCAACTGCAAGTTCTTTATTAACATTGTATTCAGCACGATTGGCCTTAACCAGTTTATATCCTGATGAGCAAGACGTCACTATAAGAACCACTGATAGTGCTAAATAATTCCGGAATAGCTTGATATGATCCATATTTACTTTGACAACAAAAGTACGGCAAACATTAGAATATGGTGTTAAAAAAAAGAGAAATCCCGATTAAGGATTTCTCTTTTTTTACATTTTTACGTTAAAGAAACTTACAAATTCTTTGTAATCAACTCGTCTAAAGGTTTCACTTTTGAACGGAAACGGTGTACAAGCTGACCTTTTTCATTAATCAGGAATTTCTCGAAGTTCCATTGAATATCACCAGTAAAATCAGGGTTTTCCTGAGTGGTTAGGTATTTAAACAAGGGACTGATGTCATCACCTTTAACGCTGCTTTTTTCTGACAACATGAAGGTAACGTTATATTTTCCAGTACAAAATTCTTTAATCTCGCTATTTGTAGCCAATTCCTGACCACCAAAATTTCCAGCAGGAAAACCTATCAGCACTACATTTTTGCCATATTGTTTCTGTAGTTTCTCAAGATCTTCATATTGGGGTGTAAAACCGCATTTTGAAGCTGTATTTACAATAAGGATCTTTTTACCCTTAAATTTAGAAAGCTTAATTTCTTTGCCATCAATGGTTTTAAAAGAAAAATCATAAACGCTTTTTGCAGGAGGGTTAAAGAAAAGGCTTAAAAGGATGAGTAATGTATTCATGGTTTTAAATTTTTGTACCACGAAGTTAAGCACAAAAAACTGAGATAATTATACTAATTAAGTAAAATGTTTGACGCTATATATTTCTTTTGTACCTGACAATAGAAAAAGAGTTTCTATTAGTGTTTTAGCCTACCATTGATCAGGTAAATGAAGTCATATTTAAATAAATTTGTCAGAAAAATGGAATCGGATTTTGAAATTAGGCTTATTTATAGCTTTATTTGCAGAAAAACGTTCTGAATGGCGAAGAATTTACTAATAGTTGAGTCACCTGCGAAAGCGAAAACCATAGAAGGGTATTTGGGCAAAGATTTCCTTGTTAAGTCTAGTTACGGTCACATCCGTGACTTAATTAAAGGGGACATGGGGATTGATATCTCTAATAATTTTGCTCAAACCTATGAAGTTCCTTCAGATAAAAAGCAAGTCGTTGCCGAATTAAAGAAACTAGCTAAAGAAGCCGAAATGGTATGGCTAGCATCCGATGAGGATCGCGAGGGAGAAGCTATTTCATGGCATCTTTTTGAAACTTTAGGTCTTAAAGAAGCTAAAACAAAACGTATTGTTTTTCACGAGATCACTAAGCCCGCTATATTAAAGGCTATAGAAACTCCGCGTACTATTGATTATAACCTTGTTCATGCACAACAGGCACGTCGTGTATTGGATAGATTAGTGGGTTTTGAACTTTCTCCGGTATTATGGAAAAAGATCAAACCATCACTTTCTGCTGGTCGCGTACAATCTGTTGCTGTTCGTCTAATTGTCGACAGAGAACGAGAAGTAAATAAATTCAATGCTTCGGCAGCTTTTAAAATAACGGCTCAGTTTTCTACAGGTAAAGGGAAGGAAATTGTAAAAGCAGAACTTCCTCAACGTTTTGAAAAAGAAGCAGATGCAGAACAGTTTTTAAACGATTGTATCAGCGCCGGTTTCTCGGTTGATAGCTTAGAGACCAGACCCGCAAAACGCAATCCGGCAGCTCCGTTTACCACTTCTACCCTACAGCAAGAGGCTTCACGCAAACTGGGTTACTCTGTTTCAAGAACTATGCAAATTGCGCAGAGGTTGTATGAAAGTGGAAGAATAACCTATATGCGTACCGATTCAGTAAATTTATCGGAGACGGCATTACAGGCTGCTGCAAGTGAAATTAAATCTGCTTATGGCGATAAATATCACCATCTAAGAGTATATAAAACTAAATCTGCAGGTGCTCAAGAGGCTCACGAGGCCATCCGCCCTACCTATTTTAATCATCATACAGTACCGGGCGATAGTTCTGAACAACGTTTATATGAGTTGATATGGAAACGTGCCATTGCTTCTCAAATGAGCGAGGCTTTGTTTGAAAAAACTACAGCTCTGATTGGCATCAGTACTCGTACAGAGAACTTAATTGCTGAGGGTGAAGTATTAAAGTTTGATGGTTTCTTAAAAGTTTATCTTGAATCTAGTGACGATGAGGATGTTGAAGACTCAGAAGGCAACAGCATGTTGCCGCCGTTGGTTAGAGGTCAGGAATTGATTTTAAAAGAAATGAATGCAACTGAGCGTTTCTCAAGACCACCTGCAAGGTATACTGAGGCTAGTTTGGTTAAAAAACTGGAAGAGCTGGGTATTGGTAGACCATCTACTTATGCGCCAACTATCTCGACCATCCAAAACCGCGGTTATGTGGTTAAGGAAGATCGTGATGGCCGTCAGCGTTCATTTAGCGCTATTGTTTTAAATAATGGTTCGGTTAAAAAGCAAATTAAAACGGAAATAACAGGCGCCGAAAAAGGCAAATTGTTTCCTACAGATATAGGTGAAGTTGTTAATGACTTCCTGGTTGAACACTTTAAAGGAATCGTAGATTTTAACTTTACTGCTAACGTAGAAAAGGAATTTGATGAGATTGCTCAAGGTTTACAGGAATGGACAAAGATGCTTCACTCCTTCTATACACCTTTCCATATTGAGGTTGAAACTACTTTAGAAACCGCTGACAGGGCTAATGGTGAGCGTTTATTGGGTGTTGATCCGGTAAGTGGTAAAAATGTTTATGCTAAGGTTGGTAAATTTGGGCCATTGGTTCAGATTGGTCAAAATGATGATGAAGAGAAACCTCGCTATGCCAGTTTATCTAAATCACAATCTGTTGCAACTGTTACTTTGGAGAGTGCACTAGAGCAGTTTAAACTACCTTTCCAACTTGAAGATTATGAAGGCAAAGAGGTTTCTGTTGGTGTAGGCCGTTTTGGTCCTTATGTTAAATGGGGCGATGCTTACATTTCAGTACCTAAAAATGAAGATCCTTTATCTATTGACAGGGATCGTGCGATTGAAATTATTGGTGAGAAAATTACTGCAGATGCTCCAGTTGCTCATTATCAGGAATTGCCTGTTACTAAAGGAACAGGTAGATTTGGTCCGTTTATTAAATGGAACGATTTGTTTATAAATGTTCCTAAGGCTTACAACTTTGATAACCTTAAACAGTCGGACATTGAAGAACTGATTGGCAAAAAACTAGAAAAGGAAGCCAATAGATTTATCCAGCAGTGGACTGATGAAAAAATTGCAATAGAAAATGGCAGATGGGGACCGTTTATTCGTTTCGGCAAAGACATGCTTAAATTGCGTAAAAATCCGGTAACTAATGATAAATATACTCAAGAGGAATTAGAAGTAATTTCCTTAGATGAGGTTAAAAAATTGATAGTTGAGCAAGTGCCTAATGCTTTTGAGCCTAAAACCAAGAAAGCTGCAGCTAAGAAAACCGGAGCTACAGTAAAGAAAGTAGCAACTAAAGCACCTGCAAAAAAGAAAGCAGTAGCAAAGAAATAGTTGTTATGAAAAAAGACCTTCCTGAAAATATAGTTGAAGATATTGCAATGGCTGTAGTTCTGAAAAATGAGAGTCCAGAGGTGAAAAACTGGACTGTTTACCTCATTAATCTTAAAGATGAGCCATTAAACAATGTTCTTATCAGCTCTAAAGGTTATGGCGAAAAAGATGGTAAACTGGTAAAAACATCGATATTAAGACATTTTCTGGGCGATATTGATGCTAAATCCTTTAAAGGTGTAGAGGCAATCGACACTGAAGTATTTGGTTTAACTAATGAATACTGGTTAAGCTATTACATGAATGGTGTTATCTATGATAAGAAGTTTATCTTTCTCCCGGAAAGCATTGTCGACGAGAACTTAATCCGAGTTCCCCTGGTTAATATGCCAGGTGTAATGATTAAGTAACCAGCGGCGAAACAGAGATTCTCTTCTGTTGATAACAATTATTTTCGTTTCCGGTGATTTTTGTCGATTTTCGTAAACATCTTATTATGAAAAATCTTTGTTATGGAATCACCCCGCTCTTCCTTTGTTCAAAGGAATAAAAAAACCTTAATTATTGGTTCTGTCGCTGTTGTACTGCTTGGTATTGCATCAGTTTTCTTCTTTAAAAAAGAAAGACCTAAGGACTACAATCAAAAGTATTCTAAATATATTGAAGCTTATACCTCTGGAACGATCTCTAAAAAGAGCTTTATCAGAGTGCATTTAGCCAGTGAAGTAAAAACAATGAGTGATGTTGGTGTGGCCGACACCAGAGATCTGTTCAACTTCTCTCCTTCTGTTAAAGGAAAAGCATACTGGATAGACGCCCAGACTGTTGAATTTAGACCAGATGAGCCTTTAAAGTCAGGTGAAACCTATGAGGCAAACTTCGATTTAAGCAAGGTTACAGAAACCGAAAAAGACCTCGAAGAATTTGAGTTCGGTTTTAGAGTTATTAAACCCGGTATGAGCTTGAGTCAGGATGGTTTGGTATCTCAAAACAACACTTCGCTTGATTATATGAAGCTTAAAGGCGAGATCACGACTTCAGATCAAGAAGACTCAAAGGCAATTGAAAAAGCGTTGGCAATTGACTTCCCTCAAACTCTAAAAGTAAAATGGCAGCATAATCCAGAAAAAAACACTTCTGCATTTACAATTGATAGCATTAAAAAAACTGGTCAGGATACCAAGTTAACTTTAAAATGGTCTGGCGACGCTATAGATGCAGATAGTAAAGGCGAAGAAACAGTAGCAGTTCCTGCAAAAGGTGCGTTTAAAATATTAAACATGAAAGCAGTGCAGGATCTTGAGGATTATGCGCTGATACAGCTCTCTGAGCCTGTTGGTGTAGCTCAGGATTTGGCCGGTTTAATTTCATTAAGCGGTTTATCAGATTTGAGGTTCACTATCGATGCCAGTCAGGTAAAGGTTTATTCAGCTTTAGCTTTGGAAGGTAATTATACATTCACGGTAAATTCTGGCATTGAAAACATCAACGGTAAAAAACTTGGAGCAGGAAAAACAGCCAATATTGTATTTGAGAACAAATTGCCTTCGGTAGTTATTGCAGGTAGTGGTACCATACTTCCTAACTCAGGAAAACTGGTATTGCCTTTTGAAGCAACCAATTTAAAAGCTGTTGACGTTACCGTTATCAAGATTTACGAAAACAATATCCCTCAGTTTTTCCAAACCAACAGCTATAAAGATGGAGGTGAAATTCGTCGCGTTGGTAAACCTGTGGTCCAAAAAACTATTCGTTTAGATGAGGATAAAGCGCTTAATCTGCACAAAAAGAACCGTTTCACATTAGATTTGGATAAGCTGATTAAAACTGAACCGGGTGCGATGTATCGTATAACTATCGGTTTCAGAAACGAATACAATGTATTTAAGTGCGCTGAAGTAACCAACGAAGATGGTAATTCTGATGAAGATGATTATCGCGGTTATGGCGAAAAGATTGATGAGGATGATGAGTTTTGGGAGCGTTACAATAGCTATTATCCAAACAATTACAGATGGGAAGACAGAGATAATCCTTGTACCCCATCCTATTATACCAACGATAAATGGGCCAGCAGAAATGTAATGGCTTCGAACATCGGTATTATCGCCAAACGCGGTAATGACAACAGCATGCTTATTGTAACTACCAATTTGCTCACTGCAGAACCAATGAGTGGAGTTACTTTAGAACTATTGGATTACCAGCGTCAAATTATCCATACGGTTAAAACCGATGGTGATGGCATGGCTACATTTGACCTGAAAAGAAAGCCATTCTTATTGATTGCCAAAAATGGCGATGAGCGTGGCTACTTAAAAATGGATGATGGAAGTTCGCTTCCGTTGAGCCGTTTTGATGTTGGTGGTGATGTGGTACAGAATGGCTTGAAAGGATACATTTACGGGGAGCGCGGCGTTTGGCGTCCGGGTGACTCTATATTTGTATCTTTTATACTTGAAGATAAATTAAAGAAACTTCCTGGTGGATATCCGGTTACATTTGAATTATACAATCCTCAGGGACAATTAATTAAAAGGATCATCAATGGCAAACCATTAAATGGTTTCTATGCATTTAAAACAGCAACAGAAAACACTGCTCCTACCGGAAACTGGCTTGCTAAGGCAAAAGCAGGCGGTGCAGTGTTCAGCAAAACGATTAAGGTTGAAACTGTTATGCCTAACAGGTTAAAGATTAATTTCAATATAGGTAATGCTACTTATTTAGGCGTTGGTGGAGCATCATCAGCTACGCTTTCGGCAAATTGGCTATTTGGTTCAGTTGGTAAAAACCTTAAAGCTAAAGTTGACGTGAACCTGAATACCATGAAAACTACATTTAAAGGTTTTGATGAGTATACTTTTGACAACCCTACTGTGGTTTTTCAATCGCAGGTTAAAACCATATTTGAAGGCACGTTAAATGAAAATGGAACTGCTATAGTAAATACCAGTTTAAATGAAAACAATACTGCTCCGGGGATGCTTAAAGCAAACTTTACCACTAAGGTATTTGAGGCAGGTGGTAATTTCAGTATCGACAATTTTAGTATCCCATACCATGTTTACAACAACTATTATGGTATTAAAACACCTGATGGCGATAAGTTGAGTGGAATGCTGGTAACTGGTCAGGATCATAAAGTGAATATCGTTAACGTAGATAGAAACGGGAAACTGGTACATGGCAGCAAGAATGTTGAGGTTGAATTGTACAAAGTGCAATGGCGTTGGTGGTGGGATCAGGATGATCAGAATTCTTACGCCAACTTCACTCAAAATTCATATAATAAATTAGTTAAAAAAGAAAACATCACATTATCAGAAGGTAAAGGAAGTTGGAATTTAAGAATAGACGAGCCGGAATGGGGTCGTTATTTAATTCTTGTCCGTGATGAAAATGGCGGACATGTAACCGGCAAATCTGTGTATGTAGATTGGCCGGGATGGGCACAGCGTGAACAGGCCAATAACCCTACTGAAGCTTCGATGCTTTCTTTTACAGCCAATAAAACCAAGTTTAATGTTGGCGAAGATGTAGTATTAACCATACCATCTGGCAAAGGTGGCAGAGCATTAATCTCTATAGAAAACGGCAGCAGGGTACTAAAAACCTTCTGGACAGATACCAAGCCCGGACAGACTCAGTTTAGCTTTAAGGCAGAAAAGAACATGGCTCCTAACGTTTTTGCGGTGGTTACTTTACTTCAGCCACATGCGCAAACGGTAAATGACTTACCAATAAGGATGTATGGCGCTATTCCTTTATTGATTGAAGATCCGGAAACAATATTGAAACCGGTAATCAAAATGGCCGACAAGATTAAGCCCGAAACCGAAAACAGCGTTACAGTTGCTGAGCAAAATGGTAAGGCTATGACCTACACAATTGCGATTGTAGATGAAGGTTTACTTGACTTAACAAGGTTTAAAACTCCTGATCCTCATAGCGCATTTTATGCTCGAGAAGGTTTAGGTGTTAAAACCTGGGATTTGTTTGACTACGTGCTCGGCGCATGGGGTGGTAATCTTGAGCGTATTTTAAGCATTGGTGGTGATGGTAGTATCAATAAGAATTTAAATCCTGCAAAGGCCAACAGGTTTGTGCCAGTGGTTAAATACTTAGGCCCTTTTGCATTGGGTAAAGGCGAAAGCAAAACACATAAATTCACGCTTCCACAATACATTGGTGCAGTAAGGGCGATGGTTGTTGCTGGTCAGGATGGTGCTTATGGCTTTGCCGAAAAATCGGTACAGGTTAAAAAACCTTTAATGTTACTGGCTACTTTACCACGGGTTATTGGTCCTGGCGAAAGCTTTACTTTACCTGCAACAGTGTTTGCAACCGAAAACAATCTTAAAAATGTTACGGTACAGTTACAGGCGCAGAATTTACAAGTAGTTGGTAGCAAAACACAACAACTTGGGTTTAAACAACCAGGTGAGCAGATGGCCTACTTTGAAATAAAAGCACCAGAGATTACTGGTATTGCCAAAGTTAAGATCATCGCTCAAAGTGGTTCTGAAAAAGCGGTTTATGATGTAGAAATGGACATCCGTAACCCTAACCCATTTGTTACCAATGTGGTATCGGCAGTTGTAGAACCAGGTGCAAATTGGTCGTTAAACTATGCCCCTATTGGTATGGCAGGTACAAATTCAGGAACTGTTGAGCTTTCATCTATCCCTCCTATCAACCTTAAAAAGCGATTGAGTTATTTAATGCAGTATCCACATGGTTGTGTTGAACAAACTACATCGGGTGTATTCCCTCAGTTGTTCCTCAATAAATTAACGGCTTTAAATGAACAGCAAAAAGCACTTACTGAGAAAAATATAAAAGCTGGCATCAACAGGTTAAAGGGCTTCCAGACTACAGATGGCGGCTTAAGCTATTGGCCTGGCGAAGGCTCTTCTGATGAATGGGGAACAAATTATGCAGCACACTTCCTGGTAGAATCGCAAAACGCAGGATATACCCTCCCTGTTGGAATGATGGATGAGCTAGTTCGTTATTTAAAGGCCAAAGCTAATAACTGGGCTCCAAACAGCAGCAATTTCTATGGTGGCGATCTTTCTCAATCGTACAGATTATATGTACTTGCATTGGCTAAGAGACCAGAAATGGCCGCCATGAATAGATTAAGGGCATTTGAGTATCTTTCAGTTAGTGCTAAATGGCGTTTGGCTGCTGCATATAAACTTGCCGGACAAGCAGATGCAGCGAATAAGTTGATACAAAATTTACCTACAGAAATTCAACCGTATAATCAGCTTGGTGGAACTTATGGTACTGAACTTAGAGATGAGGCCATGATATTGGAAACCCTAACGTTATTAGGCCGTAAAGGTACGGCAGCCCAATTATTACAATCAGTAGCGGCCAGATTAGGTAAAGATGATTGGTACAGCACGCAAACTACTGCTTATAGCTTATTGGCTATCGCTAAGTTCTGCGGTGTAAATTCATCATCAAACAACCTGAAATACAGCTATACTATTGATGGCAAAAAAGGCAATGTAAACTCTAATCAGTACATTATTAGTACGCCATTAGCGTTTAAAGGCAATGTTGCTGTTACCAATACCAGCGACAGGGTGTTGTTTGCCCGTTTGATTTTACAAGGCCAACCTTCGGCAGGACAAAATAACTTCCAACCCAACAACCCGGATGTATTGGATATGAGCATCAGCTATAAATTATTGAACGGCAAAGTGCTTGACCCTACTACATTAAAGCAGGGCACCGATTTTTATGCAGAAGTTGTAGTTAAAAATCCAGGTAAAAATGGATATTATGAGCAAATGGCGCTTACACAGATTTTCCCATCGGGATGGGAAATCATTAATACCCGTGTAAATGACAATGAAAGCATCATTGCCTCATCTCCGTATACTTACAGAGATATTAGGGATGATCGTGTATTTACCTATTTTAATATGAGAGAGAATGAAACTGTTACCTACAAAGTACTTTTAAATGCCTCATATATTGGCAGATATTATTTGTCTGCGGTTCAGTGCGAAGCCATGTACAATAACAACATTAGTGCTACTGAAGCAGGTAAATGGGTTCAGGTAATTAAGTAAATGTTTGGCCTGGGTTTATAACCTAGGCCAAACATTAATTAAAAGGTATTTAATAAACCCAATAGAGAACCTTAAAAACATAGTAAACTTTTCCATAATCGTTGATTTATTATATATCAGCTGGTATCGGAAAATGTTACCTTTCATAATACATTCGTCATTGGTAATTCAGGATGACGAAACGAAAAAATAATGTTTAATAAACTAAAAGCCGTTTTAATTTCAGATCTCGTTTGTGGCATATTGCTACTGGCTTTTCTATTTGCTTTGCCCTCAAAGTTATTTTTGAGCCCTACATCGTATGTTGTAGAAGCTTCAAATGGCGATTTACTAAGCGCGGCCATTGCTAAAGATGGACAATGGCGGTTTCCGGTAGCTGATACGATACCTGAAAAATTTGCACAATGTTTAGTCGCTTTTGAGGATAAACGGTTTTATCAGCATCCCGGTGTTGATTTGGTAGCTATGGCCAGGGCGATGCGGCAGAATTTTAAAGCAAAAAGCGTTGTAAGTGGTGGAAGTACTATTAGTATGCAGGTAATCAGGCTTTCAAGGCGCGAGAGTAGAACGTTATGGCAGAAGCTGATAGAGGTTATTCTTGCATTAAGACTTGAATTAAGTTATTCAAAAAAAGAGATCATAAAACTCTATGCCGGTAATGCGCCTTTTGGGAGTAATGTTGTGGGTTTAGATGCAGCTGCCTGGAGGTACTTCGGTCGGAGTGCCGAAAGTTTATCATGGGGCGAAATGGCTACACTGGCAGTACTTCCAAATAGTCCATCCTTGGTTCATCCGGGCAAGAACTCTCCAAAGTTGATAAAAAAGCGAAATGATTTGCTAGATAAATTGGCAACATTAAAAGTCATAGACCAATCTACTGCAAATCTATCTAAACTAGAACCAATTCCAGGCAAGCCTCAACAGCTACCTCAAAATGCTCCACATTTATTAAACAGGTTTAAATCTGAACAGCCATCCCTAAAAACAGGCTCTACGAGAATTACTTCTACACTTGATTATGATTTACAGTTGAGGGTAAGCACCTTACTTAAACGTTACAATAACCGATACAGGGCAAATGACATCAATAACATTGCGGCCTTGGTTCTGGATGTTAAAAAAGGTACTGTGCTGAGCTACGTGGGTAATATCTATCAACCGGCAAATACTGAGTTGGAGAGTCATGTCGATATGATTAAGGCGCAAAGAAGTCCAGGGAGTACTTTAAAGCCCATTCTATATGCCAGTATGCTAAATGACGGTTTTATATTGCCCAAAACTTTAATAGCCGATGTACCAACGCAAATAGGCGGCTATTCGCCTCAAAATTACGACATGGGGTACGATGGTGCAATACAAGCAGATAAGGCCCTTAGCCGCTCTCTAAACATCCCTGCGGTTAAAATGCTGCAGAACTACAAGTACCAACGGTTTTACGATAAACTGAAACAGCTTGGCTTTACCACTTTAAATAAACCGGCAGATCATTACGGCCTCTCACTTATCCTTGGTGGCAGTGAGGTAACCATGTGGGATCTTGCGAGAACTTATATGGGAATGGCAAGAACGCTGAACCATTTTAATGAATACAAAGGCCGATATAATCCACATGACTATGATGAGCCTCTATATGTCAATGAGCAGCGTGACAAGCGCTTTGACCAGTTCGAAACGGAGGTAAATTCGGTTATTGATCATGGTTCAATCTGGAATGCCTTTAATGCAATGGAAGAGCTGATGCGACCGGGTGAGGAAGGTTTATGGGAACAATTCTCATCTTCACAACGCCTGGCGTGGAAAACAGGTACAAGTTTTGGTTTCAGAGATGCCTGGGCAATAGGACTCAATCCGAATTATGTAGTTTGTGTTTGGGTTGGGAATGCCGATGGAGAAGGCCGTCCGGGTTTAACCGGCATTGATGCTGCCGCTCCGGTTATGTTTGATATTTTTAAGCTGTTACCTACTGTTAAGTGGTTTAAAACTCCGGAAAGTAAACTAAAAAAGATTGTAGTTTGTAAAGAAAGTGGTTATAAAGCAGGCGAATATTGCAACGACAAAGTAATACAATTGGTGTCTCCTGCCGGAGAAAAAACTGGCCTTTGCCCCTATCATAAAATGATCCATTTGGATCGGACTGGAACTTACAGGGTTACGGATGAGTGTGAGGCTCCATCAGAGATGGTGCATAAATCGTGGTTTATCCTACCCCCATCTATGGAGTATTATTATAAGATTAAGAATAGCGACTACAAGGAACTGCCTCCGTTTAAACCCGGATGTGGTGATGCTGGAAGCAATTCTGCAATGGAAATGATCTATCCAAGAAACTATGCCACAGTTTATATTCCGGTTGAGCTTGATGGAACAAGAGGCAAAATTGTGCTAAATGCTACGCACAGAAATACAAATGCCAGGATTTATTGGCATATTGACAATGAATATGTTGCTACCACTAAAAACTACCATCAACTTGCTGTTAGCCCACCACCGGGCAAGCATATTTTAACACTTGTTGATGAGCAAGGCGAAAGATTGGTGCAGAGTTTTACTGTATTAGAGAAGGAGAAGAACTAGTTTTTTTGAGCGTTCTAACCGTCTCTTTTTATAAGATGACGTTCTATGCCTCCAACGGTAATTAAGTACTGTGCAATCATGTAAGTTCCCATAATAAACAATCCTGCAAGGTCAAAGCTATTAACAAACTTATTATAAGCAAGTATCGAGTCGGATATTAGGAAAAACATTGCACCTAACAGGATAAGGTTAAAACTCATTTTATTTACCCTCATGTTTCTGAACGCAGTCATCATCATCATTAAACTGATGATAAAGGTGTAGACCATTACAGGGAGTTTCATTGCGCCAAGGTTCTGTCTGATGTAAACATAGTAACCAATGGCAAATACCGCACATATTGCAATAGCTATCCTCGCTCCTTTTTTATCAAGTTCAGGGGCCGATTGAAAATCAAGGTAAAAAGCACGGATGTAAAAGATATGGCAAAGCAAAAAAGCGATCAGGCCATACATAAAATACGATTCGTTTTTCCATACGTACATGAGCAATATATCTCCGGCAAGGCCAAAAACTAAGCCTGTAAACAAACGTTTATGAAAACGTCCCTTAAGCTTTGTGCTTATAGCGAACATGATAAGCAGGGATATTACGATAAATGGCTTTGTAACGTACCTTAGCCTTTCAAGCTGATAATACTCTGCAACAAGTTGAAAGGTGAAAATTAGGGCAAATATCAGATTAAACTTCAGGTATTTCTTGAGCATGTGAATTCGGTTTGTTTACATTATAAAACCAGACTAATGAAACGATCTGTAAGCCTGCAAATATAACCTGATATCCTACAGGGAATTTAAGCAGCAAAACTATCAAAATACCTGATATGAGACGACAATATTCAAAATAAATCAGCCATTTCTTTTCCTCGAGCAATGCTCCACAGGTTAAGAGCGTGAGTATTGAAAAGATGGAACCGCAAATCAGTGGTGTTGTGGGGAGTGTTTCATTTAAAAAAAGGATTGCCGATCCCGTGGCCAGACTTACCAGAAATTGCAAGAGAACATATCCTGAGAATTTTTGATGAAACTGAGGGTTGTATTTTGCATAGCTCGCAGGATCGATATCCGGAGCCGGTTTAAAGCCCCCCAAATGTGCAGGAAACCACCCTGGTGGCTTAAGAAATACATTTATTTTATCGCTCCATTTAGGGCTTTGTTTTGCGGTACTCCATAATTCAGCCCAGTAATGTACATTTGCCCAAATCGGATTCCAGCTGGCCAATGGGGTTGTGATGCCATAAAACACCTCGTCTTCTTCTTTTTGAAAAGTGCCAAAGATCTTATCCCAGATAATTAAAGTGCCTGCATGGTTTTTATCGATGTACTTTGGATTAGAGCCATGGTGTACGCGATGATGTGATGGTGTGTTTAATATCCATTCTAAAGGCCCCATACTTTTTATTGCTCTGGTATGAATCCAAAATTGGTATAAAGTATTGAACGCACTTAGTGTAAGAAACATAACAGGATCAAAACCGATGAAGGCGAGCGGTAGATAGAAAACCCATGAAAACCAGCCCTGAAACCAGGATTGTCTTAATGCGACGGTGAGGTTATACTCTTCTGATTGATGGTGGACAATGTGTGCCGCCCAAAGTGCATTTATCTGATGGCTCATTCTATGAAACCAGTAGTAGAAAAAATCGACCCCGATAAAAAGTATGATCCAAGTCCAGATGGTTTGAGGGAGATCGAACAATCGCCAATGCTCAAAAATATACATGTAGCCAAAAAACAAGACTGTTTTCATGAAAACACCTGTTATCTGTTGACCAATACCTTGACTGAGGTTGGCAATAGAATCGTTTAACCTGTAATAGTTTAATTTTTTATAGAAAGTATAGGCGAGCTCTATCCCAATTAGAATAAAGAATACCGGAACCGATAACGCAATATAGTCCACTTTCATTCTACTAATCTAATGAATTAGCAAACAAAATTTCGTATTAAGAAGCTAAGTAGTAGGATTTTTTTGGATCCGAAGGCTGGGTCGGTTTTTGAACGTACCATCTTCGCCCTTTGTTCGGCCCTGGTCGAACGAGGTCCGAACAAGGTGCGTTTAAAAGTAATGCGAAAGACGACTATATTTTAGGTTGAATTTTGAACCTAATTTTGGTTCAACACTAAAACCATAAGATTCTAGGTAAATAACAATCCCTACTTAATTAGAACATCAATTGCATTCTAGTAATTAGAATAATCTAATATAAGAAAAATATTTTAAGTAAAAAAGCAGCAATAGATGACGCATATCACCACTGCTGCTCTAGTATATTAAAATAGAATCAGTAACTAATTTTAATAAGAAAAAACTAATTAATAGCTTTTTTCTGTACGGTTGTTGCGTTTAAAGCCACCACCACCAGCACCACCGGTGTTTGGTTTTTCTTGTGCTTCAGCAACTTTAATACGGTTACCATTGTAATCGCCGCCATTCATGCGTTTGATTGCTTCTTTTGCCTCTTCTTCTACTGGCATTTCCACAAAACCAAACCCACGACTCTGACCAGTTTCGCGATCTTTGATAATCCTTAGTGATTTTACTTGACCGAAATCACCAAATACGGCTGTTAATTCATCTTCCCCTACTTCTAAAGGAAGGCCTGTAATAAATATCTTCATTAATTTCTAAAAATTTGCACAAAGTTAAGCATTTTTCGCTTAAATTCCAATGCTAGTGTCAGTTATAAGTATAATTATCTAATAATTCTCATAACAGGCAAAAGAAAATTTTGTTTTAGAAACCGTTTAAATACTGTTCTTTTTTGTTAAAAAATTATATTCAACAGAGCCAAACTAGGCTAATTTAGCTTTAAACAGCGATATGGTTCTTTTCCAGGCTAATTTCGCAGCAGCTTCATTGTACCTTGTGGGTGAGGTGTTATTATTAAACGCATGATTTACATTTTCATAAATATATACCTTGTAATCGATGTGATTTTGTTTTAAGGCCTCCTCATAGGCCGGAATTCCTGCATTGATGCGTTCGTCGAGCCCACCATATTGAAGCATTATACTCGCTTTTATTTTAGGAACATCTTCTTGAGCGGGTTGAGCTCCGTAATAAGCAACAGCCGCCAGTAATTTAGGATCGTTTACTGCCAGCTTATTTGCCATACCCCCGCCCCAACAAAAGCCAACGCATCCTGTTTTCCCATTTCCGTCTTTTCTACTCCTCAAATACGCTAATCCCATTAAGTAATTTTGCAGATTCTTTACCGGATCCAGTTTCCCGATCAACTCTCTTCCCTTATCTTCATCAGATGGTGTTCCTCCAAATGGCGATAGCGCATCAACCCCTAAGGCAATAAAGCCTTCGGCCGCTACTCTTTTGGTCACATCAATAATATGAGGATTTAATCCTCTGTTCTCGTGAATAACAAGCACACAGCCGAGGTTCTTTTTATCTTTAGGTTTGGCCAGTACCGCTTTTACATCCCCATCAGCTCCGGGATAAGTAATGTGTTCCGTTACGACATTATCGTCGTTAAAGCTGGATGCTGATGCATAATTATTTTCAAGCAAAGGCAATACGGTTAATGCCAAGGCTGTACTACCCGTAATTATAGCCAGCTTTTTCATGAATTCCTTTCTATTTAGCTTACTGTGAGTGTATTCATCGTAGAGATTGATGATTTTCTGATCCATAGGTAAATGATTAAAGTATGAACAATATATACTAATATAATGCTTTCTGACCATTATTTAGGGTTTTTATCAATTACGTTACAAGAGAAAACGTTATTGAATAATGGAGATTTGTCATGAAATTGTTTTTATTTTTTTCGTTGAAAACAAATTGACAATATACCTCGTTATGTGTGTAGTTTGTTTGGTTTAGGTTGGTCTGTGGTGGACCAACCATCTAATAGCAGGGATAATCGCCAGATTCATCCCTGTTTCTTTTTACTCCCTTTTCTAAATTTTAAAAAAATTACGCTTCAGTAGTGGCGTTATAGCAGCCCTGCTACCCCTTGACTTTGATTCCATTTTAACTATAACAGCAGCATAATAGTCGACTGGAAGATGTTTAAAAAACGAGTTTAAAAACCTGCCGATGGCAAAAAAAGAGTTTCATTTGACTAAAATACTACTGAAGTCAGAGTTTAGGATTATAAAAATCATTATCTTTGGCGGGAAAAATCAATTTTATTCATAATAATTCGATGCTCTCCGAATTAAAATTATAAGAAAATTGTAATTTTTGTTTTAAAAATTAATATATTCAAACTTGGTTGACTTCAAGTTTTGTTTTCTGTTTTTATGATCTTAGATTTGGACAGTTTTTTTAATTGGCATAGATGTTGATTTTTTTAAACTAATTACAAAAGGGAATTATATAGATAGGGAATCATTTCTTGAAACATAAACCGACATCAACAATAACCAACCCTGTAATCTAAACATATTAGTACTAGCATGCGCAAAAAATTACAAGATAGGATAGCAGCTTTTAAAGATGCTTCAGCAATTAAGGAAAAAGGCTTGTATCCTTACTTCCGAGCAATAGAATCAGCACAGGATACCGAAGTGATGATAGATGGGAAGAGAGTACTGATGTTTGGTTCCAACTCCTATCTGGGATTAACAAATCACCCAAAAATTAAAGAAGCTGCAAAAGCTGCAGTTGATAAATACGGTACTGGTTGTGCCGGATCAAGATTCCTAAATGGTACACTCGACATTCACATTGAACTGGAAAGAAGACTGGCAGCCTACGTTGGCAAAGAGGCTGCTGTTCTTTTTAGTACCGGATTTCAAGTTAATTTAGGTGTAATATCTTGCCTGCTTGATAGAAACGATTACCTTATACTTGATGAATATGATCATGCTTCTATTATTGATGGTAGCCGGTTGTCGTTTTCGCGTTCAATAAAATATGCTCACAATGACATGGATGATTTGCGCAAGAAATTGAGCAGATTGCCTGAGGATGCTGCTAAACTAATTGTTGCAGATGGTATTTTCAGTATGGAAGGTGACCTGGTTAATTTACCGGAGATCGTAAAAATTGCTGACGAATTTGGTGCAAACATCATGATGGATGATGCACATAGTTTAGGTGTAATTGGTTTTAACGGTTCTGGAACTGCTTCTCATTTTGGTTTAACTGACAAGGTCGACTTAATTATGGGCACTTTCAGTAAATCACTAGCATCTCTTGGTGGTTTTATTGCAGGTTCTGAAGAAACTATTGAATTTGTAAAACATAGAGCACGGTCATTGATGTTCAGTGCTAGTATGCCTCCTTCGGCTGTTGCCAGCGTTATCGCTGCATTAGATATTATTGAGTCGGAGCCGGAACGTATAGATCAGCTTTGGGCAAACACCAATTATGCTAAAAAATTACTTTTAGAAGCCGGCTTTGATATAGGTCATACTGATAGCCCTATTATCCCGGTTTACATTAGAGATAATGACAAAACTTTTTTGATTACCAACATTTTAAGTAAAAATGGAATATTTGTAAACCCTGTGGTTTCACCTGCTGTACCGTCTGATTCTTCTCTTTTAAGATTCTCATTGATGGCTACGCATACTTTTGCTCAAATAGAAGAAGCTGTTGAAAAAATTGCTGCTGCGGCTAAAGAAGTACAGGTTAACTTTTCGCAGGTAACTATATGAGAAATATAGTTGCAGTTAGCAATAAAAAACAATTAGCTCAGTTTATCGATTTCCCTCACGACCTTTACAAGGGAGATTCAAATTATGTTCCTGAGCTTTTTATAGCTCAAAGAGATTTGCTTACAACGCATCCTTTTCATAAACACTCTTCATTGCAGTGTTTTTTGCTTTTTGACGGAGACAAGATTATAGGTAGAATTGCAGCTATTTTAAACAATAACTATAATGTTTTTAACGAGGCTAATGATGGTTTTTTCGGTTTCTTTGACTGTATAAACGATCAGGAAGCGGCTAATTTACTACTAGATACATCGGCCAAATGGCTAAAAGATAAAGGTGTAACAGGGGCTATTATTGGTCCGGTAAACTTCTCGACCAACGAGTCCTGCGGTTTATTGATTGAGGGCTTTGACTCTCCTCCTGTTGTGATGATGCCTTACAATGCTACCTACTACCCTGCTTTAATGGAGGGATGGAACTTGAAAAAGAAGGTAGATCTTATTGCCTGGAAATTTAATGGTGATAATTATGATGATCGTTCCGTAAAACTTATGGACAGATTGGAAGAGCGTTTAAATAGAAACAACATCACCATCCGTAAGATCAACATGAAAAACTTTAAACAGGAAGCTGCAAACCTGCGTGAAGTTTATAATAAAGCCTGGGATAAAAATGCCGGTTTTGTACCTTTAAATGATGAGGAATTTGATTACCAGGCTAAAGATTTGAAGCTGGTACTTGATCCTGATTTCTGCTTTGTGGCTGAACAGGATGGTAAACTTGTTGGTTTTGGCGCTGCCATTCCTGACATGAACCAGATTCAAATTAAAATAAAAAAAGGAAGACTTCTTCCTACAGGAATATTTAAACTGCTATTTGGCAAGAAAAACGTAAAAGGCATCAGAATTTTATTGCTTGGCGTGGTTGATGGTTATCGTAAAATGGGCATTGAAGCTTGTATTTATGGTAGTATCATTAAATCTTACCGAGCTAAGAATTTTGAATATGCTGAGGCTGGCTGGACATTAGAACACAATGATCTTGTTAATAATGCAATTATTGCCATCAAAGGTGACCCTTATAAAAAATACAGGATCTACGAGAAAGCTGTATGAGTAAAAGGGTATTAATAACGGGTGCTACAGGTTTTGTTGGGTATCACCTCATTGAAAAAGCCCTAAATGCCGGTTTGGAGGTTTATGCTGCTGTTCGTAAAAGCAGTAGCAAAAGTCATCTGAGCGAGTTCGATATCAAGTACATTGATTTAGATTATAGTTCTGTAGATGCTTTGAGAGCTCAACTTGAAGAGCATCAGTTTAGTTATATCATTCATGCGGCAGGTATTACTAAAGCTAAAACAAAAGCTGAGTACAATAAGATCAACGCAGAATATTCTGAATACCTTGCTGTTGCAGCAATTACAGCCAGCATTAGGCTTGAAAAGTTTGTTTTTGTAAGTAGTTTGGCAGCTTTAGGCCCCTTAACTGATCTTAGTCAGGAAATTAAAGAGGATACCCCTGGACATCCGGTAACTAATTATGGCGCAAGTAAATTGCTTGCCGAAAAATACCTAAATGAAATTCCGGGTTTACCTTTGATTACCATTCGTCCTACGGCGGTATACGGCCCAAGAGAGAAGGATATATTTATCTTGTTCAAGAGCATAAGCAGAGGTTTAGAGCCTCATATTGGTAGCTTTAAACAGCAACTAAGCTTTATTTATGTGAAGGACCTGGCTGATGTTATCGTGAACTCATTATTTGTTAAAATTAATGGAACGCAATACAACGTTTCTGATGGCAATGTTTATGATCGCTACGCGCTCGCCGAGCTGGTTAAAAAGGCCTTAAAGAAAAAAACATTTAAGTTCCATTTGCCTGTACCTGTTGTTGGTGTTATGGCTTCAGTTATGGATTTCATTTACTTAAACCGTAAGGATACGCCTACCTTAAATAAAGAAAAGATGGCAGAACTTACGGCTATTAATTGGGCTTGCAATATTGACAAGGCGAAGCATGATCTGGGCTACACGCCTAAGTTTGACCTCGAAAAAGGGTTAATCGATACCGTTAAGTGGTATAAAGAAAATAGCTGGCTGTAGACAGGTTATTGGTTCTCCATTTGTTTAATAATCTTGTTTACTTCAGTTTCTGTTGCACGAAGTTTAGCTTGACAAAATTCAATTAATTCGGAAGCACGCTTAACTTTGTCGGCAAGTACATCTACTGAAACCGATTCATTTTCTATTTCCTGCGCTATCTCTGTTAGCTCCTTATAGGCAGCCTCATATGTTAAATTCGTTCCCATTGTATGTGGATTTAGCTATTACTGTTGTTTTTATTTCTGCTTCGGCTAGTCTGACTGTTAATTCCTGACCTGCCTTTACATGATCGGCATTGCTCACAATCTTTCCGTCTATTTTTATTATTGCAAAGCCTTTATTGAGTATGCTTTGCGGACTCATCAATTTCACCAACGACTGAAAATGACCTACATAGCCTCTTTTATTGGCAAAATACATTCGACTGTAGGACTGCAGGTTGCTATTCAGGTTGCTTAGGTCCTTACGCCTGTTTGAAATGATTATTTTAGGGTTCGTAAGTATTAACCCAGACAAGTTCAAAATACTTCTGTGATGCTCATGCAACAGGTTTCTTGTGGTATTTATAGTAATCTGATTAAGATGATTAAGCCTGTCTTTATGATGATTGATCATTTGGTAGGTTTTAATCAACATCATTTTTTGAATGCTCAAAACCGATTCTTCAAAGGCTCTATTGTGCGCTATAATTAGCTCAGCGGCTTTAGTCGGCGTTTTTGTAGAAGTGTGTGCCATCAAGTCGGCTATGGTTTCATTCTTTTGATGTCCTATTCCGGTAATTACAGGGATAGGGAATTTAGCAATGGCTCTGCTGAGGTCGTAATTATCAAATATCAGGAAATCGATTTGCGAGCCTCCCCCTCTGATGACTACTACTGCATCGTATGGCTTGGCGGATTGATATACTTCAATGATCTTATTGAGTATCTGTTTTGCGTTAACATCACCCTGCACCAGTGTAAAGTAGTTATCGATCTGGAACTTGTAACCGAAGGAGTTGTTTTCTAGTGTATGCGTAAAATCGGTATATCCTGCAGACGTATCTGAGGATATGATCGCAATATGCTGTAGCACTTTGTTTAACTGTAAGCTACTATTTTTGGTGAAGTACTGCTCACCCCTTTTTTGTATGAATTCCGGATTTTCTCTGACTAATTTTTCAAGTGTTTCTTTTCGCTGTTGTTCAAATAATCCGAGGGTAAAGTTGGTATCTATGTCAATCAGATTTAACTGAAGACCAAAAGCAGGATTATATTGAACTGATACTTGTACCAATACATTGATATCATTTTTAAACTTTTGTCCGGTAGATTGTTCAAAGTTTGCAATGTTTACTGAGGCATTCCCCCAGGCTCTTCCCGCAATCTTTGCCAGTATCCTGTTAGATGATTTTTCTTTCTCTACCAGTTCAAAATAATGATAGTTGCTTTGTGGTTTGTAGGTATAATTGGTTACATCAGCTATTACCCAAAAGGTTTTTTGCCCGAATACCCCGTCCATTGCCTGCTGGATTTGACCGGTAAGCTCCGATAGTTTGATGGAAGAAGTGTTAGATGGATACAAGGGAACTTCCATTATTGTCTACATTAAGGATATGCTTAGCGCCACATTTGAGTGCAAAGTTATTAATTTGATGCCCAACAGGGAAATCAAAACATACAGGATAATCATACTCCTTTATTTTTTCTGCTACAATCTCGTAAACTGTTTTGCCAAATTCTTCTCCTGGAGTTTCTTCTTCTAAGCTAAAACCTCCTATTATTAGTCCTTTAAGGTTATCTAATTTACCACTGCGTTTGAGGTTCCAAAACATCCTGTCGATACGGTAAAGCTCTTCATGTGTATCTTCTAGAAACAGGATGGTGTTTTCTGTTTTAAGATCGGAGTTGCTTCCGGCAAGGACTTCTATAATACTGAGATTACCCCCGACTAAAACTCCCTCTGCTCTGCCAGGGCGATTGTAATTTACAGGTGGGGCACTATATTTAACATCCTGTCCGGTTAATACTTGCCTGATAGAAAGTAGAGTTTCTATTTGCATCGGTTTTGCCAAAGCCCATTCGCTCGGAAAACTGTTACACATCTTAGAATGGATGGTTGCAATATTATAGTTACTGTTGATGTGTGCGTGAAGAACGGTGACATCGCTAAAACCAATAATCCATTTTGGATTTGTTTTGAACTTGTCAAAATTCAGTTTATCAATTATCCGCACTACTCCGTAGCCTCCTCTGGCACACATAATCGCTTTGATGTTCGAATCATCCAGCATACGTTGAAAATCGGCGCTACGTTCTTCGTCTGTTCCACCAAGAGAAAAATCCTTTGCTCCTATTGTTTTACCTATTTCTACATTAAAACCCCAACTCTGAATTACCTGGATAGAAGGTTGAATGTCCAACAATGAAATAGCGCTTGCTGGACTTGTTATTCCAATAGTGTCACCTGGCTTAAGGTAAGGTGGTATTTTTGATTTAACCAGTTCACCTGTTAGCATACTATTTATCCCCTTGGAATTACTCCATACCCTTAATGTTGAAGCAGATACTCCGGCTGTTACAAGAAAGGACAGGAAATGTTTACGGTTCATTTGGGATAGCTTTTTCTATGTACAATTATAAGGCTAATTGCTGAAATCTTTAGGCATTCCTCGCAATCGTTTTCGTAATATTTCAATACCAAAATGCATTTTTCTGGGGAGATTGTATTTCAAGAGCGGTATATTAGTTTACCAAATATGTTTTACCCCTATACAACCTGAATGAAAAAATATCTGATTATTGCCTGTTGTTACTTTAGCTTAAGCGCTAATGCACAAACTAAAAAAGTGGCTTTTGTAAGAAATGATCAGGAGCGTAAAGTCGATGTATTAATTGACGGCAAACCATTCACCAGCTTTATTTACCCTGCTGACATGGAAAAACCTGTGCTCTATCCAATACTCGCTGCTGATGGTGCAATTGTGACCAGAGGTTTCCCTCTGAATAAGCGAGAAGGTGAACGGGTAGATCATCCTCATCATGTTGGCTTGTGGTTTAATTACGAAAGTGTTAATGGGCTTGATTTCTGGAACAATTCATTCGCTATCCCTGCCGATAAAAAAGCAAAATACGGATGGATAAGAAACGTAAAAGTAGAAAAGATTGAAAATGGCAAAGCCAATGGCAAACTAAGTTACAGTGCCAATTGGGAAAATCAAGCTAAAGATGTATTGCTGAAAGAGCAAACTACATTTGTTTTCTCGGGCACTGACAATGAAAGAATTATTGACAGAATAACAACCTTAACTGCCCAAAAAGAAACTGTAAGTTTTAAAGATGTTAAAGATGGAATGCTTGGTATCAGGGTTACCAAAGAGTTAGAGTTCCCTTCAGATAAGGTTGAAGAGTTTACTGACAGCCAGGGTAACGTGACAAAGGTTTCAGCATCAGGTAATGGGGCTAACGGAACTTATTTAACAAGTGCAGGAAAAAAGGGTAACGACGCATGGGGCACCCGAGGTAATTGGTGTGTGCTGTATGGAGTTAAAGAAACTAAACCACTTTCGATTGCCATAATTGATCATCCTAAAAACCCCGGCTACCCTACTTACTGGCATGCCCGTGATTATGGTTTGTTTGCTGCCAACCCGCTTGGACAGGCTATATTTAGCGAGGGAAAGGAGACTTTAAATTTCAGCTTAAAACCCGGATCATCGGTTACCTTCCGTTACAGAATTATTGTTACTTCAGGCACTGAGGTTTCTACCGAAACGCTTAACAAGCAAGCTGCTAGTTTTGGAAAATAAACTTGAATATAGATTAAAACAAAATACACTAATGAAAAAAACAAAGTTACTGATTGTTGCTGCCCTATTGTTTGGAGCCACTCCGTTTACATTACAGGCACAAACAGGAAAATGGCAAAGTCTTTTCAATGGAAAAGATTTAAAGGGATGGAAGCAGTTAAATGGTAAAGCTAAATATGAGGTCGTAAACGGTGAAATTGTAGGTACTACAGTTACAAATACTCCTAACTCTTTTTTAGTAACCGAGAAAAATTACGGCGATTTTATACTTGAAGTAGATTTATTGGTTGATAGTACTATGAACTCGGGTATTCAGATAAGAAGTGAAAGCAAAGCAGATCATGAAAATGGTAGAGTTTTTGGCTATCAGGCAGAGGTTGATCCATCCGAGAGAAGGTGGAGCGGTGGTCTGTATGATGAAGATCGTCGCGGATGGTTGTATCCTTTAGATATTAATCCTAAAGGTCAAACCGCATTTAAAAAGAAACAATGGAATAAATACCATATTGAATGTATAGGAAATTCAATAAGAATTTGGGTTAATGGCATCCCTACTGTTAATGTTGTCGATGACGTGACTCCTTCAGGATTTATTGCTTTGCAGGTACATAGTGATCAGACTGCGGGTAAAAAAATCCGTTGGCGTAATATTCGTATCCAAACGGAAAACCTGAAGCCTTCTAAACCTGACAACATCTACGTAGTAAATATGATTCCAAACGACCTATCTAAACAAGAGAAGGCCGAAGGATTCTCTTTGCTATGGGATGGAAAAACTACCAATGGTTGGGTTGGTGCTTATAAAACGAAATTCCCTGATAAAGGATGGGAAATTAAAGATGGTGTGCTTAGTGTAGTGAAATCTAACGGCGCAGAGTCTACCAATGGTGGTGATATTGTTACTGTTAAAGAATATGGTGCTTTTGAAATGAAGTTTGATTTTAAACTTACTGAAGGCGCTAACAGTGGTGTTAAGTTTTTTGTAACGCTATCGGAGAAAAACAAAGGTTCGGCAATTGGTATGGAGTATCAGATTCTTGATGATGAAAGACATCCAGATGCTAAACTGGGTAAAAATGGAAACCGTACACTTGGCTCGCTGTATGATCTGATTACAAGTAAAAAAATCCCTCATGCCCAAAAAAGAATTGGCGAATGGAACAAGGGATTAATAAGAGTATTCCCTAACAATAAAATTGAATACTGGCTAAATGGCTTTAAAATAGTAGAATTTACCAGAGGAACTAAAGAGTTCCTTGACCTTGTTGCAGGTAGTAAATATAAAGACTGGAAAGATTTTGGTATGGCGCCTAAAGGCCACATCCTGCTTCAGGATCATGGAGATAACGTTTCATTTAGAAGTATAAAACTAAAACAACTTTAAACTTAGATCAATGTTAGAATCAAGAAGAAAATTTATTAAACAATCTGCCATTGCAGCTGCCGGAACCTATCTGGGTACTATGGGTTTAAGTGCAAAGAGTTATGGAAATATTATTGGGGCCAACGACCGCGTAAGAGTTGGTGTTGTTGGTTTTTCTGACCGTTTTAAGGATTCTTTATTACCTAGTTTTTTAAATCATCATAAGGAACTCAACTTTGATATGGTTGCTGTATCTGATCTTTGGAACTATCGTCGTGGATTAGGGGTTGATCATTTAAAGAGCAAATTTGGTCATGATATTACGGCTTGTCGCAATAATGATGAGCTTTACGGATTGAAAGATATTGATGCGGTTATTATCAGTTCTCCAGATTTCGCCCATGCATCTCATGCAATTGAGGCAGTTAAAGCAAAGTGCGATGTGTATTGTGAAAAGCCTTTTGCTGAAACAATGGAAGATGCAAGAGCTACCTTAAAAGCTGTAAAAGCTTCGAAGCAGGTTTTACAAATCGGCTCTCAGCGTAGAAGTGGCACTAACTATAAGGCGGCTTCACAATTTATAAAAGATGGTAAGTTTGGTGATGTAACCATGGTTGAACTAAGCTGGAACGTAAATCAACCTGGCCGGTGGCGCAGACCTGAACTTGTAGCTAAATTAAAACAAGAGGATACTGACTGGAAACGTTTCTTGTTAAACCGTCCATTTGAGGAATGGGATCCTAGAAAATACTTGGAGTATCGTTTATTCTGGCCATTCTCATCCGGAATGCCGGGACAATGGATGTCGCACCAGATAGATACCGTACACTGGTTTACAGGTTTAAAACACCCAAGAAGTGTCGTTGCCAATGGTGGTATTTATCAATGGAAAGATGGTCGCAGAAACTGGGACACCACTACCGCTGTGTTTGATTACGGTAAAGAAAACGATCCTACGAATGGATTCCAGGTAGTGTTTACTTCTAGAATGCACAATGGTGATGAAAACCCTACTGAGATATATTATTCTAATGGCGGAGAAATGAATTTGAATACGAATACTGTTTCTCCTAAAGGCGGCCTAACAGCTAACGCAGCTGCTGCCATGAATATGAAACCAAATCTATTGCCTGAGCTTAAACTTACTGATCTTGTAGAAAAGGTAGCAGCTTCAGCTAATACCGGTGGTGATAAACTGACTTCGGCACATATGCGCAACTGGATGGAATGTGTGCGTAGCAGACAGGAAACCAATGCACCAGTTGAGGCAGGGTATTACCATTCAATTGCAAATATTATGACTAATGCATCAGCAAGAACGGGTCAAAAGGCGACGTTTGATGAAGCTAAACAGGAAGTAATGGTTGGTGGTAAAATATTCAAGTACTAGAAACTTTACAACAACAAAAAAGGAGCATTGAATGATCAATGCTCCTTTTTTGTTGTTTATATTTTTTGAATGCTACCAGAAGGCAGTATACAATGCAACTAACATCGCTACAATTATTAATGATCCAACTGCAAAAGATGTAGACACCTTAAACATTTTCGCATCAACTTCCAATCCATTAGTTACCACACCTTTTTTGTTTTCATAGATACTGATGATGTACATTCCGATAATACAGATTGTAAATACGATCAGCATTCTATCCATAAATGGCATTTCAAATACACCAACTGAGTTAGCTACTGACCATCCATAATCATGCAATGGGGCTAAATCTATCCATCCCGGTAAGAACTTCAATACTACTGAGGCTACAAAACCACCGATAGTTGCAAATAATGCTGCATTTGAAGTCGTTTTTTTCCAGAAGAAACCTAAGATAAACATGGCGAAGATACCCGGAGATACAAAACCTGTATATTCCTGAATGTACTGGAATCCTTGTTTACCCTCACCCATTAAGGCATCACCAACAATTAATGATAATACTACGGCAAGTAACATAGAAACTACTACAGTAATTTTACCAACGTTTACCAATGTTCCTTCGCCAGCCTCTCTATTGAAAGCTTTCTTGTAAATATCTAATGTGAAAATGGTTGCAATACTATTTGCTTTACCCGCTAACGAAGCAACAATTGCAGCTGTAAGCGCAGCAAATGAAAGTCCTTTTAGCCCAACTGGCAATAATCCTAACAAAGCAGGATACGCTTTATTTGGATCCTGAACACCTGAGGAAGTTAATAAGCTCTCAGGACTAATAGCAGGTATTTTTTCTTTAATGATATAATAAACAGCAATACCTGGGATAACCACGATTACAGGCATCAACATTTTTAGGAAAGCCGCGAATAAAAGACCTGCTCTAGCTACCGGTAAAGAAGCGCCAAGTGCTCTTTGAGTGATATACTGGTTGCATCCCCAGTAACTCAAGTTAGCGATCCACATACCTCCTATTAATACACTTAAGCCAGGAAGATCCATGTAATTAGGGTCGTCTTTTTTAAAGATAAGATGGAAATGCTCTGAAGCACCATCGGTTAAAATAGAGAAACCTTTTACAATTCCTTGCTGACCAGAGATAATGTTTAATGCGATATATGAAGCTACCAAACCACCAAGCACTAAAAAGAATACCTGTATAACATCTGTGTAACCAATAACTTTCATACCACCCAAAGTGATCAGAATAGCAAATACAGCTAAGCCAAGTATACAGAAGGTAAGCGGAAGATCGGATATACCACTAATGGCCAGTGCACCAAGATAAAGGATAGACATTAAGTTTACCACGATGTAAAGCATTAACCAGAATACAGCCATAATCATGGCTACTTTTTCGTTGTAGCGCTGACTGAGAAACTGTGGCATGGTAAATATCTTATTCTTAAGGTATACAGGCATAAAGAATACAGCTACAATAATTAGTGTTGCTGCTGCCATCCACTCATAAGCAGAAATTGCGAGGCCGAGCTTAAATCCAGATCCGCTCATACCTATCATTTGTTCTGCTGATATATTTGAAGCTATAAGAGAAGCGCCAATTGCCCACCAGGTTAGAGAGCCTTCTGCAAGAAAATAATCTTTTGAATCGGCGGTTTTGGTTCTCTTTTTATAGTAGATCCAAAAGCCATAAGCTGATACGATTATAAAGTATATAAAGAATACAATATAATCGCGGTAGTCTAGTTTGTTCATTGTTTATATTGGTTTTTTTAAAATGAGGTACTAAAATATAAATTAAATCGGCATTCCCCATAGATATTCAAGGGAAATGCCGATTTAATTTATTGGACAATAGCTGTTTGGGCTCTTACTATTTCAAAGAGTTGATCCAGTTAGCTATTTTGATACCGTCTTCTTTAGTTACCTGAGGCATTGGCGGCATTTCTGTCGCGTAACCTGGCCAGTTTTGCGGCTGAGGATTGTGGATTAAAGAAAGGATCTTTTCTGCAGTATACTTACGTTTTGCAACGTCAACAAATGCAGGTCCGATTTGTTTTTTTGTTGGATTATGACAAGCAGTACAAGTATAGCTTGTTAATAAACCTTTAACCTGAGCGTAAGTTGGGGCTGCAGTAGTTTTTGCACCACCTTCTACAGCTTTATCAGTAGCAGTTGCTTTAGCACTTACAGCTGCTTTTTTGCCAGTTGCTTTTCCAGGAACAGCGTTAGCTACAGGGTCATTTCCAGAGTTTCTGGTACTTACACCGCTCATTGATAATTTCTCTCCGTTTGGAATACTGTTTAAAGTATAGTAAGCAATCGGGTGAACTAAATGATAAGAATTCTCTTGTGAACGAACACCTTCAACAGTGATAGTATGAATATAATACTGACGAAGATTATCAACAATAAGTCTTGCTCTTAACCCGTCAGCAGATACTTTAACACCTTTAATTTTTAACTTTTCTTTGTTAATTGGAGGTGAACCATAAACCGGGTGATATTTATACAAATAGCTTTCTACATCATAAGAAGCCAAATCTTCAGCAGATTTTACATCAACAGGTTTAGTAAATTCAATTTCAAAACCATCAGGCATTGCTCTAACGGCTTTCATTTCGAAAGGCATTTTGTTGTTGTAAACTAAACGTTCAAGGCCTTCGTTTGCATCACCTGCAGATCCCCAACCACGGTTAGTTTCTCCAACAAATAATGAATTATCAGTACCCCACGCCATTCTTAATACTCCAGAACGGAAACCGCTTCTGAATAGGAATGAAGCACCTTGCTCAACTCCATTTACAGTTTCGAAGAATACCCTTGAAATGATACTCATACCTTGATCACCTACTAAAATCTGACCTTCGAAAGGTCCGAAAGCACCTTGAGGAATTTTAACCGGCTCTGAAGTAGAGATACCTAAGATACCGTATGGAAGCCATACAGATGGTAATCTTAATTCAGGGAAGTCTTTTTTCATTTCCCATAACATTTTGAAGTTTTCGTTCACTCTGTTTTCAGGCTTGATAGCTCTTCCTTGCGCATCTTTATCTCTTCTCTCGTCGATTTTAGATCTGAAGTATTCTTCAGTAAGTTTAACTGGAGAATCAGCTCTTCCAGTCCATCTTAATCCGGCAGGGTGACCTAAGAAATCTCCTTTTTCAACTTTCCAGATTGCACCAGAACCGAACCAGTCGCCTTGGTTATCTGTATAGTAAAGTTGTCCGTCAATTACGTTCGGACCTGCTGGAGAACGTTGACCAGTAGCCCATGGCTGCATTTTTCCGTCTTCAGTAATGTTCATTGTCCAACCACGCATTGGCACACGACTTTCGCCACGATACCACATTTCATCACCAAAAGCTACGTTACCGGTTACAAAGAATGAACCGTCTTTAGCAATTTTTGGTCCGAAACTGTACTCATGATAGTGACCGCTTAATGGCCATGCATAAACAGTTTCATAAACATCAGCTTTACCATCTTGATTCTTATCAATCAATTTGGTTAATTCACCTCTTTGTGCGCAATAAAACGCACCATCTTTGTAAGCAAGACCTAATATTTCGTGTAAGCCTGAGGCGAATTTACGGAAGTAAGGATTTTTGCTTGTAGGATTTTCTACAATATAAACCTCTCCTCTTCTGGTTGAGATACCAAGATCTCCGTTTGGTAAAGTAACCAAACCACCAACCTCTAAAATAGGTCCTTCAGGTACCCTTACTTTATTTATTTTGAAGAAATCTTCTTCTTTTGGTGTTTCCTGAGCAAACACCGTTGTAAAACTAAAGCTTAAAGCCAGCATTGCCAGCGTCTTAAAAGTGTATTTCATTATCTAACCCCTTTTTAAAATAAAATAGAATAATTTAACTTGCCACGAACAGGAACAACAAGTTGTTTTCTGCCGTCCACATCCCTGATAACAGGTTTGTCTTTGGTATCGTCAAATTTTAAATAAAAAGATTGTCCGTCTACAAGATAAAACCCTTTAGAAACTTCGTCGATGCTAGAAGCATCAGCTATTAATGCATAAATGTTATCAACCGGAGTTTCAAGAATGATCTCTCTGCTTAATCCCTGACCGTTTTCAAGTGCTTTGATTGCATCAGAAACTTTAGTACCATAGATGTTATAATTAAATGTAGGGCGCTCCTGAGCATCTAATGTATAACCTTTAGTTTTAAATCCTGTTCCGGTAGTATCAGCTAACCATGCTCCCTGAGGATCTGTAAGTTTAGCTAAAGTGGGAACCGGTTTCTTAGTGAAGGTAGTTACACTTCCACGAGGTCTTGAAGTACCGTTACCTCTATCATGCCACATTGGAGTTGCATCAATAAACTCACCATGCCAAGCTTGGAACAACGCACCGTTGTCTAAGTCGTAGCTAAAGTGAACCTGAGCAGGGCTACCCACAGAAATAGCGTGAACTACTTTTGGTCCTCCTGGAACATCAACAAAACTGCGGATGTTTGGAGTTGTAGTTACATCAATATAAATAGGATCAGTATCGCTACCATTTTTTTGACCACCGTTTAACATTTCGGCAGGCAACTTTGAAGTTTTGATGTTTCTGAAAGCTACAGCACCATGATCGCCTTGTAAGCGTAAAGAGCCAATTGCTTTTTCTTTATCGTTTGCACCTCTTGTTGCACCAAACAATTCAACGTTATCTTGGATAAGTACGCCATTCAATTCTATTCCTAAAACTCTTGCGTTAGCTGTCTTGTTGCCAGATGCATCAAAACGTGGAGCCTGGAATGCAATTTTAATATGTTGCCATAAACCTGGCGCTTTACTTGCATTTTGGCGTGGTGCATATCCTTGGTATCCTTTTTGTCCTTCTGGTTTTGAATCATCCCAACGTTGGTAAATACCGCCATTGTTAGATGATGTTGGATTTAATAAACCCCATGAATCTTCTAATTGGATTTCATAAACTCCCTGAAGATAGATTCCTGAATTTGCTCCTTTTGCTAGTAAATAGTCTAACTCAAGAATAATGTCACCATGCTCTCCAATTGTTAAAAGGTCTGATCCATGATCTTTTTTGGTCGGTACATTTACTAGAATTCCAGTACCCTTTGCAATGTTTAAAACGTTTGCTTCGTTTAAATTGGCAGTAACGCCACCAGCAAGAGTCCAGGTCTTTCCCGGAGTCTTAAATGAAGAAAGATCTTTCAGATCAATTTCTGACTGATCGGCTAATTGCTGACCAGACACAAGTGCAGTTCCTAACAACCAGATAAAAGCGGTTGTTCCAAACCTTAAATAATTAAGCTTCATGTTGTGTTTTTTGGTTAAAAAAAATTAAATGTATATAATTTCATGTTGGTTTAAAAGGTCTGCAAAATAATGATTTTGTTACAATAAACAATACCCCCTTAAAATCAATAAATAAGCACTGAAAGTTTTGCTAAAACTATTTATCAACATTTTATAAAAGTAGAGGAAAATATCGCTTTTCAAAAAAACCGTCATTTTTTATCGGATGTCCTCGAAACAACTTCAATGCTAAATTTGCTAAAAAAGTAAGGGATTTTTGTTTGCCGTATTTAAATGTGTATTTGTAACACTAACAATTGTGTGTATTTAGCACACTAACGCAAGTAGTTTGTGTACTAAAAGCACCCCAAAATGAGTTTTAAAAAAAGTTTGGAAATCGATTGCGTAAAATTTATTAGTTTTATCAAATATTCATTTATATTTAGTGCTCCAAACAACACACGATAATTATTATATTTAATGAAAACTTCTTTTGCATTGTTAATTTCTGGTATTGCGCTAAGTTTATTGCCGCCGCTAACCAGAACAAAAAAAACAGATACTTTGCTGCTAAGTGACCTAAAGCAGAGTAAGTTCAAATCAAAACTTAGAATTGATACTCCGGATCAGAATAGGTTTGTTAAGGTTACCCTGCTTCAAGGTCAGCTCACAGAGCCCACGGAACTAGCCGTACTACCAAATTATGATATTCTGGTATCGCAGCGTCGTGGTGAGATCATGCTCTATAAGAATAGTACTAAAACACTAAAGGAAGCAGGTAAACTTGAGGTATATTCTAAAACTCTAAATACTCCGGATGTAAATGCTGAAGAAGGTCTATTAGGTATTGCACTTGACCCTAACTTTGCAAAGAATCAATATGTGTATGCCTTTTATAGTCCGGTAAAACCTTCAGTAAATAGATTATCACGTTTTAAACTGGTAAACGACAAAATAAGTCTTGCCTCAGAAAAGGTTGTCCTTGAATTTTATTCACAGCGTGAAATTTGCTGCCACACTGGTGGATCTATCGCTTTTGGTCCAGAAGGCTACCTATATGTATCAACGGGTGATAACTCCACTCCTTTTGATGCGCCAAAATCTAAATATGTAAACAATGGTTATGCACCATTAGACAACCGCGAAGGTTTTCAACAATATGATGCCAGAAGATCTGCTGGTAACACCAATGATTTAAGAGGTAAAGTATTAAGAATTAAAGTTAAAGAGGATGGTACTTATAGTATCCCTGATGGTAACTTATTCCCTAAAGGTCAGGAAAAAACCAAGCCTGAGATCTTTGTAATGGGAAATAGAAATCCTTACAGAATATCTGTGGATCAGAAAACGGGCTTCCTATATTGGGGTGAAGTTGGTCCTGATGCATCGAACGATGATGCTTTGAGAGGCCCAAGAGGATATGATGAAGTGAACCAGGCTCGTAAAGCGGGTTTCTATGGTTGGCCATTATTTATTGGTAACAATTACCCTTACAAAGCTTATGATTATACCGATGGTAAAAATGGAGATGCATTTGACCCTAAGGCTGGTTTAAATAACTCGCCTAATAACACTGGTTTAACTACATTACCTCCTGCTAACCCTGCCTTTATATGGTATCCTTATGGAGAATCGAAAGAATTTCCACAAGTTGGTGCGGGTGGCCGTACAGCAATGGCTGGTCCGGTTTACTATTCAAGACCAGGCGCTTCACCATATCCTTCTTACTATGATGGTAAACTTATCATTTATGAATGGATTCGTGGATGGGTAAAAGCGGTAACCATGGCGCCAAACGGTGACTACTTAAGTATGGAGCCAATGTTAGGAGAGATTTCTTTGGCTGCTCCTATTGACATGGAACTTGGCCCTGACAATAAATTATATATTCTTGAATATGGTAAAGGATGGTTTTCTAAAAACCCTGATGCCGGTATTGTAAGAATTGACTACATGGCCGGAAACAGACCTCCAATAGTAAAAAACCTTGAAATCGAAAAAACAAGTGGATTGTTACCATACAAACTTGTAGCTAAAGTTGATGCTTCAGATCCTGATGGAGATGCGCTAACTTATGTTTGGAACTTAGGAAAAGGTATTAAAAAAACCACTACTTCCCCTGAATTGCAACATACATTTACTACAGCAGGCGAATACACAATTAGTGTTCAGGTATTGGATAAAGCTAAAGCTTCTTCAAAAAGTAATACTGTAACTGTTTATGCAGGAAATGAAGAACCTAAGGTTGATATTGCATTAACAGGTAATAAAAGCTTCTACTTCCCTGGAAAACCTATTAATTACCAGGTGTTGGTTTCTGATAAAGGTGCTACAGTAAATAAAAGCAGAATCTATGTATCAAATACCTACACTGAAGGATTGGATATGGCAGGAGCAAAATTAGGCCATCAACAGGCTGCACAAACGCTTGTTGGTAAAGCCATAATGCTTAAATCTGATTGCAGTACTTGCCATAAAATTTCGACCAAGTCAATTGGTCCTGCGTTTACACTGGTATCTTCTAAGTATCAAACAAAACCTAAAGCAGCTGATTACCTTGCTTCTAAAGTGATTAATGGTAGTAAAGGTGTTTGGGGCGAAGTTCCAATGCCAGCTCATTCTACAATGAAAGCATCTGATGCTAAAGAAATTGCAGAATGGATTATGACTTTAAGTGCTAAGTCTACAACTGGTCCATCTCTACCTGCAGTTGGTAAAATAGTTCCTCCATCTGAAACAAATAAAGATAAATCTGTTTTAAACCTTAAAGCTACCTACTCTGATTTAGGTGCTGCCGGATTAAGACCATTATCGAACACTAAAGTTATCAACTTAAGAAGTAATGTTATTGATGCAAGTGATATCAAAGACATATCTGATTTCGGACGTAAGGATGCTGATGGAGTTCAATCGTTAATTTTCCCTGAAAAAAGCGGATGGATTAAATTAAAAGGTATTGATTTGACTAACATAGCAGCGTTTAATTTTGGATTAGCTAATGCTGATGCAGATTACAGTGTAGAAGTTAGATTAGACAGCAAAGATGGACCAGTTATAGGAAAACAAGGTTCAACTACAACAGGTGTAACTATTAGTCCTGTTACTGATGGCAAATTCCATGATGTATATATAGTGGTTAAAGCTGCACGTGAAGACGTGAAAGACAGACCACTGTTAAAATCAGTAACTGTGAAGCCCATGTAAGCTTCTTAATTATTAAGCCTAAGCTTAGTAACTATATATTTCAGCAAAGAGGTCGGGAGTTATTCCCGACCTCTTTGTGTTTACCCCTCCTTTTTATTATTTGTTCGAAATAAAAAAGTCGAAATGATCTGCGAAATAAAAATTAAGCAATCGATTGCATATTTAGATCTTTTTTATAAATTAGTTAAACCAAATAAACTGTGATCCTTTTCAATGAGTTAACCTAATTTGAATGCCGGATCACTTTAAACCACAAAAAGAATGGCTATTAATTTTACCAGAACTGCTCTGTTCGCCACCAAGATTATTTTTGTAATGTTTCAACCTGTATTGCTATTTAAAACATGTAATGCGCCGGTTAGTGAACAGAATTCAAGATTAAAGGTTCAAATTGATTCTCCCTTAAGCGAGTCAGCCAAGCACCTTCCCATCAATAGTTTGGCCGGTCTGCATACCTTTCCCGGCTTGCATGTACAGACTATGGCGACTGAACCTACATTGATTAATCCAACGAACATTGATGTAGATGAAAAAGGTAGAGTTTGGGTTACTGAGGCCTACAATTACAGGTTTGAAATCAACAACAACAAGCCCAAACCAGAGGGCGACAGGATTCTAATATTAGAAGACAAAGATGGTGACGGAACTTTGGAGACTAGCAAAACATTTTATCAAGGCGCCGAGATTAATGCTCCTCTGGGTATCTGTGTGCTTGGCAACAGAGTGATTGTTTCTCAAAGTCCGTATGTATGGGCTTTTTATGATGATAATGGTGATGACAAAGCCGATCGTAAGGAAATTCTTTTCCAGGGAATCGGTGGCGAGCAACACGATCATGGAATCCACACCTTTACTTTTGGTCCGGATGGCAAACTATATTTCAACTTTGGTAATATGGGTGAAACGCTTAAAGACAAAAATAACAATACGGTATTAGATCAGGATGGTGATGAAATCGGGCCAAAAAAATATAAGGAAGGGATGGCTTTCAGGTGCGATCCTGATGGTGCTAATGTTGAAGTTCTTGGACACAATTTTAGAAATCCGTTCGAGGTTGCTGTTGACAGCTATGGTACCGTATGGCAAAGCGACAATGATGATGATGGCAATAAAGGTGTTCGAATAAACTATGTAATGGAACATGGTAATTTCGGTTTTAAAGATGAAATGACCGGCGCTTACTGGCCTTCAGAACGAATTAACATGGAAGACGCTATTCCATTACGTCACTGGCACTTAAATGATCCAGGTGTGGTACCTAATCTTTTGCAGACAGGCTCTGGATCTCCAACAGGAATACTTATTTACGAAGGGTCATTATTGCCAGCACAATTCCACAATCAAATCATCCATTCTGAGCCAGGGCATAATGTAGTAAGGTCTTATCCTGTAAAGAAAAACGGAGCTGGATATACTGCAGATATTGTAAATCTATTAAGTAACGACAGAGATCAGTGGTTTCGTCCTGCTGATGTATGTATTGCACCAGATGGCTCTTTAATTGTTGCCGACTGGTATGATCCCGGAGTTGGCGGACACAGGGTTGGAGACCTTGAACGTGGACGCATTTATAGAGTCGCTCCTACCTCATTGGCATCAAAATATGTGGTTCCTAAGTTTAATTTCGAAACTCCTAATGGAGCTGTAGCAGCCCTTCAAAATCCTAATCTTGCTGTTCGCAGACATGCCTATCTAGCGTTGATTGGCATGAATGAAAAAGTCGTCCCTGCACTAAAGAAATTATGGAATTCAACAGGCAATCAGCGTATGAGAGCCAGAGCTTTATGGATTCTATCTAAGTCGACTGATTCGAAGAAATACATTGATGAGGCCATTGCCGATAAAAATCCGGATATCCGCATTACGGGGTTAAGAGCTGCAAGGCAAACAACCTTAAATACCCTAACCTATGTGAAGCAATTGGTAAATGATCCGAGCATGGAGGTTTTAAGGGAATGTGTGATAATCCTTAGGCACAACAAAACAGCAGAAGCAGCAGAACTTTGGGCTAAACTAGCAACTAAACACAATGGAACTAACAGATGGTATCTTGAAGCTTTAGGTATTGGAGCTGACAAACAATGGGATACTTTTCTTACAGCTTATTTAAAGGAAATTAAAGATCCATTGGCCACAGCTGGAGGTAAAGATATTATTTGGCGCTCGAGAACTCCGCTAGCCCTACCCTTTCTTGAAAAACTCGCATCTGACCAGAATACGCCATTAGATAAACGACTAAGATATTTCCGTGCATTTGACTTTATTAAGGGCACTGAAAGGACTAAAACACTATTATCGATGCTAGATAAGAACACTGATCTCGCTACAACATCCATAATACTTAGTTTAATGGATGCACAAGAAGTATCAAGTTCTCTGGTATCTTTAAATGCAGTAAAGAAAGTGCTTAATTCAAAATCAGGAACTGCTGAATATATTGGCTTGGTAACCAAGTATCAAATAAAAACAGAAGGTGCTAAATTACTGGACATGGTTATCGCTAATGGCAATAATTCTATAGGAGTTGATGCAGCAAGGCTTTTAATTGAGTTTAAAGATAGCCAGCGAATTAAAGACGTGATAAAGGCAAAAGATTTAGATAAGACAGTCCCAATCCTGGAAGCTTTGGGCGCTATTGGTAATAAAGAATCTATAAGCATACTTTCAGGCGTGGTAACAAATACAGCCTATGATAAATCCTTACGTCAGAAAGCCGTAGAGATGATGGGTAAAAGCCGCATCGGAGAAACTAGTGTAATGAGCATGCTAAAAACCAAAGTACTGACTGCTGAATTAATTCCATTCGCAGTAAAGGGCTTAAGCGGATCAGGTGTTAAAGGTCTTTATGATCAAGCAAAAACCTATTTACCGGATGCTAAAGCTGATGAAGCTAAAAAAGGAACAATGGTTAGTTTTAATGAAATAATCGCTTTTAAAGGAAGTGCATTAAAAGGAAAAGCTGTTTACAATAAGGCTTGTTATATCTGCCATAAAGCAAACGGACAAGGCATGGATTTTGGGCCTAACCTATCTGAAATTGGAGCTAAGCTACCAAAAGAAGGACTATTTGATGCTATTGTAAGGCCATCAGCCGGAGTAAGCTTTGGATATGAAACTTCCCAATTGGATATGAAAGATGGATCAAGCCTTGTTGGTATTGTTTCGAGCAGAACAGAATCCGACATTCAATTAAAATACCCTGGTGGGGCTATTCAAAAGCTAAAGTCTGCAAATGTCAACTCAATAAAAGAAGTTCCAGGATCGATGATGCCTGAGGGATTACATGAAAGTATGACTAAACAGGAGTTTTCTGATCTGTTAGAGTTTCTTTCTTCACTAAAGAAAAAAGAACAATAATGCAATGCTCTTTTTTATGGTCTATTGACCTCTAACCTTTCAAAGCTTTAGCGATCTCTTCAATTAAACCAGATTCAATAAATGGCTTGCTAACTACTCCTGAAAATCCCTTAGTTAAAATTTTATTCATTTCAAACTCTTCCGGACTGGCGCTAATTACTATTACAGGTAACTGATTTAATGGTGTAGGCAACTTCTTTATGGCCTGTAAAAGCTCATATCCATCCATTTCAGGCATTTGAATGTCTGTTAATACCACTGTTACTTTTTCTTTGGCCAAAATATCCAATGCTTCCAGTCCGTTTAATGCACTATAGAATTTAACATTCCATTTTTGCGTCATCATTTTAAGAAATTTCAAATTAAGCTCGTTGTCATCAACGGCAAGAATACTTATTCCATTAAGTAATGAAAGCGGATCTTCTATTTCTTGTTTTGTTGCCGAATCTCCCTTTTCATTATGCTCCGAATACGGAATATAGAATGAAAAGACGCTGCCCTCTCCTTCAGTGCTTTTTACACTTATTTTACCGCCCTGGAGCTCTACAAATTGCTTGCAAATATATAAACCTAGTCCTGTACCGGTTTTACCTTTAGAAGAGCTGGTTTGGTAGTATTTAGAGAACAAATTAACTTGCTGGTCAGCATTGATCCCTGCTCCTGTATCTGCTATGTCGACCACTAATCTTGGTTGATCATTAACCCTAACTAAGCTGGCGCTTACCTTTATTTCCCCCTCTTTAGTGTATTTTATGGCATTGCTTAATAGGTTAATCATGATCTGCTTTAACCTAAAACTATCACCAAGCAATATCGCGTCCTTATCTCCCTGGAATTCATAGTGTAATTTTAGCTTCTTCTTAATAGCGCTGAACTCCATGTTCTCAATTAAACCCGTAAGTACAAAATTAGGATTAAACGGATCGCTATTAAACTTGAACTCGCTGTTCTCCATTTTGGCTGCATCTAGTGTATCGTTTAACGTACCCAATAGCATATCTGATGACAAGCGGATAGAATCTAACATATCAGATTGACGTTTAGATAATTCCGTCTGACTAAAAATATAAAGAAAGCCTTTGATAGCGGTTAATGGATTTCTTATCTCGTGGCTCATGTGTAGCAAAAGGTCCATTTTTTGTTGTGCAATGGTAACGGCTCTTTCGTTCTCTTTACGTAGTTGTACTTCGGACTCGTTAAGCTTTACGATAAATATAATAAGCAGGGTAGCAAAAACCAAAACCAGGAAAAGTGCCGCCAGATATAACCTATTCAGCAATCCGGTAGATTCTTGATAACTTTTGAAGGCCATTGCTTTAAACTCATCAGCCATCTTATAGTTAAGTGTTTTAACATCGCCAATTATATTTTCGAGTTCTGTGGTAATATGATCGTTTAGGCTCAATAATTCACGCTGCATGGTAAGCATCTTCACATTTCTGTCCTGCAGTTGCTGCAATTTATTGAGATATACTGCTCTGGTTCTTGCAGACTCTTTACTTGTTGCAATTGCAGAATTATCGGTTACCTGTCGATGGTTAATTTCTACTACCTCTTTTGGTCCAGAACCGTTGGTTTTGTTGGAAATGGCATCTTTTAACCTTGAAAATAGACCTTTTTTCTGTACCACAACTTCCTTGCGGACAGTATCTGTTTTGCTTTTTATCCTTTTATCAGATTTTAAAGTGGTAACGATCTTTGGTTCGCCCTTTCCATCCTCAGCAGCAAACTGAGCATACACATTAAGAAGTGAATCGAAATTATGTTTAACAGTAAAGAGTTTATCAGAAAGAATTAGTTTTTTATTGTACCACTCTTTCACCTTCGTACTCTGATCGGGTGTTAGGTTAAGTGTGTCAGTGGTTCTTTTTAACAATACATCTATTTCGTCAAAAGCTTTAGATAATTTAGCTTTGTAGTCTACACTTTTTGTACTCTTTACATTGAGTAAGGATTCTTGAAAATCGTCTTCAGCCTGGTGTAGTAGCAAGAGTATTTGCTGAGGCTTGGTGCCGTCAACTTCTACATTATCTGCTTGTTTTACTATGTTCTCTAATTTATGTGAGATGGTGTTTCGGACAAAAAGTGCTGCTACGGCCAAAACGATTATAATAGCCAGAAAAGCAAGGAGAATCTTTCGGGATTGACTTTGTGTGTATGTTATTTTCATTGTATTACATTAAGACAATAAGGGTAAAAATAGGTTTAATTGTGTACTGCACATAGACAAATAACATACCAACACAGAGAAGGAGCTTTACATGTGTTTTAAATAGTGATATTCTAGTAATTTACCCAATACAAGGAAATTATTGCTCGATTTCTGATTAATATAGGTTAAATTAGAGCAACCAATTATATTTAAGATGAAAATAATGCTGCTCTTATCTCTGCTAATATGTGCATCAACGATTGTTACGGCACAGACTACCCCAAAAACTGCTTCAGGAATAGTTACTATGAATGGGGCGGATTTGAATAAAATGGTAGATCAAAGTGGAATTGTATATGATGAAGAAGGAAATAAAGTCGATTCTTTAAAAGTGGTAGATATGCTTAAAGGAGAAAAGTATCGGATTGTTTTAATGAAAAAGGATTCAGAAAGCCTAATGAGAAGGGTTATTCAGAAAAGAGATCTCACTAAGGAGGCAGAACAATATGAACTTACCAAAATAGCGTTGCGCCCACCTAGTCCAAAATTACAGGTTGGAACTACTTTAAATCTGGATCCATTAGCTAAGAAAACCGACATTAAGGCTTTCACTCAAAAATCAATACTTATGATTTTTTGGTATCCAGGTTGTTTCAGCACTAATAATTATGACAAGGTTAATGAACTCATTAGATCAATTAAGAATCCTAAGGGTTTAGAGGTTCTATTAATTTCTCATGAAACGGTAAATAGCGTTGCTGATGGACTAAAGCAAACTCCAATCTTCTACAATCAGTTGTTTATAGACGCAGCTGCTATTACTAAGGCTTACCAAACAGAAAACATGCCTATAATGCTGGTCGCTGATCAAAATCACACTATTAAATTTGCGAGTTGGGGTAATTCTGATTCAGTAATAAAAGGGCTTAAAGAAGCCCTTTTTGAGGTTGATAAATAAACTGTTAATTTGCTTTTATATTGGGCTTACTCCATCCGCCTCAAGTTGAACGTTAAGTTCATTTTGACCAACACTGATTTCAAAATATCCTTTTGCATTTGACTTGCCCACCTGTTGAGCAGCATTTGTTGTTAAAATAACACCTGCTAATGGCTGGCGCGTTTGATAGTCGTAGATATGGCCTTTAACAGGCTGTGTTTGGGCTTGCACATGAATAAACATCATAGCTAGTCCCATATATATATCTGCATTATAAGTAATTAATGCTTCCTGGAAATGGATTTTTTGAGCCGATCGGCTTTGGTTCTTTTCTTTTTCTTCGGCCTGCTTAAGCCTTTTCTGAGGTAACACTTCCCATTACAGTGCATGCTGGTTTATCTCTATTCTCACAAAGTTCGGTGGCAATGTAATTTTTGTTCAGTTCAAATCCTGCATATATGAAGAATCTGCTAAAATTCGCAGTCAACATCATAAAGATTAGAGAAAATGCAATTAGGCCTCTGAACATAATTGCGGCAAAGGTAGTGATTATGAAACAACGTGTAATTAATTAAAATGTAACATTTATTTGTTTGTGGTTTCTAAATTTCAATCAACAATAATCATTATGCTAAATGCTTCAATTTAACAACTTCCGAAAATCATACGGCCATCATCCTATTTTAGAAATAGATCAACTGGTAATTGAGTCTGGTATCTATTGGATTAAAGGAGTTAATGGCTCAGGAAAAAGCACTTTATTAAAGTCTATTGGCGGATTTCTCTTCTTTGACGGCGAGATATTGTTGAATAATATAAGCATAAAAAAGGATGGTGTTGCCTATAGGAAAATGGTAAACTTTGCCGATGCCGAGCCTATTTATCCTGAGTTTTTGACCGGATGGGAAATGATAGCTTTGTTTGCAAAAGCAAAACAAGCAACACCTGGTCAAGAATCGCATTTCGTTGAAAGTATGAAAATGGAGGGTTACCTAAGCAATGCAGTAGGTTCCTATTCGAGTGGGATGCTTAAAAAACTTTCTTTGGTGCTTGCTTTTTTAGGGAAGCCAAAAGTAATCCTGCTTGATGAACCCTTGATTACTATTGATACGGAGTCGTTATCCATATTATGCCAGTGGATATTGAAAAAGCATAAGGAAGAAAATACAATTTTCCTTTTGTCCTCTCATCAGCCCCTGAATGAAGAGCTTTTAATAAAAGCCAGGGTGTTACTGGTAGATCGACAAACACTTAAAATGGAGAAATGAGACAATCGCCATTGACAAATGTATTGATGAAAATATTCTCATCGGGTTTTTATCGGATGCATTCGGGGATATTGATTTTCTTGTTCGGTACAATCCTGTGTTATTGTGTTTTCATCAATACATTAGGTAGTGTTCCTATATGGGCTTTCACTGTTTGGAATTTGATGATTACGTTATCATTGGTAAGTAGTCCAGTGATCATGGGATTTTTCTGTTTGGCTGCCTTCATTTACGCTGTTAAGAGCTGGCAATATGTTGCTACGCAATTAGTAGCTAGGAATAACGAATTTCTATACCACAGCGTTTCATCATTCGACAAATGGCAGCAATTTAAAAGCTGGTTTTATGTACAGTTTAGTATATTTCTTCCATTGATTGCTTACGCTCTGTTTGCAAGCATAATTGGCTTTAATTTTGGGCATTATATTATTCCTGTTGTTGTTTTACTTTATCTGTTTGTGCTATTAATTTTAAGTGTTTGGATATACATTAGGCTTTCAAATAAGCTGATAGATATCGATAAACAGACTGTGCTTATCAGACTACTCAGAAAATGGAGTAAGCCATTTTTTCTTTTGTATACACTCTTTGTTTTTGATAAACTTAAAATTACCTATCTGATAACCAAAGCTATTTCATGGGCACTGATTGTTGGTGTATTTGCAGTTTTCTCAGACATTCAAGATGGCCCAACCGTTCCGAGTTTAGTTGTATTAATGATTGCAATAGCACATACTTTGTTGATCTACAATGAGTTTCGTTTTAATGAGAAGTATCTTTATTTCTCCAGAAATTTCCCCTTCAGTATAGCAAAACAATTTTCAACCGCTTTTTTAAACTACGTCGTACTAATGCTTCCTGAGGTATTATGGTTTGTTAGTGCTTTTGGAATTGATTCATTTAATCTTCTTTTACAGGGTTTTAGTGTAATGATCTTATTTAGAAGTTTACTGTATTGGATTGGTTTAAATATGAAAAACTACCTAATATGGATTTTCATACTGTTTAACCTGGTATTTCTTATCATTCTTTATAGAATAACTTGGTTGCTACCCCCTGTTTTTGTTCCTATCGCTTACTTTGTTTTTCAGAAAAATTATCTCAATAAAAATCTGATTGATTAAATATTTATCTTGATGCAAGATTTAAATCTATAATTTAAAATCAGTAACACCCACAAGCAATGAATAAACCAGCTTTCATTCTATCCTTATTCGCAACTATTCTATGTGGATTCGTATTGGTCGAGTCGCCAGTAAACATTCTCCAAAAAGGATTAATTGTTGATCTGGATGCAGATAAGGGGGTTGTTGCGAATAAAGATAACAGGGTCGAGAAATGGATAAACCAAGCCTCAACGCCTGCTGTAAAGGAATTTGTAAAGCAAGATGAAGGACGTAAAGTTAAAGGCTCAGGGATGCCATCTTTAAGAAATAAGCTACCGGAACTAAACGGGCACAACACAATTGCCTTTAATAAACAAGAGCTTGTTGCTCATGATGAAGATGCATTTGATTATTTACTCACTGGAAGTGGATACACCTGGCTCTGCATCTTAAAAGCTGGAAAACAATCGGGTGAGCTGAAAGATGTGAATTCCTTTTTTGGCAATTTAAAGAATGGTGGAAATTACGAAGGTATCTGGGGAGGGCTTAACGATAACAATAGTATTTGGATGGGCAGTAGAAACGGGGTTACATTTGGTCGCTGGGATAACAATAACCCTTACGTTACTGCTAGCACCGTACTTGAACAAGATAAATATTACCTTTTAATGGGCAAAATGGGCAAAGGGACTGATACTGTTATGCTTTCTTTATATCTAAATAATGGCCTTTTACCAGTTGTAACACACCCCTTCCCTGTTAATAGAATAGCAAATTCTTCGAAGCTGTCAATTGGTCAGGAACGTGATGCTATTCAACATCCAGGCACGGAATCCTTTATTGGTGAGATTTCAAGGTTTCTGTTGTATGATCGTCCTCTAAGCAATCAAGAATTAAACAAAATGGCAAAAGGGCTTAGAAAGAGGTATAACATCCTTGATTAGCTTTTTGGTGGTGTTATAATTTGAAAAAGATCTTTTTCTTATACAAGAAATAGAATACTCCCCATTCAACTGCAAATATTGAAAGAGAAATTAGTACCATGATCATGTTGTCCCCAAGCCCGGTTAATTTGAAAAGAGGCATAGTAATTATTTCAACGTACTCATTGAGCCAATGCTTCCCTACAGTGTCACAAAACAGGTAAACGAATATAGAGTTCATTCCTACTACCTGAAAGAGTAACAGGCCCTTGCGATTCAGCTTTACATCTATCCACCAATAGAAAAAGGCCAATGCTAACATGCAGAAACCCAGTGAAGCCAGTATAAATGAACTTGTAGCAATAGGTTTGATTAATGGTGTAATATTAGCTGTACTAATGCCATAACCCATTATAAGGGATGTGATTCCCACCACGATCAAATACTTTAACTGATTTCTATTCTGAATAAACATTTTCCCCACTATTGTTCCTGCTATGGTATGAACAGCGGTTGGCAACCAGTTGATGAACACATAACCGTGAGTATGCTGTCCAAATAGAATCAAATCTATGTAATCACCGAAGTTCTTTCCATCAACAAAAGCTTGATTGTACCCTTCTATAGGGGTGTAGCGATACAGCAGTTCGGTTAAGACTAAAATACCAAAACATGTAAATATTTGGAGCTTGGACTCCAGATTAAATAGTAAGAATGCAATTAATGTAGTGAAAGCCAATTGAGTAAGGATATCGGTAACATCTAGTGCTTCAAGAGATAGCCAGTTAGGGTCATGTATTCTTTTAAACAGGCCAAACAACAACAACAGCCCACATCTTTTTAGGGTTTTGATTAGTTGCTGATTCCAACTGACCCCATTTGACGTTTGGCTTGTTAGCGAATAGGCCATAGAGACACCTGCCATAAACATAAATGCAGGTTGAATTAAATCCCAAAGGTGAAGACCAACCCAATGATTATGAAAAAACTGGGAAATGATCTTAAAACCAAAACTGTCTTTATCTGTAATGCATGCTCTAAGGTGCGGATAGAGCTCTGCAGTTTCAAGTGTAAGTAAAACCATCACTAGTCCCCTCATAAAATCGAGAGATAGCAATCTGTTTGAGTTGTTTTTGGCTAGCGAATTTTCCATTTGGTTTTATATCTACCTAAAAATATAGATTTATTTCCTTCAGATGTAATTTAATATTTACGCAAACGTTTGTTTTTACAATTTGTAAAGTTTCGTCCGTTGAAGTTTGAACTAAATGAATTTTAATACTAACTTTCGTGGATAAGTGAAATCATTATGACAACAAGAAGAAGCTTTTTACATAAAGGAATATTAGGTGTTACTGCAACTACTTTAGTCGGGATTCCGTCTGTTTTTGCTGAACCGCTGAAATCTGAAACCTCTAAATGGAAGTCAGACCCATTTAAATTGGGTATTGCAGGTTATAGCTTTGCTAACTTCAATCTTGATGAATCACTTAAAATGATGAAAAAAGTTGATGTACATTACTTATGTATTAAAGACTTTCACTTGCCTTACAAAAGCACCGCAGAAGAAATTGCTGCATTTCATGCTAAACTTAAGGAGAACGATGTAACAGGCTATGCAGTAGGACCCATATATACTAAAACCAGGAAAGAAATTGACGATGCATTCGATTATGCAAAACGAGTTGGCGTTGACTTGGTTATAGGTATTCCGGTGCATGCCGACCTGGATTATGTGGCCCAGAAGACAAAAGAATATAACATTCGTTATGCGATCCATAATCATGGTCCTGAAGATAAATTATACCCAAGCGCTGAAAGTATTTACACCCTCATTAAAAATCTTGATGCGCGCGTAGGCATATGCTTTGATATGGGACACAACAAAAGAGATGGACGCGATTCAGTGGCTGATTTCCAGAAGTTTTCTAAGCGCATTTTTGATATGCATTTAAAGAACGTTACAGCAGCAACTAAGGATGGTAGCACTTGTGAACTTGGTCGTGGAGTAATTGACATTCCTGCGTATATAAAAATGCTGAGAAAGGTAAACTATACTGGCTCATGTAGTTTAGAGTATGAAAAAGACATGAAAGATCCTCTAGCCGGGATAGCGGAATCAGTTGGGTATTTTAAAGGGGTTTGTGATGGCACACGCTAATCAATAGCTTGTCTGTCTTGTGTTTTATTCAAATGCCATGTAGCGTCATTTGATAGGATTTCGTCTCTTATCTTTCTTAGATTTACCATCTGTATTTTTACTAGACATGCAGGTGAATACAACTATTACGACTGAGGTAAAAGGCTAAAAATGACGGCTAATTTCTTTAAAGACATGCTTACTAAATTGGATTGATCTGTTAGTTCTTTACAGGATAAATATGCTTAAAAAAATGAGCAAAAATTACACTATTTCATCAACAAATTAGGGAAATCTGGCAATTTTTATTAGCCTTATATAAAGAAACTGGCAGAAAAATAACCAGATAATCGGCGAATTAAAACTAATGTATCAATGTATATATCAATATTAAATATATTGATATATAGATGTTTAAATTAGGTATCTAAACCAGATAGTCACCTCTGGTTTCTCAACAGAATTTAATTCTGCAGGCGTTTTAAAGTACTAATTCAGAATACTAAAATAAATAGTAAGGAAAATGTCCTGAAAATTATCTGAAAGCTACTAACCACCCTTCCCTATTAATTGGTTATCTTCGTTCTTAATAACCTAACCCTGAATAAAACCAGTAACAGTTACCAAGCTGTTATTGGTGCATATTAAAATGAACAAGATTAACTTAAATAAAATCCTCCCCCTTTTACTAGTCCTAGCTTACGTTACATGCTTTGCTCAAAAAAACACTAAACCCAATGTCATTTATATTTATGCTGATGACCTTGGTTATGGAGATCTTAGTTGTTATGGAGCTACTAAAATCCAAACTCCAAATTTAGATAAGCTTGCCGCATCTGGTATTCGCTTTACTAATGGACATGCTACATCTGCAACTTGCACCCCATCTCGGTATGCATTAATGACAGGGAGATATCCTTGGCGTAAAAAAGGTACCGGGATTTTACCGGGTGACGCGGCATTGATTATTCCGACAGATAAAACTACTTTACCTAACCTCTTTAAAAAGGCTGGATACAAAACAGCAATTGTTGGAAAATGGCACCTAGGCTTAGGGGAGCAAGTAGAAAAGAATTGGAATGGTGACATTAAGCCTGGGCCCAATGAAGTTGGGTTTGATTACTCTTTTATTTTTCCGGCAACTGCCGATCGTGTTCCTACTGTATTTTTAGAAAACCATAAAGTTGTTGCTCTTGATACAAACGATCCAATTTCTGTAGATTATAACAAAAAGGTCGGTACAGATCCAACAGGTAAAGATCATCCAGAGCTATTAAAATTGCAGTCATCTCCTAACCAGGGACATAATCAGACTATTGTTAACGGAATTGGAAGAATTGGTTACATGAGCGGTGGAAAAATGGCCCGTTGGGTTGATGAAGAGCTGTCAACTACATTCTTAGCTAAAGCCCAGCAGTTTATAGGCACTAATCAAAAGGATCCATTCTTTCTATATTTTGCTTTAACCGAGCCTCATGTACCAAGAATGCCTGCGACTATGTTTAGAGGGAAAAGTGGTTTAGGATTGAGAGGTGATGCTATTTTGCAACTTGACTGGACTGTTGGCGAGATCATAAAACAGCTGAAGAGCCTTAATATTGATAAAAACACGGTAATTGTATTTACTAGCGACAATGGCCCTGTACTTGATGACGGCTATCAGGATGAGGCTGTAACCAGACTCAATGAACATACTCCTGCAGGTCAATTTCGCGGAGGAAAATATAGTGCATTAGAAGGAGGCACCAGAGTTCCTTTTATATTGAGTTGGCCGGGAATGGTTAAACCTCAGGTTTCGGGAGCAATGGTGAGTCAGATGGATTTACTGGCAAGTTTTTCAAAACTGATTAAACAACCTATTCCTAATGGAGATGCCCCTGATAGTGAGAGTCTATTGGATGCCTTTCTTGGTAAATCAGCAAGAGGAAGATCGGTGTTTGTTGAACACGCCGGGACTCTTGCTATCATAAAAGACGGTTGGAAGTATATCTCTCCTTCCAAGGGAGCGGCATATGATGAACTTGTGGCTATTGAAACAGGTAACTCTCCCGAACCGCAGCTATACAATCTCAATAAAGATAAAAGTGAAAAACATAATCTGGCTGCTCAACATCCAGATTTAGTGAATGAACTAAAAGATTTGTTAATGAAGATAAAACAAAAAGAATAAGTGCTTTATGAGGTTTAATTTGAATAAAAGAATTTTTCTGTTTATACCATTAGTTGCTGGTCTTTCTTGTAGCCATGCAAACAAGTCTGAAGCCATTAAGAAATCTGATGAGGAATCTTGTTCTGATAACTTGCCAAGCAGATATGGTAGGATAGTACAAGATACTACCATATCTACCAATTCAAACGGTTCTGTAAAGGGCATGAAGTGGATTCCTGGAGGTACTTTTTTAATGGGTGCTGCAGATCAGGAAGGACGTAAAGATGAATATCCGGCACATCAGGTTAAACTTGATGGTTATTGGATGGACGAAAAAGAAGTGACCAATGCTCAATTTGGTGAGTTTGTAAAAGCTACAGGATACAAAACAGTTGCTGAAAGAAAACCTGACTGGGAAGAAATCAAAAAGCAACTGCCTGAAGGAACACCAAAACCTTCGGACGATTTACTTGTACCAGCTTCTTTAACGTTTAATCCACCCACCAAACCAGTTTCTTTGCATGATGCATCACAATGGTGGTCGTGGACACCTGGAGCTGACTGGAAGCATCCTGAGGGGTCACAAAGCAATTTAAATGGAAAAGATAATTATCCGGTTACTCAAGTTTGCTGGGAAGACGCAAATGCTTATGCAAAATGGGCAGGCAAACGGTTACCAACGGAAGCCGAATGGGAATATGCTGCCCGGGGTGGACAAAAGAATGCAATCTACCCTTGGGGAGATGAACAAATAGAACTCGGAAAGCCAAAAGCGAATACCTGGCAAGGAAGCTTTCCAGACAAAAATACAGATTGGGATGGCTATCATGGTTTAGCTCCTACCGGATCATTCCAAGCTAACGCATATGGTTTGTATGATATGGCAGGAAATGTTTGGGAATGGGTTGCCGATTGGTACGGCAATGATTATTATGAATCATTGAAAGGTAAAACAGTAACCAATCCGAAAGGCCCGAGTAAAAGTTTTGACGCTGATGAGCCAACTGTTCCAAAAAAAGTAACCCGTGGAGGTTCGTTTATGTGCAACGACTCTTATTGCAAAGGCTATAGAGTGGCAGCACGTATGAAATCATCGCCGGATACCGGGCTACAAAATACCGGGTTCAGATGTGTGAAATCTGAACCTGTTTCTAAAAAATAACACACTGAGTTGTAATGAAAAAAATAGCATTCCTAATCTGTTTATCTTTTTGTCAATGGGCTAACGCTCAAAAAAAAACTAACATTGTAATTATCATCTCCGATGATCATGCTTATCAGGCCATCAGCGCTTATAGTAGTAAACTAACTAAAACACCTAATATTGATCGCATTGCTAAAGCAGGAGTTACATTTAATAAAGCTTATGTAACTAACTCTATCTGTGGTCCAAGCAGAGCGGTTATTTTGACCGGAAAGTACAGCCATAAAAATGGTTTTAAGGATAATGAAACTTCCGAATTTGATCATAGTCAAGATAATTTCGCTAAGCATCTCCAATCAGGGGGCTATCAAACTGCATGGATAGGAAAGCTGCATCTAGGCAATAAACCTCAAGGCTTTAGCTATTACAGTATACTTCCTGATCAAGGTCAGTATTACAATCCTGAATTTATAGGTATGGATGGCAAATCAACCAAAAAAGAGGGTTACGTGACAAATTTGATTGAAGATGCTTCGGAAGAATGGCTGGACTCAAGAGATCCCTCTAAGCCATTCTGTTTAGTTATAGGGCATAAAGCTACACACAGGACGTGGCTTCCGGATACTGTTGATATGGGTAGATTTGATAAGGTGAATTTCCCTTTACCAAAGAATTTCTATGACAATTACACAAATAGGGAACCTGCTAGAGTTCAGGACATGAGTATTGATAAAACCATGTTAATGGGTTATGACCTTAAGATGCTTTCATATAGTAAAAATGGTGAGAATTCTGTAAACAGAATGAATCCTGCGCAGCGTGCCAAATTTGATGCTTATTACAAGCCAATTGAGGCCGATTTAAAGGCTAAAAACTTATCAGGTAAGGCTCTGGTTGAATGGAAATACCAGCGTTATATGAAGGATTATTTAAGCACTGCTGCATCTTTAGATAGAAATATCGGTCGTACGCTTGACTATTTGGAAAAGCATAATCTGAAGGAGAATACAATTGTGATTTACATGTCTGACCAAGGCTTTTACATGGGGGAACACGGTTGGTTCGACAAGCGTTTTATGTATGAAGAATCGTTTAGAACACCAATGGTGATGAGTTATCCGGGTGTAATAAAGCCTGGCACACAGTCTAATGATTTTGTAATAAACTTAGACATAGCTCCAACCCTTCTGGATGCTGCCAATATGAAGATACCCGCTGATATGCAAGGCAAATCGATGTTACCATTGTTCAAATCGAAGAATGCAAAAGGCAGAGATAATATGTTTTATCACTATTATGAAAATGGCGAGCACTCGGTGTCCCCTCATTTTGGTATCAGAACAAAGCGGTATAAACTAATTCGTTTCTATAAACGTGTTAATGGTTGGGAGCTTTATGATCTTCAGAAAGATCCTGACGAAATGAAGAACATTTATGGCAAAAAGAGGTATGATAAAATTACTACTGAGTTAAAAGCAAAGCTTAATGAACTAATTAGTCGGTATGAAGATGAGGATGCAAAGAAACTCTTGAATTGATTTGAGAATTAAATTTTGCCTGGCAGCTAGATGTTAGCCTGTATTAAAATAATAAGTGGTATAAAATTCATTAACAGGAGAATTTACTGAAGTAAGACCCGGATTCTAATTAAAGTACTGACGTTCATATTTTTGCTTTCATTAAATACGACAATGAGAGCAATTAAAATTGAGCGATTAATAACAAATCGCGATGACGTTACACGACGTTATTTTAACGAACTAGAGAAAATGCCTTTAGCGAAGCTTGAAGAAGAAGTAGCATTAGCTAAGAAAATTAAAGATGGCGATAAGGCTGCCCTTGACAAACTTGTTGCTCTTAATCTACGGTTTGTTGTTTCCGTAGCCAAAAAATACCTTGGTAATGGTATAAGTCTAAATGATCTTATAAGTGAAGGAAATATTGGATTAATTGAGGCTGCAAAACGATATGATGAAACTAAAGGATTTAAGTTTATTACTTATGCAGTTTGGTGGATAAGACAGGCTATTTTGATGGCCATTTCAAATTGTGATCGTATCATCCGGTTACCCCAGAATCAAATTTTAAATGTAACCGCTATAAACAAGTCAAAAGTGGTTTTGTTAAATGAATTAGAACGTGAGCCAAGTATAGAGGAATTAGCGGAAAATACCGGATTTAGTGTAAAAACAATAATCCATCTTACAAAAATCTCAAAAGCCTGTTCTTCGTTGGATGCGATAATTAATGATGAAAGTGGCGCTACACTTCTTGACCTTGTGCCTAATGATGATCCGGATATAAATCCTGATAAAATAGAGCGGTCATCCCTACTCATAGAGCTTCAGCGAATTATGCAAGAGAAGCTTTCAGGAAGAGAACAGTACATACTTGAGCATTTTTTCGGATTGACCACAGGGAACTCTAGAGATATGGAGGATATAGCTGAGGATCTGAAAATTTCCAAAGAACGGGTTAGACAGCTTAAATACAAAGCACTAGGCAAGCTAAAATCAATACCTCAAACTAAGAATCTTTTTCAGTATTTGCTTTAATTTCGATACATATGCTTATGGATTGTTTGAGAAGAAAGTGACGCACATCATAAATACTTAAGATTTGAATCACTTTTACAGTTTGCTTAAATACTCAACTTTGAGGCACACTGTTTAAAGAGATGCTAAAGGAAAAAGTAATTTCATCAGAGAAGCAATGTTTCCATTGTGGGGAGGATATTCTGGCAAAAAAATACATCCAGGATAACAAACAGTTTTGTTGTTCTGGATGCAAAACTATCTACGGAATCTTGACAGAGCATAATCTTTCGAACTATTATGTTTATAATAAGATTCCCGGAAAGACTCAAAGTAAAGTCACCTCAAACTTTGACTATTTAGAAGTAAGAGAAGTTATTAGTAAACTGGTAGATTTTGAAGATGACATCAAAACAATAATAACTCTATATATCCCTGCTATCCATTGTAGTTCGTGCATTTGGTTATTGGAACATATAAATCTCCTGCAATCGGGAATATATCAGTCAAGAATTGATTTTCTTAAAAAACAGGTCTCTATAACATTTAAAAATGATGAGTTAAGTTTAAAGCAGCTGGTACAATTGCTTTCGTCAATCGGCTATGAACCCCTTATAAGCCTTCAAGATGTTGTAAAGACCAGCCAGTTGAAGAAGACAGAAAGAAGTTTAATCACTAAGATCGCAGTAGCAGGCTTTTGTTTTGGCAATGTGATGCTACTAAGTTTCCCTGATTACTTTGGCCTTGCTGATTTTGAACATGAGTTTAAAGATTTCTTTGGATGGCTTAATCTTGCCTTTTCTTTACCTATAGTTTTTTATAGCGGCCGAGATTACTTTGTTTCTGCCTGGACTAATTTAAAAGCGAAAAGATTAAACCTGGATTTTCCGCTTGCGCTGGGTATTTTGGTCATGTTCCTAAGATCTGTCTATGAGATTATACTGCAAACAGGTCCTGGATTTGTAGATACCTTATGTGGGTTAGTCTTCTTTTTGTTAATTGGAAAATGGATGCAGGAAAGAACTTTTCATCATATTTCATTTGAAAGAGATTACCGCTCCTATTTTCCCGTGGCTGTTACTACAATCACTGATGGAATTGAAAAACCTATACCCCTTTCTGACTTAAAGATTGGCGACAGAATCCTTATTCGCAGTCATGAGATTTTACCGGCTGATGCTATTCTTTTAAAGGGTGAAGCGGAGATCGATTTTAGTTTTGTTACTGGAGAATCTATTCCCGTAAAAAAGACATTAGGAGAAATAATTTATGCCGGAGGACGTCAACTTTCTGCTTCTATTGAGATGGAGGTTCTGAAGCCTGTATCACAAAGCTACCTTACTCAATTATGGAACAACAATGCTTTTGTTCAATCTAAAGAACGAATTAAAACCTTTAGTGATACAGCCAGTAGGTATTTTAGTATCGTATTGTTGTGTATAGCCCTAAGTTCAGCAGTTTTCTGGCTTCCAACAGATCCATCTAAAGCATTGGCTTCCTTTACGGCTGTATTGATTATAGCTTGCCCCTGTGCTTTAGCCCTGAGCTCGCCATTTACATTAGCGGCAGTGTTGTCGATTTTTGATAAAAACAGATTTTATTTAAAGAATACGGCAATTGTTGAAGAATTGGCTCGTATTGATACTTATGTATTTGATAAGACAGGTACAATAACCAATCCGGATGCCGCCTCGTTAAGCTTTAATGGAATCATCACTAATGATCAGATGCAATTAGTGAGTGACCTTGCAAGGAATTCCGGACATCTGCTAAGTCGTGAGTTGGCAAAATTTATTAATAAACCCTCAGTGTTTCCGGTACAGGAGTACACAGAGAAGATTGGAAGAGGCATCAGTGGTAAGGTTAATGGAAATTATGTAAAATTGGGAAGTTCTACCTTCCTTAACCTTCCACTGAATAGCTCTTCTAATAGTTCCATCCATGTTGTAATTAACAATACCTACGTAGGTTTTTTCGTCATCAGACAACAATGGAGAAATGGTTTTAAAGAATTGATGCAAAAACTTTCACTAGGGTCAGATTTACATTTACTATCAGGTGATCATGATCACGAAAAGAATCAACTTATTCCTTTTTTTGAAGATAGTCGTAAACTTCATTTTGAACAATCTCCTCAAGATAAACTTGATTACATCCAAGACCTTCAAAAGCAAGGAAAGAAAGTGTTAATGTTTGGAGATGGTTTAAATGATTCTGGCGCACTTAAACAAAGTGATTTGGGGATAGCAATAACGGATAACATAAATAATTTCTCTCCGGGTTGTGATGCCATACTAGATGGGGTGTCGTTTAATAGAATCCCACAATTTATCCAGCAAGCAAAAGATGGGGTTAAAGTAATCAGGATGTGTTTTGTTATTTCATTAATGTACAACACAGTGGGATTATACTTTGCAGTTCAGGGACTTCTATCGCCTTTAATGGCGGCCATATTAATGCCTTTAAGCACGATTACAATCATCCTGTTTACTTCTGTAGCTGTCAGACTATTTGCACGTAAAAACAAATTACTATGAACATGATCTATTTCCTTATCGGTTGCAGCATTCTACTTGCACTGATATTTCTAGCCGCATTTTTTTGGGCAAGCAAATCGGGTCAAAATGACGATACCTTCACTCCTGCCGTCAGAATTCTTTTTGATGACGAGGTGGCTGATAAGGAAATAGAAATAAGTGACGAAGATCATGTTTAGCTAAAACTTTGATCACAGAGAGGCATAGTCAGCTGCATTAATTTTACAACCGTTAACTACACACATCACATATGACTGAAAAATTCTATTACGACAATAAGATCGTCAGGAACTTTGCCGTAGCCACCATTGTTTGGGGGATAATTGGCATGACAGTAGGGCTTCTGGCTGCAATGCAGTTGTTTAAGCCCGAACTAAATATGGGTTCGCAGTACACAACTTTCGGACGCATCAGACCTTTGCACACAAATGCTGTAATTTTTGCATTTGTAGGTAACGCCATTTTTATGGGTGTTTATTATTCATTACAACGTTTGCTGAAAGCAAGGATGTTTAGCGACATACTAAGTAAAATCCATTTCTGGGGATGGCAGCTAATTATTGTCTCTGCTGTAATTACGCTTCCCTTGGGTTTTACATCATCGCATGAATATGCAGAGCTCGAGTGGCCTATTGATATTGCCATAACAATTATATGGGTAGTTTTTGGAATAAATATGTTTGGCACAATCATTAAGAGAAGGGAACAGCATATGTATGTAGCCATTTGGTTTTACATCGCAACCTTTGTTACTGTAGCGGTTTTACATATTGTGAATTCATTTCAATTACCTATATCATTATTTAAGAGTTATTATATGTACGCCGGTGTACAAGATGCATTGGTTCAATGGTGGTATGGTCACAATGCTGTAGCATTTTTTCTTACCACTCCGTACTTAGGAATGATGTACTACTTTCTGCCAAAAATGGCGAATAGACCAGTTTATTCTTATAAGCTGAGCATTTTACACTTTTGGTCGTTGATATTCATATATATATGGGCTGGCCCTCATCATCTTTTATATACTTCACTTCCTTCATGGGCGCAATCGCTCGGTGTGGTATTCTCTATTATGCTAATTGCGCCTAGTTGGGGTGGTATGATCAATGGCTTGTTAACGCTTCGTGGAGCCTGGGATAAAGTAAGAGAAGACGCTACTTTAAAGTTTATGGTTGTGGGTTTAACGGCTTACGGTATGGCTACATTTGAAGGCCCTATGTTGGCATTGAAGCAAATTAATGCTATTGCTCACTATACTGACTGGATTGTAGCACACGTACACGTAGGCGCATTGGGATGGAATGGTTTTTTAACCTTCGGGATCTTGTACTGGTTAATACCAAGAATTTACAGAACACCTCTGTATTCCAAAAAGCTTGCAGCATTTCACTTTTGGATAGGTACACTAGGGATTATTTTCTATGCAGTACCACTTTACTTTGCTGGTTTTACCCAAGGCTTGATGTGGAAGCAATTTACAGAGGACGGAATGCTTAAGTACCCTAATTTCCTTGAAACCTTATTGCAAATTATTCCAATGTATGTATTAAGGGCAATTGGTGGCGCCATGTATTTGATTGGTGTAATCGTAATGACCTATAACCTTATAAAAACTGTAAGAGCCGGTGAATTAGTTGCCAACGAGCCTGCAGAGGCATTTGCGTTACCAAAAGACTATGAACCTATTGGCACCGACAAAAAATTACACAGATTGTTAGAGCGAAAACCAATGGTATTTATGGTGCTATCTTTAATAGTGATCTTAATTGGAGGAATGATTGAGATGATGCCAACTTTTACAATAAAATCCAATATTCCTACCATTAGTAGTGTAAAACCTTATTCTCCTTTGGAATTGCAAGGACGAGATCTTTACATAAGAGAAGGGTGTGTAAGCTGTCATTCTCAAATGATTCGCCCATTTAGGTCAGAGACCGAAAGATATGGTGAATACAGCAAAGCTGGGGAGTTTGTATACGATCACCCATTTCTATGGGGTTCAAAACGTATTGGTCCAGATTTAGCAAGAGAGGGCGACAAGTATTCTAATGCTTGGCATTTTAATCACCTATTAGATCCGCAAACCATGTCACCGGGTAGTATTATGCCGCCTTACGAATGGTTGATCGATCAAAAACTAGATACCACCACCACCATTGCAAAGATCAATGCAATGCGAACTCTTGGCGTTCCATACGAACTTGGCTATGAGCATAAAGCGAATGCTCATTTAGACAATCAAGCAAAAGAGATTGCTGCAGATCTCCAAAAAAGTAATGTACGTGTTCAAAGTGACAAGGAAATTATTGCAATTATTGCTTATCTACAAAGATTAGGCACAGACATTAAAGCTAAATAAACCTAAAATTCAGAAAAGATGTTTAAACAATTTTTAGATCAAGTAGATGGTAGTCAGGTGTATTTAATAACATCACTTGGCATATTCCTGGTATTCTTTATTATGGTTGCTGCATTGCTTTTTATAATGAAGAAAGACAAAATTAAGTATATGAGTGAGCTACCTTTAAATGACGAAGTACAATGACAGATATGTTTATCTGGGCTTTACTGATTACCGCAGTATTGCTCCTGGCAGTTTCTATACTGCTTCTAAAGGTAATAAAAGTATATGTTCAGGAGAGTCTAAATCCTACGCCGTTTGCAACGCCTGAAGAAAGAAAACTAAAGCGGTTAGCAGCTGAAAGCATGGAGGAAGAAGTTCCAAAAGGACCTTCTATCTGGACAAAACTAATGGGTTTAAGACCCATATCTGAAGAAAAGGATATTGTAATGGAACATAAATTTGATGGGATAGCTGAACTTGACAACCCCACTCCTGCCTGGTTTATGATTCTGTTCTATGGAACAATCATTTTTGCTATAGTTTATTTGCTTAGTTACCATGTATTTGGTTTAGGAAAACTACAAGAAGAAGAATATGCGATAGAATTAAGGCAGGCTGAGGATGCTAAAATTGCATTTCTTCAAAAGCCAGGAAGCGCTGCAAATAAAATAAATGAAAACAATATTGAACAGTCTAAAGATCCGGCTGTAATTGCAGCTGGAGCAGGACTATTTAAAACTGCATGTTCGCCATGCCATGGCGAACATGCAGAAGGTTTAGTCGGTCCAAACTTAACCGATGAGTTCTGGCTTCATGGTGGAACTGTGAATGATATTTTTAAAACTATCAAATACGGTGTGCCAGATAAAGGAATGATTGCATGGGAAAAGACTATGAAGCCAAAACAGATTGCAGATATAGCCAGTTACATCATGTCTCTCAAAGGCAGTAATCCTGCCAATGCTAAAGCGCCACAGGGCACAAAACAGAATTAAAAATGTCACAAACGCCAGCACATTTTAGAGATCAGGTATCCACGCTTACAGATGATGGTCTAAAGAGGAAGTGGATTTATCCAAAGATAATAAAAGGAAAATTGTACAAATATCGTTCAGCGGTGAGTTATTTTTTTCTTTTATTACTATTCTCTGCACCATTTATAAAATTGAATGGCGAACAAATGATACTTTTGAATGTGCTCGAAAGAAAGTTTGTCTTTTTAGGAGTCATTTTCTGGCCTCAGGATTTTTATCTATTTGTGTTAGCACTACTTATTTTTATTGTATTTATTGTGCTTTTTACTGTGGTCTTCGGAAGGGTATTCTGTGGCTGGGCATGTCCACAAACCATATTTCTCGAAATGGTATTCAGGAAGATTGAAAATTGGATTGAAGGAGATCATAATCAGCAAAGAAAGCTAGACATCGCACCGTTAAGCTTTAATAAATTCCTTAAAAAAACACTAAAGCATGTACTGTTTTTCGGTGTTTCTTTTCTTATCTCCAATGTTTTTCTTGCTTACCTAATTGGATCAGACAAGCTGATCGAGATTATTACTGAACCAGTTAAAGATCACCTCTCTGGCTTTATATCTATATGGGTATTTTCCTTAATATTCTATCTAGTATTTTCTAGAGTTAGAGAGTTGGTTTGCACTGTGATTTGCCCTTATGGCAGACTTCAAGGTGTTCTTTTGGATAATCAGAGCATTATTGTGGCTTATGATTATGAGCGTGGTGAGCCAAGAAATAAAATAAATAGGGAACAGGAGAATCAAAAGGGAGATTGCATTGATTGTAAACTTTGTGTTCAGGTGTGCCCAACGGGCATCGATATCAGAAATGGCACTCAACTCGAATGCGTTAACTGTACCGCATGCATTGATGCCTGCGATATGGTTATGGAAAAGATCGATAGGCCATTAAGACTTATTGGATTCAAATCTGAAACTGAGATTAAAAACAAAACGCCCTTTAGCATCAGCAATAAAATATATGGATATTCTGCTTTGCTATTTGTTCTGATGACTATACTTTCCTTTCTGTTAGTTAAACGAGCTGATGTGCAAACGACAATTTTGCGTGCAAGTGGTACATTATACCAGCTTAGAGATAAGGATGGAACTGTGAGCAATTTATATACAGCAGAGATGGTGAACAAAACAAACAAAGCAGTAGTCTTCGAGATCGTACCTGATGATAAACATGCGAGCATTCAGTATATCCAAAAACCAGATGTTATTGCTTATGGAGGTAGTGCGAAAGCCACATTCTTTGTCATACTACCTCAAAAAAAAATCAAACAGTATAAAACTAAAATCGGTTTTAAATTACTTTCAAAAAACAAGGTTGTGGATAGGTTTGAGACCACATTTATCGCACCTTCTAACAATTAAGAATATGAATTGGGGTACAAAGTTGGTTATAGGAATGCTATCGTTCATGTCTTTTATCATAGTGTTAGCTGTACTTATGATTCGGAGCGAAACTGACGCACTTGTCGATCAGGATTATTACGAAAAGGGATTGAACTATAACCATGAATTTGCACTGAAAGAGCAGGTAATAAAGGACAATGCGGTGCCTGTTATTACAATGTCAGGAGAAAACTTAATTATAACGTTTAAAACTGAAGCTGACGGTACATTAAAAATAATGCGTACGGCAAAGAAAAGTATGGATAGGATCGTGAACTTTAAAAGTAATAGCGATAAAAATGTGATTCTGTCATCTAAAAATTTAGCAAAAGGAAATTGGAAGTTCATTATGCAATGGAAAGCCAATAATGGTAAGGCCTATTTAAATGAACAGGAGGTTTCAATACCATGAGTAATGAAAGATTAGCTTTTTTTATTGGATTACTAGGCTCCTTGCATTGTATTGGTATGTGTGGGCCGTTAGCTTTTGCGGTTCCCTTAAGACATTCAGGATGGGCAAGTTTGATCTGGAACAAACTACTTTATCAATTTGGTCGTATTGTTTCGTACTGTTTATTAGGTGCTCTGGTTGGATTAATAGGGAAACAAATATGGCAGGCGGGAATCCAGCAAGGAATTAGCATACTTACAGGAGTATTAATCATATTAGCCGCCAGTTCAAGATTGCTTAAATTCTCTTTTTTCAAGGAAACTTCATTGAAAGTATTGAGCCCCTTTAATAAATTGTTTAATTACGCTTTCAAGCACAAGTTAAATCATTTGATCATTGGAATGATAAACGGATTATTACCATGTGGTTTTGTTTATCTCGCACTGGCAGGGGCATTAAATACAGATAGTGTTAAACAGGGTGTGTTTTATATGTTTTGGTTTGGAGTGGGAACTATACCATTAATGCTAGGTGCAGCAATTGTTGTCGGTTTTTCTGGTTTTACTTTTAGAAGAACACTTAATAAAGTTGTTCCTTATGCGATGTTAATTCTTGGTTTCTGGTTTTTATTAAGGGGATTTGAATTGAACATCCCCTATTTGAGTCCACAAAAACCAAATTCTAACACAATTGAATGCAGATAGCCTAATCTGCTAAACTAAATATTTGAGTACTGGGTACATTTGCCCATAGTCTGGCATCAAAAGCCATACATATGTTTCTCAGAAATTTCTTTCCGTATTCTGTAACCCGTACATCATAATCTGAAAGCATTACCAGGCCATCTTGAGCTAACCATTTCATTCTCCTTATGCCGTCTTCCACTTTAGCATCCATCTCTTCAGGCCTTTTCCATGATGTATGTCCTTTACACATCAAATTTAAAATGTGTTTGCGAATTACCAGATCTGTCTCGCTTAGAATATGGCCTTTCGTGAGTGGTAATTCTCCCTTTTCTACTATATTAATATACTCTTCAACACTTTTAACATTTTGTGCAAAGGCAGTCCAAGAATCACTTATAGATGATACCCCTAATCCAATCAAAACACTACTTGATTGTTCGGTGTAGCCCATAAAATTTCTATGCAATTTACCCTCTTGCTCAGCATTATAAAGACTATCTGTTTTCAATGAAAAATGATCCATACCTATTTCACAATACCCTCCCTCTATAAGATTTGCTCTTCCCATTTCGTACAGACTTTTCTTCATGTCTGCAGATGGTAATTGAGCTTCTGTATACTTGCGTTGGCCGGGTTTTACCCAAGGGACATGAGCATAGCTATAAAAGGCAATCCTATCAGGTTTTAATTTTAGTACCGATTTTATTGTTTTATTTAATCCGCTCAAAGTTTGAAGTGGCAAGCCATAAATCAAATCATAATTGATTGACTGGTATCCCAATTCCCTAGCCTTTTTGGTTATTAACTCAACAGATTTATAGCTTTGCACTCTATTAATTATAGTCTGCACTTTTTTATCAAAATCCTGTATACCAAGACTCAATCGCTTGAATCCAAGCTTATATAAAAGAGTAAGATGTTCTTCTGTGGTATTATTCGGGTGGGCTTCAAGACTAAATGCGGCATCCTTATGCAAGCCGGATGGCCCTACAAGACCATTTATTAATAACTCCAGGTTCTCGGGACTAAAGAAAGTAGGCGTTCCACCACCTAAGTGTATTTCCTTAATTACAGGTACCTCACCAAGAAGGCCGGTATATATACGCCATTCTTTTAGTACTGCTTTAATATAAGGGATTTCAACGCCATGATTCTTGGTGATCCTTGTATTACATCCACAATAAGTACATAAGCTTTCGCAGTATGGTAAATGCACGTATAAACTTATCCCTTCTTTACTGTTATTACTGGCAGTTATAAGTTTTTCGATCCATTTACTTTCATTAAAATTTTGTGCATCCCAAAATGGCACAGTAGGATAACTAGTATAACGAGGGGCTGCAACACGATACTTATCAGATGTAGAATTACTATTTATCATCACCATCCAATTTTGCGTTAACATTTAGCGCAATCTTCTGACCGCATGATCTGGAGCATATACATGCATCTCCCAAGCACCGTTGTCCTTGCCACTTATCGAGGTTGTTGATAGTTTCTATAGCAAGAGCCATTGGAAGTCCCTCTTCATTAATACCATTTAAAGCTGAGGATGGAACGCTGGCAATCTTAATGTTTTGATTGGCAGCTTCTTGCTGGTCAATATGAGAACTATCGATTGATCTGGTAGCGATATACCTAATGCCTAGCTTGGCTAGCTTATTAATTACTTTAGCTGACACATTATCGTCGGTAAAAACAACCACTGCATCTTTGCCTTCGGCGTAAAATACTGTTTCGTCTGACAATGAATTGGAGATCAGTGTAATTTCGTGCTTTTTGCGATTGGCTATTGCCAGCGGCTCCTTTTCCGTTGACTTAATACTATAGGCTACAACTCTCATTCTTTTGAATTTATCTATCAAAACTAAGGAGTAATCCCCTTTTAAAGAATGAGATTGGTCACGTCAAAATAGTGATCTTCGTCAGTTTTTCATCATGCGCAATCTTAAATGATCAAGGATTAAAATCTGACTACCTTTCCTTTCAATTAATTCTTCATCTTTAAAGTCACTTAAAATTCTACTTACAGTCTCTGTAGCCATTCCGGCCATTGCAGCAAGATTATCTCTTGACATACTTAATAAAGCACCTTTGGTTGAAGCCTCTTTAATATTACTTAATCTTATCAAAACCTCCGCCATGCGTTTTCTTACTGAATGATAAGCTAATTGAAGTAATTGTTCTTCTTTATTTAATACATTATCGGCTAAAAGCTTGATAAATTGCGCTGCAACTGCTGGGTATTTATTAAGCAAAGGCTCTAAAAAATCTTTAGGGAGCAAGCATAACGATGTGTCTTCCATCGCTTCACTGGTTTCATGATAGTTTTCATTAGCAAGTAAAGCTGCGATACCAAAGTACTCATCGGCTCCGTGTATTCCGGTTAGCAATTCTCTTCCATCATCCGCTACTTTAAATGTTTTAACGCTTCCAGAAACGACAAGATAAACACCATTCACAGTGTCTCCTTCATAATAAATCACTTGCTTCTTCTTAATGTGTCTCACTTTTCGTTCAGAAATTAACTTAGCAAGTTCTTCTAGCCCTCTATTGCTATTTAAAAGGTTATCCAACTTATCTAAAGATTGGCTATACAATTGTTTTTGCATATCTCTTTTCTTTACCCTGCATTCAATTGCATTTAGCAGTTCTACATCATCAAATGGTTTGGTTAGGTAGTCATCTGCCCCCATTTCCATTCCCTTTCTCATATCAATGCGCTCAGTTTTTGCAGTTAAGAAAATGAATGGTATTGTTGATGTTTCCGGTACTTTGTTCAAAAGATGTAATACGCCATAGCCATCAAGTTCAGGCATCATTATGTCGCATAAAATAACATCAGGTAAGTGTTTTATTGCTAGTTCTACCCCATCTTTACCATTTATAGCTTGAAACACTTCGTAATTTCCAAGCATTAAAATTTCGGCAGTGCTCTCTCTAATATCATTGTTATCTTCAATAATAAGTATCCTTGTTTTCTCCATCAGCTCTATTTATTAAATGATAACGTAAATTTTGTTCCTTTATGAAGTGTGCTGGTAAAACCTACGGTTCCTCTCATTAATGTTGCATACCTCAACACGATATTCAAGCCCAATCCTGTTCCAGGAATATTGCCTGTATTATTTGCTCTGAAAAATGGTTGAAAAAGCCCCTTTTGATCTGACTCAGGAATTCCTATACCATTATCATTAATGGTTATGATACAAGATTTATCCGTAATTTCAGTATTAAACTCGATAAATGTATGTTCACCTGAATACTTAATAGCATTTGATATTAAGTTGATCATGCAGTTCTTAAGTAGGTTTTGATCAAGAGAGACCATACTATCTAAACCGGTGTGCTGGTAAATAATATTCTGCTCCTCTTTAGCTATCATTTGCATCTCTTCTGTTATTTCTTCAGCTAGCTTAACGAGATCAAAAGTTTGAAACGAAGGCTCAACATTACCTGCCTCAAGACGTTCAAGAGAAAGAAAGTCATTCAAAATAGTAGTTAAATTTCCTACAGCATTTTTAATCTTACTTACATGTTTTCTTATATTCTCGTTATCATAAGGCGAAGCATATTTCTCAATAAGAACAGAAGACAATTGAATAGAGCTTAAAGGAGTTCTAAATTCATGTGATGCCATAGAAACGAAACGACTTTTCATCTGGTTTAGTTCTTTTTCCTTTTCTAAAGAGGTACTTACTTCTTCTTTTGCTATACTTAGTGCTAAGACCAACTCTTTTAATGATTTTGTTCGATCATCTACTAAATTTTCAAGCTCAGCCGCATACTCCTTTAAGCGCTGCTCAGCTTCTTTCTCTTTTGATAAATCATGAATAAATCCGGTATAGATAGTTCTATGGTCATAATGCACTTCACTTACAGCTAAACGAAATGGAAATGTTGTTCCGTCCTTGCGTAATCCTCTAACTTCTCTACCTTTTCCTATAATCCGTTTTTCGCCGGTACTTTGATAACGATGAAGATATCCATCATGACCGCTCCTATCAGGTTCCGGCATTAGCATAGAGATATTACGACCTATAACTTCATCTGCAGTATAACCAAAAAGTTTTAATGCTGCAGGGTTAAGGCTTTCTACTACCCCTCTGTTATCAATCGTAAGAATTCCATCAATTGCAGTTTCAATAATTGCTTTGAGTAACTTAACCCCATCCATAGTTTTACTTTGTTCAAATGTAATAAAAACGCGATTAGGCTTGACATAAGCTAAATCACTATAAACAGTGACCATCGTCATATTTTACAAATGCTAATATAATTCTCTTTGCCAAATAAAACAGTTACTTATGCTACACACTTTCCACATTCCAGTACTTGGATTAGGTTATTCTATCGATACCCCTTTAAAAGTTGCCAAATACGGCATATCATCTGTCATTTCAATTGTTGATGATGAGCTTACTGAACGAATGAGAAAGCATCATGCTCAAATAAATAACGAGCCTTATCATGTTATAAATAAAAACGCTCCTGATAGCCGATCAATTAGAATTACAGCCTATCTGAACCTATTGAATAAATTAGTAGGTAAGCAGATTGATGAGCTTAAGACACTGGATTTTGAGGAAGGTAGCGATTTAAATAAGTACTTTGAACTACTGCCAGAAAGTTCTGCGTTAAAATTAAGATTCAGACTTATGCAACAATTACCCTCGGGTGATGAGCGGCAGAAACTTCAAGTTGAGCTAAAAGATAGTATTGTTGCAGGTAACATCGATGTAAACATAATGTCGAAAGTGGATAAGGCAAATTATCAGGATGGAATGTATCTTGGAGATGAAAATACTGATGCGTTAGCGGCATTGCGGGGTTTTGCAAAAAGCACACTTAACTCAGCTGTAACCATTTCGGCTGGTTTAAACCAAAGATTATACGGTTACATGGAAATTTTTACAGATTTTTTTCCGAATGACAAAGGTGAATTTCCAAAACAAATAATATTAAAGGTGAGTGACTACCGATCCGCAATGATTCAGGCTAAAGTATTAGCGAAGAAAGGTCTCTGGGTATCCGAATTCAGGATTGAATCAGGATTGAATTGCGGTGGCCATGCTTTTGCCACTGACGGGATACTTATGGGGCCGATACTTCAGGAATTTAAAGAGAAAAGGTCGGAATTGTATGCAGAGCTATTCAAAATATGCTCAGACATATATCGTCTGAAAGAAATAGATTTTGGGTCTAATTGGAAGCCACAGCAACGAGTTACCTATCAGGGAGGAATAGGTACAGCCGATGAACATCAATACCTAATTAACTATTATCAACTTGATGCTGCCGGTTGGGGAAGTCCTTTTCTTTTAGTACCTGAAGCAACAAATGTAGATGAGCAAACTTTAAATGACCTTACTAATTCGACTGAAACTGATTTCTATCTTAGTAACTCCTCTCCACTAGGTGTTCCATTTAACAATTTCAGGAAAAGTAGTGCAGAATTACAGAGACTTGAAAGAATTGTAAAGAACCGTCCAGGAAGTCCTTGCACTAAAAAGTATTTGTGCAGCAATACAGAATTTACTGTAGAACCCATATGTACAGCTTCAAGACAATATCAAAATCTTAAAATAGAACAACTAAAGACTTTAAAGCTCCAACCTGACGACTTAAAGAAAAAAACAGATTTGATTACAGAAAAAGTATGTCTATGCGAAGGTCTGTGTTCGTCTGTCTATCTCAAAACTGACATACTTAAGCAAAAGGAAAACAAAGCTGTAAGTATTTGCCCCGGGCCAAATATTGCCTACTTCTCTAAACAATACACATTGAATGAAATGGTAGGTCATATTTACGGTCGGAATGATCTGTTAAAAGATATTGATAGGCCCAATGTGTTTATTAAAGAACTTGGGCTTTATGTTAGTTACCTTAAAAAGGAAATAGAAACATTTATTTCTGATTTAAATTTACAAAGTGAGGATTCGAATTCACAAAAGGATAAATTAAGCTTAAAGAAAACTCAATATTTTACTAAATTCTGTAGTCAGCTTATCGAGGGCATTAACTACTACCATGACCTGATAGACAAGTCTGATCTAAAACGCCTAATTTGGAACAATGATCAGGTAAAAAAACTTAGTGGACTGGCCGTTAATCTTAATCTGCTAAAATTTTAATTAACGGAATGACTGAAGAGTTAGTTATAAAATGCCTAATCCCTCAGTTATTTCATACAATGTACTTAGACTGAAATAATAGGTTCCACTTAGCCATTTATTTATTGTCGATCTATCTTTACCCATTACTGCTGCAAACTCAGCTACGGACATGTTGCGCAATGCTAGTACATTCCTGATGGCCATTGCTAATCTAATAGAACGCAGTTGTTCTTTATATTCTTCTAAATCTATATTCTCATTCAAAAAACGAGACTTGATACGTCTGCGATGATTTTTCATAGGAGTATTTGTATGATTATAAACAGCTCATTTATAGTACCAAACTACAATAAATGACAAAAAACGTCCATTACACACTAAGAGTAAGGATACTTAATTTGCTGAAATTATTTTGTGAAGATTTATGAGGAACGGGAACGACTAATTGTGAAAATAATTACCACACTCAGTGTTTTATCAGGCTGCAGGAGTACTTGAACTTCCAGATAAAAAGAAGTAAAATTCTATTCCATTGCCCACAACTGTTTGTTTCAACTCACTTCCATTTGCTTTTGCATATTCTCTACACAACTGAAGCCCGAGTCCTGTACTTAACTCATCCCCATTTGTTCTAGAATTATTCTCGTCTCCTCTTTCAATAGCAATTTTTGCTTCGGCAATATTTAAAACTACATTATGAACTGCAACCCTTAACCCTTTTGCTTGTCGAACAAGATTTATAGATATTTTATTGTCTTCAGGAGAAAATTTTACTGCGTTATCTAACAAGTTTCTTAAAACAAGTTTTACTTGATTTTCATCTGCATACACCGTATTTTCACCTATCGCATTAAGCTCCAGCTTGATATTCTTTGAGTGTGCTATTGGCTCATATACCAACATTAAGACCTCTGAGAGCTTTTTAAAATCAAACTCTGTAAATTGAACGCTTACTTGTTTCATCTGATCTTTGGCCCAAAACAACAGATTATCCAATGTAAGCCTCATTTGATCTATATTTTTACGGTTCGCGTTGAGTAGCATATCAAGCTCTTCGTAGTTCAGTACTCCCATATCCTTTAACGAAAATATACTTTGTAGGCTATTAAAGGGAGTTCTTAAGTCATGCGCTACAATGGAGAACAATTTATCCTTCACTCTATTCGAGGATTCAAGTTCGACTATGGTTTCACTTAATTTTAATGTGCGTTCCTCTACAACATGTTCTAATCGTTGATTGTGGGTTTGTACCAGCTGCATAATTTTCTCTCTCGCACTACGTTCGCTGTTAATTAACATGCTATAGCGATCCCCCAAAGCAAAAGCCAGCACCAACATTTCTATCGTAGTCGTAATAGGGAAAATCTCAAAAGTATAGTCTCTTACTTCCAATATCCCTATTAAATTCAAGTTTACTAAGACGACCCCGCCAACTCTAAAAAACCAGGCAAGCATGTAAAACTTAGCAGGTCTATGCCCGTATTTCCATGATGCAACACCTGCAATCCCCAATCCTATTGAAATAAAAACTGTTGTGTACTGAATCATTGAAGAAGCGATACTTTTGTAACCGAGAAGGCTGACAAACATTAGTACTACGCCAAGGCCCATCATGATATAGTATACAGGCTTAATTCGGGGAATCAATACTTGTAAATTCAGAAACTTCCATGAAAATAAGATACCTGACATGGATGATAACGCTAAAAATACATGAGGATACTTGTTTAACATGGACCTAAAATCAAAGCCCAACAAATACCCATACCCCCTTAAGTACATTACCAGATAAACAAACCCCGCAAGAAGGTAAAGCCCATAGAAGAGATACATCTTCTCATGCAAACTGATATATAAAAAGATATTAAATAGCAATAGAGTTATTAGGACCCCAATGTAAATGGATTCGAGATGCTCTTTCCATGATGAACCTGCAATATAAGTCTGATGAGTTACCACCTTAATAGGCAGTAACATAAAATTATTTGTTTTTATCCGTAGATAGATTTCTTTAACCTCATTTGCCAAAAGTGGCTCAGGGAGATAAAAGATAAAGTTATTATTTGCAACTACTCCCGCTGTTTTAGCGCTAAGACTACCTGATCGTATCAATTTAGCACTACCGTTACTGCCAATAATATAATAATCTACAAATTCTAAATTAGGAGCATCAACTACAACAAAACCACCAGAACCTGTATTATCCTGATAAACTATTCTTATCCAAAATGTCGATTTAGTGTTGCCAAAATTAAGAACGGCTTTCTGGGATGGAAAGAATCTACCATCATAGTATAGGTCTTTTACTTCTTTAATAGTTAGATTATTTGTTGGATCCTCGTAGTATAAAATTTGCTTACCAATATTAGTATAATTCTGTTGTCCAAGCCGAATGGTATCTTCTCTAGCCATGGAACATAAGGAAAATGACAACAACAGGATTAAATTGAAAAATCGCATCTAGGATTGGCTATTTAGCCGATAAATTATTTCGCCATAAGATATAAAAGATAACTCAGATATCAAATAAATACCTGTAATACTACCGCAAATCATCAACAAACGGGCATTTTAAATACAAATAATGTATCTCTAATTCTGTGCTTTCAATCCAGAAATACCTGTTGGCTGATCTTCGTCTTTATTCTTCGTTTTCTTTCCTTTTTTCTTTTTGTTATCACCATTCAGACGCTCTTCTTGTAATTTGTCGAACTCGGTGATCTGATCCCCTTTAAGAATATTTTTGATGTTATCATTTGTTTCATTTTGAAACTTATAAAATTTTGTAACATCATCTTCTTTAGAAGTCCCGGCCTGTTGCTTCTTTACAAGGTCAAGCTGTTGACGATACATATCAAACAGGTAATTATAGATCACGCTTTTCTGAGTTGGACTCAGTACCACTCGTTCATTTAATTCGTCAATATTCTTAACAGTTAATTCTTGAGCGGTGGGTATTTTCTTCTGTGCACTTGCAAAAGTGTTTAGGCCCAACACAAATAACGCTAGTAAAATATATGTTTTCATCAATTTGATTTTCTAATTGCGCAATTTAAAGATTTTTATCATAACCATGTTTGTACTTAGGTATATATTTGAAATTACGGCCAAAAGCCATCGAGCTACAGAATAAAAAACGAAAAAGGCCTCTATTAAAGGCCCTTTTCATTTTTTAAATTCATTCTTGTAATGATACAACATACATTATTACTCCATTTATTTTCTCTGATTCATTGTGCCAAAGATTTACGATACACTTAAGCAATTGTCCCTTATTATAAAAATCGTAAGTTCCGGCACAATTGCTTATTGCTCCTTTTGAAAATTTGTCTTTTAAGACTTCAAAACCTGAGCCCACTTCGGAAAAAAGATCAAAGAAGTTTAAACCCGCTGGATCCCCTTCATGAAGATCAAACTCCGTCATCCATTGTTCAGAAGCTAAAAGATAATTCATGTTGACATCAAGCATTGCAACAGGCATAGGAAATTGGGCTATAAAAATCCTGTTTCTTTCATTAATATCGTGAACAAAAGTTCGTTTCCCAACTTTTTCTCCCTTATTTCTCTTGTATCTGTTATAACATAACGTATAATTTGCGGGGTTAGAAAACCCCAACATAAATGCCATTTGCTTCTTACTACACCCTGTTCTACTTATGTATTGCTCAGCAAACTCCATTTGTAATTGTCTGTAATAGAGATACGGGCTGGTTTGGTAAGTCGCTTTAAAATCGCGCATGAGTTTTGAGACAGAAATATTATGCTGAATCGAAAGTTGTTCTACTTTCGGAAACCCTGAAAGGATTACTGTACCAAGGTAATCCGCAATCTGATGGCTTTTATTAGCAGTTAGATCATGTCCTGAGCCAGGCTCAGGATTACTGCTGAATTTATCGCTAAAAGCATCATCTCCCTGAATCCGTGATAAGTGTTTGTTATAAATATTAGCAAAAAAACCTATCACATTTCCATTCTCAATATCAGGGTAATAGATTATTGTGACTGGACATTTTTCACCTGTGATCGTTTTTATTTCGGATTGATATTTTTGCAGCTGACCATCTAGGACATTATTCACATACGGTAGGTGGTGCTCATGGTAACTACCATTTAACAAAACTCTTAAGCTTACGATGCCTAGCAATTCTTCTGGGGACTTTGCCCACCATTTAAAAAACTCATTGTTTGCAAAACGGCATATTAAATCTATGTCCCAATAAGACCATAAACTAATCTCTGCACGAGACGGCATAATGGAAAACTCATTTAAATTTGATCCCATATAAATTTGCTTTTATCTTTTCACATATTTCTTAGGCAGATATATAGATATATTAAAAGCAGTAGTACTTAACTTACACTTGGCTGTACACTAACGTCCACTAGATCACCAGCTCTTTCATTTACAACATCTATGCTTTGGAAATTGGAATTAGCGCTGACATATTCAGGAACAATCTCTTTCATTTTCCTAACCATTTCATTGTCGTCATTCAATCGGCTTAATGCCAGCAACTCATCTATTTTACGTTTTATGTATACGTATGGATAATATATTACACTTGATATTTTAATTTTCTCGTGGTAGGTAGGAGCTACTTTCTCTGTTTCATTCAGTAATTCTTCATACAATTTCTCTCCAGGTCTCAATCCAGTGAAGCAAACTTTAATATCAGTATAAGGCGTAAACCCAGCTAACTTGATCATATTTACAGCCAAGTTTAAAATCTTAATTGGCTCTCCCATGTCGAAAATAAATATCTCGCCACCTTTCCCCATTGCAGAGGCCTCCAACACTAATTGTACTGCTTCAGGAATCGTCATAAAATATCTTGTAATGTCTGGATCTGTTACTGTGACCGGACCTCCCATTTCAATTTGCGCCCTAAAACGTGGAACAACTGACCCGTTCGACCCCAGTACGTTTCCGAATCTTGTTGTAATAAATCGTGTTCTGTGAACTAAATCCGTTTCAGAATTTTGAAGAGACTGAATATAAATTTCAGCAATTCTTTTTGAGGCTCCCATTACATTGGTAGGTTTAACCGCTTTATCTGTAGATATCATGATGAACTTTTCTACTTCATAGTCAATAGCCAGATCAGCGAGATTTTTAGTACCAAATACGTTAGTCAATACAGCCTCCGAAGGATTATGCTCCATCATCGGCACATGCTTCAATGCTGCTGCATGGAAAACAATTTCAGGCCGATATGTTTCAAACAAATATTTAAGCCTACTGTAATTCTGTATGTTCACGATAAACAATTCACAATTGTTAGCATTAAATTTATCTTCAATTTCAAGCTGCATTTCATGAAGAGGTGTTTCTGCCTGATCACATAAAATTATTAACTGAGGATTACACTTTAATACCTGCCTGACAATTTCAGACCCGATTGATCCGGCAGCACCAGTAATCAAAACCCTCTTACCTTTAAGTTCACATTTAACATTTTCGCCTTCCATGTGGATAGGTTCGCGCTGCAACAGGTCTTCGATTTTTAGATCAGGGAGTTGGCTCAGTTTTAATTTTCCCTTGAGCCAATAGTTTGAGGCAGGAACAGAAATAACTCTTATTCCACATTCCATGCATATATCTATAGCAAGTTTTCTGCCTTCAATGTCTGGACAGTCTTCCATCACAATCATTTTCTCTACACCATACTTGTTTTTCAGAAAAGGAATCGATGAAGAACCAAAAACCTTCTTTTGCTCAATATGTTTGTTTCGTTTGTCTGGATTATCATCTATAAAACCTAAAATTTCGAAATTCTTTTCCGGTGACGAATCAAGCCCTTGCTTAATCAGCAACGAAGCCCGATCAGCCCCATAAATTAGCAGTATCTCTTTAGCCACGACCTCCAGATCTTTTAAGTAATGGAACAATTGCTTTACCATAATCCTTAATGCGATCAGCACGGAAGCTGAGATAAAGAAATTAATAATGAGCATAGAAACAAACCACTTATTGGGCGACAAAAACAAGTAGTTTACCCCACCAAATAATAGACTAGCCAATAGAACTGCCTTAAATACCCTAAAAATATCGTCGACACTCGAATACCTTATGATTCCTGTATGAATCTTCATACTAACAAAAACTGCCAAAGCAATTACATCATAAACAATCAGGCAAAGAAGAAATTTATTACTAAGTGCTTCGTTAAAATCAGCTTTTTGTATAATCAATAAAGAAGCACCAAGAGCAGATATTATAATCAACTGATCAATTAGCAGAATGAGCCATCTAGAGTAAATTTTTTCGCAAAACAAAATCTTTTTCATGACATTAGACGTTAAAATAGAGGAATAGTTAAGCTTTGTTAGCTTGCAAGCGATAGAGAGGGAAGAAATCAACTTCAGTATCAAGCTCAGATGACTTTTTAGATAACAGGTTTTGATAGATTTCTTGATTAACAACAAAACGCCAGCTTCTATAATCGAAAGTAAGATTGGTGAAGTTTGCCTTCCACCTAAATAAAGAATCTTTTTTAAAGCCAACGCCGCCACCAAGATTGTAATATTTTACTCCGAGCTTTCTCCCTATAATTGTAATCTCTTCTGTTAACAACTTAGCGGGAGAATTTGCGAGATATTCCTCCCTTGTGCCCAATAAATGAGCTTCCATTATTTCATTGGTTATTACTACAATTGCACCACATACCGGGTAATCATTATGATCATATACAAATATTAATCTTGCATCAAATTCATCTGAATCAAGCAAAGCTTCAAAATATGCTTGATCAAAGTAATATCCGGCAGTTGCATCCACGCGAAGCATATTTAATGTATAGATAGATGTAAAAATTTTCACATCCTCCTTTGAATTAGCTTCTTTAACATAAAAACCCAATTTCTTAAGATGTTTAACCTTTCTTAAGACCCTTTCCTGGTAAGCACTTCTTTGTTCTTCAAGAGATATCGTAAGGTCAAACACCACTACCTTACCATTATCTACTACCCCTCCAAAATCCTCCATTATTGCTGATTGGTTAAAGAATGGATTTAACCTGGAAAATACCGTTACAATCTTTTCATCCTTTAAAAAGTCCAAAAAATTGGTTCTAAAATTATCTACAAACTGGGAAGATAGTTTGTGAAAAGCTTTATTAGAAATAGGGCCGCTATACCCATATACTGAACTCATATCATAATAGTCAGAGTTTTCAATTTCCCTCTTCAACAATGGAATACCTATAAAATTATCACCTTCTTCATAAACAAACATCATAGGGATTCCAGAACTATTGTCTAATGAATGATAGATCCAGGAATGATAGAAATCATAATTCAAGGCTCTTTTTACTAGATTTTTCCATTCTGTTTCTTGTTCAAGTTTAAGAACGTACTTTTTACCAGATAATTTACTTTTATGCAAATAATCGTCTTTTGTTATTTTCATTAGTAGATAATCACCTTCTCTTTTTGCCTCAACAAAGCCTTGTCTTGTGTAAATTTTAATAGCAGCTTCATTTTTAATACTTACATCAAGTCTCATAGTACTAAGATTTAGTGTGAAAAATCCATAGTCAAGAATATGCTTTGTCGCTTTTTCACCGATTCCTTTACCCCAATAATCCTGTTCTCCAATGAAAAGATGGAATTCAGCCTCCCGATCCACAATATCAATTAACTGAATATTCCCTATATATTTTCCGCTTTCCGTTAAACATATTGCAAATCTTTTCTGGTCCGTTCGATTCAGAATTTTCTCCAACCACGCTGTTTCTACTTCCAATGTAATAGGTGCAGACGGATTAAAAAAAGTATACTTCCATATTTCTGGATTATTTCGCCATTTATAGGATGTTTTAGCATCTTCTAGTATCAAGGGTCTTAAATAAATATTCTCATTCATAATATTGATTTTAAAACATTAAGTAGTCGTTTCATCTCAGCATGTGTATAGCGATGGTCTATTGGCAGTGCAATAAGATGTGTTGTTAAATAATATTCGTACATCTTTTTTGTAGTCCATTCTAATACATTTGGCCAATAAGAAGCCACATATATACGTTTATCAAGAAGCTTATTCTTAATTTCGGTGGAAGAAATCAAGAGCGGATAAACTAAAGGTCCGTTCACAGACGATGCATCAAATGAATAGTCATTATAATCTTCCAAAAAATCATGGAGGTACATGAAATTTGAATTTCTTCGGTATTTACAAGCCTTGTAATCAATCCCGGACAATATTCTTTGTGATAATGATGACATTCTTCGTATAGGATTATTGGACAGAACAATATTATTGACAATAAAATCTTCATAGCCACTTTCAATCCCCGCATCTATACTCTTTATCAGGTGAGAAAATCTATCAAAAGAAGTATCCTTTTCTAGTTTCAGCCTTATGTCACTAGTACATTGAAGATATGCTCCATCGGGTACACCAAAGAATTTACGACACGAATAAAAGGTGTCGACATCTTCTAATGGTTCAGAAAAAAAAGCCTGAGAATTATCTACTATTAGATTGTCAAATTGTTTACTTAACCTTATTACGGTTTCCTGTTTTAATCCAAAATAATTTGTATACAGAAGGCAATCCTCAGGTCCCACTTCAAAATCAAGAACAGGGTCCATCTGTTCATCGATTGTATAATACTGAAAATTAATTCCTAGTTTTTTAAGTGGCTCTAGCATTACCTCACAGGTATAGTAAGGTATGTGAACTAATTTATAGCGTTTTACTTTTAGTATGTATTCAAATGCATTTCTACCAGTATTTAATTTTAATAATGAAGGATAAAACTCTTCCCCTCTAGGTAGTTGCAATTCTAAATATCCCCCAATAGATTTCATTTTGTTTGAGTATGGATTTTGCATTTTGAAAATAGATTAACGGGATACTTAGCTATTCTTGCCCTCTTTGATACATTCTTTTATGCACAGGTTGATAGTACTCCTGCAGATCTGCCGGAATTCTTGCATTATAACCAATCACCTGTTTTAGGTGATCATCAAGTTGTTCTCCAAAGTCATAACCTAGTAACCTTGGGTAGTCTAACTGTTGCTTCATAAATGGTTTCGTATAAGCCATAGTTAGTGCTCTTCTTGGCGTATCAGTATAATTTTCGCCTGCTGCGTGCCATAAATTGGCGTCGAACAGAATAATACTTCCCTTTTTTGCTATGGCTCGATCTGCATAGTCATAAAAGTATTGCTCATCGGGTTTTTTATCTTCTTTGTGAGACCCGGTCAATAAATAGGTTGCACCATTATCTAAAGTAAAATCATCAAGAATGACCATCATTTGAATCATCAGCTTAAATGAGCCTGTAAAAGTTCTTATGTCTCTATGAATATTCTGAACATACGGCTTTGCATTTTTTACATTAATTACCGCGCCCAATGAATTGAGGATGTAATTGCCTTTTAAGAAATGCAGGATTTGTTCATGAGCGTACTTTTGATCCAGAAATTTGAGCGTAAACAAATCTCGTTCAACGAGATGGTGTAATGTCCCGTCCATATTTAGGGCAATACCATTTGCTTCCTGTATTTTATGTCGTATCTCGTAGGCGGGAGCTAAAGAATCATTGATTTCATTAACCAATTCATTGCTTAATGCATTTTCATAAATGATCCAGCCATATTCACTGATCACTTTATCAAATATTGTGATGTCAGCTTCTGAATAGTCAAATTTGTTCTTCATTTTGAGTAAGTTTATTTGTTACGCTTTGGTTTGTCTATATGCGGGGAAATAGGTAGACTTCTGGTTTAGCTCGAAACCATTTTGATGGAGTAATTCATTATAGATATGCTGGTCACTTACATAGCACCAGATTCTGTCATTTACTCTTAAATCTGAAAAGTAGCTTTTAAACTGAAATAAAGAATCTTCTTTTCCTCCTACTCCTCCGCCCAAATGGAAAATCTTTTTACCTAATCTTCTGCCAATTAAACTAATTTCATCCGTTAATAATTTACTTGGAGATTCTTTTAAATACTTCTCGGAAGTTGCAGATAAATGGTTCCTTACAACATTTTCAGAAACCAGAATTAATGCTCCACAAATCATCTCAGTGCCATCATAGATAAGAACCAGTTCATTCTCGAATTCATTACTGTTTAGTAATCCTGTAAAATATTTTTCATCAAAGTAATAGCTCTTACTTGCACCCAATCGATCCATATTTTTATGGTACATTTTTGTAAACTCTGCTATTTCACTTTCGTCAACGGTATTTTTAATAACATATCCCATTTCACGGAGCTTCTTTATCTGTCTTTTTAATCTTTTGTCGTAACGAGATCTTTGCTCCTCAATACTTAATGACAAATCCATATAAATGGTACTGCCATTAGGATAAACTCCACCTATGTGCTCAAGCAAATAATGCTGATTCAAAAAAGGATACAATCTTGTGAAGGCTGAGACACATTGTTCAGCTTCAAGGAAGTTGCTAAATTCAAACTTAAAGCATTGAATTGTTGATTGAGAAATATCTTTAAAATCGACATTGGATATTGGCCCTGCATACCCATAAACAGAAGTCATATCATAATGAGAGGAACCTAGTATATTTCTTTTGATCAATGGAAAAGCTATAAACAGATCCTCTTCCTCATATGTAAAAAGCACGGGTTCCCCTTCCATATTTAATGAGTGATAATACCAGGTATGGTATACTTCATAATTGTGAGCGCGCTTGACATAAGAATCCCAGTCCGCTTTTGTGCGGACAACTAAGCATTGATAAGGCATGTATTTTGATCTTTTAAGGTGCTGTGTAATAGATTTTAAAGTTCGAGCTAAGCTCCCTCAAGGATGCTAACCATAGTTTGGTTCACTTTATTTACATCAAACTTTTCACTGGCATACTTTCTCCCATTTAAACCGAATCGCGTAACGTCATCGGTATGTCTTATGTAATATTCCATTTTGGAAGCCAACTGCTTAATATCTTTAATAGGTACTAAAAAACCATTTGCTTTTCTTAGAAGTGGATTGATTGTTTCCCGACAGCCAACAGAGTTACAGGTAATAACTGCTCTCCCCATTGCCATGCCTTCCAAGAGACATCTTGGAACTCCCTCCCCATAATAGGACGGTAATACTATAACTGAAGACTGGTTGATATAAGGCCTTACATCATCAACCAATCCAAAATACTGAATCGTCCCGTCTGATTTTATTTTTGAATACAACTCAGGGCTAATGGCATCTATATTATCATCGTATGGCCCAATCAGCTTAAAAACAACCTCAGGAAACTTCGCCTTAATCTGTTTTGCTGCATAATAGTATTCTTTAATTCCTTTTGCATTAATTAACCTGGAGATCATTAAAAAGCTGATATTGTTTAAGTCTGGAGGGGAATAATCATAATACGATAAATCAACTCCTGAACCATTTACAACATGAGCAATATTCTTGTTTGTGATAATGTTTGCTTGAATTAGTGTATTATAGTCATCTCTGTTTTGAAAAATAATCTGTAACCGTTTACTAGCTCTAAGGCTTAATTTTAGTAGAATTCTCGTAATTCTCTGAACCACAGTCTTTCTAGAGCCATTGTCAAGAAAATTATAACCAAGTCCGGTTAACATAGGAGTAATATGATTAACCCTACAAAATCTAGCTACGAATGCACCGTAAATAACTGGCTTAAAGGTGTATGGGAAAAATACATCGGGTTTTATTACCCTGAGCAATCGACACAATTCAAAAAGGTATTTAAGGTCAGATAGCACAGATACATTACTCGGATTTAACCCGTTTTCATATATCTTCACCCCCATCTCGGTAAGTTTATTCTTAATCCACACTTGTTCAATTTTTGGAGTAAAAATTATAACCTCGTGTTTTACAATTAATGCTTCTATCAATTTGCCTCTGAAATCCAGTAATGAACGTGGAGAATCGCATGAGATCAAGATTACTTTTCTTTCCTTTACCATGTTGATTTAAATTTATAGGTATATATTTAAGGGTCGGTTTAACAAAATTATTGTTAAACCGACCCTTAAATATTATAACATCAAAACGAGATGTTTAATCAATCATATATACTGATTGTTATAGGCTTAATGTTGCTCCAGCACCTGCTGTTACAACAGCAGGAACATTCGCAGCAGGGATTAGCTCCGATTTGTATTCATAGGTTGGAACCCATGTTGATGCTGATGTTGATATTTTGTTTGCACCACTGTTTTTATAAATGTTAGTACTTGCGCCACTTATGAATCCTGGTTTTGCATTATACTCAGTATAAATAGGATACTGCTGATTTTCAAAATAGTTATTATCTGTTCTTACAGTTGCACCCATTGTTGCACCAACTCCATATCCACTACCATTCTGCATGTAATTATTAAATACGTGCATGTAACCAAATCTGGTCCCTGGCTGTCTTTCAGAAACATTATAGAAGTAGTTTTTATATACAGTAACTCGAAGTTTACCAATATCATCAGTATTTTGATCTCCAAAACCTACTAACATAGGAATGTGATTATCGTGCAATCTATTCCATGATAAAGTTACGTAATCAGCTCTGTTTCCAACGTCTAACAATCCGTCATAATAATCCCATCCGTGGTTTCTGTCAGATGACAAATCACAATGGTCAACCCATACGTGATGTGCGCCTTCTTTTATCACAATATTAGAATATGTTACCACATTCTTAATGGTCATATTTCGGATAATCACATTACTAGTGCCGTACATTAAAAGACCGACACCTTCCATGCTTGATCCTTTTACACCAAGAATCGTTGTGTTAGATCCAACATTAATAAAACCTGTCCCAGTAATCTTTCCTGAAACTTTAACAATTTTGGCTGTGTTTGATGAAACAGCAGATTTTAAAGCTGCAAAACTTGTTACAGTTACTGTTTGACCACCTAAACCGCCTGTAGTTTGGCCGCCTACGGAGGCATATCCTATGATAGCACCACTTGGTACAGGACTTGTTACTGGCGGTGCAACTGGATCAGTTACCGGTGGTTTCACTACCGAACTTGTACTTCCGTCTATAGAATAAGTATAAGTACGTCCATTAGTTCTCGGGTCAGTATTGTCTGAAGCAGATAAATATAAAGCATTTAACCAATGACTAAAGCGACCTTTACCAATAGTTCTGATGTCTGCATGAATAGAGTGTGCAGCACCAAGCTCTTTGCCATTTTCAAAAACTTTCATTTTTGAAAGTGTTGGCTCACTTCCTGAATCTCCAGTAACTGGTAAATTATAAATTTTATAAGAAAACCCACCATCACTAGCAGCTTTGCTTACATTTAAAGTTTGAATGCCACTTGGGGTATTTACGGCAGCTAAAGTTGCTTCTGAGGTAGTAAGTTGGCTTTCAGGGTTTGCCACATCCGAGCCTTTTTTACATTTACTAAAAGTCAATACAACTAACAGTAATAGAAGGCTCATGGGCAGTCGATTTGTTGTTTTGTTTTTTCTTTCCATTTGATTTTTAAAAGTATACAATGGTAACGCGAAAAAACGCGACACTATACACTTCAAAAATTATGGAAAATTGATGATTTTCTGTAAAGAAAATAGGTTTTTAAAGGCGCACTAATTTTAGCTGGTCTGAGTGATTTAATTATAAAAGCGAATAAATTTTCGATAAGCAATTAGAATATCACAAAGATTAATTCGTTAATACTAATTCTTATCTTAGGAACAAATTGATTAAAATCTTTTCCAGGTAAAATTTCACAATTAATTTCAAATAGTGTGAAATTATTTATACAATGAACGCATCAACAATAAATAATATGTTTAAACATGTTGTTTATTGTAATTTTTCTGTCACATATAGCGGTTCATTTAGCAAACGTTGAATATATCAACTGAAAAATTTAGAATTATCAATTATTTTTAGTATTATTTTTCATAGGAATTATCAATGATAAACAGCTGTTTGCTGGAAACTTTGTCTGTTTTTTGTTACCATGTAAAAATCCTTATACCAATCCACAAAATTCCTCACACCTACTGCTACAGAAATCTTTGGATTATAGGCAAGCATTTTCTTCATTACTGAGATGTCTGCCCATGTCTCTTCAACATCACCATTTTGCATTGGCAAGTAATTTTTCACTGCAGTCTCACCTATATTTTTCTCAATTTCTGTAATGAAATTCATCAAATCAACTGATTCTCCTCGTCCAATATTAAAAACTCTGTATGGAACATTTGAACTAGATGGATCTGGAACCGAAGCATCCCATAATGCATTTCTCTTTGCAGGATGATCAATAACCCGAACTATTCCATCCACAATATCGTCAATATAAGTAAAGTCACGTTTCATGCATCCGTTATTAAATACGTCTATTTGTTTATGTTCCAGAATCGCTTGGGTAAAAAGAAAAGGAGCCATATCTGGTCTTCCCCATGGACCATAAACAGTAAAGAAACGAAGTCCGGTTGTTGGAAGCTTAAATAAATGGCTATAGGTATGAGCCATTAACTCATTACTTTTTTTAGTAGCAGCATATAATGATACCGGATGGTTCGCCTGATGACTCGCAGAAAAAGGCATTCTTTTATTTGAACCGTAAACACTTGATGAACTTGCATAAACCAAATGCTTAATATTATGTGTACGACAACACTCTAAAACATTCAGAAAACCAATGATATTAGAGTCAATATAGGCACGTGGATTAGTTATACTATATCTTACCCCCGCCTGGGCCGCTAAATTACATACTGCATCAAAATGGCAACTTTTAAAAAGTTTTTTCATCTTGCTATGATCGGTAAGGTCCAATTTAACGAATTGATAGTTTGAATATTTAGCACTTCTTTGCGCTTTACCATATTCTAACTCTGTTCCACTAATTCCTGTCTCTGCAAGTCGGCCATATTTTAAATTCACATCATAATAGTCATTAATATTATCAATCCCTATCACTTCATCGCCTCTTTCTAACAAAAATCTGGTCAAATGATATCCAATAAAACCGGCTGTACCAGTAACTAATACTTTCATAATGATTGCTTTTAATTTTAGATTTATAGATTTTGAAGCCTAAAGGTGTTTATGCCATACTTCAAGACTGAATACGCAGAACAGTATTTTAGCTCTCCTTTCGTCAGAGATTTTAATCTTCCTGTCTATGAGATTTACTACAAAGTCCTTTTTCAAGATTTTAGAATACAAATTATCCGGAGCCATTAAATACGCTTGTATAATTTCTTTCAGCTCACTATCTACCCAATTTTTCAATGGTATTTCAAAGCCTCTTTTTGGTTGATCAATAAGTTCTGCGGGAAGATATTTTTTACCGAGTGTCCTAAGAATATCTTTAGTTTGAAGCTTTTTGATCTTATAATTATCTGGAAGCCCAGGAGCAAATTCAAGTACCTCTTTAGCAAGAAAAGGGCTTCTTCCTTCCAAAGAATGTGCCATTGTCGCAATGTCCATTTTGGTTAGTAGCCGGCTAAATAACATCGAATCGAAATCCATTAACAACAACTTTTTTAATGGAGATATAGAATAGCCGTTTATCCTTGCCAAATCACTTGAAATCATCTTCATCTTTGGCTTTTCGATGAAAGCGTCTTCAAAACCAACAAAAAGATCCGATGAAGCAGAGCAATAGATTTTAATCAGATCGGAGTAGCTTGCAAATTTCAACAGTCTATAGAAATAGGTGTAATTGCTTTGCTTCTGATTCGCTACCGGCAAGATATTGCTTAAAATTCTTGAACTAATTCTTGTAAACTGGCTAGGATTGAAAAAATCAACATGTCTAAAAGGAACATATCTTCTGTATCCTCCAAATAACTCATCTGCACCATCGCCATTTAAGACTACTGTAATATGCTTCTTTGCTTCTCTGGCAACATAATAGCTTGGAATTGCAGAATTATCGGAATTGGGCTCACCATGATTAACTATAATTTTTTCTATATCCTTATTTAAATCAGAAAAATCTATTTCTACAACTGTATGATCTGTACCGTATTTTTTAGCAACTTTTTCAGCCAATGCCGATTCATCAAAAGAGCCGGGTACTTTAACCGTAAATGTTTTAAGCTTTGAGGTTTGTTCAGCAGCCATTGCTGTTACTAAACCACTATCTATTCCCCCACTCAAGAATGATCCAACATCCAAATCAGAGCTATCTATCCTACTTTTTACTGCATTCTTTAATATGCAGTCCAGTTGTGTTACCGCTTCATTATAATCAGGATTTCTTTCTGTATTATAGAAGTCTTCAATTTTAAACCAGCAAACATCATCGCAGAGTCCAGTAAGTGTATCAATCTTTAAATAATGTCCATTTTCAAGTTCATTTACAAAAAGGTATGGTGTCGCTTTACGATAATGGTGCCCAACATAGAGGTAATCCGCTAAAGCAGAATAGTCTATCTCAGGTTTACATTTCTTGTAGAGTACATTTAATTCTGATGAAAAAACAAATGTTCTTGCTCTATTGTATACATATAAAGGCTTTTTACCGGCCCTGTCGCGGGCCAGATACATTCTAAAATTGACAGTATCATATAAAGCAAAAGCAAACATGCCATCAAATTCATCGAGCATGTTCATTCCCATCAGCTCAAACATCATAAGAATAGTCAATGTATCAGAATTAGAGGAAGCTTTAAGTCCGTACTTTTTTCTCAACTCCATATGGTTATATATTTCGCCATTAAAAACAATGACTAATCCATTATACTCCATTGGTTGTTGTCCGGCCACACTTAAATCCTGAATCGCCAGCCTGGTATGGTAAAGATTTACATTATATAAGCTGTAATGGCCCTGTTCATCAGGGCCCCTATGCAACAATCCATTAAAGATATTACTCTTCTCTATTGGATATTCATAGTTTATTGTTCCAAATATTCCGCACATATAACGTTGATTCTAATTAACACTAACCAGCTAATCTGTCAATTAATTGCATCCATTCACCCATCACTTTTTCTTCACTAAATCTTGTTTTAATGTGCAGTTGACCATTGCTTCCAAGAGCTAACCTATCAGCAGCCGACATATCCATTATTTTTAACATATTGGTAGCCATATCTTGTTCATTTTGCTTCTCACATAACAAACCACACTGAGCTTTCTCAACTAACTCATGATTTCCGTCTATATCTGTAACAACAGTAGGTTTAGCATGAGCCATAGCTTCCAAAATTGCATTAGGCATACCTTCTGAAAATGAGGAAAGCACAAAAGCATCTGATTGGCCTAAATATTTATGTGCCTCCTGTTTGAAGCCCATAATATTTACGTGTTTTTGGATTTCCAACACTTCAATGGTTTTTTGCGGCCACAATTCGCCATTTAAATCTCCAATGATATCGACAGTAAAGTTTCTGTGTTTTAGAAGGGCTATTGCTTTAAATAGTGTTAAGTAGTCTTTATTCCATCTAAAGTGACCTATGCAAACCCACTTAAAGTCTATCTTATCAATATCTTCATCAACATTACTGTATTCGGGTATAGCAATTCCATTATGAATTACAACCCCTCCTTTACATACTAGCTTTTGTTTTTCAAAATTCACCATCGAAGCAAAAGAGTTATAAACGATAACGTCGTCAAGCTTTTGTGTAAGTTTAAAAGCCAGATACCATTTCTTAGGTATTACAGATATCCTAATGGTAGATATCAATTTGAATTTGAAACTCAACTTTAACAGGCGAGCAAATATTATCGCAATAAACATAAAAGCAATAACCACATCTGGCCTAAATCTTTTAATAGTTTTATATAGTGAACTTATATTTGAAAATGGATTGCGGAGCCAATTTCCGAGAAACAGTACCTCTAAACCTGACTTTCTGATTTCACCATTAAATTCATCTATCGGTTTTAAAGAAATAATCAAAACCTTATGATGCTTTGATTTGAGAAACAATGCAATTTTAAGTAATTGGGTTTCAGCACCACCTTTACTCATGGATGGAGTCATTAAAATCACCCTTTTATTCACTTTCATAAACGATATGTTTGAGAGGCTAACTAATGTAATTACCTAATTAGCTAATGAATCTTCCAGATAAGCTTTTACTTGTTTATGTTTAATGTCAAAAACCACATCGACATACTTAACATCCCATGAGTTGAATAAGCTAAAATGTTGCTTGTAAAAAGCATATGCTTTATCTTTTAACTCCATTTTAGGATTTGGCTGATAAAATGGACTTACCTCCAAATAGATAGGCTTTGTATCCAGATCATCATTCCGCCAGGTAACGTCAAAGGCACCTGTAGTAATCTTCAAAGATTTGAATGTTTCTATAATATGTTCTCTCCATTGTTCAGGGAAGAAATCAAAATCTACTTTACTTCCGTAACTGGTTGATGTAGGCTTCCATTCTTTATTTAAGTTTATCCTCCAATAATGAAGCAGAATTTCTCCCTTAACCAAAATAACCCTCAAATCCTTTCTCATATTAATTAGCTCCTGGACAATAATATGTCTATTCTCTTCCACGAATTTTTTATTAGAAACAAGTTCCGCTAAGTCATCAATAGATGAAATCTTGTATAATCCTTCAGATGATGATGAATGTTCGGCTTTAACTAGAAATGGATAAAGAACATTTGCATTTAATAAGTCTTCTAATGATTCGAATATTCTCGTCTTAGGTTCGTTAACCCCTTCCACATAGAAAACCTGATGCATATATGTTTTATTTTCCCATAACATTGTCTCGCTATGTTTTGGAAAAACTGAATTGCCCTGCAGCTCCAGCTGCATAGTTATATGCGATAAAATATGCGTATAGTTATCGAACTTATAAATATTGTATCGGTTGCTAATGGAAAAAAAGATCTTTTTGTTGTGATATTTACCGATAGCTAAACTGAATACAATTTTTATTCTTTCATTCTCAGTGATCAAACCGGCAATAGTAGCCATATCCCAAATAAAAGCATCAGACCCAAAATACTTAATTGACCAAAAAGGGACCCATACCAAAATATCACTTTTGGAATCATATAGCTTCCATAGTTTAACCCACTTAATTGCTACTATAATTCTGATGATGCGCGATATTCTTTTTAATACCTTTATTACTGGTTTCATAAGCTGAATTGATTAATTCTATTTCTTTAACACCTAAATACTCTACTTGCAGTTCTTTTACTTTTAATATCATTTTTTCATAAAATCTAGCTTCACCATACTCATGACCATAGCTCAGATCGTCTATGTAAACAACAGCGACACCCCTGTTTAACAGCATCTTTATGTAGCTTAATTTATCTTCAGCCCTGTTCACAAGAATCACACTAGCTGACTTTAATCCATTATTAGATAGCCATTTTAGCGTTGAAAAGTAGTCTAAGTAGCTTCTGGCCGAGATAAAAATCACCCTCTTTTTCATCTCCATTTTATCGAGAATGAAATTTCGCATTCCTAGGAAAATAGATAGAGAGCCGTACCTATGATTTTCATTTCTATAGACATAGTTGCGTAATGATGGCCATGTATCAGCTAGCGTATTATCTATGTCCACCAAATACACCTCGTCCCTTTGATCTATATTTTTTATGTACCGTTTAAAGCGATATTTAAAAAGCAGGTCAAAAGCCCCGTAAATAATTACTTTAAACAGCCGTTTCATCTACTAATTTCAAAACCTTATTCAATTCTAAACAAACTTTAATGCTTTGGATAACATAGTCATTCTCTTCTTTAGATCGGGATGCCAGCCTGATATACTGCCCTTTTAAGCCAATTTTATCATCGCAAGTCCTAACGTAAATTCCGTAACTAATGAGCAGTTTAGCGACAAATTCTGTTGATTTTATTCCCTCTTGCAATTCAATAAGAACAAAGTTTGCCATACTGGGATACACTTTAATATTTGGCAACTGTTTCAATTCCTGGATAAACTCCAAAGTCTCAACAATGTACTTTACCCTTACTTTGTCATACCTGAGCGCAAAATCCGCTCTTGTATATAAACGAAAGAAATATTCTGCCAAGCCATTTGAATTCCACAAATAGCCATTTTTTAGCAGCAGATCAACGTATTCCTTTCTCATTACACCATAACCAGCCCTAACTCCTGCAATTCCAAAATCTTTTGACATGCTTTTTAAAACAATAAGATTAGAATGGTTTTTTACCAAATGAGATAGTGAGACTAATTGATAGGATTCACTTTCATATGCAAAATGAATAAAGCTTTCATCTACAATGATATTTTCAACAAATGAAAGCTCCTCAATAATTCGTTGTACATCAGCGGCCTTAGTATATCCACCATTAGGATTATTAGGATTAATCAGAACTATAGTATCTGGTTTATGTAGCCTAACAAAGGCAATATATTCTTCAACATTAAGACTATAACTGTTGTCCTTCGACAGGTTGTAATATACCACCTCAACTCCCTCCTTAACATACTCATAGTAAGAAGAGAAGGTCGGAATAGTAATTATAATTTTCTTCTTCGTAAAGTTATGAATCACAGCCTGAATGATCTCGATAGCTCCATTACCGATAAAGATATTCCCTGAATCAATTTTCAAGAAATCAGCTAGAATCTCAGCTATTACCCCATTCTGTGATGGATAGCTTTCTAATAAATCCCTGATATTTCCTGTATGCAGAATTTCCTTATTAAAGTACTCAATAAATAAATCTGTAGCATAAGGATTGGATAAGAAGCAAGCATCTACCTTAATGTCTACTTCAGGAAGTTTTTGTTTAAATGTAAAGAAACTTGGAGAATGGGATCCTGCCTCATTCTTTAATATTTCAATTTTCTTTACAACTTTCAGCTCGTCATTAGTAAATTTTATCATCTTAATTTAAGTTAAATCTTAGTAATCACCTGATAGTCTGTTATTGTGGTATCCCTACCCAACATCAACATTGCTAAGTAGCTCCTTGAATGTGCATTTGCGGATGCCTGTATATGATAATTCAATTTGAAGAATAGCCTTCCGTTTAATTTGATCATTTTTTTATCTGGATGTGTCAGCGCCTCTTTAAGCACATCGAAATACCCATTTACACTAATATCTTTACTTAAAAAGCCAGTTTTTCCATGTTTAATCATCTGCTTGATACCACCTACAGGAGTGCAAACTGGAATGCAGCCGACGGATAGGGCTTCAATTAATGAAATTGGCATCCCCTCAAATACGCTCGAAAGGCAAAATGCATCTGCTATATTCAAATAATCCACTACGTTATGTTTACCTCCAACAAACTCTATGTACGAGTCATTATTAACCACCTCTAGCAGATGCTGATATAGCCGTTTCTCCTTAACCTCGCCAATAATGATCAGCTTACATTTCTTCTCTTCAGTAGCGTTAAATTGTTGTACAGCTTTTATTAGTAATTCCTGATTCTTTTCCGTTGCGATACGTCCAATGTGCACTAAAATAAACTCGGCATCAGCTTTCTTATATTGCTCAGTTAGTAAAGGATATTCATCACTAGTTACCAAATCCTGCCTCCCATTCTCAATTATGATGTCATTATTAAGTTTATAGTAATCTCTATATGTTTTACTCCCATCAAAAGAAATTGTTACTGGTTTTACCTTATTAGACTTGTACCATATTCTCCTGAAATTCTTAATAAAAAAATTAGGACATTCAGCTACTGCGGTATTATGAATCGTGTGAAAAAAAAGTGTGCTCTTATTTAGAAAAAGATAAAAAGCGAGGTATTCAAAGCCATTTAAGTGCGAATGCAAAACCTGTGGATTAGCTTTAACCAACCATTTAGTTAAGGCCATAAAAACACTTAGGCTAAATCCTCTTTCTTTATTAAAGGAAACATATCTAACGGCTTTACTTATGTCCTTCACAAAAGTTTCCTCTTCGTCATTCGCACAGATAGAAACTAAAAAAACCTCATATTGGTCATCTTTTGCAAGTTCATTACATAAATCAACTACAAAGCGCTCAGCTCCACCTTTGGTTAAATCACCAATAAGGTGCATTATTTTTACTTTCTCCATAGTCTTATTTAGCTGGAAACCTGTTTCAAAAAAAATAGAATACTTTTTTTATTAGGAATGATGTAGACGAATATTTCGTGTATTGTCTAATTCTACCTCGGACTCAGTCTCTTTATTTAGTAAGAAATTAAGGTGCAGAATTGCGAAATAGAGAAAGAATGTTGGCCCATTTGCACTGACAAGCCATGAATTATGGGACAATGAGTTGATAGAAATTGTGATGAATGAACAGCAAAGACAAATCATTAATGCAAACTCCTTTTTTCTTACATTTCTAAATGCTCCAACTATTATTTTTCCAATTTTATAATACAATCCAGCTAATATTCCCAGACCTAAAAAGGGACCTACATAAGTTAGGAACATCAAATAGGCATTGTGCGAGGTAAGCCCTGAAGAAAATACTTCATTACGATAAGTCACATCCGACCAGTCCTTCCCATAGAATATAAGTCCATATGGGTATTCAGAATAGATTCTTAAATTTTCTGCGGCAAGAGTAGATCTATTATACTCTTGCATATTGTGCTCATTCTTCGTAAGGATATTATTATAAGAATCCAGATTATCTTTCAAAACATAGGTGTAAAAAACGAATGCTGCACAGACTGCGAATAATACTATGAAAATCGCTTTGTAATTATAATACAACAAAAGAAATAGGAATACTGAGCAAACAAACCCAACAAATACTGAGCGTTGCATGCCCAGATAAATAAAAAGCAGACAAACAAGGAGACTTAGTATCTTAACTATCGATGGCTTCTCAAATACGAAGGTAAAAATCAAAAGAAATGGCACAAGAGCCGCCAGCTGGTATCCAAAATTAAACTGATATATCGCTATTCCGGAAGGACTTTGAACTACAGACTCTCCCATAAGTATTGATCTCAAATTGTTTATCTCCGAGAAATAGAATGAATTAAACACCATTACAACCCCAGAAAGAGTCAGTAAGGCGATAAAAATATAAATAGTGATATCAAACCTTTTTCGGTTAATGCCAACAAAGTAATTAAAGTAGGCGGCACACATTCCAATACATAAAATATTTGCGATAAATACCATGTAGTCGGAAAAGCCTATAACATTATACAAGAACATCGCTACACATAAAAAAATAAGCTCGCGTTTGTACAAGAATTCTAATTTTTCTCTTTCTCCAAATAAAAAAACAAGAGGAAAACAGAAAATAAGTGGTGTAGGTATTCTAAAAAAATCTGTCATAAAAATCCCAAACGACAGCGTATATAAGTACATCACTACGAGTACAGCTACAATTAATTTCATATCCAGGTTTATTCAATATTTTGTTTGAAATTATTTATGAAGCTTTGAGCATCATTTATCATATTAAAATACTTTTCTTGGGCATTTTTTGCGATAGGTCTGTAGTCCTCATAATGGCCAGCGATATCGGCTAACCTATCTTCTAATTCCGCTAAACTCCAACTTACAGGAACATAGGTTTCGTTCTCTACAAACACATTTGGATATGTTTCCATATGGTTCATTAAAGGTTTAATCAGCACTGATCCTGCAATAAAAGTTTCAAAATCACGATAACAAATTTCCCCCCATCCAAACGGACTAATGCTAAGTTTAGAATCCCGAAGTTCTTTCCAATATTTTGCTTTACTCACATTCCCACCGCTTGCAATATTCAAATTCAGTTTCCCAAAAAGCCCTAATACATGATTCCTCTGATAAGAAATCATATTTTTATCGCCTTTGTCTTTGTGAATGGTTCCTCTAAAGGCAAGATCATATTTCCTTATTTTATCAGCAGCAGATAGCTGAGTCGGATATAACTTATAGCTCAAATAATTACTTAATCTGCTCATTTTATACCCGAAGTATCTATAGTCATTAAAGCCTATATTCCAACCAAGTTTAATTTTATGAAGTTGATCACTTGGACAGGGCACAAACCTTGTTCTCTGATCTTCAGGTATTGAGTTTAACCATATCCTTATGTCATTTTGCTCAGTAGAAGTATAGTAATCAATATTTTTGAGTTTTTGCTTCTTCATAAAAACATCAACCAAGGATATAATAGGAAAATCACTTGAGCCAGTAGAATCAGCAGCGTCAAACCAAATTACCTTGCTGGCTGTGCTTTTCATTTCTAACAAATAAGCTTTCAATTCATCTTCATTCTGTGAAGACCTGGTATGTATATTTTGCCACCCATCTGCAAAATATCTTGAATGTAGCAGTAAGTAATCTGCTCCTTTCAGCCTTTTATCCTTGTGATCAAAATAGATTTCTACCTTCAGATCATTCTCAAGAAAAGATTCTTTCCAGCGATAAAAATGATGCGTTTCACCGTAAAACCTTTTAGAAGGCCAATCCAAAATTTTCAATACTTTCATCTGCTAATAATACTTTTTAGCGTATAAGAAATAATTTTAAGATCAACCCAAAGGTTATGATGCTCAATATATTTTAAGTTCTGCGTAATCTTTGAAGGAATAATAGTGTTAATGTAAAAGCTCTCAGGATCATCAGCATTGGCAAGTAGCTGATTCTCGTCGATGTACTGAATGGAAGCCCAATCTGTAATGCCTGGTTTTACAGTAAGTACCCTTTTTTGAAAGGCATCATACAGCATAACATACTTAAGCACCTCAGGTCTGGGACCAACAAAACTCATTTCACCTTTTAATATATTGATAAGCTGTGGAAGTTCATCAATTTTATACTTTCTTAGCCAACAACCTACGCGGGTAATGCGAGAGTCATGATCGCCAATAGTCAATAAACCAGCCTTATCCGAATTGGCATACATTGTTCTAAACTTAATCAATTCAAAGTTCTTCTGATTTAAACCTACCCTAATCTGCTTATAAAAAATACTGCCTTTTGAGTCTAACTTCAACAGAACAATAACCAAAAGAAATACGGGAAGTAAAAACAGCAAACCTGCTACAGAGAACAATACATCAAACACCCTTTTTGCATTCATGTAATTTAATTTTACGATAACACTTTAACCAATTTATTCACAACTGTAACCTGCTGTACCGCGCCAATAACAGATTCAATAATGAAATCAACTTCAACATCTGAGAGCTGAGGATAAATTGGTAAGGATATTTCGCAAGCATATTGTTTATAGCTATTTGGATAGTTTTCTATCGAATAGCCAATACTTTTGAAATAAGTTAACATTGGCATTGGTATAAAATGAACATTCACAATAACACCCCAGTTTACCAAACCTTCTATAATCTGATCTCTATCTAATTCAGTTATTCCTTTAATACGCAAAGGGAAAAGATGATAGGATGATTCCCTTATTTCATCTTTCATCGTTGGCTCAATAAACCAATCATAAGCTTTAAATGCCTGACAATATTTTAGATATATATTTTTGCGTAGCGGAAGCAGAGTATTGTTGTACTGTTTAATTTGAGCTAAACCTATTGCGGCACAGATATCAGGCATGTTCATCTTAAATCCTTTAAAGAGAATATCATACCTCCAGTTAGCACCTTTAGATTTTGCAAAGGCATCTCTGTTTTGTCCGTTTAATGAGAATAGTTTTAAGAAGCTATACTCTTCCTGGTTATCAAAAGGTTCAGGCAGGTTTAAGCAAATACAGCCACCTTCAGCAGTTGTGATATTCTTTACCGCATGGAAAGAAAAAATTGTAATATCAGATTTTTGAGCTGCAGGTAAGCCCTCATAGGTAGATCCTATTGAATGCGCGGCATCAGAGATCAATAATATCCTCCCCAATTCCGATTGTTTAGCGCCGGTCGGATTAAACACCATTTTTACTTTCGGATCACTTACAATTTTTCGCAACGCATTATAGTTACATGGCAATCCAGCAATATCTACCCCTATGATAGCTTTCGTTTTAGCTGTGATTTTACTTCTCACCAATACTGGATCAATAGTAAAATCATCCAAAATATCCACCATTACTGGCGTAGCGCCACAATGTAATACACATAATGCGGTAGCACAATAAGAATAGGCCGGCACTATGACTTCATCTCCATCCCCAACACCAAACCATTTCAACATCATAATTGCTCCCGATGTCCATGAATTTACACAAACGGTGGCTTTCGATCCCGTTAAGCTTAGCAATTCATATTCAAGAGCCTTAACTTTTGGGCCTGAAGTAATCCAGTTAGTTCGAAGACAATCAAGCACTTCATCAATCACTGCCTGATCGATAAACGGAGGAGAGAAAGGTATGTTCATATCTTTAAAATTTTAATATTTAGAAAACTTAATAAAAGGTCAATGAAACCAGGAGAGGTTTAGATATGGTTTAGTATAAGTTTTTCCCACTTAGCGAAAGTATTTTCCAGGGAATTGGTCTGATTGATCAATTGAGCATTTACAGACATTTTTATTTTAAGAACAGGATCGCTCATTGTTCTTTTTATTGCTTCATATAGATATTTTGTACTGTTTGCTTTTACCAGCAAACCATTCATCTCATTTTCTATAATATCAGAAGGGCCAAATTCACAATCGGTAGCCACACAAGCACAGCCCAAGCTCATTGCTTCAACAAGTACATTTGGATAGCCTTCATTTCGGGATGATAACACAAACAGTTCAGCTTGCCTATAATAATCCTGCAGATTTTTCTGATAACCAATCAGTTTCACGCGATCGTTAAGATTCAATTCTTTAATTTGATTCTCCAAATTCACACGTTCATCACCTTCGCCAGAAATCAAAAGATCTAGGTCTGCTATCTGCAATTTTGAAAATGCTTGTATCAACAAATCAAATCCTTTCTGTCGATCTAATCTACCTACACTTAAAATAAATTTACGTGGATAAACTCTTTCTAACCTAGCAGGGATAAACTGGCTGACCGGATTATTTATAACTTCAAAATTACTCAATCCACTAAATGATTTGTTCTTTTTAAAGCCATCAATCATCCCTCTTGATGGAACAACTATAGCTTTTGATTTACTATACACGGCAGCAGATAACCATCTCAAAAAATAGTTAAACTGATTTACCGTATAATCGGGAGTGATACGTTCGGAAACTAAATACGGTGTATTCAGGATATTGCAGGTAAGCCCGATCCAGAGATTTGCTGAAGTCATAAATGACACAACACAACTCGGTTTTTCTTTGATTAGCAAATAAAGCAGTTTAAAAAATGTTACTCCGCCATACCAAAGCCGATAAAAAAAATGTTCATTCCTTTCCTTATCGATAAGGGAAATCACTTTTATTCCTTCTTCCAGGAAATAAGCAGGTTTAGCGTCATTCAGGCAAACCATTGTAACATCAAAACCTCTATTATAAAAGTAATTACCCAGATTTGAAATTACACGTTCTGCTCCACCTCCATTGAGGCTATTGATAGCAAAAATCAACTTATGCCTCCTTACCATAATGCAGAAATTGTTTGAAATGCACTGCTGAAATTAAAGTACCGGATATCGAACAGAAAATACTGCCTAAAATAGATATTCAATAATTCTCTCTTTTGAAGAGATGAGTATTTGAAGTTCTTAATCGTCAAATTGAAATCACTTATCATTCTTGACTTCCTAACTTTAGGATCAATCATGCTCCATATTCCACCGTTATGATAGCGATAACAAGCCATTACATCCGGAAGCACATAAATCTTTTTACCTGTGTTGGCTACTGCATATAACTTCAACAGCGTATCCGTACCGTAAGTATCCAAATACCAGCTTTGTGCTGTTACTTCTGTAACTTCCTTAATATTTCTCATCATTAAGGAACAAATCCTGGTTTCTTCTCTTTTTCCAAGTAAGACATCTTTGTAGTCAAATTCCAGTTCTACCGGATAATCCTTTACATAAACAGTTTTGTCCTGATCATCAATAACCTCGCTATGATGACAACAGATCACATACTCATCGTTTGCTTCTAAAAAATCTACCTGTTTCTGCAATTTGGAAGCATCTGTCCAAAAATCATCACCATCGCACATGGCTACATACTTTCCTTTTGCCTGTGTTAAAACACCAATTTGATTTCTTATTGCACCTATATTTGTGTCATGAGTAATCAGTTTAATCATTCCAGGATATTGTTTGCAATACGCTTCAATAATAGCTCTTGTACCATCAGTAGATTTGTCTTCTCCTATAAGGATTTCGAACTTAAAATTCGTTTCCTGCATTAAAAAACCGTCTAATGCCTGAGCAATATATTTTTCGTGATTATAGGTAATACAACAAACAGATACCAATAAATCATGTTCAGATACAGCCATAGTATTTTATTTAATGAATTAGATAGCACCATTCTGCAATCCTGCGAACACAGGTTGCAAGTTATTTACAGAAATCATAGGATTCAGTTTTGCAGTTTCAGCAGGATGATCATAGTTTTGAACCCTCAAAATCACTCTTGTGATTAGATCAAGATCACTACATGTTAACGTGTGGTAGAGCGGTAAACAAAGAATTCTTTTTGAAACAGAATCACATACAGGTAGGTAAGTCGGGGTAACATATGGTAATGTTGCTAATGATGGATAAAAGTATCTACGACAGTAAACCTTTTCATTCTCCAATGCCTTTAAGCATTTTAACATTAGCTCTTCACTATTAAAAAGTACAGGGAAGTAGGCATAATTATAATCAAGATTATCATTTAATTTAGGATACTTAGCTTCTAAATTGGATAATGCTTTCCAATAATAGAATGACAGCAACCTCCTTTTATCTAAAATTTCATCTACTTCTTTCAGATTACATAAACCCATTGCAGCATGAAACTCGCAGTTTTTACCATTTATTCCCAGTTCAGAAAATTCGTCGGGCCCATCATGACCAAAATTTCTCATTAAGGCCATTTTTCTCAATAGATCAGGACATTGAGTAAAAACAGCTCCTCCTTCAATGGTGTGAAATAACTTGGTAGCATGAAAACTTGTAGTACTTATATCTCCATAGGCAAATACTGATTTGTTTTTATACTTTGTACCAAAACAATGAGCAGCGTCATAAATTACCTTTAACGAATATCTATCTGCTATTTCTTGTATAGCATCAATATCACAAGGATTTCCATACACATGTGTAGCAAGTATGGCCGATGTTTGAGGTGTTATTGCATCCTCAATCTTTTTTGGATCAATGTTAAAGGTTCCTTCATCAATATCCACAAAAACAGGTTTGCATCCTTCCCACACAATGCTATTTGTTGTAGCAACAAAAGAGAAAGGTGTAGTAATAATTTCTCCCTTTAAGTCAAGTGCTTTAATGGCAATTTGTAATGCCATTGTACCATTTGACACAAAAAGTAAGTGCTTAACATCCAGATAATTTTTGAGCTTCAACTCAAGCTCATTTACCAATGGGCCGTTATTAGTGAGCCATTGACGTTCCCAAATGCTGTGAATGTATTCTTCAAATTCGTGAACTTTTGGAAGAAAAGGTTTGGTTACAGGTATCATCTCTTTAGGATTAATTGTTTAAAATCATGAATTGGTGCAAGTCTTAAAATTGAACTGCTAGCCAGATAAATCAGAGAGAAAAACAGGCCGTCTATTACAATTCTGGTAATATCTGGCAACTGAAGGGTGCTAAGGCATAACATATCGGCCATGTAGCACAATACTCCTGCAAAAGCAGATGTGGCCATAATTGGAATAATGTCAATAATTTGTTCTCGGATTGAATAATTGATCAGTTTGCCACTATAAATTGAGTTAATGTAATAACCTATAAAATTGAACATCAACTGAAAATACAATAACCCATATATACCAAATGGGAACACGCACAAAATGCCAACTATACAAATTGATTTTTTAATAAACTCAAGTTTCAATATTAGGTCACTCCTACCTTTCACCTTCAAAATATTGAGATTGTAAGCATGCAAGGGGTACATCACGCCGGCAATGCATAGGATTTGAAAGTAGGGAACTGCCGGTACCCATTTGCTGGTTAGCAGAAACCTGAATAAGGGTTCTGCTACTACAGCCAGAAAAATCAAGATCGGGGCATTCCAGAAAATAACCTGTTGCATTAATTTTTTGTATACCGATTTCAACCTCAAATCATCATCAGATATAGAAGCGAACATCGGATAGGTAACTTTATTTATCACTGCAGAGATGTTTGCGATGGGTAACTGACTAACAGAATCAGCTCGCGAATAAAAGCCTAGTTGTACAACAGAATAATATTTACCTATAATTAATACATATATATTTTTATAAAGAATATCCAGCAAACCGGTTAAGGTCATTTTATAACCGAAATAAAAGTGTTTCTTAAAACATTCCTTACTAAATACCCAGCTAGGTGTCCAACCGGAATAAATCCAGTGCATTACCGTGGATAGGAAAGACTGAAATAAGCCCATCCAAACCAAACTCCAAACACCATAACCTTTTAAGGCCAAAAAAACTCCTAATAGTCCTCCTATTAATACTGCAGGAATTTGAATTTTCATCTGAATCTTGAAATTCATCTCCTTTGTCAGTCGGGCATTTTGTACGCCGAAAAAAGCATTAATGATAAAATCTAATGCATAAATCCTCAGAATCAGTGTCAGTACATCCTGATGGTAAAATGAGGATATCAAAGGTGCGCATAGGTAAACAATACCATATAAAACTATACTCCCTGCCAGATTAAAAAAGAAAACCGTTGAATAGTCATCCTGTCCTAAATCAGACGAGCGTATTAATGACGATGCTAAACCACTTTCTAAAAGAGAATTGCCTATTGCAATAAATACGGTTAACATGGCAACCAGGCCAAACTCGGCCGGCAATAAAATTCTAGCTAGTATGATTGTTATACCGAAACCAATTAACTGCACACTAAACTGTTGCGTAAAATTCCAGATTAATCCAGAAATTGTTTTTTTCCTTAAGGACATGGTAAAAGGTTTATTTTTGAAATGAACCAGAATACCCCTGTTTGTGGAATCTGTAGTTCCTTAAAAAATGAAGTATTGGTTTCTCCAAAAAGTGGGTTACCAGCCAGGCTATCCCTATCATAGAAATGATACCTATAAAAATTACCAGGAATTCGTTAGAAATGTATTGACCTAACTTTCTCATCAGCACAAAACCTATGTTTTGGTGCAACAGATATAAAGGGTAAGATATGTAACCAAGAAATACAAAAGGTTTCCAGGTAAGCATCTCCAATTTTCCATAAACAAACAGATAGAACAAACAGAATATAAACAGAAACACACCAGAACAAATTAAAGTTGGGTTCTCTACCACCCCCGCCAAGAAACAAAGCCCTATCAATACATGCTCGTGCCAATCTCCCTCATCATATTTTATTTTATAAAAAAGAATCCCTGCCAGAAAAAACATTCCATATTGTAAATTCAGGAAGTAAGCTCCAAATGGAAGTGTAAATAAACTATTACTGATCATCAGGCTAAGCCATATCAGCGCAACTGCTCGCATCTTATTTAGCAATTTCATTTGAAACAAAACGCCCATAAAAACGTAAAAAAACAGTTCAGGGATCAACGACCAATAAGCACCATCTACACTTTTTATGTTAAACACTCCTTGGATCATAGTGAAATTCACTAACAGCACTGAAATACTATTAGATTCCATTTTCGGATCCTGTGAGAGGTTTACGATTAAAAAAGTCAGGCATACACAAATCCAGTAAGTTGGATATAGTCTTGAAAATCTTTTGTAGGCAAAATCCTCCAATGAAGTTTTCCCTTGAAGTGACATGAAGATTACGAAGCCACTAATCATAAAAAAAAGTTCTACACCATAACGCCCAATATCCCAATCAAACTTGGCAGGATAAACATGACCAAAATTTAGTCTGAATTTAGATGTATAATGAAATACAACAACATTGAGCGCAGCAATTCCCCTTAAAACATCCAGTTCTTTTAAGCGTACCATAATTCTTAAAATTTTTAGCCATTTTGGTCGCTCTCAGACCCCGGTTAGTTAATTAGTTCAAGGCTATCGATTGCCACTTTTGTTGTTAAAACGCAATTCAGACTATCAATTACAACAATCACTGTGCTTTGTTGAACTTTAATAACATGGCCTTCCTTAAGATTCATAAATCCTTCTTTAATTTTAACTCTGTCACCAACTTCCAGATGCTGAAAACTCATAACTTCCGTATCAGGAAACACTTCAAGACAATGTTTTATATCTTCTATTACACAATCTCTAACCTGTGCTGGTTTTCCCATATAATACACAAAGTTCATTACTCCAAGAGTAACTCTTACTTTAAGTTCCTCCCGCGGGTTTATAAATACAAAAACATAAGAATTAAAAAGAGGCAATTCTACTTCCTTCACCCTATCAGCCCACTTATTCTTTACCTTTCTTACCGGACAATAGCTGGTGATACCTTGTAGTTTAAGTAATTCATCAACCTTTTTTTCCCATCTTGGGCGAGTGTAAATTACATACCATCTACGTGGCATATTAGTTTTAATAGTGGATAGGTTTTCCATAATCGTTTGTTTGAGAAAATTAACCAGAGAAGTATGATCGGGTATAGCTTCGCTACCTCACTTACATGATATTTAGTAGCTTTTAAGAAAAATCCTGTTACTCACCGTCCATTTTTTGAATACATATCGGTCATTTACCGATCTTCCACTACCCCCAACGCACTACAACCTGACTACTTCAGCCTAAGCCGGATAAGCATAGCCACCATATCTGTAAGCATTTTTATTCTCTTTTTTTGCATCATTAAAAACAATCATTGGGTTTACCAACCTTCTATTCTCACAGATCTCCTCAAATATTGCCAGGTCACTTTTATTCGTGTAATTATAGCGAACCAGGTAAATACTCGAATCTGCATATTCTGCCAAGGTAAATGCATCTGCAACATGACCAACAGGAGAGGTATCCACAATAATATAATCAAACCGTTTTTTAAGCTCGTGAAATAATACCCTCAGTTTATGACTCATGAGAATCTCTGATGGGCTATCTGATATCTCACCACAACCAATCACAAATAGATTATCTGATTGAGGTGCTTTTATTAAAATATCATCGAAGTGGACGCTTTCTGATTTCAAATACTCCGACAGCCCCACTTTTGCTTTTAAATTCATGTTATTAAGCAAATCAGGTTTGCGTAAGTCAAACTCAAGTATCACTACCTTTTTTTCAACTAATGATAAAGTGATGCCCAGGTTGATACTGAAAAATGTCTTGCCTTCTCCCTTTGTCGTGGAGGTTACCAACAGAACTTTATTACTCCTGCTTGTATTCATAAATTGCAGGTTAGAACGGATGTACCTGAATAGTTCAGAGATTGTGGTACTTTTATCTTTATGAACCACAATAGACTCGCCTATAGCTTTATGACTAAGTTCTCCAAGAATTTTACCATTCATTGCAATATATTCTATATCGTATATGTCTTTAATCTTATTATTCAATTTATCCTTAACATAGATTACAGAAAAAGGAATACAAAGACCTGCCATCATACCAAGCATATAAATCAACTGCACTTTTGGTTTAGCAGGATTCGGATCATATGCAGGTCTATCGATAATTTGGGAAGTAGGTATTGTTGCCGATAGAGAAAGTTCTGTTTCTTCTCTTTTTTGAAGTAAATACTGATAAAGGGTGGTCTTAACGCTTTGCTCCCTATTTCTCTCCAAAAGCCCTCGTTCAATAACCGGAACGCTACTTAACTTTGCTGCGAACTGAGAAGTTTTGCTGTTCAGTTTATTTTTTTCTAGAGTTAACCCTCTCCTTATCATGTTTAGGTTCTCTAACAAATTAGATTTTAGACCGGTCAATTGGTCTGTAAGATTTATAACCAAAGGATTACTTACGCTGCTGTTGCGTAATAATCTTTGCCTTTCAATCTGTAAATTATTATACTTCTCAGTAAGGCTTAATAAAGTAGGGTCCTTTAATCCCAGCGTACTTGGAACCAATTCAAATTCACTATCAGCGTTTTTTAAGTACGAAATTATAGATTGAATTAGACTCAACTGTACCTCACTTGTAGAAAGCTGTTCGTTATAACTTCCGGAAGACTGTAAGTTCATCTGAGCATCCGCACTCAATTCAGTAATCCTGTTATCCCTTTTATAATTCTCTACATCATGCTCAGCACCCGATAAATTACTGGTTAACATTTTGAGTTTAGTATCTATAAACTTAATGGTATTTAAAGCCATTACATTTTTACTGCTCACATTCTCCATATTATACCTATATATTAAGGTGTTAAGCAAATCCACACCACGCTGAGGTATGGCATCTAAAACACTCATTACAACAGTATTCGCATCCTTAATAACTGGTAAAACAACTAAGCCGCTTGAACTATACGCCTGAGCCAAACTATACAGATTTACAAAAGCAACATTTACAGTTTTATCTGAAACCTCAAAGTTTGGTCCCTTTGTAACTACGATACTAAACTGAGGGCGGGTAATCGTGCTACCAAATCTGTAAATGGTCTCTTTATCTTTTTCGCCTAGAATAAATTGATTCGCATTTAGAGCTTTTAAGGTAAGCTTTAATTTGTAGGCATTATCGTTGAGTTTATTTACAACCACCTCCATAGGTAAAGTTTTACCATACAACTCTTGCTTTTTAAGTGGAAGTTTATATGAGTAGCTTACATTCATTTTAAGATCCGACAACACTTTGTAAATCAAATCTCTAGATCTCATAACCTCCATTTCATCATCAACAGTTTTAGAAGTTCTAAACATATTAAGATCACTAAAAGCGGTCCCTTTTAAAAGACCATCTCCTTTTGAATCATCCTGTACCAACAACGTACTTGTTACTTTATACTTAGACACAGTAGCTTGAAGATAAAGCCAAGCTCCTCCAAGACCTAAAACAAGTGCTAGCCCAAAGAAATACCAATATTTAGCATATTTCATAACCTGTATCTTTAAGTCTGGATTATTTGTCGGAGTTTGTTTATTATAAGCCATCACAATAAGTTTTAAAGATTTACACTATCTATTCAAAAATGTTGTAGCCAAAACGGCGACAGCTGATATCGCAGCAACTACTAGTGGCATTAACCGATTATTATTACTTACCTCAACAGATTTAGCCTTATCAGGCTCTACGTAGATCACATCGTTTTGCTTTAAATAGAAGTATGGAGAGTTAAGAACCTCTTTACTATTTAAGTTTACGCGTTCCATCATTCTGGTTCCATCTACTTCTCTTATCAGTAAAACATTTTCTCTTTTTCCATAAGGAGTCATATCACCAGCCAATCCAAGTGCTTCTAACAGATTTATCTTTTCATTGGTTACTGTAAATGTTGAGGGATGATTAACTTCACCTATAACCGTAACTCTGAAATTCATAAATTTTATATTTACAATCGCATTCTTTACGTATTTACTGAGTTCAGTTTCCATTAACGCCTGGGCCTGCCCTATTGTTAAACCCTCAAGTTTAACCTGGCCAAGTACCGGGAATTTTATAATCCCCCCATTACTCACCCTATATCCTTCCCTTTCATATACCCCATTAATTGTTGGGTTACTTGGAACAGAAGCAAACAAAAGATTGGATTCGGGGCTGGTACTATTTACTGTAATGCCGAGTATATCATTTTTAAGAATGGTAGGCTCACCTGCATCTAAAACTTGTGAAGTATTTCCATTTGTTCCTTTCAGGTCACTGAAGTAGACTAAATTTCTTTGTCTGGAACAACTACTTAATGTTATTGCCACTAAGTAACATAAGACGTATTTTAGATTCATAAAATGTAATTTAAGTTAAACACAATAAATGTTTGATTAAATACTATGATATGAATTTACATACTAATTATAATCTATGAATCATACTTTAACTAGTTGTGAATGATATTGTAAATTTTTTACAGTTAATTACACATACCTGTGAAAGTCTTTACACAATAAAGAGGTACAAAATTTCTTTAAGCTTGGAATCCTCTCTTACACCTCAATTCCATTGATATCGGTAGTCAATGCCTCGCTCATATAATCGAAAAACGGACGCATATTTTTAAAAGTTTTAACTGCTTCATCAAAAAATAATTCACTTAAAACTTCCTCATCAGTAAATTGCCTTACCAGCAAAAACTGCTTGTACCTCAACAAATCAATATTCTCATGATCTGTAATGAAGCCTTTAGGCGTAGTTTTCAGTTGCTCTCCTTTCAGCGATTTGAAAGTTGTAACAAATGAAACACTAGCTAATATCTCTCTTAAAGAGGTAGCATCAAAAGCGATATGTTCCCTGATTTGTTTTAAGTCCTGTGCAGAAGGCCCCCAAAATCCACCAGCTATAAAGCTGTTACCTTGCTCAATATGATAATAGTACCCACCTCTGCGATATTTTGTTGCACGCCTAAAACTACCACTCCAGTATGTTTTGTAAGGCGTTTTATCCTTAGAAAACCGAGTATCCCTATAAATACGGTACACACTTTTCTTACCCGATGGAGTTTCTATTACATCATCAATATTGAGCGCTTTCAATAAACCCTCGGCAAAATCCTCAATAAGACCCTGTTCTTTTTGAAACTCTTCTTTATGCAAGCCAAACCATTCTCTATTGTTATTTTCTTTTAATTGATTTAAGAAATCAAAACTTGAAGCATATATCTGAGGTTTTGTATGAAGCTTTGCCATTTGACAAAGTTAATTTAATTACAAACTTTCTGCCAAGCATATTTCATTAGCCAATAAAGCCTATAATTAGTAACCCCATTTTTGAAACAACAAAAATATACATAAGCTAAAACTACAGGCTTAAACTTAAAACAAGGGCGATACAAGTTAAAACAAGGATAATAAAGACGGCCTTAAACCAGATGTAGGTACTCATGAGATGTAATTTAAATTCGTGTAACTTTACTGTCCGAAATTATCTTTCTTATAAATTCACGCATAGTAAAAATCGACCGATTTCTATTTTTTCTTAGGCTCTACAATAGCTTTATAACCTGTTTCAAGTACTTTTCTAAGCAACTGCACACTATAGCTGCTGATATACAGGCAGATATAAGGGTAATCTTTATAATGAGGTGTAATGAAACAGCTATCAGGGTATTTTTCTAAAAACATTTCTCTGCTTTCAAAATCTGTACGTACAGCAAGCCATTCGCCATTTTCATGCAATCTGCAAAGCAGGCTTTTCTTAATCTTTATTGAAGGTGTATCGTAATGCGATAAACTATCTGAGGAATCTGGAAATTGCAAAGCAATTTGTCTCACAGGTTCAAAGTCCGCAGGGTTGAAATTAATAGCCTTCATATATATATATAAAGATAATAGAAGTAATAATCTTCTTATTACCTTTGTTGCAAATGTCTAGAAAGATATATTTCATTAGTGGTTTGGGCGCTGATAGGCGCGCTTTTAAAAGGCTTACATTCCCACCAGACTGCGAGTTAATTTATTTAGATTGGATGCCGGCAATTAAAAATGAAACTCTTGAATCTTACGCTGATAGACTTGCCCATTCTATCGATACCTTAACTCCATTTTATTTAATAGGCCTATCCTTCGGAGGCATGCTTGCTACTGAAATTGCAAAAAAGCTCAAACCGTTACACACTTTTCTAATATCAAGCACTCCGATTTTTAAAGAATTACCATGGTATTATAGGATGGCCGGTAGTTTACATTTGCAAAATATTGTGCCTGTTAATTTATTAAAACGAAGTAACAGTATTGGCTTAAAGTTCTTAGGAGCCAAAACCAGAGAAGAAACAGCATTGTTAAAACAACTTGTTATAGACAGCGATCCTGATTTCATAAAGTGGGCCTTAACTTGTATTTTAAATTGGAGGAATAATGAAAAACCACAAAATTTAACTCATATACACGGCACTACAGATAACATATTACCCATCAGATACAATAATCCTGATATTATCATTGAAGGCGGCGGTCATTTCATGGTTTATGCTAATGCAGATGCTATTTCTAAATTGATAACAAGCAAATTGAATTTAATATAAACGATAATTACGTAGCTTTATTTATGCTAAAAGAATCCCTAAAAAAACTGTTAACCAGAGACCTGAATAAGGTTAAACTTGAAATTGAACAATATCAAAATGACAAAAACATTTGGCGCGTTGAAAACTCAGTATCTAATTCAGCTGGGAATTTATGTTTGCACCTTGTAGGAAATCTGAAAACTTTTATTGGTGCAGAGCTAGGTAAAACTGGTTATATCAGAAATAGAGAATTAGAATTTTCCTTAAAAGATGTTCCTAGGAGCGAGTTAGTAAAACAGCTTGAAGAAACGATTGAAATAATTAACTACTCAATTGATCAATTAACAGAAGACGATCTTGAAAAGGACTATCCCGAAGTGAAGGTCTTAGAAGATGATAGAACTGTAAAATACATGCTTATCTATCTTAGTTCTCATTTAGCTTATCATTTGGGTCAGATCAACTATCACAGGCGCCTATTAGATATTTAGTGTCCTGAGCTCTTAATACTGAACAAATTGAACAAACACCTAAACTCGAATATTTATTAAATTAGTTCTAGTGCTTTCTAAAGCATTTAGGCGTAACCTGAAAAGCCTTTAATGAGTAAGGAGATTATCTTATTGTAAACAAATATGAAAAAGTTAGAACTAAACAATTTAGGTGTTCAAGAAATGAACTCAGTTGAAATGACAAAAACTGAAGGCGGCGGTATATTATGGAGCTCATTAGGTGCTTTATTAGGTAATGTTGGCACAACAGTTAACTCAGTTCTTGGTGATACTTCTCAGTTTTTATCTAAGCAACTAGCTACTGTTTTTAGTTTAATCCGTACTCTATAGGGGGAGTTTGATAGTTGAAGGCCGGACGATTAAATGCGCAAACATTGAATTGTCCGGCCTTTTTTGTTCCAGAATATACTTTTTATCCGGCTTGATATTTCGTTACCAGAACAATTCATAAAATTAACCTTACAAAAGAGAACTGCGCTAACTTTAATACCAATAGAAAGTCCTAATTCGATCAACTAACAAAAACATAATTAAATTTTAAATCTTAAATGCAACAATCTTACTAGTTCTGAGTCTATTAGATAACCTTAAGGACTAAAGAATGAAAACTTACACAAAAGCAATTTTACTTTTTTTATTGATAATTTGTCTTTGTACAAACTACGGCTTTGCACAGACCAAAAAAGTGTTGCAAATAGACTCACTCATTAAAGGAGCCAATCAACGTGACCTGTTCAATGGAAATGTTTTGATTGTGGAGAACAACAAAACAATCTACAAGGTTGCTATTGGTAAGGCAGATGCTTTTGGAATAACCAAGTTAACCGAACAATATCGCTTTCATATTGGATCAATTGCCAAAGAATTTAATGCTGTAGCTATAATGGTTTTAAAAGAGCAAGGCTTACTAAAACTTGACGATAAGGTTTCAAAATATATACAAGGGCTCCCCTCTTGGGCCAATAAAATAAAGATCATAAATCTACTTCAATACACGAGTGGACTCCCAAATCCTAAATGGGACAGCATTAGAAACGATACTGACAACTTTAATGATCTTAAAAAAAGTAAACTCGACTTTGAACCTGGAACCAATTATGCTTACAACAACAACAATGTATTTTTACAAAAAAGAATCGTTGAAAGTATTTCAAGCATGTCTTTTAATGATTTTGTAAAGGAAAAATTATTGAAACCGTTAGGAATGAAAACTGCCATTGTTGACCCAACCCAAAATGATAAATTTATCGCGAGATCTTTCAATAAAGACAATAAACAAGATACCTTATTGAATCCAATGTCGGGATGGACAGCGGTTACTTTAAACGACTTTTATAAATGGAGTCAGGCAATAAATGAGTTCAAGCTCATCAATCCCTCATCTACTGCAGAGCTAATGGCAACATTTGACAATGGGCAGTGTGGCTTGGGAGCAGGTGTAATGGAAAACAATAAAATGATTTCTCATCGACATGATGGAACGGCAGGAAATTATCAAGCGCTATTGGTAAGTACGATTCCAAATGGACGAACAGTTATCCTGATGACCAACAACAAGCAAAACAACCTGTATGCAATAAACACTTCTATTCAATCAATTCTTGATGGAAAGCCATATGCTCAAATAAAAAAATCGATACTTAGCGATTTCTCCCATCAAATCGAATTAATGTCAGGTCAACAATTCCTTGATTTTTACGAGAAAATGAAAGATGAGAAGAACGATTTGTATAGTTTCCAAGATGAATCTACGCTAAACGAGGTTGGCTATCAATTACTTAAGAAGAAAAAAAACGAAGATGCTATTCTTGTTTTCGAACGCAACACTGTACTCTATCCGGAGTCCGGAAACGTATTTGATAGCTTAGGAGAAGCTTATTATAATATTGGTAACAAAGAAAAAGCATTACTAAATTACAAAAAATCACTGGCCCTTGATCCAACTAATAGCACAGCTAAAAACGTTATTTTAGAATTAGAAAAATAGAATTTGATTTAAATCACTTGCATCTCTTTAAACAGTACTGTTACTCCGAATGGAATGGTTATTAATCAGGCTATGGTCTAATTCAATTTTAATGTTTTAAAAGCTTTAAGAGCTTCTTTCTGATCTTGAGTAGGCAAACCTCGCCCTTCAAGACTAAAACTCAATGGGCTTTTAAGAGATTTAATATATAATCCTGTTTCTCCATCATTTCCTTCCTTTGGCCATACCATCTTAACAATATAGTTTGCATTAGTATCAATACTACAATCCACCGCATTAATTTTATTAGGGATCGTAATCGGAACATTTATGACATCACCTTTGTATTTAACTTGGGCTATATATTGAGCTTTACTAAATTTCAATTTTTCCTCATCTTTAACAGGATGGATATTTGCAATCTGTACGGAGTCAGCAATCTTTTTATCACAATACTGACAGTCATTCAGCCATTTTTTACTATCTAAATACTCCTTTTCAGTTTCCGGTCCAAAAGAAGTATTACCAATATCACTATAATCAAATAGCAAGCTTGTTTTACCTGTTGAAATTTCACCAACGAATGAAAAATCATCATGCTGTTTTATATACTGCCAGTTCTCTGGAATGGAAATACTAAACTTCTCCAAGTCTAGTACCTTATACTTGTTACCTGAACAAGAAAATAACAAAAAAGCGTAAAGAAAAAATAATAGTCTAAATTTCATATTCATAGTAATGGCAGAAAATAGTACTTTAAAAATTATTTTTCTAATATATTTTAAGCTCTAGTCAATGCGACCTTAATGCCTAAAATCACAAATACAGCACCTGAGATTTTGTTTAGCCAATTTTCTGCATGAGCATTGCGGTTAAATAATTTCGCTACACTACCACCCATTAGTGCCAGAAAAACACACCAGATTAATGCGATCAGAAAAATAGCTATTCCCAGAATAAGGTATGGGATTGGATTATGCCTTGCCGAAGTCAAAATGAACTGCGGAAGAAAAGCCAGAAAAAATATAGCGATTTTTGGATTCAGCACGTCACTCAAAAAAGCAGTCCAAAACATCTTCCCCATCCCCGCATATTTAACGGGAGTTGATTTTAATTCCATTGGCTCAGTTTTGCTTGAAAGCGCCTTATAACCCATATAAATTAAATAAGCAGCTCCCAAATATTTAACAACCACAAAGGCTAATGCTGATTTTGCAAGTATAAGCGACAATCCAAATGCCGCGGCACAAGTATGTACCAACAACCCCATGCTAACCCCTAATGCAGAATATATTCCAGCTTTTTTCCCACTAGAAATACTTCTTGTTAAAACCAATATGGTATCAATTCCTGGAGTAATAATTATAATTATTGCTGATAATATAAAAGCGCTGAAATTATCGATACCGGTCATAATCAGAAGATTTAGTGTTCTTAAAAGTATTTTGCTAAAATAAAGTAACAAACGGAAAATATTAAAAAAAAATCGTCCTTTCTGCACACCTTTGCGACTGCAAAAAAACACACCATGAGTTTATCCTATACATCAAATTCAACTAATCACACCATTTCTTTTGGATGGATCGTAGGGATAACCAGTTTGGCCTTTGTAGTAGCTCAGTTGGATGTATCCATTGTTAACATTGCACTGCCTCCAATTGCCAAAACATACCAGGCCAGTATTAGTACTTTGCAATGGGTTATCGATGCGTACACACTTGCTTTTGCAGTGCTCATGCTATCGGCAGGCAACTTAAGCGACCTTCTGGGTGCAAAACGCATATTTCAACTCGGCATTTGTATTTTTGGAATAGCTTCAATCGGTTGCGGATTTGCTGGAAGTGCTGCTGTCCTCATTGGATTCCGAGTACTTCAAGGTGTAGGTGCTGCTACCATGATTCCCAGTTCCCTTGCCATACTTAATCAGGCTTTTGCGCATGATCCCACTAAGCGTGTACGCGCTATTGGCTTGTGGACCGCAGCCGGAAGTGCAGCTATAGCAGCTGGTCCTATTGTTGGCGGCTTACTCATCGAGATCAGCAATTGGCGTTATATCTTCTTTGTTAATGTACCACTTTGCCTGGCTGGTTTCCTTTTCAGTTTTCGTCTTGTACAAAGTAAGGTATCGGTAAATAAAGGGTTTGATATTATCGGACAAATCACTTGGATGGTATCCATCACCGCCCTAATTGCTGTAATTATTGAATGGCCGAATTATGGTTTTAATCACCCTGTAATATTTGGGGGGTTACTTTTCAGTGTGATACTGTTTATTGCCTTTTTAATCATCGAAAAAAAGGTAAAGCACCCTATGCTTCCACTTCACCTTTTTGACTCTCCTACTTTTAATGTACTCCTTTTACTCGGTGCGGTTTTAAATGGCGCCTATTACGGTACTGTTTTTACCTTAAGCCTATACCTACAAAATGTATTACATTATTCATCACTCAACGCAGGTCTTGCATTTCTACCCTTAACCGTAGGCTTCGTTATTTCTAATCTTTTGAGCGGTCGGATCATTAATAGATATGGCATAAGAAGGCCGATTTTAATTGGTTTGGTGATGTTTGCGCTTGGTTTTGCAGGATTGTTTATAGCTAAAGAAAATACACCTTATTGGCAATTATTCTTACCCTTTTTAATTATCCCAATGGGAATGGGTCTTGCAGTTCCATCTATGACAACAGGTATCCTGGCCAGTGTAGATAAGTCACTTTCGGGGACTGCATCAGCTGCACTGAACACAGTAAGGCAAGCTGCCGGAGCTATTGGAGTTGCAATTTTTGGAGCGATTGGTGTAGGTGGAAGTACTGCAATATTACATTCCATTTCTGTAAGTGCGTCAATTACCATAGGTTCCACTTTAGCAATAATTGCTTTGATTTTCAAGCACTTGAAAAACAAGAAATAGTGAACTAATTATCCTAACCAGCCTGTCATTATTTCGTTTTTACTGAAATTTTTTCAGTAAAAACCTTATAAATCACGCACTTTGATTGAAAAAATGGCATTTGGCATGAGACTTGAAAAACACCTATCAGTTAAATTGTTATAAAATTAATTAACTATTATGGGATTAGCAGGATATTATATAATAGCTGGAATCATGTTTGTAATCGGGCTTATCGTAAGTAACCGATTGAAGAGTAAGTTTGCGGAATATAGTCAGGTAGGGTTACGTAATGGCCTAAGCGGTAAGGAATTTGCGGAAAAGATGCTTCAAGATAATGGAATATTCAATGTGAACGTCATTTCAACTCCCGGTCATTTGAGCGACCACTACAATCCTGAAGATAGAACCGTAAACCTTAGCGAAGATGTTTATTATGGAAGAAGTGTATCTGCAGCTGCTGTGGCAGCTCATGAATGCGGTCATGCCGTACAACATGCAACTGCATACAGCATGCTAAAATTTAGAAGTGCAATAGTTCCACTGGTAAATATCAGTTCACAGCTATCGCAGTGGATTATACTCATCGGATTAGGCTTTATGTTTGGAGCGGCCAATCCTACGGTATTACTAATCGGAATTGTATTATTTGCCGTTACAACGGTTTTTACTGTTATTACACTACCCGTTGAATATGATGCAAGTAACCGCGCTTTACGTTGGCTTGAAAACAACAATATGACTACAGCGGCAGAACATGATCAAGCTGCAGACGCTCTGAAATGGGCTGCTAGAACTTATGTTGTTGCAGCAATTAGCTCTGTAGCTACATTATTGTATTATATATTACTATTTGTAAACAGCAGGGATAGAAATTAGTCTATCCCAACTGTTTATAAATTCTCTGCAATCTTTTTCACAGCATTTAATGCTGATTCCCAAGCCGAAAGTACACCTTGTCTTTCATTTTCACCCAAGGGTTTACTTAGCTCTTCAACTCCTGTTAAAACTGTGTTACCTTCTTTATTCTCAAGAGTGTAGGTAATTACAGATAACACGGTCTTAGCTTCCTTTCCATCAAATAGCTGATGCTTCAATAACTCCTCAGTTTTGATATCCAGAATTTTACCATGAGTATATAAGGCTCCGTTGTTACCTTTCCAACCAATAAAGCTATCCGCTTTCCAGTCCGAAACATATTCACCACCCATTTGTCGGGTAATCTCAGGCTCGATAAATACACGCCAAACTTTTTCCGGGCTAGCGTTGATGTAAACAGATTGTTCAATTATCATAATTGCAAGTTTAATCAAAAAAGGAATTCAAATGTAATAAAGCATTCCATTATCTGGTAAAGCTGAACAAAGATGAACACATTGAACTATTAAAAAATAATTTCTAGTCACCTGTTGCTTTTTATCTCTCGCCCTCGTTCTATTGGTAATAACGTTAATGGCCATTAACAAAGTACATTTTAATTTACAAAACCTTAAAAATGAAAACAACAAAAAACTACCTATCGCCAGTTGCTAAAACTTTAGTATTCGCCCTAACGTTAACAAGTATCTTCAGTTCATGTAAAAAGGACAAAGACAACCCAACTCCAACTCCTAAACCTGCAAATTTATCTATAATCCATGCAGCACCAGGAACACCTGAACTTTCTTTCTTTGTAGATAAAGTAAAAAAGAATACAAAAGCGTTAACATACAATACTGTAATCGAGTATCAATCGATCAATTCAGGTAAACGCGAACTAAGCGTAACAAAAAAAGATGTTACAGATATTCTTGTTAAGTCAGAGCTAACATTAGCAGCTGATAAATCATACTCTGCATTCATTGCCGACAAAACAGGTAATGCACTTGTAGTTGTTCTTGATGATCTTAGCGCACCTGCTGCTGATAAAGCAAAAATTCGTTTTATCAATTTAAGTCCTGATGCAGGTAGCATTGACTTGGCTGTTACCGGAAAAACTGAAGTTCTTTTAGCTAAAAAAGCATTTAAAGAAGCAAGTGATTTCGCTAATACCACTGAAGTCGGTGCAGAGATCAATTTCGAAATCAGAGAAAATGGCAAAGCAACAGTACTTGCTACACTTCCAAAAGTTAAAATTGAAAAAGGAAAAATATACACCATTTACGCAAAAGGCCTTAAAGCTGCCACAAATGACACTAAGCTTGGCTTAACAGTTATTACCAATAAATAACCAAAAGTAGTTTCTGGAGTTGCTACAGCCTATTTGATTGCAGCAACTCCATTTATACCTTCTGTGTTTAAAACATTAGAAATGCGGACAACGGTTATATGCTAATCCTGTAAGAGTGCTAAGAAAACTCCCTAAGCTTAAAGAAGTTATCGCAGGCGTTGCTGATCAAAAAGACACGTCGAAGGAAGTTATGTATAAAACCTATTACGGGTATATAATGGCAGTGGTTATGCGCTACATCAATAACAGAAGTGATTCTGAAGAGCTTGTAAATGATACTTTCATCAAAATATTCAATCACATCACACAATTTCAGCTTATAGAAGCTGCTATTGATCCAGAAAAAACATTTAGGGGTTGGATGGCAAAGATTGCCTCACGTAACTGCATAGATTACCTCAGAAAAAAGAAAACCATAAACGGGGATTTCGATGATGTAGAAGAAGAAAAACACCCACAGATTTATAGTCGTGCCCTCGATCAACTTTATGTGGAGGATATCTTAAAATTACTAAATACGCTTCCCGAATCGCAAAGGATAATATTTAACATGTTCGAAATTGAAGGTTTCTCTCATGAGGAGATCTCAAAATCACTAAACATACCTGAAAACATCTGTAGAGTATATTTAGGAAGAGCTAAACAGAAATTAAGAAAACTTTATAATGAATCTTTAATAGTTGAGGATGGAACATACGGATAAAGGACTAGAGGTTATTAAATCGCTTTTACAAAATAACGAAGAAGCTTATAGAGAAGGTTCATGGGAATCTTTTTCTAAACAGAAGCCAACTAAAAATAAAACAGTTGGATGGTTTTGGATTTCGGGAATTGCCGCCTCACTCCTCTTTATTGGATTAGTTTTTTTGTGGAGTGATAGTCCCCAACCTAGACAAATTCAATTCACACAGATAAAAGTAAAACCGGTTCAACAGAAAACTATGGTAAAAACGCCTTTATTAAAGCCTAACAAAGGTAAAGAAAGGCCATTTGATAAATCACACGCAGCCAATATCCGTACCGAACAGTACAAGTCTGAGCCAACGCCTCAAAATACGATAATAGCTCAAACAACACCCAAACAAGAACGTGGTGATACAGGTCGTCCAAACAGAAAAGAGAATAAAACTACATATCCGCTTTATCAGCAACCAGAAAGTAACCATAAAAAGCATACAAAAATCGAAGATAGCTGGATGCTTGGAATGGCAATGGCTACAGACTTTAGCAATTCAAAAAAAGTAGGTCTCGCGGTCGAAGCGGTGGTAGGTTACGAACTTAACCCCAGAATCACAATAATGCTTGGTGCAGGATACCGCCAAACATCCACTTTTAGAGAAAGCGATGGTCAAACTTTGAGTGCATCAGATGAAAAACAACTAGAATCGGCAACAGTTCGATTAACAGGGATTGAAGTTCCTTTAGCGTTAAGATATAACGTAAATAAACGTCTATATGCCAAAGTTGGAGTTTCTGCCTTTGCGACTATTAAACAAAGTGGCGAACTAACCTACCTTAGCTCAGTTTCGCATGTTGAAAGCATCGTAGATCCAAATGGAGAAGTATATGATAAAACTGTTATTAGTGAAGTAAGATCAGTTGTAGATCTTGAAGACGAAAAGCAGGATAAAGGAAACTACAAAAGTTTCATCAATATTTCTTTCGGATATAGGTATCCCCTATTAAAGAATAAAACGATCACACTAGAGCCTTTCATTAAACTACCAATGCAGAATTCTAAAATAGAAAACGTTAAACTTTCTTCTGCCGGATTAAGGCTTGGTATTGATTTTTAAAATTTCAGAACATATACTCTTCAAAACAAATGGTTGGTTTTGCATCTTTTAAGTCATATTTTTTTAACTTTACCACAAAACCTTAAGTTAGCCTCTTTTAAATGACAGATCAGTTCTTAATCAGAAAAGCTGGGATGAGTGATACCAACGGCATTTTTGATCTCTATAAAACAGTAAGCAAAGAAATTGGTGGTCTTGCCCGAACTGAGGCAGAAGTAACCAGGTCTTACGTAGAAAATTTCGTCAATAAATCATTTGAAAACGGATTACAATTCGTAGTCATAAATAAATTAAATGAAATTATAGCTGAAATTCATTGTTACAAATTAGAACCAACGGTATTCAGGCATATCCTTAGCGAACTTACTATTGCTGTATCGCCAGATTACCAAGGCAAAGGTTTGGGGAAAGCGCTTTTTATGACTTTGCTAGATGATATTCAATCTAACAGACCCGATATTTTAAGAGTTGAACTAATTGCCAGAGAGTCGAATCTAAAAGCAATTCAGTTATATGGAAAACTTGGGTTTAAAATAGAGGGAAGATTTGAAAAGAGAATCAGCAATGATAGCACCACTTTTGAGGCAGATATTCCAATGGCCTGGTTCCCAAATGCAAGAAGTAAATAGCTAAACGTTCAATTATGAAATTGCTACTACCTACTTCATTGCTGAAACTACCAGGGCTGCATATTCAAGTGTAGCCTCACCTTCTTTATTTTTAGCTTTAAACAACTCTGATACTTCAGTCTTAATCTTTGCTATTGTAGTTTTATCAACGCCACTCAAGGCAGTAACAATTGGGCCACCCATATCCAACATAATTTCCCAATAACGATCGAAACTCTGATAATCGACCACACCCCTTACCTCCTGGGTCACAATATTCCTAAAGCCTACCTTTTTGAAAAGATTACCTATCAGATCTGGCTCTGCACAACGAAATATACCCGGAGCACTTGGCTCAGGAGAAGGAAGCGCGACATGCTTCTGAATAACACTCATTATTGTGGTAATCCAATCATTATGTCGAGGTCCATCCCAAACGGATGTAGAAAGCCTACCGCCTGATTTCAAGACCCTATACATCTGTCTTGCTGCCAACATCATATCAGGAAAAAACATAAACCCCATACGGCAACTAATGCCATCAAAACTGTCTTCTTCAAAAGGTAGTTCGCACACATCCGTAGCTAGAATCTCGTAATTACGCAGACCCTTCATCTCAGCATTTTCGGCAGCAATAGTCACCATGTCTTCTGCAAGATCAGTTCCGGTTACCCTCCCATTTGGTATTAAACCAGCTATAGTAAGTCCGGGCTCCCCAGTGCCTGCTGCAACATCCAAAACCTGATCATAATCCTTTAACTCAAGATTCTTAATAATGGCATCACCCATAGGTTTCAGAAAATTCATAGTAAACTCATCCCATTTTTTCCATCCGGGAGAAAATTTGTTCCATGTAATCCTTTGCTGCTCTCGGATCTCCTCTACTTTAGTTTTCATACAAATAAATATTTATTGCACAGTCAGTTAACTGTAAATAAAGCTACCTAAATAAAGAGTCAAACACAACGAAAAGCCATTATCGACGATAATTTATCACAAGCTGTGATAAATTTTAACCAAATTATTAAAAGCATATCGGTGGTTATAAATCTTATATCAAGGAGGATCTAGAAACATTGCAATTACACTCTAAATAAACACTTGAATTAGAGCATCAACTTTTACTACTGACAAAAAAATCATAAAATTAACATTAACTTAATCCTATAAAAGTAGATTTACATGCATATGAACAGTTCAAGAAGAAGTTTTATCAGGAATACAGGTCTGGTGAGTTTAGGTTTTATTGGTCTAAACAATTTTGCAGCGAATGCAGCAATGGATTTATTTTCAACTGAAGGTGCAGGAGTTGGCTTTGGTCCGCTCCATTATCAACCAGGTGATACGCTTAGTCTTCCAAAGGGTTTCAGCTCCAGAATAATTTCCCGTAAAGGAGATCTGATGAAAGACGGATTATTGGTTCCTGGGATGTATGATGGAATGGGTTCATTTTCAACAACCGGAAACAAAACCATTTTAATCAGAAACCATGAAAACACACCGGGTGCAGATGTGTTGGGTCCTTTTGGTAAAAACAATGAACTGATTCATAAAATCAGTAAAAACAAGATCTACGATTTTGGAAATGGTAAAGATACCTGTGTAGGTGGAACAACCACACTTGTTTACAATGAAAAAACACAAAAAGTAGAGTCACAATACTTAAGTCTAATTGGCACCGTAAGAAACTGCGCAGGTGGCATTACACCCTGGAAATCCTGGATCACCTGCGAGGAAAGTAGTCAAAAAATAAGTGATGGTTTAGAAAAAGACCATGGTTTTAATTTCGAAGTTCCGGCAACAGAGAAAATTGGGATCGCGGATCCCCACCCAATTAAAGCGATGGGTCGATTCACACATGAAGCCGTTGCTGTTCAGCCAAAAACCGGAATCGTTTACCAGACTGAAGATGAAGGAGATAGTCTTTTCTATAGATACCTGCCTAATGCCTATGGTAAATTACACAATGGTGGAAAACTGCAATGTCTTGCAATCAAAGAATGGAAAAGTGCCGATACACGTAACTATTCAAATTTAACAACCGACAAATTTCCCGAAAAGAAGTCGTTTGAAGTAGAATGGATAGATCTTGCCGATGTGGAAGCTCCTGATAGCGACTTGAGATTAAGAGGATATAAACTAGGTGCCTCCAGATTCTCCAGAGGTGAAGGTATTTGGTATGGAAAAGACGAGCTGTTTTTTGCCTGTACTGATGGTGGCAATAATAGAACCGGGCAAATCTTCAAATATAGCCCAAGTAAATACGAAGGACAACCAGCGGAAAAAGATGCCCCTGGAAAACTAGAACTCTTTATTGAACCTAACAATATTGAAACCTTTCAGAATTGCGACAATCTAACGGTAGCGCCATGGGGCGATGTAATCATTTGTGAGGATAAAAAAGATGCGAGGATAATTGGTATTACACCTGAGGGAAAGACCTATGTAATTGCAAAAAATATAGGATATCGCAATTCAGAGTTTGCAGGACCAGTATTTTCACCTTCGGGAAATACTTTATTTATTAATATTCAAAACCCGGGACTAACACTTGCCATCACCGGCCCGTGGAAAAACATCAACATTTAAGGCTCTAAGTCAACCTCAACAATAAAGCTAGTTACTTGTTAGCCATTTTGATGGTTGGTAAACGACGAAGATATTCCGGTGATACTGATGCAAAATACTTCTTTGATTCAGCGGCAAAGTTCTGTACTACTAAGCCTTTAATTAAATTAATTGCCTCCCTATGAGAGCAAAACCCTTTTATTATTACCTTGCCAGTTATCATTAAACGCCCTGATAATCTTGGCTCAAATACATCAGATGAAGATTTAGCATTCTTAACCGGAATGTTATCAAATCCAGGGGTCCCGACAGCCGAAAAACTAGCCGTTTTATATAGTGGCATCCATAGCCAACCTGTATTTAAAGAATCTATAGTGACTACAATTGGTGAAAGTTTATTTATCTCTTTGTATAAGGTATCTTTTTCAAACAATACTACGATTGATAAATCTGTGTTTTTAGTTTTTGATTTGGGTTTTGAATTATCGAAAGTTACACTCGTCCAGGTTGCATCGGATGAGGAGTTAGCGTCTGACTTATAAAGATTAAGATCTAACACTCCTGTCTCTCTAAGAACCGTCACAATAACGAAGATTCCAGTTATAGCGAAAAATAGTCTAATACGAGGCGTCATTTAATATGGTTTTGAGGCGTTTACACTAACCGTAAATATAAGCAATTAACTGTTAAAATTCTGAAGCGTGCTTTTCAACAAATTTTAAATTCAAACTATTAAGATCCTCTTGATAATCCATAAAGCGCTTTTCAATATCATCCCAAATGGAGGTTTCAGGATCAATTTTCTCTACTAGAGCCACCCTGCTGCTTCTATCTTTTGGCACTTTCGAATTAGGAAACTTATCAATAGCTTCCTGTAGTATATCAGCAGTCTTGATGGCGCCTATTGCTTTTAAAGAGCCTATAGTTTCATGGGCATAATCTCCACTCGAATTGACAAAATACTGATTGAATCCACCATTATTTACTTCTCTCTCCAGATTTTGATTTATATAAAATAACTTTTGAGATTCTGAAAGCTTCTCCATGTGATCTCCGTAATCGCAAACCTTTCCAATAAAATTATCAATCTCAATTATGCTATTGTTAATTGTATCAGCTTTAAGTAACTGCTGCAGATTAGGAATTCTGGATATCTTTGGGTTATCTTTTTGTTGGGCATTTGTCATGAGTACAAAAACGGCAAGTAAGAGTGTTATAAAAAATTTCATATTTGTGAATTCAAATTCTTATATGAAGATATTAAATGTAAGATATAAATACGTAAACTATAGCGTCAGATCAGAAATTTGTTTATTTTATTGTAGAGAAAGAAATAAGTGCCACCCACAATTGGGCAGCACTTAAATACTATTTCAAAGAATGAAAACCAATATGGTTGCCCTCAGTATCTTCGGCAACGCCGCAGAAACCATATTCTCCAAGCGACATTTTTTCTGCAATCACTTTGCCACCTGCTGCCGCCACTCTTGAGAGTTCGACTGCACAGTCTTCAGCATGAAAATAAACCATTATTCCTCCAGGACCGGGCTTACTCATGTTTGATTTGACTAAGGTACCACTACTTCCTTGCCCCATCATATCGGAAGGAAATGCGAGCATTTCAAAGTAACAGGGGTCATCTTTATCCACTTTCATTGTATCTGGAGCCGCCAATTCAGATAGTTGAATCTGTAATACCGATTCATAGAATTTCTTCGCTCTGGCCAGGTCATTTACACTGATTTCTGTCCAGACAAATGGGTTTTTAACTGTCATGATTCTAGGTTTTAATAATGGAAAAGTTCCATTGATACTAAGTTCTTAAAATATAGCTTCAACAGTGAGGGGTAACTATGACAAAGTTCAGGGTATATTGTGTCATTAATCTATAAATTAATCTTAAACTCAGTCCATTCACCACTGCTTTGTAAAGAAAACTTAAAATCGTGATTATATAATATTTCCCTTGTTAACATCAGCCCAATTCCCTGCCCATTCTTTGTAGTGCTAAAGAAAGGTGTAAATAGCATATGGCTAATCTCGTTAGGAATTCCCGGACCAGTGTTGGCAATTGAGATTGTTTTAGAAGAGGCTAATAATTGGATGCGTATTGTTCCTGATAAATTCACAGCTTCTATCGCATTCTTCAGGATATTAATGAATACCTGTTCCAGTTGCTGGTAGTCTGCAAATGTTTCAAAAGCTAAAGAATCGGTCTCCCATAACCAGAGCACTTCCTTCTTTCTGGCTTCGGGTTCCATTAATAAAACCACCGAACGAAGCAGAGAAGTCAATTCAACAGGATGCTTGGTAGGCTCAGGAACCCGAATTACCCTTGCAAAATTCGACATGAGATTGCTCAAACTGTTATTGCGGCTTATGGAAACATTCAAAGCAGTCTCGTAATCTTCCTGATCCTCATCATTCAGTTGGCTTTTATAATTCAAACAGCTGTTTAAAATCGAGTTAATGGCGCCTATTGAATTATTCACCTCGTGCGACATCATTTTAATTACTTTTTCGTAAGCATTCTTCTCTTTAATGTAGATTTCTCGGGTTAGCTCTTCAATGGTAATAAAAGTTCGGGAATACCCCAGGTCACTAAAGGTAGCCTTATGACATTTATAAGATTTTAACCCATTTAGGTTAACCACCTTAGGGTCATTAATTTCTAATGCAACCAGTTCTTCCGCCAGCCTCCCGGAAAGTTGATTCAGTGATTTTCCGAAATCATTTTTTGATAAGCTAAGCATTTCCAATGCTGCTGAATTTGCAGTTGCAATACAGCCGTTAAAATCAAAAATGATTATTCCGGACGGAGAAGCTTCAATCAGTCTTTCTAAAAAGGAGCTTTTCTCAACCTGTAACAGTCGCTCATGCCTTAACTGATCGATCATCAGATTATACACATAAATCAGTTCATCCATCTCTGGATGGCCTATACTATTTAGTTTAGCGCTGAAATCCTTGTCTTTTAAGGTTTCAATCCCTGAAGAGATCGTATCAAAAGTTTGGTTTATAGATTTATACACCCAATATGAAAAAATCATGGACACAAAAAGTAAAGCTTCACCCACCAGAAATGCATTTCTGTTTACAGAATAGAGATCAGTAAGCAGATAGATAAATATCCCATTAATGACAATTGCCGACAGCAAAACTTTAGTTTTGAGTTTCATAGGGAATATTATATTTTTCAAGTTTACGATATAAAGTTCCCCTGCTCAATCCCAATGTTTTGGCCACCCTACTGATGTTGTTTTGATGAAAATTCATTGCATTTCTAATCATAGAAAGCTCCATTTCATCGATTGAAAGTGCACCCACTGCTGGAAGACTCAACGCAGTGTTTGCCAAGCGCTGCTCTTCTAGGTGCTGCTCGAAATCCTTGATTTCCAGATTGTCCGATTCGCTCAGCAAAACGGCACGTTCAATCAAATTTTTAAGTTCCCGTATATTCCCCGGAAGAGGCAATGATTTTAACCAGTTGTAAGTTTTTTTGTCGACATGTAGTTTAGGCCTGTTATAAATCTCCTTGAGATTCTTTAGAAAGTAATTTGCCAAAATTGGAATGTCCTCCGATCGTTCTCGAAGTGGTGGAAGACGAATAATGATTAGGTTAATACGGTAAAACAAATCCTCCCGAAATTTGCTGCTCGCTATCATTTCACGCAAATCACGGTTGGTTGCACAAACAACCCGAAGATCTACCGCCCGCGTTCGGCTATCTCCCAGTACTTCATACTTACGATCCTGTAACACCCGAAGTAATTTTACCTGGCTGTTTAAATCCAAATCGCCTATTTCATCTAAAAAAATCGTGCCCTTATCTGCCAGCTCAAACCGCCCAACCCTATCGCTGCGCGCATCGGTAAAGGCTCCCCGTTTATGTCCGAACATCTCACTTTCAAATAAACTGGAGGAAATCCCTCCAAGATTTACCTTAACAAATGCTTTATGCTTACGTAAACTATTTTCGTGAATAGCCTCAGCTATAAGCTCTTTACCTGTTCCACTTTCACCAATGATTAACACAGAAGCATCGGTACGACTAACCCTTGCAATGGTTTGCAGCACTTCTAATAGTTGAGGATCTTCTCCTACAATATTCTCAAATCCATATTTTTCATTCAATTTTTTTCGGGTCAACGCACCAGGTGTATCCTTTTCATCAGATAAATCCAGAGCAGTTTTTAAGGAACGTATCAAATGCTGATTGTCCCATGGTTTATTGATGAAATCTGTTGCACCTAACTTCATTCCCTCAACAGCTAATTTAATTGAACCCCAACCCGTCATCAAAATAACGGGTAGCATAGGGTGCGATTTTTTTATTTGCTGAAGCATAGCCAAACCATCTTCGCCCGAAGTTTCCATAGAAAAATTCATATCCAGTAAAACCGCTTCTATGGCTTTTTCCTTAAGGTGCTTTAACGCTTCTTCCGGTCCATGGACTTTTATGGATTTAAACCCCTCTTGTTTTAATAGAAGATTCAATGAAGCACATACAGCTATATCATCATCAATAATAAGAATCATATTCAATAGTTATATAAAAATTTATTCTTCATGTAAAGCATCAACAGGGCTTAACCTGGCTGCTTTTAAGCTTGGATAAAAGGCACAACTCAACATCAAAAGATATAAAACCAAGGCCGACAAACCAATACTTAGCATTCCGTAGTATCCGCTCACATAAGGGTCTAAATACTGCATAATCAATAACTGAATAGCAATCAGTACTCCCGGTAAAATACCTAAGGTAGTAAGAACCACGGACTCCCCAAGTAATTGCTTCAATATATCAATTGGACTTGCACCCATGATTACCCGTAAACCAACCTCAGCCTTACGTTTAGATAGCTTATAACTAAATACACCAGAAATCCCCAGAAATACATTTATAAACAAAAACACAAACACGACTAAGGCGATACTTAATTGAATATAATCCATCTTTTGGGCGAACTTTTGGATCAGGGTTAAGGATATATTTTGTTTGATCTGGATTTCAGGAGTGCCTATCGACATGATGGCTTTTCTCACTTTATCTTCTAACAACAACAAGTTATCCGTGCTTTTTGATTTAAGAAGATAGGTATTTGCTGCGCTGCTTAGTGGTATAAAAAAACCGGGACTAAGGTTAGCCCCAGTATTTTCTCTTACTGTTTCCGAAACACCGACAATCAGCGCTGGCTTACCAGCTATCAAAATGGCTTTCCCTATTGGGCTTTCATTTTTAAAATCTCTTTCAGCCAAATCTCTTGTGATAACAACAGGAATGCTATTTAAAGCGTAATCTTTTTGCGCAAACCATCGTCCTTCAACTAGTTTAATGTTCAGTACATCTTGATAATGTTCATCTACCTCAAAAGCCAAAGCGGCGCTAACTTGCTTATTGTAAGTTATTTTTTCCTCCCTGCCCCATTGAAGAAAGGGAACTACCTGTGTTGAACTGATCAATTCTATTTCGTTAATCGACTGCAGTTTTTCTTTAATCAACCCGGCGTACTCCAATTTCTTTTCTTCCGACAGGTTTTGAAAATCTAACTTTACCAGCCAGGCATCTTCATAGCGATAGCCTAAAGGTTTAAAATAGTTACTAACCTTCTTCAAATTCAACCCAATAAAAAGAAACAAGGCAATAAAACTGATAAACAACTGAAACAATAAGAAAAAGTTCTCCTTCTTCCGGTTCATAATCATCTTAAACAGGTGCAAAATCATACGTTGTTTCCTCCTTTCAAAGCATAAATAACATTCATCCGCGACATTTTCCAGGCCGGGTAAACTCCTGAGATCAATCCGAGTAACAAGCAGCTAAAAAGGCAGAACGAAAATACCTGCCAGCTGATGACAAAACTGTCGGTAGGCATTTTAAACAATGGATCGAATGTATTGATAAAATGTACCAGTAATTGTGAGGCGTACACTGATAATCCCAAACCAATCAATCCACCAATTAAGGTGATGATGATGTTTTCAATGATCAGCTGTGTAACCAGCGTTCCAGAAGTTGCGCCAAATGACTTACGTACTCCGATTTCTTCTGCCCGCTCACCTATCCGGGTGATATTTATGTTAACTAAACTAATTGCCGGAATCAACATGAACAGCGTAAGCACAACAAGAACCACAATTGCGGTCTTCCCATACTCTGGCTCATCATCATTTCTCGAACTGCTTTTAGCAAATTGCTCCAAGGCAGTAAAAGCATGTACTTTTACAGAGTCAGCCCCAGAAATCATACTCTTTCCTTTCAAACGAGCTTTTAGTTCAGTACGCACTTTTTTCAGATCAATCGTCTTTGCCAAAAGCATAGCACTATAGGTTCCTTCAATCTCTTTCTCTGTAAGTTGAACATTGGCGTCTGTAGTATAGGGAACATACACATCGGAATAAACCTTGCTAAAAGGCGTTGCGGATTTCACCACGCCTATTACTTTATAGGATAAGCCATATATGTTGATTGTTTTACCCAACGCCTCGCTTTCATTAAAAAAATAGGCTTTAGTCTTTTCGTTGATCACGGCAACACGAGCGCCTTTTTTCACCTCATTGATATCGAAGGCTTTTCCTTCCAGGAAGTTGAAATCTGTTATTTTCCAGAAATTTTCATCAGTAAAATTTAGGCTGTGCCCGGCGGCTTTTCCATTGAGCAAAGAAATAAACTGCTTGGTAGAAAAATAAGAAATTGCTTCGGTGCTTTCCAGATCCTTTATATTTTTTTGAAGAAAAATGAGGCTCGGCATTGCATCTGTCTGTTCACCATTTTTAAATACAGATACTTTATCCACTATCAAGGTTTTATCCCTATTAACTTCCGGTGGATTTGCACTGATAATTTGATCGATAAAAGAAGCGAATATGGTAACGATCATAATCGTGAGGCTTATACCAACCAAAGTGAGTGCCGTATAATACTTCTTACGAAGCATTACTTTAAAAGTTAGTTTTATATAATTAATTAACATGATTTTTAGGTTAAGATTGATTAACTAACTTGTTGTCCATCAAAGAAGTGAATAACGCGCTGCGTTTTTTTAGCCATTTGCTCATCGTGAGTAACCATAACGATAGTAGTTCCGTCCGTTTTATTCAGGTGGAGCATTAAGTTCATCACCTCTTCTCCCATTGCACTGTCCAGGTTTCCGGTAGGTTCATCTGCAAGCAAAATTTCCGGGTTTCCAATAATGGCACGAGCAATTGCCACACGCTGGCGTTGCCCACCAGAGAGCTGATTGGGATAGTGTTTGGTGCGCGCACTTAAACCCACTTTCTCCAAAGCCTCCAATGCTCTTTTACGTCTTTCGACGCCCGAAATGCCACTGCGGTATAGCAAAGGAAGTTCTACATTGTCGATTACAGAAAGGTCATTGATCAAGTGATAACTTTGAAAGATAAACCCGAGCTTAAGATTTCTGAATGCAGCAAGCTTCTTACGGCTTAATGAAGTCACCGATTTATCGTCTATCGTAATCGTACCTCCTGTTGGCGCATCTAGCAATCCCATAATATTTAACAAGGTACTTTTACCACAACCAGAGGGACCCATAATAGAAACAAATTCGCCTTTATTAATATTCATATTGATGTTATTAAGGGCAGTAGTTTCAATGGTATTGGTGCGGTAAATTTTTTCTATATTCAATAGCTGTATCATCTCTATTTAGTTTAAGGGTGGTGTAAAAGTTAGCATTAAAAGAATTATTTCTTTCATTAGTGTTTATATATTTTTATTTGTTGAAAAATCATAAAGCGTTAGTACCCGTAAGCTGAAGTAGGCATTCCAAAAGCTTTTTAAGGATAAAACATAATCACGGCGTGCCTGGTCTTTTTCCTGCAAGGCGATATTAAGGTCGGTGATACTCAAATCATTAAGAAAATATCTTTTTTTCGCTATTTCAAAACGCTCATTTGCGGTCATATCTGCCTCAGCATTAGTTTGCATTTGCGCTCTTATCATAGTCAGTTGCCTTAAGGTGGTATAAATTTCCTGCTCAAAATTAATTTGGGCCTGTTTAACATTAGCCTCTACAAGCTTTCGGTTCGACTGTGCTGTTTTAATTCTTGAAGCCGAGCGCCCCCAATCCAAAATGGGGATTTGAAAACCTAAACTTATTTCCTGTTGGTCCTTTGCATTCCGATAAATTCCCGGCAGTTGGTTGGCAACATTTGTCAGTCCAAAAGTACCGAAGAGGTTAACTTTTAAACCATTTTCTCCCTTTGCTTTCGCGACGTCTTTGTCGGCCTCAAGCAAAGCCCTTTTAAACTCAATCGCTTTTTGCCTATTATTTTTTGCCTGCTGAACCGCAACTGTTGCATCTACCTCGAAAGTGAGTAAATTTTCGGGAAGAATAAGTTGAATTTGATTTGTGGCTGAAAATCCAATAAAGGATTTTAATTGAAGATCCGAGGTTTCTGCGTCCACATTTGCCTGTGCTACAGCTTTCCTCGCGTTTAAAACCCCAAGCTTCAACCGTAACAGTTCATCTTTAGACAACCTTCCTAAAGCCGCTTTGCTCTCGCCTATCTTGTAAATTGTTTCATTATTTGACAGGTTCTTAGCTGCAATATCTTTGTTGATTTGGGCAACAAGCAAATTAAAGAATAGTTCCGATGCATCACGGCCTACTACTTCCAGATCCTCTTTATATTTTTTTAGCGATTCCTCATAACGTAGGGGTTCAATTTTTTTATCCCACGACAATGAATTAAATGCAAACAAAGGTTGATTTAAGCCGATAATTAAAGGATTTCCATTGTAACGCGTTTGCTTACGATCAAAATCTGAGAAACGCATCACATTAGAACCCAGAAACAATTGCCCGCCAGTTATACCGATATTTTGTGTCAAACTTAAATTCACTTGCGAATTATCGTTGGTTACAGGCTTAAACTCTACTGTTCCATCGGGCTGAATAACCGGTATATTGGTTTTACTGTACTGAGGTAACATTCCATCCAGACCTAGTTGTGGGCTGTAATTTGATTTAAAGGTTTTATATTGCCAGTACTGATTTTCTCGAATTGTAGCCGCCTGTACAGCTGCTGTTGAATGCGTTTTTGCGATCTCGATCACATCCTGCAAATTTAGTTTTACTGTATCACTAAGATTTTGGCTTTTTACAAGTACAGGCGTCAGTATTCCGGCAAGTAGTATGAACTTGAACATGGCTATGTGTTTATTTAATGTGGATTATTTGATCTTAACTTTGCTGAGATGTATAAAGTCCTGCATCTCCGAAGTGACCACACTTTCTCCTGCCTTAACGCCTGATAGGATCTCTACATAGTCTGAATTATTTTCGCCTATTTTCACCTTACGAGATACTGCATTTTCACCTTCCACCACAAACACTTTCTGTTCTTGAGAGCCATTAAAGGCTGCCCCATTTTTTACCCTCAACGTATTTTCTTTATAAGATGTAATTACAAAAACATCTACCTTTAAATTAGATCGAAGTAGCTTTGAACTCTTGTTATTTAATGTAATAGAAAACTTTACAGTACCATTTTCAACGGCCGGTTCTACATTGCTGATATTGCCCTTCAAATCAGTTTTATTGATGCGCACAAAAGCAATCCTACCTGCTTTTACTTCATCCGCATAGGTATCAGAAATAGTTGCCTCTACTTTATAACTGCTTAAATCCGCAATGCGCACTAATTCTTCACCCTCAGTAATTTCGGCCCCGATCTTATTGTTAACCCAGGTGATCACCCCATTTCTGGGCGACGAAATAGCCGCATTTTTCAGTTTATCACTAACCCCTTTAATGTCCTTTTCGCGGATGTTAATCTCATAACCTAAACTTTTCAAATCAGCCTGCATCATGGCCTTCTGGTTTTCAATTTGATTTTTGATTTGCGTGAGTTCCAGCTGTGCTACGTTTAAGGTAAGGCGAGCTTGTTTTACATTTTCGTCAGTGCTTCCCCCAATAGCCAAAAGTGATTGCTCATGATCCAGCGCTGTTTCCAGACTACTGATCTTCATCTGTTTAATTGAATATTGAGTTTTTAATTCATCCAGGCTTTTCTGAAGGCCCAGCGACAATTGGTTTATTTTATTACGATTGACATGCTGCTCCTCATTTAGTTTCTCAAAAGCCAATAAAGAAGCCTCTTTATTCAAACGTAAAATAGATTGTCCGGCAAGCACACTTTCTCCGGCATTAAATAGTACCTGTTCAATTTTGGCACTAACCGGAGAGCTTATTGTAACTTCATACTCCGGTGTAATAATACCAGAAGCAGGTACGGTTGCTTCGATCGCACCAACTTCCGCAATTGACGTGGTAAATGTGCTGCGCTTAACGGATGGTTCAACCATACTTTTAAACTGAAGAAATCCAAAAGCAACAAAGATTATTGCGGCAATCGCAATGAGGTATATTCTTGTTCTTCGCCTGGTTTGCTGTTTGAGTGAAATTTCACGATCCATAATAATTTTCTATTTGAACCTTATATTTCAATAGAAATGCCAAACATAAATAGCTAAATATAAGATAGTTATAATTAATAGCTAAAATTCAATTGTCTCATTATGGACAGTGTGTATTACTTTAAAACATATGGTTTATTGTTTGTAACTTTAAGATCAAATGGAAACAAAAGGCCTACTTTTTATCCCTGACATTAGTGGCTTCACTCGATTTGTAACGGAATCAGAAATTAACCACAGCCGCGTGATCATACAGGAATTGCTTGAATTGCTCATCAATGCAAATCAAATGGGGCTTGAAATTTCTGAAATAGAAGGCGATGCTATTCTTTTTTACAAATTCGGAGAACCTCCGGAACTTAAAGAATTGTATCAACAGGTAGCGCAGATGTTTTCCCAGTTCCACAAAAATCTTATGGCTTATGATCAAAGGAGGTATTGCCAGTGCAAGGCCTGCACCTCGGTGGCTAGCCTTTCCTTAAAAGTCATCACGCACTATGGTGAGTTTACCGGGTATAATGTAAAGAATTTCAGTAAACTGATTGGAAAAGATGTGATCGTTGCACACCAGCTGTTGAAGAACGACATCACACAACATGAATATTGGCTGGTTACCGAAGGCCTTCTGAATAATCACCCTCCTACTGATTTTACAGAATGGATGAATTGGACCGGTAGCATGAAGCAGACAGAAGGTGGGGAAATACATTTTCATTATACACAACTTAGCCAATTAAAGAATGAAATCCCGGCTGAGCCTTTGCCTCCATTAAATCTTTCAGACAAGAAAAAAACACATGTTGTTTCTAGCGTATATGAAACTGACATTATTACCTTGTTTCATGCTACGGGTTCATTTGAATACCGTCACCTCTGGTGGGAAGGTGTGGAAAAAGTAGAGGAATTCAGTCATTTCTTACCAAGAGTGGGTATGCAAAGCAGGTGGACCTTAAACAACGGAAAAACAGTTTACTATTCCAGTAGCTATTCCTACACGGATGACAGGATAGAATTTAGTGAAACAAGTGAAAAAGGAGATCGGATAATCTATTTCACACTGATCAAACTTGCAGACAGGGAAACAAAACTTACTATAGCTATTTATAAAAACAGCAACTGGATTGCCGATCTTATTTCAAGGCCATCCGATCAAAAAAAACAGGAAGCTATGCTTCAGAAGTCATTAGAAAACATCGGTCCATTATTACATCAATATAAAGAAACCGGAAAAGTGTTCTAAATACAAACACTTTTCCGGTTCTGCGGATGATTCTGAGCGTCCCGCTATTATGCCTTTTACTTTTTTAAATCTGTAAATACAGCCGCTTTGTCTTTATTGGTTTTTTTAAGGCTAAAAGAGTCAAAAACCTCTCCTGAAGCTTTGTATGCAGTATAGATCAGTTTATCATGGTCAACCGATATGATTTGGAACAGCTGTGTATTTTCCGCAAATACATCCATCCACCTTGGGGTCACATCTATTTTGTACATTTTCGGACCAGCCACTGATACCACATACATTGGTCCGCCAACCTTCCCTGATACACCAGTCGGCAAGTTCTGCCCGCGACTGTAGGTATGGTCGTGTCCCTGCATCAATAGGTCTACATGGTATTTATCAAACAATGGCTTAAACAAGTCTCTGAATTCTTTATTGTCCCTACCCTTCGCCGTCGAATAGATTGGATGATGATAAGTGATCATAGTCCATTGTTTAGGATTGTTCTTTAATACCCCTTCCAACCATTCCGCTTGAATTTTCATTGAGGTAGAATCTAGTACGATCATCTGAGAATTCAATGAAATGAGACGCAAATTTGCGTAGTCGACATAGTATACAGATTCTTCCAGTCCTTTAGGACCGTTCTCCGGCAAAGTATACTGAGATCGCCAATGAGGATCAAGTGTCAGTGTCTTTTGTTCATCTCTAAAGTATTCATGATTTCCCGATGAAGGAATACTCGGAATCATTCCATTGATGAAACCTCCGCCAAAATGCCATTCTCCCCATTCGTTGTCATTGTTAGAGCGATTGATTAAGTCGCCCGCATGAACTATAAACCGAGCGTCACCATGAGTAGCAAAAGCCCTTCTAATCACCCTCGACCATTTTGACTTGATGTCATTCTGAGCATCACCCAGATAAATGAATGAAAAAGGTTTGACTGTTGCTGGTGCAGTACGAAACTGAAACCACTCGCTCCAGTTCTTGCCGTCTCCTACGCGGTAGGTATAAACCTGATCAGGTTTTAAGCCCGTCATGGTGGCACTATGATAATTTGTCTTTTCATATTCGGCTCCCTGCAGTGAAGTCGTAAGGGCAACAAATTCACCGAAATTGTCTTTTTCAAGATCAGGTGAACTGTCTTCCATCAATACCTGCGCATAACTTTTATGTACAGTAGTATCGGTGCGCCAGGTAACCGACTGCGTAGTCATAGGATCTGCCGACCAGGTCAGGATAATCCGATCGGGGAAAGCTGAAGCGTTGAACGATTGTCCCTTGGCCATTTGAAAGCCTAAAAGCGCAATAATGACTATGATAATTTCTCTTGTAATGTTCTTCATCATTAGAAAGGATTGTATTTAAAGCCTGCATTGGCCCATGTAGAAAAGTATTTATGGTCGTTCGGTCTTCCATCGCCATAATCCAGAATGGTCTGAGCGTTATTAATATTACTGATCCCCATAAAGATTGTAAATTTCTTATTGATGCGTTGTGAGGCTGAGAAGTCTAGCTGTACTCTCCCTTTTTCCATCAGATCATTGGCTTGTTCTTCTGCGAGCTCACTGATAAAAGTTTCATAGAAATTCAGTGAGATACGGCCTGAAAAACCATATTTCTCGTAAGACAATGATGCATTACCCACCTTAGGGCGCATCGACGGCAAACGTACAGTACGCTCACTCACAATACCAGGTACCTTAAACTTCGACTGGATTTGGGTAAAGTTTCCATAAATTCCCAGACCATTCAAAAATCCAGGTAAGAAAGTCAGCTGTTGTTGCCACGCAATTTCATAACCATACACATGCGCGTTTGCACCGTTTACAGTCTGTGTAACCTGATATTTATCAAACTGACCTCCCTGTTGGGTATAAATGCTTTGATAAATGTAATTTTCTATGTTCTTATAAAATATACCTCCGGATAATAAACCGAGTGATTTCAGGTAGTGTTCAAAAAGGAAGTCCACATTGGTGGAAGTTGCCTGATCCAAATCCGGATTTCCCATCTTCATTCGCTTCCTTCTCGGCTCCACCTCCTGCCATGGTACCAGGTCATAATAACCTGGACGGGAAAGCGATCTGGTCACTGCTGCTCTTAAATTGGTTCGCTGATCGATGGCATACTTTAGATTCAGACTCGGGAAGAAGCCATCAAATGCCGACTTGGTGTTCACTTTATTGGTGCTTACATACTTACCCTGATTGTCAAACGATACGATGTTACCACGGTAATCAAACCCTGTACGTTCATACCTCAGCCCGGTAATGATGTCAAGCTTATCCAACGTCAATTTACCCATTACATAGCCTGCCCCCATAGTTTCCTTACCACTGTAAGAATCCGGATCGGTATTTTGTCTGATATAGGTTTCATCACTTTCGAAAAGTGACAGGTTTTTCTGATAATAGTCTTCCATCAGGTAACCATTGGCAATAGCCCCTGAAAGGTCATACTTACCATTGAAATAGTCTTTTCTGGAATAATCAGACAGAAAATTATCCATTGAAACTTTACCCGTCTTCAACATGTATTGGAAATAATCCCTGGTATGATCATCTTCCTTATACCTGTAGCGCCCACCGAACTTAAACATCAGTTTGTTTTTTTGGCTCAGGTTAAAAGTCCGCTGCACATTAAACGATCCCTGACCATCCTTATCATGAGCGATCTGGTGTCTGTTAACATAAGAAGAAGTCGTGTAATTGGCTGCATTGTTTACATCGCCATTTGTAAAGGCAAATTGTGGAGCACGCGGATCGCTGATGTCGATGCCAGCATTCAAACCACCATAAGTAAAATATCCGTCATAGTAAATCGGCTGATCATACAGACCACTAGCATAAGTAAGGTCCAAATTCATCCTCCAGTTATTGACAATCGCTTTAGTACCAACTGAAAAGCTTAGCAGATCTCTATGATAGTCTCTAGGTGAACCGCTCGCACCTATACTGATGTCTGAAGCTGTATTCTCATCTGTATATTCTCCAATGTTATAGCTTTTTGTCCCCCTTGTTTGTAGTTCGTAAAACTTATTGTAAGACGTTCTTGCATAGATTTGGATCTTCTCTGTAGGAAAATAGCTCAGTTCAGCTTGCAGTCCAAGGTTCTCACGATGCAGGTCTGATCCTTCTAGTTCAAGGTTAGACAATTTCATTTTCTCTACTCCTGCAATCTCGTACATGTCATAATCTTTCTGAACCCGATCTTCCCCTCTGTAAGTATTGCTATAATTTACACCAACCAGGTAGCCCCATTTGGTATCTCTGCGACCAAAATCAAATGAGCCATCAAAGTTTTGCTTACCCAATAGAAAATTGTTGCCAAAAGAACCTTTCACCTGCATTTGCTGGGTGCCTGACTTTGGTGTTTTAGAAATGATGTTCACCGAGCCTGAAGTTCCATCGGCATCCATATCTGGAGTCAGGGTTTTGTTAACTTCTATGGCTTCCACGGTAGAAGATAGAATACCATTCAAATCGATATCTCTGGAATTAGTTTGGGTTGACGGCAATCTGTTTCCATTCAGTGTGATAGAGCCCATACTCTGATCCAGTCCCCTGATGATGATGTTTCTCGGCAAGCCATAACTATAGTCCATCGCAATACCCGGAACGCGCTGCATCGCTTCACCTACAGTAGCATCAGGAAAACGCTCAATTTGCTCTTGAGAAAGCACATACTTGATGTTATCTGCGTTGCGCATATTGCTCAAAGCAATGGCTTCCCCTCTCCTTATCCCGGTTACAGAAATGCCTTTCATGTCGTTGCTCTGGCTCTCCAGTTTCAGTTCCAATCTTGCTGTTTCACCATCTGTTATATCCACCGTAAACGATGTTGCCACGTAACCAATATAGTTCACCAGAAGTGTAGCTTTTCCCGACTTTAGGTTGTTAATTACAAAATAACCATTGGCATCGGTAACATACTTCTGGTTGGTCTCTTTCAAAATCACAGTTGCATAGGGCAAAGTCTGGTTACTCACCTTATCCTTTACATAACCTACCACCGCACCAGGTTTCGGAGCACGTACTTGCAACTCCGCTTTTCTAAGTACAACCATGGTCCCGTCTTCAATAAGTCGCAGGTTGTTTTTTTGCAATAAAGGGGTCAATATTGTCCTTGCTGTTTTAGTATCATCATTAACAGTTACTTTAGTGTCTATAGTTTCGTTGTTGGTATACACAAAACTGACTCCTGTTTTCTTTTCAATTTCTTTAAGCAGGGCTGCAAACGCCACATTGCGCATATTGATAGTGATGCGTTTATCCAGTCCGCTTTGACCGCGTACTGCAGAAGCCGTTACCAACTGAATGGAAATCACTGAAATAATACTAATTACTAAGCATGTACGCATAATTATTTTCACAAGGCGGTTAGCCTCATTAATTTTTTTCATAAATTTGAGTTGTTTAAATTTTCACGATTTAAATAATAAAATAATAGTCAACGGTTCACCGCCGTTTGGCTAAGAATTAAGGCCGTCCCTGGGCAAACAGGAACGGCTTTTTTTATTTAGTACTATTGCATGGTGCTCCTCCTTCTATGTAAATAGTTTGTCCAACAAATTTTGATTGTATGTTCATAGAGAGATTTAGTGTTTTCAGTACTTCATTTATAGATTTGTTCCTGAATCGGGCAGTCAGTTTACAATCAGCATAACTGATCTTTCCTGTCTTGATTTTCAGGTTGTACTTTCGCGCTAAGGTTTCAAAAACTTCATTAAAGGGAGTTTGTTCAAAAATTAGTTCACCCGAGACCCAGGAATCTACATCGTTTTTGCCGATGCTGAGCTTTTGAGTCTCCGCATTTTTTCTATCATAGGTTAACTTCTCACTTGGCAATAGGAACACTGTTTTTTTATTTTCAGACGTAGTCACACCCACCTTACCTGAGTTCACCGCAACTACCAATAATTGTTCACTATCATAAGCCCGTACATTGAAACTAGTTCCGTAAACCGTAGTGTTCATTCCAGCGCTGTTCACCACAAAAGGATGCGAAGCATCATGAGTAACTTCAAAATATGCTTCTCCTGTTAGTTTCACCAAACGGAGCTGATCCTTATTGAAGTCATCCTTATAGCTAATTTCACTTCCCGAGTTCAGCCATACAGTGGTACTGTCTGGAAGTAAAATCTTGACGATCTTACCGGCTCCAGCCTTTTTCGACACCCACTTTTCCGGCTGTGCTGAAGTGTGTACCGACCGATAATAAAATAACCCCGTCAACAGAAAAACACCAGTAATAGTAGCGACCAAACCGTACTTCAACCAGCGAACGGTATTATCTTCCTGTGCGAGCTGTAGCACCGGACTTATTTCGGAAATCTGTTCCTCTACTACACCAAAATCCAACTGCTCCTGGGTTGACAACTTACCGGTCAGTCTCCAGAGCACCGCTATGTTTAAATATTCTTCCTCATGTGCTGCATCTGCTGCAAGCCAGGCATCTAGTAAAGCCGCCGACTGTGTTGTTTCTTCAGCAGACAAACGCTTGACGATGCAATCCCATAGTTTGTTATCCATAATTATCCTCGTTCAACAGTAAAGACAATTATTCGATCAAAAAATACGGGTCGTACTCAGTTAAGCTTCTGTTAACTTTCTGTGAATTAGCTGTTGGGACTGCTCATAGATAAACTGCATGCTTTTCGATAGGTGATCCTCCACTGTTCTCACGGAAATCTGGAGTAACTCTGCGATCTCTGAATAGCTAAAACCTTCAATTCTGTGCATTTTGAAAACCAGTTGGCGTCGCTCCGGAAGTTTACCAATAAGAAAATGTAGAAAAGCGAGCTGTTCGGATTCATTTGTTATTTCATCCTCAAAGGATAGATCAGAAATTGCAGTTAGGTCATCCTGCTCGACTAAAGTAAGTGAGTTATTTTTATGCTGCTTTAGGTAATTAATAGCTGAATTTTTTATCGCTCTATATAAATAGCCTTTCAGGTTATCAGGTTTTGTTTTATTAAACCAGAGTTGCACAAACAGATCGTTTACTAAACTGGCGGCGGCTTCTTCATCCTTTACAAAATAAACGGCATATTGATGCAGCATGCCGCTCCAGCGTGTATAGAGCAACTCAAAATTAATCAGCTCTTTATTTAATCCCATGATATTACTGCAAAACTCGACAAGGGATATAAATAAGATATTAAGGATGTATTATTAAAAAACTGTCCATGTCAAAATGTAGTGTATCAGAGTAGCCAGTAATCCTGTAACTGGAATGGTAAGTATCCAGGCGTAGACGATGGGGATAGTTACCCCCCAACGCACAGCTGAAATCCTTCTCATAGCCCCCACTCCTATAATGGCTCCGGTAATCGTGTGCGTCGTGCTAACCGGAATACCTAACATGCTTGTAGAAAAAAGCGTGATTGCTCCTGAAGCTTCAGCACTAAAACCTTCAAATGGTTTCAAATGCGTTATTTTCGATCCCATTGTTTTAACAATACGCCATCCCCCGAGCAACGTGCCTAGTCCCATTGCGATGTGACAGGAAATGACTACCCAAAATGGTATTGTTGCACTTTTATCTAATTCTCCAGAAGCTATTAGTGCTACAGCGATAATACCCATTATTTTTTGTGCATCATTTGCACCATGTCCAATACTAAAGGCCGCAGCAGAAAGCAATTGAAGTTTCTTGAAATGCCTACTTACCGTCCCCCGATTAGAGTTTTTACAAATCCAGGTGACCGCAACAGATATCAGTATAGAAACCAACATACCAATCAAAGGAGCTAAAAAAATAAACAAGATAATTTTTAAAATTGCGGAATACATAACCGCACTGAAACCTGCACTTGCAATAGCCGCACCAACGAAACCACCAATTAGGGTGTGCGAAGAGCTTGAAGGAAGTCCTAAAAACCAGGTCAACAAATTCCATATAATAGCTGCCAGCAATCCCGCTATCAATACCTGCATCGTTACAATTTCGGGATGAACAATACCCTTCGCGATTGTATTTGCAACATTAAGTTTGAAAATCAAATACGAAATGAAATTGAAAAAGGCAGCCCATAACACGGCCAATCTAGGAGATAAGACCCTTGTCCCTACAATTGTAGCTATAGAATTGGCCGCATCGTGGAAGCCATTGATGACATCAAATAATAATGCTAATCCAATAACTATAATAAGCACGGTCATACCTTCCCTCCTTTCTAGCATGCATTATCGGATAGTAGATTACCCAATAGTCAGCCTAAGCGTGGTCTGAACCATGCTTTTTAGGCTTAATCTCTGAATCGATCATTTCCTTTTCCATTTTTTTCTTGTCCTTGTTATTCTTTCGGATCAGGAAGATGATTAATACTACAAAAGCAATGAATACAGGAACTGCAATGGCGTAGTTAATTTCCATAATATAAAGACTAATAAATAAAGCCAAACAATTTTCGGCGCTGCTGTAAAGTTAACAAGTCAATATGAACTTAAAGTTACGAAATAAAACTTGTAACAAACAAAACTAGCTAACTCATAATAATTTGATTATTAGTTAGTTTAAAAATTTAATTAAGCCCATCCGCCCCAAAAAAGGCTTAGACTAATTATCGATGGAAGAGCATGAGTTTCCCTATATATAACTAGTGTAAAAAACCTATCTTGAGTTAATTTTTAAAACCACTAACCAAATATCTTTTTAACACTCTCATGAAAAATGTCTTATTGCTCTTGCTTCTATGTTTTTGCACAATTTTAATGTCCTATGCCCAAAACAATGCTTCCATAAAGGGAACAATTATTGATTCTGCTACTAAATCTCCGCTTGGCTTATCTACTGTGGCCGTGGTCAATGCACGTGATACCTCACTAGTGTCATATACGGTAACAAAAGATGACGGAACTTTTCAACTGTCACGGTTACCAACAACAAGATCATTAAAGCTTATTGTATCCTATGTTGGGTATGAATCGTACAGGCAGGTGATTGATTTAAAGCCGGGTTTACTTGACCTTGGATCCCTTAAATTAACTGGCAGAAGCCTCGGCGAAATTGTGATCACAGGAGAGCGATCACCTGTAGTCATGAAAAAAGATACGATTGAGTTCAACGCCGAAGCCTTTAAAACCCGACCAAATGCTGTGGTCGAAGAACTGCTAAGGCTCTTGCCCGGTGTTCAGGTAAATGAGAGCGGCGAAGTATTGGTTAACGGGAAAGGCACCAGCAGGATACTGATTGATGGCAAAGAATTTTTTGGCACGAACCAACTCATTGCCTTAAAAAATCTAGACGCAGACATGATTGACAAGATCCAGGTATATCTGGACAGGGAAAATGATCCAGATCGTAAAATGAATGAAATCAATTTGCAAAACATCATCAACCTAAAATTAAAAAGTGCGGTTAAAAAGAGCACAATGGGTAAGTTTATGGGTGGGATCGGCTCAAGAGAGCGATACGAAGCAAGTGGAATTATGAGTAGTTTTCGTGACACACTGCAATTTAGTTTGATGGGAGCCGCGAATAATTTAAACAGTACCGGGTTTAGTCAAAATGACCTACAGAGCATGGGAGGATTCAACCGGTCAGGTAGTGATCAGGTAGATTATGGCAACTTCGGAGGGCGACAATCAGGTGGTTTTGTCAATGTAAAATCGGGGGGTATCAACATTAACAACGACTATGGCAAAAAGCTAAAACTTAACCTTGCCTATTTTTACGGGAATACGATTAATAACAATGAAACAAAAAATTTAAATGAACAGTCGCTTGCTAATACGGTGATTACCTCACTCCGAACCGATCAGACCAGGCGCAATGCCACAACCCATTCATTAGGTGGCTTGGTAGAGTGGAGACCAGACACGACAGAAAGTATAAGATACCGTCCAGCACTCACCTTTTCTCCTGAACAATACAGGTATTCCAGCTTTCAGAAACAATCCAACTCCCAAATTCCGGCGTTGAGTGAAACGGATGGGCGAAACCGAAGCTCCACCAGCAGAGATGCCTTTTCGCACGACTTCACCTATTACAAGCGGTTTAAAAAAGGTAAATCTCTCACGATTAACAACCTGTTAAATTTAAATATCGGTAGTACCGAAACCTATAATTACAACCAGCTTACCTCCTTTTCTTCAGAGCTCGAATCGTCGCTGTTCGATCGTTACGTCACAAATAGCAGTAAAACCAGAGGGACTGGGTTATCTATCCTTTATAACCTTCCTTTGACTAAAAAACTGACTGCTGAGTTATTCTCCAACAGCAGGTATTACTATTGGGCTGAACCTCTTTCTACCTATGATGTCAATAGTACCTCAGGAAATTACGATCAGTTCCGGCCAGAACAAAGCAACGATTTTGAGCGCACAGGCTTCTTTCAGAACATTAAGCCCCTACTCAACTACCAGATTACTAATCAGCTAAGGCTCAGAGTGGCGCTCGATTTGGAAATTCAGGATGTCAATAACAAATTCAATACCTCAGTTAACGACATCAGACAACGCGCTACTGTTCTCTTTCCGTCATTTTCTATAGATTACAGCGGGTTTTCGATGAGCTACGGCGAGTGGGTTGATTTTCCTACCATCTACAATATGCAGCCGCTTACGCGTGAAATCTCAACACAATATACTTTCATAGGAAACCCGCAGTTAGTGCCCAGCAGGCAACGGAATTTGAGGGCGAACTACTACAAGTACATTACATCACGCTTATTGAGTATCAGTGGATTTGCCAGTTCAATGTTTTCGGACAATAACTTTGTTCAAAAAGCAGTAATTGATGATAAAGGCTTTACCACTGCCACTATGGTAAACAAAGACGGTGGGCAATGGATAAATGGAGGTGGCTCAATCGGCAAGCAGTTTAAAAAATCACAACGATGGCAAATAGGTATGCGAACAGGAATCTCCGGCAGTTACAGTAGCCGAATTGTTTTTTTAAACAACGACGAGGCTAAACAGCGTTTCCGTTCATTTGCAGTAACGCAGGATTTCAGTATCAATTACAAATCGGTTGTCATGATCAATTTCGACTATAGGTACCAAATGTCCTTGGTCGATTATAGGAATCAGAATTTCAATAAAGTATTAAACTATTCTCACAGCCTGGGCAGTTCCGGGTCGTTCAGGCTTCCTAAGCGGATTGTAATTGATGCAAAGTATGGGTTCATGTATAACCCTCAAATTGCTCAGGGTTTCCCAAAAAGCTCACATACCGTCAACCTAGCCTTGTCTTTGCTCACACATAAAAAAGACCGTGGCCAGTTGAAGCTATCGGTTTACGACTTACTGAACCAAAATATTTCGGTAAACAGATATGGGAATTTGAATGCCCTGATTACAAACGAACAGCTTATACTTAGGCGATATATCATGCTAAATTATCAATATCGATTTAACATCTTTAAAACGAAGAAGTAGATGGGGTACCTATGATTTTGATATTTTCTTTTCAAACTGTATCAGCTGAAGTCCACATGCAGAAATTTCAACTTCCAATACAGACTTTCCTTTTTTGAGCACTTCTTCTCTTGGTATTATCTCATTTCGTTTTTCTACACTGTTGCCCATATTGATATCCTGGTGTTCAACGGCCCACTTTCGCTTTGCAACATAGTCTTCGGGAACATCTACAATGATCTTTTCGGTATTCTTATGATTGCGATTCACCAATGCAACTGTGATTATATCATCATTTCCAAGGATAGCAACGGCATCAACATAAGCCACCTTATCCCCAATAATCTTGGCTTCGTCAAGATCACCTTCAATCGTCGGCATAATCTCAGCAACCTGTATCGCATCTCCCTTAACACTTACATCAAGTTTAGCCCCGACCATCCAATGCCTATACTTGCTAAATACAGGGTATAAAGCTGTTAAATAAGCATCATTATTACCAACTGTTTTGATCAGACCATGCGCATTAACAGGAAAAATATAGTTGGCCATTCCAACAACAGGACTCATCCTAATAAAGGTATTTAGCATTCCTGCGGCGATAGCGACATCAAACTGTCTACGCGGATCATGGCGGGTAAAACTATATTTTCCATCTGTATTTACACTGTGTCTATTATTCCACTCATCGATAGAGAGCCTAATGGGATTATTTCTTCGTCCTGCCCTTTTATTAGCATTCTCAAGCAAGTCGCTTAACATCTTAATATGAGCTTCCATTTTCAGGGGAGCAAATAGAGAGCTTGGTGCATGCTGAATCTGATCATTATTTATTTTTGAAATCACATAATAGTGTTGTGTTAAAAAATCTATTGTTTCAGTGCATTTTTCCAAAACATCCTTATCCCACGCATAAGTATGGCCAACTCCCATGAGTTTTAAGTCAGGGTATTTTTTTTTAATGATTGATGTCCATTCCAATAATCTGTCAGCATATTCCGAACCACTTTCTTTTATGTGTTTACCCCAGGATTCATAATTCTCATTACCAACACCCCAGAATTTCACCCCGTAAGGCTTTTGATGACCATTAGCACTTCTTAACTTTCCATACTCAGTTTCCGTTTCGCCATTTACATATTCAATCCAATCCAGAGCTTCTTGCAAGGTGCCTCTAGAATCAGGATGATTGCCCATATTAAAATTAATATAGGGTGCAGTCCCTAATTTTTTACACCATTGCAAGAACTCATCAGTGCCAAACTTATAATTCTCTTTTCCTTTCCAGGCAAAAGTCTCCATGCTTGGCCTTTTATCGACCGGTCCAATGCCATTTTTCCAATGGTATTCATGAATTACGGTCCCCCCAGGCCATCGCATCACAGGTATATTTAAAGGCTTTAACAAATTCGTAACCTGTATACGTTCCCTACCATTAAGATCTGTTATACCTCCATAGATCATGCTGTCATTTACATTTTCTAGCATCTGACCGTAGATCATAGGATCAATCTGAACTAACATTTCAGGCAAGCTTACCTTAACAATTGTCTGCCCCTTAGCAGCGTAAGTAAAGGGCAACAAAATAGCAATGGAGCAACGCAGAATAGATTTTGGAACAAAATTCATGATTTCATATTGTCTATATTTTTCTTTCAGTACATTTTAGCAGTAAAATTCCATGCGCCGGCAGCTCCGCTTTAAATCCGGGTCTATAAAACCCCAAATCCTTTTGTCTCCACAAATCCCGCATCTCAAATCGTGTGCTGAAACCCATCATATCTGCAGTAACTGATTGCTTAAGGTATTTTCCAGATAAATTAATGATGCCAATAGCTGTACTTCCATCGTTTAGTTTTTTCGAAAAAATTTGCAAACTATCTGCGTCATATACCTGTACTGCTTGTTTACCAAGTACATCCTGATTAACCGAGATAACCTCGTGATTGCATAGCAGATTCTTGGTAAATGCATCAAGATGATCCAGATCCGCACCAATCAATAATGGGGATGCCAGAAGACTCCATAAGCCAATATGGGTATATTGTTCGTCCGGAGTAAGTCTGGAGTTTCTAGGATAACCCCAGCCAACTCTGCCAACAACCAGCATATCGAGATCATTCCAGCTGCCAGGGCCAGCATACGATGCTCTATCCTGCTGATGAAATCCAATAGAAGAAACACTCTCCCACGTATCTTCTATGTCATCCCCTGTTCGCCAAAGGCTTCCTCCTGTCTTTCCGCCCCATTTCCAAACTTCTCCCCATCCATATTGACATAAACTGTACAATATATCTCTATCCTGTTTTTTCAGAAAAGTACCTAACAGGTCATAAGGCTTTTTTAAGCTATCGGGATTTCTGGAGGGAAATAATTCCTGATAGCTACATAAATCATACTTTATATAGTCAAACCCCCATTTTGCCCAGGTATTCGCATCCTGCTCTTCATGCGTCATGCTACCAGTGTATCCTGCGCAAGTCGTTGGTCCTGGGCTTGAATAAAGTCCAGCTTTCAATCCCTTACTATGCAGGTAGTCTGTTAAGGCCCTCATATCCGGAAAATTCGCATTAGCTCTTATCTCCCCATTAGTCGCCCGTTCTGGAGATTGCCAGGCATCATCAATGTTAATATAAGACCAACCGTAATCAGTAAGTCCGGTAGCAACAAGCTGGTCGCCTGCAGCCTTAATTTTAGCTTGATCTACACGTACCCCCCAGGCGTTCCAACTATTCCAGCCCATCGGAGGGGTTAGCGCCAACTGCGCTCCACAAACAAAACTAAACTTCCTGGTATTACTTCCTTTTGAATTCGAAACTTTAAGAATAATTGGGTAATTGCCCTTCTCAGTAATTCTGCCGGTTATGATGCCAGTGGTTTCGTCTATATTAAGTCCATCGGGTAAATGTACAGCCTCAAATTTCATCGGCCGTTTGCCGCTTGCGGGTACCTTATAAATTACCGGAGAACCAGGTTTTACGGCAAAAACTTCAGCTCCATTTATTCTAGGGCTTAAAGGTTCAGTAGGCGTCAGAATATAAGGTATAGACTCTTCTGCATCAACACTTTCATTTAAACCAGTTCCAGTAAAACTGTAGATCAACTTAAAGCTCCGCTGTTCTGGGATAGAAAAAATGAGACTGTCTTTTCCAGGCTTTTTATCTGAAAAGGCAATTGGTCTTGAACTTATCTTCTTTATCGTATTGTTTCTGATATCTAATAGAGAAATGGTTAATACTCCCTTAATGTGAATATTTCTTTTTGCCCTTAAGCCAATTTTTTTAAAGATTTTTCCATTTGCTAAATTACTCCATTCATGAAGATTTTGCTCAAAAACAACAAATTCATTCTGACTGGCATTACTAATTCTGGGTATTCCCCTATACATTCCACCCCATCCATATTTATCCAGGACTTTAACAGTAATCACATTTTCCTTATCCCAGCGAATGACCCCTTCATCGTAAAGTACGTGATAAACCCTATCGACTCTAAAATCATGCGAGCCGCCAATAAAATGACCGTTGACAAATACGGAATCCACATCGTCAATTGCACCCATTTCAAAGCGAAGACCAGACATGTTCTGCTTTTTAAAGGAAGAAGGAATAACCACGTTGGTTCGGTATACTGCAAAGCCATTGTATTCCGGATAACCTTGTTCTTCCCAATGTGCCGGAACAGGCATGTATTCCCATTTACTATCGTCAAAATCCGGATCTATCCAAGACTGATACTTGCCGGTCTTGAACTTCCATTTCTTTAACTCAATAATCTTATCTTTTTGTTTACTAATATCTTGTGCTTCTACTATTCCCGAAAAAAGCAGGCATACCAATAGTATCAGCGCTTTGGCTATATAAGATGAAATCGTCATGTTAAAATGTTTTAAAGGTTGTTTTTCAGGTGTTCAAATTCAGTTATGCTTACTTTAAAAATACTTCCGTGCCTGATTTTATCTGGCAGAGAAATCTGCGATGAAATATCCTTCCAGGTTTTGAGGTCTGTTGAACTAACAGCCCCGTACAGTCCCTGCTGGTATTTATCAAAATAAACAATCCACTGTTTGCCTATCTTTAGGCTTGTTGGACCTTCAGCCCAGTAATCACCTGTAATCGGTTTGGATGCTGGCCCATAAGGTCCGGTGAGTTTACTGCTATAAGCTATTTTAAGGTTCTTGGCAACAGGTTTTAAGCTTTCATCCTTCAAAAACATCACAAATCGTTTTCCCTGCTTTACAATACTGGCATCTATCACATTAAAACCCGGATCATACAATAATTTGGTTTCCGAAAATTCCTTAAAATCCCTAGTAGTCATATAATACATACGGTGATTAAAGCGGTCTTCCGATTCCGTTGATTCAGGATAACGTCCTGTAATAGTTGTTGCCCAATAAATCATATAGGTTTTCGACGCAGGGTCGTAGGTAATCTCAGGGGCCCATGCGTTTCTTGCATTCTGCTCATGAGTCATCACAGGAATGGCTTTTTGTACAGACCAGTTCAGCAAATCTTTGGAAGAAGTATAACCTATTCCTTTTTCCTTCCAACTCACCGTAAATACCAGATGAAACATGCCATCTGCTCCTCTGATGATGCAAGGATCGCGCATCAGTTTATCAGCGCTCAGCTCAGGTGCTAAGACTGACTCGTCATTTTTGAGTGCCTTCCAGGCTAAACCGTCATGGCTATAGGCAAGATGTAAACCATCCTGCCCATTGTCTTTAAAATAACCAAACAGGTATACCGAATCTTGCTGAGCAAAAAGCTGGTTTCCGATGGTTATCAGCCATGCGGCCAAAACTAATCTTTTCAATATAAGTATCATTTCGTGTGTGTGTAAATTTATAATTGTGCTTATTGATAGGTAATCTTAGGACTCCAGTAGGTCGTATCCCAGCCGGCATTACTCCGCTGATCTACTCTGAAAGAAATCACATCACCGAAAGCTACCGTTGTATTAAAGTCATGAAATACACCGGTAGCATCGTTAAAGTTAATGGTTTGCCATGATCCTGATGGCCAAATCATGGAGCCATTTTTCCAGATACTGACATTAACCCCATCACCCCCATCAATATTGCCTTTCTTTACCTGTCCGGTTACCTTAATGGTACCCGATTTTGGTGCTTGCCACTCCAGCATAGCCTGACTGTTGTCTGGATGAAGATAAACACTTCCGGCGCCATTCCAAATCGCATCATAAGTATTGGCTCCACGCCAGTGATTAGAGCCATCAGGATTCCAGTTCATCAATGTAGTTCCAATTCCAGATCGCCAAACCCGATAGTACCAATAACGTTTCCCCTGAGTAGTAGAAAAATCTGTAGACGCATCATAGGAATCCCCATTTACCGTACCAGAGGGACTAATAATCTGTAGGGCATTGGCAAATCTGTTGATGTTCAAGCGCGTGTCAGAAAAATTGCTAAGGTAAGTTCCGTTTATCTGTACATTTTCAAACTTAACGCCGCTAATGCGGTGCGTATCATTCCAACCGGCCAATTTAATCTCATTGGTACCATCAGACGTGGAAGTAATGTTGCGATAGGTAATATTGGTCATGTCACCAGGATAAGTACTCCAATTGCCTGTAAGCGCGCCAAAGTAAAATGTTTCATCCATGTGTACATTAATTAGCCTTTTTGCTTTCTCAACCCTGATATTTTCAAAAACAATATCGTTAAAGTAGGTGCCTTCCAACGAAAAAATATTGATTGCAGAGCGATCAGGTAAAACATTGGGATGGTTCTTATCATCAAAATTATAGAGCACATCAATATTTTGAAAAAGGATATGCTCAAACCTTGAGGCCTTGGTTTCTGCTCCTATCTCTATCGCATTGTTTGCATCAGCCCATAACTGTGAATTTTTATAGGTAATGTTATAAACTGGAAGTGAATTTGCAGGTGTTTGGTCTGACATGCCCTTTATCGCGGCTGCATCATCCGCACTATGAATAAAGGCCCCATCGAAGGTAATGTCGTGACTACTGTTGATGTTAAACCCATCTGTGCTGGCAAAAAACGGGCTTACCGTTTTATAATTGATGACATCAATAAAACTACAGTTGTGCATAGACGAAGTCCAGCTTCCTATATTTCGGTTCACAATAATGTCCTTGATTACCGAATTGGTAGTGGATCCCAGAGCTAAAGCAATGTTATCACTACTGCTGTTGTAGTCATTAAGCAATATTCCACGACCTCGCACGGTAACATTAGATGCATTGTCAATTTTTACACGCCCCCTAATTACTGCACCGCCAGCAATGTAAAGCGTTTTTCCGGTGGCAAGTGTAATGGGAGGTTGCGCACTCAGGTCGTAGTATCCTGGACCGTAATAGATCACATTTGGATCAGTTGGGGAAGGAATATCTGTCTCCTCTCCCTGGGCGAAAAGATGTAGAACTTTGCCTTGATAGTTATTGTCAAGTACTACAGAAACATTTGCAGGAGCAGCCATAGTGAACGTTATAGTATTCCCGGATTTAACTCCTGTAATTCCAAGTGATGCAGGCACCAGCTTAAAACTGCTGAATGAACTGGAGGAAGTTACAGTTACGGTCACGTTGCTATTCATATCAAAATAACCATAAGAAACCGGATTACCCCAACCGTTATTACCCGCATGATATAAATTCAACGATTTCCCTCCTGCTGTTGCAGTAAAAGTTGTTGATTTATAGGCCGACGGTAAGCCTCCAGGCGCGGGATAAACCTTAACGCTATCAGCCAGAATCAGACTAGAGGTCACCAATGCAGCGCTTTTCGCCTTTGTTCCGGCTATCTCTGCCATTTTTTTACAGGAAATACTGACAAGACATAGGAACAGAATGAGGTATCTCATAAAATTTATCATAACATAGGTTTAAAAAGCTGCCAATTCCGAAAGGTAAGTGAAAGGTGTATTGCCCATTGTCACCTTTACCGTAAACCTAAGATACCTTCCACTCTGTAAAGTACTGAAATACCTTACTTGTGTAGATTGAACATTGTCGAGCTCGAAATTTATTGCAGGATTCCATGTATTGCCATCCTCACTGAGCTCGACAACTACAATATTAGGATTCCCGTTATCCGAACCCTGTCTGCCCGTAATGTTCAAGCCTAACAGGCGTTGACTGGCTTTCATGTCAATAGTAATGTGATGAGGCAAGGGCTCTGCACCTCCAACGTATTTGGTATGCCAGAAGGTAGCCTTGTTACCATCCAAAACGAATTTAGCACGTCCATTGTTAGACCCCTCGCCAACAGTTTCCTCAGAATTGGTTTCCACTATAGTCCAATCCTTCCTGTTCAATTCTACGGGCGCAGTTTGTTTAATCAGGAAATAAGTAGTGGTTTTACTTTTATTCAGGCTAAATCCATCAGCGGATACCAGTGTTATAGGAACCATATAGTTATGACCTCCGGTTAACGTCTTCGCACTAATATCGAAATATAGATCTTCACTATACATCTGACCGGATTTAATCACCGACTTTTGTTCAGTAAAACTCAATACATCATTGGGTAGTTTCTCATAAAGCGGTTTTCCCTCGGCTAGCTGCAACCTGTTTAAGGAGTCAAATTTTGAATAATCCAGCATAAAAGTCACTGGAATATCCTTTGGAGCCTTGATGAAACCCGAACCTGCAAAACTTGCAGTAAGGGGAAAACGGTAAATACTATCGCCCTGAATCGGTGTCCGCTGATGCACAATGGCATCCTTGAAATCACCGGCAGCTGATTGCGACATATAAATCACTACATCCTGATCATGCCCGCTAAAATTAAAGCCAGCCTTTTTACAGGACGCATAAAGCATCATGCTTATCGCAATAAGCATATAGAAATATATTTTTTTCATGATGTTAAATCAATTAATAGCCTGGATTCTGAATGAAATTTGGATTTCTGTCCATTTCCGTCTGCGGTATTGGCAGTAAATAATTTTTTGAAGGATTGAATGACCTGGTTTCGATAGATGGGTAAGTGTAAACATCATTATCACTGATGACTACCCCATGAACTGCCCCTTTATCCACAACTTCAGCAATCTTCCAGCGCCTTACATCCCAAAAACGGTGCCCTTCAAACGCAAGCTCGACCCTTCTCTCCTGACGGATTTTATCCCGCATCTGATCTTTGTTAAGGCCCGAAGTCAATACAGGCATGTCTACCCTTTTACGGATGGCATTGATGGCATCATAAACCTCAGAATTAGGCGCAGCCATAGATTCATTTAAAGCTTCGGCATAGTTTAAATACAACTCAGTTAACCTAAACAATACCCAAGGCCTGTACCTATAATTAGAGTAGGTAAAAAGGTTGTACTCCTCTGCTAAAAATTTACGGATGTAATAGTTGGGTGCTGGTGTCCAGGTAATTCTGTCAAGACCTCCGTTCTTCATGTTAAATTCTCGGCCCTTCCATAATCTACCGTGATAATTCACCGAATAGCCTAGTCGCGGATCGCGGTTCTCATAAGGTTTCTGATCATTATAACTACTACCCGATCCATTGATCGCCTTACCGTCCTTCATTTCGTAAGCATCCACCATCTCCTGTAATACCTGTGTACCTCCATCACCTCCAAATCCATTTGACTCTGTGATCTTGTCTACATTGGTATAATAACTAGTGGTATTCACACCGAATCTGGTGAATAATACTTCCTCATTTTTTATATCCTGGAATACCCGTTCGTAAGCAGAATAGGTTGAGCCCGGAGCAGTACACAATACATACCCATTTGCTCCTGCAAAATTAATAGCCTCCTTGTTTTTTTGTGCAGCCTCTGCCCATCGTGATTCCTCATTTGAAGAATTAAAAAGCTTACTCGCATAGTACAGGGAAGCCCTCGCTGCCAGAGCTTTTACAGCTGTCGCTGTCATTCGTCCATAAAGTGCATCTGAATTGTATTTTGCTGGTAAGATCGCTACCGCCGAATCAACGTTAGCCAAAACATAAGCATAAACTTCACTAACAGGGCTGCGTTTCAATTTATTCACATTAGGATCACTAAAATCAAGAGAAGATTTCACCAACGCTACATCGCCCCACATTTTAAACAGTTCAAAATAATAATACGCCCTTAATCCGTAAGCCTCTCCCTTTAGGCGTTGTTTTCTCGAAACCTGCTGACCGCTGTTGCCTATTTCTTCTGGTATTTTATTATAGTTCTCAAGGAAAATATTGATCCTCCTGATCGCTTTATACAAATCAAAATATCTATCCATAAACGGGTAGTATTGAGGTGTAATATTACCTGTATTAAAGTGATTTACATCTCCATCTGCATCCCAAACCTGTTCAGCTTCATCTGTGCCGGAGGCCAGTGCCCAAACGTGATTATTTTCAGGCTTATCAAACCAGTTAGGTAAGATGTTGTAAGCATTATTTAAGAAATCCTCTGCATTTTCAATATTTCCAAAAACTTCCTCAGAAGTGATCAGGTCACTTGGCGCCCTTTCCAGGAAATCCTTTTTACAGGCAGCCAGACTCATCAGCAGCAGAACCACTGAGCATAGCATCATTATATATTTAAGATCTTTCATCTGTACACAATTAAATTTTAAAATTGAAAATTTACCCCAAAATTGAAGATCCGCTGTATTGGGTACTTTACGTTACCTCCATTTGTAGCCTCAGGATCCCGGTCTTTCACCTTTATTTTATCCCAGATCACCAGATTTTGTCCGTTTGCAAAAACACGCAAAGAAGTTATTTTTATCCTCGAAAGCATATTTTTGGGAAAAGTATACCCAATCTCGGCGTTGCGCAATTTTATATAATCTGCACTTTGGAACCAGAAATTGGAAGGCTGCCAGGTATTTGACGTACTGTGAAGCACTGGCGTTTTGGCTGTAGCACTGTTTTCCGGTGTCCATGCCTCCAGATAAAGTACACTACCTACTGTTGGGCCGATATATGAAATCCCACCCCTGGTTCCGTTGAATAATACACTCACATCTATACCTTTATAGGATCCACCTAAAGAAAACCCAAATACAAATGGAGCCACATTATTGGCTACAATAGGCACCTTGTCAAACGGATCTATCACACCATCTCCATTCAAATCAAGGTACTTTACATCGCCGGGAATAATAGTTGCACCAAAATTTTGCACTGCGCTGCGGTCTATCTCTTGTTGATTCTGAAAGTACCCTAAAGAGTAATAGCCAAGAGAAGCACCTATTTCATAGCCTCTCAGATCCTGATAAGGAAATCTTGGCGCTGGCTGATCAAGTTCCAGAATTTTGTTCTTGGCATAAGTAACCTGACCAGTGGTAAAGAACTCAAATGCCCCAACTTGTTTTCGGTACCTCACCTCTGCTTCCATTCCTCTGTTCAATACTTTTCCGGTATTTCTTGGAGAAACATTACTTACACCCACATAATCAGGAATAGTTCCCGGAACTGTTAAGATATCCGAACGCAACTCCCTAAAAACATCATAGGTAACTTGCAGGGAATTGTTAAAGAAGGAAGCATCTACTCCAATATTGGCCTTTGCCGATTTTTCCCAGGTTACATTGGGGTTTCCAACACGATTTTCATTAAATCCCCCACCACCTTGAGGTGAAGTTCCAAAATAATAATTACCTCCTGCAGCATAGTCAAAAAGATAAAGCCAGCGATTTCCTCCAATCTTATCATTACCTACCATCCCGTATGATCCTCGTAATTTCAAGAGGTCAACAGCAGTATTAGATTTTAAGAATGCCTCATCGCTAATAATCCATCCGGCAGAAAATGCAGGAAAAAACCCATAACGTTTATTCCCTGGAAAGTTCTCTGAACCATTGTATCCCATATTTAATTCTGCATAATATCTGTCTTTGAAATTATACAGAAACCTACTGCTAACACCCTGATAAACATAAGGTAAGTCGTCATTCATTACAGTAAAGGTTCGGTTCCCCAATATCTGGGCAGAAACATTGTGCTGATTCCAGCTTCTTTTATAATTGATTCTAAAATCAGTATAGTTATACCTGGTGATATTGGCAGAACCCGAAGTAGACAAAGATGACTTTACATTTTGTTGCTGATAAATTTCATCACCATTATTGTCGAGTCCTTTATACCAGAAAGAGTCATAATTTGCCTTTCTGTAAGTCCCTTTGAAATTGTTGTTTTCAAAGCTGAACATTCCTTGTACACTCAAACCCGGAGTAATGATATCCAATGCATGTCTTGCACTAAGTGTACCATACATAACGTTTGTATACTCATTGTAATAACCCGATCGGGTAATCAGTGCGTAAGGATTTTGATTAAAAAGCTGTTTAATACCTCCGTGTGCGATGGAACCATTAGGATTAAAAATGGCTGTAGCGTCGGTCCCCATGGCATTGATGTTATCAAAAACAGTTTGAAATCCACTACCCGGGCCCACACGCTCCTCCAGTCTTCCAGCTAAATCTACTTGTACATCAAGCATTTTTGTAAGCTTCAGATCCACATTAGAGCGGAAATTGTACCGGTCGAATTTATTTTTTATATCAAATATGCTCTCGTCTTCGAAATTTAATAGTGTTCCCTGTTTAATATAACTACCCGACACAAAGTACTTCACCATTTGATTTCCGCCATTTACATTTATATTGTATTGCTGCTGTAGCGCCTCGTCTTTAAGCATGGTTCTGAACCAGTTTACATTAGGATACAAGTAGGGATCACTTCCACTTCTAAATATTTCAACCTGTTCATCAGTCCAGATCGGATTGGTACCATCATTTTTTGCGATCGTGTTCTGAAATATGGCATTTTGGTATGAAGACATCAATTTAGGAAGTCTGACCGGTTGTTGTACTGCATTTTGCATGGTTACATTGATAGCAGGACTTCCGTCTTTACCACGTTTTGTTGTTACCACAATGACCCCATTGGCTCCCTGAATACCATATAGTGCCGTAGAACTGGCATCCTTTAAAATGGTTACCGACTCGATCTCACTGGCATCCATCTGCTGAAAGTTCCCGTCGGATCTTGGTAAGCCATCGATAACAATTAAAGGGGCTTTATTTGGTCCATAAGTACTCATTCCTCTGATATACATTGCCGCACCATCTGCACCAGGCTGACCTGAAGACTGCACAGTAAACAAACCAGGCAAACGACCTGCCAGCGCATTACTTAAGTTCGCTACAGGACTTTGTTTTAGCTCCTTGGTCTGAATGGTAGCAATGGCACCAACAATAGATCTTTTGGTTTGTTTGTTACTAAGACCCACAACCACACTTACCTCTTCCAGCGAAGAGATATCGGTTTGCATCTGCACATCCAAATTTGTTTGTGAACCAACAGATACTTCCTGAGTTAAGTATCCTACGGAAGAGAAAATCAGAACAGCATCCTGATCAGGAACCTGCAGGGAATAGTTGCCATCCTGATCTGAAGCGGCACCAGTACCAGTTCCTTTAACTTTAATGCTGACACCAGGTATGGGTTTTCCTGTGTCGTCTGTAATTTTTCCTTTTATAGTTCTTTCCAGCGGTAACGTATTTTGCGGTAGCGCAACTGCCTTCTTTCTTTTAATCACTACCGTTTGCTGGAAAATCTTATAGGTAAGCGGTAAGTCTTTAAAACACTCCTCAAGCGCCTGTTCTATATTGGCATTAACGAGTACCAGACTAAGTCCTTTCAGGTCTTTTAAGTCCGGTTTATTGTAAAGAAAGCTGTAGTTACTCTGATTTTCAATCAGCTCAAGTATATGAACCATTGATTGGTTCTTTTCTCTGATATTGATATTCTGGCTATAGCCATTACCATATACCTGAACCAGCGCAAAAAGTAAAAAAAAGGCAGTCAATTTCATAGCCAGCAGTATTCTGGTTGGCGGATATCCAAAAAGATGGAGCAGCCGCACAACCTTCAAATTAAATTTCATATTTTTGAAGTGTTTGGGTTAAAAACTTAGCATCATTTAATTGAGTCTATATTCCAGACATTGAACCGGGAGGTGCTAGAACACCCTCCGGTTTTTTCTGAGAGACTTGGTTCCGGGCCATTCTTATTTAGGTATTTTTTCTTTCATACTGTTCAATTTTAGATTTATATATTTGGTTTAATATTGTTGATTACTTAATAGTTATCTTTCTACTATTTACTTCAAACTGAAGGTCAGAATAACGAAGCATTTCCAGAACTACAGACAGCTTCGCATTGCGGGGGACCTTTCCTGTAATCTCTTTGTGAGGGATTTTGCCTTCATAAATTACCTCTACATCATACCACCTTGAAATTTCCTCCATTACCTCTACAATGCTGGAGCCATCAAAATTAAACCAGCCTTTCCTCCAGGAAACTTCTTTGTCGGCATTAACCTTTCTGGTTTGAATTGAGCCTGATTCATTCGTAAGCCCTTGCTCTCCTGGAACGAGGCGTATTGATGCAGCATTACTACTTAGCTTAACGGAGCCTTCAAGAAGTGTGGTTTTTATTTGATTATACTGGTAGGCATTAACGTTAAAATGAGTACCCAATACCTGAACGGTGGTACCTTCACTCTTTACATAAAAAGGTTTTTCCGCCAGGTGTGCAATCTCAAAATAACCCTCGCCTGTTAGCTGAACCTCTCTTTTATTTCCATTAAAGGAATTAGGAAATTTTAATGAGGATGCGGCATTTAAAAGAACCTTACTCCCATCAGGAAGAATGATTTCATATTGTCCACCATTAGGAGTCGTTATGGTATTGAGCGCTGACTCAGCAACGCTATTGCTGTTTATAACTGAAAATACCAACTGTCCCTCTTTGGTCTTTTCAATTTTGAGGTTTCCTTTTTTTACCAAAATCTTTTTGGCCATTTGATTCAATACATAGGTGCTTCCATCCGCCAGAGTAAGTACCGCATTATTTCCACCTGGTAACACGTCAGTTACGGTTTGATCTGTATTAGGTCTACTGTTCTTATGATATAAGCTTTGAAAACCAATATAGCCCAGTGCGACCACCAAAATGATAGAAGCTGCTATTTTCAATAGATGAATGAACTGAAATTCCTTGTTTGGCGCTGGTAAATTAATATTAGCCTGTATGTCAGCCATAATCTCCTTTTTAAGAAACTCCCTTTCTTCCTGAGACATTTCCTCTGTAATATCTGTTTCCTTATCAAAAACATCATAATACTGATGGAGAAACTCGATTTCTTCGGGACTGGCATTGCCTGCAACTACTTTCTCCGCAATTCTCGTTAATTCGTTCTTATTAAAATTCATCGGCATTTTGATTCCTTTTAATACATAGTCTTAAAAAAGGAAAAAACTCCCAAAAGAATTTTAAATATTTTTTTGCGCAGAAATTTAAGGCAGAATCGAATCGATCAGGATTTGAAGAACAAAATAACTGTTAATGACAGGTATTGACTAAAATTAAGTTTTAGATCTTGAGAAGCAAGCAATAATTGGTTTTGGACAGTTTTCTGAGAAATATTAAGTTGTTTACTAATCTCTGACGTTGATTTCTGCTCAATAAACCTCAATCTGAAAATCTCCCTACGTTTTTCTGGCAGCGTATTCATCCACAAATGAAGCATCTTTAATAGTTCCTGCTCATTAAAATAGCTATCTGCAGTTAGCGGAGAAGCCGACATGTTTTCGAAGGGTTCTACAAAATGCGGCATTGCTCTACCCTGAGACAACAAGGTATAGATCTTATAGCGAACAGCCGTATGCAGATAAGGTAATACAGCGGTAATTGTCTTTTCTTTGCGCTTATCCCACAAGTCTGTAAAAACATCCTGAATTACATCCTTACATGTCTCCGAATCTTTTAAACGTTTAAAAGCAACATTGTAAAGGGACAACCAATTCCTTTCATACAATTCCTGAAAACTGGTTTGATTGCCCTGCTTGGTTAGCAGAAACAATTCCTCATTACTCAACATGTTTGGTTTATTTGGTTATAGATACAAACAAACTTACATAAGTTTTAAGAAAAGTGCAAAGATGTTTCCCTAGAACCTTTGGGAAGGTGAATACTCCAGATCATGGATATACATTTTGGTTCAAGTTACTGCGTTGATAATTCTCAATCAGGTGCAGTATCACAACTGCAGGAATAACAAGTGTGGTTGTTCTGCTGGAACGCGCAATATTAATACCGAGAAAACGATTCTTAGCATCAAAGACTGGCCCACCGCATTCATCTGGTTTAACCTTGGCATCATGACTAAATACCTGTGTAAATCCATCACGCCTTATACTTTTACCTCCTGCAAACTGTTCTGCTGGATGATTTGACAAAGGAGGTTTTAATACATCTAAAGTCAGCTTTTTCAAATAAAAGCTATCTAATCGCTTAATTTTAAAAGTAAGCTGATCATATGCCCAAAACTTCGTAAGCTCAACCCCATAATCTTCCGGCTTATTTATATCCACGCCATTAATACTCACAACCTGATCACCTACGGCTATCCCGCTTACTCCTGCAGGAGAGCCCGGTTGCACTGCAGCAATTACAATATTTCCTTCTTTTAAAGTAGCCATAGCACCCAGGTATCCAATGCTAAATCTCTTTGGAGATTTAAAATACATACTTCCAATAATGCTGATCTGATTGGGTTCACCTGTCAATGGAGAAATCAGAAATCTACCCAATGTCTCAAAAGACAAGCTATCCTTGCTGAAACGCTCTAATTGTATTCCGCCCTTAACTTTGGATAATGGCTGCAACAGAACAAGGTCATTATCAGGATCACGAGAAATCACTTTAAGGGCAATAGATTTGTTTTTAATTAATACAACAGGACGATCACCAATCATGGAGTTTTTACTGATCAAAAGACTATATAACTCCTCCTTACCGGTGGCGACCGATAGAGAAAATAAAGTTCCATTCACTTGTTGTTCTTTGCCGTTCATTACACTACTAATACGCAAACAACTTTCCTTTAGCTGTGTAGGTAATGAGGCAAAACCAGTTTTCAGATCCTTGAGGGCCGGAATACTTAGAATATCAGATTGATGTGAATCCCTTCCAATAGCATCCTCCGTCGAAGGAAGTGCGCCATAGGTTTTAGGGGTATCTAAGGCTGTCCAATACTTCCTGTAAAGATCTACCGGGATTTCATAATTCTCATCTTCAGCAATTCCAATCGCACTGTGTAACGCGATTACCCGTCCGAAATGATCAAACAACGGGCCTCCGGAGTCACCCGGCTCCATAATACAACTGGATTGAATGAACCCATACTGATTCTTCAGGTCTGTGATCCGGCCAAATCTAATGGTTGGCAAGGTTTGATTTAATGTTTCGGGATAGGCAATACTTAAACAAGGTTCATCAATTTTTAGGGAAGATGACCAACCCATTTCAGCATAAGGCCAAACACCTTTTCCGATGATCTTCATCATGGCAACATCAGGAAACATCTTATTTTCAGTAAACTCAATTTCACCCAATCCACTTGCTATATACGATTTGCCATCGGCGAAGTTAATCAGATAGGTATTACCAGGCTGATTAACATGTGCAGCTGTCAGGATATGGCCTTCGGCTGTAACAACCACTCCGGTAAACTGAGCACTTGTCTGAACCTTTTTTAAAGTATCAAAACCCCATATTCTCACACTAGCACCATAAGCTCTCTTTATAGCCACAGCTAGTGTTTCTTCTAATTTTTCAGGATGAAATTTCTGACCAAAAGATTGGGCAGACAGTACCATCAACAGCAGGAATACAACTGTTTTAAATGTATTTTTAATAATGATCATTTACAATTTTTAAAAGATAACAATTGATTTTATCTCATTTTTGGCCCTACTAACCCCGGCAATGCAAAAGTGCGATTGCCGGGACTGTATTCAATTAAAGAAACTTTCACTAATTGTTACTTAAGTAATTCGGTCAGTTTTTTATTCAGCGCCTCACCCATAAGGTGATCACCAACAATCTTTCCATCGGGACTAATCAGGAAGTTGGCAGGAACACCAGAAATACCATAGACTTTACGAGCATCATTATCCCAACCTTTCAAATCAGATACCTGAGTCCAGGTTAGGCCATCTTTTTTGATGGCGTCCAACCATTTTGCTTTATCACTGTCTACTGAAACACCAAGTATTTCAAAGCCTTTATCTTTAAAAGCAGCGTATTGTTTCAGCAGGTTTGGACTTTCTGCACGGCATGGCGAACACCAACTTGCCCAGAATTCTAACAAAACCAGTTTTCCTTTATAATCTGACAAGGAAACAGATTTTCCGTTTACATCTTTCAATGTGAAATTTGGAGCAACAGAACCAACGGCGGTTACAGTATGCGCATTTAAAAGCTTGTAAAGTCCCTGTCCTCCGTACGACAGGCGAAGTTCTTCACTAAGCTTATTAAAGATTGGCATAGCAACCTCTGATTTCAGGCTATAACCACTTACTGACTCTGCTAATGCCTGTAATGCGAAATAAGATTTGGGATTGGCTTTGGCAAATTCGATGATCCTTTCCCCACGTGATTTTCTAAAAGCTTGCACCTGCTTATCTAATACCTTAAAGTACATCGTGTCTTTTTGCTGTTCAGGTGTGGCCCTGTTGATGGTCGCATTCGCATTGTGGTGTACAGTCATTACTGTTGGTCCCACCTGCTGATCAAAGGCTTTCATTTCATCGTAAACCTTTGAACCGGTCCATTTCGCGTTGTACAATGAATCCTCGGATGTAATGCTGATATTCTCCTTGCCAAAGTAAACATAGATGACATCACCTACACCCTTGGAACCATAGATTTCTTTGTCTTTAATGCCTTCACGTGAAAGTGTGATCCTTGAGGAAGCGATACCCGAGATATTTCCGGAAAACTTAAAATTCCCATCTACCAATTCTACTGAATCAGTACGTCCACTACCCTCAGCAGTGTAATCGAGGTAGATCTTTGCCGGTTTATTTAAGTTACCAATTTTTCCTGTGATGGTAAAATCAGGCGTTTGTGCTGCCACTGCCATAGGTGCCAGGGCTGCTAAAATTAAAAATTTTAGTTTCATATGTTTTATAAGTTTTATTTATCGTATTGCCACATCTACCGGTGAGCCTGGTATTCCTTCAATCTTTTTAATCAATGTCCCCAGTTTTCCGGTCGAAATATCCAGGTAGTAAATGGTACCTTCTACCCCCACCATAATGGTCTCTTCATTTTCAGAAAGCCTGATCATCGTTACTTCAGCGCCACTGAGGTTTGCCGACAGTTCTCTTACATCTTCATTGATAGGATTGTATCTATATACTTTAGATCCTGAAGCCAGATAGATAATTCCGTTCTTAGCACCTTGCCATTTGGTTTTCTCTCCTATGAGTTCCTGACGAATAAAAAGACGTTTTTTTAACGGCGTGAAAGTGAAAGGACCAGTAAATTTCACATTGAAAGACAGCTCATAGACTTTCCCATCACTAGCCTTGCAATAGGCAAAGCAGTCGCTGCCATTAAGCTGTTCCATATGAATGAGGTCCATACCAACATTTTTCGGATCAAATATAGCAGTCGATTCAGAATCGTACTGATCACCAAAATAGGTAGGTCCATTATATACATTGAGTCTGACAAACTGCTTTAAATTACGTTCGAATCCGATAAAGTAGGTTCCCTGATTTTGATTAAAATTCATTACAAATGAAGGTGCAAGTTGATAGTCGCCTTCAGCCGCACTGAACATGCCATAAGTAGGTGACTGATCCCAGGTATTCGTTGTTCCATAGGTTAAGGCATTACTGATCACACCGGCCAGTATTCCCTGAGGGTGTTGTTTTAGCTGGCCAACCACCAGGTCCTCAGGAGCAGCAAAAAAGTTATCAGCAATGGTATTGGGGTATTTTGGATCTTCCTGCATGGTATTGGCATTTAAACGTATTCCTCCACCCTTGGTGATGATCCAATAACCCAGGAGTGTGCCCCCTGTCGTATTATTTTTCATCAGGAAAAGATTCATAGGGTCCTTTGGAAGATCCTTCCCCTGCATCGCTTGATACAAGCGGGCTTGCACTTCGCCATTGGGCTTAATAAACGAGAACTGAGTAGTGCCATTTTCAAGGCTCAATACAGCAGTACCTGAACCGAATTCCGTACCTCCGTCCACAAAGAAATCATGGAAATATTTCATTCCGTTTGTTTTGTTATACACCGTAAGCCGCGCCGGGTACCTTTGGGCTTCAAGACCAAAAATGATTTTAAGTGCCGGTCCGGTAAATTTGACATCATTACCAGTCATCACGCTGATACGCCATTGGAGTTCGATCTCATCTCCATTTGTGTTTTTTATATTGGGTTTAATGATCAAACTATCTCCAACTATGGCAGTATAAACTGAATCAAGATTTGCTACTGCTGGTGTAGCAGGCATATTGATCTCATAGTCACCTAAATCTTTATGACAGGCAGAAAGTGTGATTATGCTCAATGCGACTAATCCTATTAATTTTCTAAAGCTCATCTCTATGTTTTTAAATAACTTCTTTTCCATTTTCATCTATGAAGTAATATTTTCCGGTCTGTGTGTTTTTCCTCAACAGTGTCTTTTTAGTAGGATTTCCGACATTAAAAAAATAATAACTGTCGGAATTTCCTGCAGTTACTTCTTTCAATACATACCCTTTAGCCACATTCTTTGTCACCCAGTTAAAAGGGTTGTTCATCATGATGGTGAGCAATCCGGTATAATAAAGATTTTTGGGGGCATCCAAACCGCCTTGTGAACCGGTGGTCATGGAGGTCTGACCTGTTGTAATGTAAAACAGTTCGTGCTTGGTTCTTGAATAATTTGTCAGCCATTCATCCCACCAATTTGGTTTTTCTAATTTGGCAGAGAATACCACTTTGGCCCGGAGCATTGTAGGGTTGTTTACACCAAAGTCATCGGAAGCAATAAGCTTGACAATGATAGAAACTGATTTTTCTTCAAGGGCCTTATCCTTATTGTACATGATGACCGGGATGAAGGCCGTACCTTCATCAGCCGGCATGGTGTAAGTGCTTTTTAGAGGCTGGTAGTGTTGTTCGGGAATAGCTGTAGATGAATCTGATTCAACCCGCACGTTATACGTCCGGGCAACAGATGTTCTGATTCCTGATAGTCGGACACGTAAATAAAGGGTATCCTGAGCTTTGGTTGGTGTATAGGCAAAGGTTCTGACAATGCTGTCTTTGTCTCCGTTATAGATGTCGAAATAAACGTTAGCCTCACTACTAAATACCATTTCTTCGGCTTTTTTGCAGGAAGCAATGGACAAAAGTGTCAGCATGATGATGATATATGATTTTATAGTTCTCATAATTATGTGCTTATAAATTATCTGCCTCCGTAAACAATTTCATCATTAGGGAGAGGTAATACGAATATTTTATCTGAAGGAGGAATTGCACTTCCTGTTGGTGCAGCAATAGCTTTATTAAGTCGCTTGTACATGTAAAACATCTGTCCTTCAGCAAGCCATTCTTTACGGGCTTCCTTTAAGAGTTCATTAATAAGCCCATCTTCTGAAGGTACTGTTAGCTGATTTTGGAAACCTCTGGCGGCACGTACTTCATTAAAGTATTGCAGGGATTGGGCAGGATTTGTTGCATAGCTACATTCAGTAGCAATGTAATAGATCTCACTTAACCTTATTGCAGGTGCCATCTGGTAATGTAAGTTGGCATTTGCTTCTGTACTGAGTGAATTTCTGTTGTACTTAACAATGTCGTACCACCTGCTATTTACATCCGCCATTAATGTAACCCATTGTTTAAAGCGCAAGTCTTCGGCTCCAACCGTACCGGCTTCGTAAATTAGCCTCGCATCATCTTCTAAAAGGAAGAAGCCCCTAGTACCACTTTTAAACCAATTCTCTTTGATGTCTTTTGTAGAATTTGGGATATACCAGCCAAACAACAACTCTTTATAAAGAATACGGTCTTTTTTCGCTTCATCAAAGGCGATAAAATCACTTTGCGAAGTCCATGGGAATTTCTTTGAATCGATAACTTCCTTTGCATTTTTTAGCGCATTAACTTTGTCATTTTTATACAGGTAAACCCGAGCCAGGGTTCCACAAACCGCATAATAGTTGAGGTGATGTCTTCTATTCTGTAGAAACAACAAGGGCGATTTTTCTTCTGTATTTTTGGTAGTATCTGTAACAAGGGGATAGTTAACCTTGTACCCTTCGCTACGAATGGGGTCCGTTACCATTAGGGTTTTAGCTTGTTCCAGATCCTGAATTAACATATCCATCACCTGGGTAACCGACGACATCGGCGTCACCTCTTTGGTGTATTTTTTCGCAAAGGGTATTCCAGGTGCTGATGGGTTTTTGAGATAAGAAGGCGCAAATAATCGCAAGAGGTCAAAATGTAAATAAGCCCTTAGCGCCAAAGTTTCACCTTTAATTAACTCGTAATTTGAGCCGGTAAATACATTTTTACGCTCGTCGATATTACTTAAGATCAAATTGCAGTTGACAATGGCACTATACAGGCCGCTCCATATTTTGTCTTTGCGTTCAATAAACTTCCCATTAGTATAGTTGTACAGGGAGGTTTGCTTATAGTCCTGTCCGTCTGTGCCAATTGAGAAATTCTGGGCTAACGCTTCGGTGGTTCCAAATGTCAGTTCCTTTCCATAGAGGTCATGACTGGTACTTTTGATGTATACTCCATTTAAAGCTTCCATAAAACCGTTTTCGGTACTGAAAAGAACCGGAGCAGATATTTCTGATTCAGGCTGAACTTCCAGCCATTTTTTACAGGAACTCAGTGAACCTGCAAATAAGATAAGACCGATTAACAACTTAATGTTCATATTTTTATATTTTATCTGTTAAATAATGAGACCTAAAAAGTAGCGTTGATCGAAAAAGTGATGCTTCTGGCAAAAGGATAGTCAATCCCTCTCTCCTGCTTAATTGAAGACCATCTTGCCACATCATTGGCCGTTAGGGCAAAACGCAGGTTGGACATGGACAGTTTTTTCGCATATTTCTGATCTAAGTCGTAGGATAAATAGAGCGACTGCAGATTAAGCAGGTTGTCTTTTTGAACAAATCTGGAGTTTACTTCTGTAGTACCCAAATCTGCGATATTCTTGTAAAACGTCAGGTCACCCGATTGCCTCCATTTCCCTTCAAATACCCGTTTGTCTACATTGTATTTTGCATCTGCGTTTTCTACACGATCCACCAAAGTTTGGTTGTAGGTATCTCCGCCAAGGCTGGTTTCGAAATTAGCGGTAAGGTTAAAGCGTTTGTAAGTGAATGTTCCACCGAAATATCCGTTGACTTTGGGATCAGAATTACCCACTGCTACAATATCTCTTTTGTCGTAGTCATAGGTCAGGGTTCCGTCTCTTTTTACATAAAGCTCTCGACCATTTTCGGGGTCTATTCCTAATGAGCGTACTGCATAGATGGCATTGATCGACTGACCTTCGTTATACCTCAACAAGGGCACTCCTTTAAAACCTCCATCTTTTTGATCTACGGATTGCAGTTCATCGGCCTTGTCGTTGTATTTTTTCAGCGCGTTGGAAATCCTGACAATGCGATTTCTATTGGCCACCATATTTGCGGTCAGGTTTACAGACCACTCTTTTCTGCGTATGGCATCCCATCTTATCCCCAGTTCGGCTCCTTTATTTTCCATATCTCCAAGGTTCTCTTTGTAAGAAAGGAAACCTGTTGAGGGAGGAAGCGTGATGTCTGCAAGGATATCTTTGGTAAACTTCCTGTAGACTTTAGGTGAAATGGTCAAACGGTCTTTAAACAGCCCAAGGTCAATGCTGATGTCAGTCATCAGCGTTTTTTGCCAGGAGAGATTCTCGTTACCATAGTTGTTCACTATAGCACCGATACCTGTTGAATACCAGTTGTCAGATGAGTAATTGTACGTAGTTCTGGATAAATATGGATCAAACAATACGGAACCGGTTAGTCCGGTGGATACCCTCAACCTAAGCTGACTGATAACATTATTTTCTTTCAGGAAATTTTCGTTGTGAAGATTCCAGCCCAATCCAAATGACCAGAAAGGTGCCAGTTTATTGTCTACCCCAAACTTGGAAGACCCATCAATCCTTACCGTAGCATCCATCAGGTACCTGTTGTCATAAGAATAATTCATACTCATGAATGAACCGAATAACCTGGACCTTTCCAGTCTGCTGTAAGGCCTTCCATTTTCTGCGTATCCTTTTGCAAATCCAATATTGGAAAACCGGTCATTGGCAAACCCCAAAGCAGTGTACTCTTTGGCATCAGAAAGCTCTGTACGAATGTTTACGCCGGCCATCACGTTAAAATAGCTTTTGGCGATTTGTTTTAACCAGGTTAAGCGAATATTTCCGTCCCAATAGGTCTCTTTCCTGTTCTTGTTGGTATACTCTCCCTTTTCATCGATTTTTGCGGTTTCATATAGGTAATACCTATTAGCAAGGGGAGAAATAAAGATATCTTCTGTATTTGAACGGCTTGTCAGACTCATCTGGCCTCTTAGTTTAAGGTCCTTCATCAGCTCCAGTTCAGCAGAGAGGTTGTCGATGATTTCCATATAGGATGCTTTGTTAAAACTGCTCAATTGTGCATCGTATAATGGATTGAAAGTGTAAGATTTTTCACGTGCTGAGTTCTCCCAGATATCCACTACCCTTGTAATATTTCCATTCCCATCGGTCATTGGGTAGTAAGGGTTTGTTTTTACATAGTCCGCGAAATTACCATAGGGAGATTCATTTCCGGTTACCTGAGTAATAGAAAGGTCGTTCCTGAATTGAAATTTGTTGACATTATAAGTAAAGTTCATTCCACCGGAATACTGGTCTCTTGAGGACCCTTTCATCACACCCGGTCGGGTTTGATACCTGAGGTCTACACCGTAGCGAAATGCCTGTGAACCACCTTCAAGATATACGGAATGTTTCTGTCCGGCCGTTGTACGTACGGGTTGCGACAGCCAATAGGTATTTACACCTCCAATTACGTTTGCAAGCTTATGGTAATAAAGCTCATCCAGTTGATCCTGAGGGATATTCTCGTGATCGGAGTCATACAAACCGGCAAGCACTTCATATTTTAACTTGTCTTCCGCATTTAACACCTGGTAATCGCTCAGGTCTGCTCCGGTAACATTAAGTTCATAGTTATAATTTACACGTAGTTTTCCTTCTTTTGGGGCCTTGGTGACAATGACCAGTACGCCGTTAGCCGCTCTGGCTCCGTAGATGGCGGTAGCTGCTGCATCTTTCAATAAGGTAACCGATGCGATACGATTTACATCCAAATCAAATACTTTTTGCACGTCAACCTCATACCCATCCAGGATAAATGCCGGAGTATTCACTCCGCCTGAAATGGCATCTCTTCTCAGTACTTCTCCGTCGCCACTTGGTAAAGCCGAAGATCCACGTACATTGATGGAAGGTATCCTATTTGGATTTGAACCTACAATATTATTTTGTGCTAGCCTGAAGGATGGATCAAAAGCACCTATACTCTGTAAAAGATTCTGAGGATTTATGGTCTTTAGCTGATCTCCGGAGATCGCAATAGCGGTACCTGTAAAGCTATCTTTTTTGATGGTTTGATAACCAGTAATGACCACATCATTCATCTGAGTCACCTCATCTTCAAGTTCTACGTTTAAGAATTTGTTGTCCCCTACTTTAATTTCCTTGATCTGGTAGCCCACATAGCTAAACAAAAGTATATCTTCCGGTTGTGCTGCAATCCTGAATTCTCCGGCTTCATTAGTTTGGGTGCGAATATTGGAATTAGATTTCAGCGAGACATTTACTCCCGGGATCGACTGCTTACTTTTGCTATCGACAACCCGTCCCCTGAGCTCAATAAAGTTACTCTTTGCACTTTCCAGCGCTTTATTGCCTATCTGGTTCCTGATGACAATGGTGTTATTTACGATATTGAAAGTAAATCCTTGTTGCTGGAGTACGGCCGACAGCGCTTCCTCAAGTGGTACATTTTTGAGTTGAACATTAATTTTTACGCTGTTCACGTTCACCTCTTCGCTGTAGAAGAATAAATAGCCTGTTTGCTTTTTTATATCTTGAAATACAGTCTCAAGTGTGGTATTACGTCTGGAAACACTTATTTTTTGCGAATAACTTGCGGCAGACAAATGCATGGCGCCGATCAGTAACAAAATAGTAGTTAATTTCATCACTATAAGGAATTTATACTTTACCCTCCACATATCGCATGCGGGGTTGTAAAGAAAAGTTAATTTCATACTTTTGGAATAGAATTAAGTGAATAAATAACAGCCCGGCTTCAACATCTGGCTGTTGACCTTTTTTTTGGCCGGAAGTGGTGAGACACTTTCGGCTTTTTTAGTCCTGTGGTTCCTAGTGGTGTTGGTGTAGTTTTCTTATCATCTGATAATGGTTTGTGGTTAAAAATTCGGTTAGTTTAGTTGATTATAGTGGTTTAGGATTATTCATTACTGGAAGGATCATAGGATACATATACCGTTTTTCCCTTTAAGCGCAGTTTTACTTGATTAAGCTCAAGAATTTTAAATACTTCGGAGAGTTTGCTGTTTCTGGATATACCACCAAAGAATTTCTTGTCTGGGATAGGCCCCGTATATACAGCGGAAATGTTATACCACCTGGAGATTTCACTCATTACAGATTTCAAGTTATCCCCATCAAAAATAAACAGGTCATTGGTCCATGCCATTTCCTTATCCAGATTCACCTGAGCGGTAGTAATGGAACCAACACTTTCCCTGCCGACCATAGCCTGCTGACCAGGATTGATGATGGTGTAGTTTTTTCCAACGGCAACTTTAACCGAACCCTCAGCAAGGGTAGTTTTGATTGCGCTTTCATCAGTATAAGCCTCCACATTGAAATGCGTCCCCAAAACCTCTACCGTCTGTAAACCTGAAATCACTTTAAAAGGATGTTGAATATTTTTGGCAACTTCAAAATAAGCCTCCCCTTCGAGGTAAACTACACGCTCCGTTCCTTTGAATGAAGTGGGAAAGTTTAAGGAAGAAGCCGCATTCAGTTTAACCCGGGAACCGTCAGAGAGTACAATGGTATATTGACCACCATTTGGTGTCGAAATGGTATTTATTGTAGCTTCCTCTGTTAAATCCGGACTAGCGGAAACTTGATAGATCAGTTCTCCATTGTTTTTTTTAGTGATACGGATCCCCGACTGACGTGCAATCTCTCCTGTCTTCACCTGGTTCAATACAATTTTACTTCCATTAGCCAGTGTAAGCACAGCATTGTTACCTCCAGGACTAATCGTACGATCCATTTGTGCTACCAGACTATTTTTTTGTTGGTAAGAAATCAGGTAAATTGAAATCGTAACAAGTAGTACTGCTGCTGCAGCAGCCCCGTATTTAATCCAGCCAGAATTTAGTTTCCTGATCTTGGGACCTGCAATTCGCTCATCAATATTTGCTTTAATGTCATTTTTCAATTCCGCAAACTGAGCCTCATTTTCATCATCAATAAGCTCTTCCTTAACCTCAAACATGTTGTAATAAGATTCAAGGAATTTTTTTTCCTCAGAACTGGCTGTTTGTTGTCTGTATTTTTTAAGAATTTCTCTGAAATAGTTATTGTAGGAGCTTTTCATGATCGATTTTATACCTATATGAGTCAGGAAATAGAAAATAGCCCACGCGGCATGAAATTATTTATTTTTTTCATGCCACATTAGTAAAAAAAGAGCTATTTATTTAGCCTGGCAGTACAGGATAACCGCGTAAAATAACATAAGAGAAGTTCTAAGTGTATTTAAAGCCTTCCCTAATTGATTTCGTACAGTTTTTGGGGAAATTTGCAGCTTATCAGCAATTTCCTGACTGCTTAAATCTTCTTCAAAGCGCATTTTAAAGATGATACGCTGTTGTGTCGGAAGTTTGTCTATCAACTGATGAAAGGCTTCGAGAAACTCCGCATGTAATATTTTTGCATCCGCTTCGCCAAGTGTGCCTTCCAGTTCAGCAGCCGTATCAGGAAGTGTAGCATATCTGCCCTCTTTCTCAAGGTGCTTAAACACTCCATTTCTGGCAGCCACATTTAAATAAGCAGGCAAGTTTTTAATTGAAGTTGTTGTTCCACTGATCCAAAGTTGAACAAATACATCCTGAGCAATATCCTGAGCACGCTCCATATTATCCAACCGTTTAAAGGCCGTATTAAAAACCAGCTTCCAGTACTTGTTGTATAAAACATCAAAAGCATGCTTATTCCCCTCACTTAGTTGAAGCAAGAGCTCCTGATCTCCGATACTATTTGAATCTTCCCGGTACGTCATCACCTTTATCAACCAAATCTATAAATATTTACTATATTACCTATATTGTTTCGTGCTTAATGTAATTGTTCCTTTATTTTTCAGGCTATTTAATACATATTTCTTGTTAATAATGGTTTTTATGTGTTTTTTCTCTGAAAAATCATAATAAATTCCCCCAGTATCCCACTAAAGATAAACATCTCCTGATTTCCTACGTTATGCGCTTACGAATGTAAACATATAAAAATTCTACTAAATTAGTATGCTTTATTTATTATCAGCAGCTACTTAAAAGCAAGGTACAGTAGAGAAACACCCTGTCTGGGTAAGCAGTTTCTTACCGTCTGAGCCTACACTATTTTATGTTGCCAAAATGAACATTTTCAAAGGAGTTGGAATTATTAAGTAACTGAATGGTAGTTGACGGCCCTAGATTTACCGGATAAGTCCATGATCGGAGTGCCCACACGATTTTTTTATTTGGTGTAACTTCTATCGCCTGAACTGGAGCATTGTCGGGATCCAGCTTACTATCCCATTGGTTAAACCAGTTATTTATAAGTGTATTACCATTTGGCAGTCGTGTTGCTAGCTGTGGTGACAATACTTTATAGTCAGGTATTTCATCTAAAAGATACTCCCAGATAACCTTTCCACTACGTGAAATTTCCTTAACGAACCGGTTATTGCTGGTGACTAATATGTTACCGTTTTTTAACTGTGTGGCCGACCAGACACTCGGAACATCCAGCGATAAAAGTTCCTTGCCATTGCTGTCATACTCACAAACTTTACCCAAATCCATATGTGCCACAAGGATGGTTCCTTCTTTTGTTAACCTTGCGTGTCTGATTTGACCGTGAGTTCCACTTTTAAAGGGCAGTTTAAATTCTTTTTCAATCTTATTATTGTTGATGTTTATTACCAAAACTTTAGCTGGATTACCATTCTGAACAAATACAACATGCGCATTGCCAATAAGCTGGGCGGTATGCGTTTCAAAACCTTCAGGGGTATCATATTTCCAAAGCACTTTTTTATTGGCGTTGATTAAAGTAATGCCATATTGATGAGCAAACAATACATTGCCATTTTTCATTAATATGGCATCGCTAATCTCTCCCCTGCCCACTGTATCTATATATGACCACGTAATCTTACCATCGCGCACGATATACATGTTACGGTCTTTGGCTTCACCGGCATAAAAGAAATCGAATTGTGCGAGTCCTTTTCCAGGTAAGTTCTCCGGAGCTAAATGATTACCGTTTTTGAGATCTTTAGTTTGCCCAATCGTTGTTTTGCCTATACCCATCACCAGGATTAGCATTAAACTGAACTGAATCACGTAGCGTATTTTAGAACATTTTGATGGTTTGAATTTCATAATAAAGCGTGTTAAATTGGGCAAAGCTAACGGTCAAGGCCTAGATGCTCAGCCCAGAATATATCAGCATCAATCGTTTTGGTGTCAAAGTCAGTAATTGGATATTTAGCCTCAATTATTTTTAAAAGCATCTTCATAGATATTTGGCCCATCTCAAAAGCCCTTTGCCTGATATGAGAAATTGGCGTTTCAAGTAAATCTATCAGATCGACATTTGAAAAACCTATAATTGACAGTTCATCACTATTAATCTGCAACTTTTTTAAGGCTCTAAGGCATGACATACTCAACCTGTCTCCCGCTATAAATATCGCATCCGGACGCTGATCTAACGCCATCAACTGTTTAATTGCCAATTCAGTTTCGCCATGCTCACTACCACCAGATGGACAGAACTTGATCAATTCATCCCGCCATGTAATATGTTGATCCGTTAATGCTGCTCTATATCCATTCATCCGTTCTTTAGTAATGGACAGTTGTGGTGCGGTAGCTAAAAAAGCGATACTTCTATTGCCATTTTCTATCAATTGCAAAATAGCCTTATAGGAACTTTCAAAATTATTGCAGATTACCTTATAAGTATCTATCTCCTCTACAATTCGATCAAAGAAAACAATAGGCAGACCACTTTTATGCATTTGCTGAAGATGGGTATATGCTGTTGTGTTAGAAGACATGGTAATAATCAGCCCATCAACAGAGCGGTTGGCCATATGGTTCACCACTTCAATTTCCTTATGATAGGAATCCTTAGTTTGGGAGATTATGGTGTGATAACCCTCTTTGTCTGCTATTGATTCAATTCCTGATATTGCCTGTGAAAAGAAACTATTCGCTAAATCAGGAACAACTATGCCAATGGACTTACTTTTCTTGCTCCTCAGCCCCGCGGCCATTGGATTGGATTGATAATTTACAAGCGCAGCATAGTCATTCACCAGTTTTTTGGTCTCGTTACTAATTTCGTAAGAATCCCTTAACGCTCTGGAGACCGTTGAAGGTGAAAGGTCGAGTGCCAATGCAATATCTTTTAAAGTTATAGGCTTATACATAAAACATGCTAGGTAAAACATGATGAATGTACTAAAAAACTACTATAGTACTAATAGAAATCAAACCAAAGCTTTCCTATAACCTTTGAATTTAACGCTATATTCTTTTGACTCTGAGGCCCCATGGGCTCTGCCTGCGTAAATTTATTACCAATGGGAGCGATTGCATTTAAAAACCCTAAGTTTCCTTCCGGAAAAGGTGGATTTACATGAGGAATGAATGAGGTACGTTGCCTACCGGGCTTCAACATTTGCAGAAACAAATCTGATTTGTCGGTATATACCCTAAATGTAGCGTTACCAGCTGCTATTTCTGCCCAATATAGATTGGCATGATAGCCTTTAAATTCCGGGTAAACAAAAGTCTCACCAGTTATTGTGTTGTTGTAACTCTTTTCCCAAACGCTTGTACTCACCCCTTTTGACCTGTTTTTCCAGGTTCTGTAGGGCCCATCGCCCAGCCAGCGCATGTCCGTTATTTTAGATTCATCAATATTAAAAGTTATCCCATAAAAATTAGCGGTTCCCGTTTGGGTATAGTCATACTCCAGACATACCGGTTTCCCTAAAACAAATAGCCATTTGGCATTCAAAGTTGATTCACCTGCATAAGTGCTTTCCACTATGATTCCTCCATCTGCTGTTTTCGTATGCTTAAAACTTTGTAGTGTCTGATTTACACCGGCAAGCTTAGGACCATCGCCAAAACAAGCCACTCCTTTGCTATTTTCAACAGTCTTTAAATAACCAGTTTGCGTATCAAACGTGTAAATTATCCCATTTTGCGTGACAACATATGCATGCTCTTTTTCCGAATCCGTAATGCTACTTTTTTCTTTGTCAAGCCTGCTCAAATTCTTTTGTGCAATCTGAGCCGTAGTTTTAATTGGCCAGGTCCAGGTATAAATTTCTCTTCCCTGCTTGTTTGTAGCTATAAAACGCAGTGCATCTGCATCTTTCCAGTTGGGTGTAAGGTTAAGTTTGAAACTACCAGTTTTACCTGGTGCCAGTGCAGCGGAGAACTTACCGGAAGAAATCTGAGTAAATCCATTCTTTTTCTCCATTGCTAATGGGAATTTAACCAATTGCCAGCTGAAATTACAATCAGAAAGGTTGGTATATAAGTAAGTATTCTCTAACTCAATAGCGACATTTTGCGAACTGAAATCCGGTTTTTTCACCTGTACGGGACTCCAAACCTCCTTTATGGTATAGAAGCTCCCCTCTTTTTCTCGGTGAGGCCCAACAATGCCATCTGCCCCATGGTTTCCATCGGTATCTATACTGTCCTTTTTATCTCTTCTAACAACACCTTCATCTGTTAAAGCCCACAGAAAACCGCCGGCATGCCTTGGATTTTGACGAATGAGCTTCCAGTTGTCATCCAGACTTGCCCCATGTCCTCCATCATAAAGCCCATGGATCATTTCTGTATGGAGCAGGATATCCTGTTTTTTTGCAGCATTTTCAATGTACTTATATTCCGGATAGTGTTTCGTATCTATATGGTTAAAATTACTCCAGGGATGGATCACTACCCGCTTTTGAGGGTCATAAAGTGCATAATCATTATCCAGCTCAAGGTTAAATCCTCCTTCATTTCCGTTGGCCCAAAACAGAATACTTGGATGGTTTACATCGCGAACAATCAGTTCCTTAACCAGCTTTCGTCCAACTGGAGTACCATAATGTTGTTGCCAACCGGTTAGTTCATCAACGACAAATAAGCCTAAAGAATCACAAAGATCTAAGAATTCAGCGTCTGGTGGGTAATGAGACATACGTACCGCATTCATGTTCATGTCTTTCATGAGCATAATATCCTGTAGATGTACACCTCTACTTAGTGTTCTGCCACTTTCCGGCCAGAAGCTGTGGCGATTTACGCCTTTTATCAAAATCTTTGTTCCGTTTACATAAATCCCATCCGACTTCCTCACCTCTACGGTTCTGAATCCGAAGCGTTGGTTTAACACATGTACAATGCGTCCCTTTCTTGTTATGCTCACTTGTGCCGTGTAAAGATTTGGGAATTCAGGATTCCAAAGTAAAGGTTTACTAAACTTACCTGTCAATCTTATTGAATCAGCCGGTTTACTTATGTTATAACTTAATGGCGAGCCAAATGCAGCTCCTTTTAGTGTTGACAAGCGAACCGAAACTTTATCGCCCGATTGCACCTTACCGGTAAACACATCTATTCCAAAATTCCCATCAGCCCTGGCATCAATTGCAACACGGTCTATAAATGTCCTGGGCATTACCTTCAGGTAAACAGGGCGAAAAATACCACCAAATGTCCAGAAATCACCTTCGCGCTCAGCATTATTTACAGTAGCATCAGCACTCTCCTTACTTACTGTTACCTCCAGTAGATTATCAGCATCATATTTCAGTAAATTACTTACAGGATAATTGAAACGATAAAAGCTACCCTGATGTATAGCGCCAGCAAGCTGACCATTAACTTTGACTTCGGCATCAGTCATCACCCCTTCAAAAACGAGTTGAATCTCTTTGTCAGACCAGGATTTATCTGCTTTAAAATGATGACGGTACAGCCCCTGCTCATCCAATTTTTTCTTATCATGTCCATAATTGTAACCGCCAAATCCTTGCAGTTCCCATTGAGATGGAACAGGTATTTCGGTCCATTTGCCACTCTTCATTCCTTTGGTACAAAAGAATTCCCAGTTAACAGTATGATCTTTATCAGTCCCTGATAAGTAGACAAGTTTGCTCTGTTGTGCGGAAGCCTTTACAGCAAATACACCTATAAGACATACAGCAGATAGAATAATTCGTTTCATGATGTTAAATTCAAAGATTACTGAACCAATTTATATAGGGCACCTTTATCGCTTTCGAGTAAAACCGTAAGCATATATATATCACCTTTTAGATCTTCGCCAAAACTATAGATATGCCAATATCCTGCATCCCTTGAAATTGACATTTTTGTTCTTATCCATTTGTTATCAGGACCTTTGGAAAGTTTCCAGATCGGCCCCATGAAATCGCCAAAAACATATTTACCATTTAAAGATGGAATTGCCTTACCACGATAAACATAACCTCCGGTAATACTTATGCCTTCTGTATGAGGGTACTCCATAATCGGAAGAATGTGATCTTTAGGCTGAGGATCATTTGGTCTGTAGGAATGTAATCCTTCAAAAGTGCGCCAGCCATAATTTCCGCCTTTTGTTACCAAATCTACCTCCTCATACTTATCCTGGCCCACGTCTGCAACAAAAAGCTGATTGGTTTTACGATCAAAACTAAAACGCCATGGATTTCTAAACCCATAGGCATAAATCTCAGGTCGCGCGCCAGCAACATTTACAAATGGATTATCCGCAGGAATTCCGTAAGGTTCCTTATCGACATCAATTCTACATATTTTACCAAGGAGATTTGTTAGGTTTTGTGCGTTCCCGTATTCTCCATGCATATCATTCTGTCCGCCACCATCTCCGATAGCGATATAAAGAAAACCATCAGCTCCAAACTGCAAACAGCCACCGTTATGATTTGGTTGTGGTTGATCCGCTATTAGCACTTGGCGCATTTTAGTTTGATCGGCAATCCTGCGGTTAGTCTTAGATACAGTATACTCCCTTACCTCAGACTGGTGATCTGCTCCTTTGCCTTTTGCCGAAGGAACGCTACAGTAGATATAGAATTTGCCATTGGTTACATAATCCGGGTGAAATGCTAAACCAAGTAGTCCGCGTTCTTCATAACCTTCCTTTTTTAGAACTTCGCCCGAGATATCAAGAAAGGGAGTCTGAGTTAGTTTACCATTTTCAATGATGCGTATGCGTCCTTCCTGTTCACAAACAAAAAGTAAGTTCGGCTCTTTTTTAGTAACAGCCATTGCCGTTGGATGTGACAATTCATCTGTAATCAGTTTTAATTTAACAGGATCCGATTTAGCGGTTCCCTGTCCAAACGTAGCGACAGGGGCCGCTATAACAAAAAAAAATGGCAAAAAAAACTTGTTTAATCTCATTCGGCTTCAAATTTGGTCAGGCTGCTGGAGGGTGTAGTCTCCTTCAATTCCAATACGATATTAAGAAGATTAATGCCCTTTTTATTTAATCAGACTATAAAAATTTACGCAATCGTTGCCGAAACGCTATAAGTTATAGTTAAGTAGTCATTTAAATTAACTTACTCTCTATTCATTCTAACAATACGCGGATAAAACTTACCCTGAATATCAACCAGATCATGCTGTGCAGTTATGACGTTTTCAATATCCTTATAAGCTAAAGGGTTCTCTTCAACAGTCCCCCCAATTAACGTAACTCCAGCATTAGTAAGCATCTTTTTCATCGCCGACACTGTCATACTATCTTTAGCCTTTTGTCTGCTCATAGCACGGCCTGCCCCATGCGATGCAGAGTATAATGCATCCTTGCTTCCTTTGCCCGCCACCAAATAAGCCGGTGTTGTCATACTGCCGGGAATGATTCCCAGTTCACCTTTATGCGCTGGTGTTGCACCCTTGCGGTGTATGATTACTTCTTTACCATCAACCAATTTGTCTTTCCAAGCAAAATTGTGATGGTTATCCACCACGTGAAGTGCCTTTAACCCTAAAGCTTTTAACAGGTTTGCATGGATGCGTTCATGACAAGCTTTAGCATAGTCACCAGCCAATGTCATGGTAAGCCAGTATTCTTGGCCTGCTTCGCTATTAATATCCAGCCAAGCCAGTTGTTGTGCATGCCGTGGCAGCTTACAGCTATCCATTGCAAGTTTTGTGTAGTGTTTAGCTATAGCTGCACCTAAACCACGGCTTCCGGAATGCGTTAATAAGGCCGCGTACTTTTTGGCCGGCAATCCTAAGGTATTGTTAGCCAGCAACTCAATTTCGCCAAACTCCACAAAATGGTTGCCATTGCCTGACGTACCCAGTTGCCTTACCGCTTTACCTCGCAATGGCTTCAAAAAGGGTATTTCATTAAACACCGGACTATCTAACACTTCATGTTCCTGTCTAATATCTAAGCCGCCTTCCATTCCAAAATGGGTGTGATTTTTTAACGCCTGTTTAATGCTGTATTCAAACCTTCTTATGAAACCATCGCTCTCGTCAATAATCGAAAGCGCCATTCGGCAACCAATATCCATTCCTACCGCGTAGGGTATCACTACATTATCTGTGGCCAACACACCGCCAATAGGCAAACCAAACCCCATGTGCGCATCAGGCATTAACGCACCCTGTACGCTTACCGGCAATAGGCTAGCTAACTCCATTTGCTTTTTCGCCGATTGTTCAATTCCCTTACCGCCATAGGTCTTACAGAACACCGGCTCATCGCGTAATTCGTAAGCTTTAAATGATGGCCCTCCTACTTTACCTATTATCTTCTCCGCTATTTTACTTGTTAATTCATTGTCCAAAAATGCTTCAGGATCATTCTTAATTTTCACCAACAGATCCAACAATTGTTGCTTACTGTGGTGCTTAAAATTTTTAGAGGCTAGCCCAATAACCAAGCTTCGAAGCTGATCATTATGATAACCTATTTTACTTAAATCTTTTGTTCTTAAACTGCCCATTGGGGTTATGTTTCTAATTCCAGATATGCTACTTTATGAGCATATCTGTGCATGTTTTTAAATTTGCTAATATATTTTATACGCTCGTCAAAATCATCTTTCCATCCTCGCTGATAGAGATTTTCAAGCGGCACGACCATTCATGTGTGTGCATCACACTTTCATTTTAATTTTTCTTGAATTTGATTCTTGATCTCAGTTCATCCTTGAGTAAGGATATACCCTTTAAAGTGCTCAGAAAAATCCCATGAATTGGGGCAGACAAACATTGCACAAGTTACCCATGCAACCGTTTAGTTAATTAATAAAACAGGGGTTTGACTGCCTAATTAGGCAATGAGCGAAAGGGACGATATGTAGATATGCGCTGTCATGATTCCTTGATATTTAAATGATTAATAAATCAAGAATTAAGCGCAAAGATATAAAATTATATATTAAGAAGTAATAATTAATTCATAAACTTCCCTAAGCTGCAAGATACACTCTCAGCGATGATGATACAGATGATTACAAAGAAATCTGCTGATCACCTAAAAAACATAGAAAATTATTGTCTCACAGCGCTGGTTGCGAGACAATAAAATATATTATTTCAAACTCAACTCAATAACCGGAATTTTAAAATCGGGTTTTTGGGTTGGTAATTTCAAGACGAGACTACCAGAAGTCGATTTGTCTTTATCAGTTAAGAGTTCTGAATTATCATGTAAAAACTGAGCATAAATGACATCGTCACCATATCCGTCCAGTACTATTTTGCCATCTTTAGGATACTCAAAAAGGTGAACGTATAGTTTTTTGTCGGTTTTGTTGTAGGTAAGCTGGGTTCCCGATGCAGGTTTATATTTATCAGGAGCAAAAGTGCATCCGTAAATTGACTTAGAATTGGCATGCATCCAAAGCCCAAGACTATCGAGCGCAGTATTTGCCCTGTTATCAAATTCGCCCCGGGCTGTTGGCCCAACGTTTAACAACAAATTACCACCATTGGCTACTGAGGTAATTAATAAGCTTAACAATTGCTTATTGGTTTTCCAGGTATTTTCATCTCTGTAATAACCCCATGAGCCTGAAAAAGTCTGGCATGTTTCCCAAGTTTTGCCTTTAAATTTAGCCAATGCTTCGGTACTAACCTGTTCTGGTGTTTCAAAATCTGCACCGTCTGTATAGTCATCTAAATCCAGTCTGTTATCTACAATTATGCCGGGCTGTAATTTTCTGATTTGCTTTAACAAGTCAACAGACGCCCAGTCTTCTTTGCCCTTACCATGCTTACCTGGATATGAGAAATCAAGCCAAAGGACATCAATTTTTCCATACTTAGTTAAAATCTCGTTAACCTGATTGCTTAAATATTTACGGTAATTAGCCATATTCCTGCCTTTATTCAATGCCAGATATTGATTTTCGTCGTTGTTTGCAGGTTTTAAAGGATGGTATTGATCTACTGTGAAATCTGGGTGGTGCCAATCAATTAGTGAGTAATAGAAACCAATTTTTAAGCCTTCTGCTCTAAAAGCATCAACAAATTCTTTTACTAAATCTCTTTTTGCCAAAGTATTGGTTGCTTTGTAATCGGTAAATTTACTATCAAACAATGTAAATCCTTCATGGTGTTTAGTGGTTAATACAACATATTTCATTCCTGCTGCTTTCGCTTTTTTTGCCCATAGTTTAGGCTGAAACTGATCAGGATTAAATTGATTGAAATACTTCTGGTAACCTTCGTTAGTAATGTGTTCATTACTTTTTACCCACTCGTGGCGAGAAGGCAAAGCATACAAGCCCCAATGGATAAACATCCCAAATCTGGCATCTTTCCACCATTCCATTCTTTTGGCTTTTTGCTCAACGGTTTCATTACCAATCTTCTTTTGAGCCTGTACGGCTGAGGTGGCGAGCAGGATTAACATCAAGCCCCACAATAGTTTTCTGTTCATGTTTTATCTGGTTTGTTCAGTTATGTGAATAACAAATTTAGAAGATAAACAGTAACAGAAATAAATCATATTGGCAATCAATTAAGTTTTTTTGGATAGAGAATAAAAAATTGTCAATAGCTAATAATTCTGATATGATTGTTTATTTTGACGAAACAAATAGCATCTGATTTTTAATAAATGATTCAAATACTACTTATCATAAATAGCCTAATCTTTTTCTTCCTTGCCTCTATGCATGTCTACTGGGCACTGGGTGGCAAATGGGGAGAAGATGCAGTTGTCCCGACTAATGGCAATGGCAAAAAGCTATTCAATCCAGGACTTATAGGGACACTTATAGTAGCAATAGGATTACTGCTATTTATGCTTGTTGACCTCGCCTACAGTGGTTTGATAGAACATGAATTAAGTAAAGACACCATGCACTATGCTATATTGGCTATTGGTGTAATTTTCCTTGTTCGGGCAATTGGCAATTTTAACAATGTAGGATTTACAAAAAGACGTACACAAACTGTATTTGCAGAAATGGATACCCGATATTACAGTCCTCTTTGCTTATTCATTGGTGTAGTCCACTTAGTGGCAGCTTGTTTCTGAAAGTATACCCAGGGTCTCATACAATGACTTTATCTATATTTGCAACCTAATGCTTAAAAAAGAGCGAACTTTTACTATGCAAGAACCCATTAATAAAAATTACAAGATTGCCGCCTACCTCCTCTTTACAGCAGCAGCAGTTACACTAATAAATCATATGCTGCATTACGCTAAACATATCGCTACAGGGAATCTAATACTTGAAACAGCACTCTTAATTGCTATTTTGGGGTATTTTGCGCTGTTAGGTAAAGATTGGTTGAAGTGGGTACTCACCTTCATTACGGTAATTAGCGTGTTTGCTTTACAGCCTATTTTAAAGGAATTCGATGTTTATCCAGTTTATAGTATACTAAGTGTTATTACTTGCGCTCTACAAATTATAGCCATGCCATTTTTGTTTTTTGCACCTAAGATACCTTAATAAAATATTAGAGAGATATTTTTGATGATGGAGATAATAATTACCTCTTACAATAAATTTGATCCTATTTAATTGCTGATGAAATAGTTATTTATAATCATTTATATACAAATTCAAGAAAGGATATTTTTTTTATAACAGCATCAGTACTTTATCTTAAAATTTTAGTAGATTAGAGTAAAGGTCACAAAGCCAAGTCTCCAGAAGGAACTTGCTACTAAAAAACAAAGGAAGAATTGTACTAGAGTAGTTTAATTTCAGATTATTGCTTTTTATAAAGATCTAAATTTTGTCTGTAAAGACATCAGGATGATTTGTTGTAACATAGGAGTTTTTTGTTATTGCTTTCGAATCGGTATTCCGATGACATACGATCCAATTGGATCGTAGTAATAGTGGATAATTGTGACCTTTTACTTTTCATCTAAATACCTTTGGAAATGGCATTTCATGCAGGATACGCGGCTTCTATTGCTCTTGTACAAAAAACCGCTCAGGAGATTCTCCATATTTACTATCAAAACAATGAACAAGAACTCATTATCCAAAGAACAATCAATATTGAGAACGTTACTATAGGTATAGATCTGTTTTGCTCAGAGCCACGACTCACCTTTTCTGCTCAATCTGACAACCGTATTCTTGTCACATTAAGATTTTTTGGCAGCTTTACATTTTCCGGCCCTGAGTTGCCCACCTTAAATACCTCCATAGTGATTACGGTCACAGGATTCTGTCCCATTAATCTACTGGAATCAGGCGGAGCATTTCAATTCTCAATCCGAATGCCGCAGATTGAAGTAACCGCTTTTGATCTGCAAATTGTCCAAGGCATCAATCCAATTAATATTTTTGGCATTGATATCAATAACAATCAGCTACGGGACACCTTGCAATTGATTCTTTTAACACAACGAAATAGAGATTTCATTTTTACCAATCCTTTGTTATCCCAGCTAAAAAAAGTGAATGCAATCATATCGCGAGTAGACCTGAAACTATTCGACGGTATCGCAGTTATTGGTGTTGATCTGGAAAATTTGACTACAGGAAATTTTAATGATCTGACTGATTTCATCTCCATTCCCACCGGACATGGATGGTACAAGACCTATTCAAATCAAATCAATGTAGGAGAAGAAGAAGGATGGCCTGTATATGATATAGGATGGACAAAAACAAAACACTATAAAGACAAGTCAAATAAGTATTCCGAAATTGGGACTTCGATTAATACCATCGTTATTAACCATATCTTTGATACATATGCACGGCAACAAATCTTAAACACTTTTGAAGAAAGCAGAACTAAGGCCCTCAAGGAAGCTATTGATCGTTCCATTGAGGACCAAAAAGCCCCGGTGTATCCAGAAATCGCCTACATATTTATTGATAAAATCTCGATTCAGCTCAAAGACGATTACATAGAAATAAACCTAACCATTACCAGAAAAGGCAATAATAAAACCACCATCACCACTGACGTGCACATTAAAATGCGCTTTGTACAGACAGACATAGATGGTGATACCGCATTTATCTGTAACCATCAAACCGATGCCGGATACACACTTGAGGTTTTTGAGGTGAATATTGACGAGCCAGGTTGGCTTAAAGTACTTGCAACAATTGGTTTGGCCCTTGGTGTTGTCACCATGGGATTCTCGCCGGTAGGGGGTCTGATCATTGTCTTCTTTATTGGAGTCACTGCAGGGGCCATTATTCCAGATCTGATTGAAAGCATTGAAAACGCTTCATTGTTAAAATTAAGCCAGGCAATTGGACAGCAACAAGGAAAAATACAATTGCAACTGCCTGGAACAACCTCACCTACCTGTACCATTCAGATAGACAATCTGATCAACGATGCTAATGGCATCAGTGCATGGTTTGGTTTTGAAAGTGTAACCAGCTCCTACTCATTTCTTTCTATTGATGGTAAAAAAATTGGTAAAGAGCTGGTATGGCCTGTGGAAGCCACCCAGGAGATTAAAATTGTTTTGGAACTTCCAATTGGTTTTTATCATCCTTTTGACCCCATTGTCAGAATTCGTTGGGAAATCTATGCAGATAAGAAACTAATTCTTCAACGTGATCAACTCATCAATGGTAATGCCGGAGCAACCTCCCCATTGATCATGATCCTGGATCACAACAAACAGGAGTTTCAAGCCTACCAGAACTTTGATGTCAGCTGCCGGGTATACAGACCTTGGGGAACATGGGTTGAAGAGGTCTATAAATCCAGGATTAATATTGTGATTCAGGATAAACTCCTGCGAAATAAAAAATATGTCAAATGGGGTCCTCATGTTGCTTTTTGGCCGCATTATACCGGAAAATTCAATGCTCCATCAAGGATTAAAGACGGGACATGGGACAGTGAATCAAGGGTCAGCAAAATTCACAGAACTGATATTGACACGCGTTGCAAGTTTGCTTCCGAATATTCGCCGGAATTTAAAATCAATGAGTTACAATATTTTGACACCCTTCCCTTCCCCATAGAGACTATTTTGGAAAACAGACATTTGCTATGTGACTATTGTTTCTTTGGAGGACCGGATAAAAATGTTGTTAAGCTGGAAAAATAGAAAGTTCAAACTACTTAATTAAAAGTTAACTAACTCCGGTTCAGGCAACCATTTGTCGTTTACTGTAACGCTGAAGCTATTAACTATAGGATTAATCATTTTTCCCCTTACAATTGTTCGTTTGTTCTTGTAAATGGGCACATTTAGGCTTTTTTTCTGACTCACGGCACTACCATAAGATATTTCTATAGCCAAGGGTTTATCTGTTCTTAAAATGTAAATACTGATCGGACCATTTGCATTGCTGATCCTATACTGGTCATTATCTATGGTACCAAACGAAGATTCACTGTTGAACATATAACCGGTTGCTTCGTTATCTACATCAACAGTAAAATTTTCCAAATCATCAACAATGACTTCCAGTTTCCCCACGATTCTCTGAAGTTCCATTGTTATTTGCTGAGGATCTTTAACCACAATGAGCTGTTTAGCAAAAAAGGTGTCGTCAGTTTTATACCGCTTATCGCCCATTGAGAAACCTGGCTGCCAGTATTCCATATTAGCCTCTTGTAAGGGAAGTTTAACCGGGGTGTCGTTATCCCTGAAAAACTTATTAATACCAAATTCCGATTTAGAACCGATGGCAACAACCTGGTATTCGGCTGCCGGAAGTTCAAATGACCGTTGACCAAATTGAGGATCAGTAGAAAATTGGGTCAGCCTTGCCACTTCAGCAGCTGTTTGGCCCTCGTAAATCACAAATGTCAGTTGCGTGATGAGGTTTTTTAAAGGCAATGTTTGGTTACTGGCTTGCCCCTCAGTAGCGCTGGCTGCCCGGTCGACTGAAAAATCGAGTTTAATTTTTTTTCCATTTGAAGTCGGAATTTCCTCCATCGCTTTTTTGCTGCACGATAATGATAATATCAAACATGCAGTCATGATTAGGGTTGATTTTTTCATAACTTTTTATTATGAAAATACAGAGTCGTTGTTGGAAATAAATTAAATTAATTCGATTGTGTAGCAAATCGTATAAAACAGGGGTTTATTTGAGTAAATATCATCACAAAAGAGAAGTACAATCATTTAAGTGTCATATAAAGCGCGTATTGCGTTGAATTCCGTAGATTTCCGTCATAAACCGCATAGAATGCAGAAGCATCTTTATATTCCTGTTATATTTAATTCATGAAATCAAAAAATCGTCTGATATTAAAATACTTTGAGCTAAAAAATATCGCTTAAAAATTTTAATCAAGAGGGTACAGCCACTAAACTGGATTGGTTTTGGCTTGGTTCCGGATTTGGAAAAAATCCGAATTTAGACCTAAAATATAGTCGCTCCTGACACCACCTTTAAACGCACCTTGTTCGGACCTCGTTCGGCCAGGGCCGAACGAGGTCCGAACAAAAGCGGTAGAAGAAGCGAACAATTTGAAGAACCCAAAAAAAATTCAAAAATTTGGAATATCCCTTCATTTTCGAAAAAAATTCGAATCAAATTTTTCTGTTCTAAACTGCTTCCCTACGCTAGAGTTTATGCAAAATTCTGAATTTACCTTTAATTACATAAGCCTTTATATTTGGATCTTTCCTTGGATTTGGTCTATCAAGCATAGTTGTATTGATGGTGCCAGTAATGATTCGGCCCTGTTTTTCAACCAGTTCGGAGCCAGTAATTACAATGGCATCAGCCACCACTGCTGGTTTAGGGCTTAGCAAATAATCATAATTATTCAACGTATAACCTTCAGGATAATCCTGTAAGGAAACACTACCCTGAACGAGTTTGCCACTCGCCTCAGGCGTACCATTCGGAGTACGCGACGGTTTAGAAATATCTGACACAATCGTAAGTACCAGTTGCGGCCCCTTTTCCTTTCCTGCAAAAATTTTAAACTCTATATCAGTTGCACTAAACTGATTAAAAGACGTTAACACATCCTCAGGAGCTAATTTCACTTCTTTCCCATCAATGGTATATTCAAAGTACAATTGATCATCCGTTTTTTTATCCTTATCGCTATCCTTACTGCAGCTAGTGCATAAGATGGAAAGTAATAATGTCAATGTGTAGATTGTAGTTTTCATGTTTTACAGATTTAATGTTTGAGTTGATTTGTTTTATTTTCTAAATAAGGTGCTAATGCCGCTTTCAGTTCAGGACTACCAGGAGCGAGCCCACCTACCCTGGTTGTACTGGTCGCAGTGATTACAAAAATTTTAATTGTAAGATCATTGTCAAAGTAATTCTTGAGCTCTGAGATATCACCGAACGATGATCCATTAGTTTTTTTAACCTCGAATACCACTACCCTGTTTTGTGGGTAAATGAAAAAACTGGTATGAATCTCTGGGGATGGTGGATCTCCATTGGCTGGAGTCCAGAGACCTAAACTCCCTACATACATCTGTATCATATTATCAGTTAATTCCTTTGTTGTGTAATTAAATGCGCCGGCACTGGCAATTAAAGGAAAACTGATGGTTCCAGATATGTAAGCAACATTCCAAGGATTTGTAAAAATATAGGAACGGACATTTGCATTGCCATCTTTGCCCTTAAGCTCGAGTGCTGGTCCCCAGCTGGTCGTTTTTGGGCCATACAAATAGCAAGCAGCCTTATCCAAATAAAAATCACCGACTGTTCCTTGTGTAGCAGCAGGGGCTCCATTGCCACTTAAGGTTTTACTCCCATTCTTTCCATCAGATCCGGCAGCGCCCTTTAAACCAATGGATGCGCCCCAGCTGGAGGTCGTTTTGGGGCCAAATAATTGCCCTGTAACACGGTTCAGGTAATAATCTCCAACCTTTCCCATACTTAACGCAGGTGCTATATCGCCGGAGTACATGATACTTCCATCTTTACCGGCCGGGCCTACCGGTCCTATCTCCCCTTTAGCACCTTTTTCCCCTTGTGCACCTACAGGACCTTGTGGTCCATTATCGCCTTTTTTACAGGCTATTAATCCTAAGATAAATAGCCATAGAATCGTTTTTGAGTACTGTTTCATTTTCATAAGATATAAGTTTATTGGTCGTTTAGCTGATGTAATTTGCAGGTTATTTTTTGAAGTCAAATGGCTGGGTATTATCCTCGCTATTGTAAGCTACATGAAACTGTTTGCTGAAATCCATTGCGGGCTCCAGACTTTCCATTTTTGGATTTCCCGTCACTTGATTACTCCTTGCACAGACATAAAATTTCTGAGCATCGAAATCAAAAAAATAAAGATTTGAGCCGTAGGTTTTACCAATCTCAGCATCGGTACAGGCCGCATCAATCTTAGTCCAATCCAGGCCAGTTCCATTAGGAAATAGTTCTGCTATTGTATTTGTTTTTTTTACCAAAATAGGATTAGCAGGCACATAATAAATGGACTTATTATTTTTGAAATCAAAAAAGGTATAGGTTTTTTGGGTAGTTAAACCCGCATTTGGTTTCTCAAAAGAGTAGATACAAGCATTAAAATTTGCAGCATTTCTATCAGCTGCTACCATGCCTCCAAAAACACTTTCAAAATTATTGAAGCTGCTGAAATGAGGTGCATCACCTTTAGGCCACTTGGTATTTCCTGGAGTAAATACCTTGTTGCCTTTTTTATCAAAAAATTGGTTGTCTGCCGATAGATAGCCCTCTACAGAACTGATTGGGAAACGCATATCATTTGCATTTAACACAACGCTATCCAGAAAAAATAAAGTTACATAGTCATCAAATTCGAATTGCAGTATTCTGATCTTATCTCCTTTATGCTGGTAAAAATCTAATCCCTGAGCGCTCTTTGTTGCATGGATGTTAACTATTCCAGTGAACTTCCAATCTTCGTTTTTCTTCCCTGGTTCAATAACCTCCTTATTTTTGGAACATGAAAGCATAAGCATTGTTAATCCAATCAGCAATAACTTTTGTTTAATCGTTTTCATAAGAATATGATGTGTTTTTATTTTTTAATAAACTCTACTCTTCTGTGGTTGGCTTTAGGGGTAGCGCGATCATTAACAGCGTCCTTTACTTTGTCTTTTACAAAAATCAGTTTTTGGTTTTTCATTGCTTTTTAATTAAAAGATCAATTGAAAATTATATGGAATGAAGATACCCGGATATGGAGTGTACTCTTTCAGCTAATCGATGAACGCAGGTGTTTAATCGATGAAGGAAAATGCGTCATCAGCATTTCTATTTGATATTCACCAGTACATTGATTTTTGCAACCACTGGCTGATTATAATCTTGCAGCGCCTTACCAAGCACCTGTCCAACACCAACCTTCTTCAAGTCTGCTTTCATGGCTACTCCAGTTTGTGAAGAGGTTACCAGCATATCACCACGTTTGATCGCGCCACCTTCTAAACAAACTTTAGTTGGAACCACGCCAATAACTCCCATAGGTACTTTACCACTAATATCTGCATCGATATGTGCTTCGGTAAGTAACACACCTGGTTTAGTAGCATAAACGCCGGCAATCAAGTTAGAATAAGCACCGCTGGATTTTTCAACCGTCCTGTCTTTGGTAAGTGAAATCACCAAAATATCTCCTGGCTCATATGCAGTAATATTACCGGTAATGTCAAAAGCCTCTGCAATGTCAGCTCCCCCTGTCTGGGTCCCGTCATTAAAAAAACCTCTACCCTTATTATCAATTCTTGCCACATTATCAGCAGGATTTGTAGATAAGAATGGGCTGTTTTTAAAAATAGCAACATTACTGGTGCCCGGTGCTCCAAAGGAAGTAGCAATCAGGGCTGGCCCGGATCCAAAAGTAAGGGCTAAAATTGCCGGCGATGGGTTTGCTGAAGCTAAGTTCACAAAGTAACCCGCAATTGCTGAGCCGGTGGTTTGTGCATTGATGGAAAAACCTCCGGCAACAGACGCATCATTTATTTTTACCTGACCATTTATCTCTACATTTCCCTTTTCCGTTTTGAGGGCCAAACCACCATAATCACTCCTAAATTGTGCAGCCGTACCATTTGCACTTTGGCCATACACGCCTACTTCATCTACTGAATAACCTTCAACACCACGCCCTTTACTTGCCTGTCCAAAAACACCAGCCCCATTAGCACCGGAATGTATACCCCAGATACCATATCCCTTTGCAGGGCCGGTATTCTTATTAAAGCCACGTACTGCGCTGGAATTTGTTCCGGTTGCAGTAGCCGAAAGTTCTGCATAAACGGCCACTCCCCCAACAGCAGAAGAGCCGCTGATCGCTTCAATTGCAGCCCCAGTATTTGTTGTGCTTTTTACGCCCACACCAGTGCCACCCGAGCTTACCTCTAATACCGTATTATTATTACCTGGCTGAATGGTGTAAATTTTTGCCGCAGGACCGAAATTACTAAAAGCGGAAAGCCCGAGCGCATTTGTTTTTCCACTGGCCATTACCCCAATTCCCCCAGCGTCGTTACTTGCTCCTTTTATTCCTACCCCAAATTCATTATTTCCAAGAATGGCATTACTTGTTGAAATGGTACTAGCATTAAAAGCACTAATTGTAGCATTTATAAATGCATTTGTTGTGCTATTGGCTGCGATGGCCTCTCCACCCTTAACATCAACACTAATCCCTTTGCCAGTACCTTGGGTGGACACCTTCAATACATGCGATGTGTTCGCAGAATTCGTTAATTTAAATTCTGCAGCGGACCCCGTTTCTGAATCTGCCATGATCCCTGTTCCTGATTCTGCACCTCCATAAATTCCTGCGCCAGTGCCCTCAGAGTGACCAATAAGCGCAGGCTGAGTATTCGCTGCATTTGGAACATAAAAATAGCCAGCAGCCGAGGAAGTGCTATTCGTTGTACCCCACACCCCCACATGTTGCTCACTTAAACCCAAAACGCCAATACCACTGGCCTCAGTTGCCTTACCAAACACCCCATAACCTTTGTTGCTTTCCCCTTGTATAGCACCCGATGGAATGTTCGATGTGCCATCTGTATTTTTTATGGCAAACAATGCCTTTTGAGGACTAGCCTGCACTGCCTCATATGGCAAAGTGAAGCCACCTCCACCGGCTATTGCGGCCGGCAGCCATTTTGTTCCATCATACTTGAGGTATTGGTTTGCCAAAGGAGCAACATTAGAAACCATCTTTCCCTGCAATTTCACTACAGTTGGGTCAGGATAGACCCCACTTAAATCACCCCCCGCCGTAGCTCCGGCAATCGTACCGGCCGTACCTTGCGGGCCGGCAGGTCCAATTGGACCTGTTGCACCTGCAAGTCCCTGTGGGCCAGCTAAGCCCTGATCACCTTTATCTCCCTTATCCCCTTTTAACCCTGCAATACCCTGTAAACCAGGATCCCCTTTATCGCCTTTATCACCTTTCAACCCTTCAGCGCCGGTGGTTCCAGGATCTCCTTTGTCTCCTTTTGGGCCAACAGGACCCTGGACTCCCGGATTACTATTTGCTGCAAATAGTGCATACGGCACACTCATTAACTGAGTAGTGCCTAAATCGGAAAAGCCACCATTGCCAACGGCAAGCTCTACTTTTAAAAACTGATTCGCATTTTGCCAGGGAACATTTGCAAAAACACCGGTAGATGGACTTCCTTTACCAATTTGCAAAGTAAAAAGCCCCAGCTGATTAGTCGTTAAACTATGATTTTCCTGATACTGGACTGTACCAGCGGCAGTGCCACCCAGGATAGAGATTTTTACCTTTATAGCTTGATTTGCCAAAGTAGTTCCATTGACATTCCTGGCGACTGCCTGATAGTTTATACCGTTTAGTCCGGTTTGAGCGCAGAGGGTAAAAGCGGATGCAATTACCATCAAGAGAGAGAAAAGAATCTTTTTCATTTTCCTTTAGATTTTAAGTAATAGGTCATTAATTTAGATGGAGCATTACTGATGAAGTGTATAGCTAATGGTGAACTTTAATCCATTTTTGAGCACGTATCTTTTTGATGTGGGGGCGATATAGCTGATGTCAAACTGAAAAGGATTAGCTTTCAATCCTAGTCCTGCGGCAAAATGTTGCCTGTTCCCTTTCTCTGGATCCTCATAGAAGAAGCCACTGCGGAGAAACAACTGATTTTGATAACAGAACTCGAGTCCTGCTCCTACTGTAAACTCCGCCAGCTCTTCTTTAAAACCACCTGGAGCATCAAATAAAGAAGTAAATAACGCACTGGTTACACTACGGTCTGGATCCTTGCCCTTTGCGATTACAGTGGTTAGGACGCCATTTTTGTCTTTTGTATACTGAGGCGGTGTTGGCACCATTAATTTATTTATGTCCAATAAGAAAGTGAGGGTATTCTCGCCATTCCCAAACATGGTATACCCCCCTCCAATCCGTAAATTCATAGGCAAGAATGTCCCACTACCCGGTGTTTCACTATAAGCTAGTTTGGTACCAATATTCGTGAGACTAATTCCCCAGGCATATCTTGAATTATTGAGGAGACTTTCGGAATAAATACTAACATCTGCCGCAAAGGCATCCACAGGCTTGAATTCCTGGCCATTAAACGTCCCATTTCCTAAATCACTATGGATATATCTACCAGTCAGGGCGATAGCAAAACTTTCACCAAACTTTCTTGAATAAGTGCCATCTATAGACAATTCATTCGCTTGGTATTGTTTCAGCAGCATACCACTTTCGTCCCTGAAGTTTATGCTCCCCAGATCCAAGTATTTGAGCGCCATACCAATAGTTTCCCGATCACCAAATTGATGATAAGCACTTAGATATCCTAAGTGGATATCCTTTTCCAATTGCTTCAACCAAGGCACATAAGAAACACTGATTCCTGTTTTACCAGCAAAAGATAGTTTTGCAGCATTGATGAACATAGCGTTTGCATCACTCTTTAGCCCCGTTCCAGCTTCTGCAACCCCAGTATTTCTTGCATCAGGACTGATCAATAGAAACGAGGCACCCGTAGTAACAGGACTGTATTCACGCTGAGCCTTAGCCTTTGGGATTGTTGCCGAAAACAGCAGCCATAAAATGAGAATTTTTATTAAAGTCTTCATAAGAACATTTAAATAAAGTAGAAAATAACTCAACCTTACTGTATCACTAGTTTCTCTGAAAATGATTGATAATTCACATAGAGCACTACATGATATAGGCCTGAGGCTAATCCATTGAGGGGGATAACATATTCAATTTTCCCGGCCAGGGTATTTACGGTATTAGCATGCACAACCTGTCCCGCATTATTAACCAGATTAATCGTCACTTTGGCATCAGAGAGTAAGTCAAACTCGACCTTGGTTCGTGTCGTTGCCGGATTAGGGTAAACAATCATGTCCTTTACTTGACGAACGATGGGACTGGATATGGCAAACTCAGGCTGCTGAAACCCTTGAGTAAGCAATAATTCATTTGCTGACAAAGTTTGTACTGCAGATTCTCCAATCGTGAACTGGATTAAAGTGCTGCCTGCTTGCGCACTTCCGCCAGTACTCCCAACAACGGTTCTTATCAATGCAGTTTGCGCGTGGCTTTTTAAGAATTGAAGCGGTAAAAAGAACACCAACAATAAATATTTCTTTTCCATGAGCTGGTTAATTAGATGATATAGATTAAATAGCCAAGTTGTTAGTACTCGATCCTTCCTGAAATGTATTTAACCTCTTTATCAGGAATATTGATTGCACTAACATTTTCAAACGTTATAATGTATTTGCTGCCGTCATTAGTAGTTCTAATTTCTCCCGTACTATTTTCATCACTATAATAGAATTTACCATCACTGTAATACGCAAAATCAACTTCATCTTTCTTTTTTGAATCAGTGATGCTTTTAAAAGCTTTGACCAGTCGGAATTTGTTTGCCATATGCGCCGACTGCTCATTCTTAAAAGTAACCTGAACAAAATCTCCGGATTTAACTTCTTTACAGGAAACTGAAAGCTCATCGGTAGCCTTGAAGTACTCTCTACTACTCGTTCCCTCTTGCATGCCATTGGTTCCTTTTACAGAAAACACACCTCTAAGCTCCCGGTCATCCAATGGGGTATTTCCAGAGGAGTTGCAGGAATACAAGATAGCTGAGTTTAAAACACTCAATATCAAACAGGTAGTAATTGATTTGGTAACGCACTTTATCATAGCTGTAATGATTAATTACATGAAGTTAAAGCCAGCGTTTAAGCACAAAGGGAACTGATCGATGAACGAACGAAAATAATCGATGAAAGAAATTGAAAGCGACTAGCTTTCAGGAAAAAGGAGTTTTACGGTGGTGAGGCCACCATCTGCATTAATATGCGCCGATTTTAGGGAACTGAATTTCAGCTACAGTTCGCTGTTCCTGATCTATTTTAAATTCGATTTTCATATCTAATTTGGATGCAAGTTCAGTCAGCAATCTGAGTCCCAAACCCGAATGGCCATTTCCCGAATCTTTCCCTTCCAGTATCGCTTCGTAATGGTGCTGATCAAAGCCATTTCCCCGATTGATTATTGCAAGCACCGCTTGGCCATCCTGATCAGTAAAATTGATTTGGATCACCTCATTTTCCGGAACGGCTTTTATCGCATTCTGCAATAAATTACGGACAATGGTTTGCAGAAAATAGGGATCTGTTGATACCTGTTTACCATTAGGTATCTGTTTCTTTAACATGATTTTTTTTGTATCCAGATCAAGTTGAAGCAATTGCTCACATTGGTCGACTACTGAGAGAATTTCAGTTTCCTGTAGATGAACACTAAAATGCTTCATTTGGGTCTTACTCCAAAGCAGCATATCTTCCATGGTATCCAATAAAGAAGCTGTGGCTTCCTGGATCTTCATACCTAATACTGCTTTTTGTTCCTGGTCGTGAAGCTCGGGGTTCATTTGATAAAGTTTTAAAAACTGATGAATCCGGCTGATGGGCGAACGCAAATCATGACTAATGATACCAAAGAGTTTTACCTTGGTTTGGTTGGCCTGTTCAAGATCTCTATTTAACTCAGCGAGCTCCTTATTTTTCTGATCGAGTAAATCAGCTGTACGTTTTTTGTTCCTGTAAATGACGAACGTCAAACAAGTAACAACAAGCACGAGCAAAAGCCCGGTTATTAACCAAAACCGTTGTTTACGGGCATCACTGAGTTGTAGATTCTTCACCTTAAGCTGTTGAATCTTTTGTGTATTCTGATACTTTGCTTCTATCTCATTAAAGTTTTTATCTGCTGCCGCGATTTGTAGTGTATCTTTCAGTAAGCTGTAGGTATCAAGATAGAAGTATGCCTTTTCCCATTCTTTTAAAGCTGCATAGGATTTAGCAAGAGTGGCCCGAATCCCGGCAAGTGTAACTTTATCAAAATCAAAAGGTTCTTTCAGTACCGGGTTTAAGAAACTGATTGCTTTTTCAAACTTCTGCTGCCTATAGAGTACACTGCCAAAAAGCACCTTCGCATTGATCAAATCGCTGGCTTCTTGCGACTTACTTGCAGATTTCAGTGCAAGCTGGGCATGATGTTCTGCCTTTTTGATCTCATTTTTTTCCAAATAGTAATCTCCAAAAAGTTTGTTGGCACTGCTCAATACATGATGCAGCGTATCACCAGGTGCCATTTTTTGATAGATCAATTTATAATAAACCGCTGCACTATCTATTCTATCCATCCCCAAATAGGACTGTATATATCCCGTATACAATGATTCTTCCCCCTCACGCAATATCCTGTCGCCTAAATATTCCCGAGCTTCATCCAAATACTGGATTGCTTTTTCATTCCTTCCCAATGTATTGTAAAGAACTGCTACGTTACACAACTTACGACCGATATTCCCTATACTGACAATCAATGTATCGGTTTTTAACAACTGCTTGTACAACTCAATGGATTCCAGCTGGTACTTAATTGCCTTTTCATAATCATCAATATCCTGATAATATTCACCTAAAGCACTTACAGATAATTCTCTGGTGTTTAAACTCTTTGATGTGTCAGCAATCTTTCTTATCCGTTCTAGGGTTGCATTACGCATGGGCACGTTCCTGCTGTAATCGTAAACATAGTTCAATCTGCTTAATCCGGTGATCTCATAATTAGGAGAATAGCTCTTGCCTGCCAGGGCTACAGATTTCTCCAAATAGAAGGCCGCACTATCATATTGCCTTAGTTTCTCAAATGCACAGCCGGTAAACAAATAAAACATGGCATGACGTTTAAAATCATTTGCCAGGCATAATTTTAGCCCATATCTGGCTTCTTTAATCAAAAGTTTACTATCAGATCTTCCTGATTCATTGTAACCTAACAATTCATTCAGATAGTTTCTCCAGGCATCTATCTTGTCCTCACGTTTAGCAATCCGGGAAAGATCAGGCCGCGTTTGTCCTGACACTTCGCTTAGCAAGCAACAGGCAACAACAACAACAAGTAAAATAGACCTGAGGTTAACTAAAAACTGTCTTTTAAGATTTACCAGCACCATTTAATAATTTGATTTGGGCCAAACAGGAACGATAAGTTTTACCAATAGGAAGGTTTACCCCGGCAACCTCAATTGTGGTGTTGCACACCAGGTTAATTTGTGATCGGGCAACCGCATAGCTACGATGGATTCGAAGAAACCTATCGCTCGATAGGTGTTCTAAAAATGAACTCAATGTAGCCAGTGTTAAATAAATTTTCTGATTGGTGACCACCTTAGTGTAATCGCCAAAAGCCTCTAAATAGACAATCTCATTAGCATCCAGATGGACTTCATCATGTCCCTGTTTAAATACTACCTTTTCTTTTTCAATCATGGAGGAATATGCAGCGGCTTTTTCCTTAATGGTATAGAAATCTGACAAGCGCATTAAGGTATCATTAAACCGCTGTGTAGTTAGGGGTTTTAAAATATAATCAAAAACTTTGAGTTCAAAACTCTCCAGTGCATATTCTGGATAGGATGAAATAACAATGCAAACAGGGGCATAGGAATTAATATTTTTAAAAAGCTGCAAACCATTGATCTCCGGCATATCGACATCCAGGAATAATACATCCGGTTTATTGTTTTTAATAAATTCAACGGCTTCCAAAGCGGATGAAAAGCTTCCAAGTAATCTTATTTGATTAGTGCCTCTCAATTCCAGCTCAATTGATAACCTATCTAGATAATCATCGTCTACAATAATACATGTCAAAAGCGCTGTCATGAAAATTTATCTTTTAGCTATGAAGTAAAAATACACAAAAAACTATTCAATCTATAGGCAGATGAGACCATCTTCTCTTGTAATTAAATCCAATGTTATCATATATCTGTAATCTTGCCAATAACAACTAAAAGTAGTCTAAATACAACTATAAGTATTTGCATTTTTTTGATTCGGGAAATGCATCCGTATACCTTTGCTGTGTCGAAAAAAACAAATAAAGAAATAATCTATGTTAAATACTAAAATGATCGGCAATAAAATTGCCGAAGGACGAAAGAAAATAAACATTTCTCAAGCCCAGCTTGCTGGGTTTCTATTCATCAGCCCGCAAGCAGTTGGAAAGTGGGAACGAGGGGAATCAATGCCTGACATCACTACTTTCAACCGACTGGCAGAAATTCTGGATGTTGACCTGAATTATTTTTCAGAAAATTTCCCATCCGTGGACAATGAAACAAGTGCTAAGGAGTCCATTGACAACGGCGCTGACTTTGAGCCAACTCCGCAGGAGACTACTGAGTTCTCCCCCGGTCAGGAGCGCCAAATGCAGATAAAACTCACTGCGGTCAATCTGGAAGAGAGTGATTTCGCAGGTGTTACTTTGCACAACGGAAAGTTTAAAGCAAGCCCGCTATGCAGAGCCGACTTTGCTAACGCCGATTTGACCGGCAGCTTGTTTGACGTCTGCGATGCACGTGAAGCCAATTTTGACGGAGCAAATCTGACAGATTGCAACTTCTCCATCACTGACCTTGCAGATGCAAGCTTCCACAAATCCATCCTTATACGTACAGATTTCAACAAGTCCTTGATGGTCGGTACAAAATTTACGGATGTAAAACTGATCGACGTGAAGTTAACTATGATCGATCTCAGAACGACAATCTTTGAGAACTGCATCTTTAATGGCGTGGATTTCAAATATTCCGATCTGCGAGGAATGCGTTTTGAGGGTCATACCTTCAGTGGTGTCCAGTTTGACAGGTCAGCACTGAATGACGTTTCATTTACGGGAGCGACACTGAGGAACGTATCATTCCGTCTACCTTTTTCTGTGACAAACAGATCCTACCGTGCATTCAAAACCGTCTGTTTTGATGGCGCGATCATGGATAAGCTGACCTATGCTGGGCTAAAAGGCCTTTGGGCCGCTGATTTATCAAAGGTTACCATTATTTAAAAAGCAATGAATATGCAACACAACTCCATTCAAGTGCAAGGACTGCGAAAGTCCTATAAGGCGCTTCATGTTCTGAAGGGCGTAGATTTCGAAGTCGAAAAGGGCAGTATTTTCGCCCTGCTCGGATCCAACGGTGCGGGCAAGACAACGATTGTCAAAATTCTCACTACGCTATTGAAACAAGACAGCGGAACCGCTACAGTAAACGGATTCGACGTTGCCTTAGCGCCCGGTAATGTGCGGCAGTCAATTAGCTTGACAGGGCAATTTGCAGCAGTAGACGAGATTTTGACCGGGCGTGAAAATATAATCATGATTGCCAGACTACGGCACCTTAGTAATCCGCATCTGATAGCGGATGATTTACTTAAACGCTTCAGTTTAACGGACGCTGCAGACCGCAGGGCTTCTACTTATTCAGGTGGTATGCGCCGCAGACTCGACCTGGCTATGAGCTTTGTAGGAAAACCACAGCTCATTTTTCTCGACGAGCCGACCACTGGACTTGATCCCGAAGGGCGCATTGAGGTCTGGAAGATCGTTAAAGAGCTTGCTGGACGTGGCACAACGGTATTCCTAACCACACAGTATTTGGACGAAGCTGAACAGCTCGCCGATCGCATTGCCATTCTGCATGAGGGTAAGATTATCGCCAACGGCACGCTCGAGGAGCTGAAAAAGTTATTCCCGAATGTAAAAGTAGAATATATTGAAAAACAGCCGACACTGGAGGAAATATTTCTTGCAATTGTTGGCAAAAAGGAGGAAATATAAATGGAAACGATAAAGAACTATTTTTTTAATGATCTGGTTGTTATGCTTGGACGCTCGATGCGCCACATTCTTCGCAGCCTGGACACCATCATCACGGTCACTATCATGCCGGTTGCGCTTATGCTGCTGTTCGTCTATGTTTTAGGCGGTGCAATTCAAACAGGAACAGATCACTATGTGAATTACCTATTGCCGGGCATACTGCTTATTGCCATAGCAAACAGTATAGGCTATGTGTCTTTCCGCCTGTTTACCGATGTTCAACGGGGAATATTTGAGCGTTTCCACTCCATGCCGATTGCGCGTTCGGCTGCGTTGTGGGGGCACGTGCTGACCTCACTGGTATCCAATGTGATTTCGATTGCCGTAGTCATTCTCGTAGCACTACTTATGGGTTTCCGCTCTCCTGCAGGAGTATTGGCCTGGCTTGCCGTGGCCGGGATACTCGCCATGTTTACGCTAGCACTAACATGGATAGCAGTTATTCCGGGGCTTTCTGCAAAATCTATGGATGGCGCAGTCGCAATTGCCTATCCGATTCACATCCTGCCCTTAATCAGCTCAGCGTTTGTGCCTACAAAATCGATGCCGGGCCCTGTTCGCGCCTTTGCCGAAAATCAGCCTGTAACCCCAATAGTGGAGACGATCCGGGCATTACTTTCAAACCAACCCGTGGGCAATTCTATATGGATTGCGCTTGCCTGGTGTCTGGGAATTATGATTGTGGCTTATTTCTTTGCGATGAAAATATATAAAAAAAGAGGGTAACAGCCAACTCAATTTGACAGAAAGCCTGCCATTTTGAAAGGATAGTTTTTAAGGTCTATTCTACGAAAAAAATATTTCTCCATTATTCTAATGGCTTAAAGCCCATTTTTCTTTCTCTGGCAGATTGAAGGCATTGCTTTTGAAACACGCGCATCAATCAAGATAGAAAAAATGAACAATCAAATGACCTTTGCGCGTATTGCTACCATGAATGATATACTCACAGTATCCTTCCCGGAGCAGACCTTGCTCAAAGGTATGTACATCAGAAACCTTAAAAACCCGTTTAATCCTCATCCAAAAACAATGCATATGAAAAAATTATATGAACAGGCTGTAAGCTTACTTGAAAAATTAATTAAAACCCCATCCTTCAGCGGTGAAGAAAGTTTTGCCGCAGATCATGTGGAAACCTTTTTAAATGAACGATCTGTGACTACCATCCGTAAATTTAACAACATTTGGTGTTACAATAAATATTTTGACCCGAGCAAACCCATCATTCTGCTCAACTCACACCTGGATACAGTAAAACCGAACTCCCAATATGTGAATGACCCTTTTACACCGTTAACCAAAGATGGAAAGCTTTATGGCCTGGGCAGCAATGATGCCGGAGGACCACTGGTCTCACTCATTTCAACCTTCCTTCATTTTTATGAGCGGACTGACCTCCCATTTAACCTTTGCCTTGCCGCCACTGCAGAAGAGGAAAACTCCGGTCAAAAAGGGATAAAATGTATATTGGATGACCTGATGCCCATTTCCTTTGCCATTGTAGGGGAACCCACAAACATGCAAATGGCCATTGCAGAAAAGGGTTCTATGGTTTTAGATTGTCTATCAACCGGGCGTTCAGGACATGCAGCCAGAGAAGAAGGTGACAATGCCATTTACAAAGCCATCAGGGATATCCACTGGTTCTCGAATTATGTTTTCCCGATTGAATCTAATTTCCCTAACCCGGTAAAAATGACCGTTACCCAGATCAATGCCGGCCTGCAGCACAATATCGTTCCTGGGGAATGCAGTTTCACAGTCGACATCAGGTTTGATCACAGCTATACAGAAAAGGAAATACTGAACACCATTAAAAACCATACTTTCTGCGATACCACCCTGCGCCCGAATGTGTTAACACCCTCTTCGATTGACTTGATGCATCCAGTAGTAAAAACAGGCATTGCCATCGGCAGGAAAACCTACCTCTCACCTACCAGTTCTGACCAGGGCTGGCTCAACATGCCTTCGGTAAAAATGGGACCGGGCGACTCTGCCCGTTCACACACAGCGGATGAGTATATTTACCTTACAGAAATCAATGATGGGATCACCATTTATATTGATCTGCTGGAATCTATCTTTCCCTATCTTACCAACCATGCCGATCTGGACTTGCAGACTCGTTCAGCACATTAAAAAAGGACTGCGAACGTTTGTGAAAGATCACCAGCGAACTGCTGGATCTTTCACAAGTAATTTAACTAGTTTCCACCCAAAATTATAGGGTTTTTGCCACTCCCCATAAGGATCACCTTTGTATTAGGTGAAAGTGCAATTTCTTTTTGAGCAAGAATCGATTCATACTGAAGCTGTTTATCGCTTAACCCGGTTGATAGAATCTTCTGGTAATCAGCAATACCTTGTGCTTCCACACGCTTACGTTCCGCCTCCTGTTTCTCTTTCTGCAACACAAACTGCATTTTTTGTGCATCTTGTTCTGCATTGATCTTAGATTCAATGGTTTTACGTACCGATTCAGGAAGCGTAACGTTTCTAATCAGCAACTGTTCTAATTTTAGCCCGCGTTTGGCAAAACTGGTATTGATTGTGGTAAAGATCTTATTTTGAAATTCCTGACGTTTGGTAGAGTACAAGGCAACAGCCTCATAGGAAACCGCGTTGTCACGAATGGCCGTTCGGGCAATGGGCCGGACGATTTTATCCAGGTAGTCATCACCAATCTCTTTAAGAATCCTTGGCGCATCTTTTGGGGTCACACTGAACAGTACAGAAAGATCAATGGTAACCTCCAATCCGTCAGAGGTCAGGATACGGATGGCATCATCACCCGTTTTGTTGCCTTCATCATGAACAGCAGACATCGTATAGTTCTGGGTTTTGACGTCAAATGTGGTTACCTCTACCAGCGGATTAACAATATTCAGCCCGCTGTAAAGCACGTCATTATCCACTTTTCCGTAGAGTGTCTTCACTCCCACCTGTCCTGCATCCACAACTTTGAACATAGAAAAAACGACCCCTAAGAGTATGATAACAACACCGGCAACACGAATGAGGCGACTGAATCGGGTTAAGGGACTATCGCCCCTTGCAATAAAAAAACTTATGATAACAATAAGTAACCCTAAGATGATGAGGAACATAATTAATGATTTTAGTTTATTGGCACAAGGTCGCAAAGCGGGTGCCCGAAAGATGCCATAGCTCCCAAAGGCGATCAGTGACCCTTATTTGCTCATTTTTATTTTTTCAATTAAAATCCGACCAAATACGATCCTTCCAAAATGGAAGGGTATTTTTCATTTCGGATGACCTCCAATTAAAAAAGACCTGGGATGAATTACCTGATGTGGTTTATCTCCTAAGCAATAACTTCAACTGATCTTTTTCAACATAAAAGATTCCACCTGCGAAAGCCAATAAAAACGCATTGCCAATGTAAATATTCCGGTAAAACACCCAGAAGGAAAGTATAACAATCATCACTGAAACGATCAGATAAGCTAGTATTCTTTTTAATTTATACGGTATAGGGTAATACTTTTGACCCAAAAGATAAGAGACAACCATCATGGTAAAATACACGGTCATGGAAACCCATACAGAGCCCATGTAACCATACCTGGGGATCAATACAAAATTCAGCAGAATGGTCAATACAGCACCTATACCCGAAATGTAAAGGCCAAATTTTGTTAAATCAGAAAGCCTGTACCAGACCGATAAATTCATATATATCCCAAGACATACATACCCAAATAATAAAAAAGGCACAGCCTTTAGACCTTCCCAATACTCACCAACGTTTGCTTTACTCCCGCTAATGAAATATTTCAGCAGTTCAATATTGGCAACCAAAGCCACAAATAATAAGGTAAGCACAATGACAAAATAGTGCAGAATCGTAGCATAGTTTTGGCGGGCATTTGGGTTACGTGCATGACTAAAAAAGAAAGGTTCGGCACCAAGTCTGAATGCCGTGATAAAAATGCTCATAAAGACAGCAATTTTAGAAACCGCCCCAAGTATACCAACAGCCTGATCCGCAACCGATTTTTCCAGCAGCTCACTTAAAGCAACCCTGCCCAGGTTTTCATTGATAATAAAAGATAAATTAGCGATCAGGATTGGCCAGGAATAAGAGAGCATTTTAAAAAAAAGCGACTGATCAAACTTCATCTGTAATTTTAAGCCCTCTGGTATCAACAGCAGCATAGTCACTACGCTTGCAATAAGATTTGCCATGAAAACATACCCTACCCATTGATGTTTGTACCAGGTTTGCAGCCATTCCGACATTGGCCAGGCATTTTTTATCATTATTGGCAACAGAAAAATAAAGACCAGGTTCATGACGACAAAACAGCCTATATTTAAAAATTTGATCAGGCTATACCTGAAAGCCTTATTATCAGCTCTAAGTTTTGCAAAAGGGATAACACAGATGGCATCAATAAACAATATCCATAAAAAATATTGAACAAAACTTCTGTAATCGTTAAGTCTGTCCGAGCCGTTTGAAAGATAAACTGCTATTGGCTCTTTAAAAATAGTTCCTGTGAGCAAAAACAACAATGCAATAAAGGCGACACAAAAAAAAGAGTTGTTATAAACGAGCTGCTTCTTATCCTCATGCTTATTCAGGTATCGAAAAAAGGTACTTTCCATTCCGAATGCCAGAACAGCATTGATCATTGCCGAATAGGAATACAATGTCGTAAAAACACCGTAAGTAACTGCAGAATATGTTTTGGTATAGATCGGTGTTAAAATGAAATTCAACAATCTGGACAAGACGGTGCTAATGCCGTAAATTGCTGTTTGGCCAACAAATTTTTTGAGAATAGACATTTAGTTTAAATCTGAGTATTGATGATCGGCACAATTTTTTAAGCGGAAGAAACAAAGGGTATATGGTTTGAACATGGAACTAAATCAATGATTCATTTGAAAATATTCCTGTAACGGGCCCAATGCAAACACAGGCAATGTACTCAGGGCATTGAGTAAAATAATGACCATGAAGAGAAACAGACCAAATGTGGCCGTTTCGGTTTTTAGCACCCCCGCTGAGCTTTCGACATATTTTCTTTTACTTAGTAAATAGGCGATGACCAATACTCCAACAATAGGAACAAATCGTCCGGTCAGCATAGCAAGCGAAGTAGTAAGATTCCAATAAACAGTGTTGTCTCCCAATGCTTCAAAACCGCTGCCATTTCCGGCAGTTGCCGATACGTATTCATAAAATATAGTGGTAAAACCATGAGGTCCGGAATTTCCCAACCAGCCCAAAGTATTATTAGCCCCGGGGGTCGCATTCATCACAAAACACGCTATTGCAGTAAGTACTATTGGAACCATCAATTGTAGAACAGCCACCCCCGTGGCAAGCTGCATTTCCACCAAACCTATTTTCCTACCCAATAATATTGGGGTTCGGCCAATCATTTGACAGCCCAAAAATACAGCCACAATCAAGTAATAGAATATATTGATCAACCCCGTTCCAAGTCCTCCAAAGAAGCCATCAACCTGCATGCCTATCAACATGGGAATGGCAGATAGCGGCTGGTAACTATCTAGCATAGCGGTAATTGTTCCGGCAGGAACTACCGCATTCTCTCCAGTATAAAAGCCCGTATAATAACTACCGAACCGCATTTCCTTTCCTTCCATATTGCCCGAACGGGTATCAATACCCATCTGAGAGACCAAAGGATTCCCGGATGTTTCCTGCCAGACAATAGGAATAGTGACCAGTAGCAATCCAAGAGTCATTACTCCAAAAATCATGTTGCTGAATTTCCTGTTTTCAAGGAAATAACCGATAAAGAAAACGAAGGCCATGGGCAACAGCAGCACAATTATATAATGAACCATGTAACTAATAAAATCAGGATTTTCAAAGGGATGAGCATTATTGGTACCGAAATAGCCGCCCCCATTGGACCCTAATTCCTTGATAGGAACCATAGCTGCTACAGGCCCTGTGGCCAAAAGTGTCGTATCACCTTGCAACGAAATAACTCTGGCAGGACCATCAAAAGTCATAGGCATACCACGTGATATGAAGAGCATTCCAACTACAAGAGCCAATGGAAAGAGAATTCTCGTACAGGAACGAATAAAATCTACAAAAAAATTCCCCAGTTGCTGACCGTTTTTCTTGAGGCAGCGAATAATGGCCACACCTACGGAGAGACTGGCGGCAGCACTTACAAATTGTAACAGGGTAAAAACACCAATCTGGGAAAAGTAAGTAGCACCAGTTTCCCCTGAATAATGCTGCTGATTGGTACTGGTGATAAAGCTGATTGCCGAATGTAATGCCAAAGTCCATTCCATTGATGGGTTACCTGCGGGATTTAGGAAAGATTGCCCCTGGATCAGTAATATGCAAAAACCGTAGACAAGCCATACCCCATTAATCAGCGCGAATGCCACCAGGTATTGCCTGATGTTCATATTTCCTGAAGGATTAACCTTCAACAACCGAAAGATTTTAAGTTCAATCTTTGTAAGAAGCCCGGTGCCTGAAACCTCATTTTTATATACTTTGTTCATGTATTTCCCCAAAGGCCAGGCAAGCACTACCACCACAAAAAATAATATGACTGAACCAACTATATCAATAACCATCATAATACCTAATATTTTTTCTTAGCAAGCCCACATAAAAAAGGAATTGCTACAATTCATCTAATGCAATATTTAATTTCAAGACATTAATTTTCTCCGGGCCGAACACTTCCAAAAATGGTTTTTCAGTATTTTCTTCAATCAGCTGATTTAATACTAATTCCTGAAGATTACGAATTTTGGCAATTCGTTTCACCTGTATCAAAGCTGCCTGCACCGAGATATGAGGATCTAAACCGCTCCCACTTGCGGTTACCAGGTCGACCGGAATCATGGCTTTATTAACGTCAGGATTTCTCAATAAAAAGGAGTCTATTCTTGATTGAACCTCCAAAAGATATAATGTATTGGAGGGACCTTTATTACTGCCTCCTGACGCATTTGAATTATATTTTACAGCAGAAGGGCGCGTGGAGAAATATTTGGGTGCACTGAATAACTGACCTATGTTGCTATAATATACTTGTCCTTTGTATTCAATGATTTTTCCTTTACCATGGTTTGGCGCAAAGTAGGCAATTCCCAATAGTATAATCGGAAGCAATATGGCGAACAGAAAAATAGCAACTCCTGTTACCTTAATGGCACGTAAAACATTTTCATTCATTTTTCAGGTATTATATATATTCAATGCAAACTGACAGCAAGACTCAACCAAACTCCTTATCTTTCGAAGAATTTGAACACTCATGGTAATAAATCTTCTTATAAAAATTTTTAGCCTTAAAAACGAGAAAAAAACATAGAGCTGCAAAGAGTATAAATATTAAGACCAGTAGCAGGCTTATTGCGTAAAAGTTGAAGATTCTGATGGAGAGTCCTACCAGAATAAAGGAGAGGAAAAAATACATGAGGTAATGAAATGGTTTGACTTTTCGAAAGCGCTGGACCATTGCTCTTTTTTCTTGCATTGTTCGAATCCGTTTCATTTGCTAATAGTTGAGTTTAAGATTTTGACACAATGCCAGAACGTATAGATTTCCAGGCGTTCGCCATCGGAAATGATCACCTAAATTAATGGTGATGTTCACCGCCGGCATCACATAAGAAACCAATTTAGAAACATGAGGTTCCTCTAGTCGATCTGTTTGAGTCATCGATATAATTTTGTTTATAAAGCCTTATACCAATATCATTCCATCTATGTCTAAAAACATTATAAACAACTAACAAACAATAACTTACATAAATACAAAGCAATTTCAATCAAAAAAGACCTTATCAAAATGGCATTCTATTTACCAAAATGACACACAGATACTGTTCGGCTTTAAAAAAACACCGCGAACGAGTCCAGGCATTAGAGACACCCGCACTTTATTAGAAAAGTTCTGAGCTGATCTATAGTATCACCCATTTTGAATAAATTACCCTGAATGTATTCCGATCATTTAAAGTAAAAACAACTTCTCTTGTACCGCAAAAAACAATACCTTTGCCTCCGTAAAAAATGAATAATTGAGAAAATCAGTTTGCCTTTTATTATTACTCACGATCGTCATGCAGTCCTTTAACAAGCTTGGGATTATCCTTGCCTTTAAAATTAATCAGGACTACATTGCTTCCGCTTTTTGTGAAAATAAGGATAAACCGCAAATGCATTGTAACGGACGGTGTGTATTGGCAAAAAAACTCAAGCAAGCCGAGCAGAATGAAGAAAAGCAAAGAGCAGCCAATCTGGAAAAAGCGAATGTACTTTTCTTTTGCAAATTGAACAGACTTGAGGTACATGAATCGCAGGTTCTCCCGTCAACGAACGATTTCAATCCTTTCTACCTGAAGTTCAAACCCTCTTCTTTTACGAACGATATCTTTAAACCACCCCAGTCCACTGCGGCCTAATCTATTCTTATCTTTTTAGTCACAATACTTGTTTAGCCTAAGGTTACTCATATGTCATTTTTATGGTAGGAATTGTGACATGACTCAGACTCGTTAAACGCTAACGGATCCAGGGTTATAAATTATCAATTGAATAAAATGAAGCGCAACTAACCGTATGCTAAAAGTGTACAGAGTGCTTTTTTCATTAACATATTTCATACTTTCAGATGAAAATCAATATTTTCAGCATACTATTACTATTGTTTATCAGTAGTCAATCCTTTGCGCAACGTGGCTCAGGAAATTTAAAAGGCCGTATCGTAACGGTTAAAGATGAAGCTGTTACCGCTGCCACAGTTCAGTTCCAGAATATGGGAATCAGCACGCAAACAGATTCGGATGGGAATTTTAGCTTCGATGCGATTCCTGAAGGCACCTATGTCCTGGTCGTTTCAAACATCGGGTATATGGCACTGAAACAAAACCTGATTATTATACCGGGCAGGAATCCCTTCCTCAACCTTCAGCTCTCAGAAAGCAAACAGGAATTGAAGGAAGTAGCCATCAACGCCAGTAAGAAACCTTACCAGGTAAAAAACACCAGTAGCGCTACCAGAATGGATCTTCCGCTACTGGAAACCCCACAATCTGTACAAGTCCTCTCCTCTGAGGTGATGCAGGACAAACAAGCCTTTACGCTGAACGAACTTTCGGGTAGTTTCACAGGCATGAAAGCCAACAATGGAAATGGTTCATTCAATATGCGGGGATTTACGGCATATTCTCCCAACGATGCCAGCTTCCTACTTTACAATGGCATACGTGGAAACCTATTTCTGTGGAGTCAGCAACCATTACTATATAATGTAGCATCTGTTGAATTACTTCGTGGCCCATCCGGAGCCTTATTTAGTGAAGGCGCGCCTGGTGGCGTAATCAACTTTGTGACTAAGAAACCACATGCAGAAAGCGGGTACAGTTTCGATCTGTCTATGGGCAGCTGGAACTTTCGAAGGGCATCGGCAGACCTTACAGGGCCAGTAACTAAAAATAAAAAACTCCTTTACCGTGCAATAATTGGATACGACAGATCGGAAAGTTTCCGCAACGATCAGGATAAAGAAAATATTTTCCTGGCACCATCATTAACTTATCTTTTTTCAGCTAAAACAAATCTTAACCTGGAACTCAACTATGCCCATCAGAAAGCTGTCCACCAATATGACAATGGAACCTTTATCCGCACCAGGACTGACGGCACTTTCGATTTCAACTATTATCCAAACAACCTGAGCATTCAAAGTCCAACGGACTATGGAAAAACGAATAATTCTTCTGCTACACTTACTTTAAACCATAGTTTTAGCGAAAAACTAAAATTAACGGTGGTACAACGTGCAGTAAGGAATGTACTGGATTACACCGACCACATCCCTGTTGGAAAGATAAGAAATGATTCCATCAGCAGAGGATACCAGGACTGGGAAACCGATCGTTTTAGCCTGCAAACCACCGCTTATGTAAGTTACGATAAGAAGACTGGTCCCTTAACACACCAAATCATAGTTGGTGGGGATTACAACCGTTACGGCTGGACGAAAAACGATTACCAGTACAAACCTTCCACCCGTATTTCAATTTTTAATCCTGATTACAGCAATGATATCCCAGGGGCTGATGTTCCGGCTGAAGAATCAGACGACAACAAGCGCATTACCAATCTGACTGGTTTCTATATTCAGGATCAGGTTAGTTTTGGCCGACAACTTAAAGCGCTATTTTCTTTACGGCACGATAACTACGGCGCAAAAGAAACTCCGCTATCAGCCAAAGATAATAAACAAGGCGATGAACTACAGACCTCAGGATGGATTCCACGAGTTGGTTTGGTTTACCTGCCTATAGAGAACTTATCCCTTTATGGTACTTACCTTAAGTCTTTTAATCCCCAAACCTCTAACAATGCACTTTCCGGTGGCCCCTTTCCTACCCGTACAGCCACTCAATATGAAGTAGGTACTAAAGCCGATCTCTTTAATCAGCAGTTGTCAACCACATTGTCCGTATACCAGATCAAATATGCTAACATCCTGACTGCTGCACCCACAGAAGAAAACTCTCATCGTCAGGCTGCAATTGATGGTACCCGAAGTAGAGGGATTGAATTCTCAGCCACCGGCACCATTCTAGACTTTAATATCATAGCTGGATACGCCTATAATGAACACATTATCTTAAGTACGAGTGCCTATGGTAAAAAAAACGATCGTTTTGCAAATGCCCCAAAACACATTGCCAACCTTTGGCTGAAATACAACCTGTATAGTACTGCCCTTAAGGGGTTGGGATTTGCCGGCGGTGTTCGATATGTGAGCAATCAGGTTGGCTTAATCAGCAACCAAAACTTTGTGTTCCCCAATTACACCGTATTTGATGCGGCCATCAATTACCAAAGGGGCCGCTATAACATTCAGTTCAACGCCTATAACCTAACGGATAAACATTATTTCACTGGCAGTAGATCGAGTACAATAACAGCCGGTTTAGGCGATCCCTTTAATTATAGAATTGGAATAAGCTATCAAATCCGATGAGCAAATCAAAATCAATAACTAAACTCGCATTCTCCCTGCATAGCTGGCTTGGCCTGATCAGTGGTATGTTCCTGCTGTTGCTTGGGCTAAGCGGCTCAGCACTGGTATTTTTGAAAGAAATCGATCATTTGATCAATGCGGAGTTACTGCAGGTGAAACCCACTGGTAAAATGCTGTCGTTGGATACTCTTTACAGAAAAATCTGTACCGACCGACCGAATTTAGCCGGTATTGCATGGTTAAATCCTGATGCGAGTCCTGATGAAGCGTTGGAGTTCAGGCTTTATCAGAATGACGGGAAGATCAGTACCTACGACCTGGGAATGATCAGTATCAATCCTTATTCAGGTAAAACCTTACGTGAAGGAAATTTAAAAGACCTGAATCCAAGTATGATGCATTGGATATTGCAGTTTCATTGGAGTTTTCAGCTTGGCATACCGGGATTATTACTGGCAACGATTTTCGGAATCACCATGCTCTTGTCTTCTATAACAGGACTGATCATTTACCGAAAGCATGTATGGAAAGTACTGACCTTTAGAGAGCAGATCAAATGGAACAATTGGCGAACTACAAGCTCCAGCCTCCACAGAATTGTGGGGGTCTGGGCATTGGTTTTTAATGTGGTCATTTTCCTCACCGGGTTTTGGATGAATAAGTTTTCACTGGATACCGCATACTGGAAGAAACAAACTGTTTCAACCCCGATTAATACCCTGTCTTCCCAAAACATAGACCAAATGCTCAGTAAAGCAAAAAGAAACATGCCCGATTTAATACTAAAAAAAGTTTATTTACCGACCCAGCCGGGAAAGAATTTTCAGGCAAGTGGTACCAAGAAAGGCCAATCCAAATTTTTCGAAAATGGGAACTCGATTACTATAGATCCTATCACCGGAAAAGTGACCTCAATTGAGTATTTGGCTAAAAAAGGGGTATGGGAAAAGATAGAAGCTACATTCTTTCCGCTTCATGTCGGAAACTTTGGAGGTATCCCGATCAAAGCATTATACGTAATTATCGGTTTATTGCCGGGCTTACTTACCATTACAGGCGCTTTGCTATGGCGGAGAAAAATAAAAAAACGTTACGTTTAAGCTAAACTTACCTGATGTTGAATTAATGGATTACAAATTTAGCTTTATATGTAGTACAGATCAAGTGTAAACTAGAAAGCGGACAAGACCAACTGTCAACCTATAGGCGGATGAGACCTTAAAGCAGCACAAGGCAGGCCTCCTAATACATCTTTAATTAGTGTATTATATTTTAAAGTTTATAAAGAAAATAGCAAGTATGATATAAAGCAAGCAACGGAAAGACAAATAAAAATAACGGAGGATTTGGCTGTAAATTTGTTATGAAAATTAAACCAGTACCATCAAGAAAATATTTCACCAGTATACTATGACTAAAAACATTATCTTAATCTGCATAGCAGCCTTGTTTATGTTTTACACAGCCAGCAGTTGCAAAAATATAAATTCTGGAGAAATAACCAAAATGGATACGACAGCACAGAAAGAAGTAAAAATTACGGCCACCCAGACCCTGATCTCATGGCTCGCCGATGGTATTGAAGGTGTCCAGTTCCTTAGGACTAGTGATTGGAAAATTGGTGAACATGTTTTTCTGAACAGCAGCAATGACAAAGGATACTTATTGTTACTCAACCAGGATAAGGATCCACAGGCTTCCATGGATTATGTACAGATACTCTATGCAAGCAAAGAAGAAGGAAAATGGAACATTTATCTGGAATCCTTGCCAAATTTTGTAATTCCCAGGAAAAAAGAAAACGGAAGATTTGTTGCCAATATGCTTAGCCAGCTTGCCGCTGCCGGAGAGAAAGAAATTGGCCGGCAATATAAAAACGGCAATGGAGAGATCAATGATTAGTACATCAATAAGGAATTCAATGAAGACCTCAAGAAAAACCACGAACGTTTTTTATCCAGAAAAATACAGAATTAACCAGCTCGACTTGCTATTGACGGAGAGTCCAGATAGATTAAAATAAAAAATGAGAACACTAATTATATCAGGTTTAGTATTACTATGGGGCCTGGCTTCCTGTCAGCAGAAACAATCATCAGGTACAACTATTCAAAGTCAGGAAAAGATGGATCAGAAAATGCTGGAAATCTATAAGCAGGTAAAAACATATGATTTCAATCCATTTTATGAGGTAGAATTCAGCCAGGATGCCTGTGGTTATGAAATTTTAATCAATGGAGTACCCCTGCATCGCTATTTGCTGTTCGGTAGTACCAATAAGCAACGCATCCCGATCAATGATCATATATTAACAAGTGGAAAACAGGAGATTATCGTACGCTTGTTTCCACCCCAGCTTTCAGACCAAAGCTGGTCGCCGACACTTGTAGATGCTTCTAAATTTAAGATCAAAGTGATTCATCATGCCCCTGATGCACCTCCAGAAAACTATAAACAGGTCTTTGAATTCTCTACGTCCAATAAACCGGGCACAGAAAAATTCCTGGGCAGCGGGCAAAAAGTTGTCGAGTTTAAAGGCTCTTTTAATGCAGAAGTTCCTTATCAGTTACAAGGATGGCGTAATTCCAAAGACCTGAGTAAAGAGGATCAGGATAAATTACTGGAAGAAGCGGTTGCAGCATACAACAATTTCAGAAATGTACTGATAAAAAAAGATGTGAATGCCTATGCATCATTGATGTACGACAAAGAAGTGGAACTGGCAAAAGCTTTTTATTGGGCTACTCCTGCAGATTCCAAAGAACGCTGGGATGAAATGAGCAGCACAGTCCTGGAAAAGAGGGAGATTCTACCACTAAAAGATTTTAAAATGGTGTTGTATGCAGGTGGAAAAGTGCTTGCTTTACAGCCTACCAGCGAGATGTATAAAGATTATCTGTCTGCCATTCATGCCCGGACGGAGGATGATGATATCCAGGTCTCTTTCCTGCTTCATAAAAAGGCGGATAGTAATGAACTGACACCGATACGCTGACAATTTGATACTATCCTGTAGAATCTTATGTTCATCGATAACGAAATTTCCAGCATTACTTAGCGGGCTGGCTACTGAGATATCCCTTACTTTTCCATATTTCTTCAATCTGAGATAACCTGGTTCGAAAATCAATATAGCTGCCTTTTTTTTCCGGTGCAACCCATCCCGTTTCTGCAAATGCTGCTATCCGGGGAAATGTCTGGTAGTAAACGCGCTCAGGAGTTGGTGTGAATTCTCCCCACATCTGACATCCCAAACCCAGTATCTTGTGCCTATCTTCCTTCGGTATTCCATTAGGTATGGGAGTAAAACTATATGCTTTTTCAAATGAAGTAGTTTCGTAAGGATAGTCAAGATAGGTAAATAACCGATCCGAATTAACCACATCATAACCTTTTTCTATTGCTTTATTTACTAAACTAACATCACCATCCCAGAACTGAACAAGAGTACCCTTTGCTAGTTTTTCTGACTTCCCGGCTTCAAGATGTGCTTCATTTCTAATATTATCACCAGTAATCTCATTCCATCCGATCATATGATAACCTTTTGAGGAAATGTATTTAGACATGCGATTGATTGCCCATACCTGTAAATCGGAATAAGTTGGTATGTTCTTAGCTTTCATAAATTCGTTGATTTCTTTTGAGTCTTTCCAATGCGCATAATTTGCTTCGTCTCCACCAATATGAATGATTTTGCTGGGGAATAGGCTGATAATTTCATCCAGCACATTATGAAGAAAGTTCTCGACCTTAGGATCAGTAATATCGTATAAATCGCCTCTGATGCCTTCATTCTTTTTTCTGCTACTTGCACCTAACCAGGGATAAGCATAAATGGATGCTGATGCATGTCCTGGCACTTCAATCTCCGGAATTATACGGATACCACGATCACTGGCATAAGATACAATTTCGCGAATATCAGCCTGCGTATAAAACTGGCCCGGACGGTTATTGTAAAGGCTATCCCACTTTGCCGGAGTAATATCTTTATTCATGTGGGTATAATCTCCCTTGGATCCTACTGAGGTCAGTCTTGGATATTTCTTGATTTCCACACGCCAGCCAGGATCATCAACCAAATGCCAATGAAAAGTATTCAATTTGAGTCGGGCCATTTCATCAAGCAGGTTTTTAACGACCGCTTTTCCATGAAAATGACGACTTTCATCCAGCATATAAGCCCTCCATCCAAAGCTCGGTTTATCATTAATGGTGCAAACAGGAAAACCTATTTGTTGATTTTCTTTTACCGCCAACTGTCTGATGGTTTGTAAAGCGTTCAGTAATCCATTTTTACTGGAGGAACTAGCTAGGATGGTACCCTTCTTTTTTAAGCTTATTTCCAGATGATAAGACTCATCAACTGCCGCCGACTGCGGTTTTGCCAGCTTTAATACTACAACAGCTTCTTTTTCCCTATTTGTCCAGATGGGTTGGATGCCAATTTCCTGAAATAATTCTTTAGCATAAGACTTACTCATAGCTGAACGTGGATCTATAAAGACTCCTATTTTATCGTTAATCTTAACAAAACCCTCATGAATCTGAATGTCTGCCGGCTGAGGCACCAATTTAACTGCATTTTGTTGCGCATAAATTTCTGTAGAAGAAATCAGACAGAAGAGTAATAGAAGTTGAAACATTCCCTTTATTGGAATATTTCCATTAGTAAAGTTAAATCTCATAAACCAGGCTATCTTTTAAATTTGGTTATCACAACTTCATCCATCAAAACAATATAAATCGATGAGTGCAGTGTAAAACTAATTTATTGATAATACTCTGGCAACCTGCACTGTACTGATTTTGCCTATAGATTTACAATACCTCGATTACCAGCTACGTTGTATAGCACTTCAAACATTCTTTCGGGCGAAAAAGGTTTATTCAGAATGTCAAAAATATGCATTTTAGCGAGTTTCAATTTAACCTCGGTCATAATATCGGCAGTAAAAATAACGATATGTATTCCCGGGTACTGCTGCTGTATTAGATCCGCCAAAGCGTAACCGTCAATTTCGGGCATATGGAGGTCCAGCAAAGCTACATCATAGTTGTTAGCTGTTAGCAACGCAAGGGCTTCTTTTCCATTATAAGCGCAGTCTGGCGTACAACCGAAGTATTCCAGCTGTTTTTTTGCCACCATCACATTAATAGGGTTGTCTTCTACAAATAAAATGCGTAAGCCATTTAGTCTGCCTTCGTATACCGTAATTTCAGGCCCTGGCCTGAAAGCCCCTGGCGAATTGTTGTCGGTAGCCAGGTCAAAATTCAGTTCAAAATAAAATTCCGCCCCTTCGTTCGCTGTACTTTTAAGCAATACACGTCCTTCGTGAAGTTCCACCAATTTCTGGGTAATGGCCAAACCTAAACCTGTTCCTGTATGTTTACGGTGAACTGACTGTTGTACCTGTTTAAAACTTTCAAAAACGGTTTCATGTAATTCCTCAGGAATACCGATTCCCGTATCCTTTACAGAAAAGTGCACCTTGGCTTTGCCACCTGTCAATACAATAAGGCGTAAAGTAATAGTTACCTCTCCCTTTTCGGTAAATTTAATGGCATTGCTTACCAGATTGTTCAATATTTGCCCAAGTCTTACGGGATCTGCAATCAGTCTTTGAGGAATATCATCGTCAATAAAGCTCTTCACCATGATCCCTTTAGACTCGGCCAGCGACTTAAACTGATTTTTGATATTCTTTACCAGTTCAAAAATATTCACTTCTGCCGAAACCAGTTCCAGCTTATCACTTTCTATTTTGGTAAGGTCCAGGATATCATTAATGAGCTGCAACAGGTGGTCGGCAGAAAAGATCAGGCTACGCACATACTCTTCCTGATCCATCGTATGCCGAAGTTTTAACAAATTGGCAATGCCAATAATTCCATTTAAGGGAGTGCGGATCTCATGGCTCATTACCGAAAGAAAATCCGTTTTTACCTTTGCCGAATGTTCAGCAATATCCCTCGCGCGCAGCAATTCCAGTTCAATTTCCTTCTTTTGGGTAATATCCGTAATGGCTCCTCTCAGCACCACCACCTTATTGTCTGCTACAATGGGCATGCCTACCGCCCTAACCCATTTTCTTACGCCGGCAGGGGTGCATAGCCTGAGTTCAAGATCATATGGTATTTGCTTTTCAATCGCATCTTTTACATGTGCTTCCATTATCTGGGCGTAACCGTCTTCGTAAAGGGAAAGTACAGCTTCAAACGTAGGAACAAAATCCTGTGCATTAACACCATTGATTTCATAAACCTGCTTTGTCCAGAACACCTCTCCTGTCAGTAAATTAAATTCCCAGCCACCTGTTGTACTCAGTTCCTGGCTCACATCCAGAATCAGGTTGCTGCGTTCCAGGCTTGTTTTTATTTCTTGAAACGCCAGTTCGCTAAGGGTGCGATCAGTGATGTCTTCTAAAAAACCAATATAATAAGAAACAACCCCATGGTCGTCAAAAATAAACTTTGCATTCACCTTTAGCCAACGGATTCCTTTAACGGGATGATGAATGCGATAAACAAAATCGAATATTTCTTTTCCTTCGGCCATTACGTTCTGAATCAGATTGTTGATATGAACGATATCTTCCTCATAAACGATCTTCATCCAACCTTTGGCGAGTGATTGTTCAATACTTAGTCCTGATATATTTTCCCATTGATGGTTCAGAAACAAACAATTACCTGCTGTATCAGCCTGAAAAGCACCCATCGGGCTAACTTCCAGTATTTTTTGTGTTTTTGCTAATTCTTTACGTGAGATGCTTGTCGGTTTACTATTCATTAAGTGTTGCATTATTGGGATGTTTAGGTAATTTATTAATATAATTACAGCTATGCAAAAAAAATCCCTCCTTGTTAATGAATAAATAAAAAGACGCCTGGTAAATTTTCAATACATAAATAGTCCAATAAGATATGAGTGAATTAGAGAACGAAAAGAGAGAACTTTTAACTCCTTTACTCTTTGAGTATGGAATTGCTCTTTTCCTATTTCATGCTGGTAGGGTTAGGATTGGAAAATAGACCCTGAACAAGCTGAAAAAATACTGAGTGACAATGAGAAAAAACAGCCGAACAACTCCTTCAGATGCTTAAAGCGAATATTGACATCAGTAGTAAAAATGAAGCTATCTTTAAAAAGCCCTTACATGCAGAAATAAATTAACACTTAAAAGTATTTGTAAATAAAGCAGAAAAAATAACGAGTGAGACAAAAAAATCAATAAAATGCTACCACTCCATTTTACCTAAACTTACGGTTCCGCTCATATTAACATTCGATAAACGGGTGTAAGAGCAATCTAACGATTTAAGTTTCCTTAAGCCATATATATCAAGCGCAACCAAGGGATTATCTCTCACCGACAATTCTTCAAGTTCACTAAATTTACTAAAATCTAATTTCGACAATTGATTGTCACCTAGTCTAATCAGTTTTACTGCAGGGCATCCTGTTACCTTAAACTCGGTTAGCCTGTTTTTTTGAAACTCTATATGCACAAGTTTTGGAAGATTTGAAATGCTCACTTTATTAAGTGCATTCTGTAGCATGTTTATATCTTCGAGCTTTTGTAGGCCTGTTAAATTTATTACACTTATTTGATTCTGATGGATGTATAAATTTCTGAGGTTTATCAATCCCTTAAGGTTAATGCTCTGTATCTGGTTATTGTATCCAAAAATTTCTTCCAGATTTTTCATCCCCTCTAAATCCAACACTTTTACCTGATTGTTCCAAAAGCTCAGCTCTTTTAGATTTGAGAAATTTTTGATGCCAATTAACGAAGCTATATCTGCTTTATCAACGCTTAGCTTGGTTACTTTTTGCGCTTCAGATAGCTGGATTTCGCCATCGCCATTAATATCTATGCCTTGAATAACCAGTTGTTTTTTAAAATTCGCATCGGGTATTTTTACGGTTTGGGCAAAGGTATTTACTGATAATATCATCCCGAAAATAATGATAGGCAGATAAAAGTATTTTTTTTTCATTTCTTACTGATTTTAGTTGCTAACTTTTACATTTACTACTGTATCGGCTTCTTTTACCTCCACAAATCCGCTGATTTCATTTTCAATAAATACATCGTAATACTCATCCTTATAAATTGGCGAAGAGCCTAAAGCAAAGCCGTAAACATTATAAGAGGTGCTTGTTCCGGTTTGCACGGCAACGGTTTTTTGCTTGCCATAGGCAATCCAGCTAATGATGTAGTATTTTCCGGGTTTGAGGTTATTAAACTGAAAAGTTCCCTTATCATCCAAAAACCTGCCTTCTACGCGATAAGTGAATGCAACAGCGCTCATTGTAGCCTGCTTTTTACGGCTGTTAAATTTTTTCTTCAAGCCCAAAAATTCGGTAAAATAGGGCGTTACAGGAAATAGCAAAACCTGACTTCCTTTAACACCAAAGTTATCTTTTCCACCTTTTTTTAATGAGGCGGTTCCCTGTATGGTAGCGGATCCTTTTTCCATCAACTTGGCCGTTTCTGCCTCATTAAAAGAAGTAGTAGGAAGAACCCATTCTGGGGTTTTCTGTGCATAGGCAATATCGCTACATAAAAAAAGTAACAAGTTAACCGATAGTACTTTTAGCATTATTTTGTAAATCATTTTTTCAAAATTTTATTCTGGCCTAAATATAGTAAATTGAAATAGCTGGTAGTAGGTGTATTATCTAGATAAGCCAAAACCTATACAATTATTACACTGTTTTCAGTGCTACCACTACTCACAGTTTGATTGGTAAGCTTAGCCTGTAAATTTTCTGAAGGATATTTTTTTCCAGCTGGAATATCTGTATCATCACTGCTTTTTTTACAGGCACCGAAAAATAAAACAGCAAAAAATAATGCGGTTATCCCCAAATACTGAAACTTAAATATTGCATTCATCATAATTCTATTAATAAAAGATTTTAAAAATTTACCAACTAGTCATCTCCAACATAATTTGTTCCATCTGTAGTAACAATAGTAATTTTAACTTTTATCGGGTTATAAACGTACTTTTCAATGTTGTTTTACTTTATAAATATTGTCATTTACTAATCATTAGTTTTACTGATATTTCATATATGTTACTATCTAAATTTTTAGAAATATTAAAATTTAGTCGAAATGGTGGATTACTAACAAACTCATTTATTCATCATTTTCCAAAAAAACAGCCCGCCCAAGAAATACATTAATATATCTAAAATATCTCCTGTATATCTTCTCATCAAAAGAGGCAAAAGCAATTCAAATGCAAAGCAAAATGTTATTACCACATACACAATCTGCCACTTCAACAGAACATAGTGTTTTTGTTGCCTTAAAAATTTCATTAGGCATAAGCCCAATGTAGCTACAACGGGTATTGCCAATAAATCGCTCAAGTAAAACTGAATAAGATCAGGAAACCGATAGCCTAATTTATTCGAGGAGTACGAGAATAAACAGGTTGCCAAAAAAGGCCAAAACCATATTGCTGTTTGTATTTTCATACCGTTAGCCCGCAACGAGTACAACTATGGCAATAATAATTAGGATAAAACCTATAAAAATCATCGATGAATAGGTAACTACTTTTCTGAAAAATGGATTTTGCTTGGCAATTCGTGCACGCTCCAATTCTTCGGCTATCTGTTTTTTCTTTTCATATGCCTGTATTTTATTAATCTTCTCTTCTTCTATTAAGCCTTTACATTGCCAACAACGGTCGTAAAGTGCCCCGTTCCATTTTGTCCATTGTGCGCAATGTGGACATTTGATCTCTTGCTTTCCCATTATCTATTGCCATAAACGTTTGACAAAATTGAACAATTATTGAAGTTCTTAAAAGAGTAATACTACGGTAATTATGGTCTAAAGCACGGAATTATTTGAAGTATAATTATATTTGCAACCAAATAATAGTCTTTTGTATCCAAATACTTAAAAAACATTGAAAGCTTCCATCCCGGAATTTAGTCTTTTAGAAATTGTAAAATCAGCACTTCATGTTCAGGACGAGAATATTGATTATTTTGTGGCATCTTTTGCTTCGCCTATGCAATTGACTACCTTCCCACAACGGGCTTCTTACTTTGGAGTTGCAGTTTGCACCCAGGGGAATGCAAAACTGTTGGCCGATTTAGAATCCTATTCACTTTTACCTGGTTCTTTAATTGTAATGGGGCCACAAACTATTCGTTCTTGGAGAGATCAATCAGCTGATTATGCTGAGGAGACTTTGTTTTTTACGGAATCTTTCTTTTCAGCTCATAGTGGCCATATCAATCCGTTAGAGGTTTTCAGCTTTTTTCAAGACAACGCCACCAAGGTAATCAAGCTTGATAAAACCGATAAAAACATAATTTGTGATAATTTGCAAACCATTAAAAACACAAGTGCTATATCAAGCTTACGAAAAGATGAAATGGTTAGAAGTTACATCAACATCACGCTCAACCACGTTGCCGATTTCTACGATAAGTACGATCCTAACCGTTTAACTAAAGTGAATTCACAGTTTAATATGGTAGGGAAATTTAAGAAACTGCTTATTGAAAAACACCTTGAACTGCGTACCGTAAATGGTTACGCAGATTTGTTGAACGTAACGCCCAAACACCTGAGCGAAACCATTAAAGAAGCTACCGGCAAAACCGCTCGCGAGTGGATCCAGGACATCCTAATTTTAGAGGCAAAAGTTAGGCTGAAGCAAACCTCATTAAGCGTAACAGTCATTGCAGAATCTTTAAATTTTAGCGACCCATCCCTATTTGGAAAATATTTTAGACGTTATACAGGCTATTCACCGTTAGCATACAGAAAGCACTGGGATCATCACGATAAAACCATTGTCAACCTTTTCGATAAGGAGGTCTCAAAAAAAATATAATATGGATGGTCAAATAGCTCTGGCATAATCATAGTTATTCCCTTTGCTTTAACCGTTGTGCCTATTTCAAAATAATGCGCACCGTTTGGGAAAACATCCTCGACCACAAAATACATAATTAATTAAAATTCAGTAACTTACCAGTTCACCGCGCGCAGGTATTTTTGTTTCGTATACTATTCCCAATAAGGTCAAAAGGATTTACAGATCAGTTTCCTGTTGACCTACATTATGCAAACAAAATCCCTCAGCAAAAGCCGAACTATACCATTGAACCTTTATCAGCATAGGCACTTTTACACCCAGTCATGCGTTATTCTCACAAAACCGATGTATTGAACAATCTTATGTTCGAAGCTTTAATCCTTCCATAATATCGATGATTCATAGTGCATGTTTCGGCAAAAATGGCCACTTTATCTGCGATTGAACTGACATCGCATTTCGCAGCACTATAGTCGTTTTGCAGTCTTAAGATCATTTTTCCGCTATATCACGTTTACATCAGTTCCCGTATCAAAATTGAATTACAGTCTTCAGGCCTGAATTTGATCGAAGGGAAAGGGGGGCTTAGGAGCGCTTATTTGAGGCCGATTAAGAACGCTCTCACAAGCAGTTTTAAGAGCCGTTGAGAGTAATTGGTTTTAATTGGAGATTAGGATGAAATATTTTAAAATAAAGGCTTGTAATGTTGTAACCAATGCCTTCAGAATATTGTCTTTGTCAGAGATAATATAAAATGATAATGAAAAAACTAATGATGCTTTCTGCGCTGATTGTATTAGGCTTAAAGGTTTACAGCCAGGATCCGCAGACTTCGCTATTGCTAAATAAGGAAGTTTTAGAAAAAGTTAAGGCAATGATGGCTGCCGATGAGGGACTTACAGACATTGAGGGGTTTTATGAAAAAATATCAAATGAACAAAGAATAAAAGACTTTGTTAAATCCTATTACTTTAAGGCTTTAGTAAATGCAGAATCCGTTATCAACGGAAGCAAAACACTGAAACTAAATCCCTCAGAAAGGGCATTGGAACTAACTAAGGATATGTTACCTCCCCCATCAATTATCGATTCTATCCCTCTTCCATTTTTTGACCCGACTGTAAAACGTTTTCACTTCGAAAAAGAACATGCCGGGTTTTACTATCTTTATAATGATCTAAAAGAATCCATCAGCCAGAAAATGATTGAACTTGGTGCTTCGGCTTCCTACAAACCTGGAAGTACTACTGGTGATAAAGTATTTGAGTTGCTGGAAGCCAAGTTTAATTTCAGCAAAATGGAATTGTCTGAATATAGACAAAATATGGTTGAAAGTTCGAGAAACGCTCAGAATGCGATAGCGAAATGGTCGGTAAAATCTGAGCATTATGCTGGCAGTGAAGAAGAACGCCGGTCAGAAGTGGCACGTGAAGCTTCCGCTTACCGCATCAGCAGGGCAATTTTGATGAGGATGTGTGACGAGCTGGAATTTCAGGCCAACCTGTCACTCTTAAAAGCGAGAAAACAAGCGCTTGGAAACATGGCGACTCAAGCAGCGCTGCATTATCAAAACAAATCCATTACTAAAGGAAGCGCAGCAGCCTTCGAGATTTCGGAGGTCTCGAAAGGGTTAATGTCAAAGATTAAACTTATGCTCTTTGACAGTAGTGTAATTCAAGGGAAGGTTCAGGTTTTAAATTCGTCCTTTGATAGCCTTATTGAAATGAGTCGTTTATAGAATTCTGTTCAATTCCTTATCATTAAAATCCGCAAAACTTGATGATCAGTATTTTTGGCGAGTACAGTCTCCAAAGTTAAAGATGTTTTTGTAGGTCTTTGGCAATCCAAACACCTACAAAAGACTTAACGGGGGCATACTATATAACTTGACGCAAAAATATCTGCGTTCTCTTCCAGGACAATCACATGTTCGGGTGATTTTTCGCCTGGATGCATCATTTTTAGTTAACTAAAAACAATCAAACAATGGCTTGGAAGCATAAATGATTCTTTTTAGTCACAAAAAATATGATCCAGGCACTTTTGACAGTTTGCAGTTTACTCTTTAAAAGCGCACTTTTGAATTAACTAATTAAGTCATTTATGGTGCGCTCGACTTTGAGACTTGTCTTTCACTTATTTTTGCTTTTACTAACCACGAGCCAATCTAAAGCACTTGAAATTTCATTCAACCGCATTTCCAATGGACTTTCCACTAATTTTGTTAATTGCGTTACACAATCAGCTGATGGTTTCATTTGGGTAGGTACCGAGAATGGACTTCAACGTTATGATGGATATCGTTTCAGGCGGATTAGTACTAGAAGTGGCAAAGGTATACCACCCCTTCCCGTAGATCAGATATTTCCTGCTGATGATTCTGCAGTGCTGATTGTTAGAATGGGCCACCGGATTGGACTTTTGGATACACGCACATTTACCTTTAGTGAATCGGCAATAAATTCTAGAGTATCTGAACTTGAAGAGAATAACGTTAAGCTTTTCAAAGCTGGGAAGAATACTTACCTGATCATATTTGGTAAAGAGATATTAACTTACAATCGAAGAAAAAACTGTTTCGAAAGAAACGTAAATATCCTCAATTATCCGGATGGCTGGAAGCCAACGGGCATTCAGCATGACAAATCTGGGAGAATATGGATTAGTGGATATGCTGGCATAGGCTATTTTGACCCTTTAAAAAAGGTTTTCTATACTCCGAACGATAACCTTACAAAGATGAGCACCTTAACAGCCTTGAAATCAGTAAAGGATGTTACCCATTTTATGATTGATTCACATGACCGTTTTTTTATTAATACCTGGCCTTTAGACAAACCTTACAGTATTTTATTATTCGATCCTCGAACACCATTATCAGGGCTAAGAAAAATATCTACAATGCCCAATCCAAAGTCCAACTATAATGAGCTATCGGGGTTTAGTGAACAAAACGGGTTAATCTGGGGATTTGGTTTTGATACCTTTAATCTCTTTGAAGAGACGACGAAATCCTTCGAGATTTTTTTCAGCCCTGACAATCTTGATTATGGTATTAAAGTGAATAATATTACTCAAATTTTCCGGGACAGAGACAAAAATCTCTGGGTCGCTACCGACAATGGATTGTACACCATGTCAATCATTGGAGACCATATCCGAAATGCGGTTACCACTGCTGATTTTGGAACTGCACCATTAAGCGATATTACCGCGCTTAGTGATGGCAGATTACTTTTAAGCTCCTGGGGATCGAAGATAAGTGTTTATAGGTACGATAGTTCTTTGCATCTCACTCTTGAGAAAAGCCTTGTCAACGCAATTTATAAAAACACCCCAAAAGGTGATAATTTTTTCAGTTTTGTATGGGCAGTTGAACAAGAAATCTCAACAGGTAAACTTTACCTTGCCTGTCAGGCAGGCCGATTGATTGAGTTCGATTTTAAAAAAAACGCATCGGTGTTTTTAACCCCTTCTGCATTTAAAGGACAAACTATAAGAACGCTCGCAAATGATAATTATGGAAAAATATGGTTTGGAACACATGGCGGGTTACTTATCCGAAGAAACGAAAGTGATTTCACCTTAGTAGCCAACCTTAAAAGTTCAATAACCAGAATTTTGTCCAAATCTTTAGGTAGCATATGGGTTGCCACAGCCGGCAATGGCATTTTCGAGCTAGATGTCATTTCTGGCAAAGTTCGTTCACATCTTATTTCTAAAAAAGATGGAAGTGGACTGACCACAAACAGAGTATCTGACATAGCCTTTTTGGGAGACTCAACCTTAGCCATAGCTTGTTCATCTGGCCTTGATTTTTTCAATTTGACAATACATAAAATCAAACAATTTAATACTCAAAACGGACTTCCTCAGGGTGTAGTCACTTCTCTTGTTCCTGATGGCAATGGTCACTTATGGATGGGTACTATAGGCGGTATCTGCAGGTACAATTCTACCACAGGCGAGTTTCAGCTTTTTGATAAAAAAGCAGGATTTCTGAATACTTCCAATATGGGGAACTTAATGAATCAAGGGGTAAAATTACCAGACGGTAAAATAGCATTCAGTGGGGAATCCAGTTTCGTTATTTTTGACCCGGTGAAACTCAACATCACTCTTCCGGTGAGAAAAGTCACCATCACAGACTTTAAGCTCTTCGATCATTATTTGTCGATGGATTCCATCGGAAAGCAAGGAAGAGTCAAGTTAAAACATGATGAAAACTTTATCAATATTTCTTTTGCGCCCCTAACTTATGGTATAGGTAATGAACTCAAATATTTTTACAAACTCGAGGGAGCAAGTGAAAAATGGATCAGAGCGGAAAACGGGCTTAGCGCAACATTTGCTTCTTTACAGCCTGGAGAGTACAACTTTCTGGTTCGCTCCCGGAACACTGAGGGTAAATTTTCTGATGTTACCAGTCTTGGCATAAGCATTTCTCCTGCATTTTATCAAAGTTGGTGGTTCGTGATAGTTATGATCGTTATTGCCCTTTTTAGTATTTACACACTTTACCAGGCGAGGTTGAAAAGGCTTTTAGAAGTACATCGGTTGAGGGAGAAAGTTGCCCGGGATTTGCATGATGATGTAGGCTCAACTTTAACCTCAATCAATATCCTGAGTGAAGTGGCCAGACAAGGGCTTGAAGAAGACTCAATGGCAAAACAATATTTACAGAGGATAGGTAAAAACAGCACCCAAATGATGGAGTCAATGGATGATATTGTATGGAGTATCAAGCCTGATAATGACCAGTTGCATAAAATCACAGCTCGAATGCGAGAATATACGGCAAGTATTCTCGAGCCACAAAACATTCGTTATTCTTTTGAGGCCAATGATAATATTAAACATATAAAACTTGGCATGGAAAGCCGGCGAAACCTGTTTTTGATATTCAAAGAGGCGTTAAATAATATTTCAAAATACTCAGAGGCAACGTTGGTGGAAATAAGCATTCGTTACGAAGGCGTTCAGATTACCTTAAGTATTTTTGACAATGGAAAGGGGTTTGACTTAAAAAGTCATTCACGAGGGAACGGGCTCATGAACATGCGCAAAAGAAGCGATATGCTAAAAGGCTCGATAGATATCCAGTCTGCCTCAGGGGAAGGGACCAGGATTGTATTAAAAGTTTCGGTTTAGAATCCCGTAATCACATAAATATGCGATTGTAAGGTTAGAAAAATATTAACAAATTGCAGAAACTATGATCAAGATATTATTATATGAGGATAATACCCAGCTAAGGGAAGTATTATTCATCTTGCTGAACGGCACCCCCGGGTATGAGCTTTTAGGTGCCTACGGCGACTGCACGAATATTTTGGAAGAGGTTAAGCAGACTAACCCAGATTTGATTCTAATGGATATTGATATGCCTTTTATGAATGGAATTGAAGGTTTAAAGCTTTTGCGCGCCAAAGGTTTTCAGTGCAAAGTTCTCATGCTAACTGTATTTGATGACAATCAGAATGTATTTGAAGCCATTCGATCAGGAGCAAACGGTTATATCTTAAAAAAAACGCCACCTGCAAGATTAATTGAGTTTATTGAGGATGCACTAAATGGTGGTGCCCCGATGACTTCCTCGATTGCCACCCAGGTTCTGAATATGTTCGCTGAAAATCATAAATCAAAAACCGAAACCTTCAATCTTTCAGCCCGGGAGCAAGAAGTATTGAACCTACTGGTAGATGGTTATAGCTACAAACTCATTGCAGACAAGCTTTTTATATCTATGGATACGGTGCGTTCACATATCAAAAAAATTTATGATAAGCTCCAGGTAAATTCTAAAAGTGAAGCAGTTGCAAAGACACTGCGAGCTAATCTATAGTACAACGGTTGTACAAATTGATAAATATATCTACTTCTTGTAACCATTTGTTATTTAAAGGGGTCTTGTAAAATAAAGATCTAATAAGAATGAAAAAAATTACATTTATGCTGCTGGTAGCAGCATTGCTTTTCGGATGCAAGAAATCATCAAACGAGCCTATTCCTGATCCTAAGCCCAGTACCAAAACCCGACTACTTACCACACGTACATTAAATCCAAACGGTCACTACATCCTAGAGACAAGTAGTTACAATGATAATGGTTTGCTAAAAAAAGAAGTAAGCAAGGATGAAACAACCGGACTTAACATCATCCAGGAATATTTTTATGCAAGCAAAGTACTTGAATATTCAATCATCAACAGTGACACCAGAAGAATTGCAAGAATCAATTATTTTCACGCGAACGATCGTCTGGTTAAGATGGATTACATGGAATATGACGAAATTGGCACCCCTTCCCTTTCGTTTTCGAGAACCCTCGAGTACAGCGGAAATTTGCTATCAAAGATGACAACATTTTCCAACATGAACAATTCAATGTATTATGAGATTTTCACCTACTTAGGTGAAAATCTGACCGCAACTAAAACCTATTCAATGAATGGTGTTATCCAGAATTTGTCTGAATACCTTTATGATATTGAATTAAACCCCTACAAAGGTAACCCTGGCAAAAATCAACAGGCACAAGGCCTAAGCAAGAACAATGTTATGCGGATACGTTATACTGATTACAATAACCCTACAGCAAACAGTGACAGGCGTTATGAGTATGAGTACAATTCGGAAAAATACCCAATCAAGAGAAGTTTCATTGGCTCAACAAGCAGGGAATTACAAGTAACATTTACTTATCAGAGCTACTAATTAACGCGCGCTGTTCTTAATGAAAAATTTTTGCGAAGAACATTTGGTGCAGTGTCCAGTGAATACTTTACTTGGCACTGCTTCATACCAATCTTAGTTCATCAACTCCTCCCTTAACCGGATGAGGTTAAAATAGAACAATTCAGATGATCCTATGATTCGCAATTGTTCCGAGATAAATATTAACAGAAATAAACCACATCATTATGTTGTTGCACTAAACATCCTGCAACGATAAATTTGCGATACAAACGATGGGAACAAACCTTTATAAAAGTCTCAATTATTTGTTTACAAGCTATTACAAACCGATATTCAATACAAAATGAAAATAGGTTTAGTTAGACACTTTAAAGTAAATCACCCCTTCCCAAAAAAAGCATTGTTTTTAAAATCAGAAGTAATAAATGAGTTGTGCACGCCTATCTCATCAAAATCTTAAAGGATGCGTTTAATCTTACAGTTTTAGGTGAGGAGCAGTAATTACCCCCGGTATAAAGTGTTGCCCCGGATACTATCCCCTGCAAAAATTCTCCCGGTTGAGCGGGATATTTCGAAATTTCAACCTGACCCGGTGAAAAAATAAAGGTGGCTTCGGTTTCATTGCAGGCAGTCCTGAAAGAACTCATATAATCAAGCAAATCTACTTGAGAAACCAGGCTTATATCTGCAGCATTTGCAGCTGACTGGAGTTTAAATGGAAAACTGCCTGTTCTTTTTGCAGAAATCCTGATATTAAACTGTCTGTCATTCATGTTTCCACTAATGTAAAGCGCATCTCCCATTGTAAAAAATACCCCTTGCGTTACGCGTGTAGACACACCATCCAGATTGATGGTGAAGTTCTCACTTCCTTCGATAGCAATCGGTTTTAACAATATAAGTTTTTGCACTTTACTGGATCCAGATCCAAAGAAGTTTCCGGTTAGTTCCACACTCACTGTTACCGGATTCTGGTTTGGGACTGAAGAAGGTGCCAGATAGGCACACCCCTTTTCATAAGGCGTGATCGTCCCCTCCCCGGATAGGCGCCAAAGTGCTGAAGATAAAATGGGGTCATTGTCATCTGTTTCAATATAATCACCAAGCACCTTATCCGGATTTTTAGCCAAAGGACCAATAGGAATATAAGTTCTTATCTTCAGGTCTGCCGTGCCCCCAGGCAATACGCTACTTGGTGCAGTAAGCTTATAACATTCAAAAACGGTCCAGTTGCTAAAATGACTTGACTCAGTACTTACCGTTTTGGTAATCTTGTCTACGGTGGTGACCCCGGACATGTAATAATATCCTTCAGCATCTTGATAAGTGAGCCTCAACAATGCCGGATCTGTGCCTTCCAGGTTTATTCCCGCATAGGAAATGCGGATGGTAACAGGCTTTTTAAATACGGTGCCTTCTGGCAGAAGCCTGTAGGCGGGACCCTCGCTCCCGGGTAGTGTATTTTCAATTGCCTGAATACTGACATTAGTGGCCTCCTGTAGTGCGCCAGCCGGAATGATTACTGAAAGTAAACCATCATCTGCACTTACTGATCCGCCATCAATACCAATAGTCTTTGTAACAACGGAACGTCCGGTTATCGGGATGCCGATGTCGCGTTTTACGGGTTGCGCATGATCAGTTTCTGGCTTCTGATCGTTTTTCTTGCAGGAAAAAACAATCAGGACTAATGTAAGCATAAAAAGATTTTTTTTCATTATTGTTCATGTTAAAGGAACTCCTGATATTCATTTTCAATGGATTAATACTTGGATGAATCATAGTTGAATTCGCTGAACAAAATTAACTAAACAGGAAACTACAGGCCACCACATGTTAATGTGATTTATGCAAAACAAATACCTATGGAAGCTGCTCATCATTTTTTTTGAAAAAACCCACAAACATGTGATTGACCAGAAATTTGCTGAGGGGTAGTTTTGCCTCGACCATAATTAAAGTGGTTAAACCGACAGACAAGGTAAATCAAAAAGCATGATCAGTTCAATAACTTTCCAGGACAAGCTAATTACGGAGTGCATCCAGGGTAACCCAAGGGCACAGCAGGAGATATTTAATGCCTACTCCCAAAAAATGATGGCACTAACAAGTAGGTATGCCTCTGATACTATGGAGGCAGAAGATATTTTAATGCTGGGCTTTAAAAAAGTATTTGACAGGATCTCCAGTTACAATGCATCGGGATCTTTTGAGGGATGGATAAGAAGGATAATGATCAACTGTGCAATTAATGTTTATCAGCAAAACCAAAGGCGTATACTGACCCAACCAATGGAAGAAACTATTAATTTACCTGGATATCATTCTACGAACAGTACCGATACAGAATACCTGTTAATGGCATTACAGAATCTGCCAGGCTATCTTAGAGGGCCTTTTAATTTATTTGCAATTGAAGGATTCTCTCATAAAGAAATAGCAGAAAATCTTGGTATCAGCGAGGTTTTATCTAAGGTCAGGGTAACCAGGGCCAGAAAAGCCTTGCGTGAGGCGCTGTCTTCAGGTCTGCAAAAAAGCATTTACGCAAAAAGCGCCCCTAAAAGTATAATCGACAATTTGCCCTGAAAATCACATTAAGATGTTATTGCCCCCACTTTAACCCTGGGCTACCTTTGTGCAGTGCAAAGCCAGCTATAGGTAATGCCAATACAACTTAATGTATATAAAAATGAAAAACAAAATTGTGCTACTGGGTATAACTGCTTTGCTTATACTTTCAGGTTGCAAAAAATCTTCACCAGAAGAACAGACAGACTTTGGGGATTCCCCGAGAACGACAGTACCGGCAGAGTTAATTTCACCAACAAACTACTGGCAGTTTGGTATTTTATCTTCAACAAATTTTTATGATTCCTATAATTCAAGTTATAAAGATGGTGCCGGAGGCAGTTATATGTTTTATCACTTTTCTGCCGATGGAACCTATACAGCGCTTCTTTACCTTAAAGCAACTTCTTCTGGAGGCGAAACCAGGCAAAGCTGGACAGAAACAAAGGGTACAGTGGTTGTAGGGGAAACCGAACTGAGCAACGGTATTGTATATAAAAGCATTGAACTGCACCCGGTAGCCGGAACAGATCGAATGGTAATCAATTATGGCCCGGAATCTAAAAAGAAACTAACGCAGGCTGACTTTGATTCCCGAACACTACTTAAAGCAAAATTTGCGTGTGAGCCATTTGTTAACCAATATGGTGAGAAATGCCTTGATATGTTAAGGATTGATTCTGAGCCCAAAGTATTATTCAGTTTCCACGAAGAAAAATAACTGGCATTTAGATACTAAAATCAGCATATGAAAAACGGTGCATCTACATAGCACTTTTAATACATCGCCATTTTACTTAACCACAAATATGAGCCTGATCGAAGAGTAATATTGGAACGGCGTGTAAAAATTGAACTGGATAGAATTCTCTCAGATGGCAGTTCCAGCCTTTATAACGACCATCATCAGGAAATTGCTTTTGGAGAAGGGCTTTGAAGGCAAAAAATCGGTAGAGCAGAACACATTAACATTTATTGCTATGAGCATCTGACTCCTTAAGAGAAGCGATCCTGATCAAATCGGCTGGTGCCCCCCTCTGCCGCTTTCAGCAAAACATATATTTCACTGTCCAAAAACTGCCCGTTGAAATAGTAATCTTCCCTGAAATAGGCCTCTTTGACGAAGCCATGTTTGAGCAGCAATTGCCTGGAGGCATCATTATTAGGATTGATGTTGGCACAAATGGAATGTAATTTGACCAACTCAAACCCAAAGTGAATAACCTTGGAAAGTGCCTCTGAAATCATACCTTTTCGCCAGTGGGCAGGATGGAGCATATATCCAATTTCGGCCCTATGGTTGGCGGCATCGGTTTGCCAAAATCCAATGTTACCTATCATTTTTTCTGGTTCTTGTTTCAGCGCAATCGCCCACACCAAATTCAAACCCTTCAGCTGCGCTTCTTTCATGGTTTGCAGCACCGCTAATGATTCCTCCAGGCTATCGGGCTTTTTTCTATCGATATACTTCATGACCTCTGGATTAGTTCGCAATTCAAAGAGCTCAGGGCCATCAGCAGGTGTTTGTTCACGCAGCAGGAGTCTGGGTGTTTCCAGTATTGGTAAATTCGGATAACTTATTAAAATCATATCGCAGTTTGGTTGACTAAATAAACAAAAAAAAGAACAAATTCCGTTCCAAGCACCGATCCCCCTTCTGTGGAGGTTACCAGTAGCCTATAACGAAGAAAGTTGGCATTGAAAAAGCTCGTTTAAAGCATAAAAAGCAGTGTGTCTAAAACACACTGCTTTAGTATCACAGTTTATTTGAACGCTATTTTTTGATTACCTTTCCCTTCCCGCTAGTTCCAGCATCCACGACCGGATCTCCCGTATAATAAATATTACCATTTCCGCTTATTGCAGCTTTTAGATTACCGCTCACGCTATTCCAAATGTCGCCACTTCCAGAGATACTCAATACTGCATTTTTACTGATCATGTTTTTAAACCGGGCATCTCCGCTACCTGAAATGTTAATTTTTGAATTTTCAGTTTTCATTGTCCCAAGTAATTCTATATCACCCGAACCACTGATATCAGCTAAGAGCGTAGCCTGATCGGGGAAGTTGCCATGAATTTCAATCGTAGTACTACCACTTAAGGAGATTTTTTCTAACAGCGGCAAGGTCACATAGATTTTAAGGTCATCCTTACCGAGTTCCAGGTGTTCATACCCTAGTGCCAGCTCATCACCGGAAACAGTGGTCTTGTATCTTGCTATTAGATTTTTGGAGCCTTTCAGCTCTATTTTATATTCAGATCCGTAGGAAATGAAAATGGGCGTGGATCCACTGGTATATACCTGTTTAAAATTGCCCGGCTTTCTCCCTTCGCTCGTTTGATCCCCATCAGCATTGATTTGGTCCTTCTTACAAGATAAAAACATACCGGTCTGCAAAGTAAGCAGGAGAAAGACTATTTTTTTTATGTTCATGTGATTTTATTTTGTGGCTTTTAAGCCGTTTTTATTTACTTTTTTTAGCCCTTTACAAACTCCACTCTGCGGTTCAGGGCCTTATTAGATTCTGTTTTGTTGTCATTGATCGGCATTGTCTCCCCTTTACCTAAGGCTTCCAGTCTCGATGCCTCTATCTTGAATTCGCCTATCAGGGCTTTTTTAACTGCTGCTGCACGTTTCGCAGAAAGTTGCTGGTTGGCGTCGGCTTCACCATCGCTGTCTGTGTAGCCAATGATTTTCAGCTTAATGGCCGGATCCTCAGTCAAATACCTGCTCACATCCTTTATAATACCCATGGATTGCAGTTTGATCTGATCGGAGCCAGGGTCAAAAAGTATTCCACTGGTTGAAAATGAGCCTTTTTCCAGTAGGGTTTCCGCCGGCTTGGGAATGCCTGTTGCTATTTTGAAATTGCTGACATATAGGCCGAAGTTCTCTTCGTTATAAAACCAGTATTTAAAGCAATTCAAATAAATCTGATTGAGTCCTGGACTTAGGTTGATTGCTCTAGGGGTATCGAAAACCTTATGGCCATCCACCCAAAATCTCAAGCGCTGTTTTTCCACTTGAATGGCGTAATGTGCAAGATGACCGAATGAACCAGTGTATTCTTTGTATGCGATGGCCCCGCTTTCAAACGTGGTGGCATTAGCCATTCCCTTACTCTTTAGCGAAGACATAGAGGCGCCGTCAACATTGGGTTTGAGTAAAATCTCGGTGATGTTTTCTACCTTTGGATATTGATCCAAAAATGCATTGTCCGTTCCGGGCTTTCGTCCTGCAGCAAACAAACCTATGGCCAGATCCGGGTAAAACCGTGTACCTGAAGGTGGCGTACCATCCATAATAAGATCAAATTCTATCGTAAAATTGTCTCCGAATGCCGCAGTATTGGCTGAGAGATATTTCGTACCTGGGAACAGTCTAAGAAATTTCCCCGGTGTCTTGTCCACTTTTACCACCTCTCCTTTTCCATTTGAATTCCATTTTGCGGGAAGTTCTCCAATTGGATCCTTGGAGAAATCATCCAGGTAAATAATTTTCTCCCCAGCAATAAAGTCAAATTTGGAGTATGATTTTAAAGACTCCTTTTCGGTCATCATAACCGGTTGATTTTCTTTTTTTGTGGCTTCCTTATTTTTCCCAGAAATTTTATCTTCAACTTTTTCAAGACTAGAGTTGGCAGCTTTATCAATTTTTGAGTTAATCCGCTCCTGAACCTTATCTTTCATCTTTCTTCCAAGACCCTGGAGTATCTGAGCATCTGCGGCCGTCCATATTGAGCAGGTGGCAATCAGTGCAAATAGTATCTTTTTCATTTCTTCTAATTTTTGGGGAATATTATCCCTAGTGTATACCTAATGGTTGCAAAAGTAGCCCAGTGAGCAGTATGCAACAATCACATGTTCATGGGGTTTAATCCAGACAAGACAAACAGATAATCAAAAAAGGTTACAGGAAGTATTAATAATTTCAAACTGTCATTTACTTATTATTACTCACCAGAAACCCCATAAACATGTGATTGCAGTAGCTCAACCGATAGCTTACCTTAGCCACACTTTTCTTAGGGATAAAAGGGGATATCACAAATAATACAGTTAACACAAGAATTTTATAAATCATAAGCAAATGGAAGAATTATTAAGTATTGGAAGTGCTGCTTTAAAAAACATAGCGACTAATGAACAGGCAAAACAATACTTGCTCAACAACAAATTACTATATGGTATCCTGCGTAAGGCCGCAGACCGATATATTGGAGGTGAAACGTTAGAGGAAACACTGAAGAAAGTTATACAGAAGAACAATAGTTCAATGAAATGCTCTATTGAATATATGGGTGAGAACATTAGCCTGGCCTCAGAGGCAAATGCCGCCAAGAATGAGTTCTTAAGGATTTGTACTCATATCGCGTCAAAAGAATTGAATTCTACAGTTTCCCTCGATTTGTCTCACATAGGTTTAAATGTTTCTCTTGAGCTATGTTTGGAGAACTTAATGGAAATCTGCTCAGTTGCTTCCCGATTTGGAATCGAGGTAAACCTTAGCGCTGAAGGACCTCATCAGACCGACAATGTGTTGGGAATTTATAAGAAGGCTTCGGAACTTACTGATGTACTCGCGGTAACCCTTCAGGCATATTTGTACAGAACGCGTGAAGATTTCGATGAACTAAAAAAGCTGCCGGGCAGAATCAGAATCGTTAAAGGTGCTTTCGGCACTGATGAAGGGTTAAGTATGAAACGGGGTTCGCAACTTGACACAGTATATTTGGGCTATATCGGAGAACTGCTTGAGCTTAGACACAAATGTTCTATAGCGACTCATCATGCTGAAATACAACAGGAGGCAAAGAAACTCATCAACTTTTACCATCCTGAAAAAACGGATTACGAATTTGAAAGCCTTTATGGTATTCAAGAAGAAAGTTTGCTTCAATTACAGGCAGAGGGCTATGTGACTAAGCTTTATTTTGTTTATGGTAAAGAATGGTATCTATATTTATGCAACAGACTATCAGAATACCCTTTGAATCTGTTCCGTGCCCTGGCAGATATATCAACTCCCATGGCTTTGTAAAATAATCGTTCAACATTTAAGAAGATAAAGAACCATCAGAAAACCTAAAATGTAGCATCAAATTCCTTTAGGCACCTTATCTTTTTCTTAAAATCTTTTAATCTATTTATAAAAAACAATATGCTTATACTAATTGCTGGCCCTTATAGAAGTGGCACTAATGATGATCCGATTTTAAGGAAGCAGAATCTGTCTAACCTTGAAGCCTTTGCCGTCCCATTATTCAGAAAAGGTCATGTACCAATGATTGGCGAATGGGTTGCCTTGCCACTGATAAATCTGGCAGGTTCTACACAAACAGGCGATGAAATCTGGAATGAAATACAATATCCTTGTGCCCACCGACTACTGGAAAAATGCGATGCAATACTTCGAATTGAAGGTTTATCCAAAGGTGCTGATGAAGATGTTAGAATTGGTAAGGAAAGAGGTTTAAAAATTTACTATCACATTGACGAAGTTCCAAATGCTAAATAGTGAAATTTGCCCCCTTCTAACTACCCAGGTCAGCCATTATATATCATCCCAAATGTAGCATTCACCTTGATATTACCGCCTTTTAAAAACGCAGTTACTAGAAAGACATTGAAAAACTCCCTAATAAAATGAAAATAAATTATCTCGAAATAAAGTACAGTTTTAGTGGTGCTGAAACTATTCTATATCCAGCTCTTCTTAGCTCGGAACATGAACTTATTTTAGTTGATTGCGGATATGAAGGATCATTACCATTAGTCGAAAAAGCCATGAATCAAATTGGTTTTTCCTTGAAAAATCTGACTTCTATAATTGTAACCCATCACGATATCGATCACATTGGTGGTCTTCACGAGATTAAGGAAGTCTACCCTCATGTTAAAGTCTGTTCCTCATCAACTGAAGCAAATTATGTTAATGGTAGAAAAAAATCTTTACGGCTACTGCAAGCGGAAAAACTATATCCGAATTTACCTGAATCAGAAAAAGCCAATGCGCGTTACTTTCAGTTAATGCTGACATCCGTAAAACCTGTTAATGTGGACTATGTATTCTCGGCGGATGATTTCAATGAAAATAAAGATCTTAGGATCATTCCAACTCCTGGGCACATGCCTGGACATATATCTATTTATCTTTACCAAACTAAAACACTCATTGCAGGTGATGCATTAGTTATAGAAAATGGCATTCTTAATATTGCCAATCCACAATACACGCTAAACCTCCCCGCAGCGATTAGGTCAGTTGAAAAGCTTATTGAATTAGACATTAATGACTTGATTTGTTACCATGGCGGAATACTCCGTGAAAATGTGAAGGAACAACTCATTGACTTAAGAAAAAACTTACTATAAAATTTGTCTCATTTAGCCTTGCAACTTAAACTAACTCATCTGTGTTAATAGTAACGATATCTTTCAATTCGTCTTCAGTTGGTGGTTCGAATTCATTCTCCATGTAATGAAACATAGCTGGACTGACCTCAAAAGAATAAGTTTTGCTCTTATCAGAATTCCGTTTCATAACTCGTTCCAAACGAGTTGACAATTGTGCGTTAATATAATGCAATTGGGTTGGAATCCCATTCTCTTTTGCCAACCCGAGGTATTGGCTTCGATTTTGCACCTTCATAAAACCAAGATCCAAAATTACATTTCCACCTGTCTGAGCTATTTTTACTGCAGTGGACCAAATTCTTTGCTCACATCTGTGCACTCTTATCATTATCCATCCAAAGTCCATCGGTATTGGAAGGTCTGGGCCAAACAATTCCTGCATCCAATCATCAATTGAGAGGTGAATTCCATTAATTTTTTCTGCTAAATTCATGGAGTAAGTAGATTTCCCAGCACCTTGCGTGCCAATTATTAAATGTATCATAAATCTCAGTTATTATATCTTCTTCTCGTTTTGTTGCTTTTCCATTTCTTGCGCCAAAGCTATATCCATATCGCTACCCGAAAGTAATTTACTTATGATGCTCTTGCGATTTTGAACTGAATGATTCTGGCTCAATTTAAAAGTATGATCGAGCTTGAGTACTTCCAGCTCAAACCCGACTATTGCCTTTAGATGTTTTTTAATGTAATCGTTATCCATCCTTCCAAATGCCGCCGGGCTGCTATCCGGAGATTCATATATATCAGTCAAATCTTTTACCGCTTGATAAGTCCCGTCTTCATCCAGCATCTTAATCCTGCCTTTTGCCTGCACAGAAAGATAATTCCAGGTTGACACCGAACTTGGTTTTTCATACACAGAAGCACTGATGTAAGCGTGTGAACCATTGAATAATGCCATCACCGAATCATTGATACAGAAAGCATTGAAATGATCTGATTTTCTCATGATATGGCCCACCAGCAGAATCTTATCATCTGTCCTTTTTACAATTACCGGCACCTTGGTGACAACAGGAAATTCCCCGTCGTTACCTATTAATGTAATAAAAGGATTTGCTAGCATAAATGCCAATACCTTTTCATTATCCTTCTCCTCAAAAAATGGTGATTTATACATGTGGTCAATTCTTAATTATAATCCTTAATGATATAGACAATGAACTGAGAAGAAAGGTTACAGCACCTATTTTATTCTTCCTTCACTCTTGTATGCATGGAACACTATTATAACTGACTCCACTTTCCAAATTTAAACCATCAACGTAACTAACTGATTATTAAAAGCAAAAAGAATCATCCTGGTTTTGAAAAAAAGAAACCAATTCGATGTGGTTTGTTCATTAATATTCAAATCACATAATCATGTGATTGTATTGAAATACTGGTATTCGGTAGATTTGGTTATGATAAAACTTGTGTTTGGCATTTTTGCCTTAATGTCTCTTTGCATTGACTCGCATGCACAGCGTGCCCGAGATTTAGGGCTGAAATTTGAAGGTAAAACAGGCTTAAATAATGCCATTACTGATGTTAAAGGTGTTTTGGTAGGGTATAAAACCTTAGTAAAAGGAAAAGGGGCACTAAAGACAGGGAAAGGCCCTGTTCGTACAGGGGTTACGGTAATATTACCAAAAGGAAAATCCATTGATCGGGTTCCTGCAGGCTGGTTTTGTCTGAATGGGGATGGAGAGATGACCGGAACCACTGCGATAGAAGAGTATGGGTTTAACAACGGTGCAATCGGAATTACAAACACCAATAGTGTTGGCGTTGTCCGGGATGCTATCGGAGAATGGAACATAAAAAATTTCTCTAGCGAAGGGCATACTGATTTCTCATTTGGTCTTCCTGTAGTAGCCGAAACTTTTGATGGTCTTCTAAACGACATCAATGGTCTACACGTAAAAAAAGAGGATGTTTTTGAAGCTTTGGATGCTGCGCAGGGTGGTAAAATTGAAGAGGGTAATGTTGGAGGTGGCACTGGGATGTCTTTGTTTTTGTATAAAGGCGGGAGTGGTACTTCTTCGAGAACATTTAAAGTCGATACAGCAGAATACACCTTGGGTGCATTCATACAAGGTAATTTTGGTGGACGCCAGGATATGATCATTACTGGAGTACCAGTAGGTAAACTGCTCAAAGATGATTGGCCGGTTATAAATACAAAAGAAAAAGATGGTTCAATCATTGTTGTAATTGCTACTGACGCTCCCTTACTTCCTGCACAGTTGAAAATGGTGGCAAAAAGGGCTTCGATTGGTGTTGCAAAGACAGGAGGATTGGGTAGAAACAGTTCAGGAGATATATTTTTAGCCTTTAGCACTGTCGTTCCGATCCAGAATAGCAAAACTACGATGGAAACATGGGCCGTGCTTCCAAAAGAGCAGTTGGATAAAGTCTATCAAGCGACAGTTCAGGCTACAGAAGAAGCTATTATAAATGCCCTGGTTGCCGCAAAAACAATGAAGGGTATCAACGATAATACCATCTATGCCATTCCACACAAAAAAATGATTGATGCGGTTAATAATTACAATCACCTTACAGGGAAATAAAAGTTCTGAAAGTTTATGAGTTTTAAAGATCAGTTAAAGCAGAAAGTGATTTATCATCTGAATACTGATAAGTCACTTCCCATTGAGATTAATCACCGAAGCATCAACAAGTATAATGGTAATGATATACCATAATTAAAAATTGTGAACTTCTCAATTAAGTTGCCGTTTTTCTTTGTACATGTTTTTGTATGTGATTATTTTCTTTTTGTCGTATTCACTAAAATGGCTTACCTTCCCTTTCAAGACGCTATTCTCATGAAGAAATTCTTAATACTATCGGTTTTATCACTGCATTTTCTATGCTTTACAGTTTATTCAAAACTCGGAAGGCATTAACTATTCAAATGAACAAATCGAAGCAAATTGGATATGCAATAATCCTTCGAAAATTGTTGATATAGAATCTGTCGAGAAAAATCTTGGGGTAAAGCTTCCACAAGAGTATATAAAAGAGGGATAATCATAGCTTAATGTATTAATTGTTTGAAAGATTTCCATAAATTAAATTATTCATGCAAAGTTATGATTTGCCTTATTCCGATCTCACTGCTTTCAATTTCCAAATAAAGCCGTCCAGTACGTAATGTGTGCTTTGCGGCAAGGCAAGTAAAGGAACTATTAAAGTCAGCACACTAATGTCAATTACTTTTGGTAAGGAAGAGAAAATGGAAAATACGTTAGCGTGCTCCTTCCATATCAAACCATCCCACAAACCTTCTTCAATGTAAGCTAGTAAAATAAGTACCAGGATAAACAGCAAAACACCATACTTACCAAATGTAGCCCGTACCAGCATACTTTTTCGGGGAGAGTTTTCGGTATAACTTTTCCTTTCAAAAAACCAGATTAACGCCATATATGGAATTCCATGAGAGATTACATTTAACGTTGTAAAAGCCATATCACCATTAAAATAAACGATACCAAAGTACCAGGATAAAAAAGTCCCCAGAATTAACATATTCCTTGGAATGTTTAAGCTATGTCCCTTGATCAACAACCAGATTTCCTTTGCTACATAAGCCAATATCACAGCAAAATATAAAGCGCCGCAAAGTGTGGCTAAAGTTTTAGAAGGAAAATACAGGAAATCATCAGCTACAAACCAATTAAAATTTCTATCCTCACCAAAATGCCAGTATAAAATCGGAAATAATGTTGCTGCATAAATGGTAACAACATCAATAAATCCGGCAATCTTAGGGGTACTTTCCATCCTTGAATATAAGCGCATGAAACCATATTGCTGTCTGATAAAATGAAATACAGCCAGATAGGCCAATACCCTCCAAAATAATAGCCCATCTATATGGTATAACATGACACCGGACACATAACACAGCAATGGCACTATTGTCAATAAAGTATGCTGTTTCCTTAACATGTCTGCATTAAAATAAGTTCTGTATAGCGTTGAATAGACATGCGCAACATCGATAAATACCACCAGCAAAACCCAATACTCAACAGGCATTGTCGTACTTACCTTAAATTGTTCGGGAAAAATGAGCACCAGCAACAATGATAAAAAAGGTGGGGATAAAATGAACAGGCTATCCGATAAGGCCGTATTTATCCAAGGTTGTTTCAGTCTAATTTCCGCTCTGCTCATCGTTTGACCTCCAATAAATCTCTGGCTGCATTTATTCCCTGGTGAAACCCTTCTTCAAACAAAGAAATGCCACTCAAGTCTGTATGAGCAAAGAAAATCTGACTGGCAACTGAAGACCGGGCTTTTTTCCTTTCCTCACCCCAAATGTAGTCCACTGACGGGCTGATCATTCCATGCCCCCATACCCAAACATCTACCGACTCAATCAACGGGGTAATTTCGGGATGCATATACTCCAATTCAGGAATGATCATATCCAGCCATTGATCATAACTCCTGGAGTAAGCAGCCAACCTGGAAACCCTGGGTTCACGATCACATAAAGGCAGATAAAAAGTAATCACTTTAGCCTGCTTACCCTGATCAACCTGCTGATGGCCTGAATACACATAGCCTACAGATGGTGCTCCATAAGGAACATTATCCCACGACAAAGTTTGCAGACCTGAAGCGGGAAAATCTGTTAATGTTATGTTTGCCACCACCCATGGTACGTAATTAAGCAGATCATAATCGAACAGATTCCTATCTGCATTTTTCAAAATCCGTTTATTGACAAATTGTGGACAGGCCATAATTACCTGTTCAGCCACTACTGTATAGGTTTGATTTTTAAGCAAGTCAAAAACAGTAACCTCAACAAAACCTTTATTACTTACCACCGAAGTGGCCATTACAGAAGTTCTAATGTGTGACTTTAAATAGCTTTTCAATTTATTCACCAAAAAGCCATTCCCTTCAGGCCATGTAAGTATAGCTCCAGATTCCGCATTTGCAGCTGTACCTTTGTGTCCGGCAAAATAATTCAAACCGGCCCAGGCCGAAATATCTTTGATCTGCTGTCCATAATCATCTTTACAGCAATAATTCAAATACCACAACAAGTAAGCAGAGTTATAACCTGCTTTTCCCAGATAATCCTTAAAAGACATTTGATCAAGATCCCTGTAAAGCTTATCTTCAGACGAGGCATCAATCGGAATATTAAATGCATATTTCCCATCTCCTCCTCTAGCACACTTTAACTGATTACAAAGGGCGAAGAATTTATCTATTTGTTCCTGATCCTGTTTTGAAATCCCAAATTTGGGGATCAAGCCTTCCTGCCATTGCCCTTTGATAAGCAAGCGCTCTTCGGGATCAAAACACAGATAAAATTCATTGTAAAATGGCAATCCATTTTCAAAATGCGTAATTACCCCATTTTCTTTAAGAAAATCGATCAGTAATTCATCATCGTTGTTTGCGATAGTAATATAGTGTGCCCCCCAGGGATAGGATGACACCGTATTTTTCGCGCTATGTGCGTTTCCACCGGCATGATCTTCAAGTTCCAGTATTTCAAAATCTACTATACCTTGTCTTTTTAACCATCTGCCTGCAGAAAGTCCTGAAATCCCAGCGCCTATAATCAGCGTTTTTACTTTTTTGGAGTAGGTAGGTTCCTCAATAGCAATTTTATCTCTCAGCACGTGGCCGGCCTTTTCATTAGGTCCATTCAGACGGCCTTTTATGTGCATATATTTTTCATTCCTGCCGCTAAGTTTCCGAACACATCCATTTAAAAAGATCCCACCCATAGCTAGTGCAGAACGCAGTAAGAAGCCTTTTCTGTTAAACCCCATATTACTGATAGGAAACCGATCCCCACTCCTCTTCAAAATACTTAACCAATACCTGATTATTCAGTTTATTAACTTCTGCATCCTGCCTCTGCATATCCTTAGGAAAATACAGCATCTGAGCTATTCCTTCATTAGTTAGAAACTTTACCTCTTTAGGAAAATGTTCAGGAATTTTGTATCCGGGTTTGGTTGCTGCCAGAATGTACCCCCAGTCGCCGAAAGAAGGAACATAATTGTGATATGGTGTAGTAAAGAAGCCAACAGACTCCAGTGTTTTATTCACACACCAAAAGGATTTAGGTGCCACGAAAGGTGATGTCGATTGCACCACAATCATACCGTCCTCTGAAAGAATGGATCTTACCAGGCGGTAAAAAGAGTTGCTGTATAACTTACCAACAGAATAATTAGAAGGATCAGGAAAGTCTATAATTATAAAATCATACTTTTCATTTTGAGATCTGATCCAGGAAAAGGCATCCGCATTGATGACTTTAACTTTGGGCGATAACAACGAAGATTTATTCAATTCCGTCAGCATTGGGTTAGACTTAAACAAATTTGTCATGCCCGGATCAAGATCAACTAGCGAGATTTGGTCAACTCCTGGGTACTTAAGGATTTCCCTTACTGCCAAGCCATCACCTCCTCCCATAACCAGCACTTTTTTAGCATCTGGCATTGCCGAAAGGCCGGGATGTACCAGTGCTTCATGATACCTGTACTCATCGTCGGAACTGAACTGCAAATTACTGTTTAAATACAAGCGCAATACCTTGCCTTTTTTAGTTAACACAATACGCTGGTAATTGGTGCTTTTAGAATAGATGATCGTATCATTATATCCCAAACTTTCTGAGTACCTGGTTATCGCATCAGCCAAAACAAATCCGGCCAATAATGCCAGTAAACAAACTATAGAAGCTACTTTAAGATACTTTGCCCGTTTAATCTCTTTATGAAAATTTAAACATACGATTAAGGCAACAGCTACATTGAGAATACCAAAAAGGTACGAAGTTTTTATCAGTCCAAGATAGGGAATTAGCAACAAAGGAAAAACAATGGAAGCCAGCAACGCTCCTATATAGTCGAAGGTAAACACCTTAGAAACCAAATCTTTAAACTCATAACGATCTTTCAAAATACGCATAAGCAAGGGGATTTCCAGTCCAACCAGGATTCCAGTAATGCCTACAAGACTATATAAAATGACGCGAAAAGATGCAGCGCTTTCAAAAACCAGATACAAAATGCTGGAGCTCGTTCCACCAACAAGACCAACCAGAATTTCAATCTGAATAAACCAGAACAAAATGTCCTTGTCAAAGTACTTAGATATCCAGGAACCAATCCCCATAGAGAAAAGATACAAGCCAATAATCGTTGAAAACTGGGTTACAGAGTCTCCAAGCAAATAGCTGGCAAGTGTCCCCGCGATCAGCTCATAGATTAAGCCGCAGGTAGCAACAACAAAAACAGAAGTTAGTAATAAAACAGGTAGCTTTTTATGCATTGCTATCCATGGATTGACGAGCTTATAATAATTGCAATGGCTATAATAAAGGCAGCAAAGACAATAGCCAATGCCATATTCTGTTTCTCCAAAATCTCCTTCCAAAGATTTTCAGGGGTAATCTTTTCTACAATCCAGAAGGCTAGAAATAAGATTAGAATGCCCAATACAGAGAAAACCACCGAGGCCACTATGTATTTGTAATTGATGAGTTCGTTTAGGTTCATGTCGTTTTAATTATTTATGATTTAATCTATTTCCGTAACCTCCATAGAATCTTCTACCGGTATACTCTGTATTCTTTTGTACCGTACTGCTTTCCCAGAAAGCTTTGCCATAATACATCGCGTAGCCAAAATAGCCAGTAAGACCTAGGGTTAAGGCAAGATAAATAGTTCTAAAAGCTTTATTCATATCATTCTTAAAAAGGTGAATAATCAGAGTTCGACCAACGTCTTTTTTCAAAATTGCGCATCCTTAAAAACGTATAAGCCGGAAGAAGACACAATACAAAGAGACAAACCAGTAAATTCCTCCATAAAGTTACATTACTGGCCACCTTTACGGCTAAAACATTCCTGGCTGGATCACCCGAGGCAGGATAAATATTGAGGTGATACTTTCCTTTTGGAATCTCAGAAAGCAGTACTTTCGCACTAGTCTCTCCTTCAGTCCATCTTTCGCCACTTTCTACACCTTCATAATATTCAAATCCTTTAGTGACCTCCCAGGTTTGATTACTTGCTTCATTAACAAGCACTATAGTTGTTTCCAGCCAATTGTTATTTACGCCCGAACTGATTTCTATTTCCAGTGGCGACGAGTTGTCTTTAACATTAAATGCAGAGGTTACAAAAGGTTTAAACTCATTAATTCCCTTATCAGGATCATAAGTAAGATTGTAAACACTATCTACCAAAACCTCCTCCGGTTTCGCCCAAACCACAAATAATTCAATCAGAAATAGGGCAAGAACAAGATAAAGCGTGGTATGCAATGACCATTTCCAATTGCTATACGCTTTTGAAGGTTGATTTGAGATGAGGTCGACTTTAGCCGGAAATGAAGTGAGGTTCAGGTTAAAGGCATTGGCAATTACCTCTGGTTCCAGGTATTCTCCACGATAATAATTGACGTCCTTGGCTTTTGCTCCAAACCCCGCTTCGCGGGAAATAATATATGGTGGGGCAATATATTCAGCTGTACTTACTTTTTCATTAAGCACATCCCAATCAAACTCACCTGCTAAATAAAGTACTCTTGGTTTATACTTATGGAACAATTTATACTCAACATCATCATAAATTAAATAGTCATTCCCATAAAATACCTTTTCCAGTTTTGGTAAATATGCTTTATCAAAAATGATATTCCAATGCCCGTTATATTCCGATAGTATGGCATAACCTTTCTCATAATTGTATAACACATATTCATTCCAGCCCGCGTAAGCCCTGTTTCCCTCATCTTTTTCCATGTAGCCGATTACCTTAAAAGATACGTCCTGCAATATGCCTACAGTCCCTAAGGGGATTACCGGCTTTAACTTTGGGGAACTTAAGGCCTTTCTATTTTTCGGAACCTCATCTACGAACTGAATATAAATATGACAAAATCCGCAAACGCAAAATTCACTTCCTTCAGGGTCATACAAAGTGATTCCGGAATTGCAATTTGGGCAGGTAATTTTTTCTGATGCGGGAAAGGAAGTTATAGAAATTGTGGCCATATCCTTATCTAATCAGTTCTGTTTTCTGACGTTCGACTCCCTCAAAAAAGGCCAATACCTCAGCATAGAGTCCTTTTACTTTGCTCTCATTATTTTTCTGGTAGTTAGACAAAAAGATATCAAATGTGGCCAACCCGAATTCAGGCCAGGTATGGATAGATAAATGAGATTCGGTAAGACATACTACCGCAGTGAAACCCCCATTTTCAAAATTGTGATAGACCTCACCTACCTTAGCCAATTCGTATTTCTCTATCAAACCATTAAATAAAATTTCACAGGCAGCGTAGGAAAAGAGATAATCTCTCTGATCTGAATTAAATTCAGAGAGGATATGAAGACCAGGCTTATAGTGCATTAATAAGAAGCGTTAAATAATATTGTTTTACCAAAAATAATAAAGTATTTCAACTTTTCAAGAAGAATGTTAAGCCGTCGCTTTCAAATGCTATTTTTTTAGATTAAGTTGACTATCATGTTTTTTCTATTGTAAGTTGCTTTATGCCTTAACGGGAAAGAAAACATCTTTTAAATAGCTTTGCTAGCCTTGGTACTGCTGTCTTATATACAGGCTTTTATTGTTGTGTGTGAACTAAAAGCGGACAAAAGCATTTCAGTAAGAAGAAGGCTGCATTAATAATCATACACATGTTCAATGGTAACGTTATCATATGAAAGCATTTTTAAAGTGGTACTCAAATTGCCTACCGTTGTTACAATCGCTATTCTATTTAAACCGGGTTTAGTAACAATAGGCTGAACGAACAACACTTTGTAATTTCGGTTCAAGCTTACGAGAGGCTTATTCGTTAAAATGGTGAGCATAATAGCTCCTGTATTACCTGCAATTTCTTTAAAACGAACACCTTCTTTCGCTAATTTATTAACTGAAGTATTGAATTCGGAATAACGAGGTAAGTTGGCCAGTACCCTACCGTTTGGTAATTTCTTTAGGTTGTGAACCAAGCCGGAGGTATCTAATCCAGCGGGCAGCTTCTCCATCACAACTGTAGTTTGTAATGAAGCTGTCTCATAAGCTGATTTAGTGGCGAGACCAATCAGCCAACCATAACTACTTTTAACCAACAGCTCAGTAGTCAAATAATAGCGCCGTTCTAGCTTACGAAGCAAATGCGGCCCAGATAAAGAGCTATTGCTCCAAAGCGTTTTAAGCTGATGATTAAAATCATACTGATACCAGGGCAAGGCTTCAATAAATTTCACGTAGCTATGCTCATAATCAGCATTAAATTTATCCTCGAATGTCATTTCTTCATTAGGATCCGTATCAGTTATCCGGCCAATAATAGTTTCGTAAAATGATTTAATACTATATTCAACAGTAGTGCTCCCAGCTATCACCATAATCATTAAGTGGTAGCCTGTATTAAAAGGAAAATTGTCTTTTATCTGATCATACATAACTTCATAACCACCCCACATTTGATCAACATGCTTCATATACGGAAAAGTGGTTGAGGTACGGATTTTAAAATAGTTAGCTTGTTCAGCTGGGCTAAATACCAAGAACCACTCTGGATAAGTTAGGAAAGTTTGATCGGGCGGACGCAAACCTGCAGGTGGTGTTTGCGGATGCTGATTGGAAGTCAACCAGGCTTTATCAACCAACAAACCTTTTCCACTAGACACAGTGGATGGACTCCTATTTTTAATGACAAATATTACTATTGCCAACAGTAATGAAACCAATGTCAGTATCCTTAACCTTCTCATACCTATATTTTGGTGAATAGCATCAATGTATTATCAGATGGATCTTTATCCTGTAGTATCCTCTTACCGGCATCTTTAAATCCAGCCTTTTCAATTATTGCAGCCCATTCATCTGCTGATTTAAAATTTTTAAAATCTTTGGTTTCAAATTCCCAGGTCTCATTCAATCCTACATTAAACACTGTATGTACCAAGGAAACAAAAGTGGCCATCTCAGGAGTTTTAACATTGTGGTCGCGGATAATAAACGAGCCACCTGGCCGTAGGATACGGTTAACTGATTTTAAAAATCCATCCAGGCTACCTATTGGGCAATGATGCAAACCAATATAACAAGAAACAACATCCACGCTGCCATCTGGAATAACCGAACTATCTAAAGATTTATATCCTTTAATGTCAACAAAGCTTCCCAATTTCCTTAATTGACCCCGCTCCATAATATCGGCAGGTGAATTGGTAGGTGCCAAATCATTAATAAGATATATCGGGCCGAGAACCTTTACTTCCTTTTTAAGCCTACTTATATAGCGACCAGTAGAGCCAATTTCGACATATCCGTTTATCTGTTTTACATCGCCCAGTAATTGGAGTGTTTGTCCTACTATCTCTTTCTTTTGCTTTTGTAACGCAGGTAAAGCATAAGTTAGCTCTGATAAAAATGGCTTAATACTTTTCAGTTTGCTCTGTATCGACTTATAGATTTCTTCATCAGTTTTACAAGTAGCGGTTTCTTCTTTTATCAGTTGATGAAACTTATCTTCAGGGTATAAATGAAAAATCACTTGCAAAAAGCGATAAAAATTATCGCTCCATTTGACATCATTAAATACTGCTTTAAATTCAGATATGCTGGCCATTGGTTTATGCTTTTACTGGTTTATAATAGGTGTCCCAAAAAATGTTCCTGAACTTGCAATTAGGGTCAAGCTTAGCTTTCAAATCAAATATTCTCTGTGCGTTTGGATAAGCTTTATGAAACTGTTCGGTTGTTGGATGTTGCTGGTACGGCAGATAGAATGCACCATTTACAGCTGTTACGGCATCAGCCAGTTCACGTGTCCAAACTGCAACTGCGTGTTTTGACACAGCGTCAGTACGCTGTTTGTAGTATACCACAAAGGCGAATACTTCTTCCCGTGCCCAGGCCAAATAAGTGCCAGGATCAGCTTTAGCATGGCGGATCGAAACATTCAATACATTCACATTAAAGCGTATAAATATTTCGGCCATGGTCTGTTCAAATTCTTCAAAGCGATAAATCGGCACAAAGTATTCAAGCAAGACATAAGTGCTATCAGTTCGCGAGCGCGGTTCTAGTTCAGCTACATCATAACCAGCCTCATAATTGCGCCAATGGATTTTCTTACCTCTAAACAACAACGGGTCGATTAAAAACTCTCGCCGCCATTTGCCTAGTGGAGTTTCTGTAAACGACCATAAGAAATATCTCTCTAGCGGATAAGATTCTTTCAGGGGCATCAGTCGGGGTTTAACGGTTGGCTTTTCCGTAGTTTCCAACCAGCTTACTGCTCGCAAACGTTTATATTTAGGCGGGTAAATGTCTCCGTTATGAAAAACTACCTGCGAGTTATCACGTATATTTTTAAAGAAGTAATCTTTATACTCTTCAACTTTCATTTTTTTATCGATACGCTTAATAGCTAAATTATCGGCCAATTCCAACTCTGCATTTACGATAATACCAATCCCATTATAACCACCTATCGCACCAAAAAACACCTCCTGGTTTTCTGTTTGTGTGGCGCGTACTAACGAACCATCAGCCAATACCACATCTATCGAGCGTACAGATAATACAACCGGTCCCATGCCCATATATCGCCCGTGGGCATTTACACTTAAAGCGCCACCAACAGTAAAGTTAGCATACGTTTGCATGATCTTAATGCTCAAGTTATATTCATCAATATGCTGCTGAATATCACACCAGCGGATACCGGTTTGGACTTTGATGAGTTTATCTGACTCCGAAAATTCCAATATTTTATTCATGTTACGCATATCTATATGCACGCTATGCGGACTGGCCGTTTGTCCCCCCATGCTAAAGCGACCGCCGCCTACTGAAATAGAACCTGCTGTGCTTTTTACAATTTCACATATCTCTTCAACCGAAGCTGGTCGAAATATTTTAGCTACCAATACTGGGTTCAGATGGGTTACATCGTCAATTATGCGCTCGTCAGTTTTAAGATGAGGAATTTCTTTACCTTCGTCATTTTTAAGATAATCAGGCGCTGAGCCGGGTACTGAACCATATTGATTTGTAGAGTAATCACCTTTTTTAAATCCCAATCGCCATATCAGCCACAACGGTCCAAGAACCGGTATTAAAATAGTAAGCAGCCAGTAGCCTGAACAGCCCTGATCGTGGATTCTCTTAATTGAGGTTGCAGCAATTATCCAAAACAGTACTGGATACAATATAACAGTAGCTTGTTCGCTCACACTGAATGCTAACAGGTTATACAGCACATAAAAGGTGCACCAATAAAACAAGGAAGCCATCCAAAAAGTCCCTTTTGATAAACGGCCGTTAAAAGTAAATAGCAGATAGGTTACAGGTAATTTTTGTTTCAAGCGCATGGACGGTGTTTGCAATTTACTAAGATATAATATTTCATACAAAATTCGTTTGAGATAGCCCCCTATCTGCGCCAATATCTTTTCCGTGAAGCACTATTTAATAGATTAAGTTAATCATCATATTTCAAAATCACAGCACATTTATACGCTACCGTTTAAACTAAATTTAGTTAACCAAATTTAGTTTAAACAAATCCGCTCTCACGTGACAGAAAAACAATTCAATTGGGTAATACCTAACCTTAGTAAAACACGACCAGGTCGCGATATACAGGAATACATTATTAAAAATATTATATTAAGAAACCTAAAACCGGGCGATAAGCTTCCATCCCATCGCAAACTAGGGCAGCTCAACCACATTAGCGATAGCACAATAAAGAAGGCTTACTTCATTTTAATAATAAATGATTGGCTTACGAGTTCACCGCGCGCAGGTATTTTTGTTTCGTATACTATTCCCAATAAGGTAATGCCATTACGGTCAAAAGGATTTACAGATCAGTTTCCTGTTGACCTACATTATGCTAACAAAATCCCTCAGCAAAAACCAACCTATACCGCTGAACCTTTTATCAGCATAGGCACCTTTACCCCCAGTCACGCATTATTTCCGCAAGAAACCTTTAATAAATACTATTTGGCACAGCAACGCGAAGCGCTAAAAACAAGCCAGGCCCAGTATTTAAACACTTACAATGGAGCATACCTAAAAGACGAGGTACTAAATGACCTTAACCGTCATCGTGATTTTGGCATTAAACCGGGCATGATAGAAATAATTAAAGGACGACGGGCAAGTCTGGAAGCAGTATTTAAGTTATTGCTTGACAAGCCTGGGGAGGTGGTCATCAATACCAGCTTTTACGATCCGCTATTAAATGATGTATTGAACAATCAGGAGGTAACTGTTTGCAATATAAACCCTTCTGATGTTAAGTTTTTGGTTAACCTACAGCGCATCTTAAAATCGAGAACAGTTAGGTTTATCTATGTTCAAACACCAAGCAGCTTTCCAGATGGAAACACGCTTACCAGAACTACCCGACAAAAATTGGTTGAAATGGCGATAAAGTACAAAACATGTGTTATTGAGGAGGACAAAAACCATGAATACTATTATGGAGAATTACCCTATAAACCGCTGGCCTGTTTTGAGCACGCGGGTCATGTTATTTACATGGGAGTTTTAAGTTTGGCTACCGCATATACACAAACACTTCGTGTAATCGTTGCTTCTGTTCAGTTAATCACTGCCTTAAAAGTCGTTACCGGTCAATCTGTTGAACCGCGGGATGCGATTATGGAAAATGCATTAGCAGATATGATCGCTTATGGTCACCTTGCTGCTTATCAAAGACATTCCAGATTGAAGGCTAAGAAAAACAAATGTCATTTGGATTCTACTCTAACTAATTACCTTGGCAAGTACATTTCTTATGAGCAGCCTGAACATGGGTTTACATTTTGGCTTAAATTTAGGGACGATATTAACCTCAATGATTTGCTTAAAGAATTGCAAAACCGAGGGATTCAAATCCCCTATCACCCCAATGCATCTAAGCCTAAAGGAAAGGTAAATTACATGCTGTTAGGCTTTGGTCATTATCTGCCGATGGAGGCAGAAGCTGCTGCCAAAGAAATACAAAACATATTAACCTTTCTTCCCTAAAATTAAGGGTATTTTAGTTTAGTCCAACAGGAGAGCATGACCGTACTTCATTTCCTACTTATATATTTTTTGTTTACCGTAAATAGTTAAGATTATCCCAACAATTATGGTAGGTAACCACAGAAAAAATGAGTACATACCAATATTGCTTACAATAGGATTTAATTCCGGTCCTTGGTAGGAAAACAAAGAAGCTCCAAAAAAGAACATTCCAATTCCTACAACAATCAAGACTATACCGATTTTTCTAGACGTTTTCATTATAATCTTCTAATCCAATTTCCATCCATAAATAAAGTCTTTGATCAGCTTATTGTCAAGGCGCTGTTTTCCAAATTCAGTAACTCCGAACTTATACAGGTCAGATTTAATTATCACGTATAAGAGGGTGGCGTGAATCTTCATTTTCCCGTCTCTTGACAGCGCATCAAACTCAAAATAATAGGTAGATCGCTCATTAATCTTTTTTATTGATTCGTTACTTATCTTAGCTCCTGACTGACTTGAATGAAACCCTTCCTTCAAATCCGCAAAGAATTCGTTTGTTTTAGCCTGAATATCTGGATTAAAATTGATAATACCAGGTCTTTTGCTCACCTCAACGGTTGTACTGTCGTTCAGATAGCTCATCCATATATGGTTTGGCCCATTTTTTAAATACTTAGGTTCAGATGGAAATCTAGCCGAAAGATTATCTATTTTGTAATAAGACCATTCGCGCCCAGTAAAAGAGGATAATAGAAGTACGAAGCAAATGATGAATATTTGTAGGAGGTTATATTTTGGCGTCATTTTCTAATTATCAAGCGTCAATTAATTCAGTCAATACTTCAGAGGATCCGGCAATTTCATGACTACGTAGGTCTTTTCCTGATCAAACATGATTCTAAGATAAGTAAATAGAGCGAATCTGTTAAACAAGCTTTTCGATTATTATCCAGCCTTAATAATAAATCAGAAATCAGCTTCGTAACCATGCCCCTTTTCAGCGTAAAAAATTAGCCACCTGGCTAGCGAATAAATAATATGGAGCTGGGATTCGATACTCTCCTCATCGAAGGTCGCAGGTAATTCCCGTTGTATCTTAAGGTATTCCATACGATTTTCTACTGCTATGGGATCAGCAGCTGCTATCAGCCTATGCCCATAATCCAAGGCTTCTTTAGCAAACTTAGTTTCCCAGGCTTCGCTGGCAAGTTCCTCTCCGATCAGCGCAGAACAATCCCGCATAAACTCACCTCTGAAAACGTTCCGGTCGTAAGAATAGGAGATATATTTCGCAATCCCGTCGCAATCATCAATAAGGTCTAGAACGTAATGCCCCTCAAGCTCTTTCACGAAAATCTCCGCACTGGTTTCTTTTTCACTCTCCTCATACTTCCGAATAGCCCAAAAATCAGCACTTTTGTCTCTTCCTACCATAGGTGCACCCAAACTTTCAAATGAAGAAGTTTGTAAATCAAGCCATTCTTGATACAACAAGGCTTTGGCATCGACTTTTTTTCCTTTGAATTTATCCAACCAGGAAACTTTTGGCTCTTTGAAATTAACAAGTTCCAAGAAAAGTCTTTTAAAATCTGCTTCACGACCAGGCTTTGGTTTGCCCATCGGTATCATGTCTAAACCCATTTTGTAGCGTTATATTTTTATAACTAAATTAATCATTGGAGACTTCTGTATATTTTCTAAATCATATATTTAATTGGTGCAAAAGATAAAAAACATATCCCTTTTCGGAAAAATATACAATTTTCTTTTTTATATTCAGTTCGTCCAAATTAACAAATTATGCAATACGACTTCTCTCAGCAAAGACTATTTGAAAAAAAGCAATTTCGTTTTATTGAAGACGGAATTACCATCCGCTTATCCAACGCGGGAAAGATACATGAGTATCAGTTAAAATACGAGAACATTGGAACGAAGATAATTTATTGGAGAAACGGGATGAATATATTTCTATTTGTCGCCGCCTTTTTTGCAATTTTATCTATTGCATTTTATTTCGACACAAGCGATGATAAAGTTGATCCTGGAATGCAGTTAATCATTCTTGCATTAATTCCACTACTCATTTCTTTATATTTTATCACATTCAAAACAGCACGTTATCTTACAAGTGCGGGCAATCCAAACCCAATAGAAATATTTAGCAATCAGCCAAACTCAACCGCTGTAATTGATTTTTATTAGAATGTCGTCCTCCCTCCCTGTATAAATTTCCAACCTTTTTCTACATGTTTCAATTCTACCTGCATTAAAGCTTTACCACTACTATAACCCTATCACCCCAATGCATCTAAGCCCAAAGGAAAGGTAAATTACATGCTGTTAGGCTTTGGTCATTATCTGCCGATGGAGGCTGAGGTTGCTGCCAAGGAAATACAAAACATATTAACCTTTCTCTGACTTAAGGCTCCAGTATTCTTCAATTCCAGTGTAGAAAAATCTAGTATAGTTTTTTAAAACACACGGATAATACCTAGATTAATCAAATACAAGGCTATCGTCCAAAGGGGTTCTTTTTTCATCTTCATAATAAAAATATCTTCCTATTAAGCGGCTATCTTGCGAAATCAATTGAAGCTTTACTTCTATTATAAACTTGGTTATGTCATGTTTAAAAAACTGCACACGTATAAATTCTTCCATCAAAATAATTTCATCGATCTGAACATCGATCTCGTCTTGCAGATAACTATTATCTGGATTCGAGATACATTCTTTGAAGGAAAGCTTTGCTTTCAAATATAGATCTTCAAGAAAATCAACTTCTAGTTTCATTAGTCTTCTAAATATTTAATTAACGCCCCATAACCTTCTCAAATACAATGTGACCACTTTCTCCTTGATTCCAGTTTAACTAAAGTTTATTACGCGCACTTAATTATAATTTCTTTCTGCTGGTTTACTAAAATCAATAAGCCTGTTTACAACATAAGGAATATGTATGTCAATTTCAGT